>Ga0075938_102_pt1 | contig 33808 bp, 24 predicted proteins | sample RifGroA2_FD_67947 | JGI IMG/M metagenome (GOLD analysis project Ga0075938, IMG submission 67947) | Parcubacteria (Kuenenbacteria) bacterium GW2011_GWA2_42_15
CAAGAGTATGCCGCCAAAGAAAAACTTGAAATTGTCGCCTCTTTCCAAGAGGCCAAAACCGCAAAAGAACCCGGGCGAATTAAATTCGCAGAAATGTTGTCATTTTTGGAACAGGGAAAAGCAGACGGAATAATTTCTTGGCATCCGGACAGATTGGCGAGGAATAGTGTTGATGGCGGAAAGATTATTCATTTTGTAGATCGCGGCTTGATTAAGTCCCTCAAATTTCCCACCTTTTGGTTTGAAGCAACACCGCAAGGTTTATTTATGCTCAATATTGCTTTTGGACAGAGTAAATATTTTGTAGATAATTTGCGAGAGAATGTGAAGCGAGGATTAAGACAGAAAATCCGAAATGGTGTATGGCCTGGCTGGGCTCCGGTGGGCTATCTCAATAACCCCAAGACACGCGGTATTAATGTTGATAGCGAGAAAGCACCGAAAGTCCGCAAAATGTTTGAAATGTATGCCACCGGAGCATATACGCTCCATTCTCTCGCAAATTGGTGCAAGGAGAAGGGTTTGCGCGGCAACCTCGGCAAAGAGATAGTGTTGAGTAATGTGCAAAGTATTCTACAAAATATTTTCTATATCGGACTGATGAAATATGGTGGGGAAATTCATGAGGGACAACACGAGCCGTTAATCTCAAAGAAACTTTTTGATTCTTGCCAAGAAGTGATGAGTAAGCGTGGAAAATTCCACCATGTTAGAAAAAATGATTTCGCTTTTCTTGGCCTTTTGAAATGCGCTTCGTGTGGTTGTTCAATAACTGCCGAGAAACAAAAAGGTCATAACTATTATCGTTGCACAAAAAAGAAAGGAGTTTGTCAAGAAAAGCATTATCTCCGCGAAGAAGCGTTGACCAAACAAATCACTTCTTATCTTCAAAAAGTTTCTTTGTCGAGCCAAGACACAGAAAAGGTTTTGGCGGCGTTGGATAGCGAACAGGATAAAGCGAGAGAGGACGCACAAGCCGAAGTTAGTGTTTTGAAAGAGCAGTTAGCACAAGTTGAGGCGAAACTTCAAAAGTTGCTCGATATCTATTTAGCAGACGCTTTATCCACAGAAGAATACGCCGCCAAAAAGCAAAGTTTGCTGTCTCAAAAAATGTCGTTATCCGAAAAAATCACCGCCTTTGAGACAAATGGTCTGTCTTGGCTCGAACCGGCTCGTGAGTTCGTTTTATCCTTAAATCAAGCCACGAATCTGCTTTCCTCTCCCAATCCGACTGCAATGACAACATTTCTGAAAAACATCGGCTCGAACCATATTTTGCGAAATTGTGAATTCGTTTTTACCCCCAAAATTGAATACAAATTAGTCGCCGAGCGAAGCGAGGCGAACCTTTCAAACTTGCAATTTCCTACGTGGTACCCTCGGTAGGAATCGAACCTACATAACCAGCTTAGAAGGCTGGTGTTCTGTCCATTGAACTACGAGGGCGTAAAGTAATTAACAAATTTTAATCACTCGGAGAGTGATAATTTTTAAAAAATTTCTCAATTTTTAAACAAAATTTAGGTTATGCGGGGATAAAATAGGGGCGAGGAGGCAAAAATATCTAGTTTTTTCAAAAAACACTAAAAAAGCCTAAATTTACAGCTTACTTAGATAAACATACACTAAAACGGATTTTTTTTCAAATTCTGGGGATTATTTGACAGATTGTGGGGTTGGTGTTATGCTAATAAAAAGTGATATTTATTTATCCACACCTGCCTTTAGGATAGGCTTACCTAAAATACTAATGATTTCAAGGCAGTTTATCAAATTAAATACCAATATTCTTTGATACACAAAATCCGACTGACGGCAATAGGGCAGTCGGGATATTTTTTGTGTATCTTTTTGTTGTTTATAAATTATTTTTTTAAATTATTTTTGAAGACATGCCAACCGTGACTCAAAAAAATGAAAGATTTTATTTTGGCAAGAAGCACGATGTGCATGACTTGCCTGATTTAATTGAGAGCCAAAAAAATTCTTATCATTGGTTTGTAACCGAGGGACTAAAAGAACTTTTTGAAGAGGTTAATCCGATTAAAGACTATATTGGCAGAGACCTGGAGTTGTTTTTTTTGGATTATTTTTTGGATGAACCAAGATTTGACGAAGTGGTGGCCAAAAAGAGAAATACTACTTATGAAGCGGCGCTGCGGGTCAAAACCAAGCTGGTCAACAAAAGAACCGGCGAAATAAAAGAACAAGAAGTTTATTTGACCGATTTTCCGTTGATGACTGACCGCGGCACTTTTATCATTAACGGCATTGAGAGGGTTATCGTGTCCCAACTGATTCGTTCGGCTGGAGTGTTTTTTACTTCGGAATATATGCTGGGCAAGCGGTATTATGGAGCAAAAATTATTCCCAATCGCGGCGCTTGGCTGGAGATTGAAACCAATATCAACGGCATTATCAGCGTTAAAATAGATCGCAAGAGAAAAGTGCCGGTTACCTCGTTGCTACGCGCTTTTGGCTATACGACCGAAGCGGAAATCAAAGAGTTTTTCAAAGACATTGATATTTTGCCGGATTTTAAATATATAGATATTGCTTTGGAAAAAGATCCGGCCAAAACCGAAGCCGATGGTGTGCGTGAAGTTTATAAAAGAATCAGGCCTGGCGATCTGGCGACCACGGAGAATGCCAGGTCACTTATCCATTCAATGTTTTTCAATTTTGATCGCTATGATTTTGGCAAAGTCGGACGCTATAAATTGAATCAGCGCTTCGGCGAAAATTATTCCCTGGACAGAGACGACCGGGTTTTCAAAAAAAACGACCTGCTTAACATTTTAAGAGAAATAATCAAACTAAATATCAATCAAAGGGAAGCTGACGACATTGATCATTTAGGCAATAGAAGAATTCGAGCCGTGGGTGAGTTGATTCAAAACAGATTCCGATTGGGGCTAGCCAGAATGGAGCGCGCCATTATTGACAAAATGAGCACTGTTGATATCAGCAGTATTACCCCGGCCCAACTTATCAACGCTAGGCCCATCATGGGAGCTGTGAAGGAATTTTTTATGTCCTCACAGTTGTCTCAATTTATGGATCAGACCAATCTTTTAGCTGAATTGGAACACAAAAGAAGGATTTCTGCCATGGGTCCAGGCGGCCTTTCTAGAGAGCGAGCCGGCTTTGAGGTTAGAGATGTCCACCGCACTCACTATGGCAGAATTTGTCCTATTGCCACGCCAGAAGGGCCGAATATCGGTTTGGTAGGTCACTTGGCTTCATATGCCAGGGTGAATAATTACGGGTTTATAGAAACTCCTTACCGCAAAGTAGAAAAAGATAATAAAGATGGTCAGGCGCGGGTTACGGATGAGATTGTTTATCTGGACGCCTTTACCGAAGAAAAAGCCACGACTACCGCCGCCACCACTGCCATAGATAAAGATGGATATTTTTTGGAAGATAAAGCCGCCATCAGAAAGGAAGGCGAACCAGTTCTTGGCACCGTGGCTGAAATTGATTATATGGATGTGGCGCCCAATCAGATCGTTTCTATTGGCACTTCACTCATTCCTTTTTTAGAGCACAATGACGCCGTCAGGGCGCTTATGGGCACCAACATGCAAAGGCAGGCCGTGCCAATTGTCAAACCGGCCGCGCCCTTAGTCGCTACCGGCGTGGAGGGGCGAGCCGCCAAAGACTCCGGTCAGGTTTTAGTGGCCGAGCGTGACGGTGTTGTTTTAAATATTCAAGCTGATAAAATTGAAATTTTAGACGATGACGGCGAGATAAAAAGCTACAACCTGGTCAAGTTTGTCCGCTCCAACGCTTCCACTTGTCTAAATCAAAGGGTTATCGTGGAAAAAAGGCAGAAAGTTGATAAGGGCGAAGTTCTGGCTGATGCCGCCGCCTGCGATCATGGGGAGTTGGCCTTGGGGCAAAATTTACTGGTAGCCTTTATACCCTGGGAAGGTGGCAATTATGAAGACGCCATCTTAATTTCGGAGAAATTAGTTCACAACGATAAGTTCTCCTCTATTCATATTGAGGACTATATTATTGATGTGCGCGAGACCAAGCTTGGTCCCGAAGTGGTGACGCGCGATATTCCAAACATTGGTGAAGAAAAATTAAAAAATCTTGACGAAGATGGCGTGGTACGCATCGGCGCCGAAGTTTCATCTGGTGATATTTTGGTTGGCAAAATTACGCCCAAAGGCGAAACAGAATTGACCGCTGAAGAAAGATTGTTGCGCGCCATTTTTGGCGAGAAAGCCAAAGAAGTGCGCGATACCTCTCTTTATCTAGAACACGGCGAACACGGCAAGGTTGTTGACATTAAAATTTTTACTAGAGCCGCCGGCGACAAACTGCCGGCTGGTGTTATCCGCCAGATTCAGATTTCCATCGCTCATATGAGAAAAGTCCAGGTTGGCGACAAAATGGCTGGTCGTCACGGCAATAAGGGTGTTGTTTCCAGAGTGGTAGCCGTGGAAGACATGCCGTGTTTGCCAGACGGCCATCCGGTGGATATAATTTTAAACCCGCTTGGCGTCGCTTCCAGAATGAACCTGGGACAGATTTTGGAAACCCATCTTGGTTTGGTAGCCCACGATCGCGGATTAAAAGTAGTCACGCCGCCTTTAGACGGAGTGCCGGAAGAAACAATTAAGGATGAATTGGAAAAACTGGGCTACTCACGTACCGGCAAAATGATTCTGACCGATGGCCGGACCGGCGAAAATTTCCAAGAGCCAAGCACTGTTGGTTATATCTATATGATGAAACTAGTGCATATGGTGGAAGACAAAATTCATCAGCGGTCTATCGGTCCCTATTCGTTGGTCACCCAACAGCCGCTCGGCGGCAAGGCGCAATTTGGCGGACAAAGGTTTGGCGAAATGGAAGTCTGGGCGCTTGAGGCTTATGGTGCGGCTTATACCCTGCAGGAAATCTTGACTATCAAATCGGACGATGTGCCTGGCCGGTCAAAAGCCTATGAATCAATTATCAAAGGCGAGGCCATCAATAAGCTTAATATCCCCGAGTCGTTTAATGTTTTAGTTAGAGAGCTCAAGGGTTTGTGTTTAGATGTGGAGCTTTTGCAAGAAGGCAAGGTAATCAGCAAAGACGATGAATTTAAAATGGTTGAGGGCAGCCGGCGCGAAGCGCCAAAAGAAAATTTTGGCCAAGAAAGTGAGGTAGTTTAAAATTTTTACTCACCCCATAAAATTAAATTAAACTATGTTTAACGAATTTCAGCAACCCATCTTGGATTTTGACAGTATCAGGCTTAAAGTTGCTTCGCCAGAGGTGATTCACGCTTGGTCGCACGGCGAGGTTGTAAAGCCGGAAACTATTAATTATCGCACGCAAAAGCCTGAAAAGGACGGCCTGTTTTGTGAACGCATTTTTGGGCCAACCAAAGATTGGGAGTGTTATTGCGGCAAGTACAAAAGAATCCGCTACAAGGGCATTATCTGCGACAAGTGCGGCGTTGAAGTGACGAGATCCATCGTTCGCCGTGAACGGATGGGTCATATTGATCTGGTGGTGCCGGTCTCACACATCTGGTTTTTGCGCGGCATCCCATCCAAGCTAGGCTTGGTTTTGGATATCTCTCCCCAGGCCCTTGAGCGCGTCATCTATTTTGCCGATTATATTATTCTGAATGTTAATGAAGAATTAAAACGGCAAACGATAGAACAAATTCAAGATGAATATAAATCTAGAAAGAAACAAATCGAAAATGATTTTAATAATCGTATCAAGCAAAGTAAAGGTTCAGATCCCGCCAAAACAGAAGCAATCATCAACCAATTTAATCAGACTAAAAAAGAAGCGCTTGGTGAGCTGTCCGAAGCCCTGGATAAGGCTAAAAAAGAGTTATCGGAACTTAAAGCCCTGAAAATAATTTCCGAAAGCAACTATCAGGATTTATCTTTAAAATACGGCCATGTTTTTGAGGCTGGTATCGGCGCTGAGGCTGTCCATAAAATTTTGCAAAATTTGGAACTGGCCGTCATTGCTGCTCAGGTTGAAGCAGAAATGAAAAAAGCGGCCGGTGGCGTCAAAAAGAAATTGGCCAAACGATTGAAATTATTCAACGCCTTGAAAAAAAATCAAATCAAACCGGAATGGATGATTATTACCACTCTGCCGGTAATACCTCCGGATCTGCGGCCGATGGTGCAGCTTGACGGCGGCCGGTTTGCCGCCAGCGACTTGAATGATTTGTATCGTCGCGTCATTAACCGCAACAATCGTTTGAAAAAATTAATTGAGCTTGAAGCGCCGGAAGTTATTTGCCGTAATGAAAAAAGAATGCTGCAGGAAGCGGTGGATGCCCTCATAGACAACTCGGCCAGACATGGCAAAACTGTTACGGCTTCTACCGGCCAAAAGAGAATGCTCAAATCATTAGCGGATATTTTAAAAGGCAAACAAGGACGTTTCCGCCAAAATCTACTCGGCAAAAGAGTTGACTATTCCGGCCGAAGCGTTATTGTCGTCGGTCCGTATCTGAAGATTGATGAATGCGGTTTGCCGAAAAGGATGGCCTTGGAATTATTCAAACCGTTTATCATCGCGGAATTGATTAAAAAAGAATATGCGCACAATGTCAGAAGCGCCAACCGGTTTATTGAATCTGACCGCGATGAAGTCTGGGATATTTTGGAAAAAATCACCAAAGACGCTCATGTGCTTTTAAACCGAGCGCCCACCTTGCACCGGCTTGGCATTCAGGCTTTTAAACCGTTATTGATTGAAGGCAAAGCCATTCAGTTGCATCCCTTGGTTTGCCCGCCGTTTAACGCCGACTTTGACGGTGACCAGATGGCCGTGCATGTGCCATTGACCGAAGAGGCCAAACAAGAAGCCAAAGAGATTATTTTATCCAGCAAAAACATTCTAAAACCGGCCACCGGTGATCCGTCTATCACGCCGGCCCAGGATTTTGTTTTGGGTTGTTATCTTTTGACGACCATCAAAGAACGAGCTGATGGGAAGTTAAAAACATTTTCCAACGAAACCGAAGCCAGGCAAGCCTACGAAGCTAAGGTGATTGGGCTTCAAGACAAGATCAAGGTGCGTTTTAAAAAAGAAGGCCTAGTTGAAACGAATGTTGGTCGTTTAATTTTTAATAAAATCGTGCCCGCCGGTCTTGGTTTTGTGAATAAACAAATGGACAAGGGTGGTCTAAAAAATCTAGTCAGAGATGTGTTAGAAACCTATGGCACGGAAAAGGCTGTGGAATTTTTGGATAATATAAAAAATCTTTCTATTAAATATGTGACGCTTTCCGGTATTTCTTGGGGCATGGATGATTTGCCGTCTTTGCCGGAAAAACATGATATTTTTAAAGCGGCGGCCAAAGAAGTGGAAGAGGTTGAAAACCAATATAACCTGGGTTTTTTAACAAATGATGAAAGGCATATTAAGGTTGTGGAAATTTGGGTCAATGTTAAAGATAAAATAGTTGACTTATGCAAGGAAAAATTAAACAAAGCCGGCCCAGTCTTTGCTATGATGAATTCTGGTGCCCGAGGCTCTTGGGGACAGACCACGCAGATGATGGGCATGAGAGGGCTCATGGCCAACCCAAGCGGCGAGACAATTGAGTTGCCGGTCAAGGCCTCACTCAAAGAAGGCATGCAGGTTTTGGAATATTTTATTACCACCCACGGTGCCAGAAAAGGTTTGTCGGACACGGCCTTAAGAACAGCGAACGCTGGTTATTTGACCCGTCGTTTGATTGATGTGGCTCAAGATGTTATTATCTTTGAAGAAGATTGCGGGGATGACGAGGGAATTATAATTTACAAAAAGGAGTCGCAAGAAATGAATGAGACCATCGTCAAAAGAATAAAAGGCCGGGTGCTTCTGTCTGGTGTAAAAGATAAAAAGGGGAAAGTCGTCGCCAAAGCCGGCGATGTCGTTGATGAAAAAATAGCCCAAAAAATAGAAGAGATTGACCCGGCTGAAGTCAAAATTCGTTCTGTTCTTACCTGTAAATCAGCGCGGGGCGTTTGCGCCAAATGCTATGGCTGGGATTTGGGTTATAATAAAATAGTCAAAAATGGTGTGGCTGCTGGCATTATCGCGGCGCAAAGTATTGGCGAGCCCGGCACGCAGCTGACTATGAGAACCTTCCACACCGGTGGCGTGGCTGGCGGCGGTGATATCACCCAGGGACTGCCAAGAGTGGAAGAAATTTTTGAAGCGAGAACCGTTAAGAAACCGGCGTTTATTGCCCCGGTCTCCGGTACCGCGGAAATCATAAATAATGAGGTTACTAGGGAAAAAACCATAAAAATAGCCGGCACCGAGGTCCAAGAAGAAATATTTTATATTCAAGGGAAAGATATAGAAAAAATAGTCGTCAAGAATAATGCCAAGGTGAAGAAAGGCGATCTTTTAGTTGAGAGCCAGAAAAAATTAAGGGCGCCGCTTGAGGGCAGGATAGCCATCCATGAGGAGAGTGATGGCCGGCATATTTTAAAAGTTATTAAAGAAGAAGAAGTGATCAAAGAGATGGCAATAGCTCGGGGCGTTAAGCTTTTGGTGGCCGACGGCGATCGGGTGGAAAAGGGCGATCCTCTGACTAGCGGGCCGCTTGATTTGGCTGAACTTTATAAATTAAAAGGCCAACGGGCGGTGGAAAAATATGTCATCAAGGAAATTCAATATGTTTATTCTTCGCAAGGCCAGCCCTTAAACGACAAGCACATTGAAGTGATCGTCAGAAAAATGTTCTCCAAGGTTTTGATAGAAGACCCGGGCGACACCTTGTTCTCACCGGGCGAGATTTTGGAAAAAATTGTTTTAGCCGAAGAAAATGAAAAAATGGTCAAGGAGAAGAAGCAAAAGGCCTTGGCCAGCACCATTCTTTTGGGCATTACCAAGTCGTCTCTGGCCACGCAGTCGTTTTTGTCAGCGGCCTCTTTCCAGGAGACTACAAGAGTTCTCATTGATGCGGCCGTTACCGGCAAAATTGACCATCTGCGAGGCTTGAAAGAAAATGTCATTATCGGTAAATTAATACCTTGCGGCACCGGCTATGACAAAGAAGCGTATTTGGGCAAACCCAAAGCAATAGTGACGCCTAAATCAGAAGAATAATGGCCCTGCCTGCCAGTCGTTTTGTCCCGGTTGACAAGAGTCGGAAAGATATATTATGATAAAGTTATCAGTAAAGGTCGTATTTACGAAGTAATTCGCACCTTATAAATTTACCAGCAAAGTTTATGGTTAATGACAAAGAATTTTTGGAGTATGTTGTCCAAGCGCTAGTAGATCATCCGGAAAAAGTTGTTGCGGAAAGAAAAGTCGATGAAATGGGGGTTCTCTTGACTCTCAATCTCGACCCGGCTGATATGGGTTATGTCATCGGTCGCAAGGGTCAGAATGCCAAAGCCATTCGTACTCTTTTGCGATTAGTCGGCGCCAGAAATAATGCTCATGTTAATCTGAAAATCAATGAGCCAGAAGGCGGCCGCAGACCTAGTTTTTCCCGCGCCGAGGATGAGGTCACCGACACCTCCGCGGTTGATGATTTGAAGATTTAATTTTGTTCAACAAAAGAGCCATGCTACAATAGTAACGCGGCTCTTTTAATTTTAAAAAGTGAATCAAGAAAATTAAGTCAAGGAATAAATCGCTTAATTTGCTTGACTCGCTTGGCGCGCTTGCTTTATGGAGTTTGATCTCATCACCATTTTCCCCCATGTTCTGGATTCTTATCTAAATGAATCTATTTTGAAGCGCGCTCAAAAAAAGAAATTGATTAAAATAAAGTTCCATGATCCGCGCGCATTCGCCGTTGGCCGCCACAAAACCGTGGATGACCGGCCGTTTGGCGGGGGACCGGGCATGCTCATGAAAATTGAGCCGCTTTACAAAACTTTGAAAAAAATTAAAAGACAAAAAAAAGCGCGCGTGATTCTTTTTGATCCCGCCGGCATCCAGTTCAGTCAGGCCAAAGCTAAAGAATTTTCCCGCTTAAACCAGCTCGTCATGATCGCCGGTCGCTATGAGGGCGTGGATAATCGGATTGAAAAATTCATTGACGAAAAAATTTCCATCGGTTCGTATGTGCTGTCGGGTGGTGAACTGCCAGCGGCCGTGGTGATTGAAGCGGTCAGCCGTTTATTACCCGGCGTATTGGGCAATCGGGAATCGCTTAAAGAAGAAACATACTCTGAGGAATTAAAAATTATAAATTTAAAATTAAAAATTAACCAAAAAGAATACCCGCACTATACCCGGCCGGAAGTTTTTTCCTATATTGAAAAAGGCAAAAAGAAAAAAAAAAATCACCAATCTAAAATCATCAATCTGAAATTGTTGTAATTGACTGGCTCAGATTAAAATGTTATCCTATTAGCAATCATTAACCGTTAACTAAGAAGCAACAACTATGTCTAGCAGAGAGTTGTCTCTTATAAAGACCAAGGTAGCGGGTCTGCACACTAGGTTTAATTTATCTGATCCCGACTCCCGCCGGGAGTATTTTGAAGCTAAAGCTGGTTCAGAAATAAAAGAATTGAAAGAATATTTTAAAAATAATTCTTTTATTGCCTATTTGCTTGGTAAAAAAAATTCCGGTAAAGGCACTTATACCAAGTTAATGATTGAAATTTTTGGCAAAGATAAAATCGGCCATATTTCAGTCGGTGACATTGTGCGCGCCGCTTATGCTGATATAAAGGATGAAGTAAAAAAACAAGAGCTGGTTGATTATATTCACAAAAATTACCGCGGCTATATTTCAGTTGATCAAGCGCTTGACGCCTTGGTCAATAAATCACAAGACAAACTTTTACCCACTGAATTTATCCTAACATTAGTTAAAAAAGAAATTGACAAGTTAGAGCGCAGATCTTTATTTATTGATGGTTTCCCTCGTGATCTAGATCAAATTTCTTATTCTCTTTATTTCCGGGCATTGATCAATTACCGAGAAGACCCGGATGTTTTCGTCACTATTGATATTCCAGATTCAGTTATTGACGAACGGATAAAATACAGAGTGGTTTGTCCAAAATGTCAGACTCCACGTAATATCAAACTGCTAGCCACCAAGAAGGTTGGTTATGATAAAGAGAAGGATAAATATTACCTAATTTGTGACGACCCGGATTGTGGCGGCGCCCGCATGATAGGCAAAGAGGGGGACAATCTTGGCATTGAAACTGTCCGTAAAAGACTTGAATTGGATGATGAGCTGATCAAAAAAGTTTCCTCATTGCACGGTATTCCGCAAGCGCAACTCCGCAACGCGCTTCCGGTTGATCGGGCCGCAGAGCTGGTTGACGATTACGAAATTACACCAGAATTTTATTATGAACGAGCTGCCAACAATACAGTTGTGGTTAAAGAAAAATCGTGGACAATAAAGGATAATGCCGGTGTTGAAAGTTATAGTCTGATGGCCCCAGCGGTAGTTGTTTCAATGATCAAACAGCTGGCAAATATTTTGTGTCCGAGATAAATTGTTCAATTTTTTGGTGCAGGATAAAATTTTATACGATGTGGATTTGAACGGCATAATGGAGTAATTTCGTAGGGGTTTATTAGTATAAACCCAATTATAAAAAAATCTATTATTATGGGCGTATAGCGATACGCCCCTACATTCAATAAAAAATGACGGCTAACCCCCGTCTTTTTTTTCGTTTTAAAAATTTTTTGGATTATTTTCGTCTCTGACCCACGAATGCGGATTTTCCAAAATATATTGCCGGATATTATTTAACTCGTCTTCCTCGCGCACGATATGTTCATAATAATTCCTCTGCCAAACCGGCACGCCTGGAGAATTCAGGAGGAGATTGATTTTTGTCGTGGTGGCTGATTTAAAACCGCGGATGATTGCGCCAAGATTATTTTTTGGTGACTGTAGGGGCGTATTGATATACGCCCGGTCTTCGTTTGGCGTATTGATATACGCCCGGTCTTCGTTTGGCGTATTGATATACGCCCGGTCTTCGTTTGGCGTATTGGCCCCTACAGGCCTATTTATTTTTATAATGGCATGAAAATGATTAGGCATCACGGTAAAAATATCCAGTTCGACATTTTTTCTGATGTTGGCGGTATTATTCCATTCATCAAAAACAATTCTTCCCGCGTCGTTCAATTTTATCTTGCCATTAATAATCTCGCCAAATAAGGGCTCGCGGTTGTATGTGCAAATTGTTACAAAATAATATCCATATTCGGAATAATCAAATCCGGGTAACCTGATTGACCGGCGATTGGTGGCAAAATTTTTATTCATAAAATAATTATAACATTTTTATCGTTGGGGTCTATTGCCATAGACCCAATTGCAAAACAAACCCATTATGATGGGCGTATATCAATACGCCCCTACGATTTCATTTTTCCCAAATACAAAAGCCCGTAAAGAGAATCCGCTTTTGTATTTTGCGAACCCTTTCTACGGGCTGATTTTTTGACCATCGGCGTGAGTGCTGATAGTCTTTTATTTTTTTCTGAATAGCGTTATTACTCACGATGATTTATCTATTCAGGTTACGTCTTTTTCACGATTTTTATAGTCTTCCCGATTGAAATCGGGATTAGACTCGGAGTTGCTCGGTTACCGTAACTTATCCCGATTGGCTCCAATAACGACCCTTGTTTGATTTGCGAAACGAATTTTTAACTCGTTTCCTGTAATCAATCTTTAGTAAACATTTCCTTTTACTAAAGCTGGGTCCAATTTTCAAAGAACGATTTAAAACATGGCAACGGAGCGGGGGTATCTCTTTGGGAGCACTTTACCTCACCTCGTCAGGGGGGCCGCACATCAGTAGTGCTCGCCCGCTCCGTGCCGTCTGAAAATTTTTGCCGCCGTGGGTGATTGCGACAACACTCATGAGTGTGGTTGGATTTCTCCGTGGCGTCCACACCATTTTTCGGCGGCAAAGAGAGCTACTATAGCTTGGGGTCAAAATTTTGAACTACAACCTCTGGCAGATGCACCGAGTCGTAGTTCCGTGGATCCGGCATGTTCGGCGAGGTGGACTCCCAAACCACCTCAATCACTGTGCCTTCGGGTACGGGCACAAACGATCTCGCCGTCAACCGAGTAGTTTCACCCTCACCAGTGTCGGGCGATTCCATTTGGCCAATAACCTCACTGGTGTCCATCCGGCGGATGGTACACAAGAAAGATTCGCAGGTTTGCACAGGATCCTTCTTGTTTTGACCTCGGATCTCACGCCCCCAGACAAAAATTTCACCGGCAAATAAAGTATTAAACCGCCGGCTGATTTTTTTGTTCCAGGGTTTGGTTCCCACCCAGACTTCTCCATCTAGGTCGGCGCTCAATAGGCGGGTTCGATAAAAGTTTTTGTAAACTATTACCGAATCCCTGACTACAACTGTATCACGAACGGTTATGAAAACCGTATCGTGTTTGGTTACGGTCAGCGTATCCCACCGCACAACCACTAAAGTGTCATTCAGGACAGTGGTGTCCCGAATGACCACATAGGTGGTGTCGTTGAGCCGGAGTGTGTCCCATCGAACAACGGTAAGACGGATGGTGTCGGGTGGTGAACTCACCACCGTAGTGTCATGGACAGTTACAGTTACAGTTTCACGCAGGGTAACTGTGTCGCGAACAGTAACCGTAACTTGTACCGTGTCTGGGGGCTGGGGGAGAGCTTGCCATTCTGGCTGAATCACCTGCTCTCGGTCAGCTAGAATCAGCTGGCTGGGAGCAGTGTGTTTTCCGTCCGCGGCGGAGAATGACGCCCAGTAGAGCCCGTCGCGCTCTATTTTTTTCTCCACCACGGCATTACCCAACTCAAACACCTCGCCCGTATCAGCCCCGACAGGACGCAAGACGCAAGTGGCTGGTAGAGACGAGCCGAACACCAGTCGGATAATTTCGGCCGGCAAATATATGTCAATACTCACATTCTGTTCCCCCACAAAAACAGTTTGTGAATAGGGCGCGGAGAATTTATAAGCGAAAATATAGTATAAACAATTTTTTGCCACAGGAATTTGCAGTGTTTGAGATATCACCTGTGGCCGTTGTATTGTTACCCATTCTCCTTGCCATTCCATGATTACACACGAATCCGGTGTGGCCCCAGTAAAAGTAACAAAAAGCAACAGATCATTTTCCGGCAGGGGTTTATTTTTTTGCACCAGGCGAAAATCAACCGAGGTGGGGAAACCTGGTGCTACAACAAAAGCCTTGGTTTGGGACCAAAAACCTTTTCTTTCAGCCATGGCCACATATTGCCCAACAGGCAAAGCCACGGCGGCAGGGGGGTAGAACGGGGAAGTAGCGGGGCGGGATAGATCAACAGAGTTCCCATTGAGGGGGAACACGTCAATCTGCGTTGAATCCTGGTCACTGGAGAAAGCGACCGGTAGGACTTGTGCCGCTTGGCCGATGTCGGCTGGATTTTTGGTGCAGCTTGAAAAAATTACGGCCAAAATGACCGTAATAATAAACAATAAAATCCCCGCGATTTTATCCACCATTGCTATCTCCTTAGAAAATCAAATTGTACAGTTTTTTTGCCACCACACTAATATATTGCCCGGCGGTAAGGGGGTTGATCCCGCCGTACATAGAGTATGTCCACTGGTCAAACTCGGGGCCGGCGAAGACTTTATCATAGTCTCCGTATATAATGCCAGCTCCACCAGTGAACAGGTGGAATAACTCAAGCCGGGCAGATAATTCATACCCAGTGAGAGTCTCCAGTTCGCCAGCGATTAGCCCAAGGTCGGTGCGGTGGACGAGTAATTCCTCACTTGTTTCAAGCCGGCCGAACTCAACCGCAATAGCTACATCGTTTTTATGCAGTCTGCCGTCCCCACGCTCGCGACAAGAAAAGTGGTTTTTCGGGAATTGGTGTTTATAACCAATCCCAAATCGCGAGAGCTTTTCGCGTACCGGCCCTCCAATTGGATGGTTAAAGCGACCGGACTCGCCAATTCCACCGTAAAGATAAAACGAATTATTGGTGAAAAAAAGGTGAGCCGTCGCCATTGGCACAGTGTTGGAAATCCGGCGAGAAAAAACATATCCGACACCACCTGCTACTTCAAGCGACAAGTTAGGGCTGTTAAATACCAAAGTTGTGTCGCCATTTTTTTGTTTTGGCAAGGCCAGCAGCGAGTCCAATTGCCCCCGCATTTTTTTTTGCTGACCGGCCAGGTCAGCAATTTTTTCGCAGCATGTGTCGACTGGTGGGGGTGGCACAAACACACCCACTCTTTTGGCAAAGTAAAAATCCACCCGCACAACCCGCTGTTTCCCCAAGCGGGTTTGGCCAATTTTTATCCGCGCGTCTGCCGGAAGATACGGCGAGATGCGTTCCCCGATAAAAATGGCTCGGTTCACACCCACTGAGTCATCCGCCGCTTTCCAACGGACAGACGATCGATCTCGCCAGCCAAGACTGTCATAATACCCCGTCACGACAGCTAACTTCACCTCTCTGAAGAGGTAGCCCGCGAATGAAAACGCGGACAGGGTGGAGCGGCCCGCGTCAAATGGGCCGAACCAGAGAGTGGTATCCGGGTCCGCCCCCACGAGCTCGGTTTCCACAAAAAGTGAGTCCTGCCCAAAACTCGGCGCGGACAGGAGTGCCATCAGAGCCACGAGGGTGGTCAACAAAAGAGATTGTTTCATTGTGTAACCTCCACAGCTAAAATTTGAAAAATGAATTAAAAAAATAATCTCAATACTCGCTCCGCCGCGAAGCGGAAAATTTTTGCCCTTCTAGCTCCTTTCTAAATTTCTTTGGTTAAAAATTTTCTTGGTTAGTTCTCTCTGGGTCGGATATTATTCACACAGCTACACAAGTTATAGTATCTCCATTTCCAGGCCAAAACCGCGTAAATATTATCTTCCATTCCCAAAGAGAACTAACCAAGTTCTTCTTTTTATTTTCTCCTAATTTGTTGTTCAATTGTCAAACAACTGGCAAATCTCTTAGCCCCACTTCTGGTTTTTTATATGCCAAAAGCAGAGCCACGAAATATTTTTGAGCTTGTATTATAGCATAAATTTTCCAATGATAGTATCATATTTATTATTTTTTGTCAATCTTTGGCTAAAATCTGCCAAAATAAAATGCTCCGCTTAAGCGGAGCATTTTTAACAATTTGTTCAACTCATCTTACTGTTTTCCCAAAATCGCTTCCAGCACTCTTTCTTTCTCGTCTCTTATTGCTGTTATTTTTATTTTCTGCCCGGGCTTGTAGGTTTGGATTATTTCCCCAAGTGTCTTTAATCCCACGCTTTCATCCTCCACCGCGAGTATTATGTCCCCTGACTTAAAGCCCGCTTTTTCCGCCGGGCTGCCCTTGGCTACTGCTGTTTTATTTTTATATCCCGATAACAACGCCCCTCGCCCCAAAAGCTCGCCGGTTTTCAGACTTATTTTCGGGTGAGCCGAGAGACTGATGTAGCCCACTCCAAGATAGGCTCTTTCAATTTCATTTTTTTTCAAAATATTTTCCAGAATCGGTTTGGCATAATCAATCGGCACCGCCTCGCTTTGGTTGTGAACAAGCGCTACTGTTTCGCCGGCCAGGTTGATGACGGGCGCGCCAAAAAGGCTCGCGTCATAGCCCTCGCGGCAAAAAACCGCCGTGGACAGTTCCTCCGTTGATTCCACGATCGTTTCGCTCGCTCCGGTGCCGATTTTAGCTATATGCAAACTGGCCAGCTTTGATTTTGGGTAGCTCGCGATAAAGCCAAACACTTCTTGGCCCGAAGACAGTTTGTTTGTCTCGCCCAGTTTGGCCACGGGCAAATCCTTGGCCTCTATTTTTATAAAAACCAAGTCACTGCCCGGATCTTGTAAAACCGATTTTGGTTCGTGCGCGCTAAGGTTGGCAGTCAAGACAATGTATTTTTCACCGCCGATTTTTTCCAATAACCCCTTGGTGGTGATGAGCCAGCCGTCGCTCGTTAAAATTACGCCGCTGCCGAAAGCTTCGCTTTCTTCATAAAAATAACCGCCGGCGTCGGTTGGTTTTTTATAGAAATTAACCACCGCCTGGCTGGCTGTTTCTCCCAAGTCATTGATTCTTTCTTCAGCCGTCACCGTGATGTTTTCTTGCTTGTCTATGATTATTTTTTGCCCATTTTTATCATCAGCCGCCGTTTTTTTAAAAAATCCTTCATAAATAAAAACAGCAGTCAGACTCAAGATTGTCGCCAAAAGGCAGCTGAGCACAACTAAACCATAATGGTTCTTTGGCTGTTCCAGCTTGTCCGTTTCGCCTGCGTAAATTTTCGGCAACTCGTCCGCTTTAGCAGGACTATTTTGCGCACTGGATTTACTCCCCGTTTGTTTTAACGATTTTTTGGTAAATTTTTCAAGCATAAAATAGATTACAAAATTTTAAAATGTCTGCGTTAGTCGGCGTCCGGTCCCTGCCTCGCCGGCAGGCAGGCGCGTCAGTCAGCGTTAGTCTCTTAGCTCCATCTTGCGGTTAAAAGTATTGTGAGCCAGAGAACAGTTACCGCCACTCCGTAACGCCAGTAAGTTTTTTTATTTAAGGTAGCGTTCAAAAAATGTTGCGCCAAGCCGGTAAGAAAATAATAGACGCCAGTCACTAGAGCCGCTTTGGCGTCTGCCAAATTCGGCAGCCAAGAAACCGCCCAAAAAAGTTCGGCAGTCGTCAGGGTGATAACCGGGACAAACCAGAGGCTGGCCGTGGATTTTATTTTATTGATAATAAAAAATTGGTAGGTTAAAAGATAAATAACGGCCGTGGTCGCGCCAAGAATCATCCAGAAAGGCATTTTAATTAGGGCGTGAAGACTAAACATTCCGCTGAACCAAAAAAAGACGGTGGTCGTGTTTAAAATTTTTGAGATCGTGGATAAAGAATGATTTTTGTATTGGTATTTATGAAAAGTCAAGATGATTAATTGTTGCGTAAAAGCCGCGCTGCCAACCGCTAGAAAAAGCACTATTCCTTCTCTTATAATTATGTTGTTGGAAAATCCCAGAAACAAAAAACCGGCCAACAGAAATAGAAAAGGTGAAATCAAAAAATTCCAAAAATTGGCATTCCACTTGGCCCTGGCCGCCAGCCAGACAAAGATAAAATTAAACAGCATCGTGCCGCCGATAGCCCACCCAAAAAATGCGGGGTTGATAATCCCGACCTGCAGACCGAATAGTATAACCAGTCCGTAAATGTAAGCGGAAAAAATTGGCACGCGAATAATCTCAATTAATCAGAATTTATTCAAAATAAATGTTACGATATGTATTTTGAACTTTATTCATTGAGCCAGAAATATTGTTTCAAAATACTGGCCCAGCGCTGGCTGGCCTCCGTTTTACTCTCCATGTCATTTTGCGCCACTGCCGTTTTTTCCAGATCCATGGTCGTTACCACCCGGACATGCAAATCTTTGTATTCATCCGGCACGATTAACCCCAGGATATTTACCTTTTCTTCTTCTATGAGCCGCAGCCATTCCTCTTTATTGTTTTCTGTGCTGGCCCTTTTGGTCAGATATTCACCCACCGTGTTTTTGAGTCCGTTCTGGTAAGCCACGATCAGTCGGCTATTTTGTTCAGCTATCGCAGCCTTTTCGCTCGTCACCGTCTCGCCCATTATCTGTCCGGCATTTTTTTTCGTCAAAAGCAGATCCTCGTCAATCACTCGCCAGGCAATGGCGGCGATGGCCAAAATAAAAACCACTATTGTTTGGCGCCAATGGTATCTGACGAATAATTGCGCTTTGGACATATGTTTAAAGTTAGTTTTTACAAATTAATTAATTCCGATCCCATTTTCTCCCAATCTTCGCTGCTATCGTTCCATTTAAAAACATTCAGATAGTTTGTTTTCTCCGTTTCATCATAAATATTTTTTACTTTGGTTGATGAGCCGATACGGTTTGAATAAATTGTTTTTATATCTTTCAGCCGCGGTTTTTCCACCCACTCCATTCTTATCCGTCCGGCCGCGCCAGTTCTAAATTCCACTACCCATTTTTCACCGGGAATATTTTCACCAACTGGTTCTTTATATTCCGTCTCCACTTCAAACTGCCGTTTGATTTTTTCCAATGTATTTAGCCATTTTTCTCTGGTCATAGTTTTAGGTTAAATAAGTCCGCCAATTATCTAATCTGGTTATTCTTGGGTAAAAAAGGCGGATCACCCGCAGGGTGATAAATCAAGCAAATTAAGCGAGTTAAGCCTGCCTGCCCTGCCTACCGGCAGGCAGGCGGCAGGCAGGTAAATCAAACCAATCACTCATCTTCAACAGTTTAATCTTACCACAATCTGGGCTCTTGACAAGAAGGAGTAATTTAATATTCAATTTTTTTTGTTTATTTTTTGTCTGGATCCCGCATCAAGTGCGGGATGACGGCCGCGCCGCATCTCCCCTTATATTTATTTCTTGTCTCTTATTACTCATTACTCATCACTCATTACTTATCACTAATTTCTGTTTTCTGCTTACTGGTTTCACTTGCCTTACTTGTCGCTTGTCTTGCTTGATTCATTTAATTTACTGATCTTGCTTATCTCGCTGACCTCACTTATTCTTGTATTTTGTTATTTGTTTTTTGTGTTCTGACGGAAAACGCGCACCCGCAATAATTCTGCCGGTAAAAATTTCTTTCTTTGGCAATCTGGCAGGCCGCTTGAAAGCCGCCCAGCTTTTTCCAGTCCCGGTCCAAAAACTCCAAGCCATATTTCTTGGCCAGTGTTTGACCTTGCTGACTGATTTTTTCCGCTTTTTTATGCGGGCTGATGGACAAACTGGAGCCGAAATATTCATATTTCAGTTCAGCCGCCAGCCGCGCGGTTCTTTCCAATCGGAGTTTATAGCAAATATCACAGCGCTTGCCTCTCTCCAGTTCTTTTTCAAGCCCTCTGACCGCCTCAAGCCATTTTGTATTTTCATAATCACCCTCAATGATTTTTACCGCTGGCAAGGCCGCCAGGTATTTTTTAAGTTCCATGAGTCTGGCCTGATATTCTTCCACCGGCCAGATATTCGGATTGTAATAAAAAATAGTCACTTCAAAACCCAGTTTTTGCAATTCTGCCACCGGATAACAGGCGCAAGGTGAACAACAAGTGTGAAATAAGATGCGCATAAATATATCAATTATTAGTGTTTTGTTCAATATCACGGCAATCGCTGGAAAGGAGTAGCTAAATTCCTAATTTTTAATCTCTAATTTCTCCGCCAATTCACAAAGTGGGAAACCCCGACTTCATGAAGGCGGATTACCCTAAGGGTGATAATAAAATTCCAAACTTCAAACACTCAATTTTTAACAAAAATTTTGGCATTTTATCATTAGACATTTATTAGAAATTATAATTTAGACATTAGGAATTATGCAACCATCCCTATCCCCACTCACTTTATTATATAGCCCTCCGCGCCCTTATCAGTCTCCAGCCCGAGTCTCTCAACGATTCCTTCTCCTTCTCCGTCATTAAGAATTCTCGGCTGGCAAAAATCTTCAATCAGAATCGGAGTTGCCACTATTTGTTTTATCCCGGTTTTGGTCAAAGTTATTTTTAAGGCCAGTCCTTCCCTTGTCTCTTTGGACCACATCTGATCAAAAATAAAATTGCCTAGACTGTAAAAAATATATTTTCCTTGGTATTTTTCCGCCATTTGTACCACATGCGGATGGTGTCCGATAACGATTTCCGCCCCAGCCTTAATCGCCGTTCTGGCGAAAGCCATTTGATCTTCCGTTGGTTCATCTGCGTATTCTGTGCCAGCGTGCATGGAAACAAAAACCACATCAGCCTGTTTTTTCGCTTCCGCGACCGCGCTTAAGATTTCTTCTTTATTCCAAAAAGCCGTGCCCGCAGATTTCGCCCCAGCCGCGTAATTGTCAGGCGCGTACAGCTGTTCGGTTCTCGCGAGCCAGGCTATTTTTATGTCGTTGATTTTCGTGTATTTCGGCGTTCGCGCCTGCGCCAGGTTTTCTCCTGCCCCAACATAGAGTATATCGGCCTTGTTCAGGTACTCAAAAGTATCTTTCAACCCCTTTTCGCCAAAATTCGGCGTGTGGTTATTGGCCAGGGAAACTATTTGAAAATTATTATCTTTTAAAACCTCGGTCGCTTTCGGGTCTGACCGAAAAACAATTTCTCCAGTTTTAATTATTCTTCCCGCCATGATGGCGGTTTCTAGATTACCGAATGCCAGATCAGCCGATTTTAAATAGTCAGCCGTTTTTAAAAACGGATAATTAAAATTTTTGTGTTCCAGCATTTTTTGTTCCACCACCCGCGAAAGCATGATATCGCCCACCGCGACGATGATTATTTCCGGCGGTTCCGGTTCTAATTTGTTTGCTGTTACCCGTCCAACTTCAAATGCTTTTTCTGTTCGCGCGCCAACCTTATCAAAACTTATGACATTGCTGTCCCATATCAAAGCCGCTAGAAAAAACAAGCCCAGGACAAGTATCAGGGCTGTGATCGCGGTGATTACAATGAGTTTTTTGCTAGTCACCTTTTTCTAAATATTTTAACAAAACTTTTTTTGAGAAATCAGGCATGTCTAATTTTACCAATTCCATCTTATTCTTTTTTATATAAATAATTTTTTCTCCTTCCGACAGTTTTAAATTGTTTGGGTCAATGTTATTTAAGACATAAACATAGCCTTGCAATTTTTTCTTCCAGAAAATACTGTTGGATATCCATTTCCCCAAAAACCGCAAATCCGCGCGCTTGATTGGCAATCCCAGTTCTTCTTTTATTTCTCGTCTCGCGCAATCAATCGGTCTTTCTCTTTTATCCGCTGCGCCGGCGAAAACCGTTACTTTGCCAGGGTTGGCGATATTTGGTTTGCTGTCTCGTTTTTGTAAAGCGAGTTGATTACGGTCCGTGACGATAATCACGGCTGAAAATTTTGGCAGCTTATTTGTTTTCTTCATGATAGTAAATCATTTTAATCAATTCCACCATGGCGGTTAGCAGAATGCAACCGAGCAATATGGCAAGCCATTCTGCCATGCCCAGCGCCACGGTTTGAAATATTCTTTGGGCAAAGCCGTTATAGACGGCGAAAAACTGCATCCCAAAACCTATCACGACAGCCATAAGCAGGGTTTTATTATTAAGGGGGTTCGTCTGCCAGATGGGCTTGTGGAAGTTTCTGGCGCTAAAGATATAAACCAGGGTACTGATGGCCAAAAAAGTAAAACCGACGGTCCTTCCCAGATTTATGTCGCCGGTTTGTTTCCAAAAAAACTGAAAAAAGAAGAGCGTGCCAGCGGCTGACAATAAACTAATGGCGCCAATCAAAATTTTACTTTCTTTTGACAGAATCGGTTCATCCAACTTCCTCGGTCTCTGTTTCATGATATTTTCTTCAGCCGGCTCTCTAGCCATGGCCATGCCCGGGAAAGTATCGTCAATCAAATTTATCCAGATGATTTGTGAAGCCAAAAGCGGCAGCGGCCAGCCCAAAAGAATGCCCGCGCTAACCGTAATTACTTCCGCCAGTCCGTCGGACAGAAAATAAAAAACCACTTTTTTAATATTATCGTAGATAACCCGCCCTTCTTTGACCGCTTTGATGATGGTGGAAAAATTATTATCCAAAAGTATGATATCCGCGGTTTCTTTGGCCACATCCGTGCCTGAATTTACTGCGATGCCGATGTTGGCTTTTTTAAGAGCTGGCGCGTCATTGATGCCGTCGCCGGTCATGGCCACCACTTCGCCCTTGTCCTGCCAGGCTTTGACTATCTTTAATTTATCTTCAGGCGCCACCCGGGCGTAGATGGAAATTTCCGGCACCATTTCTTTCAAATCGCTCTCTTTCAGTTTTGAAAGCCGCTCGCCGTTCATAATATTTTTTGGTTCTGCCGGCAGTCCCAATTCTTTGGCGACCATTCTCGCCGTCAACTCGTGGTCGCCGGTGATAATGACCGTTTTAATCCCAGCCAGCCGCACCTCTTCAATGGTTTGCTTGGCCTCCGTCCTCAACGGATCTTTGATGCCAGTCAGTCCCACGAAAGCGAAACCATTAGCGTCGGTTTCTTTCAGCGACTTTGTTTCACTACCTACTCTCTTGTATCCGCCAGCCAAAACCCGGAGCCCTTTCTTGCTCATCTCCTCGTAAGTCTGGGTAATTTTTTCCCGCTCCAAATTAGTGAGCTCTCGCTCCGGCTTTTCTCCGTTATAAATGTATTTTGAAAGTTTTAAAACAACCTCCGGCGCTCCTTTTGCATAGATTACATTTTCCTTATCCCTCTTGTGCAAGGTCATCATAAATTTCCAAGCACTGTCAAAAGGCGCTTCGTCCAGGCGCGGTTCTTCCTTCACTAATTTGTTTTTATCCAAACCGACATTGGCTCCGGCCATCAGCAGCGCTTTTTCAGTGGGTGAGCCGCGCACGATCTGGTGTTCCATTCCCGCCCCGGGGTTTTCAATGTAACCGTTATTGCAGAGCACCCCGATCTTTAAAAGTTCAATTAGCTCGCTGCCGCCTTCCGTTTCTTTTTTAAATCCGCCTTCAAAAAAATTAAAATTATAATCCAGAGTGGCCACCTCCACCATTCTCATTTCTCCGTCAGTGATGGTGCCTGTTTTGTCAGTGCAAATTACCGTGGTGGAGCCCAATGTTTCCGCGGCCAAAAGCTGTTTAACCAGGGCGTTTTCTTTTAATATTTTTTGCATGCCAAAAGCCAAAATGACCGTCATCACCACCAAAAGCCCCTCGGGAATAATTGCCACTGATATTGCCACCGCGGTCAAAAATATTTGTTCCGCGTCATATTTTAAAAGCACACCAAGGGCAAAGATTATTAAGCAAATGCCGATTGCGAAAAAACTTAACTTTTTGGCGAACACAGCCAGTTTTCTCTGGAGTGGCGTCATCAGATCGGCCGTGTCCGCCACCAGTTTCGCGATTTTTCCAAGCGCCGTGTCTTTACCATGGGCGACCACGATGCCCAAGCCATTGCCCTGCGTCACCTGCGTGCCCATAAAAGCCATATTGGACTGGTCCGCCAACACCAGATCCCCGGCCAGGGGTCTATTTGTTTTTTCTATTTCATTCGCCTCGCCGGTCAAAGGCGCTTCGTTTATTTTTAAATTATTTACTTTCAAAATTCTCAAATCAGCCGGTATCTTATCGCCGGCGGTGACAAAGACCAAATCCCCCGGCACCAGTTCAAAGGATATTATTTGTTTTTCATGGCCGCCGCGCAGCACCTTGCAATAGTTTGTTGCGGCTTTTTTAAGGGCCAAAAGAGAATTGTGGGCCTTGTTTTCTTGGTAAAAACCCAAGATCACATTTATTAATACAGCCAAAAAAATTACCCCCGCGTTGATGTAATCTCCCAGAAAAACGCAAATTACCGTTGCGCCAACCAAAACATAAACCAGGGAGCTCTTGAATTGTTTAAAAAACAAGCTTAATTTAGATTCCGGTCTAGCCTCCGGCAGTTTATTTAAGCCGTATTTTTTTTGGCGTCTCTTTATCTCCTCATCAATAAGCCCGTCTTTGTTTGATTCCAATTTTTTAAAAATTTCTTCCTGCGTTAAAATATACCACTTCTGGTGGTCTTTTTTTTGTTTCGCTTGGTAGATTGTTTGCGAGAGTAAAGACACTTTTTAGAAAATCAAAAATAAAAAATCAAAATGCTGGTTCTGCTGGCACGCGCAATGCGTTGTTGCGTCTTATCAGCCGATTATTTTCTCTATTTCTTCCATTGCCGCCGGCAAAATTTCTTTTTTTAGAATCAGCTCTTCTCTTTTGGAAAATTTGGCCAGCACAAAATCCGAGGCTTCCATTTTCTCCGCCTGCTCATTTCGCGTGCCGATTCTTACTCGTTTAAATTTATCAGTACCGAGCTTGGCAATGATTGATTTTATGCCGTTGTGTCCGGCCGAAGAACCGTCGGCGCGCACCCGTATCTTACCGAATGGCAGATCCAGCTCATCATAGACTGCGATAATTTTTTCACTTCCCGTTTTATAGAAATTTTTTAAAGCACCCACTGTCCCGCCGGAATTATTCATGAAAGTTTCCGGTTTGGCCAAAATTATCTTCTTATTCTCCAGCCAGCCTTCGGTTGTTAATGCCTTAAATTTTTTTTGGCTTTTGAATTTATTTAAACCCCATTCGCTCGCCAAAAAATCAAGCGCCAAAAAACCAACATTGTGGCGGGTGTTCGCATACTCTTCGCCCGGGTTGCCCAGTCCGACGATTAGAAACAAATTATTTTTTTCTCCGCTCAAGGCGGTTTTTGGCAGTTTCATATTTTTTCTTGTTTTAATGCTTTTATGCTTTGATGTTCTGGTGTTTTGGTGCTCCCTGTGTAGTGTTCTCCCCCACCACCCCCTACCCCCTCCTCAAAGAGGAGGGGAAAAATACCATACTGTTTTTCTTGTTCCTTGTTAATTGTATTTTGTGTTTCCTTGTTTTCGTGCTTTATGTGCTTTAGTGCTTTCCGTGTTCTCGTTTCCATTGTGCCTGACAACCAGCCTGATCGGCGTTCCCAAAAATCCGAATTTTTGCCGCAAGCTGTTAATAATGTATCGTTTGTAATTTTCTTCCAATTCCTCGCCCGAGTCGATCTCGCAGGAAAATACCGGCGGCTTGGTGTCAATCTGCTGCAGTTTGGTGATAAATGGTCTCTTAATCGCCACCCGTCCCCGGACATTGATTCTTTTCCTCGCCGGTGGCTGTTTTTTTATGAGTTGTTTTAAAAATTTACTCAAAGAATTAGCCAGTATCTTGGTTTTGCCGGCGGCCTCTACCTCTAAAACTAATTGTAATATTTTCTCCGCGTTTGATCCAGTCTTGGCCGAGGATAGCACGATCGGCGCAAAAGCCAAATGAGGAAAAGCCCCTCTAATGAATTTTATATATTCTTCGCCAGTGTTTTCTTGCCCCGATTCTTTAATCAAGTCATATTTATTTGCCACAATAATTACTCCGGCTCCGGCCTCGGCCACTTGTCTGCCTAATTGCAAATCTTGTTGAGTCAGTTGGTTACTGATATCGATCATCATCAAGGCCACATCAGCTTTTTTTAGGACGCCGATAGTCATCCTTACTCCCATGTCTTCAAGGCTGTTGTCTTCTATTCTCGCCTTGCGCCTGATGCCGGCCGTGTCAAACAGTAAAATATGTTTGTCTTGGTAATCAATTACACTTTCATTCGGTTCCCTTGTGGTGTGGGGAATAGGGGAAACAATGGCCTTTTCTTCTTTAGCCAAGGTGTTCAGCAGTGAAGACTTCCCCACATTGGGTTTGCCGATAATCGCCACGCGCAGCAGCGCTTTTTTTTCTTTTTTTTCTTTAATTTTTTTTAGTTCCTTCAGTCGGATGTTGATTTCATCCAATAGATCGCCAATACCGGCGCCAGTTATGGCCGCCACCGAAAACGGTTTGCCCAACCCCAATTTATAAAATTCAGCCGCCGCTTGGCGAATATTCAGGTTGTCGCACTTATTAACCACTAAAATAATTATTTTGTCGCTCTGGCGCAGGTAATCGGCGATTTTTTTATCTTGCGGAGTTAAGCCGTCAATTCCATCGACTATCAACAGAGCCAGGTCACTTTTATCAAGGGCAAGCCGAGCTCTTATTTCCACCTGCTTACCAATATCATCTTTAGCCTGTCTTTTCATTTCTTTACTTTCTTTTCTTGTCAATTGCTTAATCTCACTTTTTTCCTCTGCCAAAAAACCGCCCGTGTCCACTAATTTAAATTCTTTACCCTGCCATTTGGCAGCGGCGTATTTTAAATCCCTAGTGGTTCCGGGAATATTAGAAACCATGGCTTTTCTCGTCTCCGAGAGCCGGTTGAATAAAGTTGATTTTCCTACATTTGTTCGGCCGATGATAACTACCGTGCCGGGCATAAAATTTTTTTTCAATTGTTATTTATTTGGTTGGTGCTTGTCGCCTGGCTCATTGCTTCTTGTTTAGCCCGCCACTCGTTAATCGCCCGAATGTCGTCTTGCCGGTCATAACCGGCTACGATTATAAAGCTGGCCTCTATTTTTTCGGTTTCGCCATTTTCCTTTTGACGATATGTTAGTGGTACCAAAAATTCCGGCAATTCTTTGCTGGTATGAGCCTGAAATTTATTTTTCAAAAATTTTAAAGCCTCCTCCTCGCTCCCGTCCGACAAATCATAAATTACCGTTTTTTCAAAATTCTGATTGGCCGAGTTGGCAATCCGTTCCACCTTGAAACCCATTGTTTCCGCGCTTGCTGTCAGATAAGTGGCTAGACCATCCACTGCTGTTCCGTTGGCGACAATGACCCTGATATTCTTTTCCGCGATTTCTTTCATGGTAAAAATATTTTGTGCGAAATATTGCAAATCCTGATAGTCGCCGGACTTGGGCACCAAAACATAAGCCCCTTCGTCGGTCGTCGCGGATTTTAAAAGTCCTCCCGGCGCATCATCCAGCACATAATTTTTTATATTCTTAAAATCAATACCTTCGGCCAGATTGATCAGCTGCGGTATTTCCCACGCCGCCACATTGGTTTGGATATTGTCTTGCGCCGCTTCAAAAATCCGGTAAGCCTTGTTCGGGTTTAAAAATATTTTCCAGCTCCACAGTTTATCCTTGACCGCGGCGATTATTTTCTGTTGTCTTTTGCTGCGGGCGAAATCAGAGCCTTCGCCGTTATTGCCGTGGCGCGATCTGGCGAATTGCAGTGCTCGTTCTCCAGCCATATGCTCTTTGCCTTTTGTGAAAGAAATAGTTTGCACCTTGTAGTCATCGGTCGGATATTGTTCGTCCACAAAATCACTGTCTATTACCACATCCACTCCGCCAAGATCGTCAATGACTTTTCTAAATCCGGCAAAATCTATCCGCAGCCAATAATGAACCGACACGCCAAAAGCATCAGCTACGGTTTTGGCGGCCAAAGCCGCGCCGCCATCCGGATAATCATTGACATCGCCGTAGGCGCTGGCATTATTTATTCTTTGAAAGCCGTTATCCGGAATTTTTACCAGAAGATCGCGCGGTATGGAAACCAAAGCCGCCTCTCTGGTTGAAAGTTTCAGGCTGCCGAGTATAACCGTGTCGGTTAAAAGCGCTCCATCGTGACCGGCTCCGCCAATGCCCATCAAAAGAAAATTGATGCGATCGTCTTTTGCGCCTGCCAAATTGTCCTCATCGCCCAGAATAATTCTGAATTGGCTGATTACCGGTAGCCGACCAATGGCTTGGCCGAAAGCACCCCTGGAAAACACAGCCTGCGATGACAAAATCCAGGTTAAAATAAAAAGACCTACCAAACAAAAAGTCAAAAATTTGATAGTTTTATAAACAACCCCATGTTTTTTTTGAGGCTTTTCATCACTCGGCCAAGTGGTTGGCGCCAAATTTATCCTATATTCCATTATTTTTTTATCTAAAATTTAAAGCTCTCTTGAAGAGCGCTCTTGCTTTTTTCATCATATCTTAAATTCAGACTTGCGTCAATCAAAAAACTATGTTATTATTGGGATAAATTTAGTATTTTTAGCCAGAAAATACCCTAGAGCGGTTTTAAAATAAATTACCCGCGGGTTTTGTTCCGCGGGCTGGTTAGTTGCCGTGATTTAGGGCATAGAAAACACTGGGTTTGTAGCTCAGTTGGTTAGAGCGTACGGTTCACATCCGTAAGGTCACAGGTTCAAGCCCTGTCAAACCCACCAGTGATCTTTATCTTATCAAAAGCTAATTACAGCTTAAGTCGCCGCTCACATCGGCGAGGGCTCAAAAGACACTGTGTGTCTTTTGAGCGGTTCGAGCCCAGGTGCGACCACCAGATAGACTGTAAAATTACAAAAAGATGAAGTTGATAGGTGAAAAAGTGGATAAATAAAATTATATCGGGGGGGATAACCCGCCTTTCCTTATTGTGGAGAATATGTTAAAGGATGGAAAAATAAAAATAAAAACAATCCCAAGTTTTGAATATGGTGTTATTTGGGAAGACCCAATCAGTGGACACAGAGTTGGCTGTCTTGATGTTTCAAAAAAAGAAGATGTTAAAAAATTGATGCAGAATGAAAAAGCAATTCTTGCAGTTCAAGACCCGCCATATAATGTTGATATAAATGATGAGTTTGGTAATTTGCCTTTGGATCAATATATGAATTGGAGTAACAAATGGGTTGATAACACGATAAATATTCTTGATAAAAATTCGTCTCTTTACATTTGGCTTGGTGCAGATATTAAAAAAGGATTACAGCCACTGCCTGATTTTATAATTATGATGAGAAATAAGCCCGTTAGTATTAGGAATTTTATAACCATGAGAAATCAGCGAGGCTATGGAACACAAAAAAATTGGATGGCAATCAGGCAAGAATTACTTTATTACATCAAGGGTGAACCAATTTTTAATGTTCAAGCCGAATATACGGATATTCCAAAAAAGACAAAAGGGTATTATAAGGAAGTTAATGGGAAGATTACAGAAAATTTTGAACGCAGCAAATCTTTAACCATAAGGGCAGGGAATGTTTGGCATGATATACAACAAGTTTTTTATTTAATGCACGAAAATATAGAAGGTTGCTTTGCTCAAAAGCCCCTTAAATCTGCCAAAAGAATTATTGAAGCGAGCAGTAATAAAGGTGATGTTATTGTAGATTTTTTCGGTCATTCCGGCTCTTCCTTACTACAGGCGGAGTTAAGTAAAAGAAAATGCTATACGATGGACATAGACCCAAATTATTGTAAAATAATGGCCGCTCGGTTGCTTCATTTCAGGCGTAGCGGAGAAAAGGGCTGGGGAAGAAACAAAATTTTAAAAGACGGCAAAATTTTAGTAAATGACGAACAATTGTTGGGCGCGCCAACTTTATTAGATTTAATTTAAACAATATGGACAAAAAGAATTTAAACAAAAAACTTGATGAATGGATTAAAGAGCTGCCGCAAGAAAGCAGAGAATCTTTATTGGCTCATTTAAGTGGTTTGAAATCTACTTATCCGTTCAATGAATATGAATATCGTTTGATGTATTTATTGGATAAGAAAATTATTACTTTCCAAGAATACGAAAAATTAAGGAACGATTATGTTGGTAGTAATATTTATTTAGAGTTTTATGGACTTGCCACCAGGGCTTTTGGGGTTAGAGCCGAAGATTGTTTAATTGATATTGATGGACGATTTAAAAAAGCATCAAAAAAGAACATTGAATTAAAAAAGCTAGATCCAGATTTTAAAGGAGAATATGATTTGTATTTATCGGATAATAAAAAATTTATTAAAGTTGAAGTAAAATCTAGTCGCGCTACTAATTCAAAAGAACGAAAACCATTTGAATCAAAGGCTTCATATTATAAGTCATTGGGTAAAGAGCCCTTGTGGATGAACTTTCAGCAAATAAAATTGGATATTGCTGATGTTTTTGTTTTTGTTGGCATGTGGGTGGATAAAATTCTCTACTGGGTTTTAACGAACGAAGAAATCAAAAAACACCCATTGCGAAGTCATCAGCATAGGGGTGGAATTGAATATCAAATCGGAATTACTGACAAAAATTTTAACGACTTTAAAAAATTCTTAGTTGAACCAAGCCAGCTTATAAATGCCATAAAACGAAAGAGCAAATAACAAATCTCAAAGTAAAAGGTTAAGTCTTAAAAATTTTAATTATTACAAAATAATTTTTATGTCATTTCTCCAGCAACCTGAAGAAAAAAAACCGGATTTTGAGCCAGTTACCGCCAAAGAAGAACTGATCGGTCAGATAAAAGAATTTGTCTGGGAAACCGTCAAGGTGGTGGTTTTTTCTTTAGCCATCATTATTCCCATCCGCTATTTTCTCATTCAGCCTTTTTATGTCAAAGGCGCTTCCATGGAACCCAATTTTTTTGATCATGAATATCTGGTGATTGATGAAATTTCCTATCGCCTGGGCGAGGTCAAAAGAGGCGATGTCGTGGTTTTTAAGTACCCAAACGATCCGCGTCAATATTTTATCAAACGGGTCATTGGCTTGCCAGGTGAGACCATCCAAATCAAAGACGGCAAAATATTCATTATCAATAAAGACCGTCCCGAAGGCTTACTTTTAAATGAAAGCGGCTACCTGCCAAACACTCACACACAAGGCCAGGTTGATGCAGAACTCGCGCCCGGGGAATATTATGTTTTGGGCGACAATCGCGCTTCCTCCCTTGACTCGCGCGTTTTTGGGCCGATTAGCGACCCGGCTATCATCGGCCGTGCCTGGGTTCGCGGCTGGCCGTTCAGCCGTTTGCAGGTTTTCAATACGCCCAGTTACCAATAAAATTCTTCATACCAATTTACTTTAAAAAGTTATGCCTCGCATCGTTAATAAACCGATTCAGCTCTTAAAAGGCTTTAAAGATGTTTTGCCGGAGCAACAAGCCTACTGGGATTATTTTTTATTTCAAACTGAAAAAATCATTCTCAACTATGGCTTTAAAAAAATAGATGTGCCGGTTTTGGAGCAGTCAATGCTTTACTATAAAGGCACGGGCAAACACACCGATATCGTAATCAAAGAGCTTTACAGCTTTGAAGACCAGAGCGGCGAAAATGTGACTTTGCGCCCGGAATTTACTCCCGGCATCTGCCGCGCCTACATTGAGCATGGCATGTTCAATAAGCCCCAGCCGGTCAAGCTCTATAGTTACGGTCCGGTTTTCCGCCATGACAACCCGCAGTCTGGCCGCTATCGTCAGTTTACGCAAATGGATTTGGAGATCATCGGCTCTGACAGCCCGGTCGTAGACGCTCAACTGGTGGTGATCTCTTATCGCCTCTTGGAAGCGCTCGGTCTGATTCCAGTCGTGCATATAAACAGTATTGGTTGCTCTGATTGCCGTGCCGTCTATATTGCGAAATTAAAACAATATTTGTCCAACAGCGGCAAAAAGAAGAATCTTTGCGAAGCCTGCAAAGACCGCTATGTAAAAAACCCCTTACGCATTCTTGACTGCAAGGAACCGATCTGCCGCCAGGCCTTGTCTGACGCGCCCCAAATTGTGGATTCGCTTTGTGAAGAATGCAAAAAGCATTTTATGCAAGTTTTGGATTATCTGGATGATATGGGCATAGAATATAACCTTGATGTTCGGCTGGTCCGCGGGCTTGATTATTATAACCGCACCGCCTTTGAGGTTTATGTCGGCGACGGCGGAGAAGAAAATCTCATCGCTCTCGCTGGTGGCGGGCGCTTTGACGGCCTTATGGAAATTTTGGGCGGTCGGCCCACGCCCGCCTGCGGTCTGGCCATTGGCGTTGAGCGCGTGGTCAACAAACTTCGGGAAGTAAAAGCGGGTCTGCAGATTCAAGAGTTGGTTGATATTTTTGTCGCCAGCCTTGGCGCCGAAGCTCGCAAAGAAAGTTTCCATTTATACGAAAAACTGATCGCCGAGAATTTTCGGGTCAGTGAAAATTTTTCCAAGGATGGCCTGAAAAGCCAGCTGGAAAAAGCCAACAGTGTCCGAGCCAAAATCTGTCTTATTTTGGGGCAGAAAGAATTAATGGATAAAACTATTATCATCCGCGACATGAATTCCGGCATTCAGGAAGTTATTAACTATGATAAGATCATCGCCGAAGTGAAAAAACGACTTGATCCGGCTGTTTCGCCAATCAAGAGCTACCGTCTGGAGGGTATGAAAATTACGGAAGGAAGTGCTACCGTGTCCACCCAGCCAACCCTGCCGGAACCGGCCGAAGATCGCAAAATCAGGCACAGCGATGATAATATCAACAATCATGAAGGTTTTTCCGATGATGATTATGATCTGGAGGAAGATGATGTTGATGATGATCTTGATGAAGCTGATGAGCTGGAGACCGAAGAGCGGCTGGATGACGAAGAAGAAGACTACCATTACAATCTTAAAGACGATGATATCTAAATTATTGTGAATTATGCAATGATATTTTGTAATTCATAGTAATAAAATAAAGGCGAGCAATAATTCTCGCCTATTAACCAACCTTACCGCCGCCTCCGCCTGTTTTTTTATTTGTATTGCGTAGAGGCAGTTCGTTAACCACTGGGCCATCATCTCTCGTGTAAACCGCTCCCTTTCTTCCCCCTCTTTTTGCAGTCTCAAACTCTCTCGCCAGTCAATCATGGACATTTTTTACCACCTCCTTTGGTGTTCTTTTGTTTGGTTTATTTTGTTTTAAATTTTTCTACTAAATTTTCAATCGTAAACTCCTGATGTTCACCGGCTTCCGTCAACATTTGTTTTATAAACTCCGCCAGCTCTCTAAATTTTTCATTATCAGTAAAATCCTTCAGCGCCCTTGATTCAAAATGGTGCCAGTTGCCGTGCTCATCTTTTATTCTGTCTAAAAGTTCATTCATCCCTGGCGTGTCTAAATCAATGTAAAGCGCTTCTTTGATATTTTTTTCCTTATTCTCCGGCACATGGTCAATCCTAAAAGACAACCGTTCGCCAATATTGATCGCGACCCTGGCTTGGCTGTGGCCGGTCGGTTCAAAATTAAAAACAACCTTAGTTTTTTCCTCATCGCCTTCGCCCTTGGTCAAAACCGAAGAAATTATTTTTCCTCCTTCCGCGCAATTAACCAGCTTGAAGTTCGCCAAGCCGTTTTCAGCCATATCCAAAACCACGGACAATAATTCGTTTAATTCTTTTGTCGCAATCGGCAGATATTTATATTTCTCCGGCCCGATCGCGTTCAGCCGTTCAGCCAGATTTTGTTTCAGCTCATCAAACGCCCGGATTAACTCTGGAAAATAATTTTGAAATTTCTCCGCGGTTTCGGGCCTGACTTTTTCTTTGAGCTGATTTTCAAACCCACCAATCAGTTGGTCAAATTTTTGGCTGATG
>Ga0075938_112_pt2 | contig 25806 bp, 21 predicted proteins | sample RifGroA2_FD_67947 | JGI IMG/M metagenome (GOLD analysis project Ga0075938, IMG submission 67947) | Parcubacteria (Kuenenbacteria) bacterium GW2011_GWA2_42_15
AAGATAGCCAAGTAATTTTTGATAATCAATTTTCCAACCCAAACTTTTCTCTCCGCCGTAAAAAAGATTTGATGCGTCTACAAAAGCAATAGTTTTCATAATTTTATTTACTTCAATTTCCTTCCACCCTTTAACATTTCCCTTATCTTCTCTTCGCCCCAAACTTTTCTCCAAGTATTTTCACAATCTCTGACTCTATCGCTACCGCTTCCTCGTCTTTTAATGTCCGATCAGCCGCCTGGTATTTTACTCGAAAAGCCAAACTTTTCTTGGCGCCAAGATCATATTCCGATAAAAATTCCGCGCTTCTGACAATCTCCGGTTCTAATTTTACCACCTCTTCCTCAATCGCCGTCCATTTAACTTTCCAGCCCAGCTCAATTGCGATGTCTCGCTCCACCGCTGGATACTTTGGCAGAGGCTCATATGTTTTTTCTTCTTTTACTTTCACTTCCAAAATTTGCGTCAAGTCAATTTCAAAAATTGCTACCCGTTTATTTTTAATGTCAAAATAATTCATCGCCATCTGGTTTATCTCGCCCAACCAGCCAATTTTTTCCTTGCCATAAATTATCGCCAATCTTTTTTCTTTATCCGCTATCTTATTGATAAATTCAATAAACGGATTTTTGCCGGCCGACCACGGCAAAAAACCAAACTTAAAATATCTCGCCAGCTCTTCTAGGGCTCCTTTCGCCTCAGAAAACGATTCCCCGTCTTTTGCCAAAACCACGGCTCCGGCCAAATAATACGGCTGTTCCGGCAAATGTTCTTTGCTTTGTTTTTTCACTCGGTATTTTCCCTTTCTTACGAAAAACACTCGGCCAATTTCATAAAACTTAAATTCATCATAAAACCTACCATTGTCAGCAATATTTTTTAACAAACCCGGCACCAAGCTCATCCGCAAATATTTTTGGTCTTCCGATGGCGGATTTAAAAGGCCGATCAGTTCCGGCTCCTTGTCTATCTCAAAATCACTCACGGTTTTCCCCGGCCAAAAAGAATAATTCAAAACCTCTTGCATGCCAAAACCAAACGCCAGCTTATCTTTTATTTTATTAATTATCAATCGCCCGCTCTCTGATGTTAACGGCTTCATTTTTATCTCCGGAAAATCAGCTTTTATTTTGTCATAACCGTAAATCCTGGCTACCTCCTCCGCGATATCTTCTTCACAGACAATGTCACCCGTACTTCTCCACGATGGCACCGTGATCGCCAGGCTATCCTTTTTATGTTTTATCTCAAAACCAAGCCGTCGCAGAATATCCGTGATTTCCTCTGTTTTTATTTCTTCGCCTATTTTATTTCTGATTGCCAAAAGTCCGGCCTCAATTTCATTTTTTTTGTTTAGCAGATTGCCATCTGCCACGATTATTCCATCAATCTCCGCCCCCGGTATGATTTCCTTGACAAGCGCGCACACCCTTCTGATTGCCGTCTCGGCTAAATTGGGGTCCAGTGATTTTTCAAAGCGCATAGAAGCGTCCGTGCGCAAGCCCAATCTTTGCGTTGTTTTCCTGATGCTGATTGCGTCAAAATTGGCCGCTTCAATAATGATTGCCTTGGTTGTTTCATCAACCTGACTGTTGGCTCCACCCATAACGCCAGCAACGGCAATGGGTTTTTTACTATCAGCAATCACCAGCATCTCCGGACTTAATTCTCTCTCGATTTTGTCTAGGGTGATAATCTTTTCGCCTTGATTAGCCAGCCTAACCACAATGTTATCCACTTTGGATCGATCAAAAGCATGCAACGGCTGGCCAACTTCAATCATGACATAGTTAGTAATGTCAACTATATTATTAATCGGCCTTAAGCCAACCGAAGTCAAAATGTTCTTCAACCATAACGGCGACTCCTTTACTTTAATGCCGCTGACGACCGCGCCCAAATAGCGCGGACACAGCGAATAGTCTTTAATGCTTACTTTTAATTCACCGTTCGCCTTGCCTTTGGATTTTTTAATTTCCAGCTTATCGTCCAGCTGGAACGGTTTCAATCCTAGCTGGTAAATGGCGGCTAATTCTCTGGCCAACCCGTAATGGCTCCATAAATCCGGCCGATTAGTGATTGATTTATTATCAATATCAATAACCGTATCCTCCAAACCCAGCGCTTTAGCCAAGGGCTCGCCGACTTTCAAATCCATGGCCGTTAAATCAATGATTTCCATCTCCCCTGCCGAAAATCTGTCAGAGAGCCCAATCTCGTTCGCGGCGCAAATAATGCCCTCTGATTCTTCCCCGCGGATCTTTGTTTTTTCAAGTCTAACGGGCTTACCCTCTCCATGCCAACGCACATACGCTCCTGATTCCGCCACTGCCGTGAGCATTCCTTCATACAGATTCACTCCGCCGCAAATAATTTTAGCAAGCTCCACTTTGCCAATGTCTGTCATGGCAATTCTCAATTTATCCGCGTTCGGGTGTTTTTCCAGTCTCACCACTTTGCCAATCACCATGTTCGCCAAATCTTTACCAACTGAAAACGCCTCCTCCACTTCTACCGTTGAGGTTGATAATTTGGCCGCAATTTCTGCCGGCGTGGTCGTCAGCGGCAAATCAATATATTTTTTAAGCAGATTCAAAGAAATCAACATTTTAACAATCTTTAATGCTCAATTGGTGATTTTTAACTTGTTTTAATGTTTTTATGTTCTAACGCTTTAATATCCTAAAATTGCCGCAAAAACCTCAAATCCCCGCTATGAAACAATCTGATGTCGTTTATACCATATCTCATCATGGTCAATCTTTCCAAACCAAAGCCAAAAGCAAAACCGGAATATTTTTTCGGATCAACCCCGCCGGTTTTCAAAACATTCGGATGCACCATGCCGGCGCCGCAAAATTCCACCCAGCTGGTGTGTTTGCACACCCGGCAGCCCTGGCCCTGGCAAAGCGCGCAGGACAAATCAACTTCAAAGCCTGGCTCCACAAAAGGAAAGTAGCCCGGCCTGATTCTGGTTTTAAAATCAGCTCCGAGTATGGCTTTGACAATGGCGTCAAACACCGCCTTGAAGTTGGCAATGGAAATATTCTTATCTACCATTAGTCCTTCAACCTGGTGAAAAGTATGTTCATGCCTGGCGTCAGTCGCTTCGTTGCGGTAAGTCCTCCCCGGCGCAATGCACCGGAGCGGCACGCCGTACTTTTCCATCGCTCTGACCTGCACATTGCTCGTATGCGTCCTCAACACTAAATTCGTATCAAGATTAGTTAATTTATGATTATCTTGGTCTGTTGATTTCTTGATTTCTTGATTTCTTGATTTCTTGATGTAAAAAGTATCCTGCATATCGCGCGCTGGATGCCAAGCCGGCACATTCACCGCTTCAAAATTATACCATTCCGATTCCAATTCCGGTCCGTCCACGATCATAAATCCCATACCGACGCAGACATCTTCCACTTCCCTTCGCATTTGTGTCAAAATGTGGAGTCTGCCAGCCTCCTCTTTTTTCCCGGGAATCGTCGGGTCAAAAATCCGACTGTTGTCTTGGCTTTGTTTCCCAGTCTCCAAATTTTTTTTAATCCGCTCAAACATTTCTACCGCTTCCTTTTTCACCTCGTTGGCTATTTTACCGATCTTCGGTCTTTCTGCCTCCGCCACATTTTTTATTTCTTTAACCAATTTTGTCAACTCACCGGCAGTGCGGGAAAAATATTTTTTTTGCAAATCATCCAGCTGCTCCAAAGTTTTTGTGCGTTGAAGCTCATCAATGATTTCTTGTTTAATTTTCTTGAATTTTTCTTGCAGCATATCTACAGTATTATACCCTCCCCTACCAAGGGGAGGTCCAGTTACATAAATGACGGGGGAATGGATATGATCATTGTTCTTCTTGTTTCTCAATTCCCACGCCGTATTTTCTTTCCTCTTCGGACAAAAAGAAATATTCCACCACTGCCAGAAGCGCAACAAATAAAATCATATTCCACCACACTAAAAGCCTTTGGCTCTGCAAAAACAAAGAACTGGTCAGCAGCAGTGAAAACATTGCTCCCTGCCGGAAAGCCGCCTTTACCTGCCGGTAAGTAAATTCAGTCCTCTTAAATAAATATCTGACGGCAAAACCTAAAACACTGAACATCCCCAGCAGTCCCAAAAATAAAGACAGATAAAAAAAAGTCAATCCAACGATTCCGGCTCCTTTTGGATTAATAAAAAACAGGACAAACAACCACGCTGCCCAACACAAAACAGTGGCTAAAACCATCAAAAATAAGTATTTTTTCAAGCTCATTGTTTCTTGATTATCTGCTTGTATTTTAGCATTATTCCCCTGTTTTGGCAAATCAAACCAACCACCCCAAACTTAAATTAACATCCGGAGCCTTTCTATGGTTTTTTCCTGCCCGGGAAACCTCAAATTTATCCGCTCCAAAAGCTCCACCTCTTTGATTTTGATCTCTTGCGCCGCCACCGGCGACAAACACGCCACGGTTAAAACCTTGTCTTTTAAATAAAGCGCTTTGGCGTTAACTCTTATCTTTTCGCCCCACTCGCCCAAAAGCAATTTGTCAAATTCTTCACACACCAACGCCGCCGTCACCTTCTCGCTGAAAGATTCTACTGTTCAATAAATTGCCAATGGTTGTAAAAGACATTATTTTTAAATTTTTAATTCCTAATTCCTAATTTCTAATAAAATTTCAATGGCTCAATTAGCCAATAACCTGCTACATCCCGAGTCAGCGTCAATGCCAACAAATTCAATATTTATTTCTTATATTTCTCTAGATTCGCAAATTTCCTTAAAATCGCAATAGCGGCAAATATGCTGGCTGGGCGTCGCCGTAAAATCATAGGTCATTATTCCGTCTATTAGATTTGTTATCTTTTTTTTTATTTTATCCAGCTCGTTGGAATCACCCAAAAATATTACCGCCTGATTATTATCCAAATAATAATACGCCAGCCTTGCCACCTCCCAGCCAAAAACTTCGACCGCCGCCATTTGATAAATTAAAAGCTGATCTTTGTCCACTTTTTCTTCGCTTTTAGCCTCACCGGTTTTGTAGTCCACAATCGCCACCCTGCCATCGGCTAATTTATCCACTCTGTCTATCACGCCCCGAATCGTATATTCCCCAACTTTTAGATTAAAGCCCTTTTCCAGCTCCATAACATCGGGCGGTTCATTTCTTATTACTTCATAAAATTTCTTCAGGGATTTTTCGCCCCGCGCCCGGTATTCCTCTTGGCGCCATTTTGTCTCATACCAATCGTCAATCCACGACTCCTTGTAAATTTTCAGCAATTCCTCCCAATGAAAAAAATTTCTGCAAAGTAATGTGCATTGTTTTACCGTAGCTGAAAACCGCGTTGCCTCTTGTCGGCACTTTTAAAATAAAATTTAAATAATACTGATACGGACAGGTTTCAAAAGCCTTGAGCTGCGAGTAAGAAAAAAATTTGGGTAATCCGTCCCCCAATTTTCCGTGACCATTTTTCCCGTTCGGTGAGGGGGGATAATCCGTAATCCCTGCCTCGCCCTGCCTACCCTGCCTACCGGCAGGCAGGCGGGCGGGCAGGCGGGCAGGCAGGCATAATCCGTAATTTTTTTTATTATCCTCTGATGTTTTTGCGTTTTCCGTGCTTTCTGTGTTTCTGTGCTTTTGTGTTTTCTGTGCTTTTGTGTTTTCTGTGCTTTTTGTGATTTTAATTTCATAAATAAATCTTGATGGCTTCTTTTTGGTTTTGCCCCCGTAATTTTCCGCATTGGCCAAATACAAGCCTCTTTTGGCCCTGGTCATCGCCACATAAAACAGTCTTCTTTCTTCCTGCAGATGAATGTCGCCCGCGGGAATAATTTCTTTTACCAGTTCATCCGGTATCTCAATCGGATCTTTGCGCTCCAAAGACGGGAATCTCTTGTCCGCCAAATTCACCACGAAAACATATTTAAACTCCAAACCCTTGGCCGTGTGCACCGTCATAATCTTGACCGCTTCCGGCCCTTCTTCCAAATCCTTGGACAGATCGCCCTGCTCGCCGGATTCCATTTCCCAATCTACCAATTGGATAAAAGAGCTGATTGAATCGTCGTTCGTCCGCCGCGCGAATTCTTCCATTCTTTTTAATAAACTATTCAAATAACCAAAAGCCTTATGGTCGTTCTTTTTTAATAAATAGTCGCTGTAGCCAAAATCTTCCATAAATTTCAGAATCACCTCCTTGACGCTTTTCTCTTTAGCCAAACTGGCATGTTTTTCCAAAAACGACAAAATTTTAGCCGCTTTTCTTTTAGTTTCGTCTTCTATTTTATTTAAAATGTTAATCTGTTTTAATGTCTCAAAAATAGAATAGGCCTTGCGATCGGCAAACCGGCTGATTTCCATCAGGTCTTCCACTCTGATTTTTATCATGGGCAGATTTAAAATCCGCCACATGGCCATTGACTCATGGTAATTATCCAAAAGTTTCAGATACGCCAGAATGTCCCTGACCACCTCTTTACCGTAAAGCCCCTTGGAAGCGACAAAATTAAAAGGCGCTTCGGCCTCGGACAGCCCGGCGATAAAAGCTTCAGCCTGATTGTTGGCCCTGACCAGAATCGCAAAATCATTCCAGCTCAATTCCAGATCGTTGTTTTTTAAATCAATTATTTTATTAACTACCCATTCTACTTCCCCACTCTCATCCTTGGCCTGATAATATTCTATCTCTCCCTCACCTTCTATTTGCGCATCCAATTTTTTCGTCAATTCATTACTTTTGCCTTTTGCCTTTTGCCTTTTTAATTTTATCTCCAATCTTTCCGGATTATTCAGCTGGATAAAGCCGTAGGCCAAATCCAAAATGTTCTGGCTGGAGCGGTAATTTTTAGTCAAAAACACTTCAGCCGCCTCTGGATAATTTTCTTTAAAATGCAAAATATTACTCATTGACGCGCCCCTGAAAGCGTAGATTGACTGGTCGTCGTCGCCCACCACCGTCAAATTTTTTTTCTCTCCGGCCAAAAGTTTGACCAGTTCGTACTGGCTGAAATTGGTATCCTGAAATTCATCCACTAAAATATATTTGAATTGCTCTTGATATTTTTTTAAAATCTTCAGCCGCGTCCGAAACAGTTTCAAAGTATAATTTATCAGATCGCCAAAGTCCAAAGTATTATTATCCAAAAGCAACTGCTGGTAAATATGATAAGCATTCGCCACTTCTTCCAGCCGTTTTATTTCGCTCTCGTCTTTCCTTTCCTCCTTTTGCCCATTATCTTTTTCTGTCCCTTCCTTCGCGTCTTTTGCCTTTTGCCTTTTGCCTTTTGCCTTTCCCCCGCTCGCTTCCATTCCATCTAAATTCACCCTCAAATTTTCAGTATATTTTAGATAGTCTTCCGGCCAGATCTCCTCATCTTTGCACCGAGAAAAATGTTTTACCAGCGCGTGGATAAACTTTGTCGGGTTGCCCAGCGGCCGATAATAATCAAGATTGAATTTTTCCAAGTTGGCACGCACCAGTAGCCACTGCTCGGTCTGGGTTAATAATCTAAAATCATTCGGCACGCCAATGTCCAAAGCGTGAGTATGTAAAATCCGCTCGCTAAAAGCATGAAAAGTCATCACCCATAAATCCGTATAACCATAAGGTAATGCTTTATCCACCCGCTCTTCCATCTCACCGGCGGCTTTATCCGTAAAAGTCAGGGCCAGAATTTCCTCCGGCTTGGCCAGCTCTTCCTCAATCAGCCAGGCAATTCTTTCAGTTATCACGGTTGTTTTGCCCGTCCCAGCGCCGGCCACGATTAAAAGCGGGCCGTCTTGATGGGTAACGGCCTGTTTTTGCTCCTTGTTTAATCGTCCCAAATTGGCTATTTTTTGTTCATTTTTTATCATAAAACAAACCTTGTTTTTACCTTTTCATTGTATCACATAAATGGTCATTTCAAAATTCTAATTATCCTAAAGGCGGCAATGATAATGCCGCCCTAAATCAATTCTTTTTCCCCTCCGGCAGAGTCTCCCGATAGAGGACTCTGCCGCCAGCCAATACAAATCAAATCAACATCAACTCAAAACCCCGCCCCGAGAAAATCTCGGAGCGGGGTTTATGCCATTCAGTGTTTTTCGCCCTTCGGGCGATCCGCCTTCCGCTTACGGGAATAATCTAGTTGGAAAATTGGCGGACTGTATCTATCCAATCACCTCTCCGCAGCTGCACATTCTCAAAATCATTCCAAGTACTATGGTCAAAGCCGTGGCGAAAAGCGGCGCCAGCCACCAATAACTCCGGCTCTGGCGATTCATTTTAATGACCATAAAATAATATGCGCCAACCGTTAAAACATAAAATACGATTACTGCGGCCAGCACCCACCAATACCAGCTGTGGCAGATCAGATAAACGACCAAAACCGCCAAGGTGATCAGGATTGGTAAAATAGGGCCATATTTCAACTCTGCTTTTTTAATCAGCCAATGGTTGGCAACTAAAGCCAAATAATAACACATCAAAATCAAAGCTAGCGCCCACCAAGATGCCACGCTGCAAACTAAATAAAGCAAGAGAAACGCGATGATCAGCGCTAAAAACACCGGTAGCATCCAGCCGCTATGGCCTTTAATTATATAATATTCGCCGTTTTCATCTTGTTTCATTTCTTCTTTTGATTCAAAGAAATAATAAACAAGCAAAGCGCCGAGCTGCGTTAAAATTATCACGAACCACAGCCAGACAGTGCAATTAGCGCATTTGTCTTCGTCACTCGCCTCGCAAACCTGACAAATGTTTTCTGCTGGATTCATTACAACGGTTGTCGTAGCCGCCGGCGCCACAATCACCGATTGCTTCGGCTTGGCCGGTTCAACCGTTACTGGTTTTTCCGGCGTTATTTTTTCGCTTACTGTTTCTGTCCAATCAACTGCCTTACTCGCCCGATCAAAAACAACTGAAACCCCTGTCTTTGGCGTGCCGCTTGCTTTAGCCGCCACTATAAATTCAAAGGTCTTTTCCTGTCCCACGGCCAGCGCGCTTATTTGCCAAGTGGCTGTTTCCGTAATCGGGTTATAACTAGCGTAATCAGGCAGCGCGCTCACAAAACCGATTACTCCTGCCGGTATGTCAATTACCATCGTACCATTAACCAAAGGTGCGTCGCCGGTGTTTTTAATCGTTACCGATTCCTGATATTTATTACCCAAAAATTTTGTTTGCGCAAAGCTGTAAGTTAAATCCACGCTAAATTTGGGTTCGCCGCCACCGCCTTTGCTAACCGTGGTAGCCGCGGTGGCGGTGTCGGTTTTGACGCCACTGCGAATAATAACATTATTTACCAATTGTTCGCCGTTGCTTAAATCAGCGGCGTTGGTGGCAACGGTAATATTCAAACTGCCGTTGTCCCCGTTGTTTTTGTTGCCCAAGCTCCAGATAATTTCTCTGGTTGAAGTGGCGAAAGTGTAATTACCGGTTGCTGAAACAAAAATAACCTTAGCCGGCAAAGTGTCAGTGATAATCACATCGGGTGCGATTTCATTACCAGTCACATTCCAATTTAAACCGTAGGTGATGGTTTCACCTGCATTGATGCCAGTCGGTGCTGTTTTGGTAATGAAAACATTGTGATCCGCGCCGCCGCCACCGCCTTTAGTTATGGTCGTGGTCGTGCTGTCGCTCGCGCTTTTGGTGCCACTGGTGATCGCGGCATTGTTGATCACCTGATCACCGTTATTGGCGCTGCCAGAAGTGGCAACGATTACTTCCAAAGTACTGGAAGCCGTCGGTAAAATATCACCCAGCTGCCAGACAATCTGACGCGTGGTCGTATTGTAATTAAAGCTGCCGGCCGCTGAAACAAAAGTCACATTGCTGGGCAAGGTATCTGTTAAAACAACATTTTGCGCGGTCTTGTTGCCTAAAACAGACCAGGCTAAATTGAATTTTATATTCTCACCAGCCTGCACTTCCGCCGGAGCGCTCTTGTCAAGCGACAGGGCATAATCGTTCAATCCGACTATCGTCGTGGTTGCGCTTGCGCTTGCGGTTTTATTACCGCTTGCCATCATAACATTATTAACTAAAACATCACCGCTATTTAATGAATTGCTAATCTTTACCAATAGTTCAATAGTGCCAGTGGCATTGGGAGTAATGTCGCCCAAGCTAAAAACGACTGCGTTGCCGTTAAGGCTATAAGTGCCCGACACCTGTCCAACAACATTCAATAAATTAACCCCCTGCGGCAAAGTGTCGGTAATCGCCACGCTCGGTGCTATGGCTCCGCCGTTAACGCCCCATTCAATGGCGTAAGTTATCTCGTCTCCCGGATTGGCTTCTGCCGGCGCGGTTTTAACAATGGTCAGATTATAATCCTGAACTGCTACTGTGGCCTCGGCAGTATCTGTCTTATCGCCGCTTTTAATTGTGGCGTTGTTGACAATTTGGCTGCCGGTCGTTGGCAGACTGTTAATTTTGACAGTCACTTCCATTTGACCTTGTTGAGGCGGCTGTTGGTCACCCAAATTCCAGGTTAATATCTGGCCGTTCAGGGTATAGCCGAATGTGGCTGATACTAAACTGACCTCCACTGGCAAAGTGTCGCTGACCACTACATTTTGAGCCAGCATGTCGCCGGTGACTGACCAGTTTAGGGTATAAATAACTTCTTCCCCCGCTTGCGCCGTATTTTTGTTTGTATTTTTTTCAATATTCACATTATAAGAAAATGGTGCGACAACCGTAGTCTCTACGCTGTCTTCACTCGTCTGATTGCCGCTCGCGATCACGACTCTGTTGGCCAAAATCGTGTCGGCTTGATGACCATCGTTGACTAATGCCGTCAAATTAATTGTACCGCTTGCGTCTGGCGCAATATCGCCCAAATTCCAACTAACGAATCCGCAAGCGAAAGGCACGCCCGGACCCATACCTCCACCTCCACCATTTGGATTACCAATATCAGCCGAGACAAAATCCACCCCGCAAGGCAGATAATCAGTCACGACCACATCATCGGCAGTCATATTTCCGGTTATTGACCAATTTATTTGGTAGGTCATCTCTTGCCCGGCTATAACTGTCGCCGGCGCTGTTTTGTTTATGTTTAAATTAAAATAAGGAGTCGGCGACACATATACGGTCGTTTCCTCGGTCGTACAAACCTTGCCGCCGTTTTCCGCCCAAACGCACACTTGATTAGTTAAGACATCGCCGTTTTCCGCCTGATCGTCAACCGCCACCGTTATTTCCATAGAGTGCGGCCCGTCGGGAATAAGCTCTGTCCATTGCCACAAAGCGTCTGGCTGACCCAAATCATCCGGCATCGGGTCATATGGCAAATCATAGGAGTGATAATGCGGCTCTTCAGGCGTTGAAGACACGAATGTCGTCTGCTCGTCAAAATATTCCGCGAGCATAATACCGGTGCCTACGCAAATGCCGTCACCGATATTTTCATATTCAATAGTGTAAGTGATTTCTTCACTCGGCTGCACTGGGTTTTTATTGCCAGTTTTCTTAATCACTAAAACGCAATGAGCGTCCATTTCAGTAGACTTTGAAGCTGCTACTGAAGCCGTCTCATTGGAGTCTAAGGTGGCAGTGTTGACAATAAAATCAGTGTCATAGATATAACCGTCAACTTTAACCGCCAAGCTAACTGAACCTAAATCGCCAGCCGCATGATCGCCCAAATTCCAGCTGACGGTTTTGGTTGATGCGTTATAAACACCACCGTCGGTGGCTGAAACAAAAGTTGTCTTGGCTGGAATCGGATCAGTTAGAACCAAATCAGTTACCGCGTTATCGGCCACTGACCAATTTAATTGATAGGTGATTTCTTCACCCGGTTCGGCATAATCCGGACCAATTTTGGCTAAAGCAATCTTCGGGCTGTGGCCGCAATTAGGTTGATATAAAGTCAAGAACATAGAGGCGATGGAAACGCTCTCGTTATTTGTTTGAAAAGGACCATTCTTAAACTGTGGCTGGCTATCAGCTATCAGGGAATAGTGGTTTATGTAAATTTCATTAACTCCATCATCAAAATAATAAACTCCGGCTTCGTCGTCAGAATAAACCGGGTCGGCATTACCCTTGTCCCAGTCTTCTACCACATAATAGTCTCCGGCATTGCCGCTTTTCGGTTTCTGCCATTGACCATCGGAATTTTTTATCGTCAAATAATAACTTTCATTAAATTGGGTATTGCCGCTGTCAAAACTGCTCAAAGTTTGCGGACGATAATACCCGGGAGTTTGAACCTCAACGGTCCCTATTTGTCTAGTCGGCCCGCATCCCCAGTCCGGGTGCAGGATTATTCTGTCTTTATTGCACACTTCCAAATCAGCTCCGAGCATGTTCACGCTGATTGTGTCAGCGGCTAAAACAGGGCCAACGATTGACAAAGATGTTAATATTGCCACCAAAACCAAGCCTGCATACTGCCATTTTTTAACCAGCCATCCTGTCATATTATTAGGCATATTGTTAAAAATTAATTTGAAAAACAAAAAAACGACCTGTTAAAAAACCGTTTCTTGTTATTTTTTGTCTTTGATTTTTATTTAAAAATACCGAAAAAGGGCTATTTTTATTTTTTGATAACATTTATTTTTTCCCTCCGTTTTTTTAGAAGTATTTGCTTGCGATTTAAGCTTAACGCGCAATTTTTTTTGTTTTAATTAAAATACCTTAACATAAACATAAAAAAATGTCAACTTTTAAATTTTTACTCATTATGCCACTTTCCTTATGTTATAACTATTGCCTAAAACAAAAATCTGCCCTTTTAAGCTAAAGGACAGCCTTTGAAGATAAAATATTAAATTTGTCCGCGCTCACCTTGACATCTTGACTATTCCCAGAATTTTATGTTTATTCCACTGTTATTCTCTAATATAAGGAATTGCTTTTTTCTACAATCAATCAGCCTCTTTTTACTGTCATCCTCGGGCTTGGCCGTGCGAACGGACAAGACCCGGGGATCCAGTTGCCGCTAGCTAACGGATTTATCTCTGGATTGCCCCTTCCATTGGTTCAATCGTCCTTCAATTGAACCAATCCCTAGTTCCTTGCCTTCTTGTTTTTCCCCACCACCCCCTACCCCCTCCTCAAAGAGGAGGGGAAAAATACCGTGCTATTTCTCGGTTTCTTAATCTCTCCTGATTTCTAATTCCTCATTCCTAATTTCTGGTTTCCCTTTATTTCTTAATTTCTCAATTTCTTTATTTCTATTTATTTCTTGTTTTATTGATTTCTTTTGTTCCCCTTGTTCCTTGTTGATTGTATTTTGTGTTTTCTGTGTTTGTTGCGCCCTACAGCTCTTGCGCCTTTACCACTGCCAAAACCAAACCCTTCTGCAATATCACCCTGTCCCTTCTCTCTAATTTGTTTTCCAAAAACAGTTTTGCCAAAGCATCTTCAATCTTATCTTGTACCACCCGGCGAAGGGGTCGCGCTCCCATAGTGGGATCATAACCAAGTCTGGCCAACTCCAAAACTGCCACTTCTTCAAAACCAAATTCAATGCCTTTTTCTTCCAGCCGCTCCGCCAGCTGGCGCAAAAATATTCTGGCGATCTCCGCCACATCTTCCATGTTCAACGGCGCGAAAACAACAATACCGTCAAAACGATTCAGTAATTCTGGCCGGAAATACTTTTTAAGATGATCGCTTAAAAGTGTTTCCCGGATTACCGCCATGCCTTTGCCCAGCTTTAAGCTTTCTTGGATAAACTCCGTACCGGCGTTGGATGTTCCAATAATAATCGCGTTGGTAAAATCAATGGTCTTGCCGGTCGCGTCCGTCAGCCGCCCGTCGTCAAACACTTGTAAAAATAAATTCAAAATATCCGAACTGGCTTTTTCCAACTCGTCTAATAAAATCAAAGTAAATGGATTCTTTCTCACTTTTTCCGTCAAAAAACCGCCCTTGCCAGTTTGCGCATCACCAATCAATTTCGCCAAAGCATCGCTCGCCTGATATTCTGACATATCCAATCTGACCATATCTTTTTCCGAATTAAAATATGCCGCGGCCAAAGTCTTGGCCACTTCAGTTTTACCCACGCCGGTTGAACCTAAAAACAAAAAGGCAGCGATTGGCCGGCTCTTGCCGCGCAGTTCCGTCCTGGCCCTCCTGATCGCGCTCGCCACCATTGAGATTGCCTCGTTTTGCCCTACCACCCTTTCATGCATCACCTGCTCCAAATTCAAAAGTTTTTTACTTTCATCCGCCGTGATCTTGGTCACCGGAATATTGGTCAAATCAGCCACCGCTTCGGCCACATCCTCTGCTTTTACCACAGTCTTTTCTCCATTCTTATTTTTTACCGAAATAGCCACTTGCTCTAAAAGTTTGACTGCTTTCTCCGGCAAATAAGTATCGCGCAAATATTGTCCGGCCATCCGAACCGTCGTCTCAATCGCCTGATAAGAAAAATAAATTTTATGTTCTGCCTCAAATTGCAAAGCCTTGGCTTCAAGCACCCTGATCGCCTCATCTTGGTCAGCCTCGTTTATCAGCACCTTTTGTAAAACTTTTGATAAATTAGTTTTTTCAATTTTTTCCTTGCTCATCTCCGGCGTAGTTGTGGCTATCACCAAAAAATTATGCGCCTGCGCCTGTTCCGCTAAAACCTCGGCCAGATCCATTGACTCGCCGCCAGTCGTCGCTACGCCCACCAGATGCTGAATATCTTCAATCACAAGCACAATATTTCTCGCCCGCGCGATTTCGCGCATTATCGCCACCATCTTCTCCTCCATTGCGCCAAACTGTCCGGCGCCGGCGATTAGACCGGAAACGGACAAGGAAACCAAGCGCTTGTCTTGTAAAATCTGCGGCACTTCCTCCTTGACCATCAACTCGGCGATGCCTTCCAAAATACTGCCCTTGCCCACTCCAGGATAACCCACCAAAAGCGCGCCGATCTTATCTACTTCCAAAATCCTGAAGATCTCGGCGATTTCTTTTTCTCTGCCAATGCACGGCGCGTAAGCCCCGGCTCTGGCCCAGAGCGTCATGTCCCGGGAAATATTATCCAAACGCGGAGTGGCCACCGCCGTATAAGCCCGGTTCATCGCGCTTTTTGGTTTTAATCTTGAAAGATAACGAAATTTATGCCAGCGCAAGATCAAATAGCTCTGTAAATCCACCCAAGCCGAAGCGTGTTCAATCTCTCTGTCGGTAATAACCAAGTCATACAAAATTTCCCTGACCAAACCAACTTGCCTAGTTAAAGCTATTAAAATATCCGTCGCGTTGACTTTCTTCTTATTTTTTTCGTAGGCTATTAAATACGCCTCAAGCAGCGCCTGCTTTACTTCAAAAGACACCGTCGTTCTTTTCCCGCTTTCCGCTATCATCTGCAAACCGTGTTTTACCTTTTCTATTAATCTTTGATGATCAACGGACAGCCGCGCCAAGACAAGGTTGGCCTGCGTATTGGAAAGAAAACTAATCAACAAATGCAAGCCATGCAAAGAGCCGTGCTTTAATTTATCGGCCAAAAGCCACGCCTCTTCAACCGCTTGCTTGCTCCGCTGATCAAAACTGTTAAAAATTTCTCTCTTTTTATATTTTTTAATAAAGTTCCAGCCAAAAGATCCGCCCGTTGCCGTGTCTGAATTCCTGCGCCAAAAAGACCTGGGTTTTAAAGTTGAACGGGGTTTTGATTCTCTGTTTATTCTGTAGACTAAATAGAAATCCGTCAAAAGCGACACCCAAAAAATAAAAGTATACTCGTTGCGCAGATAAACAACAGGAAACCAATTAGCCCCATGTTGCGTCAAGCTAAAAATAACATAAAAAATAAACCCCAAACCAGCCACTCCAAAAAGCAAAAACAAGGTATTGATTAAAGACCTGGTTCGCCTGGCATATCTTTCGCTGTTAATGCTAAAACTGTTCAATTTATGATCAAAACAAAAAACTTCGCCGTTCAAAAATAGCGCCACGCCAACTCCGCCGCAATTGCGGCAAGCATTGCCAGCCACCTCACCCAGCCCCTGGCACTCCGGGCAAGTGTAAATTGGTTTACTCTGTTTTTCTTCTGCCATAATTAACTTGAGTAAATTAAGCGAGTTAAGCAAGTTAAGTGGATTGATGTCGGTTCAGATCTTGATGTTGGTTCAGGTCTCCGACCTGAACCTAAATATTTTATTGATGCTACTCACGATTTTAACACCAGTTGGCTACCAAGAATAAAAAGCCTTTCTACCGTTCCCAAATTCCTCGATTTAAATAATTTCTGATTCTGGATGCTCGGGTTACCCGCCCGCCATCAGCTGCGCTTCTCGCCCGCTATTGCCTGAGCAAAGCGATGGCGAGCGGGCAGACGCTAGCGGGCGGGAGCCCGAGCATGACAGTAAAAATTTTCCCGATATCTACTTTTTTGACTTAAAACAACACCTTCAAATGCTCCCTTATTACCCAAATCACGGCAATCGGCGCCAAAAGCCACACCATAAGCAGCGCCAAAATTATCGCCATCCACAAAGCCAGCCAGGCCATTTTCCAAAGCAAAACCACGATGCGCATCACCAAGCTGATTGCCCGGCCAAAAATGCTCCGTTCATCATACATGGGCGTGAATAAATTTTTGAGCCAAATGCCCAAAGCCAAAGCCAGCCAGGCTTCACGGATTTGCCGACCGCAAAAAAACACCGCGTTTTTAACGCCCACCGTATACCACCACACCGGCCAATAAAAGTTTTAGAACAAATTTTCTCATTGCTCCACGATAATTACCGCACCGCCCTCCAAATTCTTTGAAACACACCCCTGGGAATGTCATCCATGATGACATTCCATGCCTCCACATAAGCACATCCACCCACTACCCCAAAGAGGATAATGATGACGGATTTTTCTGTCTCCGTCGGTAAAAACAGAGACAACCGTCCCGCAACAAAGTTGGCGCAAAAAAAATACGCCAACCCTGCCAACGTAACCAATATTGTCGCAAAAACAATATTGGCTACCATTTTTTTGTTTGACATAGAGTATCTCCTTTCTCTTTTTTATTGATATCTTTGTTTGCCCTCATCTAACCACATTCCCCCCACTTTTGTCAAATTTTTTGCCAAAACCAAAAACCGCCCCCGACTTTTCGGAACGGTTTTGAATCCTCTCTCTTCCCCCCTCTCCTGGCTAGGAGAGGGTTAGGGGTGAGGGCATTCAGGATTTTATTCGGGAATAATTCGTGTAATTCGCAATGGATTCGGGAGAATTTCCTGTATAAATTAGAGCAGAACTATATGCCAAACACGATCATCTGCTTCACCTCTATCTTCTCGCCTAACTTGGCCGTAGCCTCGTCAATCAAATCCTTAACCTTTTTTTTATCATCCTTGATGTACGGCTGGTCCAAAAGACACACGACTTCAAAAAACTTATCCAGCTTGCCTTCAGCTATTTTTTCCCACATCGCTTCCGGCTTGCCTTCTTGCTTTAATTGTTCTCTGCAAATTTCTTTTTCCTTCTCCACCACATCTACTGGCACATCATCTCTCACAACATATTCCGGCTTCATAGCCGCCACCTGCATGGCAATCTCTTTGGCCAAAGCTTTGAACTCCGTGTTTTTGGCCACGAAATCGGTCTCACAAGCCAAAAGCACCATTGAGCCGATTTTACCGCCGGCATGAATGTAGGCTTCAACAATACCATCTTTGGCTGTCCTTTCAGCCTGTTTTTTAGCCGCGATTTTTCGGCCTTTCTTGCGCAATATTTCCAAAGCCTGATTTTCATCACCGTTAGCCTCTTCCAACGCCTGCTTAATATCCATTATCCCGGCGCCGGTTTGAGTTCTCATTTTTTGAACTAATTCCAAATTTGCCATAAATTTCTAAAAAATTTCTAATTGATTTTCGTATTTTTCGCCCCACAGTCTACCTGTCCGCCTCAGGCGGAACCCACCCTTCCGCTTGCGGGATAATCCACTTGGGAAAATTGGCAGATTGTGTTTTCTATGTTTTCTGTGTTTTCGTGCTTTATGTGCTTTATGTGCTTTAGTGTTTCTGTGTTTTTTGTGTTTTCTGTGCTTTAGTGTTTTCTGTGTTTCTATTCCGTTTTTTCCAACGGCTTGACCGGATTTACCGCCGCCGCTCTTTTGACCGCTTCCGCCTGGCCTTCGCGCACCGCTTCAGCCACGAGCCTGGTAATCAACTCTATTGACTTGACCGCGTCATCATTGGCGTAAATCGGCGTGTTCACCTCGTCCGGGTCAGTATTGGTATCCACTATGCCCACGGTTTTGATCTTTTTCACCTGGGCTTCCTTAGTCGCGTTTTTCTCTTCTTTAACGCCCACGATATAAATCAAATCCGGCACTTTTTTCATCTGCCTAATACCGCCGATCATTTTTAATAATCTTTCTCTTTCTTCGCCAAAAAGCGCTCTTTCTTTTTTGGTGTATTTCTTTTCATAATCGCTTTCCACGGCCGCCTCTTCCAGCTTGTCTAATTTCTTTATCAACTTGCATATTTCCTGAAAATTAGTAATTGTCCCGCCAATCCAGCGCTCTGCCACATAAGGCATACCGACCTCGGTCGCGTATTTCAAGACGATTTTTCTGGCCTGTTTTTTAGTACCCAAAAACAAAACTACTCCGCCCTTGGCCACGACCGCACTGACCATCTCCAAGGCTTTGACCAGACTTGCCATAGTTTTATCCAAATCAAAAATGTGAATGCCGTTTTTCACGCCAAAAATAAAAGGGCGCATCTTCGGATCCCATTTTTGGGTTTTATGCCCAAAATGCAAACCGGCGCGCAGCAGCTCTTTGGCGTCTGGTATCTTTACCATATTTATTTTCCTTTTATCCTCTACTCCTTTACCCCGTCTTCTGTAAAAAACGGGGCAGGAAAATTTTTGTCGGAGTATGAGAATTTAGTTGTTTAAATCCTATTTCAGAATAACAAACGCCGTCCGATTTGTCAAATCCGTTCGTTCGTGTTAAAATTTAATGAATTACCCCCGTTGCAAGCGGACGGGGTATTAAAAAGGGTTAATAAACTAAACGATCTTTATGAAAAAAGACATCCATCCGAAGTACAACAAAAATTGCCAGGTTAAATGCGCCTGCGGCAATAACTTCATCACCGGTTCCACTAAAGACGAAATTTATGTGGAAATCTGCAGCGCTTGCCACCCTTTCTATACTGGCAAGCAAAAACTGGTTGACACTGCCCGCCGCGTGGAGAAATATCAAGCCAAAACCGCCAAAGCAAAAGACATCGCAGCGGAAAAACCAACGGGTAAGAAAAAAATCAGACGCGCCGTCAAGAAAGCAGCCAAAGCCGCCGCTTAGCTCTTTTTTATCTTTTAAAATCCTGCTATTATTATATTGGTAAGGCGGGATTTTTGATTATCACTGCCAAATCTACTCTTAATCTTAGAACTTTTACATTTGTCCCTCTGCCATCCTCGGACTCTTTTTACTGTCAGCCCTACCGGCGGCAGGCAGGTTTTGCTTTCTTGTTTTCTTGTTTTCTTGTTTTCTTGTTTAGCCGCGTAGCGGCGTATGCTTTCTTGTTTTATGGATTATTCTCAAAAAATCGCCGAACTTAAAATCAAGCATGAAAAACTTCAGGCTGACTTGCAAAGTCCTGCCATTTTAAACGATTCCAAAAAATTAGGCGAAGCCAATAAAGAATTTTATGAAATCGGTGGAATTTTGGACAAGCTCTCAAAATTGGAGGAGCTCCAAAAAAACATCGGCGAAAACGAACTTATCATTGCCAATGAAGAAGCCGGCGACCTTGTTTCTTTGGCTATGGCTGACAATCAAAATCTTTTGGAAAATAAAAACCAACTGGAACAGGAAATAACAGAATATTTTCAGCCCAAAAATCCTTTGGATAAAAAAAACGCCATTATGGAAATTCGTGCCGGCACCGGTGGCGATGAATCGTCCCTTTTTGCCGCCGAACTTTTTAGAACATATTCCCGCTTCGCTGAAAAAATGGGCTGGAAAGTAAAGATAGACGACGCCAACCGCACCGGTTTGGGCGGTTTTAAAGAAATAATTTTTGAGGTCAACGGCGCCGGCAGTTATGGTTGGCTAAAATACGAAAGCGGCACTCATCGCGTGCAACGAGTGCCGGAAACGGAAAAAGTTGGCCGCGTGCACACCTCGGCCGTCACCGTGGCGGTACTGCCGGAGGCGGATGACGCTGAAGTGGTGATCAAACCAGAGGATCTGCGCATTGACACTTTCTGCGCCGGCGGTCACGGCGGCCAGTCGGTCAACACTACCTATTCCGCCGTCAGAATTACGCACCTGCCGACTAACACCGTGGTTACCTGCCAGGACGAAAGATCGCAACTGCAAAACCGTGAAAAAGCCATGCGCGTTTTAAAATCGCGCATTTTGGCCGCGGCCGAAGAAGAATGTCACAAAAAAATATCCGCCGAGCGCAAATCGCAAATCGGCACTGGCGACCGAAATGAAAAAATCCGCACTTACAATTTCCCCCAGGATCGCATCACCGACCATCGCGTCAAACAAAACTGGCACAATATCGCCGTGATTATGGATGGAGGAATCAAAGAAATAATTGAGGAATTAAAAAAGATGGATGAGTAATCAGCAACGAGTAATAAGTAACATATAATGTGCGATTGGTAAAATAAGCGCCCCACTTATGATTATTAAACAAGCCCTTATTTTTGGCACGGAAAAATTTAAAAAAAACAAAATCAATTCCGCTCTCTTAGATGCGGAAATTTTGTTGTCTTGCGCGCTTGGCAAACCAAAAGAATTCATTTATGCGCATCCTGAATACCAAATTTCCAAGACACAAGACGCGAAATATAAAAAACACCTTTTACGACGGCTTAAGGGCGAACCAACCGCATATATTCTGGGCCATAAAGAATTTTACGGCCTGAATTTTTTAGTTAATAACAATGTCCTCATCCCCCGCCCCGAAACGGAACTATTGGTTGAGGAGGTTTTAAAGTATATTAAAAATTCAAAATTAAAAATTAAAAATTCCACGCTAGCGGATATCGGCACCGGCTCCGGCTGTATCCCGATTGCGATCGCCAAAAATTTGTATAATGTAGAATGTATTAAGTATTATGGGATTGATAATTCAATCAAAGCGCTGGTAGTCGCTCGCAAGAATGCCAAATTACATGGAGTTGTTAAGAAAATAAAATTTACCAAAAGCGATTTACTAAAAAACATATCCCATAATACATTATACTTTATACATAATACATGTCTCGTCCTCACCGCCAACCTCCCCTATCTGCCAGCCAAAATTTATCGCCAAAATTATCAGCATTTAAAATATGAACCAAAAAATTCTCTGCTTGCCGGCCAAGACGGCTTAAAATATTATCGCCAATTATTTAAACAACTCCAACCAATGGTCAATTGTCAATGGTCAATTGTCAGTTGTTTTCTTGAAATTGATCCATCCCAAACCATTGCGCTTAAAAAACTGATTAAAAAATATCTACCCGCGGCTAACATTACCGTAAAAAAAGATTTGGCTGGACTAAACCGTCTAGCCATTGTAAAATTATCTCAAAATCACAAATCTCATTCTAACTCATTCTGAAAGGAGGTGAGAAAAATGAATGAGAAAATTCTTCGCCCAGGCCGCTTCCGACGGAAATGTCTAATGGAACTAATCCTCCATTACAAACCGCCACATAAGCGAAAAAAAATCCCAACTGTTTACAGTTGGGACGAACTGGCCGCGTTGACGGCCAAAAACAACCCCCCTCCAAAAGCAATTTTTATTTTGGAAGGGAAAAAACTGGAAATAGCATTTAACCGAAGAGGCGAGAAATGGATTTTCTCCGTTATGGGCGCTGCTACCTCCTGAAACCAAAAAATCTTCCCACTTGCCAAATATGCATCTTGCGGAAGGTTTTTTAATTTCCCGTGAATTATGAAAGTCTATTTTGTCATTGCGAGGAGCCCCGATGGCCATCGGGGCGACGAAGCAATCTCGTCTTTGTTTTAATTAAACGCGGGATTGCTTCGCTCGCCAATAGTAATTGGCTCGCTCGCCTGCCTGCGGTAGGCAGGCAATGACATTTCGTAATTCAAAAAAACTTAACTAAATAATCTGTTTAGATCTATCCCAATCATGCTCTCCGGCTTTTCAAGCCCAAGCATGGCCAAAATGGTTGGCGCCACATCCACCAAAGCGCCCCTTATTTTTAATGTATAAAGTTCACCGTTGTCTCTAGCCGGAAATTTATTTTTATATTCTTCTTTCGCTAAAATCAAAGGCACTGGAAAATTGCTGTGCTCCTTGTCTATTTCTTTAGTTTCCAAATTGATAATTTCCTCCACATTACCGTGATCCGCCGTAATCACCGCTTGCCCGCCCAGCCGAATTATTTCCTCCACTATTTCAGCCAGACATCTGTCCACCGCTTCCACCGCCGCTTTACTCGCCTCCAAATTGCCCGTATGCCCCACCATGTCAGGACTCGCAAAATTAACCGCCAGAAAATCAAACTTGCCGCTCTTGAGCGCCTCAATCAATTTATCCTTGATCAAAAAACTTGACATCTCGGGTTTTAAGTCATAGCTTGCGACATTCGGAGACGGCAATAAAATTCTTTCCTCGCCCAAAAACGGCTCTTCTCTTAGTCCGTTCAAAAAGAAAGTCACATGAGCGTATTTTTCCGTTTCCGCCAGATGCAGCTGCTTGCCGCCGTTCTCGCTGATAATTCTGGCAAGCGGCCAGGCAATCTCCGGTTTCGGGAACGCCACTTCCATTGGCAAACCCTTTTCATATTCTGAAAATCCTACGAACAGCAGGTTGTCAAACTTTTTGCCTCGCTTGAACCCGCTAAAATCATCCAAAACGAAAGTCTGGGTCAACTGCCGCGCTCTATCCGCTCTGAAATTAAAAAATATCACGGCATCATTGTCCCCTATCGCCGCCACCGGCTGGCCGTCTCCGTCAACGATCATCGTTGGCTCAAATTCCTCATCAAAAATATTTTTGGCATAAGACATTCTAACCGCTGCCAGCGAATCCGTGGCCTTAACATTGCTCGCCCCGGTAACCACAGCAAAAGATTTCTGAATTCTATCCCAATTTTTATTCCTGTCCATGCCATAATACCGGCCGCTAAGGCTCGCCACCCGCGCGCAATTCATTTTATTGATCACCTCCAAAAGCTCTTCCAAAAATATTAGTCCGCTGTTCCTAGCCGTATCGCGGCCGTCCAAAAACAAATGCAAATATGTTTTTGTGTGTAAGTTGTTTTTGGCCGCCAAATCCAAAAGCGCCAAAAGATGGCTCTGATGCGCGTGCACCCCGCCGTCGCCCAGCAGGCCAATCAAATGCAAATTGGAATGATTATTTTTGACATGATTGACCGCTTTCAAAAAAGCCGTGTTTTCAAAAAAACTGCCAATGGCAATTTCTCTGTTTATTTTTTCCAGGCTTTGCAAAAAAATCTGGCCGGCACCTATGGTCAGGTGGCCCACTTCTGAATTGCCCATCTTGCCCCACGGCAAACCCACTGCCTCGCCCGAAGCTTGCAGCAAAGTTGAGGGATAATTTTTCAAAAGATAATCCCAATATTTCAGATTGGCGCTGGTGACCGCGTTGCCCACGGTTGGCGGCGCTACGCCCCAGCCATCCAAAATCAAGAGGACCACTGGCTTAGAATTCATATGGCTGTGGTTTTTCACCCTTTAAAACTTTCTCTATCTCCTGCCTGATTATCTGGTCATACTCTTCCACCGAACGCAAAAACTGCGCTCTTTTTGCCGAATCGCGTTCGGCCTCGGCTCCGATCACATTTTGATTGCGCTTGTAGACTACATGAGTGATGACCAAAAGAATCTTTTCCTTTCGGCTTTCATCAATCTTTAGGCCTTCAAGATATTGGTCAATTGTCTTTTGACTTGGCAAAGACATAAGGTAAATTGATAAATTTCTACTCTTTGATATTTTAAGTATAATACTTTATTTTGAACCGGACAAATCGCCCGCCAAAATTCCTAATTCCTCTCTCTTCGAGAGATCCCTCGCAGAGGGATAATTCCTAATTTTTAACTTTAGCATTAAGCATTTTATTAGAAATTATAATTTAGAAATTAGAAATCATATTATGCTTCTCCCGCACCACTTTTTTCCAATGCGCATAGTTATCTTTGGTTTTCAATCTCAACCATGGCAATTGGTAGGCAAACTTTGGCAGCCATTTGCTCATAGTCCCGCGCCTGATATTCGCTCTTAATAAAACTTCTGGTATCCACCTGCCTTTTCCGCCGCGTTCCACAATTGAGAGCCAAAAATCCCAGTCCTGAAATTTTTCCAGACTTTCATCCCACTTGACTACCTTATCCCGCCTGACCATTGAACAGGTGTTAATATAATTCATCTGCTTTAACTTATCCGCGTCAAACTCCCAAAAATGAAATTTCTTCCAGCCAAACTTAAAATCACTGTAAACAAAATCCATATCTGAATTTTCATCCAGCACTTTTTTCATTTTAACAAGGCACTCCTGCCGCAGCTCCATATCCGCGTCGCAAAATAAAACGAATTCGCCTCTTGATTGTTGAAACCCAAAATTCCTGGCCCGCGGCGCCCCGGCGTGTTGAATACGAAAAAATTTAATATCCAATTTTGAAATTTGGAATTTGGAATTTGGAATTTCCGAACCGACAGGTTCGGCTGATCCGTCATCCACCACAATCACCTCAAAATCCTTAAAAGTCTGTTGCGCCAAACTTTCCAGGCATTTTTTCAATTCTTTAGACGTGTTATAAACCGGAATAATGACTGAAATCATAATACTTAAATTCTACCAATTTTCCGGCAAAATGTATATCCAGTGCTAACTTTTAACAAACATTTAGCCGCCGGGCAATAAAAAAACGGCGACCACCTCCATGATCAAACCGTTTGTTAATAAAAATTTCTCCCCCGTTACTTTTAATCCCCTATAATGAAATTGGTATTGCACTTTTGACAATACCATAATTCAGCAGAATCAATTATCCCTCTTTTTTTAAATGTCCGTGTTCCACAATTCGGACATTTTTTTCTCCTACTAAAAATGATGGCAGCGACAAGAATAATAATCGCTACCGCAATAAATAAACATAAACATAGTCCTCTCATCTCTCGTTCCTCCTGTTATTAAGGTCTTCCTAATGCCGCCCATAATAGCACGGCCATCAGGAAAATTATCACCCCCCAGGTGAAAATCTTACACAACCACTGAAAAAAACCTGCGCCGGAATCTGGAGAAGGCGAGCTTGCAACGCGCTTTGATTTTCCCGCAATCTGATCAACTTGGGATTGCGTTACCCCATAATTTTCCCCTTCATTAAAAGTTCCATAGATAATCCCTGTCCCCTTATTAATGCTCGACATTCCGTTCAAATGATGCGGAATACCCTCACGCTGGAATACAGCGTATTTATTGTCCTCATGGACAATATTAAAACCTTTTGGTATCCTTCCCTCTTGTTGCAACCTCTCTAAATCTTTCCATTTACAATAAATCATCATTAGACGCTTCTCTTCCCCCGAGGCCGTCTTAAAACTTCTAGGATCCCCGCTGTTGTCAAACGTCACCGTTTGAATGGTGTGGACCCCTGCTTTGTTCCGCAAAGTTTTGACCAACGGCGCTGCATTCCTATTCACTTCTTGCACAGGTGAGTTCGGAAAGCGCATGTTACCAGTGAGTGTCCTCTCCCCATCGCCCCCGCCCCCGCTTTTGCTAATCAGCCAAAGGAGGGCGAGGAAAATAATTATTATTATAAGAACTATTTCCACAGCCCTCCTCCTTTCAATTTTATGAACATGCTCCAATGCTCCAGTTCAGCGCAACCGCATTAAAGCAAATAATCCC
>Ga0075938_101_pt1 | contig 24789 bp, 22 predicted proteins | sample RifGroA2_FD_67947 | JGI IMG/M metagenome (GOLD analysis project Ga0075938, IMG submission 67947) | Parcubacteria (Kuenenbacteria) bacterium GW2011_GWA2_42_15
CTCTTGAATTTTATGGGCAAAAATATCGCCGCCAAAGAAGGACATGAATTCGCCATAAAAATTATAGATCATATGCGCGATAAACTAATGACCTATCAACAAGAAACCGATCATCTTTACAACCTGGAGGCCACGCCTGGTGAAGGCACCACTTACCGTTTTGCCAAACACGACAAAAAGCAGTTTGCCGACATTGTTGTTGCCAATGAAAAAGCCCATCAGGAAAGAGGAGCCGCGCCTTATTATACCAACTCCACTCAATTGCCAGTAACCTTTGGAGATGATATTTTTGACGCCCTTGATTTGCAGGACGACCTGCAGACCAAATACACCGGCGGCACTGTTTTGCACGGCTTTATCGGGGAAAAAATGCCATCCATAGCAGCCACCAAGGAATTGGTAAAAAAGATTGCCAATAATTATCATCTGCCGTATTATACTATTACCCCGACCTTTAGCGTCTGTCCGGTTCACGGCTATCTAGCCGGCGAGCATCAGTTTTGTCCGCGCTGTGACGAAGAAATCGGTTACACGGAAGCGGGGCAGGCGGCGAAAGAAGATGTGGTTGAGCAGGCCAAATTATTTAGCAATTAAAATTTAAATATTACAAACTAAAACAAAAAATATATGGAAGCCATTACCGCCAAAAGAACGCCTTGCGAGATTTATTCTCGCGTCGTCGGTTATCTTCGCCCGGTCAAACAATGGAACGAGGGCAAGCAGTCAGAATTTTACGATCGGCAGACATTTGACAAGCAGCTCGCCGATTCTTGCGGGGAATAATTTAAACGCCCAAAAAAATTCTTCCCTGCTTTTAGTTCGTCCAGCGGAGAAGAATTTTTTAACTCCCGCGGGCAAAAAATTTTCCAATTCTTAATTTCTGGTTGCTCCCGCAACCACCCCGATTTTACATCGGGATGAAAGCAGGGCTTTCAATTTCACTTGATTATTGCTTGCCACCTACGCTCTAATTCTGTTTGCTCTCTTTTTGTTTCTGGATGCTCGGATTAAATCCGAGCATGACAGTCTTACTAAGCGTTTCCTGTGCTTTTTGTGTTTTAGCGTTTTCCCCCACCACCCCCTGCCCCCTCCTCAAAGAGGAGGGGAAAGATGCCGTTCTATTTTCCTTGTTTCTTTTTAATTGTATTTGTTTTTCGTGCTTTTGTGCTTCCTGTGTTTTATGTGCTTTTCGCCCTTAGGGCGATCCGCCTTCCACTCGCGGGAATAATTTATTTGGGAAATTGGCGGACTGTGTTTTTTTATTTATGCTTATCGGCGGCTTGCAAAAAACATCGTTGCTTGACTACCCGGACAAGGTTTCAGCCATTATTTTTACCATTGGCTGTAACTTTCGTTGCGGCTTTTGTTATAATTCGCATCTGGTAACTGCTGTTAAGCGGGCTAAAATTATTACTGAAGACGAAGTTTTTAAGTTCCTTAAGGCGAGAAAAAAAATTCTTGACGCGGTTGTTTTGACCGGCGGCGAGCCTACCCGTCAAAAAGACTTACCGGACTTTATTGATAAAGTGAAAGAACTCGGCTACCTTGTCAAGCTGGACACCAATGGCACCAATCCTAAGATGTTAAAAAAACTAATCAAAAACAAATTGGTTGATTATCTGGCCATGGACATAAAAGGCCCTTTGCCAAAATATGCTAAAATTGCTAATGTATCAGTGTCGCTCTTAAACATCAAAAAAAGTATCAGGCTGATTATGGACTCCGGTTTGCCTTATGAATTTCGCTCCACCATTTTGCCAGCCTTGCACAACCGGCAAGACTTAATAGCCATGGCCGAACTTATCTCTGGCGCCAGAAAATATTTTTTACAAAAGTTTATGACTGGCGATAATCTCAATAATCGCGAGTTTAAAAAACTGCCCAGCTTTACCAATAAAGAAATGAAAGAACTGGCTAAAAGCTGCTCGGCCGAAGTCAAATTATGTTCCGTTCGCTAAGCTAAAATAAAAATTAACAAACTAAAACAAAACATATGCTTCAAATAAACTACGCTTACAAGAATCTGCCCGCTGGCGACCGCGCCTTTTTGGAAAATTATTTATTGCAGAAAACTGATCGCCTAAATACGCTTTTGAAAAAATTTGAAAAAGGCGATTGCCGCTTGGATGTCCGCGCTGAAAAATTTGCCACCAAATCCGCTTATCAAATTGAAATGATCCTGCACTTGCCAGGGCATGCGCTCTTAGCCAAAGAAGACGACCACACTGTTATTGAAGTGGTTGACTTGGCTCTAGATAAGCTCATTATTCAGTTGCGCAAGCTAGTGGACAAGAAAAATAATAAATAATTCGCGACTCGCCAATTTGTTAATTTATTTAAGAAAGATGCCTCAAATTATAGTTGATAAAAATAAATGTATCGGCTGCGGTTCTTGCTATGCTATGTATCCGGAGCTTTTTGCCGCTGATGCCGACGGTAAAAGCAAGGTTATTTCTAGCGATTATCAGACCCACGGCTACAACAAGGAAGAAATTATAGCTGTTTGTCCGGTCAGCGCCATCTCCGTCAAAGATTAACCGCCACCCATCCCGTGCCTCACTTGTTTTATTGATTTCTTGTTTTAATGTTTTAGTGTTTTAATGTTTTAGTGTTTTTCGCCCTTAGGGCGATCCCTGCCTCGCCCTGCCTACCCTGCCTACCGGCAGGCAGGCGGACAGGCAGGCGGCAGGCAGGCGCCTTTTTCTCCCGTGAATAATCTAATTCGGAAATTGGCAGACTGTGTTCTAGTGTTTTAATGTTTTAGTGTTTTTGTGTTTTTGTGCCTTATGATCTACCTTGATCATGCCGCCACTACGCCTTTAGATAAAGAAGTAGCCAGGGTTATGGCCGATTTTGCCGTGAAAAAATTTGGCAACCCTTCATCGCTTTACAAATTAGGGCGTGCCGCCGCTGGAGTTGTTCATGAATCTCGGGTTTCCGTTGCTAAAATCTTAAATTGTTCGCCCGAGGAGATTATCTTTACCGCCGGTGGCACCGAATCCGATAATATGGCTATTTTTGGCATTGCCAATCAGTTTTTAGCCACTGCCAAGAATTACCACCTCATCACTACCAACATTGAGCACGCGGCTGTTTTAAACAGTTTTAAGGCTTTGGAGAAAAAAGGTTTTGCCGTTACATATTTGCCCGTTGATAAATACGGTCTTATCGCCGATCGGGAGGTTATGAAGGCCCTCCGTCCCAATACTTTGCTCGTCAGCATTATGTACGCCAATAATGAAATTGGCGCTATTGAGCCTATCGCAAAAATCGCTCATATTGTCAAGAATTATCGCCACATTCAACGAGTGGACACCATTTCCAAAGAACCGCGTTTTCCTGTTTTCCATACCGACGGTTGCCAGGCCGCTGGTTATCTGGAGCTTAATGTTGAAAATCTGGGCGTGGACTTGATGACTTTAAATGGTTCTAAAATTTATGGGCCAAAACAAACCGGCATTTTATATAAAAATAAAAATATTAAGCTGGAACCGCTCTTATACGGCGGTGAGCAAGAATTTGGTTTGCGGCCCGGCACGGAAAATGTCTCCGGCATTGTCGGTTTTGCTAAATCCTTGGAGCTGGTTAGCCAATCAAAAAACAAAGAAACACCCAGACTCACAAAATTGCGCGACTATTTTATTATGGAGCTTTTAAAAATTCCCAACACCGCTTTGAATGGTCATCCAACCCTTCGTCTGCCCAATAATATCAATGTTTCTTTCCTGGGCATTGAGGGCGAGTCAATAATGTTAAAGTTGGATCGTGAAAATATTTATGTCTCCACCGGCTCCGCCTGCCACAGTCTAAGCCTGGAGCCGTCGCATGTTATCTTGGCCCTGGGTCAAAGCGCTGAATACGCTCATGGTTCCATCCGTTTTACTATGGGCAAAAGCACTACTAAAAAAGAGCTTGAGCAGGTTTTAAAGATTTTACCTAAAATTGTGAACGAGTTAAGAAGAATGTCAGCGCTGGGACATTAAAGCAAGAAATCAAGCCCGCCAATTACCAAATTAGATTATTCCGGCAAGTGGAAGGCGGGCGCCCTAAGGGCGAAAATAAGAAATTAAGAAAGCAAGAAGTCAAGAAGACAAGAAAGAATAGATCAATCTCAATCCGTTTTCAATCCGTTAGCTATCCGCTTAGTTCTGTTGTTAAACTAAATTATTAAATAACAGACAGAGAGCAGCCTTTAACAGACATAGTAGATTAAGTTGATTATTGCCAGGCTGCGCCAACTAAAATTATCTTTAATTTATTATGAAAAGAACTATTCGTAAAAACAAAGATGTTGTTAGTTTTAATAAAAAAACAAGCTGGCTTTATTCCGACACGGTTAAAGACCATTTTTTTCATCCTCGCAATGTTCAGCTTAAAGAGCCGAAAGCAGGTGAATTCAACGGCGTTGGCACGGTGGGCAGTCCTGTTTGCGGCGATATGATGACTATGTGGGTCAAAATTGATAAAAAAACAGAGCGCATTAAAAAATGCGCTTGGCGCACCTTTGGCTGCGCTTCAGCCATTGCTTCCACCTCAATGTTGTCAGTGATGGTTACTCGTCACGGCGGCATGAAACTGGATGACGCCGCAAAGATTACTCCCAAAGATATTTTAAAAGAGCTGGGCGGTTTACCGGCTCGCAAGATTCATTGTTCAGTCTTGGGCGATCAGGCGCTTAGAGCGGCGATTGAAGATTATAAATCAAAAAAACAAGAAAACAAGAAATCAAAAAACAATAAAGCAACGAAGTAATTACAAGTTGTTTTACTCGTATATTTGCCTGCCTGCCGGCAGGCAATTAATTCGTAATTCGTAGGTTTATGAAAGATATTGAATCTCAAATCAATAAAATCCTTAATGATGTCCGCCCTTCACTTCAAACGCATGGCGGAGAGGTTGATTTGATTTCTGTTAAAAATGGCGTTGTTGAATTGAAAATAAAAGGCGCTTGCCACGGTTGCGCCATGGCCGAAATTACTTTTGGCGAGGGCATTGGCGAATTAATTAAACAGAAAATACCTGCCATCAAGGAAGTCAGGTATTCTTAAGCGAGACAAGCAAGTTAAGTGAGTAGCCAAGTAAATTAAACGAGGCAAGGGAGAGTTTAGTTTACTTGATTTATTTAATTCACTTGGCTGGTTAATCTATTTTTTTATTAAAATCACCAAAGCGGTTAGCGCAATTACTTGAATAGGAACCGTATACTTGAGCGGCAGATAAACTGCTTTATAAATAATGGTGTGAATTTTATTGTGCCAAGCTTTGAATTTTTCCATGGCTTGATTTTTTGTTTGGGATAATTCAGTCAAGCCCCAAATATAATCAGGCGAGATAGCGCCGATCATGCCGGCCATCATTGGATAATTCAGATATAAACTAAAGCCTTCCTGCATCATTAAGATTCCAAGCATCAATCCCCACAAATCTAAAATTGCCTCCAGGGCTATTTTTTTTATGAATTTGTCCGTGCCGTTGTTTTCCCAATCCCTTAGCTCAAGGCTGTCGTGCGGGATGGCGTCAAGAACAAAGTGCGAGACAATCCCCAAAACAAAAGCCAAGATCGGATTATCCAACCTTGACCCAATTGCGATGCCAGCCATACCATGAACAATTTGATACATAAATTAAAAAGGCAAAATTCAAAAGGCAAAAGGCAAAACTAATAACTTAATTTACTTTATTCACTTGATTTACTTAATGAGCTTGCAAAATAGCGGGGGAGGGTCTCGAACCCTCGACCTTAGCGTTATGAGTGCTACGCTCTAACCGGCTGAGCTACCCCGCCATATTATGTAATTATTTCGGTTTCCATTGTGTTTTCGTCGGCTGAGTCCCGACGCTTCGGTCGGGATCCCGATTTTTTGCTCCGCAAAAACATCGGGACTACCCCGCCATAAAACTAAAAACCCATTCTTAAAATGCGGTTATTTTAAATATAAACATTTTTTGGCTCCAAGTCAACTTATTCAGTCAAAAACCAAATAAACCGCCTCGCCGTTTAAGATATTTTTTTTGTTCCAATTATGGTTTGCCTCCAGTATATTTTCAAAACTGTATCTAAAGTCCTCGCCCTTGCGCGTGCCCGGATCATTGGTAATAAAGCCTGTCTCGTCATAGCCTTTAATTAAAAGCATATGATATACTGGTCCGTCGTTTTTAAAATTGGGGTTGGCCAAAAGTTTGCCTGCAGCCGGTATAATCACCGGTCGGCCGTTGACCAACTCCCGCTTTATTTTTTCTGCCGTGATTTTTTTCTCTACCCTGGGATTTTTTAGCCCGTAATATTCTTTGGCCGTTTCCGCCAATTCAGCCAAAGTAATACTTTCCCCATAACCGTTTTCTCGCTCGTATTTAACCAGCGCCTGAATTTCCTGTTCGCCCAATTCTTTGTCAATTGTCATTTCTCCGGCTAAAAAATATTTCAGCATAATTAAACTAGCTTCTTCGCAAGCATCTTCGTGCAGCGCGTCCCAGTTAGCAAAAGGCGCTTGGCTTAAAAACGGCACGACCAACAACATCTTTTCCGGCAAATTTTGGTTTGTTTGAATTTTAGTTGCCGCCGGTTGTTCTTCTGTTTTTGGCAGCTTGTCTTGCGGTGCGCTTTCTCCGGTTTTATTTTCAGCTGTTGTCGGCTGCCAAAGATTATTAATTCTGGCCGGTCCGCTGAAATTCGGCCAAACCAAAAGCCAACCTATCATCAAAACGAAACCAATTAAATTTGGCTGTTTATTTTTCATGCTATCAACATAGCATAATTTGGGAACAATGAAAAACTACCAACACTTGTTGGCAGTTTTTGGTTGCACCTCGTGGACGATGCTGGAACTAAGATAAAAGAGTTTAATGAGTATATTTACATCCCTGTCTTACAGGGGCAGATTTAGTTTATTAAAAATACCACCCTTGGTGTTGCACTTAATTATTGCACTTGGAAATTTCTCAATGCCCCATCCGCTTACGACAGGGTAATTCATTTTAAACTCCAATTTTCCAAACATTCTTTTCCAAAAAAGCTTCAATGGTTTGTCGACCGGCCTTATTTATCAAATTTGAATGTGAAAGCTTATTCTTTTTTGCCAGATCAGCCAGGGTAATTATTTTCTTGCCTTCCAGATAGGCCAATCGTTTATAATAACTATTAGTGAGCGCTTTTCCGACTATTTCTTCCATAATAGTAGTTTTCTCTTGGCCATCAAATTCTTTAAACGCTTCATAATATTTTTTTCTATCAATAAATTTTATATTTATCGGCACAAACCCTTCTCTGATTAATAAATAATTGTTGAGGACCCGTCCAATTCGACCATTGCCATCAACGAAGGGATGAATATATTCAAAAATCAAATGTAATTTGGCAATCCGTTTAATAATATTTTCATGGTTGGCGGCGTTATATTCGGCTAGCATTTTTTTCAGACGATCCACCGCTTCTTTTGGGTTGGGCGCGATATGATTGCCGACCCGCACAAATTCATTATCTTGTCTAAACCTTCCAGCCACATCGTCGCGAATATTTGCGATCAACATTTTATGAAGAAATAAAATCACCTCAAGCCGGAGCTCTTGTTCTTTGGCTTTTCCGTTTATATATGCAACGACTCGCGCCAGATTCTTGGCTTCAAAAATCTCTCGTTCGGTTATATATCTGTCCAGATCTATTTGCAGAAGAATTTTTTCCGTTTCTTCTAGAGTGAGAGTGCTGTTTTCTATGGCGTTTGAGTTATATACCTGCTCGGATACCTCTGTTTCGGCAATAAGTTTAATAAGAGCCTCTTTGCCGATGGATGCTTTATAGTATCTTTCACGAAGAGAAGCTATTTTATTGAAGACATTAAGTATATTCGCCATATGTTGTTATTATATGCCTTTTTCACGGTTTTGTCAACATAATCGTGAAAATATAGTAAAAACTAATACTTTTTCACGGTTTTGACGACAATTACCTCTGGATTTGGAAAACTATGTATAATATTATTAGTTCCAATGTCCCACCCCTACCCACTCAAAAACCCCCTAAAATAGGGGGCTTAAATGTTGGTTGCACCTAGTGGACAAGGTTAGAGCTCAAATCAAGGCTCATGATGGATATATCTATGTGCCCACAGTGTCAGATTTGGTTTATTAAATATTAGATTAAAAATGATCCCGACCCCTTTTCTGCATTATCTCTGTTGTGGCTATTTTAGTCAAATAAAAAGGGGTATCTGCGTTTTGCAAATACCCCAACCTTAAGTTAATTTACCCTAAGCAGTTTTTAACCTCCTGTAAAACTTGCCGTTTGCTCTGGTCTGCGTTCACCATAAAAACTTTTTGTCTTTGCAAATATTGCCTTATCTGCCTGTTAAACTCTGGATCTAACAAATGATCAGGACATTTTGATTTACGCAAAGGCACACGCTTCATCATTTCCGCATCTGATACATCAAGGTATATGGTAACATCCGTCTCTATTTTATCCGCCCGTTGCCATAAGTTATAAACCTCATCATAAGTATCAAACCCGGTAAACATTTTAGCCGCGAAGTCGAAAGCCAAACAAGTCATATATGTCCTATCAACAACAACATATTCAGGGCTGTCCGAGAGGAACCCTCTCAAAACATTAATCCTTTCCTGCTCAATATTAATAAAAAATTGTGACGCTTTAATGGCTGCCCTGTATGACTCCGGCGGATATTTCGGGAATGATTTTGATCCGCCCGCGTAAAACCCGTACTCATGGACTATGGCTGCCGGCAGACTTTGTCCCAAATTTTCCGACAATGTTGTCTTACCGGCAAAAACCAATCCTTCTATGCCGATTATAGTACTCATTTTTTACTCCAAAAGCATAAAGCTTTTAGTAAGTTTGGAATATCATCTTTATGAACCAATAACTCTTTGTTACTTCGTACCAACTCTTTTTTTAATAAGTCAATATTCTTTAACGCCCCTAAGAAAACAATACTTAACCCATTACCGCTAAACCGGTTAAGATCAATTGACAACTTTTTGATGGTATCTGAATTTATCCAGTCAAACGCGCCCTCTGTTTTGGCTCTATAATAATCGTTCTCATAAACACCTACGACTGGAATATTTTGTGATAAAGCGAAAATAATGCCATGGTATCTGGAAGATATTACGATGTCCATCAAACCAGTCAAAGCATGTACAACCTCTTCCGGTCTGCCACTTGGTGATTCGCTGATTATTTGATAAGTAATAGGCACGATTTCACAGTCAATCTTACCAACAAAAATATTTCGCATCTTTTCCAAATCGCACCGATTGTCTTTGTCAAAAATGTGAGGTATTAAGTATATTTTTAGCTTTTTGCCACTGTTTTTGGCAAGATGATTTAATGCCAATAAAACTTTGGCATATAAATCATCACTGTCCCAGTCGCGTAGGCTTATCCCTATGTTAAATGTACCCATGGTTACCACTCCGCTAATATCAAGGTCTGACATGTATTCTAAAAAATAGGCATCGTCAACAGAAAAAGAAATTCTCTTGCGATACTGATTACTTTTTGGAATAGTAGAGATAGAAAATTTCCTATCTCTAAGAACAAACCTATCAATATGGCGAAGTATAATTTTTATCAATAAGGAATCACGCAAATTACTTATGGGACCGATGGTCTGGCCAGTAGCAATTACAGGTTTATCCAACATCTTTGCTAAGAGCAGAATGATTGTGCGATTATACAAATACGCAGGAAACAAGCTGTTTAAATTGCCACCACCGGAAATCAACAATAAATCATGACGGTTAATCAACTTAGCCATTTCCCCCACTTTGCTCTTTAAAAATAAATGAAGAGTATGGTAACTTAAAAATTGAACGCAAAGAGAGATAAATAAAATCAGTCTTCCGACACATCCACGTGGGAATAGATCATTAATCTCTTCTTTGATATCTAATCCTTGACGGCTCTTGGACCTGGAAAGTAATGTAATCTGTGAATTAGAATAATGTTTTTTTATGACATTGTAATTACGCAAAAACATTGCTTCGTCGCCAATATGGTACCAGTTATTGCCACCTTGGCCGACGTCAGCTAGGATTAATACTTTCATTTCAGATGCTCCGTTTTAAATTTCGTGATATTTTGTTTTAGGCCAACCCACTTTAATACAATACTTAGCAAAGCGCAATTGGCAGGCAGGCTATGAATTAAGATTACCACCCATAAATTCAGGTATATCAATATCAGTGATTTGATTGAAAAATTTATATACCCGGCCTTTTTAAAATACAGCATTGCTATTATATAATCAGCCGAATAAAGAGAAAGAACAGTGACAATTAGCAAAGCAAGTCCGTTACCAACATAGAAGAATCCAGCAACTAAATATAAAAAAATCCAAGATGAAACTTGCCAGTTAAGAGCGGATAATAAACCTTGAATCGTCAAGATTAATACCCTGGCTCTATTTTCTCTATACCCTCTGCTGAAATTATTCCTGTATTTGCGAAAATAGTTCGAATATCCCATTGGACCAAATGACCAAGTATATTTTTGCTTGATATGTTCCAAAAAAGAATGCGGGCTGTCGGCAATTTCAATATTCTTTACTGGATTTATAACATGGCCCTCGCATCTCAAAAGGTAGCCAAAAGGCGAATCCTCTATAATCTCGTCTACAGGAAAACAATATTTGCGGAAAATATTAACTGGTATAAGCAACCCATGGCCAACCGCATGAGCCAACTGAAATTTACTGAAAAAAATATTGGCTGCGTTGACCCTATATCTCTTTATCTCATGGGTAATTGTCCATCTGGACTGGAATATAGCAGCAGCCTGAAGAAACAATCTTCCCCATCCCTGGAAGCAATTAAAGTTACTGAGGAAAAACGCGCTATGTTGATATATTTTCTCCTTGCTATTCACCAGATTAATAATATCGCCAAAAGCCCGCTCGTTATATTTGGAGTCTATGTTTAAGGTAAAAAACCAAATATTGTCGACTCCATAATATTTTATTATTTCCTGCGCGGCATAATTGAGCTGTTCGGGCATTGACCCGCCGTTATGCGGATAATGAATTATCAAAATATTTTTCGCCCTTAAATTGTCAATTGTATCCTTGGCAATATTAAAGGTTGATTCTGAGTTAGCGAGATTATCCGTCTCTTTGCCGGTTGTAATTATAATCAAAAATATATTGTCTTTATCTTTGATTAAATTATAGTAATCCTCTATAACCCGTCTTATTAATTTTTGTTCCAAGTATACCGGTAGAAGCAAGAAAAGCTTTTTGTTGCTCGCTAAGCGGGGTGATTGGACTGTACCCTTGTATTTACCGAGCCACAATATATTAGCCAGTGTGGTGATGATATTAAAAATAGACTTAATCACCACAGCCGCTAATAAAATACCCAAAACGATTACGCTGATATCCATTTTCAATTCTCCTATTTTTTAGTTTGATATTTTTCTCAAAGCATCCATTACTTTCTGCTCTGTCGTGGTGCGGTAAGATATTCCACCAAGACCCTTAAATACTTCGCAGTTGGTATTAGAATCATCAATTAAAATACTCTGTTTTATCGGCGAGTTTCTTTCCTTAAGGCGTTCAATGAAATAACTCCCATTATTATGTCTTTTAAGATTTTTCAAATTATAGGAATTATCAATGCGGTCAAAAATCCTATTTAGTTTAGACAAATGTCGCGGAAACGTAAAACGATCCAGGCTATCCATATTATCCGTAACTAAAATGATATGGTATTTGGGTTTTAATTTCACGACTTGCTCTAAAATATTATTTGAAATGTCCAAGTTAGTGCAATCATTAACAAAAACATCAAATAACTTTTTACTATCAACTCCTACATTATCCTCAATTATTTTGTGTATATCTTCACTGGTGTATTTACCTACCATCCACTCTTGAACGATGTCCCGATTATCTTCAAAAAGAAATTGCTCAATTTCCGCGTGGTACTTATTAAGCTCGTGTTTTTTGTCTCTTATAGACAACCAAAAATCATCGTATGATATTACGCCGTTAAAATCTATAAATAAAATAGGTTTTTGATATATCATGAAATTAGAATATATTAACCTTTATTATACATACAGTATAACATATAATATTCTTAACAATAAAGTTATTTAAATACCGCCCCCTGTTGTTATTGCTTTTTCAAATATCTTGCCATTGTTTTTATTTTGATATTTATAATTTAAAAACATCCCGTGTGGGGATGCTGTTGGGGATAATAATATTGAGCGATAAACACACCCTGGGTCATGGTCGGTAAACCAAAAGGGCAGATACAATAAAAGCAATTTATTATCATTCTCAGAATCATATATTTTTATACCCACCACTAACTTATCACGGGTTTAAAATTGTGTCAACTTTTTTGATTGCAGTTAATCTTGTCTAATAAAAATGTCTAGACCGTTTATATTCGGTGCTTTTTATAGAAGCTACACACAATATTAATTTAGTTCCAATGTCCTACCCCTACCCACTCAAAAACCCCCTAAAATAGGGGGCTTAAATGATGGTTGCGGGGGTGGGATTTGAACCCACGACCTTCGGGTTATGGGCCCGACGAGCTGCCAGGCTGCTCTACCCCGCGATGTTTTTAAACTATAGCACTATTTTAACAAACAGGTAATCATAATTGGCTTTATAGCTGGGGTGAGAATTGAACCCACGACCTCCCCGATATGGATCGGGGAGAGCTGCTCCCGACAAGTCGTGATTCTACCCCCCGGCAAATAATAATGTAATTAAAAAAGGTTTTTTTCAACCTTGCCTTTAAAGTATACCCTAGTTTGCGCTATCTAGCAATATTTGGTGAACAGATGGTGATAAAACTTTTACCTGCCGATACCTATGCCGCGGGAGAGAATCGAACTCTCATGAATTGCTCCACACGATTTTGAGCCTGCCTGCCGGCAGGCAGGTCGTGCGCGCCCGCCTATCAACGCCTATGCCGCGGGAGAGAATCGAACTCTCATGAATTGCTCCACACGATTTTGAGTCGTGCGCGTCTACCAATTCCGCCACCGCGGCATATAGTCATTTTATAGATTTTAAATATTCTTTACCAAACCCTGATTTTAGATATTTCTCTCTTTCCCTAGTCTGTTCTCTACCAGCCAACATTTCTATTTTTAATAATTTAAAAGGGGCATAAGGTTTAGTTGTTTTATTATAGCCCTTGTTGTGTTGTTTAATACGCCGTTCAGGATTATCTGAAATGCCAACATAGATATAATTTACCCGGACACTTTTTATTGCATAAACATAATACATATTCGTGCGATTTTGAGCCTGCCTGCCGGCAGGCAGGTCGTGCGCGTCTACTAATTCCCCGCCTACCGGTAGGCAGGCGCCACCGCGGCACGGGATCAATCATTTTTATTCTAATGAAACAAAGCGGTTTTGTCAATTTTAAAAAAGAGATTATTCTGTTATAATAACATCAGCTAATAGTCTAATTATCGTTTGTCTATGGCGCGAGTCATCTCTGTTGTTAATCAAAAAGGCGGCGTTGGTAAAACCACCACTTCTGTCAATTTGTCCGCCTATTTGGCGCATTTGGGCAAATCCGTTCTTCTGGTTGATCTGGATCCCCAGGGCAATGCGTCTTCCGGGCTGGGCATTGATTTCAAGTCCCTTACCAATGGTCTTTACGAAGTTATCACCGGGCCTTACAACCTCGCGGATATTATTCATCCGACCGCTCATGATAATCTCCATCTTGCCCCGGCCAATCAAAATCTGGCCGCGGCCAATATTGAGCTGGTCTCTCACGATGACCGCGAATTTAAATTGCATAACAATATCAAAGATGTTCGCTCTCGTTACGACTATATCATTATTGATTCTCCTCCTTCGCTTGGCATTTTAACCATCAACGGTTTGGTGGCCGCGGATGAAGTCCTTATCCCGGTGCAATGCGAGTATTACGCCCTTGAAGGCTTGAGCCAGCTTTTAAACACCATCAACTTAGTCAAGGAAAATCTCAAGCCGGAGCTGAAAGTTCTCGGCGCTCTGATGACCATGTATGACGACAAGCACAAATTAACGCAGGAAATTTTTGATGAACTTTACCGTTATTTTCCCAATCGCATTTTTAGAACGGTTATCCCGAGAAACATCCGGCTGGCCGAAGCGCCGTCTTTTGGCCGCTCCATTCTTCATTATGATCGCAAATCCACCGGTGCCAAAGCTTACGAAAAATTAGCCAAAGAGATAATACTATTGGAGAATTATTCTAATTGACCTAATTATTCTAATTGACCTAATTATTCTAATTGACCTAATAAAATCCCAATACCTGAAACCAAAAATACCAAATATGATCCAGAAGAGAGAACAACGAAATTTGGTGAGAATATAATCAATTTTTCTAAAACGATTCCGGAAAATTTAGTTACTATGAAAATAATACCTCAATTAGTAGCGGCAGGAACAAGCATTGGCGCAAACTACTGCGAGGCTGATGATGCTGAATCTGGCAAGGATTTCAAACACAAAATTTGTATTTGTAAAAAAGAAGCACGGGAAACGAAATATTGGTTAAGAATAACTGTCGCGACCATCCCCGATTTGGCGCCCGAAGCCAGAATCTTATGGCAGGAAGCCAACGAGCTTAACCTTATTTTTAATGCCATAGTTAGAAAAATAAACGATAAACATCGGAATTAAAAACTTGACCAATAATAGTGGTCAACAACAATCAATTTAGAATTTGGAAATTTTTTAGAGTAATTAGAGCAATTAAAATAATTAGAATAATTTACGCATGCCTTTCTCCAGTGGCAACAATCCATTTATTCATAATGATGAAAATTCTTCCCATCCTCTCGGCCGCGGGCTGTCTTCTCTTATCCCCAAAAAAAATAATGCCGCTTCTTTTGGCGACAATCATCATCAGTCAATCAGCCCGGCCAGTTATTTCCCCAAGGCTTCTGCCGGCGTGGCCAACCAAATTTTTCAAGTCCCGCCTTCTTTGGTCCAAATCAATCCTTATCAGCCGCGCAAAGAATTTGAATCGCAAGCGCTAGAGAGTTTGAAAAATTCCATCCGCGAACACGGCATTATTCAGCCCTTGATTGTCACCCAAACCATGGGCGGCAGATACGAGCTGGTGGCTGGTGAGAGAAGATTGCGCGCCGCCAAAGAATTAAACTTAAAAACCGTGCCGGTTATTATGCGCGCCGCCAAAGATTCGGAAAAATTAGAATTGTCTTTAATTGAAAATATTCAGCGAGCTGACCTGAACCCGATTGAAAAAGCCAATGCCTATGCGCAGTTGATTGCAAATTTTAACCTCACCCAAGAAGAAGCGGCCAGGCGGTTGGGCATTGCCCGCAGCACGCTCAATAATAGTTTAAGATTGTTAAACCTGCCGGTTGACATCCAACAAGGCCTGATTGCCGGCAAGATTTCCGAAAGTCAAGCCAAGCTTATTTTAAGCGTTGACGGGGAAAAAGATCGGGAAAAGATTTTTCATCGGGCCAAAGACGGCAACCTGACGGTCAAAGACACCGAGCATGAGATTAAAAAGATAAAAGTCAAAGCCCACACGCGCAATTTAAAAAAAGAACCCCGGCTTTTAAGCTGGGAGAGTCAATTGTCTAGCGCTCTGGGGACCAAGGTTTCCATCCGCCGCCGCGGCCATGGTGGTCTTTTGGAAATAGAATTTTACTCCGAGGAAGAATTGCAGAATATTGTCACCAGCCTTCTGCGCTAATTATTGAAAAATCTGAAAATGGCGGACAAGCCATCGTTTTTTTTGAGAGCTTGTTTTATTTTTTCTTTGGCCAAATGCGTTTGCGCGTACTGCAGCCATTCTTCGCCCGGTTTGGCCCTTTTTTTGTCAATGATAATTTCTATCATATCGCCGCTTTTAAGAGCCGTCGTTAATGTTCCCAGCTTGCCATTGATCTTGGCGCCGGTGGCGTGCTCGCCAATATAGGTGTGAATGTGATAGGCGAAATCAATCGGGATTGAGCCTTCCGGCAGATCAATCACATCGCCGCGCGGCGTAAAAACGAAAATCCGGTTTTTGAAAAAATCCATTTTCAATTTATCCAAATATTCTTCCGGTTTGCGCGTTTCGTCGCCTTGTTTTAAAAGCATTTTCACCCACTTCAATTTTTCCGGATCAATCGGCACTTTGGTGCGCTTGCCGGATTTTTCTTTGAACGACCAATGGGCCGCGATGCCCCATTCCGCTTCCGCCTCCATTTCTTTCGTGCGGATTTGAAACTCCACTATCTTATTATCATAGTAGACAGTGGTATGGAGCGAACGATAGCCGTTCGGTTTTGGTTGGGCGATATAATCCTTGACCCGGCCGGACATTGGTTTGCACAGTGAATGAATGATGCCGAGCACGCGGTAACATTCGTCCGTCGCATTGACGATGATTCTCAAGGCCACCAAATCGTAAATCCGCTCAATGTCCATTTCTTTGCGCAAAAGTTTTTGATAAAGCGAATAGTAGTGTTTTGCCCGGCCGTAAATATCAAAATCAACGAACCTATTGTCTTTTAATTCCGCTTTGATTTTTTTAATGACCGTTTCGGCGTCTCTCTTTCTTTCCTCATATTGCTTTTTTGAAATATCCACCACCCATTTATGTTCATCCGGATAGACATACGGGAAAGCCAAATCTTCCATTTCGTTTTGCAATTCTGTCATGCCGAGTCGGTTGGCGATTGGCGCGTAAATCTCCAGGGTTTCTTTGGCGATTCTTTGCTGCTTGACCGGCCGGAGCGCATAAAGCGTTTTTAGATTATGAATCCGGTCGGCAAATTTAATAAAGACCACCCGAAGGTCTTCGGCCATGGCCACGAACATCTTGCGCAGGTTTTCCGCGTATCTTTCCAGTCCGCGATATTTGATCGTGCCCAGCTTGGTAATGCCGCCTACCAGGTCAGCGACCTCGTCGCCAAAATCTTTTTTTATTTCCTCCATCGTGTGGCTGGTTTCTTCCGGCACATCGTGCAAAATGCCGGCGATGATTGTCGGCAAATCAATATCCATTTCCGCGAGCTTGTAAGCTGTTTCCAATGGATGTTGAAGATAATCTTCGCCACTGTCTCTTTTTTGTCCGCTGTGCGCTTTTTCCGCCACCTCATATGCCAATTTGACCATAGTCAAATCCACCTCCGGATGTTTTGATTTTATTACTTCTAAAATTCTTCCAATAGTCATGGCAATTGGCAATTATCAATAAGCGACACTGGTGTTATTTTACTTTTTTTCTCTTTAAAAGGCAAATTAACCGCTGATTTTTTCTTTTATTTTAGCTGTTTTTTAAGTTATCCACAAGAAAAGATTTGCTTTTTTTGTGCAGAGTGGTAAATTATATTTGCTCGAGCATCGGTAACTGAAGGTTCCGTGCCGCTTGTGGCGAAGTATTACCCCCCACTGTGATTGGTGTGGAGCGGCACGGAGATTATTCTCAAAAAAATTCTACGCCTCCGTTAAAAAACGGAATGCGCCAAATTCATCCTTCTGGATGAACCAAAAATCAAAAAAACCAAAAAATCCACTCTTCTTTTCCGAGCTGGCCTTAATCCAAGACCATTTCAGAAAAAGAGTGGATTTTTTGTTGATTATATTTCCATGGGGTCTTTGACCCCTCTAACTTACGCCGTCAGAGACGGCTAGGAAAAATGCTTAATTTACTTAACTCGCTTAATTTACTTATTTATTACGCGCATTCCTTATTGGAACATTTTTCCGTTCCTTCACCGGCATTGATCATCAGTCTCCCGCACTTTGGGCACTTATTGCCAGACGGTCTGGCCCAGAGAGCAAATTTGCATTTCGGATATTGGTCACAGGCGTAAAAGGTTTTTCTGGTCTTGGTTTTTCTCGCCACAATTTTCCCCTTACCGCATGCCGGACAAACTATCCCCGTATCCTGATCCAGCGGTTTAGTGTTCCGGCATTTGGGAAAACCGCTGCATGCCAAAAACTTGCCAAACCGGCCTTGGCGAATCAGCATTGGCGCTCCGCATTTCTCGCATTTTATGTCAGTCATCTCTGGCTCTGTTCTTTGTTTTTCCTCTCCTGACTCACCCTTTGGCTGCCCGTCGGCCCCGTTGTTGCCATTGTCATTGCCTAATTGTTTGGTATTTCTGCAATTTGGAAAACCGCTGCATGCCAAAAACTTGCCAAACCGGCTGGTTCTTATGAGCATCGGCTGCCCGCACTTTTCGCACGCCTCGTCCGTTTGCTTTGGTTCCAGCACATCTTTTTTTTGTATTTCCATATATTTTTTTTCTAAATTATTTTCAAATGGTCCGTAAAAATCTTTTAAAACAGGCACCCATTTTTTTTCGCCCTGGGCAATCTTGTCCAAATTATTCTCCATCTCGGCCGTGAATTGATAGTCCACTATCGTCGGGAAATGTTCTTTGAGCAAGTCAGCCACCACCAAGGCTATTGCCTGCGGCAAAAATCTGCCTTTTTCTTTTTTAATGTAATTTCTTTCCTGGATTGTGGAGATAATCGGCGCGTAAGTTGACGGCCGGCCAATGCCAAGTTCCTCCAGTTTTTTGACCAGACTGGCATCATTATATCTGGCTGGCGGCTCGGTAAAACTCTGTTTTGGTTCCAGCTTTTCCAAAGCTAGTTTTTCTCCGGCTTGCAATTCCGGCAATTCATTTTCATTGCCCGCGCCATAAACTTTGAGCCAACCCGGAAATTTAATCACATTGCCCGTGGCTCTGAAAGTATATTTTTTGGTCGCTATCGCCGCGGTTGTATTTTCTATTATTGCTGGCTTCATCTGTGAAGCCACTGCCCTGGACCAGACTAAATTATAAAGTTTGTATTGTTGGTTATCCAAAAAATCCTTCACCTCGTTTGGCGTTTTTGAAACATCGGTTGGCCTGATGGCTTCGTGGGCTTCTTGGGCCGTCTTGGCTTTGGTTTTGTAGTAGTTGGGCTTGGCCGGCAAATAATTTTTCCCCACTTCATCATTGATATAATCCCTGGCCGCTGCCATAAAAGATTCTGCCAGATTGAGCGAGTCTGTTCTCATATAAGTAATGAGGCCTATCTGCTCTTTGCCGATTTTTATACCCTCGTACAAATTTTGCGCCAAATACATTGTTTGTCTGGCAGAAAAACCCAGTTTATTATTGGCCTCTTGCTGCAGGGTAGAGGTGGTAAATGGCGCCGGCGAACTTTTCACGACTTCCTTTTTTTCCACTTTTTCTACGGTGTAAGCAGCGCCGCCAAGCTCTTTTAAAATACGCTCAATCGTTTCTCTGTCTTTTATTGCCAGTTTGTCCAGCTTTTTTTCGCCAATCTTAATTAGGGTCGCCGCGACTTCCTCGCCCTGGTCTGTTTTTAAAATTGCCTTGAGCGACCAGTATTCTTCCGCCTTAAAGTTTTTTATTTCCGTTTCTCTTTCCACAATCAATCTGACGGCCACTGATTGCACCCGGCCGGCAGATAGTCCCTTGGCGACTTTTTTCCAGAGGAACGGGGAGAGTTTGTAGCCGACGATTCTATCCAAAATTCTTCGCGCCTGTTGGGCGTCCACCAGATTCTGATCAATCTCTCTTGGTTGTTTTAGCGCCTCCAAGATGGCCGGCTTGGTTATCTCATGAAAAGCTATTCTTTGGTAAGTCAGTTTGTTTTTTTTATCCCGCAGCAACTGCAATAAATGCCAGGCAATGGCCTCGCCCTCGCGGTCTTCGTCAGTCGCGAAGTAAATTATCTCCGCGCCCCTGGCCATTTTTTTCAGGCCATCCACCAATGGCTTTTTGTCTTTGGCTACCACATATTGCGGTGCAAAGTCGTCTTCTATTTTCACTCCGAACTTTTTGGTCGGCAAATCCCTGATGTGCCCGTATGACGAGGTAATTTGAAAATCCTTGCCCAAAAATTTGGCAATGGTTTTGGCTTTGGTCGGTGATTCTACAATGACGAGTTTTTTTGGCATAAAAATTATTCCAGACTTATAAATTTTAAGCTCCAAGATACAAGCTCTCCGCCTAGACGGGCACCGGATGTTTCGTGCCAGTGGCAGGCGGATCCCTCGGAGAGGGACAATTTCCAAGATGATTGATTGGAATTTGGATATTGGGATTTATTTGTAAATTGTCCCGATGTGATTCCGAAGAATCCATCGGGACTCCTTCGGAAGAAATTGTATCTTGGAAATTTTTCAGTTTATGAATTATATCTCAATATTCTCTCTTCACTGCACCACTTTTTTCTAAGCTCTCCCGCGAGAAAAAACGAACCCGTAACAAGCACCAAATCTTCTTTTTTAGCCTCGCAGAGCGCCTGCTCCAGCGCTTGCCAGGGATCAAGCCGTATCTCCGCTTTAATTTTTTTATTAGCCGCTAAAAACAAAGTATACATCAATTGTAAATCAGCGCAAGCCCGGCCAGCATTGTAATGTCTGGTTACAAATACCTTGTCAGCCTCGCCGGCCACTGTTTTTATTATCTTTTTGATGTCTTTATTTTCATTGACCGCTATTATCAAAAGCAATTTTTTATAAGTGAATTTTTTTAGGCTTTCGCAAGTTGATTTTATCTTGTCAAGATTATGCGCCCCGTCCAGAATCACGGTTGGCTTTTTTTGTATTATCTCCAGCCGGCAGGGGAGCGTGGTTTTTTTAATGCCTTTTTCAATCGCTTTTGGATCAAGACCTAAGATCTCGCCGATTTTCTCTGCCAGCTCCGCGTTTCTATTTTGTTTATTGCCATTTATGCTTAAATCAAAAGAACCATTGCTGTTGACTGTAATTAAGGTAGAGTTCATTTTTTTGGCTTTAGCCGTCAAGATTTTCAATATTTTTGGTTTTGTTTCCGTTGTCACAATCAGCACGCCGGGCTTGATAATCCCGGCTTTAGCCTTGGCTATTTCGGCGAGTGTTTCACCCAAAAGATGCGTGTGGTCCAAACCGATATTGGTAATCGCCCCAATAATCGGCTGCGGGATAATGTTGGTAGCGTCAAATTCTCCGCCCACGCTAGTTTCCAAAACAGCATATTCGCAGTGGTTTTTTTGAAAATAAAGCAAAGCCATGGCCAGCATAAATTCTTGGAAACCCGGCCGGAGGCTGGTGTCTTTTTTGTAGATTCTTTCCGCCGCTTTTTTTAGGCGATTTAATATTTTCACCAATTCTTTTGGGCTGATGTATTTATCACCAACCTCAATTCTTTCAATCATCGTTGTCGTGTGCGGTGAATACAGCGAGCCGACTTTTTTGCCGGCCTCTTTTAAAATATTATGCACCATAGCCGTAACCGATCCCTTGCCTGAAGTGCCGGCGATATGCACAAACTTAAACTGTCGCAGATTTATTTTCAATTCTTTAATCAGTCGCCACGCTCTTTTTAAATGAAAGTCGGCCGGTAATTTTTCCGGGCTTTTCAAATTATTTAATGACTCCAAAAAACGAACCGCGCGATAATATTCTTTAAACATAGGACTTTAGCGTTTGTCATTCCCTTGTTTGCCTGCCCCGCTTGGGCGGTGAACAAGGGAATCCAGTTTTTAAAAATAGCCTTATCATTAGGACTTTCGCGCTTGCCATTCAAACTCCCTTTAGGGAGGTCTTGGTGAAATGCGGAATAATCCGTTTTGTCCTAATTTTTCTAGTAAACCTGCCTATACATCATATTGCCCAGATTGCGGACCTTGCCCTTCATCTCCATTAAGATCAAAGTGCTGTTGATGGTGGCCGTGTTCATGCCGGATTTTTTGATCAGCTCATCAATATGGATTGGCTCATTACTCAAAATATCCAGAATAATCGCTTCTTCTTTGGTGTCAGGCGAAATTTTTCTGTTATCTATGAAATCTTTAACCTGTTTCATGTTGAGCGCTTCCAGGACATCACTAGCCGAAGTAACCAATTTAGCGCCCATTTTGATAAGATTATTTGGCCCAGCCGCGTTTTGGCTGTAGATATTGCCCGGCACGGCCATCACATCGCGGTTTTGTTCCAACGCGTGTTTAGCTGTCAAAAGCGCTCCGGAAGTTTCTGGCGCCTCAATCACGACCGTGGCCACTGAAAGTCCGGCAATAATTCTGTTTCTTTGCGGAAAATTTTGTTTATTGGGTATGGTGCCGGGCGGATATTCCGCCAGCAAGAGTCCGTTGTTTTCTATAATTTTTTTGGCCAGATAACGATTAGCAGACGGATAAATACTTGTCTCGTCAATGCCCGATCCTAAGACCGCAATCGTTCTGGCTTTCTGGTTGACAGTCGCTTCATGCACCAAGCCATCTATGCCGATTGCCAAGCCTGAAACGGTGGTGATGCCTTGATTAGAGAGCTCGCTGGCGATATTCATCGCCACCAGTTTGCCATAAGAAGAATATTTTCTTGTACCGACCATCGCCACCGCGAATTCATCGCCCTCGCCAAAAAGTTCTCCTTTATAATATAGGATGGCCGGCGGACCGTAAATTTCTTTTAACAGTTTGGGATAACTCTTGTCAGCCAAAGTGACGATATTTATGCCTTCTTTTTGCGCGTTTAAAAATTCCTCATCCGGGTTAATCCGTTGCCGCAAAAAAACGATTTCCTCGGCGATTTTTTGTTCTAGGCCGGCGCCCCTTAAATTTTCCAGATCAGCCTCCCAAGCTCGTTTCATAGAATCAAAATGTTCCCAGATGCGCTTGAGCCTGACTGGACCAAGTCCGGGTATTTTGGCCATTGAGAGCCAATATTTTATTTCCTCTTGTCCTGGCATATATGTTAATAACATCATACCCTCAAAAAAGAATTTAGACAACCATGGTTAGAAATGTTATGCTGAAATTAATCGTTAATTTATTTTAATCTTATGCTCGGTTATCCTAAGAATTTATACATCTTGCCCCTTGACCACCGTGATTTTCTGGTCAAAATATTATTCGGTCTCAAGGGCGCGCTCAATGTCAAAGATCACCGGCTGATGGAAAAATACCGTGAGCTGGTTTTTGACGGCTTTTACGCGGCCTATAAAAAGTTAAACAATAAACCAGAGCTGGCCATTCTAGTTGATGAGGAATTTGGATCGTCGGTTTTAAATTCAGCTCGCAAAAAAAAGATTGTTTTTTGCCTGAGCACGGAAAAAAGCGGCCAGTCCGGCTTCACTCTTGAATACGGCCGGGATTTTGGCAAGCATATAGAAAAGTTTCATCCGCCGATAGTCAAAGCTCTGGTCAGATATAATCCGGCCAATATCCAAGTTAACCGCATACAGCTCAAAAGACTGAAGCAGTTGAGTGATTGGTGCCACACTTATGGTTATAAATTTCTACTTGAACCGCTTGTCCCGCCCACAGTCGCAGATTTGGAAAAGTGCCACGGCCGTCAAGATCTCTTTGATAAAAATATTCGTCCGCGCCTGGCTCAAACCATGGTCAAAGAAACGCAACTCTCCGGTGTGGAACCCGACATTTGGAAAATTGAGGCTTTTGAATCAACCAAAGACTGGGAGAAAATTATTCCCGTTATCCGCCGCGGCCAATCGCGCTCGGAAGTTGGCATCGTTCTTCTCGGCCGCAATGCCAGTTTCGCGCAGGTGAAAAGATGGTTTAATCTGGCGCCACGCGAGCAACTCAATGGCTTTGCCGTCGGCCGCACGGTATTCCTGCGCGCCGTGGAAGAATTTCACGCCAAGAAAATCAATCGCCCTGCGGCCGTCAAAATTATTGCCGATAATTACGCCGAACTGGTGAGATACTGGACCAAATGAATTTTGAAAATAATTCATGCAGCCGATTTTTTTATCCAACGCCTTTCACGGGTGTTTTTTGACTTTTATCCAATTTTCAGTTAATCTAGAGGCACACGGACAGCCTCATTTTTTATTCCCAACCTTATGTTTTTGAAAAAAATTGGCATAGATCTTGGTACCACTTCCACCCTAGTCTATATTCCAGGCAAGGGCATTATTATCAATGAACCTTCGGTTGTCGCTTACTCCATTATTGACAAAAAAGTCTTGGCCGTGGGCGACGAGGCTAAACAGATGATCGGCCGCACGCCAGATACCATTGTTGCCACTCGTCCGCTCAAAGACGGTGTTATCGCTGATTACAAAACCACCGAAGCCATGCTTAGTTATTTTATCAACAAAGCCATTGGCGGGTTACGCCTTTTCCGTCCCGAAGTGATGATCGCCGTGCCGGGCGGTATTACCTCAACCGAACGTCGGGCGGCTATTGACGCCACCTTGGCCGCCGGCGCCAAAGCCGCCTACATCATTAAAGAACCCATTGCCGCCGCTATCGGCGCCAATATCCCCATTGGTTCCGCCTCCGGTCATATGATTATTGATATGGGCGGCGGCACCTCAGAGATCGCGGTTATTTCTCTCGGCGGCATTGTCACCAATAATTCCGTGCGCATCGGCGGCAATAAATTTGACGCCGCCATCCAAGAATATGTGCGCAAGAAGTACAGCCTGGCGATCGGCGAAGCCACGGCCGAAATGATAAAAATTCAGGTCGGTTCCGCTCTTTACTTGACCAAAAAACTTACCGTTGATGTCAAGGGTCGTGATATGGTTACCGGCTTGCCGAGAATTACTACCGTCAATTCCGATGATGTAGTTGACGCGCTCCAAGACGAACTTGCCGGTCTTATTACCGCGATCAAGCAGGTGCTTTACAATACCCCGCCGGAACTTTCCGCCGACATTATGGACAAGGGCATTGTGCTTTCCGGCGGCACCTCGCTTTTGCGCAACATTGATGAATTAATATCCGAAGCCATAGGCGTGCCGGCCTATAATTCCGACGAGCCAATTCTTTGCGTGGCCAAAGGCACCGGCATTGCCCTGGAAAA
>Ga0075938_105_pt1 | contig 23633 bp, 21 predicted proteins | sample RifGroA2_FD_67947 | JGI IMG/M metagenome (GOLD analysis project Ga0075938, IMG submission 67947) | Parcubacteria (Kuenenbacteria) bacterium GW2011_GWA2_42_15
GCGGGTATCGTATAACAGCTATTATGCGTCCTTGCCAAGGACGAGAAACGGGTGCGACTCCCGTTACCCGCTCCAAAAAAGTTCCCCGAAATTTTGGGGGATTTTTATTTTTTTTATGTTGTGTTTGGCCGCTGGTTCAAAGGGGCTTCAAGTACAATCTGGAGCCAACATAATTTTTAGGTCCTTGATTTTTGTCTTGAGATGCGCTATAATTATTTTAGACAATCAAGAGCCCTAGGGGGCTCTTTTAAATTTCATTAAATAAAATTTATACTGGCCGTAGTGAACAGCGAGGTCGAGCGCGAAGTGCCGGAAGCGTAAATTTTTCTAAAATTTTAACAGTAATGTTTTATGGAAAACAAAAACAAAAAACAATGCGGGGGCGACAGCGTAGAAAAGAAGCAGACACGATTTAATAAACACATTCACCCGGTAACCAGTTGGGTGTCAGTCGCGGCTGTTTCTTTGTCGTCATTTTTAATCATTTCAGCTGTTTTGGCACAGACAGGAACCATTAATCAACCCTTTGAACCGGTACCAGGAGCGGCTTATGACCAGAACATACCACCTGGTAATGTGCCAATATATAGATCCTGGCGCGATATTTGCTCCAGGGGACGATGGGTCCCGCCCGGAGCAGGTTCCACCGGCATCAGGCATAGCACCAATGCCCGGTGATACTTCAACGCAACAGCCAACAGGCTGCGCGGCCGGGACTGATTGCGGTGGACAGATTTCGGGACAGCCGGGGTATAGTCAACCTGGTCAGCCCAGTTCAGGGGGGGCACTGGGTCAGCCCGGAGAATACCGGCAGCCAATGCCCGGAGCAGCTGGTCAGATGGGGCAGGACTCTAACCCTGGACAAATGGATGACCAGGGCCGAATGGGACCAAGCGAAGAGGAGCAGAAAAAAATGGACGAGCAACGATTTGCCCAAATGAAAAAAGGTTTTACCAGATTTATTAAAGAAGTGGCCAGAATAAAAAATCAAGTTAATGTTTATAAAAAGAAAGGCGTAGCCATTCCGGATGATTTGACGAACGCCCTTGGCACAATGACTGAGATGGTCGGCAAAATCAAGTCGGCCACCACGCCAGATGAGCTTGAGGAGGTGATGGATGGTTTTCAAGATTCAATGATGATAGTTCAAGAATGGATGCCGAAATTGTCAATACTTGTGGAAATTCCAAGGATGGTCAAACAGGCGGAGAAGGAAATAGTCCGCGCTGAAAAGGCTTATAAAGCTGATGAGAAAAAAGTGAAAAGCTCCAAAATGGATTTGGCGGATTATTTGAGCCAATTCCGTTTGGCGATTGATACGCAAAAGGCAATCCTGGAGGAAGCCAAAGGCCTGGCCAAGAGTGACCCGTCTGGAGTTGAACCAGGCGGAGAAATCATTGAGAAGTCTGAAAAAAAGGAAACTGGAAACCGGCGAATTGCAGGTTCTATTAACGGAAGCGAAGAATCAGTTCGCTCAAATCAAAAAGATGGCCAGCGCCAGGCCCTTGGATGTGGAGGCGATCATTGAAGCCATTGATGATTTGGTGGATAAAAAACAAGAATTTGCTGATAAGGTGGAAGAGCTGACGGGCACAAGCGAGTATATGCCGCAGGCGTCCTCATCATTAAGCCAGCCATTCCAGTTAAATATGCCAGCGGGCTACATAGTAGAAGGAGTGAGCGGAGGGGGAGGTTCTTCAACGCAGACCTGCGATCTCAATGGTGTAGAAATGCCAGGTAAGTGCGAAGATTATAAATAAAGGTCTTAAATAAAAATTCCGCGGTACCGCGGAATTTTTATTTAATTCTTACCAATTTATGGCGCGAGGTTGCGCCCTTGATAATATTAAAGCTGGACGGAGATAGTCCTAAGTGTTTGGCTAGTAGTTTTATCATGGCATCATTGGCTTTGCCTTTATCTGGCGCGGCCATAGTATGGATTTCAAAATGCGTATCGTCAAGCTGAGTGACTTTATTTACTTTAGCCTTGGGAGTTACTTTGGCTTTTATTATCATCTTATTTTATATTTTTAACAGTTCTAATTAAGCAGTCGCTGATTCTTTTATTTGAGGCAATGATGCCATGTGAATTTAAATTCCATTCGCGACCGTTCAGGTCAGTGCAAATTCCGCCAGCTTGGCGGACAAGCAATGAGCCGGCGGCCACATCCCAAGGTGGTACGCCCGGGATAATAATGGCCTCGGTTTTGGCGCGGGCAACCCAGGCCATTTCAATTGAAGCAGAGCCAATTTGACGCAGGTCGCGGGCTTGAAGTTTTAATTTTTTATAAATATTAATGGCTTGCTGCATGGCTGGCTGGGTGTTGCCATGGCAAAAAGTCAGAAAAGCATCGGCAATTTTATGCTCGCTGGAGACTTTGATTTTTTTATTATTAAGCGTGGCTGGTTTGTTTTTTTCAGCTAGATAAAGTTCATCTAAAAATGGCACATAAATTAGACCCAGAATAATTTGATTATTTTCAGCTAAAGCAATGGCAATAGAAAAAAGCGGGTTGCCCATGGAAAAATTAGTTGTGCCGTCCAAGGGATCAATTAGCCAGAGATAACCAGATTTTTGGTTGCCGGTTTTGCCAACCTCTTCTGACAGGATATTATGTTCTGGAAAATGTTTTTTAATGGCAGATAAAATTATTTTTTCACTGGCCAGATCAGCCGGAGTAACAATTTCATGTTTGCTTTTAAGGCGGACATTGGCGCGATTGTGCGTGATGAATTTTTTCAGCAGCATTTTACCTGCTTTTTTAGCCGCCTTAATGGCGATTTGTTTTTCTTGGGTGATATTCATAGATAAGTAAATTAAGAAAAGTAAGTAAATCAGGTTATATTTTAATCCGCATTAAATCTTTGGCAATAATTATTTGTCCTTTGTAATACTTGGAAATTATTTTTTTTATTTTTTTATCATCTGCTTCAGGCGGAAGATGCGTAGCAATAATTTTTTTAACCTTTGCTTTTTCGGCCATTTCTCCGACAAGTTCAGGATGAAGATGTCCCGTTGCCGGCACCATACTGCAATTTTCAATCAATAAAAGATCACAATTTTTTGCCAAGGCGATTATTGCTTCTTGGCTTTTTTTATCATTATCTCCGCAGAAACAAATTTTTTTATTTTTATAGCTCAATTTATAACCGATTTCATAAGGTGTAAATGTTTTTCCCATTTTTTCCGGCATTAATTTTGTTTCTACTGACAGATTATTAATTTTAAACTTATTATTTTTCAAATCTCTAACGCTGATCTTTAATGGAGCTTTTTTCATATCTGGAATAAAAGCTTCCAGCATTTTTTTGTAAAACATTTTAAATTTTGGTGGTCCATAAATTGCTAATCTGTCTTTTTTAAGGCCAGACCAGCGGATTGGCCAGAGCAAACTGGGCAATCCCGATACATGATCAACATGAGTATGGGTAATAAGAATATGAGAAATATCAAATATGTTATAGCCGGCTTTAGCGGCTTGTCTGATTGCTCCGTCGCCGGCATCAAGTAAAATTAGTTTGTTATCTGCTTCAAGCAGGTAGCCTGGAGCATTTCTCTTTTTTTGCGGCAATGCGTTGCCTGATCCTAAAATTGTTAATCGCATATTATTTGGTTTATTTAATCAATTCCAAAATTTTTAATTCCAATTTACCGGTGGCGGTATCCCAAATGGCAAAGGTGGCTTTGTAAAACATACCGGCCAGAGTGCCGGGGTTGGAGACAATAGTTTTGCCAATATGTTCAATCCAGGGCTGGTGGCTGTGGCCGTAGAAGATGAAATCGTATTTGGCAGTTTGGGCGAGCTCTTTGGCAATGTTCGGGTAATGCGTTAGGGCAATCTTCCGGCGGTCAATTTCAAATTCGGCCAGATCGCCGTAATGAATAAGGTGAGAAAAATTTTGAGCGACTTTCATTTCATTTTCCCGGTCGGCAACATTGCCGTAGACAATATGGATTTTTCCCGAGAAACCGGGGGCGAGAATTTCCTTTAGAGTGGCGGGAGCGCAGATATCGCCCAAAACAAATAATTGCTCAACTTTATTGGCTTTGGCCCAAGCGAGAAATTTTTCCAAATTGACCAAGTTGTCGTGCATGTCGGAAATAATGGAAATCAGCATAAAGCTAAAAATTACTAATTATGATTTTTGCGTCTGTCGTTCTCGGGCGAGGAGTCCCGCGACTGCGGGACGACGAGACCCGGGGGATCCAGTTTTTTTTAATTCTCTTCTTTTTGTTTTTTGTCTGGATTCCCGCCTGCGCGGGAATGACAGAGAAAGTATTTTTAGGGAATAAATGTGAGAAATTTAAAAATACATTGTGGATATACAAACAAGTTATTTAGTGGCGCGTTTTGGTGATTTGCATGTTTGCAATTGATTTGTATATTCGCATGAGTATTATCTTTGGTCACGAATTTGCTTGAGGGTCTGAATGTCTTTTTTGCGCCGGGAGTCGGTCGGAGTTTCCAAAATAAGATCAATGTCAAGTTTTTTATTTTTTATAAATTTAATCAGGGCGGAAAAACCGGCTAGGCCGATTTCACCGTCGCCTATGTCAGCGTGGCGGTCGGAGCGCGAACCAAGAGCGGTTTTGGAATCATTGAGATGAATAAGCTTTAATTTTTCAAGGCCGGTGGTTTTGTCAAATTCAGCAAAGGTTTTTTTGACGGCTTGCCCGTCGCGGAGGTCATAGCCGGATTCAAAAGCGTGAGCGGTATCAAAACAAACATTAATTTTAGATTGATGATTGATGATTTTAGATTTTTCTATTTCTTTGATGATGTGACTAATTTCTTTGAATGAATCGCCAATAATTTGGCCGGAGCCGGCGGACAGTTCAATCAAAAATTGAGTGGAACCCGTGTAACCAGTCAAAACTTTTTCAATGCCCCGAATAACTTTTTTCAGGGCTTCTGCTTCGCCCAAATCTCTGGCCGAGCCAAGGTGCGTCATCAGGAACTTGGCACCTAAAAGCGAGCCGCGTTCAAGCTCCTTTTTTAACACGGAAATTGAGCTATGGTAAATGCGGTTATTGGCTGACGCCAGGTTGATGAAATACGGAGCGTGAATATAGTAGCGGTTAAAGCCGTATTTTTTGTTGTTATTCTTGAATTTGCCGATCTCGTTTTCTGATAAAAGCGGAGCCTGACCGCCCTGGGGCGGACGCGAAAAAAACTGGTAGCATTCGCAACCTTGTTTTTTGGCGTTGAGCGGGGTGTTAGCCACGCTGCCGGCGGCGGAAATATGGGCGCCGATGAACATAAAGTCAAGAGAACAAAAAATCAATAAAACATGAAAACACAAAAAACGATTAACAGTTAATGAAGAAGATCAGGTCGGGATAATATTAGTGTAGCAATAATTGGATTAAATTTAAACACCCCGGCCTTGCAGGAAGGGCGGGGTGGTATAAAATTATTCCTTGACGATTTTTTCCTTGAGCCAGTCAATGACTTTTTTATTCGTAAGCGTCTGGGCGAGATAATAGCGGTAGTCAGAGGATTTCACTTGCGCTAAAAATTTCTTGTTGTCTTGGTAAAGATTGGTAATATTTTTTACTTCATCATCAATTTCGTTCTCGGAAACAGAGATATTTTCTTTTTTGGCTAAGGCGCGCAGGAGCAGTATGCTTTTGGCGCGCACTTCAGCTTGGGGGCGCAGATCTTTTTTAAGGCCGGCCTCTGTTTTATTCAAATTAGTGAGCCAGGTGGCGAGATCCAGCCCGCGATTGGCAAGATCGCGCTCCAGCTCGTGGATCATAAGGTGGACTTCATTAGCCATCAGTTTTTCAGGCAGTTCGGGAAAGCCGGTTTTGTCAATAATTGTTTTTAAGAGCTCATTTTCCAGTTGGCGGTTGGATTCAATCTGTTTTTCCGCAGTGAGGTTTTCTTTGAGGTGTTTTCTTAAATCTTCAATATTTTGAAAATCACCGATGGTTTTAGCAAAATCGTCATTCGGCTTTGGGATCTCAAGGCGATAGACGGCGTTGACGGTGACGGTGAACTCGCAATTTTTATTGGCAAAATTATTTTGGAAATATTCTTTAGGAAAAGCGGTATCAAATTTTTTGGTCTCACCGGCCACCATGCCAATGATTTGTTTCTCAAAGCCTGGTATCATATGCTCTTCACCTAAGAAAACGGGGAAATTTTTCTGGGAACCGTTTTCCTGCGGGACGCCGGCAATGGATATTTGATAATCAAGCTTCACCAGGTCGTTATTTTCCGCCGGCCGCGTTTCCAAAATTTCCGCGGCGCGGGATTTGGCCAGCCGTTCCAAAATCTTGTCAACTTCTTTTTCCTCAATATTGATCGTTGGTTTTTTTAGAGAAAGCGAAACCAAATTGGGCGGAGTGATTTCCGGCAAGACAGACACCCTGGCTTCATAGATGAGATTGTCGCCGGGAGTCATTTTTTTGATAGTAATCTCCGGAGAACCCAGGGTATTAATTTTTTCTTTCAAAATAGCTTCAGCAAAGGTGCGGCTGATAATCTCCGAGAGAGCTTCATTTAGGATTTCACCCTCGCCCACCCTTTGTTTGACAATATTATAAGGCGCGTAGCCGGGACGAAAGCCGTCTATTTTTGTTTTGGTGGACATTTTCTGGGTGGCAGCCAACATAAATTTTTGATATTCATCGGGCTGGATTTCGAGCGTGAGCAGCGCCTCGGCGCGAGGCAACATTTGAACTTTAATTTGCATAAAATTGTTTAGTTATTTATATATTATTTTAACATTTTTGGCGGATTAGGCAAGCGAGAAAAGCTTGGCGGTCAATTGACCTTGGCGATGTTTATTTGGTAATATCTAGTTAAGGGACTATCGCCGAATACCATTTCTACTGCAATTTGAAAATTTTGGCTGCAAAATCCAAAAAACTCCTCCGCCCATATTAACATATAAACATCGTCGTTTTTTGAATTTTTCGCTACAAAATTTTCAAATTTCGTTACGAAAGCGCATTCGGCGACAATCCCTTAAAGATTTTATGGCGAGGAAATACCGACAACTTTATATCTTTTTGCCAGCGCTTTTAATATTGTTTGCTGCCGCGGTTTTTTTTATGGTGAAAAATTATTACAGCAGCGATGAATTTTTGTGGCAATATGCGCCCAAAAAATCCTTGGCTTTCGCGGAGTTTGATCTTGCCGACAAAAATTTTATTGATTATTTGGGAAGAAACAGCCAGGCTAAAAAACAATTGGAAAAATTTTTACAGGATAACGGTTTGCCGGCGGATATTTGGAAAGCGGAGATTGAAATACAAAAGATAGGATTATTTGTGGTGGAGATACCGGATCAAGAGAAAAGAAAAGAACCAGGTTGGGTTGTCAAGAGCCGTGGCAATATTGAGCAGTCAAGCGCTTTTCTCTCGGGTTATTATTATCAGCCCATAGATAAAAAGACGGCTATTATTGCCAGGTCCAAGGAGGTGATGCAAATGGTAAGAGGGGCGCAGTATTTTTCGGATTTGAATTTCGGGCAACGGAGCAAAGCCGTAAACGGTTTTGGTTATGGTTTCTTTAGAGCTGAATTTTGGGACAGCACTCGTTTGACGGATGAGGAAAAAAGAATTTTTCATAATAATTTGGCAGCCGATGATCAGGGTCTGATTTATTGGCAAGCAGCCATAAACGATAAAGAAGAAATTAATTTTCAAATCAATTTACCATGGGTGTATAGTGACAATAAATTGGCTTGGCAAAGAGACGTGATGGCTGGTAATATTTTTTACAGTGACAAATCATTGGTGCTGAAACTGGATGGGGTCAAAAATATTTGGGAGACGATAGTCGCTGGGGCGGAGAGTGAGACGGTGGCTAAGGAAATAGTGGAAACTTATATTAACGACAAATATCAGACGGATATAAGAGAACTGTATACAATTTTTGAACAACCAGTTGCTTTGGTGGTACGACCGAAAATAAAAATAAAACAGGCAAGTGATCTTATGGATTTGGGAAATAATGATTTTGCCATAGTGAGCAATAAGGTTTTTAATATTAATAAAGACCAGGTTGCCTGGAATTTAGAGGCATTAATAAAAAGTTATACGGCTTTTAAGTTTCCAGAAAAGCGTTTGAAGATTTTGATTGATAAAACCACCGGTTATGAGGTGGTGGCAGACCCAAACAGGCTTGCGTTCACAAAAGAAAATTACGGGCGCGGGGAGATAAAGTTCATTAAGGCGGCTGATTTTGAGATGGGTTATTTTCTTGGCGATGAAGAAATAATAATTTTCAATTCAACTGACTTGGTGAAAAGGATTTTGGATCAAAAAGAGGCAAGGGCCGGAGGCGACGAGCTGGGAGATGCCATCAGTGATTTAATTTTGGATCCAGCAATTCTGGATACGACCTATTTAAGTTTCGCGAAGATAGTCAGTGTTGTTTTTGATGACAACGAGAGAAATGGAATTGTGATTAAGGGTATGATTAAATAGGAAGCGAACGACGGACAGCGGGTTTCAGTTGGGCCAATAGATTTTTATTTTTAGTTGAGAATAAAGAAAATAACGGCTGTTTTGTTTAGGATGGTTTGGTGGTCGGACGCTTGTGGATAACTAGAGAGTAAATTTCAGGGCGGCAAAAAACTATTGATAAAGAATATTGTTTTGCGGCTTTGACGGGCAGGGTGGATTATGCTATAATTAGAGCGTAAGTGTTTTAGGGGCATTTATTCACAGTAGAGGTTAGATGTTCCAAAGGTAAAATAAAAAGCAAAAACAAAAAATTTGGAATATTTATTCTTTACTGTTCGTAAGAGGTTTCTGGAGGCACGAGAACCTGTTTCAAAAAAACATAAAACAAAAACAAAAAGGTAACTTTTTATCTCATAAAGATAGAGAGATTGCCAGAAGAACGGTAGAGAATAAAACGCTTTTTGACAAATCGGCCCGAAAAGCATTTTATCCCTAATAAGGAAAATCTTGGCCGCGCACCACCACCTGAATTTTTAAAAAAGAATTCAGATGCCGGTGCGCTCCAAGTCCCATTAGGGATTTGGGGGCGTACAACCTCACTTATCAATTTTAATTGGGGGCTTGTCGCCCCCTTTTTTGTTACTTGAAAAAAGAGCGATAAAAAGCTACGATTATAATATGAAAAAAGAGAACTTAAAGAAAACGATTAAAACATTGGCGCAGGACGGTTTTTTGGATTGGCTTGTAGAGATAAGAAAAAACGAAGGGGAGGTTTTTTTGGTTGGCGGAGCGGTGCGCGATGCGCTTATCGGGGATAGAGTAATCAAAGATTATGATTTCATCGTGCGCGGCATAGAGATTGAGAGATTGGGAAAAATATTGGAGAGGTTGGGACGAGTGGAATTGGTGGGAAAAAGTTTTGGTGTATACAAATTTGTACCGATCGGAAAAAAGATGGAAACGGCTTTTGACATTGCCTTGCCAAGGACGGAAATTTCTTTGGCAACTGGCGGGTACAAAGATTTTAAGGTTAGCTACAATTATAGACTGGACATCAGGGGCGATCTGGGCAGACGAGATTTTACGATCAACGCCTTGGCGTGGGATTTAAAAAAAGAAGAGCTGATAGATGAGTTTGGCGGGCTTCTAGACCTGAAGCATAGACAAATTAAAACAGTGGGCAATGCTTATGAACGATTTGGCGAAGACTATTCGCGGATGCTGCGGGCGATTCGTTTTGCCTGCCAGCTCGGTTATAAAATAGAAGATAATACTTGGGCGGCTTTGCAAAAATGGATTCAAAAAATAAATGAAGAAAAGGGCGGGGAAAGAATCGTGCCATATGAAATTATCGGTGAGGAGATATTGAAGGCTTTCGCTGGTAATCCGCTTTCGGCTTTTGGCTTGATGGATAAATCCGGGGCGACGGCGGAGCTTTTGCCAGAGCTTTTAAAAATGAAGAATTGCCCCCAGCCGAAAAATTGGCACAGCGAGGGCGATGTGTGGGAACACACGAGATTGTGTTTGAATCAAAATGAAGGAAGAATTAATTAACGCGGAATTAGTAATGGCCGTGTTATTCCATGATGTGGGTAAGCCGTTTACTATAATCACGCCAGAGAAAGACAAGGCGGATCGCATCAGATTTAATGGGCATGACGAGTTCGGAGCGGATTTGGCCGAGCAGATTTTTAAGAAACTGAAATTGTCGGCCACGCCTGATTTTGATTTTGATCCGGAGCGGGCGAGCTGGCTCATTCGCAGACATCATTTATTTGATACTAAGCCGGCCACAGAAATGAAAAATTCCACTTTGGAAAAATATTTTTTTGACCAGCATTACAGCGGCGAAGATTTGCTAAAGCTTGGATTTGTAGACCAATCGTCCTGTATCCAAGAAAACGGCAAAATTGATCTTGGTAATTTCAATACTGTGGTCAAAAGAATTAAAGAGCTCAAAAAATTGGGCAAGGGCAGAAATTTGCCCAAGCCTTTGATTAACGGTAATGAAGTGATGAAGATTTTGGGCATTAAACCAGGCAAAAGAGTGGGCAAAATTTTGGAACAATTAAGAGAAAAACAATTAGCGGGAAAGATAAAGGACAAAGAAGAGGCAAAAAAAGAAATCAAGAAAACAAGAAATCAAGAAAACAAGAAATCAAGAAAACAGTAAGCAGAAATCAGGAATCAGTAATTAGGAGATTGACAGAAAGGTGGCGTTAGCGGAGAAGGCCGCCGTAATTATTATATTGTTGTATTGTTAATTGTTTTTGGTCTATGAAAATTATTGTGGAGAAAGAGAATATTGGCGAGCGGCTGGACCAGTTTTTACAAGGAAAACTGGATAATTTGTCGCGAGCGCAGATACAAAAAAAGATAAAAGCCGGGGAGATTCTAGTCGGCGGCAAGACGGTGGCGCCGCATTATTTTTTAAAGGGCGGAGAACAGATAGAAGGCAAAAGGCAAAAGGCAAAAGGCAAAGAAGAAAATGAAGAAGGCAAAGGGCAAAGGGTAGAAGGCAAAGAAGAAAATGAAGAAGGCAAAGGGCAAAGGGTAGAAGGCAAGGAGGAGAATGAAAAAGGAAAAATGAAAAAGGAAAAAGGAAAAAGATTGAGAGTGAAAATAGTCGCGGAAGATAAGGATTTTGTGGTGGTGAATAAGCCAGCTGGGATAGTGGTGCATCCGGACAACATACATAAAAAAGATACTTTGGTTGATTGGCTAATAAAAAAGTATCCGGAGATCAAAAATATTGGAGAAGACGCGGGCCGGCCCGGTATTGTGCACAGGCTGGATAAAGAGGTGTCCGGGCTGATGGTGGCGTCGCGAACGCAGAAAATGTTTGATTGTCTGAAGGAGCAATTTAAAAATAGAAAAATAGTCAAGGAATATTCGGCCTTGGTGCATGGCGTTGTTCAAAAAAATGAGGGCACGGTCGGAGCGCCGATCGGAAGATCCAGGGCCAAGGGGACAATGACTGCCGGGGTTGCCAATAAAGAGGCCGGGAGAGAGGCTAGAACAGATTATGAGGTTGTGAAAAGATTTAGAAATTTTACCTTATTAAAAATAAGGATTTTTACCGGACGGACGCACCAAATCAGGGTGCATATGAAAACCATCGGGCACAGCGTGGTGGGCGATAAAGTCTATGCAACCCGGGATATTAAGAAGAAGGGTAAAGACGAGGGTTTGAATAGATTGTGGCTTTTTGCCGAGAGATTGTGGTTTAGGGATTTGACAGGCGCGTGGCAGAAATTTGAGATAAAAACACCGAGAGCATTAAAGGATTTTTTGGAGAAGATAAAATAAGTTTTACAAAAAAATATGAAAAAAGATCAAGGAAAAATTATTATTATCTCCGGGCCGTCGGGATCGGGACAAGACGCGATTATTGAGGGATTGGCAAAGAGAGGCGTGTTGTTTGAGCGCGTTATTACGACGGTAACGAGAAAGCCAAGAAAGGGAGAGCGGCAGGGCAAGCCCTATTATTTTATTTCAGCGGCAGAGTTTCAGAGGAAATTGGCCAACAATGAATTTGTGGAGTGGGCCATAGTCTACGGTGATTATCGCGGATGTACTACTGAAGAATTAAAGAGAGTCAAGGAAAGCGGCAAAATCGGGGTGTGGAAGGTGGACACCCAGGGAGCGGTAGCTTTAAAGAAGAAAATACCGGAGGTAATTACCGTTTACATAAAGCCGCCGTCAGTTGAAGCGGCAGTTGAAAGAATCCGCGCTAGAGGGCTGGACAGCGAGGATGAAATCCAAAAAAGAAGGGTATTGATTGAAGAATATTTAAAACCGGAGCATGACAAAAAATTTGATTATATCGTGATCAATAATAATGGCAGGCTGGAAGAGGCGGTGAACGAAGTGATTAAAATAATTGGGGGGGAATAATAATTGAACGATTTTGATTAAAACACAGCCGGGAGACGGGCAGTGTTTTATAAATTATTTTTTTCTGTTATAATACCAATCAGACTGATAAATTCGTATGGGAAAAAATGAAATTGCCATAAAGATCGGGGGCGAAGCGGGTTTTGGAATAAAAGCCGCTGGTTTGATTTTGGGTAAGGCGATTTTTAAAAGCGGCGCCGGTGTTTTCGGTTACAGCGAATATCCGTCGCTTATTCGCGGCGGGCATAATACCTATCAGATGAATGTAGCTGCGGGAGCCGTTGCCTCAGCGACAATGGGGGTTGATATTTTGGTGGCGCTGGATAAAAAGACGGTGGATTTAGACAAAGATTATGTGACAGATGGGGGGATACTAATTTATGACGGGGATTTGGCAGGAATTAATTTGAAGCATGCAGAAGCGATTGATGTACCATTGGTCGAGTTGTCTGAAAAAGCTGGTGGGATAATTGCTAGAAACATGGCAGCGCTTGGCGCGGCAATGTATCTGATCGGTCTGGGATTAAATAAAATATTAGACGAAGTAGCGGTTGCTTTCAGAGATAAGGGCCAGGAAACGATGGCGATGAACAAAACGGCGGTGGAGCTGGGCTATAATTATCTTAAGAATAAAAAGACAAAGCCGCGGTTTAATATCAATGAATGGAATTTGGAGAATAAAAAAAGCGAGCGAGACGAGATTATGACGGCCAATGAGGCGGCAGCGACTGGAATGATCTGGGCCGGGTGCAAGTTCTACGCGGCTTATCCAATGACGCCGGCCACCTCAATAATGCATGTTTTGGCTGAAAAACAAAGAGAGGCTAATTTGGTTGTGCATCAAACAGAGGATGAAATTTCCGCGATTGGAGCGGCAATCGGAGCGGCAACGGCGGGAGTCCGGGCCGCGACCGGCACATCGGGCGGTGGATTTTCTTTAATGACAGAATATTTGGGATTGGCGGCAATTACGGAAACGCCACTGGTAGTGATTGAAGCGCAGAGAACCGGGCCGGCAACCGGGCTACCAACCTGGACGGAACAGAGTGATTTGAAATTCATTATCAATGCTTCGCACGGAGAATTCCCAAGAATTGTCATCGCGCCGGGAGACGCCAGCGAAGCCATGGAGATGATACAACGGGCGTTTGGCTTGGCAGAGGTATGGCAGTTGCCGGTAATTTTTATTTTAGACAAATATTTATCTGAATCAGATTTTACGGTATCAGACCGGGAGCGTAAAAAACAGGAGATAAAAAGAGTTGGTTTTGTGAGTGATAAAGAATTGGCGTCATTGAGAAATTACAAACGATATAAGATTACCAACTCGGGAGCGTCCGAGAGGTCAGTGCCTGGTCAAAAGCACGGATTGGCGGTTTTTAATTCCGACGATCATGATGAATGCGGCTTTTCTTCTGATGAAAGCGTTAACCGGAAAAAGATGATGGATAAAAGATTTGCCAAAGTAAAATTGATAGCGAGTGAATTGCCAGAGCCGATTATGTACGGTCCCAAAGAAGCAGAGCTAACCATTATCGGCTGGGGATCGGTCAAAGGGGTTGTTTTAGACGCCATGCAAGAAATCAAGAAATCAAGCTCGCCAATTTCCGAGATGGGTTATTTACGGAAAGAGCAGACGGGTCAGCCCAAGGCTGAAAATCAAGAAAATAGAGATAATAAGGAGGTCAGCTTTTTACATTTGAGTTATATCTGGCCATTCCCAAAAAAGAGAGTGCAGGCGATTTTGAACAAAGCAAAAAACATTTTATTAATAGAAAATAACAAAACTGGCCAGCTGGGTGAACTGGTGCGCCAAGAGACCGGCGTTGAGATTAAAAATAAATTTTTGAAATATGATGGCCGGCCGTTTTTCAGGGAAGAGATTGTTGGTAAAATTAACGAATTAATGGGTCAGTAAATTTTTATGGAAAAGATGGGAGCGGAAAAATTCAATACGGATTTTTTGCCGACCTGGTGCCCTGGTTGCGGCAATTATGGGATTTGGCAGGCATTGAAGCAGGCGTTTTTAGAGTTGAGTTTGGAGCCGCACCAGCTGTTTCTAGTTTATGATATTGGCTGTTTTGGCAATGGAGCAAATTTTATCAAAACTTATGTGTTTCATTCGTTACACGGTCGGACATTGCCAGTGGCGCTTGGCGCTAAAATCGGGAATAAAGATTTGACGGTGATTGCCTTGGCCGGCGATGGCGGAGCTTATGGCGAGGGAGTGCAACATCTTTTGCACACGGCTAGATATAACATTGACATCACATTTTTGGTGGCAAACAATCAACGGTTCAGTTTGACTGCCGGACAGGCATCGCCGACGACAAAAGAAGGTACAATAACCAAGACAACGCCGTTCGGTGAGATAAAAAAACCCATTAACCCGCTGGTCTTGTCTTTGGAAGCGGGAGCGAGTTTTGTGGCGCGGGGCTTTAGCGGTGAACCCGAACATTTAAAACAAATAATTAAAGAAGCCATCATTCATAAAGGGTTTGCGCATGTTGATATACTACAGCCCTGCGTTTCTTTTAATAAAGAGAATACTTATGAGTGGTACAGAAATGTGATTTATAAACTGGAAGAACACAGGTACGCGCCACATAACCAGGAGAGGGCTTTAGACAAGGCCAGAGAATTTGAGCTTCAAGGGAAGCTGCCAATCGGGGTTTTGTATAAGGGGGCAAGAGAGACTTATGAAGATAAAATACCGCAGTTGGAAGGCGAGAGTTTGGCGAAAAGGGGATTGAAAGGAATAGGGGTGTTGGCGTAGAAACAAAAAAACAAGAAAACATACGGCCTCACGGCCTAAACAAGAAAGCAAGCAATCAAGAAAACAAGTTTGCCAACTACCAAAATAGATTATTCCGGTGATTGGAAGGCGCCTGCCTGCCGCCTGCCTGCCGCCTGCCTGTCCGGTAGGCAGGGCGAGGCAGGGATCGCCCCAAGGGCGAAAATAGAGGGAAGGATAGAATGGACTGCGCCGTGCGATTGTCATTCCCGCCTTTGATCAAAGTTGAGGGCAGGCTCTGGCGGGAATCTAGTAAAAAAGAAAGATAAAAGAATTAATAATTAGATGAAGCAGGTTTAAACTTTGAGGTCTAGATTATCCCCCTTTGGGCGATCTCGCGCCAAGAGACAAAGTTGAACCAGCGGAAGAATTCAATAACTGGCAAAATTGCGTTAATTGATAGTTAATTAAAAAATATTTAAGTTTATGATTGAGGTAAAAAGTCTTTCTAAAAATTTTGGAGAAAACAAGGTATTGGAGGATATTTCTTTTGAGATAAATAAGGGTGAGATTGTGGGGCTTTTGGGGCCGAACGGAGCGGGGAAAACAACAGCCATGAGAATCTTGACCGGTTTTTTATTGGCTGACAAAGGCGAGGTTGTTATAGCCGGTAATGATATGAGCAAGGACAAGGAGGCGCTTTTGGCAAAGCAGAAAATTGGATATTTACCTGAAAACAACCCGTTGTATCCGGAAATGTTAGTCAAGGAATATTTGGGCACGATGGTTGATTTTAAAATTAAAGATAAGAATAAAAAGCAAGCAGCGATCAAAAGAGCGGTAACAAAGACCGGGGTAAAAGAGGTTTTTTACAAACAGATAGCTGACTTGTCAAAGGGTTTTAAGCAAAGGGTCGGTTTGGCAGCCAGTATTTTGGGGGAACCGGAAATTTTAATATTAGACGAGCCGACGGAGGGGTTGGATCCAAACCAACGGGTGGATATCAGAAATTTAATAAAAAATTTGGGACAAGAAAAAACAGTCATTATTTCATCGCATGTTTTGGCTGAAATAGAAAACACCTGTGAGAGGGTGATAATTTTAAATAAGGGCAAAATAGTGGCTGACGGGGCGACGAGAGAAATAATCGAGGGGACGCAGAGTAAAAAGAGGTTATTTTTGGAGATTGAAGGCAGGGGTATTGAAGAGAATATCAGGCAGATAGCTGATCAGCAAAATATAAAAACATTAAAGCCAGAAAACCATAAAACGAAGATTGTTTTGGAAATAGAAAAGGAGTTGCGGCCGGAAATTTCAAGAATGGCGCGAGCGAATGATTGGATTATTTGGGAGATGCGCCAAAAAGAGGTGAGTTTAGAGGATGTGTTTAGGGAGTTGACTAAAGAATAGAACACGAAAATCAAGAAAGCAAGCAATCAAGAAATCAAGCCCGCCAATTACCAAAATAGATTATTCCAGTGAGTGGAAGGCGCCTGCCTGCCGCCTGCCTGTCCGCCTGCCTGCCGGTAGGCAGGGTAGGCAGGGTAGGCAGGGCGAGGCAGGGATCGCCCTAAGGGCGAAAATTAAGGAATAAGAAAATTAATTTTATGCGTAATATTTGGATCATCGCAAAAAAAGAATTACGGGGTTATTTTACCCAGCCAACGGCTTATATTTTGATGACGGTTTTTTTGGCGCTGTCATACTTTTTTTATTTTCAACAAATTGCCGTGACAGGCGAGGCGGGACTGCGACCGCTTTTTTCTTTGCTGCCGTGGCTTTTGATGTTTTTTATACCGGCGATAACGATGGGGCTATTGGCTAAAGAGAAAGACGGTGGCACGATGGAGGCTTTGGCGACAAAACCGGTCAGCAGCGGTCAGATTTTAACGGGAAAATTTTTGGGAGCGATGATTTTTTGTTTGGCAACGGTTTTGATAACCTTAACAATCCCAATTTCTTTGTCCGGGTTCGGTGATTTTGATTTGGGAGCGATTACTGGACAGTATCTGGGCTCGTTGTTTTTAATCGGTTCGTTTTTGGTAATCGGCCTTTGGGCTTCGGCTATCACCAAAAATCAAATCGTGGCTTTTGTAATCGGGCTGACGGTGAATTTCGGTTTGGTTTTGGTCGGCTTGGAAATAGTGACCTTATCGTTACCGTATCCGGTGGATAATATTTTTCAGAAGATCAGCGTTTTTGATCATTTTTACAATATGACGCGGGGGGTGATAGACGCGCGGGACATAATTTATTTTTTTGGCTTGATGGCGATTTTTGGAGCGCTGGCCAGTTTTTCATTGACGAAATCAAGGGGCGGAAGAGCGGCCAGATTATACGGAAAAGCGTTTTTGGTTTTGATAGCGGCGGCGATAGTTTTGGTTGGTATTAATTTGGCTGGAGATAGAATAAGGGGCAGGATTGATTTGACCGAGGGACAGAGATACACCTTATCGCCGGCAACCAAAGAAATTTTTGCTGGTTTGGAGAAGGAGATAGAAATACATTTTTTTGTTTCCAAACAAATACCAACGCAACTGTCATTGCAAGCGCAGGAAGTAAAAGACTTGTTAAATGATTATCGTTTGGCCGGGCAAGGGAAAGTGGTTTTGCGTGTTTATTATCCCGATGTCAACGCCAGCGCCGAGACAATAGCGCAAGAATACAATATTCCGGCCGTGCAGTTTAATGTGGTGGCCAAGGATGAATTGAGCGTGAAAAAAGGCTATCTGGGCTTGGCGATTCAAAGCGGTATTGGTCAAGATAAAAAAATGGAGACGATTCCTTTCGCGGATAATTTAAATAATTTGGAATATAAGATTTCCAGCTTTATTTTGGGGATGACCAAGACCGAAAAGAAAAAAATAGGCTGGCTGTCCGGGCACGGCGAGAAAAACTTATATCAAGATTTTGGTTATTTAAACGATGAAGCCGGCAAGCAGTATGAGTTGACGGAAATTATTTTAAAAAGCGAGGAAGACAAGAAAATAAAATATAATGATGTGCCGAGCGACCTTGCCGCGCTGGTTATTGCCGGTCCGACGGAAAAATTGACACCGGAGGAGATATTAAAAATCAACGGTTATTTAAAAAATGGCGGGAGCGCTTTTATTATGAATAAAACAATTGAGACCAACCCGGCATCTTTAACAGCCACTTCCACGGCAAGCAATTTAAATGTTTTGCTTGCGGAATGGGGCGTAGAGGTGAAAAATGATTTGTTGTATGACCTGAAGTCTCACGATACGGTTTCGGTTGGCGGAGGAATAGTAAATTACCTATTGCCTTATCCGCTATGGGTGAGGGCGCTTGCGGCAAGCGAGGTCGGCTGGCTCAATAATATTCAGTCTATTATTTTACCTTGGACAGCATCGGTGGAAGAAAAACAGAATAAGTTGCCAGCGGGTGCCAAGACAAAAGATATTTTTACAACTTCTGACGCGGCTGGAACAATGGAAGGCGCGTTTGATTTAGATCCACAGCAGAATTGGTCGGCGGCTAATTTGACCAAGAAAAAAGTGATAGTGTCAGTGGAGACTGACAACACCAGAATTTTAGTGGTTGGCAACGCGGAGTTCGTCACAGCCAGCTTCGCGCTCAGTAATCAAAGTAACGCGGTCATGTTTATCAACGGTCTAGACTGGTTGGCGCAAGATGATGTTTTATCAGCGATTCGCGCCAAGAATTTGACCAAAGCGCCGTTGTTGTTTAAGAGTGAAACACAAAAGAAAGCGATTAAATATTTTAATGTGATTGGCGTGCCATTACTGGTGATCTTGGCTGGGGTGGCGGTGTTGTATCGGAGGAGGAGAATTATGAGGAGGGTTTGGGAAGAATAGATTTAGAAAATAAAAAAATAAGGATAAAAAAATCCCGGCCGTGTCGGGATTTTTTTGAGTGGGATCAGTATATTTTAATCTATTCTTCCGCCATTTCAATAATAGCATCAAGGGCTCGTGGCAACTTTCTCGTGCCAGTAGAGCCGCTGAAGTGACTTTTGTTGTGCTCAACGACAATCTTTGACCCGAGCGTATTGGCAAAATCATCTTGATTGTCCGCTGGAACATACGGGTCGTTATCAGAAAAAATGGCCACACTTTTTTTCAAGTGAGTTTTTACTTTTTCAAGATTTAAAGGAGTCATAAGCCATTCCTTGGCAACACTGCGCACAACATCGTTGTCCTCAAGATTTGTCAGACATTTGAAAAAGCCGGCAACAAAAACAGCTCCACCAACCTTTGTATTTTTAGGAAGGGTCTCAAGATAACGGGCTATTGCCTGGCAGCCCATGCTATGGCCCACAAAGTAGGTTTGTTCATCCGGATTTCCCACGGCTTCTTTTAGTTTTAGCACCCAGTTATTTATTCTCGGCTCATCTGATTTTGGGAGTTGCGGTACAAAAACAGCGAAGCCTTGTGCTGCTAACTCTTTTTTTAGCCACGGAAACCATCCCTTTTTTGGGTGGCCATCCCAGCCGTGAATTATGAAAATTCTTTTTCGCATAGATTAGTGTGGGTCGGTGCCGCGAGAGGGAGTCGGACCCTCATGACCGAAGTCGCAGGATTTTAAGTCCTGTGCGTCTACCAGTTCCGCCATCGCGGCTTAGACATTGGCGGGCAGGGCTATCAGTTCCGCCGCCTGAACAGTTGGAGTGGGTAGCGGGAATCGCACCCGCATCATTAGCTTGCCTGCCTGCCATCGCCTTAGCGGGTGAAGGGAGTCGAACCCTCATCCCAAGCTTGGAAGGCTTGCGCACTAACCGTTGTGCTACGCCCGCTTAGGCCGTGGCAGGCGGGGAAGGCTGATGCGATAACCGCTTTAAGGTGATATCATTACCTTAAAACTACAATACCCGCATTAATAATTACTAAATTAAATTTTTAAACCAGCAAAGTCTCTGCTGAAGCCATATTAATAAAAATGATTTGTTAGGTAAAATAATTTACCGGATGGGAGACTCGGTCCCACTATTCAACGGGGCAAAAACTCTCCAAGGATTGTTATTTGCTGGAGGAGGGATTTGAACCCACATGCCTTGCGGCGCTAGGCCCTAAACCTAGTGCGTCTACCAATTCCGCCACTCCAGCAGGACTGGTTATGTTCATTTTAACTTAAGGAGTTGATAATTTCAAGGTTTAGCGGGTTCTATTCGGCTCAATCCATCCGCTTGGCCGATAGGCCTTAAGCCATGAGCCGATGCCCATCCGCAATCTAAACCCAAGATTCGCCTTAATGAACTTCAGGGCGGGTTTGTTTTTTTATATTTATTCCACAAATATTACAACTTCTAAAGTAAAAAGATTTTTGTAACCCTAAATATTAAAAATCGTGACGCAAGGTGCCGCGGTTTTTTTATAAATATCAACATTTTATACCACGCTCTTGATCTTTATCTTGCCTAACTCTTTAGTGGTTGGTGGTTTTTTTAAAATTCCATGTTTTGCTCCCATTTGTGTCACCACGCTATTGGAATTGAGCATAGCCAATTGGAGTGATTTTTTTATGTCGCCTTGATATAAAATCAGTCCGCTGACGAATCCCGAGCCAAAAGCATCACCCGCGCCCGTGGCGTTAACCATTTTTTTATCCAAAATATCCGCCCAGACTATTGCCGTGCCGTTTTTTGCCCAGGCGCCATTTTTTCCGTCAGTCACCACCATTACCGCCTTGGGCGACAATTCCGCTAGCCGATAGAAAATATTTTTCAAATTTTTGTTTTTTTCTACGGTTAATTTTTTCGCCTCGTTAAGATTTAAAAACAAAACATCGGTATTTTGTAAAAAATATTTTAATTTACTTTTGCTCAAGTCCAATTCAGCGTTGCCCGGATTCCAGGCAATTTTGGTTTTATGCTTGCGCGCCACGGTAAAAATTTTATCCAATAATTTTATATTCGCGTTGAGTGAGGTGACAAAAAACCAAACGCCTCTAAGCTCTGTTGTGTTTTTTGGGCTGAAGTCGCTAAAGTCAGACGCCCCGCGAAAAACCAGCGCGGTTCTTTCCCCGTTTTTGTCCAAAAAAATGACCGAATAGCCGGTTTCTTCTTTTTTACCAATAGTTATCAGATTGGTATTCACCCGAAATCTTTTCATGGTTTCAATGATTTCTTTACCAGTCAAATCATTACCCACCCGTGCGAGCAATGCCGTTTTGAGACCTAGATTGCCGAAAGTCGCAGCTGTGTTTGTCCCGCCCCCGCCGATGTCAAAATACATTTTTTTGATTTTTATCTTATCGCCCCAAACTTCTGGATTAAAGGGATGGCAGACTTTTGTCCCGCCGCAGGACATGTCTTTATTCAAAATAAAAATATCTTTCAGGGCCGAACCAATAGAAACCACATCAAATTTTTTCATAAAATTTTTCTATAAAATATTTTAATACTGGTAATTGTAAAGGAAAAAATTTCTGCGGTTGCTTTTCCAACAAATTTTTTAATTCATCCGTGCTTATCCACTGGGGATTTCTGGCTTCTTTTTTATTCATTTTAACTTTCCCACCGACTTCGCATACAAACACAAAACCGATCCACGGCAAACCGCCTTTGGTTTTTAACATCTGCTGACAGACAAATGGCCTGAACGCAAACACCGCGTCGTTTTTGCGTGATTTTTCAATTTTACCGTGCCAGTCGCCGATTATCCTTTTAATTTTGAGTCCGCATTCTTCGCGCACCTCACGCTTTAGCGCGGTGTAAATATTTTCATACACATCAACCCCGCCAGCTGGAATTTCCCAGAGCCCTGAATAATTTGGACTGGTTTGCGGTTTCCATCTTTCCTGAATAAATAGTTTTATTTCTCCATTCATCGTTTTTTTAATCAGTAAAGCCGAAACAATTAGCACTGGCTTATTGTTCATTTTCATATTTTTGAGCTATAAAATTTATAAACTTTGTCTTTTTCCCTCGCCATTCTTCCTCGGCACAATTTATACATAGCAATTTTAAACCCATATCATCGATTATTCGTTTTATGTTTTCTTCGGACCAAAGCCTGCGCAAATGTCCATCATGATCGCACACCAAGTTTGGGGAAACTTCCCTGCTCCTTTGTATCTTAAAATCGTCCCTAGGCTTACCCTCAACCATTAAGAACCCTCTCGGTTTTAACATCATCTTCACCTCACTTAAAAATTTATCTAATTGCTCATCTGATAAATGTAGTGCTGACCGCGCATAAACCGCATCAAAAAACTCCCTAAGCTTCGCGGCATTTAGGGGTAAATCCTTGGTGTCCGCGCTAAAGGGGTGGACCAAGCCGGTTGTTTTATCTCTCTCTCTCTAGCTTTTTGTAATTGTTGTAGTGCGCTCAAAGCGAAGTCCGTCGCGTAGACCAAGCATTTTTTTTCTTTGGCAAAAAAACGTGCATCCCTTCCGTTAGCTGCGCCTACCTCCAAAACCGTAGCATTCTCGGGTAAATACCCTATACATTTTTTTGCAAATCCATTGGGAACATTTTCCAGTTCTATGAATTCTTGTTCTCTCTGGAGGTGTTGTTTTCCCCACAAATATTTTTGATCAGGACATTGTTTTTCCATAATATTAGAAGTTAGTTGGAAGCCATGATTGCTTTTAGTATAACAACTCTGGCAGAAAGTTCAAAACGGGCCATTGGCCCGCCTCGTGATTTTATTGAATTAGAGCAACTAGGCAAATTAGGATAATTTTACCAGCTCTTCTCTGACCACCGTTCGGTCGTCCCAAGGAATCATTTTGCCATTCTCCACACACATTGCCTGTTCCGCGCCCTTGCCGGTAATCAGGACCAAATCTCTTTTATCGGCCAGTTCCAGGGCTTTTTTTATCGCTGCCCGGCGGTCTAATATTTTATATAATTTATTTTTCTCTACTTGGCTGGCCACCTGATCTATTATTTCTTGAGGATTCTCATCATAAGGATCTTCATTAGTGATTATTACTATATCAGCCTTTTCATTAGCCATCTTGCCAAGAATTGGTCTTCTGGCCTTGTCTCTGCCGCCGCCTGTTGAGCCTAGCACATGAATTAATTTATTATATTTAATATCAGCTATAGTCTGGTATAGTTTTTCCAGAGCTTTGGGCTCAAAAGAATAATCAACTATTATATTTATTCCCAAATTATTTTCAATAAATTCCAATCTGCCAGGCAAGGGCTTTAAATTGTCAATCTTTGGCTCTATTTTTAATTCCTTAGCCACGGTCATAGCCGCCAATACATTATATTTATTGTATTCGCCAAGTAAATTCATCTGCCAGTTATTGTCCCAGTCTTTTATATTATATTTTATTTTCTTTTTAGCCGGGAAATTTAAAAAATAATCAGCATGTTTATCATCCGTATTTATGATAATAGTTTTTTTGCCCAGATGCTTAAATAATTTACCTTTTGTTTTTTTGTAATTTTCAAAACTGCCGTGGGCTTCAATATGCTCTGGATATAGATTAGTTAAGACTAACATATTATAATCTATTCCTATATGGCGGTATTGCTTAATGCCCTCGGAGCTTGTTTCAATAATGGCCACTGTGCAACCAGCTTTGAGCATTTGTTTTAATAATTTTTGAGTCTGAAATCTGCCCAGCATGGTCATTTTTTT
>Ga0075938_133_pt1 | contig 23573 bp, 29 predicted proteins | sample RifGroA2_FD_67947 | JGI IMG/M metagenome (GOLD analysis project Ga0075938, IMG submission 67947) | Parcubacteria (Kuenenbacteria) bacterium GW2011_GWA2_42_15
TTTTGCTTTCTTGTTTTCTTGATTTTTTGCTTTCTTGTTTTCTTGATTTTTTGCTTTCTTGTTTTCTTGATTTTTTGCTTTCTTGTTTTCTTGATTTTTATTACCAACTTGATTTGGTGATACCGGGGACATCGCCCTTGCTGGCAAGTTCCCGAAAACAGATGCGGCAAAGATTGAATCTGCGCAGGTAGCCTTTTTTTCTGCCGCAACGCCAACACCGTCTGACTACCCTGGTTGAGTAGAGAGGTTTTCTTTTGCTTTTGGCGATTTGTGCTTGCGTAGCCATAAATTCTTATAATTTATTTTTGCTTGTTTTTTTCTTTTCCGAGTCGTTGTCTTTGAGCGCGAAAGGAAACCCCAAGTATTTGAAAAGAGCCAGGCCCTCGGCCTTGTTTTTAGCAGTGGTGGTTAGACAGACTTCCAGGCCATGGATATTTTCTACCTCGTCAGGGTTGATTTCCGGGAAGGGCAGGTGTTCGCGAAAGCCGATGGATAAATTACCTTTTTGATCAATGCTCTTTTTATTCAGGCCGCGGAAATCACGGACTGAAGGCAAGGTCAAGCTGGCCAGCTTATCAATGAATTCATACATTCTTTCTTGGTGCAGGGTGACTTTGGCGCCGATAATCTGGTTTTCTCTGGTTTTAAAAGAAGAAATGGATTTTTTTGCTTTGGTGAAAACCGGTTTTTGCCCGCTGATTCTGGCGAGGGTGCGCCCAACCGTTTCTTGAAATTTTGCTTCGCTTTTGGCGCTTGGGATGCCGACATTTAGGGTTACTTTGGTAATCTTGGGGACGGCCAGACGATTGTCATAATCAAAATCAGCCTCCAATTTCGGCACCACTTCATCTAAATATTTTTTATAAAGTCTGTTCATAAAATTAATAAATTTAATAGTTTCTAGACGGCTGATTGACATTTTTTGCAGATTCTCTGCTTGAGCGTCTTTTTTTTGAGATTGGTATTTTGGTTTTCCGCTATTTTATAACCAACCCGACTGGTCTGACCGCATTTTGGGCAAAGGAGCGCCACCCTGGAGATCGGGAGCGAGTAAGGGAACATAATTCTTTGTCCTTTTTCGCGTTCGTTTTTCGGTCGAATATGTTTGTACTTTAGATTCAAACCCTCAACTACCACTTTTCCCTCTCTCTCGCGCTGATTTTTACCGGCGATAACATGCAAGACCTTGCCGGTTTTGCCGCGGTCTTTGCCAGAAAGTATTTTTACCGTGTCGTTGATTTTTATCTTCATATTATTTTAAACTACGAAACTGCTGTTATAAAACCTCGGGAGCTAAAGAAATAATTTTGGCAAAACCCAGGGCGCGGAGTTCTCTGGCCACCGGTCCCAAAATGCGAGTGCCCTTGGGTTCTTTGTTTTTTTTGTCAATAATAACGGCGGCGTTGTCGTCAAAACGGATATAGGTGCCGCTTGGCCGGCTGACTTCTTTTCTAGTCCGAACAATGACAGCGTGAGCCACCGTCCCTTTTTTGATCTGGGTGTGAGGCTCGGCTTCTTTAACGGCCACGGTCACGATATCGCCAAGACGGGCGTATCTTTTTTTGTAGCCGCCGAGGACCCTGATGACCTGGAGTTTTTTAGCGCCGGAATTATCGGCTACCCTAAGCATGGAACGATGTTGAACCATAAAAAGATTAGTTATTTTGAGCATCTAGGACGCGCCATTTTTTATCTTTGGAAAGCGGGCGGCATTCAATAAAACTGACCTTGTCGCCAACCTTCCGTTGACCTTTTTCATCGTGGACTTTGTAGTGTCGACTGGTTTTGTAATGTTTCTGGTATTTGGGATGAAGCTTGGTTCTGGCCACGGCCACCACAATGGTTTTTGCCATTTTAGCAGAGACCACCTGGCCAGTCAAAACTCTTTTTCGTTTTTTTTCTTGCTTAGTCATAAAATTAATTTATTTGCTTGCTGCTCGTTTGTCCCCGAAACCCTGATTGATGAAAGTGAGCAAACGGGCAATTTCTTTTTTTACGCTTTTAATTTCGTGAACTTTTTTCAATTGTCTTTGGGCAACCTTAAAACGCATAACTCGCAGACGGTTTCTTTTCTCGGCCAGCAGCTTTTTCAATTCATCAATGGATTGCGTTTTAAGTTCTTTGAGTGCCATATTATTTTTTGATAACCCTGGTCTTAACCGATAATTTATGGCCGGCCATAATCAGAGCTTCTTTGGCTTGGCTTTCCGGAATGCCGAATATTTCAAAAAGGACATGACCCGGTAAAACGGCAAAAACATAATGGTCAACGGCTCCCTTGCCTTTACCCATAGGGACTTCCGAACCCTTGCTCGTAACTGGCTTGTCCGGAAAAATTCTAGTCCAGACCTGCCCGCCCTTTCTGATGTATCTGACCAGCACGCGGCGGGCGGCTTCAATCTGGCGAGCCGTGACCCATTTGGCTTCAGTTGACTTGAGGCCATAGTCGCCAAAAACAACCTCGGTCAAACGAGTAGCTTTGGTGCCGGAAGCGCCGGCTACTTTATGCCATTTTCTGTGTTTTACTTTTCTTGGAGCCAGCATAATTATTATTTGATATTATTGGCGGTATTAAAAACATCGCCTTTGTAAATCCAAACCTTTATGCCGATAGCGCCGTAAGTAGTATGGGCCGCGAGTCTGGCATAGTCAATATCGGCGCGCAGCGTGTGCAAAGGAATTTTACCCTCGGCCAGGGTCTCGCGCCTGGCGATTTCGGCGCCGCCAAGTCGGCCGGAACAATGTATTTTTACTCCCAAGCCGCCGGATTTCATCACCTGCTCAATGTATTTTTTCATGGTTTTGCGATGGGGAATTCTTTTTTCCAAATCCAGGGCGATGTTTTGCGCGATAATTCTGGCGGAAAGATTCGGCTTTGGGACTTCCTTGATATTAATTTGGATTTTAATTTTTTTATTCCTAACTATCTTTTTAGTAATGTGATTTTTCAACTCTTCAATAGAGGCGCCGCCCCTGCCGATAATGACGCCCGGTCTGGCGGTATTGATGTTTATTTCCAGGGTGTCGGCCGTGCGATCAATAACCACACTGTCAATGCTGGCTTCCTTGAGCTTACTTTCTAAAAATTTTCTGATTTTTACATCAGCTTCCAGTTTGGCAGCGTAGTTTTTCCCGGAAAACCATTTGGAATTCCAGGTGCCGGTGATGCCAATGCGGAAAATTTTGGGATTAACTTTTTGACCCATATGTTTTTTTAATCTTGTTTTAGTGAATTCCGCGTTGTTCTGTTGTGTTCCGCGCGGGTTCAGTGATAAAATTTTTTATCGCGGAACCAATACGGAAATAAGTGGAACTTAGGCGGAATTTTAACTTTGTAAATTTATAAAAATTAACCTGATTTTCGACTAAAAAATCTTTTTTTGCCTTTTTGGCCGTCTTTATGCCAGGCGGTTTTGGTTTTTATGCCCGATGATTTTCTGGCGCCGGAGTCCTTGTCTTCATCTAAAACCGATTCTTTGATTTCGTCAAGCGAATTGACAACCTTGGCAGTGGCGAGTTTTTCGTCTTTTTTCTCCGCGGTAATTTTATGGTCAGTCGTAGGTTTGATTTCTCCCAGCACAATCAAAACATGAGATGTTTCTTTTCTGATGCCGCTGGCGCGGCCAAAAGCCCTAGGCCGCCATCTTTTTAGGGCTGGTCCCTGATCCACTCTGATTTCTTTGATGAATAAATTTTCTTTTTTAAGCTGAAAGTTGTGTTCGCCGTTGGCAATGGCTGAATTCAGGAGCTTTAAAAGCGGGGTAGCGGCGAAATTTGGAGCAAACTGAAGATTGGTCCGGGCGCGCAAAACAGCCAAACCCCTAATTGAGTCCGCGACCAAGCGGACTTTTTTTGGCGATTGCCTGAAATATCTCAATTTGGCGTGAACTTCCATAATGGTTATTTTTTATCGTTTTTGGCCGGGGCGGGAGCGGCCGGCGCTGTTTTGGCAGCCGCGGCCTGTTCTTCTTCCCGTTGTTTTTTGCCACCGTGTTTGATGAATTTGCGCGTGAGGGAAAATTCTCCCAGTTTGTGTCCGACCATGTTTTCTATAACAAAAACAGGCAGATGCTGTTTGCCGTTGTGAACGCCAAAAGTAAAGCCAACCATTTCCGGGGTGATGGTGCAGTCCCTTGACCAGGTTTTGACAACACCAACTTCGGTCGGTTTTTTATTGGCGATCTTTTTTAATAATTTGTGATCCACATAAGGACCTTTTTTGAGCGAACGACTCATATGTTTTATTTTTACGACTTATAATTCTTTGCGGTTTCTTTTTCTTCTTGCGATTATTAGTTTGCTTGACCATTTTTTTGGTTTTCTGGTTTTGACTCCGAGGGCGTGCTTGCCCCAGAGGGTTTTGGGATAAGGCATGCCAATGGGATGCCGTCCTTCGCCGCCGCCGTGCGGGTGGTCGCAAGGGTTCATGGCTTTACCTCTGACGGTTGGCCTAACGCCTTTATGCCTCATGCGGCCGGCTTTGCCGTAACGGACCAAGCCGTGGTCGGGATTGGAAACTTGTCCGATGGTGGCCAAACATTCTTTTTTAACCAGACGGATTTCGCCAGAAGGCATTTTTAGTTGAGCGTACGGCCCTTCAATGGCTTGGACAAAAATACCATTGCCGGCGGAGCGAGCGATAACGGCGCCCTTATCCGGCTCAAGCTCTACATTATGAACCATAACGCCGAGGGGAATAAATTTCAAAGGCATGCAGTTGCCGATTTTGACATCAATTTTTTCTTTAGACGAAATAATCTCGTCGTCAATTTTCATACCGTCAGCAGCCAAAATATATGATTTAACGCCATTCGGATAAACAATCAGGGCGAGCCTGGCAGAACGGTTGGGATCGTATTCAATAGATAAAACTTTGGCTGTCTGGCCGAAAAGATGTCTTTTAAAGTCAACGATTCTGATTCTTCTTTTAGCGCCGCCGCCGCGATGGCGAACCGTAATCTGGCCGCTTTGATTGCGACCGCCCGATTGTTTTTTGGGCCGGGTTAGTTTTTTTTCCGGCCTCTTTTTGGTCAAATCAGAAGAAAGCACAATGGAGGTTTTGCGTCTGGCCGGGGTGGTTGGATTGTAGAGTTTGATGGCCATAATGATTAGTTTTCGTAGACATCAATTTTTGCGTCTTTGGGCACAACGACCAGCGCTTTTTTCCAAGCCTTCAAGTAACCGGAGGTGTTTTTGCCGGTGCGAACTTTTTTGCCCTGATGGCGGATAATGCGAATTTTTATTGGCTTGACATTATAAATTTCTTGGATAGCTTTTTTAATGGCTGTTTTGGTGGCGTTCAGACTTACCGCGAAAACATATTGGCCATAACCGGTCAACATAGTGGATTTTTCAGTCATTAAGGGATAAAGCAGATTTTTATAAGCTAAAACTCCGGCGCTCGCAGGCTTTTTGAGATTGCTTTCCGGTTCAGTTTTGGCTGCTGTTTTTTTAAGCTCATCTTTAAGCTGGCCCACTGGTTTGACCGAGTCGGTTTTTTGTTCCGGTTTCTTTTTTTTAAAATTAAAAATAGACATAGGACAAGAAATCAAGCCCGCCAATTACCAAAATAGATTATTCTAGTGCGTGGAAGGCGGGTCGCCCGAAGGGCGAAAAGCAAAGAATTATTTATTAGTTAAGTAGGTTTTTTCTATGACCGGCAAGCTGTCTTCCAACATTAACAGATTTTTATAGTGAAGCAAATCCACGACATTCAAGGAATTAGCTCCAATTATTTTGACGCCGGGGATATTGCGTCCAGTCTTGGACAAACGGCTGACATTTTCGCTGGCAACAACCAATAAAGAAAGCGAATAATCTTTTAGATTTTTCTTTTCAGCGGGTTTGGTTTTTTTTGAGTCAACGGTTCCAGTTTTCTTTTCCTTTAGGTTCAAAATGTTTTTTAGGTTTAAAATTATTTTAGCGAATTCTTTGGTTTTGGTTTCAGTCAATTCTAACTTATCCAAGAGCATCAGGGTTTTCTGTTTTGCTTTGTCTGAAAGGCAGGAAAAAAGAGCGGCCTTTTTCATTTTCTTGTTGATTTTTTGTGAAAAATTGCGGGTGTTTCTCGGGCCGAAAGTGACGCCGCCGCCTTTCCAGAGCGGGGAACGAATGGAACCGTGGCGAGCACGACCGGTGCCTTTTTGCCGCCAAGGCTTTTTGCCGCCGCCGCGGACTTCGCCCTTGTTTTTGGTATGGGCGATGGCCACTCTCGCATTGGCCAATTGAGCGACAGCCACTTGGTGAATGAGCGGTTCGTTGATCTTCACTTCAAACACGGTCGGATTGAGTTTTACTTCCTTGACGACTTCGCCTATTTGATTGTGAACTTTGTAATTCATTGGCTAAGTAAAATTTAAAGAATCAGTCGTGGAATCAAATCTTCAGACTGGTTTTTCAATATTAAGTTCGCCCGGACAGGTGATCATAAGCAGTCCATTTTTGGCGCCGGGAACGGCGCCTTTGACATAAAGCAGATTTTTTTCTTTGTCAATTTGAGCGATGGTCAGATTTTTCACGGAAATTCTTTTGGCGCCCATGTGGCCGGGCATGCGGACACCGGGGAAAACTCTGGCTGGTTCGCAAGGCCCGATTGAACCGGAAGTGCGGACCTGGTCTTTGGTGCCGTGTGTGCTGTCGTGGCCGTGGAAATGATGTCTTTTGACAACGCCTTGAAAACCTTTACCCTTGGAAAAACCGGTTATTTTCACCTTTTCGCCAATGGTAAAAGCGTCAACTTTTATCAGATCGCCATGATTTAAGCTGATTGGTTCATCAGCGCGAAATTCTTTTATATATTGCAAACTACCAAGACCCTTGGTTTGTCCAAGAGCCCTTTTGCCCAGCTTTTTTTTGCCAGGCATACCAATAACAGTGGCATTATAGCCGTCTTTATCAGTTTTGGTTTTAACCCTTATTACCGAGCAGGGAGCGGCTTTTATAACGGTGACCGGGACAGCGACGCCGTCGGCCGTAAAAATTTGGGTCATGCCGTTTTTTTGTCCAAGAATAAATTTCATAAGTATAAAAAAATCTGGCTATAACAAACCAGATATAAAACATCACAGCAAGCTTGGTTTTATAAGATCTTTTACCTGGTTTATCGTTCAATTAATCAATAAATAAGAACAGACAAATGGTTTCCCGACAAGGGATCTTATTTGGGTTCCTAATTGATTATTATTTAGGACTTTCCCGTTTGCCAGTTTTTTCATACTGCCTTTAGGCAGGTTTACTAGAAAAATTAGGACAAAACGGATTATTCCGCATTTCACCAAGATTCTGGACAGATAGTTGTTTTTAATCAAATAATCCACGGGAGAGAGTAATTGGAGCGACCAATGAGGCCGTTTGGTATTGTACCAGATCAGATAATCCATCATTCTATGATTGAATTTATCAGTTTCTTTCAACCCCATCAAGTGCTGGTCTATAAACTCATCTTGGATAGTCCGATTGTATTTTTCAATATGTCCATTAAGGAATGGCTTTGATGGATAATTCCAGAAATGAATAATGCTTTTTGTTTTTAGATATCCTTTAAAGTGCTGATGGAACTCTGAACCATTATCAGTTTGCACGCGTCTTATTTGATACGGGAATACTTGCTCTAATTTCTGAAAAAAGTCCCTGGCATTTTGGCTATTGGCTCTTTGGTAGCTCCAAGCAAAGGTATATCTGGTATTAACGTCTACCGCGGTTAGAATATACCGTTTAATCCCCCAGTCAAATTTGACAATGGTGTCAATTTCAATCAGATCACCAAGATCATCTGATGTAAAATCCTTGGGTTTCCTTAATTTTTTAGTTCTTTTAATCGTTTTAACCTTGCCAAAGTGCGATACTTTCTGCCGGTGATGGTAAATACGTTTGTCTTTGATTGTTCTGCCAATGGTGGAAGCTGATATGGTATTAAGATTATTCTCCTGGCAGAACTGATTTAGGAATATTTTGACTTTATCTTTACCCATATTCGGGCACACGTCCAGCCGGAGCCGTCTAATCTCGGCTATGATCCTACAGTCAATTATTCTTTTCCTTCGCCTGATCGGGGCTTGCGAGCCCGGGTCAAGGCTGGCCATGACATAGCCTGAATCACGATACAGCTTCCACCAACCATAAAGTGTAGAACGGCTGGCACCGTAGGCGTCTTTAGCGGCCTTGAGGCCGTACTTACGCCAGAACAGTAAAATCTTATGTCTAGTTTCTGCTTTGGTAGTTATCATATGATTATGCTTAATCGCATAATCATACAACATTTTACTGCCTTTTATCCATTTAAACTTGTAAATTATCTTCATTTATGACTCCTTTGGAGTCCGAAATGTATCTGAACTTATTCAATGGTTTGCTGAATTTATCTTGAGCCCGCGAGAGATTCCATGGTTGGCGGAACCTTAGGCGGGATCCCTCACCCGAACTTAAACGGGTTCGGGATAAATTGATTTTTACATTTTTATTTCAATGTCCACGCCGCTTGGCAAGGCCAGGTTGGTCAGGTCGTTTATGGTCGTGCTTTTTGGCTCGTAGATATCTATCAGTCTTTTGTGCACCCTCATTTCAAACTGATCTCTTGCGTCTTTGTGAACGAAGGTAGAGCGATTGACGGTATATTTGGTTTTTTCCGTGGGTAAAGGCACTGGTCCCTTGATTTGAGCATGGCTTTTTTTGGCAGTATCAATGATGGTTTTGGTCGCGCGGTCAATTATCTTATGATCAAAAGCTTTGACCTTGATTCTAATCTTCGGTTTTACTTCATTGTCCCCTGAAGCAGCCTTGTTGTTTTTATTTTTGGAAATACCAGCCATAGTGAATAATGTGATTAGCAGACAATCCAACCCCGCTCTTCGCGAAGGGCGGGGTGACGACTATTTGGTAACTTTTGTGACCACGCCGGCGCCAACGGTTTTGCCACCCTCGCGGATAGCAAATCGCTGTTGCTCTTCCAGAGCCACGGCATGGATCAATTTTATTTTTAATTTGATGGTGTCGCCAGGCATGACCATTTCGGTGCCTTCCGGCAATTCTATTTCACCGGTAACATCAGTGGTGCGAATATAAAATTGCGGCTTGTATCCTTTAAAGAAAGGAGTATGACGGCCACCCTCTTCTTTATTCAAGATGTAGACTTCGCTGTCAAATTCGGTATGAGGAGTAACCGTGCCTGGTTTGGCTAAAACCTGACCTCTGGCTACATCTTCTTTTTTGGTACCGCGCAGAAGCAGACCGGCATTGTCGCCGGCGCGACCCTCGTCCAATTGTTTATTAAACATTTCAATGCCGGTAATGACTGTTTTTTGCGTGTCTCTAAGACCGATGATTTCCACTTCTTCATTGAGTTTAACAGTGCCTCTTTCAATTCTGCCTGTAACGACAGTGCCGCGGCCCTCAATAGAGAAGATGTCTTCAATCGGCATCAGGAACGGTTTGTCAACATTCCTGACCGGTTCAGGGATGTATTCATCTAATTGCTTCAATAATTCGGCGATGGGTTTGCAATTTTCATCGTCTTTGTTGCCGGCTTGGGCGGCTTCTAGGGCTTTCAGGGCAGAGCCTCTAATAATTGGGGTGGTGTCGCCCGGGAAGTTATATTTTTTCAAAAGATCGCGGATTTCTTCTTCCACAAGGTCAATCAATTCTTTGTCGTCAACCTGGTCAATTTTGTTTAAAAAGACCAGAATATAAGGGACGCCGACCTGATAGGCCAAAAGAATGTGCTCTCTGGTTTGAGGCATCGGACCGTCAGCCGCCGAAACCACTAAGACAGCGCCATCCATCTGCGCGGCGCCGGTAATCATATTTTTGACATAATCGGCGTGGCCGGGACAGTCAATGTGAGCATAATGCCTTTTTTTGGTTTCGTATTCTACATGGGTAGTAGAAATAGTGATCCCGCGTTCCCGCTCTTCCGGAGCATTATCAATTTGGTCCACTGATTTTGCTTGGGCCGTACCGCCAATCGCCTTGATATAGGCAAGGATGGCGGCGGTAAGGGTGGTTTTGCCGTGGTCAACGTGGCCGATGGTGCCGACATTGACATGGGGCTTGGTTCTTTCAAATTTACCAGCCATAGTTATAGAGTGTTTTAGCAGCCCCCTTGCTGCTCCCGCGGTCGCGGGAGAAAGGAAGGGGTTATATACCAGCTGCTAAAGTTAATTTATTAATAAATTTTTAAAATACGCCCAACGCCAGAAAGCTCGTGATTTTCTGGGCTGAACTTTTTTCCTACATTAGTCTGACTGCAAAGTAATTATAGTATATCAATTTTTGAAAATATGTCAAATTAGCGATTGCTACCCGTTTGCTTTATTTGTTTTTTTAAGCTAAGATTATAGATGTATGGCTCAATTTCAAGACAATAAAAAAAAGGAAAGTATCAGTAATTACAATACTTTTAAGGTTTTCCAGGATATTTATGGGGGAGAAGCTGGCGAGGAAAATTATTGGATGATCAAGCCGCCAGTAAAGAAAGCCAGTCTTGGATTTTGGGCCAGCCTTTTTATCTTTATCTTTATTTTATCCGCGGTCGGGTTTGGAATTTACCCAATCTTATCCTATATATTAAAGACGCCTTATCCGTTGCTTGTGATAGCGGAAGATTCAATGAGGCCGGTGATAGAAAAAAACGATTTGATTTTGGTGCGCGGAGTGGTGAACAAAGAAGAAATTAAACCGAATGACTTGGTGGTTTACGCGCAGATTGTCAACGACAATCAGACCTTGACAGTGCAGAGGGTGGTGGGGGTTGATAAGGCCAGAGGACAGATGACGGTTAGAAGCGAAGCCGCGGAGGCAGTTGGGACGACGATAGAAAATAAACAAGTGGTGGGCAAGGTGGTGGGAGAAGATAAGCCGGTCAAATTGTCATTTATCGGTAAGGTTGTCAGTTATTTGGCGGGAAAGTGAGGAACACGGCCCGCCAATTTCCCAAGTGGATTATTATTGTGAGTGGAAGGCGGGTCAGCCTAAGGCTGAAAAACAGTAATCAGCAATCAGAAATCAGGAAGGAATGAAGTGAAGGGTTGAATGGAATACGCGGCGCGGCTGTCATTCTCCGGCTTGACCGGAGAATCCAGACAAATAAACAAAAAGAAAAAGAATTAGTTGTTGGGTGATAAAAACATTAAAGTAATATTTATAAATTAAATAAAAATTTATGGGAGACGAATATGGCGTTAGGCCCGGTGATTATGTGAAAGAGCTTGAGGAGGCAGAAACAGTGGAAGGAAAAAAATGGACAAAAGAAACCGCGCAACAGGAATGGTTTGATAAATTTCAGATAAGAAAGACTATTGATTGGCAGGGTCTTTTAGAGACAGACCTGGAAAAAGCCAGAAACGCTTTACAATATGTGATTGACAATAGAGATCATTTTCCCCAGTATGATAATGGCTGGATGTTTGACAGGAAAAAAGAATTGAGCCAGCAAGAATGGTTTGATAAATTTCAGATAAGAAAGACGGTGAATTGGCAGGCATTGTTAGCGTCGGATATAGATAAAGCCAGGGAAGCTTTACAGCATGTGACTAACAACAGGGAACATTTTCCCCAGTATAATGATGAATGGCTGACTGATAGGCAAAGAGAATTGGCGGCAGCGGAGAGGAAATAGATAACATGCAATGACAAAAGATCGCCGTTTTATAATTCGCAGTAGTTTATCGCTCCAAATGCTCGCATTCTATTATTATTTAAAATTTTATGTCACAGGAAAAAGAGATAACAAAAATGGAAAAACTGATATCGCTTGGCAAGCGACGGGGTTTTATTTTTCAGTCGTCGGAAATTTATGGCGGGTTTGGGAGTTGTTATGATTACGGTCCGTTGGGAGTGGCGTTGGCGAATAACATCAAAAAGGCTTGGTGGCAAGCGATGGTGCAAGCAAGAGATGACATAGTGGGGCTGGACAGCGCGATTATTATGCATCCGAAGGTCTGGGAAGCGTCGGGCCATGTGGAGAGTTTTTCCGATCCTCTTGTGGATTGCAAACAATGCAAGAAAAGATTTAGAGCGGATCATTTATTGGAAGTGGCCAGTATGAAACCGGATCTGGACGCGCGCAAAGAAGCGCCGAAAAGCACTAAAGATATTATTTGTCCGGAATGCGGCGGAGCATTAACCGAGCCGAGAAATTTTAATTTGCTTATGAAGACCTATATCGGCGCGGTTGAAGACGAGGGCTCGTTGGCATACTTAAGAGGCGAGACCTGCCAGGGGATTTATGTGAATTTTAAAAATATTTTGGATAGCGCTAGACAAAAATTGCCTTTTGGCATCGCGCAAGTCGGCAAAGCTTTTCGCAATGAAATCACGCCGGGTAATTATATTTTTCGGACGCGCGAATTTGAGCAGATGGAAATGCAATTTTTCGTCAATCCCAAAGAAGTGGACAAATGGTATGACTATTGGCGGGAGAAAAGAATGAACTGGTATAAGGATTTGGGCATGAAGGACGAATTTGTCCGCTGGCGGCAGCACACGAAAGAAGAATTGGCGCACTATGCCAAAGAGGCGTGGGACATACAATTTGACGCGCCATTCGGCGGTTGGCAGGAACTGGCCGGGGTGCATAACCGCGGCGATTGGGATTTGAGCCGTCATAGGAAATACTCCGGAGTGGATTTGAGTTATACCGACCCCGTGACCAATGAAAAATATATTCCTTATATTGTGGAAACTTCTGATGGCGTTGGTCGGGCGATGCTGGCATTTTTGCTCAATGGTTATGAGGAAGTAGAAACTCGTTCGGGTGATGAAGAATCCAAACATGGAAAAGAAGTGGTTTTGCATTTGCATAAAAGTTTGGCGCCGATCAAGGTAGCGGTTTTGCCGCTCTCCAAAAAGCCGGAGCTACAAAAAACAGCGCACGAGATCAAAGACAGTTTGGCGGAAAATTGGATGACGCAATATGATGAGACCGGTTCCATAGGCAAGCGCTATCGCCGGCAAGACGAGATCGGCACGCCGTATTGTGTGACCGTGGATTTTGAGACAGCCAATGACAAGAAAGTGACAGTGAGGGATATTGAGACGATGGGGCAGGAGAGGGTAGCGATTGGGGATTTGAAGGAGTATGTGGAGGAGAAACTGGGGAAGTAGGAATTATTCTAATTATTCTAATTAACCTAATTATTCTAATAAATTTCTAATTTTTAATTCCTAATAAAATTCCAAATTCTAAATTACAATATTTAAACGAGAGGATAGATTAGTTTAGGAAAAAGATGATGGGCAGTTATTGCCCCGCCTCTTTGAGGAGGGGGTAGGGGGTGGTGGGAACAAAACTGAACCAACGGAAGGACTCCGACGGGGAGGAGGGATTATTCAAAAAGGAAACCTGCCTAAAGGCAGTTAGAAATTATTATTCAAACGCCTTTTAGGGCGGTTTAGTTGAAAATTAGGAATTGAAAATTGCAGATGTCCAATACGATTTTAACCCATTACGCTAAAAAATTAGAGCTCAACCAGAAAGCGGATAGGTTTTTGGCGGGGATAATTAAGGAATCAGGATTCGCGTCGGAGAAAGAAATCTGGCGCGGTTTGATTCTAGGCGACAAGAAAAAAGCGGGCAGCGTTATTTATGCCGGCAGATATAAAAACAAGCCGGCGGTTTTGAAAATTCAGCATTTAAAACCGGTTATTGATGAGCCGGAAATTATCAGAAAATTTTATCAACATAGTAAAAGCAGAAAAGTTTTTGCGCCCAAAATTTATTTTGACCGGCCGTGGAATAGGAGCAGGGGATATGGATATTTTATCAGTGAATTGATTGAGGGGGAAAACATTAAAACATTAAAGCATAAAAACATTAAAGCAAAGGACGAAACAAGAGAATTTTGCCGGTTTTATGAAGACTATAAAACAAATATCAAAACCAAACCGGGCTGGTGGTCGAGAAGAGCGGCAGAAAAAGATACGGTAATTTTTAATTTGAAAAGATTGGAGAATTGGCTTAAAATTGTGAAAGCGGCAAGATTATTAAAACCGGAATTTTACCAACCCAAAGTGGATATTTACAAAAAGATAATTAAAAAATACGCGGCTAATCAGCCGATGGAATTTACGCATGGGCATTTGTCAGCGCATGACATTATAAAAACAAAGCAAGGGAAATATTATCTGATGTCCAATTTTTTGTGGAGCTACCGGCCAAAATGGTATGATCTGGCGTTTAACTTGTGGGTCAATATTAATGGCTTGCCAGAAATGAGCTATAATGAAGTGGATAGATATATTGAGAGATGGCTGGAAAATTATAATGAAATTAAGACGGTAACAAAGGATAAAAATTTTGAGCGATATTTCTGGTTGAATTTATTGGAACGAGCGCTAGGGTCAATACTCGTGGATTTTGGTTCGGTCAGGTATCCGGTGGAGAAAAGGGCGATGGCGAGGGTTAATTTCAAGAGATGGGAATATATTTTTGGGGAGATAGCAAACAAATTCAAAATGTAAAAATCAAAAATAAAAATGACAATTCAAAATTGAAAATTAGAAATTATTTTAAAATTTAGAATTTAAAATTTAAAATTGTTCAGTTATGTATAAACTATCAGTTTTGAAAAACGGCATAAAAATAATCACCCACAATATGCCCGCGGCACACGGGGTGACGACTGGCGTATTTTTTGGCGCGGGCTCGCGTTATGAAAGAGAAAAAATAGCCGGCGCGTCTCATTTTTTAGAGCACATGTTTTTTAAAGGTACCAAAAACAGACCGGAACCGTCGGATATTGCCAGAAGCATTGAAGGGGTGGGCGGATATTTGAACGCCGCCACCAGCCAAGACCATACTTTTTATTATAACCGCGTGCCAAAGGCGCACGGCAAAATGGCTTTTGAGGTTTTGGCTGATATGATGAATAATTCTTTGTTTAATGAAAAAGCGCTGGACCGGGAAAGGGGAGTGATTTTGGAAGAGTTGAATATGTTTTTGGACACGCCAATGAGATACATTTATGATTTGACGATGAATTTGGTGTTTTCCGGCAGTACCTTGGGGCGCGATATTATTGGCGCAAAAAAAAGCATTTTGAAAATAAAGCGGCAAGATCTGATTGATTATGTCAAAGGATTTTATCAACCGCAAAAAATGGCCATCGCCATCGCCGGAAATATCAATCAGCATGGGGCGATAAGAGAAGCGGAAAAATTTTTCGGTCATCTTAAAAAAAACAAGCAGCCGATTTATAAAAAAGTACCGAGCGAGCGCCAGGGTCCAGGAATTTTAATTCATAATAAAAAAACCGATCAGGCGCATTTGTCCCTGGCGGTCAGGGCGTTGCCGTACAATCACCAGGAGCTGCCGACCCTGACAGTTTTGGATACAATACTTGGCACTGGCATGAGCTCCAGACTGTTTTTGAATATCAGAGAAAAGCTGGGCTTGTGCTATTACATCAATTCCTCCACGGAAGAATTTGAAGATGCCGGAATTTTTGCTATCAATTCCGGTTTGAATACTGATAAAATTGAGTTGGCGGTGGCGCGCATTTGGGATGAATTAAAAAAAATCAGCACGGTTTTGATCGCCAAAAGAGAGCTGGACGAAGCTAAGGAATATTTGCGCGGCAGCATCAGCTTGGAAGTGGACAATACCGATAATATGGCCATGTGGTATGGCATACAGGGGCTTTTCGCCAAAAAAATAAAGACGCCGGCCGAGAAAGTGGCGGAATTGTTGAAGGTTTCGGAAAGTGATATAATGAAATTAGCAAAAAAACTGTTTAAAAGAGAGCAGCTGAATCTGGCTGTGATTGGGCCTTTCCAAAAGCGGGACAAAAATAGATTTTTAAAACTTTTAAAATAAATAAACATATGCCGACAAAAATTAGCGCCTCGCCCGTGATTTCATACCAGTCTATCATGAGGGTGATCGTGGTCTTATTCATTTTATTTTTTGTCTATCTGATCAGGGATATTTTGGCTTTGCTATTCGTGTCCATCATTTTCGCGGCGGCGGTGGACCCGTGGGTGGACTGGCTCAAAAAATACAAGATGCCGAGAGCAATTTCCATTTTGATGATTTATTTGATTTTATTGGCGGTGTTTAGCCTGATAATAGTGATGCTCGTGCCGGCGATGGCTGATCAGATTGTGCAGATTGTTTCCAATATTCCGGATTATTACGAAAAGATTTCCGTTGGCATTCATTCTTTGCAAGAAAAAAATAGTGGTGGTCTGACGACGGTGAGCAGCGATTCCGTGGTTTCAACCCTGCAAACCTTGAGTACGACTTTGGCGCAGGCGACCAAGAGTATTTTTGTGACCGTAACCAGTATTTTCGGCGGCATACTTTCTTTGTTTGTGGTGTTGGTGATGACTTTTTACATTACGGTGGAAGAAGACGGTTTGAAAAAATTCGTAAAATTTTTAGTGCCGGCGAGACAGAGATCGTATGCCATGGATTTGGTTGACAGGATGGAGTCAAAAGTCGGTTTGTGGCTGCGCGGACAATTACTCTTGTGCTTCATTGTCGGGATAATGGTTTATTTCGGACTTTTGTTTCTGGGAGTGGAATACGCTCTGCTTTTGGCGCTGGTGGCTGGGATTCTGGAAATTATTCCTTATTTTGGGCCGTGGCTGTCTGGCCTGATCGCGGTGCTGGTGGTGTCTTCCGATTCCTGGACAAAAATTTTATTCGTGGCTATTTTGTATTTCGCGGTTCAGCAATTGGAAAATCAGGTAATTGTGCCAAAGATAATGCAGAAGGTAGTGGGGCTAAATCCGATCATCGTGATTATGGTGATTTTGATCGGCGCCAAACTGGGCGGCGTGGTCGGCGGGCTATTGGGCGTGCCGGTCGCGGCGGCGATTAGCGTGTATTTTGAAGATATTTTAAAAGATAAACAGGCGGTGGTGGAAGAGAAAAATTAAATTTATAATATTGCGGCGTGGCGCAGTCAAATTATAATTAAATTTATTATTATGAATGACAATAAACAATCAGACAAATGGGAGATGAATTCAATAGAGGATTACCGAGGTGGTTCTTCTAAAGATGAGATACGGCCGGAAGTACATTCCGATAGTGATGAGGTAGCATTTAGTGTTGATTTCACCGGAGATAATCCTAAAGCGCAGGCAGTGGAAAAGACGCTTCAGCCTGACACCAGAGGTTTTTTCGGCAAGATATGTGAGAAAGTTTTGGGTAAAGACGCGGCTGACCGGCTTTTGATCTTCCAAAAGGAAATAGGCCAGGGGTGGGCAGAGAAGAAGGTGACTAAAGCGGAAGAAGCTGTGGGTGAAGCCTCGGGTAAAGCAAAGGATGCCGCGCAGGTTGTTGAAAAACGAGAAACTGATGCCGCTAAATACCAAGAAGGCAAGGAAGCTTTCAGACACGCTGGCAAATAAGGAAATGAGAGTTCAAGAATATGAAGAAGTAATTGACGGAGCTAAACATAATCTTGATGGCCGGTTGGCGGAGAAAATGGAGGTCAATAACAAGGCACTGGCGGAGAGGACAGCGTGTGTTGAAAAAAATAGATTTCAGGCCGCGGAAAATAGCAGTAAGATGAAAGGATTAAGGGAACAAAGGATGGGAGTTGAGACTTTGATGAAAGCTGGATTAGAAGGGGCGATACTAAAAGATGCCAGGGCAACAATCGCTGGTTTGCAAAAGCGGATTGATGAGCTGGACGCATTGAATGATGATCTTGGTAAACAGAACGGAAAGATAGGTAAAGAAATGGGTAAGTTTTCGCAAGATAATCAAAAATTGCAGGGCAAGCGAGACAAACTTTTCCCGTCGATAAAAGAAAAGGCATGGAAAGAGAAGGCAGCAGCGGGGGATCAAAGGGAAGGTAAAGATAGAGGGGTGGCGTCAATTAGTGCTAGCGTTGATGATTATGGTCGGGTAGTGATGGACAGGATAAATGGAGGCAAAGTAGTTTTGGATGGGGAGAGATTAATAGTGATAGCTGGCAATGGTAATGCGACAGAGAATCAAGGAGAAGAGATAACAGACGAGGAATTAAATGTTTTTATGGGGGACGGAAGCGTGTCCGAACTTTTAAACGCGGGAGCACATTTAAGCCAGGGAATTATTCAGAGAATGCAAGCAATAGAGGAAAAAAGAAGACTGGATCAGAATCGGCCCGAAGATGCGGTCGATTCTCACAGTGAACCAGCAGCCGAGATCAAGGGAGAGAAAGCCAAAAAACATAATTTGGAGGAGATAGTGAGTAAGTGGAATAGATATGTTAATGAAGATATGCCTGAACATGATAAAGTTAAATACAAGATTAGGTTAGACAAAGCAAAGGATGATCCCCAAAGGCTATTAGGCGGCTCTGACGCAGTGACTAGGGAGCTGAAAAAACGGTTGGCCAAGAAGTTTAAAACAGATTCGGCTAAATTAGATAAAGATATTATTAATAAGGTTTATAATTTTTTGAGAGAGTTAAATGAGGGCAAGTTGAACTATTAAAATTTATATGAAACAAGACCAAAATTTTCAAAATATCTTGGGCCAAGCGCAGCAGGCGGTTGACGATGCCAACTCCGCGGTGATCGCATCCAAGAAAATTCTAGAAGACAATGAAAAAAAATTGGCGGCTGACAGGCTGGCTTACGATAAAGCGCAGGCAAAAATTGACAAGGCCATCAAGGCGGATGCTGATGATTTGACGCTGAAGACCTTGCAGTTTTTGAAGGCGATGGAATAGCCGCGCGGTTTGACAAAATTGGCCAACAGGCTACAATAAGAACATATGAGCAAACTGACCAACAGCGGTGATAATAATAATAATAATAATCTTTGGCGGGTTGGTTAGTTTTTGATAAGGAAGAATCAACCAACCCGCTTTAAAAAAGCGGGTTTTTAGATTCACTTTTCGGCTCCGGGGTAGTTCAGCGGCCCCGCGCCAAAATTCTGGGGTAGTTTAATGGTAAAACGCTTGACTGTTAATCAAGTTAGTGGAGGTTCGATTCCTCCCCCCAGAGTTTTGGTGCGGGGTAACGCAGATGCCGTTTCGCACTGGCGGGACTCCCAGAGCCAAGAGGTGAATTTTTCGTTTAATATTTTTTGGGAAAGAATTAAGGACAGTCCTTAAAATTTCCAAAGGGACTGTCCTTCTTTAAATTCCTAGCAATAAAGGCGACATTCCGGAATGTCGCCTTTGGGTTTAATTTGTTAATTTGAATTATTTAGGTTAAAATAAAAATACAATAATTTTTATGAAAATAGCAGTACTTGCGTCCGGCGGCGTGGACAGTTCGGTGGTCTTGAGGCTTCTTAAAGATCAGGGGCATAAGCTGACCGCGTTTTACATTAAAATCTGGATGGAGGATAAATTTTCTCATCTTGGCCAGTGCCCTTGGCAGGAAGATTTGAGCTATTTGGAAAAAGTTTGCCAGCAATTAAAGGTGCCTTTGGAAATCGTACCTTTACAAAAAGAATATTGGCAGAGAGTGGTGGCGGAAGCGATCAGGGAAGTCAAAGCCGGACGCACGCCGAATCCGGATATTTTGTGCAATCAGTTTATAAAGTTCGGCGTATTTTATGATTACATAGGCAAAGGATTTGATAAGGTGGCTACGGGGCATTACGCGCAAACAGAAGAGAAAAATGGGATTTTTTATTTAAAAAGATCACCAGACAAGATCAAAGATCAGACTTATTTTTTGGCGCGGTTGAATCAGACGCAATTGTCGCGGATTCTTTTCCCGATTGGCGGCTATAAAAAAGAGGAGGTTAGAAGATTGGCGGAAAAATATGATCTACCAAATAAAAATCGGAAGGACAGCCAGGGAATTTGTTTTTTAGGCAAGATAAAATACAGAGATTTTTTGGAAGTGCATCTGGGCAAAAAGACCGGTGGAATTATCAACATCAAAACCGGTGCAAGGGTCGGAGCGCACGACGGTTTTTGGTATTACACAATTGGGCAAAGAAAAGATATAAAATTGTCGGGCGGGCCGTGGTATGTGGTGAAAAAAGATGTTAAGAAAAACATTATTTATATCGGGCTGGTCCATGATATTGTGGCCAAGAAAAAAGATTCTTTTATAGCGGGGGGTTGGAATTGGTTTAGCGGTCAGAGGCCAGTCAAAACCAAATTGCAGGTGAAAATCAGACATGCCGAAGGGTTTTACGATTGTCGTCTGGAGTTTAAGCCCAGGGGTAAGGTTTTAATCAAATTGGATAAAGCGGATCGGGGTATAGCGCCCGGACAATACGCGGTTTTTTACGATGGCGAATATTGCCTTGGCAGCGGGATAATAGAAAAATAATTATGAATGTCTGGCAAATTTTTTTCTTGTTAATTTTAAATCTGATTTTGCTGTCCATGCTTTTGTCTTCCATTTCTATGGCGCCTTTCGTGCCGGCGAAAAACAGGGATTTGGGGAGAATTATAAAAATGGCTGGATTGAAACAAGGCGAAGTTTTTTATGATCTTGGCTGCGGCAATGGTAAAGTCGTCTTTGCGGCCGGAGCGGCCGGCGCCAGAGCCATAGGCGTAGAGCTGTCTTTCCCGAATTATTTGATCTGTATAATAAGAAAATTATTCAAAAGGTCGCCGGGGGTTTCTTTTAAATTCGGTAATTTATATAAATATGGCTTGGCCGGGGCGGACATTGTTTATTTGTTTGGCACGCCGTCGGGCATTGATTCAAAATTAAAGAATAAATTAAAAAAAGAATTGAAGCCTGGAGCCAGGGTGGTTTCCTATGTTTTTGAAATAAAGGGCTGGCAGGCAACGACGATAGATAAACCTGATAAAAACAGGGTAGCTATATATTTGTATGTGGTTTGAGGTTGATATCCAAAAAGTATGGCCTAAAAAAGTTTAAAAGATGTTATAATATTTATATAGAAGCTATAATTTAAATTTAAAAAAATGTTTTTAAAAAAAGAGCGCAGTTTTCAAATAAAAATCGCTTATTTGGTTTCCAGGATATTTGAACCGTTCGCGTGGCTGGCGCTGGTCGGGCTGGCTGTTGTTTTTTCGCCGGAGCTTAATGGCTACAATCGCGTTTGGTGGACCGCTGGCTTAATATTTTTTTTGACGGGTCTGCCGCTCTTGACATTATTTTTGGCGCTGAAGAAGAGCAAGGTAAAGGATATAGATTTTACCAAAAGAGCAGAGCGCACGCCTTATATTTTGGTCATTTTGTTTTATTGGGCTTTGGGCCTGATTTTTACCTGGGGAGTGGGCGGGCCGAAGGTCATCATTAAAATTTTACTATTGGCATTTATCATCGGGCTGGTTGTTCTGATTGTTAATTTTTATTATAAAATCAGCAACCACGCGCTGGGTTTTACGGTGGCCAGCCTGCTTTTGAATGAATTTTACGATTGGCGTTATTTTTGGCTGTTGTTCTTTATACCGTTGATTTTTTGGTCGCGTTACGCGCAAAAAAAACATACCCTGGGGCAGTTGTTTTTGGGTACGGTTTTGGGAGTAGCCGGTTGGTTGTTGTGGAGGGGGATCAATTAAAATAAAGGCGAGATTCCGGAATCTCGCCTTTATAAATTTTTTTATTTGCAGATAACCTTGATGTCTATGATGACGGGATTTTCGTTCGGGTAAAAAAGGATGGGGTTCAGGTCTAGTTCTTTGATGGAGGGATTTTCAAGCGCCAATTCACAAACTTTTTTGACTTCTTTGGCAACGAGGGAAATATTTATTTTTTGTTTGGCCAACAGTTTGCCGATAAGAGAATTTTGAATTTTTTCTTTAAGGTATTTGAGATTACCCATGGGTGACAGAAATATTTTGGCATTGACGATTTCCGCAGTGATGCCGCCAACCCCGAGCATAATTATCGGACCGAAATTGTCGTCATGCTTGGCGCCGATAATCAGCTCAAGACCGGGCTTTGTCTGGGGTTGAACAATCAGATCGGTTTTGGGAAATTTTGAACGGAGAATCTTCATCGAGTCCAGGAGCTCGCTGGGATTTTTGATATTTTGAATCAGACCGCCGGCTTTGTTTTTGTGCAGTATTTTATCAGTGTCTATTTTTAAAACGGCGGGATAGTTGATTTTTTTTAGGTCGAGAGAGCTGATTCTCGGGGCAGGCAAGACATTTAGGCCGTATAATTTTCCAACATTCAAGGCTTCGCTGAAAAGCAAGACCGAACGGCCGCGGGTTTTTATTTCCTGAAGATAGCCGTTGCTTTTTCTTTGCCGCGCGGAATTTATTTTTATTTTTTCGGCAAAAGCGATGCTAGTGTTTTTTTTATTTTGCCAAAGATAATATTTTTCTATGGCCTTGATGGCATAAAGCGGATCGTGAAAATTGGCAAGCACTGTTTTTGAGGCCAAAAGAGGAGTGATGGAGTCTGACATAATCGTCGGGATTGCTGGAAAAGGACAATATGATTGGGCGCTGGCCACGGATTGCCAGATCGCCGGGGCGTTGGTTTGCGACTGGGCGGTGGCGATAACGATCAGTGAACCAATATTTTTATTTTTTGACAGTTCTTTGATTGCCGCGTCATAGTGAAGATTAGTGGCGTCCCCGCGCAAATCAAGCGGATTTGAGTAGGAGCCGGCATTGGGAAGTATTTTTTTAAAGGTATTTTTTTCAGATTCTGAAAATTCATAAAGATTCAGGATACTGCTTTTGACGACCGCGTCAGCGGCCATAATGCCCGGACCGCCGGCGTTGGTGACCAGGACGACGAGCTTGTTTTTCGGAGCTTTGAAATAGGAAAACATTTTGAGATAAGCAAAAAATTCGCTGATGCTTTGGGCCGAGACGCCGTTACAATCTTCAATGAGCGATTCGGCGATTTCTTCATCGCCGGCCATGGCGCCGGTATGGGAGACAATGGCGGCGCGCGTTTTAACGGTGGCGCCGGCTTTGATGATAACGATTGGTTTTGCTTTGGCGGTTTTTTTCAGGGCAGCCAAAAATTTCGCGCCGCGTTTGATGTTTTCCAGATAAACGCCGATGGCTTTGGTTTTTTTATCTGTGGCAAAATATTCCAAAAAGTCGGTTTCATCAAGCACGGTTTTGTTGCCGATAGTGACGATGGAGGAAAAGCCAAGGTTTTCTTTTTTGCCAAGATCAAGAGCGGCGGCGGCAAAAGCGCCTGACTGCGAGATCAGGCCGACATTGCCGGCCAGGAAATTGTTCGGGGCGAACGAAGCGTTAAGACCGTTTCCGGTATTGATGATGCCGAGACAGTTGGGGCCGATAATTTGCAAGCGGTATTTTTGAGCAATGGCCAAAATTTGTTTTTCCAGCTTTTGGCCCACCGGTCCGGCTTCGGAAAAACCGGCCGAGATGATGATGAAATTTTTTACGGCTTTTTTCGCAGTGGCGCATTCTATCAGAACAGCCGGGACCTTTTGCGCCGGGATGGCAATGATTGCCAAATCAATCGGGGCTTTGATTTCTTTGACTGACTGATAACATTTCAGATCCTTGATCTGGTTGTATTTGGGATTGATGGGATAAATTTCCCCTTTGTAGCCGGCGGTTAAAAGATTGTCAATCAAAATGCCGCCGATTTTTTCTTTTTTGACTGAAGCGCCGATAACGGCAACGGAAGCAGGATGAAAAATTTTTTTCATAAGTTTTATTTTAGATCAGCTTGAGTTTATTTTATAATTTTTTGAA
>Ga0075938_111_pt2 | contig 22528 bp, 19 predicted proteins | sample RifGroA2_FD_67947 | JGI IMG/M metagenome (GOLD analysis project Ga0075938, IMG submission 67947) | Parcubacteria (Kuenenbacteria) bacterium GW2011_GWA2_42_15
TCAATGATTTTTTCTTTTTGCGCGGCGGTCATATTTTTAATCTTGGCATAAATTTGTTTATACGGCTCATGCGAATGACGGTAGAGCAAGCTGGCCACCAATTTGTTTTCCGCGGCGCGGTCATAGTCTACAATTTCCACCGGGTTAACCGATGCCGGAGCGTCAATCAAAGTATATTTAGCTAATACGGCCAACTCCTGTTCTGTCTTTTGTAAATACTCATTGGCATTGGCGAATTTAATCAGCGTCGGGGTAATTTTCAAACTTTCTTCTTTGAGTCTCTCTCCGATCTTTTCCAACTCTTCCAGCGGATGTGATAAAAGTTTCACGATCGCGTGTTCCAGTTGTCTGGCGTTAACAGTCATACCAAGGTTGGTCAGAGTGGCGGTCGGCAAAAGATAGCGGGTATTGTCACACACCCGGGCTTTGGTAATGGCATTATAAACCTTTTCATTTTGCTCATTGTCTCTCGGATATTTTTTAACAATAAAATCACGCATAGATACATTCAGCCCGGTGTAAGCATCAAAAATATAGTTGAGCGTTGTTTCATAGTCACCAACGAATTCTGAAGACAGAATATTCCCTGGTTTGTAATATTTATCACGGTCAAAAATTTGGTAACGGGTGGATTTTTCCGTATATGAAGCCAGACGGTTGTCTTCAATGACTTTGGTGGCAAGGATAGAGACATTTTCAATGGCCAAATGCAGAGTGGCGTGCTCGGCAACTGATGAATGACCATAGCCAACCACCCATTTTTCGTGGAAATCAGCGGATTTTTCATCGGTCAATTCATCCGCAATTGTTTTGAACGATTCGGGTGAGCGCGAACATTTGGCAAAGGCCACGGCCACCACTTCGGGCTTCAAGTGGTCAAGAGAATAAATATTGAGTTTGTTGTTTTGTTCAGCGGACATAAAATACAATTTTCAATTTTTAATTTTATAAATAAATTTTTAAATCTAAATTTTTAAACATTGAAAATTAGAATTTATTTAAAAATTAAAAAATTAAAAAATTAAAAATTATCTACTATCTTCCCGTTGACCCAAATCTTCCCTCGCCCCGCGCGGATTCGGACAGTTGTTCAACCTCTTCCAGCTCGGCAATAACCACCGGGAAAATAACAAGCTGGGCGAGCTTATCGCCTTTTTTGATTTGATAAACTTCACTGCCCAAGTTGATTAAAATGACATTGTATTCACCCCTGTATCCGGCATCATAAACGCCGCCCATGACATGCACGCCGCCCCTAACCGGCAGACTGCCTCTATCTTTAATAATGGCCGCATAGCCGGTTTCAAAGTCTATGGCAAAACCGAGAAAGAACACCCGCCGTTCGTCTGCTTGCAATGCATAATCTTCCAACGAGCGTAAATCCAGCCCCACATCGCCAGGATGAGCATAAGAAGGCAGAACGGCTTCGGATTTTAATCTCTTGATTTTAATTTTAAGCATATTTAAAAATTTATTATCTTACCAATTCCTAATTCACCTAACTTCTAATGCCTAACAAAATGTCTAATACTTAAATGCCTAAATAATTACTCACCACATTTTAATTTTTAGAATTAGGCATTGAGAATTTTATTATCACCCTGCGGGTGATCCGCCTTCGCCGAGCTTGAATAATCCACGCCGTATGTTGGCGAAGAAATTAGATATTATCACCCTGCGGGCGATCCCTGCCTGCCGCCTGCCACGGACAATAATAATTCACTGGGCGATTAGGCGGAGAAATTAGAACTCTTCATCTCCCTGTATTCTCCATTCCTTATGTCGCCCAACTTGGTCTTGCCAATTCTAATTCTAATGAGATCCGCTACTTTGTAACCGCAGGCTTGAACCATACGGCGAATTTGTCTTTTCCAACCCTGATGGATAACAAGAGAAATTTTAATTGGGCTGGTTTTTTTAATATTATCAACCTTGGCTATCCCCTCTTCCAATTTAATCCCGCGCTTTAGTCCTAAGAGCAAAGCTGACATTATTTCTTTGTCCAAGGTTACCAAATATTCTTTTTCATGCTCAAACTTGGGATGAGTCAGGCGATAAGTCAAATCGCCGTCGTTGGTTAAAATTATGAGTCCGCGGCTGTCTTTGTCCAGCCGGCCGACTGGCCAAACCTTGGGAATCTTTGGCACTAAATCAACCACCCTTTTGGATGCGTGAACATCGCTCACAGTACAGACATAGCCAATGGGCTTATTGACTAAATAATAAACTTTTTTGCCAGCGCTGCCAAGCGGCTGGCCAGCTACCGTTATTTGGTCTTCGGCTGGATCAATTTTGGCTCCAAGAACGGCAGCTTGACCGTTAACTTTAACTTGGCCGGCGCGAATCAGCCCTTCGGCTTTGCGGCGCGAACACCGTCCTGACCTGGCAATGGCTTGAGTAAGATTTATTATGGCCATAAGTGAGCATAAAAGCGCTCGTTGGCAAAGCGCTTTTGTAAAATAAAATTAAATCATTTGGCGACGGGCCGCTATCTTCTCTTGTCAAGCACAACGATTTTTTTGCTTTCCATAATCTCAAATAAAAATTTATCAGTCATGACATTGCGGTAGTTGAACTCACTCTGACTCATAATGGAATAACGCAATGGGTGTTCCAAATCTCTTTCCAATCCGCCGATCAGTCGTTTGATTTTATTTTTATCAACGCTGCCCATAATAAGGATATCGGTCCTGGCGCGCTGATTACCGACAAAGATGCCGGAGAGCACCAGAAGTTTGATGCCTTTTTCCAATTTTATTTTTTCCAAAAGTTCTTTGTCGGCCAAAATTTTGGCGCGGGTAATCAGATTCAGAAGCTCATTGTAAAGCAGCTGGTCTTTATTGACCTGATAATATTTTCTTTTTTCCCGCGCCTCTTTAGTCCGCTCTATTTCAGGAAGGTCTAAAGAATCCAGCGGGACCGACTTGATAATCTCCAACTCTTCCAGATTAATCACTTCTCTTCTGACGGAATTAAGATTTTCCTTTATCTCGCGGCTAATGCCTCTAATGTAAAAACAGCTCTCCGAATTATCAAAAAAGAGGTTTAACAGTTTGACTCTGGTTTTGGAACCGAACAGATTTTCTAACATACTGCAAATTATGAATTTGGGGCTTTCGCGTTTGTCATTCCCAGGCTTGCCTGCCCGCCGCATTGGTGGGACCCGAACATCCAGTTCTTAAAACATTTTTCCGTTTTTGCCCTTAGGGGCAAACTGCCCGCTAAGGCAGCTTGCGCCGATGCAATAAAAAGAAATTCCCCCCGTGTGATATTTTGGCGGATATTTCTGAATCCCTGCCTTAACCGCCAAAACCTGTCACAATGATGATTGCGGCTGGGATGAATGAATTGGAAAACGAATTTTAACAGCAGTTCCGATAAATCTAGCGGTAATGTAAGATATTATCATTATAATATATAACGGGTTTGTTGTAAAATGAAAAAATTGCTATACTAAAATTAGAGAAACTATCTAATAATTTTTAATATGAACTACCAACTCAAAGCCGATAAGCTCACCGTAAAAAACACCAAGGGCAACAACCAATCATACAGCTACCTTGCTCCGCTTAACCTGGCGGAGGAGAGCGGCTTGGGACAGCTTTTCATTATCGCGGAAATCAGATCAAAAGAAAAAAAAGTGCCGGCTATTTTGGAACAAATCGTTCAAGAATTGAGTGAATACTATTATCACTCTCCGACCAAAAACGCCGAGGCGGCGCTGGAAACGACCTGCCAGTATTTTAATGAAAACATCGCCGATATCAGTCAAAAAAACTGGCAATGGCTGAAAGAAAAAATAAGTACTATTATCGCGACTGTCCAAGACGACTGTTTGTCTTTGAGTAATTATAATAATATAAAAATTTGGCTGGTGCGTGAAGGAAAAGTCCACGACATTTCCGGCGCGGACAACAACGGCAAAAAAACAGCCGCGGCCAAAAAAATATTGAGCCAAATTATCACGGGTCAGCTGGAAAATAATGACATTCTCTTACTTTCCAACGCCACGATTTTTAATTATTTCTCCGAAGAAAAAATCAAAAAGACCATCACGACTCTGGCGCCCACCCAGGCTTGCGCTTTTTTGAAAAACACCCTTTTGGATTATAAAGTAACGGCTGATTTCAGCACGATTATCGTAAAATTCGTAAGCTACAAAAAAAACGAGCGCGAGGCAATGGAGACGGCCCACATCAATATTCTCCAAAATGCGGAAATGGAGGATCGTTTGAACCAAAAAGGCGGCTGGCGCTTGACTGGACTGGTTAAAGACGCACTGTCAAAAATAAAAATATCTTTGGGCAGCAAGACGGAGCGGGCCAAAACCGCGATCACAAAAAATGTCTTGGCAAAAATCAAAAAAAATCAGGACAAAACCCAACAGAAGAAGACAGCGACTGACTGGCGCTCCAAACTGGGTTTTAGCGGGAGCCAGACGGCAGTCCCGACGAATTGGCTCAAAAAATTGCGGCTGAGAGAGTATCGTTTGATAATTTTTATTATTATTGTGGCGATAATTTTTGCCGGCAGCCTGAAAATTATCGGCGATAAAAAAACAGAACGGGCGCAAAGCCAGAAAATAGAAACGGCCATTGCTGACCTTAAAGACAAACTAAATTCGGTGGAAGCGGCTATGATTTACAAAGACGAAGCCAAGGCTGAGCAACTGTTGGCCGAAGCCAAAAATCTTTTAGCTAATTTTACCTATAAACAAAACAATAGCGGCGCTGATTATGAACAGCTTGTAAAACAAGCCGCCGAGATGACGAATAAGGTCTATAAACTTGAAAGAATAAAAAATGAAGGCTATTTTTCCAAGTTGCCGGAAACCGTAGTGCCAACCGGCAATTTGGTCTGGTCAGACAATTTTTTGTATTTTGTCAGCGGGGCGACAGCTTATAAAATAAACGGCAACGACGGCGTTGTCAATCAGGCAGTGGTCTTGAGCGGCCCGATCAATAAAATAATGGCCCCTGACAATAAACAATTGATTTTTTACGGCAACGGCAATGAAATATTTTTTTGGAATAAAAAGCAAACAACAGTGCAAAAGAAAATCTTAACAATACCCGACAACGACAAAGCGGTTGACGCGGCTATTTACAGTCAAAAATTTTATCTCCTGGGTGAAAAAAATATTTACAATTACAACTACAGCAACGGCGATTACGGCAACGGCGTCAAGTGGCTGAAAGAAGAAACCAGCATTGCCGGCAACACTGCTATTGCCGTTGACGGCAATGTCTGGCTCTCGGCCGCGGGCGGAGAAATCAACCGCTTGTTCAAGGGCAAAAAAGAAAAATTCACTTTGAGCGGCTTGTATGAGCCAATCAGCCAAGCAACGATAATTTACGCCAAAGACGGTCTGAACAACCTTTACCTTTTGGATAAAGAAAAAAATAGAATCACCGTCGCCAACAAACAGGGCAAGGTAACACGGCAGATACTGGGCGACAATCTGGACAAAATAGTCGCGCTCGCGCCAAGCGACAATGAAAAAGAATTGTATATTTTGACGGCAAAGGGCGTTTATAAATTCGGGCTGTAGACTGGCTAACCGTAAAAAAATAATACAAGTCAAACTGAACAAAAAAACATTCCGCTTTGGCAGAATGTTTTTTGCTGAAAAATTTACTTCAGGGTGACTTTGGCGCCGGCTGTTTCCAATTTCTTTTTAATCTCTTCAGCTTCTTCTTTTTTGGCGCCGACTTTAACCACAATAGGACCGGCTTCAGTCATATCCTTAGCTTCTTTCAATCCTTTGCCGGTAACTTCACGTAAGACTTTAATAACGCCGATTTTGTTTTCACCGGTGAGAGTCAGCTCCACATCAAACTCGCTTTTTTCTTCAACCGGAGCGGCGGCACCGGCTGGAGCGGCGGCCATCATCATGGGAGCAACGGCGGAAACGCCAAATTTATCTTCCAAAATTTTCACGAGCTCGGATAAATCAAGGACAGACATCTTTTCAACGGTTGCCACAATTGATTTGAATTTCTCCGGCACTTCAACAACGGTTTTTTGTTCATCAGACATATATTACCTTTTTTTAACGCAACTTAGACAACACCATGGGTTGAGTTAATTAGATTATTAGTTTAATAACAGTTATTAATAAATTTTTAATTTCAAATTTTTAATTTTTAAATAATTTTTATTGACTAAATTTTTAAATTCAAACGCTTCGCCTCATATTATTAATTCGCCTAGTTCAAAACTCAATAATTAAAAATTGACGAAACCTGTAATCGGAGCTTTGATGGCGCTAACGGTTTTGGCAATGAGCTCGTCTCTCCCGGGTAGTTTGGCCAGCGCTTTAACTTTGTCCGCGGCAATCCACTGATTTTCTAAAATACCGCCGGCAAAACTGACCATTTGGTTGTCTTTGATAAAACTATCCAAGACCTTGGCCGGAGCGACCTCGTCTTTGGCGGAAACAGCCAGAGAAACATTGCCTTTTAAATTATCAATTTTATCTTCCGGATAACCCAACTCCCTAAAAGCTTTCTTGAGCAAGGTTTTTTTGACCACTGAATATTCAATGCCTTCCTCGTAAAGCTTGCTTCTGAAAACGCGATCGGACTGAACCTTGAGACCGGAAAAAACAGTCAGGACTGCGCCTTTGCCGTTCCTTAAGCTCTTGATTAAATTGTCTAATACTTCTTTCTTTTGTTGTCTGGACTTTGGCATAGTTTTGACTTTAAAAAAATAAAAAACTGCGGACAAGCCACAGGGTAAAATATTGGCCAATATTGGATAATTTTTGACCATAATCTTTACCTCGGCAGGATTTATGTTCATTTTACTGAAGCACCGGCTATCTCGGGCAAAACTACATTGTTAAAACAATTGTAGCAAATGCCGTTGCCTCTGTCAAATGCGATCGCTGCTGCGCTGGCGGATAAGTTATTTTTTCAGATATTCAGCGATATTCTTCTGGTGCTCGGCAAAATCTTTGGCATAGTGAACAGTGCCGGCTGAATTTTGCTCGGTGATAAAAAACCAATAATCAGATTCTTGCGAATAGATAGCAGCTTTAATGGCGGCAAGACTGGGATTGCAAATCGGCTGCGGCGGCAGACCGGGATAAAGATAAGTATTGAAAGGAGAGTCTTTTTTTAGGTCATCTGGCGTGGGTTCACGACCGACAAGATATTCAATCGTGGAGTCGGCCTGCAACGGCATACCGGCTTCAAGCCGCTTCCAAAAAATACCGGCGATAATCTTGGCGTCAGCTCCGGGATTTTGCGGATCCACTCTGGCTTCCCGTTCTACCATTGAAGCCATGGTGATAATATCAAAAATAGTTTTGCCTTGATTTTTTATTTCCGTTTTCAGCTCATCCGTTAATTTATCATTAAAATTGGCGAGTATTTTTCTGATGACATCTTCAGGGGTGGAATAGCTGAAAAAATAATAGGTGTCCGGGTAAAGATAACCTTCCAAGGAAACCTGCGCCGGCTTGTCTGACAAAAAATCATAAGCGGCAAGAAAATTCTGATTGAGCTTTGAAATGGCCATTTCAAAGCTGCCGGCTGAAAAATTTCCTTTGCCTGTCAGGGCCGCGTCAATGTCTTTTATGGTGTAGCCTTCTTTTATCAAAAGAGTTAAATTTTTGGTTGATTCGCCAACGGTCAAAAGGTCAACGAGCCTTTTAATATTGATAACCGAGGGCAATAAGTATTCGCCTTCGCGGAATTGACTTTCAATATCTTTGAGATAGGCGTAAGTCTCAAAAACAAAGGAGCTTTTGATAATGCCTCGCTGTTTTAAATGGTAGCTGATTTGGTTGATGCCCTCGCCTGGTTTAATGGTAAAGGCGGAGTCATCGGTAATTTTGACGGGATTGAGAATTTCAAAAACAAACCAACCGCTGGCCAAAAAACCGGCAGTGACAACGAGGATAAACAGATAAAAAATAATTTTCTTCATAATTATAAATATTCTTTATAGCCATCGCGCTTAAGAGCTGCCACGAGCTCGGTAATATCTTTGACTTTGTCTTTGGGTACGACAATAATGGCGTCTTTGGTATTGACCACCACCATACCTTTTAAGCCAACGGTGGTCAATAATTTTTTATGCTCCAAATTGTAGACGAACGAATCAACGGTATTGAAATTAAAAACCTTGCCCGAAGTGACATTTTCGTGGCCATCTTTTTGCAAGGCCTCTTTGAGCGCGTAGAGCGTGCCCGGATCAGACCAACCCATGTTGGTTTTTAAAATTACGGCGGAGTCAAGCGCTATTTTTTTAATTAAACAATCATCAAAAGAAATTTTGGGCGCCTGGCTGTAAATCTCAAAAGCCTGTCTTCCACTTTTGGCCGAAATAGTCTTTTCCACAATAGAAAATATATCCGGACTCAAGCGCTGATATTCACGCAAAATAAAATCAATTGAACTCACAAAATAACCGGAATTCCAAAAATATTCACCTGAATTAAACATCCGAGCGCACTCCTTTGACGATGGCCTGTACTGCCAGCCCAAAAAACGAAAATAATCAACTCCAGAAATCTGACCAGCCTTTTTGCCAACATGAATCCAGCCCAAATTATTGTTGGCGAAGCGCGGCTGCTCGGCCAAAAAAACAAAACGGTTGGGGTCTTTTTTAATAAGCTCCCCACCTATTTTTAAATTTTTGATAAAGTCAGCCGGATTTTTCATCAAATGGTCGGCCCAGAGAATAGCGATGGGTTCTTGCTTGAAAATTTTTTGCAAGCGACTCATGGCTAAACAAACAGCCGGACCGACATTTCTTCTGGCTGGCTCAATAAAAATATTTTTGACCGGCAACTCGGGAATTTGGGTTTTGACCAACGGCTCATAATCGCTTACGGTCTGAATATAAATGTCAGACCGACTGAAAGACGAGACAAGCCGTTCCACGGCCAAACGGAGCGTGGATTTATTGTCCCAGATGGCGTCAAATTGTTTGGGTGAATTTATTCTGGAAAGCGGCCAAAGGCGCGTACCAACGCCGCCGGCGAAAATGATGAACTTCATAATTGAGAAATTGAAAACTCTCGCGCTTGGCCCCTCCTCAATTGAGGAGGGAGTGAAGGTGGTGCTGGTCTAACATGCTTACGCAATCAACACCCCTCCCTTCCCTCCCCTCATCTAAGGGGAGGACGAAGCAAGTAATTAAAATTTATTAAATTACAAGATTATTAAATTTCGTCCGGTCATTGCGCGCGGTTTGTCGCGGTTCATAAGAAAAAGAATGGTCGGCGCCACATCGGCCAGGGCACCGCCGGGTTTTAATTTTCTAAAACGGCGCATTAGTTTTCGCGGTCCGACAAGACAAAATGGCACGAGGTTGGTTGAGTGTTGGGTGTCCACCTTGCCGGTAACAATGTCTATCATTTCCTCGGCATTGCCGTGATCGCCGACTAAAACGACAAAACCGCTGTTTCTGTAAACCACTGTTTCCACTATGTTTCTAACGCATTTATCCACACACTCCAAACCCTTGATAGTAGCGTTCAGGTTGCCGGTGTGACCGAGCATATCGGGGTTGGCAAAATTTAGGCCAATAAAATCATAAAATTTACCCTCCACGCTTTTGACCGCGATGCCCGTGATTTCACCGGCCGACATAGCCGGCGTTTGGTCGTAAGAATCAACGGCCGGCGAATTGACAAGAATTCTTTTTTCGCCGCCAATCGGCGCGGCATAACCGCCATTAAAAAAATAGGTCATGTGGGCGTATTTGTCCGTTTCGGCAATATAGAGCTGACGGCAATCTTTTAAGACCATAGGCAAGGTATCTTTTAGATCAGGCGAGGGATAGGCAGTCAAAATCCCAGGCAAGTCCGGGCCAAAATCGGTCATCGCGATGAAAATCAAATTCTTGAGAACCCGCTTGCGCTTGAAAGAGCGGGGATTATCATTATTAAAATCTTTCTGGACAAAGGTCTTGGTAAGTTGGCGCGCGCGATCAGAACGAGCATTAAAAAAAATCACGGCATCGTTGTCGCTAATACGCGGCAAGGGTTTGTTTTTATTGGCCATAATAATAGTTGGACTGATGAATTCATCTGATTCGCCGCGCGCGTAGCCGTCCTCAACGGCTTTGAGCGCGTCAGAGGCAAAATAACCGCCGTCATCAATTAGCGCGTTATAAGCCAGCTCGGTTCTCCCCCACTCTTTTTTTCTGTCCATGCCGTAAAAACGGCCCATGATAGTGGCAACGAATTCACGCGCCGGATCCAGCTGGGCCAAAAGATTTTTCAAAAAATTATAACCCTCATATTTGTCGGCGTCGCGGCCATCGGTAAAAAGATGAAAATAAACTTTTTTGACGCCGTGATCGCGCGTCAGCTTAATCAAAGCGGCCAGGTGATCAGGACAGGCATGGGCCGAATCCTTGCCGGTCAAAAGCCCAAGCAGGTGCAAATTTGATTTATTTTTTTTGACATGATCAAGCGCTTCCAAAAAAGCGGCGTTTTTAAAAAATGTGCCGTCGGTAATCATTTTTGTGATGGCGACTAAATCTTGCCAAACAATCCGGCCGGCGCCCAAATTGAGATGCCCGGCTTCAGAATTGCCAACGGAATCCGGGAATAAGCCAACGGCCTCGCCGGAGGCTTTGAGCTCGGTATAGGGATAATCGGCAAATAATTTATTCAAAAACGGCGTATTGGCTAAACGGACGGCATTGCCAGCATCGGACGGAGCTATGCCATAACCGTCAAGGATGACCAAGACGAAGGGGCGATAGGATATTTTCACATTTTGCCTTGTCATTTTGTCACCCTACGGGTGATCTTCCGCAGGGATGACATTTTGATTTTTAAATTTTAAGCTAGGAACGCTATGCTAAATTAACAACAAATTCAACTGATAATCTCCTCTTCTATCTGCAACAACCTATTGTATTTGGCCACGCGCTCGCCGCGCGACGGAGCGCCGGCTTTGATAAATTCAGCGCCGAGCGCCACGGCCAGGTCGGCGATAAAATCATCATGAGTTTCGCCGGAACGGTGAGAAATAACCAATTCGTAATCATGGTCTTGGGCCAGCTTAGCGAATTTAATTGTTTCCGTGAGCGTGCCAATTTGATTTGGTTTGACCACGACAGAGTTGGCAACAGAGAGCTGAACGCCTTCCCGAAGACGATTGACATTAGTGGTGAACAAATCATCGCCAACGATAATCGGGCGCAAATACTTCTCGCGCAATTTGATAAATTTTTTGTTGTCTAACTTATAATTGTGAACGGACAAATTTATCGCCGCGAATTCTTTAGTCATTTTTTGCCAAGCGTACCAGTCGTCTTCCGCGAGTGGATCTTCAATTAATAAAAAAGGGTATTTGGCAAACCACTCGCGATAGAGATAAATCAACTGGTCAGAATCCAAAAAAGATTCGTCTAAGCTGAAATTATAAAGGCGCTCGCCCGGCAGATAAAAAGTAGAGGCGCCGGCGTCCATGCCTAAAACGATTTCCTGACCGGCTTTATAGCCAGCCTCGGCAATGCTTGAGAGGATATAATCAACTGCTTTGATTGAAGAATCAATGTTCGGCGCGTAGCCGCCCTCGTTGCCGACATCAATATCCAGGCCTTCTTTTTTTAAAACGCGGCCCAGGGCGTGAAAAACTTCCGAGCCGATACGCAATCTTTCTTTAAAATTAACATTCTTAACGGGAATAATATGAAACTCCTGAAAATCCAAATTGGTGTCGGCGTGCTTGCCGCCGTTGAAAACATTAAAAAGCGGGATGGGCAGACTGATTGGATTTTTAAGCTGATAGATCTCCCGCAAATATTGATAAATCGGCAGGCTTTTAGCGGTGGCGCCGGCCCGGGCGCAAGCCAAAGAGACGCCGAGCATGCCGTTGGCGCCAAGATTCTCTTTGTTGGCGCTATTGTCCAGCTCAATCATTTTTCGGTCTATTTTTTCCTGTTCCAAAACATCAAGACCGGACAAAAGTTTATTGATTTTTTCATTGACATTTCTGACTGCCTTGAGCACGCCCTTGCCGTCGTATCTTTTCTTGTCGTTATCGCGCAACTCAACAGCCTCATGGCTGCCGGTGGAAGCGCCAGAGGGCACGGAAGCGACCCTAGTCACGCCATTTTCAAGAGTGACGGCCACTTCAACGGTCGGATCGCCACGGGAATCCAGAATTTCACGGGCTAAAATATTTTTAATGTTCATATAATTACTCTGATAAAACGCGGATTAACGCTGATGGCTCTGATATTTTGCGTTTATTATTCTTTTAATTATTAACTTTTGTGAACGAAAATTCACCAATAGAATTAAAGGTAATTTTAACGCCTCAAGATAACGGAGCGACTGTCTGAAATCTTCTTGGGTTAAAAATTTTTTGGCTTTCAGCTCCAATCCTATTTGATCCCAAACAATAAAATCCAAATATAATCTGCCAATATTTTCTCCGTCAAAATCTAGTGCTATTTCTTTTTCCCGTGCATAAGGAATAGCTAACTTTTTGAAAACCACTTCCAGAGCGTTGCCATAGGCTTCCTCTTTTTGCACCGAACTTAGTTTATTGTGAACATCAAACAGAATGCCTCGTAATTTATAGGTTTCTTCTTTAAAAATTAAATCAACTTTCTTGTCAATCATAAATTTAGTATCAGAGCTATCCGAGTTTATCAGAGTTAATCAGGGTGTGGTTATAACCCGGGCAGTTTTTTGCCGCCTAAAAACTCCAGCATTGCTCCGCCGCCGACAGAAACAAAGACATTGGTAGGAATTTTTTTGCGCTTCAAGATTTCGCTTGTTTCTCCCCCGCCGATAATTACACGGGCTGGGGATTTAATAATTGCCTGGGCAATCTTTTCAGTGCCAATTTTAAATCTCTGATCTTCAAATTTTCCCATTGGCCCATTCCAGATGATCATTTTCGCCTGACGGATAATATCTTGATAAAACTTAATGGTTGCCGGGCCGATATCTAAAATTTTATCATCCTGCACTTGCCAATCAAGCGGTAATATAATTTTTGAATTTTTAATTTTGTAATTTTTAAATAAATTATAATTTTTAATTTTTAAAGCTAAAATCTTTTGCGCTTCGCCAAGATATTCATTATCCACGAGTGACTTGCCGACTTCAACGCCCTCTGCTTTCAAGAAATTATTGGCCACGGCGCCGCCGACTAAAATGTAATCGGCTTTGCCAATAAATTGTTTGATCACCGGCAGCTTGGTCTCAATCTTAGCGCCGCCAATAATTAAAACCAGCGGCTTTAAAGGATGGCTGACGGCTGAACTCAATTGTTTAATTTCTTCAGTCAGATGCAAACCAGCGTAACTCGGCAGATATTCTCTGATAGCGGAAACAGACGCTTCGTTCCGATGACTAACGGCAAAAGCTTCATTAATATAATAATCAGCGAGTAAAGACAATTTTTTGGCGAAGCGGCGGCAGTTCTTTTCTTCACGATCAGAAAAGCGCAGATTTTCTAACATAATAATCTCGCCCGATGCCATTTGCCCAACGACGCGAGAAACAGCTGGCCCAAGATAACGGTCAATCTTATCTATAAAAGTAATCCGTCCCCCAATTTTCCGCGACCATTTTTTCTGTTCGCTGAGAGGGGATCCCCCGTAGGGGGATAATCCGTAATCCGTCCCCCAATTTTCCGCGACCATTTTTCCTGTTTGGTGATGGGGGATCCCCCGCAGGGGGATAATCCGTAATAATTGTTCTAGGCGATCCTTTATGGGCACTAAACTTAATTCAGGAACGATTCTACCGCCTGGCCGGCCAAGATGACCGATTAAAATTATTTTAGCTTTTTTCTTTAATAAATATTTGATAGTCGGTAAACACGCTTGTAATCTGCTGTCATCCGCAATTTTAAATTCCGCGTTCGTCCGCGTTCCTGTCTGTGTTCCTGTCTGCGTTTGTCCGCGCCGCGCAAGCGGTATGTCAAAATCACAACGGACCAAAACGCGCTGACCAGCGATATTTTTTAATGAAGCGAGCGGTTTTAGCGGCATAAATTATTTTTTATTTTTACCAAGCTGATCTTTGAGTCTCTGGCTCGCGCGGCCGATTTTATAAGTCAGCGAAACAACAATAACCGTGATCAAGATCGCGTAGCCAAACATAGCCGCGAGACTAGACTGCTCGCCGAAAATAAGGCGGAATAACTTTTGAATGGCGTCGTTCCAGGCCAGGGCGGCGACCAGGCCAAGCCCGGCCGTGATTAAGGCTGACATTTTTTCCAAGATTTCCAGCTTTATGTTTTGATCCATAAAAAAATAGGTTAATGAGCTTGGGTTTATTTTACCATAAATTTAAGCCAGGCCAAAATTTAGCGCATTTACTGGTTCAGATTTTTGATCTTGATATTGGGGTTGGATGAATACTTGTTTGATAAAATAAATATTCAATGGGTTCACTGTTCCTCCAGGGTTAGAAACAAAAAAAGAGCCCCAAATAATGAGCTTCCCCGCAGCAGCGTTGACGGTAGCATATGGATGATCAGCTTACGGAACTAATATTCTAGAAAGCAAGGGGTTGATCCGTGAAATAACTTCATGGGTGCTTGTGTTAATAACCTTGGCAAAATCATAAACTGTTATTTCTTCCTGACCAGATCGTCCGATTAAAACAGCTTCATCTCCTATTTTTATGTTTTCAATGCCTGTCGCGTCTACCATACACATATTCATAGTAATCCCTCCTAAAATTTTTGCGCGTTTTCCATTTATCAAGACATATCCCACCTTGGCATAACGTTTGTCAATACCGTCATAGCAACCTGCGCCCAAGACCGCCACCGTAGTATCGCGGGAAACTATTTCAGAGTGTAGATATCCAACCCCAGTGTTTAGTGGTATTTTTTTTATATTAACAACCGTCGTTTTCCATGATAGGGCCGGACATAGATTAAACTCATTATTTTTTTCATGCATAAACTTTAATAAAGATTCTCGGCCCCAAAGTCCATAGAGAGCGCTGCCTATCCTAACCATATTAAGATGCGTTGCTTTATAAAGAACTGCCGACATTGAAGACGCGGCATGCATAATTTTTGGCTGAATACCAAGATTAGCCAGCGAATCTACGACAAAAATAAATTTTTTTAGCTGTGCCGAATAAATTTCAACATTGTTTTCGTTAATAAGTTTAGCAAAGTGGGTACACATTCCTTCAACAATAATATTAGGTAATTTTGATATTTTTTTTACTAAAATAATTGCGTCTTCTGGCCAAAGCCCCAATCGAACCAACCCCGTATCAACTTTTATATGAATCTTGGCGGGGTTTTCTGCCGTTGCTTTTCTTGAAAGAGCAACGGCTAAATCATAGTTATAAACAATCACGCTAAACTGATTTTTAACGACTTCAGCCGCATCATTATTTGCCACATATCCCAAAATTAGTATTGGATTTTGACAATTTTTCCTGGCAAGATTCGCTTCATCAAGAGAATCAACGCCAAACCAAGCGACAATTGATTTAGTCGCTGATACGGTAGTTTCAATACCCGCGCCATAGGCATTCCCCTTAATGATGGCTAAAATAAAAACATCTTCACCTATTATTGTTTTCAATTCAGCGATATTTATTTGCAAAGCTTTTTTTGAAACCTCAACCCATGTTTTTTGTTTCATAAGTCACTGTTTAAAATAACGCGACAAAACGATTTGGATACACCGATTTTCTATATCTAAGAACTAAAACGCAATACTCCTGATACGATCTACCTTCATTAATTAGTTTCCTGATCGCAAAAAGCTTTTTATACATCGCCTCATAAATTTCTTTGTCGCTAATTTTATGAATTTTACACGCCCTGTCAATTACTGATTTACAGTAATATGCAAGCTCTTCATTTGTTTCCTGGACCAACTTGTTTCTTTCTTCAAAGATGATTTCCAGCTTATTAAATAATTTCATTACATCTTTGTACACAAAACGAGAGAACGCCGCTAGCGGTATGCCAAGTGCATTGTGCGTGTGCTGAACAAGGCTTTGCGGCATTTGATGAGTCTGATAATAAGGAGTTGCTAAAATATAGCCCCCGTCTTCCACCATTTTAATGCATCGAGCTAACATTTTTTCAGGATTTGAAAAAAAACGAAGACCACCACCAACGATAATGTGGGTGAATTTCTTTCGTTGTTTATATATATATCCATCAGTTACTTGATAGGAAACATTTATATCTGGCGCGTAATGTTTTTTATTGAAATTCGCCATTTGTATAGAATTTTCTGATAAGTCAAATCCCACGCCACTGCACCCCGTCATGGCAGCTAATTCTCTTGATGAAAATCCAGTACTGCATGCAACTTCTAGAATATGAGATTGATTGGTTATTTTTGAAAATGTGGCAAGCTTTGAAAGAGTTGAGTATGATCCGGGCGGTGTATTCCATTGATTGATAAAACCAATAAAGTCCGGGTAGGAAAATTTTTGTATGGAAACAGCAGTAATGTTTTCTATTTTAAACATGATGATCTAACAAATTACGAATGGAATAAATTTTTACATTCTTCACGCAAAAAATCACCAATTATTTCCACCTTGGGATTACCTTTGGCAGCAACTTCCGCCGCAGTAATGTGAACAGTCCGCCAGACCCACTTATTATTTCTATAAACGGAGCCATAGTCGACAATATCACTCAATCTTGCGCCAAACACAATACCTCGTAGCTTCACCCAGACTGCAGCTGTAGTACACATTGGACAAGGTTCGTGGGTTGTATACAAAATACAATCCTCGAGAAAACGTTGCCCTATATTTTTTAGCGCTTTTCTGATAACTTCAATCTCTGCGTGTTGAGTAGGATCACTCATGCTTCTGGTAACATTGGGAGATCTAGCAATAATTTCATTATCTCTAACAACAACAGCACCGATAGAATAGTCGTTATTCCTTCTCGCCTTTAAAGCCTCCTCAATGGCGGCGCGCATATATGTTTCCCTTGTTTCAATCATATTGATTTAAAATTTACATGAAGATTATTTTAATGCCTCAAGCTCGGGGAATCTAATTTTAATTTCTTCTAAAATTTTCTTGTACACTTCGTCTGGTTCGCCCGAAGAATCAATATTAACTATCCTATTTTTTATTGCTTCAGAGAGGTGCTCTTTCGCTTTTGCGTACTGCTCATACTTATTGTCAATATTATTTCTTTTAAAATCATAATCCGGGTCACTAGCGTCAAGCCTGGTGAGTAAAATTTCTTTTGGGGCAGATAATTCAATAATTAAATCCGGCAAAATCATATCAGCTGTTATTCTCTTGCGATGTTTCAATCCGGGCGGATAAAGCTCTTCGTTTGAAAAAATTTTTTTTGGCGGAGGTTCCAATTGCAAACTCTTTAAAGTAGCTTTGGATATTAGTGAACGGTCAATGAGCAACACACCAAAATCAAATGGTGCCGAGGGCTTAGTAATTTCCTTTGTCAAGATTCGATCTCTCCACACAATTAACTCCCGTGCCAACCGATAGCTTGCTTCATCCCACAGACTCCACTCTGCTCCATTTTTTACATTTTTTAGTTGCTCACTAATTTTTCGCCAGAAATCAGATTCTGGATCTGCTTGCGAAACACCTAAACCCCGCCTATATCCTTCTCCTCTTATTGAGACGCAGGGAATGCCAATTTCTTCCAACTTGTTTTTTAATAATTCAATTTGCGTACCCTTGCCCGATCGATTTATGCCCTCAAGTGCAATAGAAATTATTTTATTTTCATTTCTCATAATAGCCTGTAAATATTTTATAATTTATTGTCTCAGTTTTTCTCTTAAATTTTGCAATGCGGTTTTATCATCGTCAAATTTTAGCAAATTTATTGCCTCATCAAAATTAACCCATCTATATTCAATGTGTTCCTCATTGATCGTCACTTTTTGATCTTTAGATACATTTACAGCGAACGCAACTACAACAAAAATATTATTATGGTAATTAAAACTAAACCGGTGAATTTCATCGCTCCAACTTGCTGCATCTTTAATGCCAGTTTCCTCAAACAACTCTCTTTTCCGGCAATCAATGGCCGATTCTTGCAACTCCAGCGTTCCATTGACCACATTCCAAAAACCTCCGCGCGCTGCGGTTCTTTTCAATAACAAGACTTCAAATTTTTGTCCCTTCTTTTTATAAACTATGCTTTGAATTATTACGGGTAATCTATTGGACATATGATTTATTGTTAAACCTAAATTTAATTTTACCATTAACCATGCCACTTCTCCCGATGTATTGTTTGGCCGCGGAAACATAAATTGAACTAAGAATTTGAGCGGTCAAACCATGATAAAGAATATTTGATCCCTGGTTCTCCGGTGGCACATGTTTGATAATAGATTTATAAAAATCCATAATGCAATTGCGCCTAGCATCCTCCTGGTGACCCCTCGAATAACCGAGGTCGTTTACAGGACTTAGCGACCGCATGTTCAAATATTCATAAGTTTGTAATTCTGGAAACATGGTTTTATTTCTGAAAATGTGAATATCAAAATGATACTCCCCTCCAACTTCATATGGATGAAGGTTTCCTTTTTGAACTTCTTCTGATTGTAAGGAATTGATAATAATAGATTGGAACGGACCTTGCTCAATAATATATGACTCTTGCCGCACCCGGCCATTCCCTTTGTACAAATCTCTGCCCGTAGAGTCAAACCACCCTCTTCTGCTAAAGCTATTGTGCAGCGAATTGCAATTAATGCTCGTGATAATATTCCCTCCATTCAGAAACGAAATGTGTGTGAAAGCATCCACCTCTCCCGTAACTTTTCTAATGCCTTGTTCTATATTTGAATTCCACTTCATATCTGGAAAAATTTTTAAATAATCCTTTTTTGAAAATTGCGCAAAAATGTCTCTTGGTCTAATAAAAGTAGTTTCCAATTTAAGATTATCCCATTTTTTATCTGCTTTCAATGACGCTTCTACCAACCAAATTGCGATGTCCAAGCTATGAAATCCGGAATGGGACATTTTCCCATATCCCTGATTATATGGATGATAAGCCTGGCTTATGAATTCATTTGGGAATGTCCACTGTCCGTCTGAATGAAATGTTTGAATGAAGGTAACTGGGCAATCTGATATTTCTGCCATTTCTATTATCTTTTGTCTTATCATTTGAAAACCGACATGAAATCTTCGCTGAGCTTGGATGCTAAAAACCAGATTTTGTTTTTTGTTTTTTTCAATATATAGTTCTGCTAATTTTGTATAATCTTTAAATAATTTATTCGCCTTATTGACGCTAGTTGATACATCAACCCCAGTTGAAATCGGTTTATCAAGAAGTATGTGTAAATTGCTGTCAAGCGCCCATTTTGCATATTTGAAATGCGCGAGTGGTTCAGTTGCTATGATAACCGCTTCAATTTTATGTCTTTTTATGGTTTCATTCAAGTAACTGGATTCTTCTTTATTTAGTGTATCGGAAATGGAATTATTTTTCGTATAGTAGCAAGGGGAGGCAACTCCTATTCTTCCTAAAAAATCTTCTATCTTTTCTTTTTGAGATGCTAAATCCCAGCAAGCCACCAAATTACAAAACTCACTGCTCTTAATATAAGGCAAATAAATTCTCTTCGCGTGATATCCGACGCCAATCAAAAGCGTATTAACTTTCATAACGGAGTTCCTATTTTCATTTTACCCCAAACTGCTGGAAACAACAAAAAACGGCAGAATGACTGCCGTTTAGAAAAAATTTAACAAGGTGTCCGCTGTAATGATGAGCGGGGTGTTGATAATCAAATAGCCGAATTGGGCTAGACCTGACCGCATAACCAATGATTTAGTTTAAGGCTGGATTACAACCTTCAAATCAGCTTAGGGCTATGGGCAACAAAAGTCAAGGAAAGTTATCCACAGCCATCACAGATGGCCGGGAACTTGGTGTTTTTCTGATGCTCTTTGTTTTTTCTTTCTGGATGCCCGGGTCAAGCCCGGGCATGACAGTCGCGCCAAATGTTTTAGTGTTTTTGCCCCTAAGTCACCCGTCTACCACTCATAATGATAATCCACTTTGGAAATTGGCGGACTGTGTTTTTTGTATTCTATCTTTCTTCCCAGCCCGGGGCTTGATAGCAATATGATTTGGCTTTAGCCTCGGCGTGATCCAAAGACTCAACTCCGTCTTTCTCGCTGACAATGGTGTAATAATAATCAACCTGCGGCAAAACTTCTTTATCCTGGTAAGTACAAGGTGTCATATTATTGGCGCATTCGGTGGGGGTGATTACCAGCCAAGGGACGCCGGCGGTAGTGTAGTCGGTAGTGCTTTTACGAATATTATAAACATAACCAGTCACGCCGCCAACATTAAGATTATTCCATTTTAATTCTAATTGACCGCAAGTAGGAGTAATCGTCAGGCCGCTAACGACACTGTCGGTCGTGCCGGCTAAGGGACAAATATTGCTCGGTGAACCGCCGCAGGCCGGATTAGGATTGACGGTAGAGTTGTAAATGCCGGAGCCGCCGACATGAGCGAAGATATAATAAGTATAAGTGGTGCCGGCAGTTAGGCCGGTGTCAGTATAAAAACAAGGATCAGTGGTGCAGGCAACATCAAGGGTGACACTGTTTCTGGTGATGGAATACGAGCTGGCCGCGCCTTGCTTTTGCCATTTTAAAGAGAGTTGAGTAGAGCCTAGGGGCTTGGTTTCATAGAAAGTGAATTCGCGCAGGTCGCAGCCGCCGGCGCCGTTTGGCGCATAACCGACCGCGCAAGTGCAGACATTAACCGCGGTATCACAGCCAGCGCCGGTATAACATTCTACCCGGCGATACGGCGAAGCGTCAAGACAGTTGTTGAAAGAACTCTGGCAGCTTTGATAAGCTGACCAGGCCGGGCAGTGGCAATTGTCCGGGCAGATTGAAGCGCGCGTCTGCAGATAGCGGAAACCGTTGGCATTGTTGTCGCACTGGGAAGTGGAGCACGGTAAAGGTGTGTAGCAAGCTGGCTCGCAACCAAGCCCGGCGCAACCGTAGGCAACCGGATCAAGATGAACGGTCTGAATTGATTGATCAGTATTACTGGCCGCGTCTCTGGCAGTCAGGATGACGGTATAGTCTGTTTGGGGCGCGCTATAACTGGTGCAAGTTTGCATTATATTGCAATATTGAAAAGCAATCCAGTCGGCCGAACGAGCCCCGGCAGAAACGCGCACCTCATCAACCGTGCCGCCAAAACCGCCGCCAACGCGCCACCAAGTCCAGGCGCTAACCTCGCTTGGTTTATCACTGCCGCCTTGTTCTCCGTAAAGTATGCCATTACGATAAATCTTGGCGCGATTGTTGCCACTATCAGTTTTAATAAAAGCAGTATAATACCAGGTGTTATTAACATGGCTAGCGCCAGTATAATTAAGCGATTGCGGGCTGGTGTTGGTTGAAAAATAAGTGAAGCCATTGTTTTTAATGCTGTAACGGACAGACTCGCCCCAGATTTGTTTGGCCGTAGCGCTAATATTAGTTGGTTTGTACCACAATTCCCAGGTGTAGGGATCATTGCGCAAAAGACCGCTGTCCATTCTGGTAATATAATTATTCTGGCCGGCAGTAATGGCTACGCCATAGCCAAGCTGGCCAGCAGCTTGGTAAGCAATGCCTGTTTCAGCCGTGCTGTCTAAATTCAAAGAAGTGGAGTCCTGAAAATGACCGGAGTTATCATTTAAATGCCAGACTAGACGATAATTATTAGTCCAGACATTGGCGGGAGAGAGTTTGGAAGATACCGAAGCCGCGGCATTGCCATAATAAAGGTAAATGTAATCGCTGTTGCTGTTGCCGGCTATCTGCTGAACCTTGACCCAGGCAATCATTTCTTGATTGCCATAATCCCATTTTTCCAATTCAAAATAAAGTTCGCTTGAACCATTGTTGTCAATAAAACGAAGATCAGAACCGTTACTTTTAACATGGGCCCAAAAATCAATGTCCACGGCTGTTTGTTTGACTAAAACAGGAAAATTATCCAGTGCTGCCCGGCCAGTGTTGTCAAAAGTGATTTTGCGCCGATACTGCCAAGCCGCTCCAGCGCTCCACCAGTCAGCCGGCGGCACGCCGCCGGTGTATTGGTGCACCGGGTGCTGGTTCGTGCCGTTGTAGCCAATGGCATTACAAGTAGTGGCCGGGCAAATTTTTCCGTCGCCAAAATCCCAGGTCCAGCCGGTTACGCCGCCCACGCCACCTGATGATTGATCAATAAAAATAACCGTGTTGCTATTAGCGGCGCACCATTGATAAGCGGCGTCTACGGGCGAGCCGGCGCAAGCAGAGGTGGACGCGGAACACTGGACCGAAATGGTCTCATCGCTCTCGTTGTTTCTGGCTTTGACAGAAGTGGTGTAGCTGGTGTTGCAGGCAAAGCCGGACGATTGGCTCCAGGCAAGGCCAGGAATCCAGTTGGAATTGCCGGCAGTGTTACTGGCGTAAAAAGAATTTTGCGCGCCGCCAGAAACCCAAGACCAATTTATCTGACTGGAAGAAACAGTAGCGCCGGAACAGGACGCGGGCGTATTGGCTGAAGTGTAGGCAGACGCG
>Ga0075938_103_pt1 | contig 20281 bp, 15 predicted proteins | sample RifGroA2_FD_67947 | JGI IMG/M metagenome (GOLD analysis project Ga0075938, IMG submission 67947) | Parcubacteria (Kuenenbacteria) bacterium GW2011_GWA2_42_15
AAGAGACGACGAGCATGGGGATCTCTTTTAAGGGTAATTCTGGTTTCGACTCGAATTTTCCTTATAAGGATTTTCTTCTCTTGGAGTAATTAGGGCTTTACAACAAAAATACCCCGCATTTATGGGGTATTTTTGTTTTTGGCTTTAGTCACATCCTGTCTATAATTTTAATTTTACACTAGAATACGCTATAATTATAGACATGAACGCAATAATCAAAAAACGCAATTTAGGTCAATTTTTTACCACAAACTCCGATTATATCCTACAAGGATTCAGTGCCTTTGTAAAAAATAAAGAAGTCACTGATCCTTTTGCTGGAAATCGGGATTTATTAAATTGGGCAAAAAACAACAAATGTAAAAAATTTGTGGGTTTTGATTGCGATAAAAACTATATTGATAAAAAAAATGTCTTTTTCAATGATTCTATAAATTCGCCTAAATATTATAAATTCGTCTGTACCAATCCGCCGTATCTGCACAAAAATAAAGCCACAAAAGAAATCAAAGGAAAGTTTTTTTCTGGTAAAAACTCCAATCTTGAAGACTTATATCAAGTTTCCATTTCTTCCATCTTAAGCTGTGAGGAAGGTATAATCATAATTCCTTTAAATTTTTTATGCGCTGAAAATTCAAAAAAAATCAGGGAATTATTTTTTGAAAAATTTGAAATAATCAAATTAAATATTTTTTCAGAACAAGTTTTTGACGATACTACATATAATGTAATTTCATTCTATTTTAAAAGAAAACAAAAAATATCCGATAAAAATATTATAGAAACGACAATTTATCCCGAAAATAAAAAAACAAAACTAACGCTTGAAAAAAAATCGGGCTGGCAATTTGGCGGGGAGTTTATTTATAAAATAAAAAATGTTAAAAATGATTTGGGCGTTTTTCGCCTAACGGAGGATTACTTAAAGTCCGGAGAATATGAAGTGGAAGTTGCACTTCAAAACATTAAAGATAAAAAAATATTAAAACTAAGCGACGATATTAAAAAATTGCTTGAAAAAAATATTTTATTTTTACGAGCCATAGACAGCAAAAACGGCAAAAAAATTCAGCTTGAAGATATAAGAAAATATAAGATAGCGGGTCTTGTCGGAAAAAACACTTCGCGAAATATGGCTCATCTGATTTTTAAAAAAGAAGTGTCTATTAGTGAACAAATAGAACTAATGAAAAAATTTAACGATGAACTGTCGGTTAATCGCGAAAAATACCTTTCTTTTTTTCTTACAAATTTCAGGGATAATAATCGCAAAAGAATATCATTTGATTTAGCTTACAAATTTTTAAACCTTATTTATTATGAAAAAAATTCAAAACAACCTGCATTATTTTGAAATATCTAAAAATAATCAAGAAAAACTGCTTGATAATTTTTATGTATTTGACGAAAAGCACCCCGATCTGAACAAATACATTAAAAATACCAAAGAAATAAAGAATCTTCTAATCACCATTAGAACACTGCAAAGCAAAAAAGAAAAATCAGCGGTGATAGATAAATATTTTTTAGAGTTATCCAAAATCATCGGTAAATATTCCAACTGTTCTGAATTCGCTTGTTTTGTGAACGCTTGCGACAATATTATAAATGAAGCAAAAAATGAAATGAACTTGCTTAAAAAAATAACTGAAAAATATTTTACCAAAAGAGTATTAAATGAAATAGTGCCCGAGGAATGGGTACAAGCGATATTAGACGCGAATTCATCGCGTAAAAAAGGTAAATGTGGAGAAAATAAGCTTATTCATATTTTAGAGAAACGAGGATTCAAAGAAGTTTTTGATTGGGATGATTTTTTAAAGGCTGATTATTGCGTAGTAAAATTTTCAAAAAAATTCAGCTTGAAAAATGTCCGCAAAAATTTAGATGTAAAAATAAAAACTAAAAAACAAAACAAAACTCTTGATTTAATAATTAAAGCGAAAAGTGAAACTTTACTTTGCGAAGCCAAACATCTAAACACTTCTGGTGGCGGGCAAGATAAACAAATTTCGGAATTAATAGAAATTCTTGGACTTACCGAAAAAAATGGGGTTTCGTATATTTCATTCTTGGATGGCAAATATTCTAATATTTTATTAAGCGATAGCGGACACGGCGACAAAATAACCACACAAAGAAAAGAAATAAAAAAATTCCTCAATAATAATCCTGATAACTACTGGGTAAATACCGCTGGTTTTACAAGCCTTATTTCTGATTTAAAATAAGGAGTTTTGGTTTTAGACATTCATCTCTTCAATTCCCGTCCACCCTGCCCAAAACCCAAAAAGACACCGCCTCTCGGCCAGTGTCTTTTTAAATCCGTTAATTCGTTAATCCACTAATTCACTAATTATCAATTTCCATCTACGCTCTCCACGGTACTCGTCGCCGTTCCTCCCGGCTCTTTCCCGATCAAACACACCTCCTGCCACGGCACATAATGCGACCGGAAAACATCTTCTCTTGGCTCCTTGCCCGCGGCTGCCGGCCACGACACAACTCTTTTGAAATAAGCGTCTGCTCCATTGTGCGCTTTTTCTACGCACTTTTTTACCCCCGGTTTTAAATCCTCTGTCTCCACTATCCTTGTATCCCCCGGTTTCACGATATTATAAATAACAGGCGTTGTCGTCGCCACTTCTCTTTTATCGCTCGTCCCCCAAAAATCAAAAAATAATTTATTGCCGTCCACTTTGGTTTGCAAAAGCAAATAATTGCCCGTGTCGTTTATAAATTTAAAATCCGGCCACGGATTGTAAATTGTCGCGTCAGTCCCCGCCGGCTCGTAATAAACGACCCGGTAAGAATGGTTCCGCCGCTCGGTTATTGGCAGTCCGGCGTTAATGGCCAGCCTAAAAAATGTAGTGCCAATCTGGCACAAGCCTCCGCCGTATTCCGGCACGGTCTTGCCTTCCCGTATCACCAATTCCGGTTTATAGCCGGTGCTAGCGTCAATCTCGCCCAATGCTGTAAGCAGTGAAAACTCTTCATCTGGCTTGATAAGTAAACCATTCAAAGAATTCGCTCCGACGCCGATATTGTGCCTTCTATTAACTGGCGAACCGCCAAAATCAGATTCGCCCCTCCCCAATAGTTCTTTTGTCCCCAAGCTGTTCACATTCTCGTTGTTTATTTTTGATTTATCCAACGCCATTATTAAAGCAGCTGTTTGCCTTTTTTCTGTTAAAACCGTCTGCTCAATTGATTTTATTGTCTCGTCAATATCTAAAATACTGCCATCCTGCGACACCTGGAATTCAACCACCCGGCCGTCTTGTATTTGGAAACGAGCGTCTTTGGCTGGCTGATTAACTTCCTTGGCTATCTCAGCCAAGGTGTTTAGCGCCTCATCACTGTCAACCCCCAAATAAACTTCACCAACCTCTCCTTCTTTTATTTTTAACCACTGACGCCATTTTCTTTCTCCGATCGTCCATCTTTTTAAAACCGTCTCTTCTCCATCCGTCCCTTGCTTCTGCGCCAAATAAATCGGCGCCAAAGACAAAACTGACCTAACTTCATCAAGCAATCCTTCAGCTCTAATTTTATCAACCGCTGGCTTGTCCTCTTCCGTCGCCAGAAAAATAGTCTGATTATCCAGATGGTCTAAATTATTTTTTAAACCCAATAAAGCCTTTTGATAATTTAAAACCGTGCCCATTTTTTCTGCCGCTATTTCTGGCTGATCGCCGACAAAAACCAAGTTAGCGTCCTTACCTGGTTTTTCCAGATTATCAAACTTGCCTCGCAAAGTATCCAACACGCTTTTTTCATTCAATTTATACTCCGGCCGGAAATTTATTCTGCCGAACAGCGCCTTTATTTTTTCCTTTTCCGCTTGCCAGCCGCCGTCCTCACGACCAATCGCGAAAGCCTTGCTCACGATTTTTTCTATCTCATAGCTCCAAAGCTCATAGGCCAAGCCGCTGCTGTCTGCCCCATGCACAATCGGTTTTATCGTCTCTGTTTTTTGTTCATATTTAAAATCAATTCCTTGTTTTCCCAATCTGTCAGTCTTGGCCAAAAGCAAGGCGATTGACTGTTCTGCCGTCTTGCCGCCCAAATCCAAGCGGCCGACCGAAACGCCCGGATATATTTTATTGCGATAATAAAAACCGTAGATTTCCACCAGCCCGCCAAGAACAACGGCCACCATTAAAAAAATGGCCATTACTATTAGCCAATTATAAATTATTCCACTTACCTTACCAACTTTTAATTTATGCGACATAAACTCACTCCGTTTTTAAAAGCTCGTTCAAAACAGTCTTGACATTTTTTTCTCTCTCTTCCTCTTCGGTTTTGGCGGTTGATAAAAATAATTTAACCGCCATGCCCTCGTGCGCGTCACTCGGCAATTTCTCTATCGGCCAATCCAACGATTGCCCGTCTTCCAATTTCAAAACCGCCAGCCGGCCCTCTATTCTGTCCACCGTGCACAGCATATTTTTTCTCTGGTTGTATGCTTCCTGTTCCATCAATCAATTAAATCCAATATTCTTATAATGTTTTATTGTAAAACCAGTCGGCACCTTCTCAAGCGCCAGACAATCAAAACGATAATCGCACTCTTCCTTTTTATCAATTAAATAAACTTGGGCGGCTTTATCTATTTTTTCCAATTTTTCATTGCCGACCGCTTCTTCCGGAAAGCCGTAGACATCCGACCCGCGCGCCTTCACCTCCGCGAAAACAATTTCACGGCTTGCTTTGTCTAACGCTATAATGTCTATCTCGCCAAACCGTTGACGATAATTCCTTTTCAGGATTTCATAGCCGTTATCTTCCAAATACGCGACCGCCGCTTCTTCTCCAATCTTACCTTTCTCTTTAGTATTCATAATGAAATTATAAATATTTTTCCTTCTCTTCTTTTTTCTTTTGTTCCTCGCGCTTCTCTGGCACCACCCTAATCATATACCTAAAGATGCTGTAAGCCCAAAAGATTGCCCATAGACATACTAGTAACAACAGAAACGGCATGCCCAGAAAACCAAACCCTTCCTGTCTGGCAAAAACCAAACCCAGTCCGACCAAACCGATAAATAAACACATGTTTCGCACTTTATTCCAAAACTTCTTCTTTAAATTATCTTCCTTATTTTTTTTGATAAATAGATTAGCCAAAAATCCCAAAATAACCATTACGCCAAATGCAATCACCGTCAAACGAAAACTGGCCAACAGCCACGGCTCCGGCCTCAAGTTGAACCAATAGTTTAAAGTCAATAAATTATGCATGTGTTTTTATAATTTCTCAAAAATTATTCCGTAATGAAATTTGCCCGCCGATATTTCCTTAATTTCTTTTAACCCGGCGCCCAAAGCCAGCTCTCTGACCTTTTCTTGCGCTATCTTCATCTCTGCCGGCGGCCCAAAGGGAAATCTACCCCGCTTCCAGTCAACCACTAAAAGTCTACCTCCACGCCTCATTATTCTTGCCGATTCGCGCAAGATCGTTTCCGGCTTTTTATTTTGGAAAAGCACACTTATTAAAAATGCGTAATCTACGGACCCATCGTGAACCTCGGTCGCGCCATAGTCTTCTAGATTTGACCAGATGGTTTTTATATTATTCAAGCCGAGCATTTTGGCCCTGTTTTCAATATTTCTCAAAATCAGCTTCAAAATATCCACCGCGTAGACAATACCGGTTTCGCCTATTTCCTGTGCCGCCTGGAAAGCAAAATATCCTGTAGTCCCGCAGCCCAAATCCGCGACCTTGGCACCGGAACAGATGCCCAATTGACGAATTAATAAGCCATACGCGTCCAAAATCTCTCTGCCGCCTGGAAATTTTTTGTCTCCCATATCATTATTTTAACGGGATTGTCGCCGAATACCATTCCAAATTTCGTTATGAAAGCGCATTCAGTGATAGTCCCTTATAAAGCTATTATATAAAAACCCCGCCAAAAAATCAACACGCTATTCGTTCTGCCCTCCCCTTGCCAAGGGGAGACATCCGCCCAAGAACCATCTTCCTGCTCTCTGCTTCAAAAATAATTTATTGAGAAAATTGACGGACTTAATTTATTGCTTTATTTCTTATCTCTTGTTAATTGTCAGCTGTTTTCTGTGTTTTTCGCCCTGCGGGCGATCCCTGCCTCGCCGCCTGCCTCGCCGCCTGCCTGCCGCCTGCCTGCCGGTAGGCAGGGTAGGCAGGGTAGGCAGGGTAGGCAGGGCAGGCAGGCGCCTTCCACTCACCAGAATAATCCACCCAGGAGAATTGGCGGGCTACATTTCTCAATCTTCTAATCTTTCCTTCCCCAATTCAAATATCGGCCGGAAACTCTGCCGGTGGATGGCGCACGGTCCGTGCTTTTCAAGCGACTCCATATGTTGTGCCGTGCCATACCCTTTATGCTGATCAAATCCGTACAGTGGATATTCTTTGTGATAATCTATTAAAATACAATCCCGCGTCACCTTGGCCACGATACTCGCCGCCGCTATGGAAATTATTTTTCTGTCGCCTTTGATGTAAAAACTGGTCGGCAAATAATGTCCAAAAAATTTTATGCCGTCAACCAAAAGATATTCAACCTGCTCTTTTATTTTTTCCGCCGCTGCCAAAAATGCTCTTCTGGTCGCCCCGATTATACCCTCGCTGTCAATAGTTTTTTCCGACACGATGCCCACTCCTATGGCCAATGCGTTTTTCTTTATCACTACAAATAATTCTTCTCTTTGTTTTAGACTTAATAATTTTGAATCGCGCAAACCCTTAATTTTCAATTTAGGCGGCAAAACCACGGCCGCGGCCACCACTGGCCCGGCCCACGCTCCCCGGCCCGCCTCATCCAAACCGGCAATGTTTCTATATCCCTGCCGGTAAAGCTCATTTTCAATTTTATAATTGGGAAAAATAAACATATTGACTAATTTTGTTTTCTTATTATAATTCTACCATAATTATCTCCCTAATCCAATCATTATGATCAAAAAAGAAATCTATCTCATCGCCCAAAACATCCGCAGTCTTTTTAATGTCGGCTCGCTCTTCCGTTCGGCTGATGTTTTTGGCGTGGATAAAATTTATCTTTGCGGCTATACTGCCGCCCCGCCTCGTTGTAAAATCAGCAAGGTCGCGCTTGGCGCAGACGCCTGGCTCCCTTGGGAAAAATGTTGGCAAACCCACCTGCTCGTTCACAAATTAAAAAAACAGGGCCTCAAAATCTATGCCCTGGAAACCGGACCAACCACCACGCCCCTCAATAGCTTCCAGCCAAAATTTCCCTGCGCCCTAATCGTCGGCAATGAAGTCAAAGGCATCAGTAAAAAAATGCTATCCCTGGCCGATGAGACTGTCTCCATTCCGATGCTTGGCAAAAAAGAATCCCTGAATGTCTCCGTTGCCGCCGGCGTTGCCCTATACACCTTAAGGCAAGCTTAGCTAACTATGCTCAGCAGCTTTCCCTTAATATAAATAACTTTTTTGGGCTTTTGCCCGTTGAGCCATTTTTGTACTTTGTCTGATGCTAAAGCTGTTTTACTCGCTTCGTTTTCAGTAATATCAGCTGGCATCATAATTTTATCCCGCACTTTGCCGTTGATTTGCACCACCAACTCAAATTCATCTGTTTGGATCAAAACTGGATCATACTCCGGCCATTTTTCAAAAGCTAATGATTTATTATGACCCAATCTCTGCCACAATTCTTCACAAATATGCGGCGCAAAAGGCGATAAAAGCGTAATTAGTAATGTGTAATGAGTAATGTGCAGTTGATCTTGCTTTTCCATCTCATTAACTAAAATCATCAACTGCGCCACGGCGGTATTGAATTTCATTACCTCAATATCTTCCCCGACTTTCTTAATCGTTTTATTTAACAAAATATCTAATTCCTTACTTTTGAATTTTGAGTTTTGAATTTTGAATTTTGATTGTAAATTCCACACCCGATTCAAAAACCGGTACACCCCGTTGACGCTTTTATCCTCCCAAGCAATAGCCTGGTCAAACGGCCCCAAAAACATTTCATAGACTCGCAAGGTGTCGGCTCCGAATTTTCTAATATACTCATCAGGGTTGATGACATTACCTTTGGATTTGCTCATCTTCACCCCACCACTGCCTAAAATCATGCCATGCGCCGTGCGCTTGCCGTATGGTTCAACCCCGCATTCTTGCGGCACCGCGCCAATATCATATAAAAACTTCCACACAAACCGGGAGTATAAAAGATGAAGCGTGGTGTGTTCCATGCCGCCGTTATACCAATCCACTGGTAGCCAGTATTTGGCTTTTTCCGGATCCACCATTTGTTTATTATTTTTTGGATCAGTATAGCGGATAAAATACCAGTTTGACCCGGCCCAGTTGGGCATCACATCTGTTTCCCGTCTGGCTTCCCCGCCGCACACCGGACATTTTGTTTTCACCCAACTCTCAATTTTCGCCAAAGGCGAATCGCCGTTTTCTGTCGGCATGAAATCATCAATATCTGGCAAAATAACTGGCAAGCTCTCATCCGCATACCAACCTGGATTTAAAACTTCGCCCTGATTTAATTCTTCATTATTTTTGATTTTTGTCCCGCGGTCGCGGGATTGATTTTTGATTTTTCCCGCGCAGTTTTCGCAGAAAACAAGCGGAATTGGCTCTCCCCAATATCTTTGCCGCGAAAAAATCCAATCATGCAGCTTATAATTCACTGCCTTTTTACTCAAACCTTTTTCTTCCAGCCACTTAGTAATTTTTTCTTTAAATTCGTTGGTCGGCAAATCATTAAACTCGCCGGAGTTAACAGCAATGCCCTCGCCAGTAAAACATTCCTGTGCTTTCTGTGTTTTTGCCTGCCCGCCATAGCCTGCCTGCCCGCAATGCTTCGCATAGCGAGGCGGGCGGGCGGCATCAGGCGCTGGCAGGCGGGTGTTTTCTGTGTTTCTGTGTTTTTGTGCTTCCTTCACCACCTCAATTACCGGCAAATTATATTTTCTAGCGAACTCCCAATCTCTTTCATCGTGCGCCGGCACGGCCATAATTGCGCCAGTGCCATAACCCATCATCACATAATCAGCCACAAAAATCGGAATTTCTTTTCCATTTGCCGGATTTATCGCTTTTATGCCTTTCAACTCCACCCCTGTTTTTTCTTTATTCAAATCCGTTCTCTCCAAATCAGACTTCTTTCTAGATTGTTCAATATATTCTTCTGCTTCATTATAGTTTTGAATTTTGCCTTTTGCCTTTTGAATTAATTCGTGCTCCGGCGCCACCACCATAAAAGTCGCGCCAAACAAGGTGTCCGGTCGCGTAGTAAAAACCGTCAAAGAATCAGTCAATAGATCAATTAATGATTTTGTGATCGGGTACAATTCTTTAAGTTCATCAGCCGCTGTTTGTTCGGCAATATATTTACCCGTTGCTTTCACTCTATACAGAGAGCGCATAGGAAAATAAGGATCAATCTCACCGACAATTTTATCTGTTAGAATAACTTCCCTCTTTGACTCGGCCGTCAAAACTTCCCCGCTCGGCAGGACCAAAGCTTTGCTATCCAGCCAATAAGCCTCCACATTGCCGCCGTGTTTAGCCGCCAACTTTTTATAATAACCCAGGATTCTCTGACTGATTTCCTCCCGCGACAATGCTTGCTCGTCTTGACCGGCCAAGGCGTTTCTTTTCACTTGCGTCGGATCAATTGCCTGATCGTCAACAAAAAAACCCGTATCATCCGCCATGACCGGTAAATTGGTTTTTCCCTTATACGCCAGGGCTTTCTTAATGGCGTTATCTCTTAATCCGCCGCTTTCTTCAATATTAAGCAGCTCAAGACCTAAATCCTGGGGAGAATTAACTTTGCATGGAATGCGCGCGGCTTTTAATAATTTCTCAATCCTCGCCTTTTTGCTGGGATTACCCGAGGCGAAAAGCATCGCGGGAAATTTTAACACTGGAAATTTTACCAAAGCTCCTTCGCTCCTCCCTATCCAATTGATCTGCTGGGTCTTGATCCGCTCCAGATAATCAACCTTGTCCAGATCATCAATCAGTCTGTCCGCATATTTAGTAATCTTCAAAACCCACTGCTCTTTTTCTTTTTTTACCACTTCCCCGCCGCAGCGCTCGCACACACCGTTCACCACCTCCTCGTTGGCCAGTCCGATTTTGCAGATAGTGCACCAATTGATGGTTTCTTTTTTCTTTTCCGCCAGCCCTTTTTTAAACATCTGCAAAAATATCCATTCCGTCCATTTATAATAATCTTCATCGGTCGTAGAAAACGACCGCGACCAATCAAAAGAAAAACCTGCTTCTTTGAGCTGTTTGGAAAAAATTTTTATATTATTTGCCGTGGTTACCTGCGGTTTTATCTTTTTCTTTATCGCGTAATTTTCCGCCGGCAAACCAAAACTGTCAAAACCAATCGGATACAAAACATTATAGCCCTGCATCCGACGCTTACGGCAGATAATGTCCAGCGCCGTATTGGAACGCAAATGGCCAGTATGTAAACCATCGCCAGATGGATAAGGAAATTCAATCAAACCATAAAACTTTTTCTTACTTTTGTCTTCCCTGATCTCAAACGATCCGTTTTCTGCCCAGTATTTTTGCCACTTTGGCTCAATTTGTTGAGGCTCATATTTTTTCATATTTTCTATTTTTTATCTGTTCATCGATGCTCTTTTAATCTCACCGCTGTTCACCGTTAATCACCATCTTACTTTTTTAATTAATTATATCTATCCTGCCCACCACCGCCGTCCTCTTACTTTTTATCTTAACACTTGCCAGCCCCGAAATCAAATAAATTTCTCTTTACTAAATTGCCTTTTCTTGATATTGTAAATACCAACGAATTGCTCCGCTATCCTGCGCCAATTTGTTAATTTTTATGCTAAAAAAATTACGCCAACTCGCCGTTATCCTTTGGCACATTTTTTCCAAAATAACTCTTGGCCTCGGAAAAGGTTTGTGGCAAATATTTTTCGAGCGACTCCTTGTACCCGGCTATAAGGGTTTTTTATTTGGCAAAAAACAGATCAACAATATATTTTTTGAGCCAAACCCAGAAAACGGCGCCCGTTTCTTGCCCAAAAGTTTCCATCGCTTGCACCTTGTTCATTCTATTATTTTGATGATTTTTATTTTAAACATTATTAATAATTTTACCACCAAGAATACCTACGCCGAAGAGTTCAACAAAAACAGCGTTTTGGCAAAAATATTTATTTCCGAAGACGGCGAGGAAATTGTTGAAAAACCTGTTATTAACAACAAAAAATTAAATCAGCCGAAATCGGAAAATATTTTGGCTGAACTGGCTACGATAGAAAATAAAAAATATTCTCCCTTTGGGTCTCCGGCTGATTCAACCGACAATAACATGCTAGCCATACTATCTCAATCCGGCGAGGCCCTAATCAAATCAGGAGCTTCGCCTTTCTTGGAAAATACCAACACGACTGGCTCCGCTAATAATACTATTCAATCTTATGAAGTCCAAGCTGGCGACACCCTAAGCAGTATTGCCGTCAAATTTAATATCTCCGTCAATACTTTACTTTGGGAAAACAACCTCTCCCTCAAAAGCTACATTCGGCCCGGAGAAAAACTGACCATCTTGCCAGCCAGCGGCGTGTCTTATGTTGTTAAAGCCGGTGATACTATCAGCGGCATCGCCAAAAAATTCAACGCTAGTGTTAATAAAATCTTATCCTACAATAAAATTGACGACAGCGCTGCCATTAAAATTAAACAAAAATTAATTATCCCTGACGCCAAACCAATCAGTACTGGTTCACTAGTTGCCAAAATGCCAAGCGCTGTTAAAAATATTTTTTCCAAGCCGTCTTCTGCTTCTGGCGGCGATTTGTTTTGGCCAACCGTCTCTCGGCGCATCACTCAATATTTTAGCTGGCGCCATACTGCCATTGACATTGGCGCCAAGTCAGGCGCGCCTATTTATGCTATTAGCGGCGGCCGCGTAGAAAGAGCTGGTTGGTCAACCGGCTATGGTTATAATATTGTCATCAACCACGGCAACGGCCTGAAAAGTTTGTATGCCCATGCTCAAAGACTCTATGTCAAAACCGGTGATCAGATCTCGGCCGGTGAAGTTATTGGTGAAGTCGGCTCTACTGGTTGGTCAACCGGCCCGCACATTCATCTTGAAATTATCATTAACGGCGCCAGAGTCAACCCGCTTAGCTATTTATAAAACCAATTATAAAGACGACACACCCGCCTGCCATCGCCTAAGGGCGGAGCCAACGGCGGGCAGGTCAATGTGTCGCCTTTGATATTGACGGACTTACTTTTTTGCTTTCTGTGTTTTTCGCCCTGCGGGCGACCCCTGCCTGCCGCCTGCCTGCCGCCTGCCTGCCGCCTGCCTGCCGGTAGGCAGGGTAGGCAGGGTAGGCAGGCGCCTTCCATTCACGGGAATAATCTATTTGGGGAAATCGGCGGACTCAATTTCTCAATTTCTAATTCCTTGTTCCTTGTTATTAGTGTTTTCGTGTTTTCTGTGCTTTCTGTGTTCCTTGTGTTTTTTATGTCACTCTGAACACTTCGTCCAAACTGGTAATCCCAGCTATTGCCTTTAGTATGCCATCCTGCTCCAGTGTCGCCATACCTTGACCAAGCGCTTTTTGTCTAACTCGTTGCTCTGATATTTCTCCTGACAGAATCAACTCTTTGATTTCGTCGGTAATGCTCAAAATTTCAAAAATGCCAATCTGCCCCTTATACCCCAAACCAGCGCACTTATCACAACCCTTCCCTTTATAAAATACTGCCTCGCTCAAATCTTTCATTTTTAAAACATTCTTCCGTCCTTCCGGCAAGGTTTCTAATACTTGTTTAATCTTTTGTCTAATTTCTTCCGTCAAATCTGCCTCCTGTTTGCATTCATTACAGATCCTTCTTATTAATCTCTGCGCCATTACCACATTGATGGCCGGTGATAATAAATATGGCTTGGCCCCTAAAGCCATAAATCTGGGTATTACTCCGGCCGCGCTGTTGGCGTGAATCGTGGATAATACTAAATGTCCGGTCAAAGCGGCATTAATCACAATCTCTACTGTTTCTTGATCCCTGATTTCTCCCACTAAAATAATATCCGGATCTTGTCTGACTATGGACCTCAACGCCTTGGCAAAAGTATACCCCTTATCTTCTCTCACTTCCGATTGATTAATGCCTTCCAGCTTGTATTCAATCGGGTCTTCAACGGTGATAATCTTATTTTCTTGTATGTTTAATTTATGTAAAATAGCGTATAAAGTCGTTGTTTTGCCAGCGCCAGTTGGACCGGTTATGGCCAAAAGACCGTTCGGCTTCTCTATCTCTTTTAATAATATCGCGCGATTATAATCATCAACCCCCAGATTATCCAAGCTCATTTTTCTTATTTTGTCGTAAAATAAAATTCTGATCACCACGCTCTCGCCATAATTGGTCGGTAAGGTGGAAACCCTGAAATCAATCGGGCTGCCCTGAACATTTAGGGTAAAATTGCCATCCTGCGGCTTGTCTTGAATGTTGATTTTCAACCCCGCGTTCAGTTTTATCCTGGAAACTAGGTACCCCCAATTTTCCTTGGCTATAACCGCCACATCATGTAAAACACCGTCCACCCTGAAACGCGCCTTGACTGTTTTTTCTTCTGTCTCCAGATGGATATCGCTCGCTTCTACCCTGGCGGCCGCCATAATAATAATACTGAGTATCTCCGTGGTTGAGGCTTGATTTATTTTTTCTTGGATACCAAAGATGTCATGAATCTCCAAACGGAAAGTTTCTATTTCTTTTTCTAAAACCTTAATGTCATCAATTCTCTCCACGCGCCTGGGTAAAGCGGAATAAAGCTTCAAAGCCGCTTCCACGCTGTCCTCGCTTGTTAAAAAAACTACGACTCGCAACCCGGGATAATCCTGTTTTATTCGCTCCACCAACCCTTGTTCATTATTGTCCATTCCTGTCGTCGCCAATCTGATTTCTTCCCCCTTTTTATATAAAAAACAGACCATGTTGTGTTGTTTTGCCGTCCCTTCATCAATCACCTTCAGCGCTTCTGCCACAATGGGCAATCCCTTCAAATTGATGTAGCCCAGGCCAAGGTTCATAGCTTTCATTTTTATCTGGTCTTCCTTTCTCTCTCTTTCCATGGCTTTTATTTTTTCGTTCAACTCTTCCTGTCGGTTGATTAAATTTAAATTATTCTTTATAAACTCCTTCGCTCTATCGGCCGCCGCTTTAATCTCATCAACCCCTTCCTTCTCTTCTTGTACATCAACTTTCGGCCCAACCGAATCTGTCGCCGGTAGCGCTGTCTCTTGCAAGTCGTCTTCTTTTTTTGAATTATTAAAAAAATTATCATTCCATCTTTCATAAAGTGGTCTTGTTTCCTCCTCTTCTCTCACCGCTTTCGATGGTTCATTTGGAATTGGCGTCAATTCATCCTTAGTTACCAGCCGATCATTTAACTCTCGCGGCACGGCAAAGCCATCCCCGGCTTGAGGTTCATTATTTAAAAAAACATCTTCTTCCCGGCCGTCATCGTTGCCTTCCAATAAATCATTTAATTTTTTTTGCGCCTCATCAATCTTTGGCATAAAAACAATATTAATTTCTTGATTTTCAGCCTTGGGCTGATCCGCCCTCAATTAACGGGAATAATCCACCTTGGTACTTGGCGGGCTTGCTTTCTTGCTTTCTTGTCTTTATTATACCCCGAGTTGATCTTTTCGCCTAGTGTTTGTTATTATTAAAAGCCCAATTAAAATCCAAAAAAATACGCTTAAATCATTTTTAAAATAAGGCACATCAACCAAACCATAAATAATAATCGTCGTCATCGTCGCCATCAAAACCACCGACCACCGACCACCGACCACCGACCACTGATAAATTCTAAAACCGACCCGGTAAAACCACACTAAGATCCCCAAGATCCCCAAGATCCCCAAGCTCCCCAGCTCGCTCCAAAAATTCAAAAAAATATTATGAGGATATAAATAAATCTCAATATATTTTCTCTCATGATATTTTTCCATTACTGCCTGATAACCGCCAAGCCCGGCTCCAGACACTGGCCTGTCCAAAAGCATTCGCCAACCCTCCTGCCACATCTCAAGGCGCACGCTCATTGAATCGCCGCCTTCCACCTGGTAATTGCCTTTGAAGTTTATTTTGCCATTTTGGATAAAAAATAAACCAACCAAAACCATCAAAATAACCGCGGTTATAAAATATTTTTTATACCCTTTGTAAAACAACGCATAAAAAACCAAACCGGCTAAAATGCCCAAGAGCGCCCCTTTCGACCCTGTCCAGTAAACCACCAGTAGCCCAACCGCAATAATAACCAGTCTAAATAATATAACAACATGACAATGTAACAATTCTCCCTTGCTATTTTGACAATTTTTTTTACCCTTCAATGGTTGCCGCGCCCAAAACCCTAGAAGTAAAATTATTATTGGCGCCAAATACAAAGCCAAAGCATTGGGATATGGATAAACCCCACCAACTCGCCTGGTTGCTTCAGCCGCCCAAAACGCGTTACTAATAAAATCGCCGGTTAATTTTTGATAAAACGCCACGATCGTCAAAACCAAAACCGAACCGGCCATGGCGCTTAAGATGTTTTTACAATCTTCCTTTCTAATTGTGTTTATAAAAACCACAAAAAACAACACGGGCTCAATAAAGTAAGCTTTCCAAATACCCAAAGCCGCTCGCGAATCTAGCGCAACAAAAACCGAAATTGTCGCCGATAATAAAAATATAAAAATACCAATATATAAAAATTTGGCCGCCCAAAAACCATTACCTCCGCCTCGCCGCTTCTTTACCGCCCAAACCGCAAATAAAATCAAAATCATTCCTTCTAAAAGAGTCATTGGCAATCCCGCTACTTCAAAACGAATCAAGTAACTTGGCAAAGCAAACACAACCAAATAAATAGCCCATTTCAAATTTTTAACAGCCAGAACCACGAACAGTAAACAATATAAGATTATCAAAAAGTAATAAAACATATTCTCAAAATTTCTAATTCCTAACATCTAAGTCCTAATTGCGTCACCCCTGTCAACTTCCCTTAATTTCTTTATTTCTTAATTTCTCTTCCAACCATCTCCCTCATCACTTCCCGATCCATCCCCTTTAATAAATATAACATCAATAAATACACCCCCGCGCCCACGATGGCTAATATTACCACATTAACATCCCTAAAAAACCACAACACCATGCCCATCACCAATGTCGCCAGCGCCGCCTTGCCTAATAGTTTTAAATCCACCCCAATCGCCATATTTCTACGCAACAAAACCGTAGTGGTTATCAGCATAAAAAACTCCACCAAAACCGTAATGACGGCCGCCGCGAAATAAGAATAGCTGGGAATGAAAAATAAATACCCGGCTACGGCCAGCACGGCAGCCAATATGTAATATTTAATCATCTCCTTCTGCTTATTAAGAGCAATTAGGGCGTAAGTGGTTAGGTGGCTCAAAAATATAATCCCCGTCGCCCAAATCAAGATCTGTAAAATCGGCGCTGACTGAGCAAATTCCTGCCCGGCGACAAAAGCAATGAGTGGTTTGGCTAGAACCGCCGCCCCAACAATCATTGGCAAGACGACCATCAAAAGTCCGGCTAGCGCCCTCTTAAACAGCCTCTTAAAATCTTCCGCTCTGTTTTCCGCCCAAGCCTTGGATAAACTTGGCGACACCAGCCCCATAAAAATAGCCGGCCAGCCAATCAGCACCTCCAATATTTTATATGGCGCGCCGTAAATCCCCACTGCCTCGCTTCTGGTCGCGGCATAAATTTCATTAACCGGCAAAACCGACAAAAATAAAGTATCCACCTTGAAATAAATCAGAGAAAAAACCGAGGTCACGGCCACCGGCCAGGACAATTTGAAAATCTCTTTCCACACCTCCTGGTTAAAAGCCAATTTCACTCTGACAAATTTTAATAAATAATTAAAATTAATGACGCAATTAACCAATCCGCCCACGACCGTAATTATTAATATCGTTATTAAACCCATCTTGTTGTAAACCGCCGCGACGGTTAAAACCAAGATCACCAATTTGCCAACTATTTCCGCAATCGCCACCCTCTTCATGTCCGCTCGGTTTTGGAAAAACGCCACCATTATCTGATCCAAAAGATTCAACCAAATGGCAATGGAGGCAAACACAACGCCCAATTTAATTGTGATGTCATAAGGAAAAAACCAAACCAGCCCAGAGGCCAAAATCATCAGTGCGGTCGCCGATGACGCGCGCAAAGTAAAAATATTATTCAAAAAAACTTCCTCACCAAACCGACTGCGCTTTAACTCGTTGACCACCACCACATATAGCCCCAAATCTGACAGGACTGCGAAAAAAAATAAATAAGAAAACACTGTGATATATTGGCCATAGCCCGACACGCCGAGATGGCGGGTCAAAATCGCCACAATCAGAAGCCCGACGATTGAAGCGCCGAATTTACCAGCGGTATGAACAATTGTATTTAACGCGATTTTGCTAGCCAATCTCATAGCTTAATCTTATCACCCGCCATTTTTATTGACAATAGAAATATTTTCCAGTCCCATCTTGTTTGTCTCGCTTACCGCCTACCGCCCTCTCTTTTTAATTTTGTGTTTGATTTTCCCCCAATTGCTGATTTCCGATTACTGCTTTCGTGATTTTTTGATTTCTTGTTTTTTTGTTATAATAACATTGATTCAAGCCGGTCTCTTGTTATTTATATATTTTTTAAATTTGGGCTTTGGAATTTTGAATTTTTATGCATTTAAAAAAATTAACCGTCAATGGTTTTAAATCTTTTGCTCATAAAGCTACCCTGGAATTTTCCAGTGGCATTACCGCCATCGTCGGCCCCAACGGCTCTGGTAAAAGCAATATTGCTGACGCTATCCGCTGGGTTATGGGCGAACAAAGCATCAAAACCCTGCGCGGCAAAAAAAGCGAAGATATTATTTTTTCCGGCTCTGATAAAAAAGCGCGCCTTGGCTTGGCCGAAGTGTCTTTAGAATTGGACAATGCGGATAAAAAAATCCCCCTAGATTATAGTGAGATCACTATCACGCGCCGACTCTATCGGAACGGCGACAGTGATTATTTAATCAATAACCATAAAAGCAAGTTGGCCGACCTCAACCTACTCCTCACTCAAGCCAATTTTGGACACCACACCTATGCCATCGTCGGCCAAGGCATGATTGATAATTTTCTTTTAGCCACCCCCGAGGAACGCAAAAATTTTTTTGAAGAAGCCACTGGCGTCAAGCAATATCAAATCAAAAAAAATCAGACCATTTCCAAACTGGAACAGGTGGGGCAAAACCTCGCCACCGCTAAAATAAGAATCCAGGAGATGGAGCCTCAACTTCAATTATTAACTCGCCAAGTTAAAAAACTTAATAAACGCAAAGAAACAGAAGTGGAATTGAATGAGGTTAGGCTGAATTATTATGGCTCGTCTTGGCAAGAAATCAATAAAAACTATCAAGACGAACTCAAAAAAACCGAGTTCATAGAAACCGATAAAAAGCTAGCGGAAGAAAAATGGAAAAATCTTGAAAAAGAGCTGAATCAAATCGTTAAAAATGACGGCCTCAACCAAACCATCGAAAAATTGCGCGGGGAACAACAGGCGGCGGCTGAACAAAAAATGCGCCTCAAAGAAAAGTTGTTCTTATTAAAAAATTCTTCGTCATCACCCGGCGGCGGACCATTTATCAATTTCCAACCGCTTTCCGAAGATCAAATGAACCAGCTGAATGCCCAGCTATCTGTGCTGGAGCACCTGCAGGAAAGTGCGCTTTTTGCTCTTGACCAAAAAAATAATGTTGAAACAATAAAAACAATCATTAATAATTTGGGCCAAAAAATAGAAAAAATAATCGCTTTTTTAAAACCTTACCTAAAACCTAAAAAGGAAACTGCCCCCAAAATAGAACAAACCAACCCGGAAACGCAAAGCCTGGAACAAAAGATAGCCCAGACCGACGAACTTTCAGACTGCTTACAAATTGAAATTAAAAACCTCCTGAAAGAAGACGAGGTCAAACGGTCCAAACTTTGGGACACTCAACAAAAATATCAGCTTGCCCAGCAAGAATTGCGCTCTTTAGACAATCAGCTAAGCGAAGCGCGTATAATTTTAGCTCGCACCGAAACAAAAAAATTTGATCTAAAGCAAGAGTCCGTCCGCGAATTAGGCTCATTGGATTTATTGGAAAACAACAACCTGCCGGCCTTGTCAACTGAAGAAAAAAACGCCTTACAAAATAAAATCAACAAACTGAAAGGCCAGCTGGAAATTATCGGCGGCCTTGATCCGGGAATAGATGTGGAATATAAAAACACCCAAAAAAAGTATGACTTTTTAACCGCCCAAATTAGTGATTTAAACCAAACGCTTGAATCATTAAAAAAAACAATCAACGATCTTGACCAAATAATCAAATCTCAAATGACGCATTCGCTGGAATCTATTAATGCTTATTTCCAAAAATATTTCGGGCTACTCTTTAACGGCGGTAAGGCAGTCTTATCCTTATTAAAAAAAGAAGTCCCCGAAGAAGATGATCCTTCTCAATCTTCCAATTATCCCGCTATTAATTTCTTCCAAGAAAAATCAAAAAACGATTATGACAGACTGGAAATTTATGCCACCCCTCCTGGTAAAAAACTCAAGTCAATCAATGTCCTCTCTGGCGGCGAAAGAGCTCTCACGAGTATCGCCCTGATTTGTGCCATTATCTCCTCCAACCCGGCGCCTTTTATTGTCTTGGATGAGGTTGACGCCGCCCTGGATGAATCAAATTCAGTTCGCTTTGCCCAAATTCTAAACGACCTATCGCATAAAACACAATTTATTGTCATTACCCATAATCGCGCCACCATGGAAAAAGCCAAACTGCTTTATGGCGTTGCCATGAGTGATGATGGCGTTTCAAAACTGTTAAGTATTAGATTGGGAGACTCATCAACTTTTATTAACACGAGGTAGCTTTCCTTTTTTATTTATAGAAATTTTGCTTCTGTAAAAATTTTTTACTTGACTTTCTTCTTCTTGTGTGCTAATATTATTTCATAAGCTTTCCCCCCATTGTGGGAAGCTTTTTAGTTTACTAAATACTTATTTAATTACGGTTGATTTCTTTATATCTATATGCTATTGAATAAACGATCACTAATATTAGCCAAAAAAATACTATTTTTTTTCTCTCTTTCCTTTGTTTTTATTCAAATTAGCCCAGATAAGATAATTTTGGCTAAA
>Ga0075938_113_pt2 | contig 17647 bp, 16 predicted proteins | sample RifGroA2_FD_67947 | JGI IMG/M metagenome (GOLD analysis project Ga0075938, IMG submission 67947) | Parcubacteria (Kuenenbacteria) bacterium GW2011_GWA2_42_15
ATGACAGTGGGAGTGGTGAAAATGACAGAAAAATATGACTTTCCTTTTGCTGATTACAAGTTGCTAATTACTAGCACTTTATTTACTTACCTCGCTTATCTTGCTTACCGCTTTAAACTTTTTGACAAACTACCTAATTTCTGATACTATAGAAAAGACTGAAGCGAGCTGACAGTTTTAACTATATTATTTAGCTAAGCTAAGAGAATTATCTCTTTTTGTTTATCTTTATGCAAATGCTGGACATTATACAGATTGTGATCGCGATTTTACTCATTATCACTATTCTTCTTCAAAACAGAGGCTCCGGGTTAGGAAGCGCTTTCGGCGGGGAGGGCAACATCTATATGGCCAAAAGAGGCGCGGAAAAATTTATTTTCTTCGCCACTATCGCGCTCGCGGTGGCTTTTTTAGGCTTGGGCGTGGCGCGTATTATGCTGCAATAAAAATTATGAGCGAAAACTTACAGCCCCCTTCGGAAAACGCCAAACGGGGTAATAAATTTTTGGTAATCCTTAAAAAAGGCAATATTTTTAAGCACTCAAAAAAACCCGTGCTAGAACAGATGAGCGCAAAGCAAGACGCAACAGGTTCGCAGCAAAACATTGATGAACTTTTAGTGGAAAGTCTGAATACTAAAAGACTGCCCAGCTGGAAACAGATAAAATATCTGCCAAGGTTTCTTTCGCAAAAAGAAAAGAACATCATGAGAGCGGCGGTAGCGGTTATTTTTATCTGCCTTGGTCTCATGACTTATGCTTTTCTCAAAGACAATCTGGTGGAAAAGCCGGCGCATGGCGGGGCTTACGCGGAAAATGTGGTCGGATTTCCTCAGAGCATAAATCCGCTTTACGCCCTGTCAAACGAAGCGGATAGGGATTTGGTAAGATTAGTGTTTGCCGGCCTTGTTCAAATTGGCGACAACGGAGAAATATTGCCGGATCTGGCCAAGGAATGGTTTATCAACGAAACAAAAACAAAATATACTTTTAAATTAAAAGATGATATTTTTTGGAGTGATGATGAAAAATTTGACAGCGAGGATGTGCTTTTTACGATTGAAGCGATACAGAACACGGCCTACCAAAGTCCCTTGAGAGCCAATTGGATCGGCATCAAGGCGGAAGCGCTTGACGAGGGCACTGTGCAATTTACTCTCCCTTCTCCTTATGACGGGTTTTTGGAAAACCTGACGGTGGGAATTTTGCCGGCGCACTTGTGGCTGGATATTATGCCGGAAAACGCCAATCTGGCGGAATTAAACCTGAAGCCGGTTGGGCTGGGACCTTTTCAGTTTGATTCATTTGTCAAAGACAAACAGGGCTATATCAAATCATATGCCTTGGTGGCCAATGACCACTATCACTTAAAAAAACCGTACCTCCAAGAAATAACTTTCAAATTTCAGCCCACCTTTGAATCAGCCGTGGATTCACTCAAAAACAGAAATGCTGACGGCTTGAGTTATCTGCCGCAGAATCTGAAAGAATTTTTGGAACCAAGAAAAGATTTAAGCTATTACTCTATTGCTTTGCCGCAATACACGGCTATTTTTTTGAATCAAAGCAGAAATCCAGCATTAACAGACAAACGAGTGCGGCAAGCGCTCAATCTGGCTATAAAGAAAAGTAAAATCATAGAAGATGTTTTGGGCAAAGAAGGTACATTGATAAACGGACCGCTTACCCCGGGCATGCCGGGCTATGAAGAAAACGCGCCAGACCCGTTTAACATTGATGAGGCGAAAAAACTGCTGGCCGAAGCCGGCTGGCAGAAAAAAGAAATAGAAAACAGGGAACAAGAGCCGGCTACCAGCACGAATGAAGCGCTCCAAACCGACGGCAACGGCTGGACAAAATTTTTATACAAAGACAATCAGGAACTGGCTGTTCAGTTGACCGTCGCAAATCAGCCGCCAGCGATCTCCGTCGGAGAATTAATCCAAAAATTTTGGCAAAGCATCGGCGTCAGAACTGATTTAATAACGGTTGAGATTAATAAAATTCAGAAAGATGTCGTCGTGGACAGAAATTTTCAGGCACTGATGTTCGGAGAAATACTCAGCCGAGATCTGGATTTATATCCGTTTTGGCATTCAACCGGAGCCACTAGCCAAGGTTTGAATATCGTCAATTTCCGCAATGAAAAAGCTGATAAGATTTTGGAAGCCGTGAGAAAAGAAATAACGGCGGAAGAAAAAGAAAAAGAGTTAAAAGAGTTTCAACATTTGATAAAAGATGAAATACCGGCAATATTTTTATACAGCCCCAGATATACTTATGTCGTGGCTGACCGGATAAAGGGCATTGATATTAAAAGAATAGTCTCACCTTCTGACCGACTGAACAATATTACTAATTGGTATATAAAAACTAAAAAAGGATTTAAATAAAAAACCTTGAGCCGAAGTGGTGGAACTGGTAGACACGCAGCGTTCAGAGCGCTGTGGGCATCAGCCCGTAGGAGTTCAACTCTCCTCTTCGGCATTGATGTTGGCAGATAGGCATCTTTACTGTTAATGGCGATAACAGGGCGCTCTAGCCCAAACAAAAATTTTACGATTTTACATCTTTAGGATTTCCACATTTGCCCGCTTTCTTACCCCCTTTAGGGGAGGTCAGACATAGCGCTTTATTTAAACATGACATATTTTTACGACCTTGCCTAAAGGCAGTTTGAATTTAACAGGCAAACGCGGAAGTCATAATCTTTTGTCTCTCTCTTCTTTTTTTATTCACATGGGAATAACCCAGACAACATTATTTGAAGCGACAAGCAACGGCAAAAACCTGACCGCTGGTTTTTAACCACAGAAAGGAACTAATTTATTATTTATTAACCAAAATTTATTATTAACTTATTTTATGATTGTTAAAAAATTTCATCGACCTGACAGCAGGTCAAGAGCTGGCGCGGCTTTTCGTTATGCAAACACGCCGAAAAACAAACAAACCAGTCTGCCAAGGGCGGCTAAGCCGATGGCTGACAGACATTCTTACGCCAGTTTGCCAAGAAACCCAATGGTAACTTTGTCTGACAGCCGGCGCAACCCGCAAACCAACCAAGCCATAAAAAAACATGGCGCGGCCGACGATGCTAAGGCTGACATTATCAATCGAGCAAGCAACATTGGGGTCGGAGCGCGCCTGGCCCACCAAAAATATATTCGACGAAAAGTGGAAAAATACAACCAAGAGCGATACGCAAAAAAACCAACTAGCGCGCAAAAAGCTCAACTAATAAAACCAACGGCTTCTTTTGACACAGCCCAAAAAATATTCAAAAAAATATTGCCTGACGAAGAGGGTATGCTGCGCATCGTGCCTTTGGGCGGCTGTGAAGAAGTTGGCAGAAATATGACCGTTTTTGAATTTATAGAAAAGGGTCAGGAAAAAAATAGAGATATTGTTATCGTGGATATGGGACTGCAGTTTCCGGAAGAAGATATGCCGGGCATTGATTATATCATTCCAAATATTGAATATTTGAAAGGCGCAGAAAGAAACATCCGGGCGGTGATTTTCACTCACGGACATTTGGATCATATCGGCGCGGCGCCAATACTCTTGGAAAAATTGGGCAACCCGCCGATTGTCGGCAGAAACTTGACGATTGAGATGATAAAACACCGGACAGAGGATTACCAAAAGGGTTCCAGCAAAAACCTAAAAACTATCTACATAAAAGACATAAAAGACCAATTTAAATTTGGCAATTTCACGGCCAAATTTTTTGCCGTGGAACACTCAATCATGGACGCGGTGGGCGTGGTATTGGAAACACCGGCCGGCACTGTCATCCACCCGGGCGACTGGACTATGGAGGCTGATCCTTTGGGCCGGCCGCTGGTTGATTATCGCCATTTGGCCAATCTGAAAACACCGACGATTATGATGCTTGAGAGCTTGGCCGCCACCCGTCAAGGCGGCGGGAAAAAAGTGACGGAAAAAGAAATGACGGATAATTTGACCAAAATTATCACGGACGCGCCGGGCCGGATCATTATCGGCACCTTTGCCTCGCAGATTGAAAGGATTAAACAAATTATTGACATCGCCTCAACTTTCGGCAAAAAAATCGCCCTAGACGGTTTTAGCATGAAAATGAATCTGGAAATCGCTCAAAAACTCGGCTATGTGAAATTAAACAAAAACGCCATGATCACGATCAATGAAATTCATAAATATCCCGATAACAAAATACTGATACTTTGCACTGGGGCCCAGGGCGAAAGCAACGCGGTGATGTCCAGAATTATCAATAATAACCATAAATACATCCGCATGCAAAAAAACGATACGATAGTTTTTTCTTCCTCAATTATTCCCGGCAATGAAAGGACAATCCAGCGGCTGAAAGACAATATGTATCGACTCTCTGATAATGTAATCCACTCCGATATTATGGATGTGCATGTGAGCGGACACGGCAACATTGACGACATAAAAACCATTTTGAGGCAGGTCATGCCAACTTATTTCATGCCGGTCTACGCCAACCATTACATGCTCAAAGAAGCGGCCAAAGTGGCCATCCGAGACGGGTTTGCCCAGGAAAACATATTAATACCGGACAACGGCTCCATTATGGAATTCCCGACCAAGGGCAAGCCAAAAATCCTGGACAAAAAAGCGCCAAGTGATTATGTGTTCGTGGACGGACTGGGCATCGGCGACATCTCTCATATCGTGCTCCGCGACCGGCAGATGATGGCCGAGGACGGGATGATCGTCGTGATTGCCACCGTCAGCAAAAAAACCGGGGAACTTTTGCACTCGCCGGACATTATCTCGCGCGGTTTTATTTATATGAAAGAAAATAAAAAAATCATAGAGGAAACCAGAAACAAAGTCAGAAAAATTCTCAAAGACAGCGACCCGAAGATAGAAGCTTTCCCGGATTACCTTAAAAACAAAATCCGCAACGATGTCGGGCAGTTTCTCTTTGCCAAGACCGAAAGAAGGCCCATGGTGTTGCCGGTGGTGATAGAAGTCTAAAGAACCGCTACTGTACGCGACTGATAACGCAACTTAACGCAAATATATGAGCATGAGTGAAAAAAATTTTTTATATGAAAATGAGAGTCGGCTCATCTATGAGGCCTGTCACGATGTTTGGAAAGAATTTGCTGGCGCGTTCAAAGAGTCGGTGGTAGATAAATCACTTGCCATTGCCTGCAAAAGCAAAGGCCTGCAAATTGAGAGCCAAAAAAGAATCAATCTATTTTTTAAGGGGGAAAGGGTGGGCAACTATGTAATTGATCAGGTTGTTAATGATATAATTATTATTGAGTTGAAGTGTAAACAATTTCTAACCCCTGAAGATATTCAACAATTTTGGCGGTATCTAAAAGCAACTAAATACAAACTGGGCTTTTTAATTAATTTTTCGCCTAAAAGGATAGAAATCATTCGCCGTGTTTATGATACTGCGCGTGAAAAGCTGGCAGCGTAAAGTTGCGTAGTTAAGTCGCGTCCAGTTGCGAGAAGGGCGTAAATAAGATAATATTTATAATATTACTAACAGCTAACTATATTATGAACCAGACACCAGTAATTTTTTCCGGCATAAAGGCCACGGGCAAAATGCATATTGGCAATTATTTGGGCGCGGTGAAAAATTGGGTGACACTTCAGAATTCGGGCGATTACCAAACTATCTATTCAATCGTGGATTTACATTCTCTGACGATTGACATCGGTAAGGAAGAACTTTTGGCCAATACCGGGGATATGACGATTGACCTTTTGGCCACGGGCATTGACCCGAAAAAATCCATTTTATTTATCCAATCGCAGGTTAAAGAACACGCCGAATTGGCTTGGGTTTTTAACTGCATTCTGCCCGTAAGCGAACTGGAAAAAATGACGCAGTTTAAAGACAAGGCAAAACGGCACAAAGACAATGTGAATATGGGGCTGTTTGATTATCCGGCGCTTATGGCGGCTGATATCTTACTTTATCACGCGACCGCGGTGCCGATCGGCGATGATCAAGACCAACATGTGGAATTAACCAGAAAAGTCGCCAGGAAATTTAATAACCGCTGGGGAGAATATTTTCAAGAACCGCAAACGATTTTGACCAAGATACCGCGGCTGATGGCGTTGAATGATCCGGCAAAAAAAATGAGTAAAGACTTGGGGCCAAAATCGTATATCGCCCTGAGTGACACGCCGGACGAAATCAGAGATAAGATCGCTAAGGCGGTGACAGATACAGGCGGCGGAAAAAACGCCGTGGGCGGTAAAAATTTGATTGATCTTTTTGAAGCGTTTGTGGATGATGATAATATTGCCGCGAAATTCAAGGGGGATTACAAAAACGGCCAACTGCAATATTCAACTTTCAAACCCATGCTAGCCAATGTGATTATCAGCGCCTTAAAACCGATCCAAGAGAAAAGAAAAGAACTGGCGAAAAACTCGGATTATGTGGCAAGCGTACTCAAAGAAGGCGCTGAAAAAGCGCGGACAATGGCCGAAAAGACGATGAGAGAAGTGAGGGAAAAAATAGGTTTGCTTTAATGCTGGTCCAGTGTTATAATATTTTTGTAGAGTAATTACAAATATTATGCAAAAAAATAGACGAATAACAAAAGATGAACAACCGGTAACTCAAAAAATTCTATTGGCAACCTTGGGTGATTTTACTGAAAAAGTAATTTTTCCGGGAGTGGATGTTATGCTTGAAAAAAGAATCCAGCCAGTGGAGAAAAGACTAGGTGGGGTGGAGAAAAATATACAAGTCATTAAATACGACATAAATAACCTAGAAAAAAGCAATAAGAGCTTGAAAGAACAAATGGAAAAAGATAAAAACGAAATTCTCAATTCTAACGATAGGCTGATGGGTGAGTTGCAAAAATTAAATACCGAGGTGGCGGCCCATACCAAATCTTACCGCGATTTGGACGAACGGATAGTTTATCTTGAAAAAATGAATGATTTGGTACTGAAAAAACTGCAACTGGCATAAAAATAAATAAAAAATGAGCGGGTATATGCCCGCTCATTTAATTTTAAATTTCCATTAAATTGGGCGTATAGCAATACGCCCCTATGTAATCTATAAACTTACTTGCCTGCTTTGACTTTTTCACCGACAATCGCTTCAACCACATTGCGCGGTACTTCAGCATAATGGGAAAATTCCAGACTGAACGAAGCACGACCCTGGGAAAGCGAGCGGGAAGCTGTGGCATAACCGAACATGGTGGCCAAAGGCACTTCGCCATCGACAACTTTGGCTGTGCCGCGGTTGGTCATTTCTTTGATGATAGCGCGCCTGGAATTCAGATCGCCAATAATGTCGCCCATGTATTCTTCCGGTGTAACAACCTCTATTTTCATAATCGGCTCCAAAAGAACCGGATTGGCTTTTCTGGCCGCCTCTTTAAAGGCCATAATGGCCGCCATTTTGAAAGCGATTTCCGATGAATCAACCTCGTGATAAGAGCCGTCAAAAACAGCCGCGCGCACATGCGTGATGGGATAACCGGCAACCACGCCATTGCCCAAAGCTTCTTTAACGCCTTTTTCAATGGCGGAAATATATTCGCTCGGGATAGCGCCGCCTTTTACCTCGTTCAGAAATTCAAAATTTTTGAGTTTACCGTCTTCATCCGGTTCGGTAATTGGCTCAATCCTGAGCGAGCAGTCGCCGTATTGACCGCGCCCGCCAGACTGTTTGATGTATTTACCTTGGGCTTCAGCCGCCTGTTTGATGGTTTCGCGATAAGCGACTTGCGGTTTGCCGACATTGCAGTCAACCTTAAATTCGCGGCGCATTCTTTCCACTAAAACATCCAAATGCAACTCGCCCATCCCGGCAATAATTGTTTCTGATGTTTCCTCGTCAGTGGAAACCCTGAATGTCGGGTCTTCCTGGGCCAATTTTTGTAAGGCCATACCCATTTTTTCCTGGTCAACTTTGGTTTTCGGTTCCACGGCGACCTTAATGACCGGCTCTGGGAAGATAATTTTTTCTAAAATAATCCGGCTATTCTCGTCGCAAAGGGTGTCGCCGGTAGTGGTATTTTTAAGACCAATAGCCGCCGCGATTTCTCCGGCATAAACTGCTTCCACATCTTCGCGATGGTTAGCGTGCATGCGAACCATTCTGCCAAACCGCTCTTTATCGCCAGTGGAAGAATTATAAATGTAACTGCCGGCTTTAACCACGCCGGAATAAACGCGGAAGAAAGTCAATGTGCCGACAAAAGGATCAGTGGCAATTTTAAAAGCCAGGGCGGTAAACGGTTCATCATCGGAAGCATGGCGAATCAATTTTTTTGTTTCATCATCAGGTTCAAAACCTTCAATTGGAGGAATATCCAAGGGCGAAGGCAGATAATCGTTGACCGCGTCTAAAACCAACTGGACGCCTTTATTAGCCAAAGCACTACCGCAAAGCACCAAATATAATTTATTAGCCAAAACGCCTTTGCGCAAACCGTGCTTAATTTCTTCTTCTGTTAATTCGTTGCCGGCCAGATATTTTTCCAAAAGCGCATCGTCTTGTTCGGCGGCTTTTTCCACGAGTTCGGCGCGATATTTTTTGGCATTCTCTAAAAGTTCCGCCGGGATTTCCGAAGCCACCACCTCTTCGCCGTTAACGCCTTTAAAATGATAAACTTTCATAGTCAAAAGGCTGATTATGGCTTCAAATTTATTCTCCGCGCCGATTGGAATAGTATAACGGACGACATTCGGGCTCAATCTTTCTAAAATTGATTTATAGCTCATTTCATAATCAGCGCCGATTTTGTCCATTTTATTGATAAAAGCGATGCGAGGAACATTATATTTTTCCGCCTGGCGCCAAACGGTTTCTGACTGGGGTTCTACGCCTTGCGAACCATCAAAGACAGCGACTGCGCCGTCCAAAACGCGGAGCGACCGCTCTACTTCCACGGTAAAATCAACATGGCCGGGCGTATCAATAATGTTGAAACGAGTGCCTTTCCAAAAACAAGTGGTGGCGGCGGAGGTGATGGTAATGCCTCTTTCTTTTTCCTGATCCATCCAGTCCATTTCAGCCGCGCCTTCGTGGACTTCGCCAATCTTGTGTTTTTTGCCGGTGTAATAAAGAACTCGTTCGGTAATCGTGGTTTTGCCGGCGTCAATGTGAGCCATAATGCCGAAATTTCTGGTTTTCTCCAGTGAATATTCTCGGGGCATAAATAAAATTTCTAATTTTTAATTTCTAATTTTTAATAAATTTCTAATGACTCAATTTCCAAATACAAAACAAGCGGGTGATTTTTCCCCTCCTCTTTGAGGAGGGGTGACCCGATTACTATCGGGCCGGGGTGGTGAACACGATGCCTAGCTCGGTAATTAATTTCAAATTATGTGGCTATCTCCCACCCCTCTGCCCCGACAGCATTAGCTCGTCGGGGCACCTCCCCTCAAGGAGGGGAGGTAAAATACATGGTTATCTTCTCTTCTTTGTAAATCTAGCAAAATGAGCAAACGCTTTGTTGGCTTCAGCCATGCGGTGCATCTCTTCTTTCTTTTTTACTGCGCTACCCTCACCCTTGGCCGCGTCCATCAATTCTTCAGCTAGAGCTATAGCCATTGGTCTACCTTTGCGCGCTTTGGCCGCGGTAATAATCCAGCGAAAAGAAAGGGTTTGGCGGCGATCGTCACTCACTGGAAAAGGCACCTGATAATTGGCCCCGCCAACCCGCCGGCCGCGCACCTCCAAAGACGGACCAATATTTCTCATGGCCAACTCATAAATGCCAAAAGGGTCGTCTTTGGTTTTTTGAGCGATATAATCCAGAGAGCCGTAAACGATTTTTTCAGAAGCGGATTTCTTGCCGGCCCGCATGACATAATTGATCAATCTGGCAATATCCAAACGATGATATTTGACATCCGGCTTAATTTTTCTTTTGGGAGCTTGTTTACCACGCATAAAATTACTCTAATTAACACGGATTAGCTCTGATGGCTCGGATAAAATATCTGTGGTATCCGAGTTTATCAGTGTTCATCCGAGTGTGATTATTTTTTAGCCTTAGCCTTCTTGGCGCCATAACGGCTGCGACCTTGTTTCCGGCCTTCAACGGCCTGGGTGTCATAGATGCCGCGCACAATATGATAACGGACGCCAGGCAAGTCTTTGACGCGGCCGCCGCGAATCATGACGATAGAGTGTTCCTGAAGGTTGTGGCCAACGCCCGGAATATAGGCGGTCACTTCTTCACCGTTGGAAAGACGGACCCTGGCGATCTTGCGCAAAGCCGAATTTGGTTTTTTCGGCGTAGTGGTCGTCACCTTAGTGCAGACGCCGCGCTTAAAAGGACTGCCTTTGGGCATTTCTTTTTTGCGGCGAGCCAAAACATTTTGCACTAGCATCAGAGACGGAGTTTTGGATTTCTTGGATTTTCTAACTCGGCCTTTGCGAATCAATTGGTTGATGGTGGACATAGATTAGTATTTAGTATTTGGTATAAAGTATTAAGTATAATACCAATTTTTTAGATAAAAAAATATAGGCCAAAAATATTGGGATCAACTCTACCCCAGATATTTTTCTTATTGCCTCAATTATATTTAATACTATTTTGGACGAAATGTCAAAGATTGACAAAAATAAATAAATGTGTAATAATTGCAAGACTCTTTTTTGGGGTCAAAAATAGTAAATAATAGTTTCTTCACATAAAAATAGATGGGAGGTTTTCCATGATAAAAAAATTTTTGGCCGTGACTTTTTTGGCGGCCTTATTCGTGGTAGCGGCGGGCATGGTGAGCTTGGCAATCATAACAAACAAGCTGGCCAAAGAACTGCGCGATCTGCCAGCTAACCTGGCAGTGGCGAGCGCCCCAAATGCCTTCCTTGATCGCGAAGGCGGGTATCTGAAGTCCAGCACGCGCAGTATCAGCGTGCGGCTGGAAGATCTGCCGCCACACATCCCAAATGCCTTTTTGGCGTCCGAGGACGCGAGTTTTTACTCGCACCATGGAATCAGTCCAAAAGGCATGGCCCGCGCCGCGATCAACAGTTTGCGCGGCCGCCAGCAGGGTGGTTCAACCATCACCCAGCAAGTCGCCCGCAACCTGTTCCTGACTTTAGCCAGGACGAAACAGCGCAAGGCTAAGGAAATTATTTTGGCCTTGCGAATGGAGCAGAGGTACGCCAAGGATCAAATCCTGGAAGCGTATCTGAACTCCATTTCGTTCGGAGTCGGAGTCAAAGGCATTGGCGGTGCCTCTCGGCATTTTTTTGATAAAGATGCCGAGGAGCTGTCTATTGCCGAGACAGCCACGCTGGCGGGAATTCTGCCCAGACCGGCGGATTGGAATCCGCTTCAACATCCACTGAAAGCGGATGCTCGGAAAAAAATCGTGCTTGGGCGTATGCTCAAGTGCGGCTTTATTTGCAGCTGCCAGCGGCCAGCAAATAACCACCACCTTAGATATGCGCTATCAGTGGCAACTGATAGATGTTATCCATGAAGGTATGGCTCAAACCGATAAACAACTCGGGTTGAAACCATACAACACGAAACTGCCAAACGCGGAGAAAGATAATTACCCGCAAGCGGCAGTGGTGGTGGTTAACCCGCGGAATGGCGAGCTCCTAGCTATGGCTGGTTCGCGAGAACTAAGTTATGGTTTTGAGTTCAACCGAACCATTCAGCCTCAGCAACCGGGTAGCACCGCGAAAATCTTCACTTACACCAATGGTGTAATGAGAGGATCTTTGCCGAACAGCCTGTTCTGCGATCAGCCGGTGACGGTCAAGCTGTCAGTCGGCGATCCGTGGTCTCCGAGTAATTACGGCGACGAGTACCACGGCCGGATAACTATGGCCGGGGCTTTACAAAAAAGCCTCAACACCGTGGCTATTAAAATTGAGCTGGCAGACACGACTTGTGCTGACACGCTTAATGCTACGGGTAATCCTGGTCCGGCCGAAATCGTGGAGCTGGCTAGACAGTTCGGTATCCGGTCTCCATGGCCGGCTTATCCGTCAGTGGCCATCGGCGCCCCGGACGCCACGCTGGTAGAGATAGCGTTTGCCTATGCTGTTCTGGCTAGTGGCGGCGTCTATCATCAGCCGAAACTAATCATGGCCATCAATGGCCGACCAGTCAAGGCTAATGGCGCCAGCCAAGCGATTTCGGAACAAGAGGCGTATATTATAACCTCTATGTTCCGCAATGTGCTGCAGCCGGGCGGCACTGCTTGGACATTTTATGACCGGGCCGGCACTGGCTATTTTCCGGCCGCTGGCAAAACCGGTACAACCAATGATTCTCGGGATTGTTGGTTTGTATTATTCACGCCCGAGATCGTTGTAGCTGTCTGGGTAGGCTATGATGATAACCGACCGCTGACAAAAAAATTGACTCCATAACCGGCGAGTTTCGGGAAGATGGAAATATGGAGGCCGCATTTCCAATCGCGGCCAATGAGAATTAAAAAAAATAAGTGCCATCCAGGTTTATTAAAACTTGGATGGCCATATAAATTGAAGAGCCTGAAGTCATCATGATTCAGGCTCTTTTTTATTAAAATATTATTCTAAAATTAGCCTAAAATATGAGCACATTACCTTTTGCCATTGACAATTATTTATAAATGTGATATGATAATCAGAATACTAAAAAAGAATGTTCTTTTAACTAAAACAATCTATTCCGCTTTTGAACTAGGGGTAAACTGCAAATTTGCCTAGTTTGGAAGAATAATGACCATGGCGCACTAGAATTATTTTGATAATTCACTCGCAATGGCCAAGATACTCTTCCCAACTTACCCATTTTACCCCTAATTCAAGAGATTGAATTAGGGGTATTTGGTTTTAGTGGGTTCATAGAGGGAATAAATTCTATCTATGAGCTCAATAATATGAGCTGGCACTTTGACAATTAAATATCAATTTAAAATCATTACTGGTTCACTTTTGGTTTAAAATTTTATAAAAAAACTCCATGCTATGGGGAACTACTACTGCTGGCATCATATCATTGCCTGATAAATATTATTTTGGGCCGGAGGTCGGCGGAGTCGAACCGCATACGCTTATAGGCGTACCATTTACTTATCAGGTAATGGTCTAACCCTGTAGACTTCAACCTCCATACGGACACCTCCGGCAAAATTATTATAACAAATTTTGGCTAATAAAAAAACAATCCCCTAAATTTAGGGAACTGTTTTCAAATGGTACGGTATAGCGCACGCGATTCATTACCTGATAAGTATTATCATACTAACATCTTATTTGCCGTCTGTCAATCACTTATCCACAGCCTAACTTTTTTTAATCAAAAGCGAATCAGTAATGTGCCTCCTTTCCGAAATCAGTTCGGCTTTTTTAGCGGGCTGAACCAAGAAAGCGTAAAATTTTTCTTAACGAGGAAATTTTTCCCTTTATATAAATCGTAAATAATTATAATGATAGAAAAAAGAAAAAATCGCTTTTGAAGCGGAAAGGAGTGTTATGAAAATATTTAGGAAAATATTTAGAATGCCCAGGATCAACTGGGCCAGCTATTTGCTCATGGTCGGGGTGGCCATGATCGTCGTGGCCGCCGCGGTCATGGTGAAGGCAATTTTTTTCAGCGGGAGCAACGCGGCAGCTCCCAAGGCGCCAGCAACGAGGACATATGTCCTCAAGCTGGAAGGCGGCGGGAATATCCTAGTTCCCGTCCCGTCCGACAAGGTCGGGCAGTTCACGGCGGCTGTTAATGAGGCCATCGCGAACAGTTCGCTGGCGCTTCGTCCATTTCTCATGGACTCGCTGGCAGCGAGGATCATGAGCGTGGACTCAAGCGCGATGGGAGCGCAACCGGCCGTAGCGACCCGACTGGCCCAACCACTGTCCCCCAGTGTTCATTGGTGGGAGAAGTGGTGGGTGTGGATGCTGGCGATCGCAGTGGTGATTGTGGTGCTGGCGATCTATGCCATCGCCCGCAGAAGGGAAGAACCACATCCAACCACCACCAACTACTTTTGGACCAAGTTGAAATTCGCTTGGCCATGGGTAATATTGGCGACTGGGTTTTTAACCGGCGCAATGTATCTTAGCCGGCCGGAAATGCAGGACCACAGATTTTTCCCTCTCCTGGTCTTGGGAGTTTTCTGCGCCTGGCCATCATGGCGGGCGTTCGCGAGAATTCCAGTTAAAAATGACGATGGAACGAATTTTGTTCCAACTGTCGGTGAATTCGTGCAGGCTAGGATTGTTAGCAGCCCGGCACTCGTTTCTGCAATTTTGATCCTTTTTTACCTGATGCTTCTGGTAAGTGGCAATCTCAACTGAAAGGAGACCAAAAAATGGCTAACAACCAAAATAAGCGCCAGCAACAACAAGCGCCGGTCTCTGTTTCTTTTGAGATCGGCCAACGCGTGGAAATGCCCAGTGGCGAGACGCAAATCCCGGTCAAAGTTTTCACCATGGCCGGTGATGTGCGCAAGCCGTGGACATTACTTGAAATAGTGGTGAACGGTAATGTCCTCGCCACTAACGCTCAAACTGCCGCTGGCACTGCTGAATATGGGGTGATGTATCCGCTACCAGCGGATGTCAGCACCTTAAAGGTTTCGGCGAAGTACTACAATGGCAAAACGGTCGTCAATACCGCAAATGCCTTCGCGGTGCCAAGACCGGAACCAAGAAAGGGAAAATCGGCTACTAGAATTGAATTAGGGCAGCCGGTTTTTTCCGACGGGATGTGGCTACAAAGCATCCGTACCGTCGCCGAAGACGACACGCCAGTAGAGGCGACGGTTTATATGACTGCCACCATTGAGACTTTTGCATGTCTTAATGGTGATGATACCACCACCCAACAGGGAACTAGCTTTTGCTTCTCAATCCCTGACGGCTTGGCAGATATATGGGTGGACGCCAAGCGGTGGTATTTTGGAGCTGTTTTTTCGTTGCCGGGCGGAGCTAGCCCGGTGAAACAGGCTTATCTGCAACCGCAAAATTCATGAGGTGATAATATGGGCTTTAAAAACATGATCAGCCTGGAAACTCTGGGCAAGGTCGGAGAGGTCTTGAGCGGTCTCAAAGACACGCTCTGGATGACCGGGCTGTTAGAAAAGCACACGGGCGATAGCGGCGAGGTTTCATATCGCGCCAAGCCCGAGGTTATGCGACGGCTAAAAATTCCGGGTAAGTGGACCGGGAGCCACAAAGACGAGGTGGTGTGGCAAAAAATTATTAACCACCTTAATGCGGCGGAAGTGGAACTGGTCAACGGCTGGCTGGAGCAGTTACAAGCGCTCCCATGACAAAAGCTGCAGTGGCTGACCACATCCTGGAAGCCAAGCCATTCATGGATTGGCTGAAAGAGGTGTGGAATGGCCACATCATGCCGCTGATTGAACAGGGCGGCGAGCAAGTGAAAGCCGCCTGGAAAAATCTAGATGGGCTGACCGATGAGGCCACAACCGCGGTGAAAGATAATACAACCGCGGTGAGAAATGCCCGTCAGGAGTGGCGGAAAAAACATCAACGGCGTACAACGTAAATATATGTTCGCGACGACTCTCGAGCATTGGGGGTATCGGCACATTGCCAAGCCCTTCTTTTTTCGCCGTGACCCGGAAGCGGTCCATGACCGGATCTGTGGGATCGGCAAACGGTTGGGGGGATTCACCATCACGCGTGCTGTTGTTCGCACGCTTTTTTGTTACCAACATCCCATGCTCGTGCAGACGATCCGCGGGGTCCGTTTCCCGAATCCGATCGGACTCACGGCCGGGTTTGACAAGAACGCGGAGCTTACCCAAATCATGCCCGCGGTGGGGTTCGGATTCGAGGAGATCGGATCCGTCACGGGGGAGTCGTGCGAAGGGAATCCGAAGCCGCGACTCTGGCGTCTCCCGAAATCGAAAGGGCTCGTCGTGTATTACGGATTGAAAAACGACGGATGCGAGGCGATTGCCAGGCGGCTCCGTGGGAGGCGTTTTGAGATTCCCATTGGCACGAGTGTCGCGCGGACGAACTGCTCGGAAACGGTTCCGATCGAAGCCGGGATTGCAGACTACGTGAAAGCATTTCGCGCCTTCGCGGACATCGGCGCGTATTTTACCGTGAACGTGAGTTGCCCGAACACCTGCGGCGGGGAGCCGTTCACCACGCCGGATCGTCTCGAATTGCTTTTGCGCGCTTTGGATCCGATTTACACTTACAAACCGGTTTTTTTGAAACTTCCCGCAGATTTGACCCATGACGAACTCGATGCCCTGATGGATGTCGCGAGCCGTCATCGTGTGCACGGCCTCATCATTTCCAACCTCACGAAGCGGCGGGACCGTCCGACAATCAACCAGACGGAAATTCAGGGATTGGATAAGGGAGGAATCATCGGCCGGCCCGTGTTTGATCCGTCGAACGACCTGATCGCTCACGCCTACCGGAGAATTAATCGCCACTTGATTCTCATCGGCTCTGGCGGCGTTTTTTCCGCCGAGGACGCGTATGAAAAAATCCGCCTCGGAGCGTACTTGGTGCAGCTCGCGACCGGCTTGATTTTTGAAGGGCCGCAACTTATTGGAGAGATCAATCGTGGTCTCGTGCGCCTCTTGAAACGCGACGGGTTTTCTTCCGTCTCTGAAGCCGTTGGTTCTTCTGTCCGGCCGTGTTAATGGGGAGTATACTGGGAGCCATTATGAGCAAAGCGGTCGCGATTATCGGGGCGGGGGAGATTGGACGGGCCATCGCCTCCATCCTGCGCCGAAAGAAAATCTCGGTTCGTTTGTGGGACGTGGATCCCGCCAAAGTGCGCGGCATGAAACCGATCAAAGAAACGCTCGCGGGCACGACCGCGGTTTTTTTGTGTGTGCCTTCGTGGGTGCTCCGCGCCGCTCTTCGGAATGTGCGGCCCCTCTTGCCGAGGACCGCAGTTGTCGTTGTTCTTTCCAAAGGGATGGAGGGGAAATCCAAGAAGACCGTGGCGGAGCTTCTTCCAGACCTCCTTCCGCCGCGCCAGAAATGGGCGCTCTTGAGCGGTCCCATGCTTGCCGAGGAGCTGGAGCAAAGACGTCTTGGCGCCGGAGTGATCGCAACCGCGAACCGCGAGGTATTTCAAACTTTGGCCACTCTGTTCCGCGGCACGCCTTTGAAAGTGGAGTGGTCGAAAAATCCCTCCGCCGTCGCCTGGGCCGGTGTGTTGAAAAATGTCTATGCGGTCGGGCTCGGGATCGCGGACGGACTTGAGTGGAGCTGGAATGCGAAGGGATGGTTTGCGGCCAAGGCCTTGGAAGAGATGCATGAAATTTTCGATCATCTGGGATTTCACGCGGTCCACGCCGCCGGAGTGGCGGGAGCCGCGGATTTTCTTGCCACGGGTTTCAGTCCGTACTCGCGCAACCGCGAATTCGGGGAGCGCATCGTCTCTCGCGGGGAGTGCGAGTTCAAAAGCGAAGGATGTATATCGCTTCCGTCTGTTGTGGCGCGCCTTGGCGCGAAAACCGTGCGACGATTTCCCGTTCTGCATGCCCTCTCATCCGTCTTAATACACCATACCGATGCCCGCAAAACCTTCACGAAACTTTTTTCTGGCGCTTGATGTCGGAACCACGGCCGTCAAGGCATTTGTATTTGATTCCGCTTGCCGGCTCGTGGCGAAAGCCGATCGTCGCCTTCAAAAACGGAGATCGAAACGCGGATG
>Ga0075938_131_pt2 | contig 16858 bp, 15 predicted proteins | sample RifGroA2_FD_67947 | JGI IMG/M metagenome (GOLD analysis project Ga0075938, IMG submission 67947) | Parcubacteria (Kuenenbacteria) bacterium GW2011_GWA2_42_15
GTTGTTCTTTTGTTTTAATGCTTCAATGTTTTCTGTCCTTTCTGTGTTTTAGTGTTTTATGTGTTTTAGTGCTTTTCGCCCTTAGGGCGATCCCTGCCTGCCGGCAGGCAGGCGCCTTCCACTCGCGGGAATAATTTATTTGGGAAATTGGCGGACTGTGTTTCCTGTGTTTTCGTGCGCTAATGTTCTCCATGCGTTGCCACTTCCATAAATACCAAGGTCAGCATGGCGAAAATCGTTGCCTGCACGATACCCACCAAAAGCTCCAAAAACATAAAAGGAATCGGCACGAGATACGCGATCAGAGACGCCATCACCGTCAGAAGCACTTCGCCGGCGAAAACATTGCCGAACAACCTCAAAGACAAAGAAACAGTTTTGGCTATTTCTGAAAAAATTTCAATCAAACCGATAAAAAAATTTATCATTGCGGTAAAAATTTTTAATGGGTTAAAAGTTTTCACTGCCCGGATCAAACCACCAAAATTGAAAAATTTATTCAGATGCTTGAAAATACCGACCGTCGCCATGCCAAAAATATGCGTGGCCGCGACCGCGAAAACCGCCAAAGCCAAAGTGGTATTAAGATCACTCGTCCCCGGCCGCAGAAACGGCACCAATCTCCTCTCGCCCGCCTTTACTTCCCAAAGTCCGATGGAGCCTGTCCCTGGCAACTGCCCCATCCAATTCAAAACCAAAATAAAAATAAAAATGGTGGCGATAATCGGCAGGAATTTTTCTGATTTCCGGCGATTATGCGTCACCCCGTCAATATAACCGAAAATAGTCTCTATTAAATATTCGCTAAAATTCTGTACGCCTCTTGGCACTAAAGCTATACCCTTTATCTTTATCGCCGCGGCAAAAAAAACAAAAGCCAAAACTGCTATCCAGGTATTGATTATTGAATTGGTCACCGGCAAACCAGCGATGTGAAATACCGGCTCGGCCGCTAAGCTTAAATACATATATTTTATTCTTTCTTATCTTTTTCTTCTTTATCTTCTTTAGTTTTGCCGTAAATCTTTTGGCGCATTTTTTCCGCTTTATAATAAACCGCCAAAACTCCAAGGACTATTCCCAAAATGCCGCCAATAAGCACAAATAAAAAATCGTGCTGCCAAACCTTGTCCAGATACCGCCCGAGTAGAGTCAAAACCACTACCGGAATGGCTATTTCATAAAGCAACTCCCCAAAAAGCGACAGGGACAAAAATATTTTATCTTTGTCTTTTTTCCCGTCTTTTTGGTTATCATTGTCCATTTTTTATTTACAGCAAAAATAAATAGCTTCTCCTCCGGGGAAGCCGCCTGAAAGGCTTTAATTTTTCCACAATTTTACTATTTATAATTAATTTTATGCTAATTTAGCCTAGCAGTCAAGAGCATTTACAAGCGCTTGACAAAAACCAGTCTAAACCTTAGGATTAAAACAAAGATAATCAAAAAACTATGACCAAAAGGAGGAAGTAGGCTATGAGCAAGAGATTGACCAAGGTGTTGGCTCAAAATTCAGTCGACACTAAAGGGCAGGCGGTTGACCACGCCGCCAAAGATCGCATCGGCGGTAAATTTCTGATTTTTTTTCTTGCGGGAGAAGAGTACGGAATTCAGATATCAAAAGTGCAGGAGATAATCGGGATGTTACCCACTACGCAGATTCCAAACATGCCAGCTTATTTTTGCGGCATTATCAATCTGCGTGGTAAAGTCATTCCGATTATTGATCTGCGATTGAAGTTTGGAATGAAGGTAAAGGAATCAACCAATGAAACTTGTATAATCACTATACAGAATGGAAATCAAGTCATGGGGTTCATTGCGGACAATGTATCTAATATAATAGATATTGCCGCAAAAGACATCGATACACCTGATTTATTTGAAAAACGTCCTTTCACAAATTGTCTATCAGGCATAGGTTTGCCAATAGGCCATTTGATATTCCTGTTAGATATTGACAAAACTTTAGCTGCTCTGGATGTGTACTTCTGGCTAGAGAAATTATCATAGAAACAAATGTGAGTCAGTTTTTACTCGACTCACTTTTTTTATTTCAAAATTATTTGTAAAATGAATTACCCTGCGCCAAGAGCGCAGGGAAAAGCAAGTTTTAAATCATAAATCGCCCTGCGGCTTATCCAAAACCAACGGTTCAATCTTCTTTTCTCCTTCGGTAATTTTCACCACATCTTTATCAATCTTGTTCAGTTCTTTATACGCTGTGTTGTAAGAATTAACCACGGTGCCAAGATTATTGCCTAATTTTTTCATATACTCGTCAAAGCTGGCGTAATGCCGGCCTAATTCCTCCACTCTTTTTCTGATTTCTTTGGCCGACTCTTCTATCTGCAAGGCGCGCAGGCCTTGCAAGACCGTTTGTAAATACGCGGCAAAAGTCGTGGGCGAAACAATAATCACTTTTTTTTCTTTAAACGCGTAGTCAATCAAGCCGCCGGTGTCCACTTTAACGGTTTCATCAATTCTTTTTTTCAAATCATTTTTAAATTCTTTTTCCAGCTCTTTCTTTTTTTCTTCATTTACCTCGCTCAAAATCCGACGGTAATTATCCAGAGAAAATTTGGCGTCCACCGGCAGAATTTTATTTTTGATTTTGACGACCGCGTCCACTGTTTCCCCGTTTTCAAAACGATATTGCATTTCATAAGCCTGCGGCGGCAGGATATTGCTCAAAATTAACTCCAAACTTGCTTCGCCCAAAGAACCCCTGTTTTTTGAGCTGGTTAAAACTTTTTCCAAATTTTGCAGTTGGTCCGTAAAACCGACCACCTGCTTGTTAGTTGCTTCTAATTTTTCCAATTTGCTCGTCACTTCCTGCACGATTTTGGCCGTGTCCGTGGTTTGCCTCTGCATCATCCCGGCCGTGGCCGCTGATTGTTTTTGCAAAAAATCCAAATTTTTTTCCAAACTGCCTTTCATTTCTTCTTTGATTTTTTCCATTTCCTCGTGCACCTGTTTTAATTTATCATCCTGGCCAGTGTCTTTGCCTGTCTTTTTAAAAATCACCAAAATCACGGCTACAAAGCCAAAGACGACTAAAATCATTAAAACGATTTGGAATATGCTTGGCATATTTGTTTTAAAAATTATAATTTTTAATTCTTCGGTTTCCATTAAAATTTTCACATTATTTTCCAAGGTTTCAATAAAAATCACTGTTTCCTCTGTCTTTTGCGTGTACTCCCCTTTCATTCCGAGCGGCAAGCCGACTACAATGCTGTCAATTTTCTCATCATCAATCAGCGCGTTAATTTTTTCCCAAAATTTCCCGTCAATCGTGAATGTATCATACACAAACGCCTGTTGTTGTTCCAAATCGGAAATCGCCAAACCAATATTTTTTGTCCCATAATCAATGCCTAAAATTTTGCCAAAGCACTTTTTATTAGTCTGATTAAAATTAATCTTTGTTAATATCTCCGCTCCTTTATCCGTGACCAAAACCGTATTTTCATAATGAGCCGTCAAACTCCTGTCTTTTGTCACTGCTGTCCAGCCATCATCTAAAGTTTCTAATTCATAACGGCCAAAGCAGACCATTGGCTCAATGGCCAGCACCATGCCGGCTTGTAAAATCTCGCCACTGCCCTTTTCTCCGAAATTAGGAATCTTCGGGTCCTCATGCACTTTATAGCCTACCCCATGCCCGCTTAAACTTCTAACTACCGAATATCCGCGAGACTCAACATAACTTTGGACTGCCTGCCCGATATCGCCGACTGTCGCTCCCTGCCGAATGACTTTTAACGCTTTAAAAAAAGATTTTTCAGTCACCTTAATTAATTTTTCAGCTTGCTTAGAAATTTTGCCTACCCCCACTGTCCGCGCCATGTCAGTATAAAGCCCATTTTCAGAGGGATACTGCATACCAATATCAATTCCAACCACATCCCCTTGGTTTAAAACAAGTTCACCATGCGGCACGCCGTGCACAATTGCTTCATTAACTGAAACGCACAATGTCCCAGGAAACCCCTCATGTCCTTTAAACGCCGGCCGTCCTCCGGCTTTTAAGATCAGCTCCTCTGCATAACTATCTAATTCCTCTGCCTTTACTCCGGGCTCCACTCGTGCCAAAACCATATCTAAAATCTTGGCCAGCTTTTGCCCGCCCTGGCGCAATATATCTATTTCTTGCGGTGTTTTAATCGTGATCATAAATAAATTATTTTAAATTTTCCATTACTTCCTCCGCCACCCTTTCTATTGCCGGTCGGCCGTCAATCTGTTTATGAACACCTTGTCTTTTATAAAAATCAATCACCGGCTCGGTCGCTTGGTGGTAAGTCGCTAATCTTTTCTTCAAAGCCTCTTCTGTTTCATCTTCCCTTATAATTAATGCCTCTCCATCATGATCGCAAATTCCTCCAACTTTCGGCGGATTGTATTCAATATGATACACCGCTTGGCATTTGGGGCAAGTCCGCCGTCCGCCGATTCTCCTGATCGCCTCATCGTCTGGCAAATCTATTTCCAAAACATGGGTTAATTTATCCACGCCGTCCAAAAATTCCGTCTGCTTTAAATTTCTCGGATAACCGTCCAAAATATAACCATTCTGCCCATCTGCTTTTATTTTTTCCGCGATAATTTTATTCACCAAATCATCCGGCGCCAAATGCCCGGCGTTTATAACACTCCCCACTTCCTTACCCAACTCATCATCCTGCTTGATTCTTTGCCGTAAAATATTCCCGGTTGAAAAAATTGGCAAATTAAATTTTTCCGCCAAAATTTGCGCCTGTGTGCCTTTGCCCGATCCCTGCGGACCAATGAGTAAAATTTTATACATATAAGGTGAATTACTTTGTCATTCCCGCGAAAGCGGGAATCCAGACAAAAAAAGAATTTAGTCCGCCAAGCGGCGGGAATACTGGATCCCCGGGTCTCATCCCGATGAGCGCAAGCGCTATCGGGGCTCGTCCGAGCCTGCCTGACGGTAGGCAGGGATGACAAATAAACTAGTTGATTGCTTTTAATCTTGTCTTATTGTTTTGATTTTTAATTTTTTAACTTTTACCCGCCTAGTACTTTCTTCAAATTCTTTACATCAATTGCGCTCAAACCCAATTCCACTCGCCGCTCTGCATTCCGTTGGTTCAGGTCTCTGGCCTGAACCTAAAATTTGGTTAATGGTAAAAACAATAAATTACTGCCACATGCTTACAAAGTTGCTCATCCGCTCAACCTAAAGTTAATATTTTTTCCATAATAATTTTACTCTAACCTCCCTTGTGGTAGGGCGCATTAATCAACCCACATTTTTTGTACTTATAAATTTGTCCAGTTACGGAGTTAATCGCTCCGCACGGACACGGATCGTTGCGGCCAATTTTTTCTTTCTTTTCCACCGGCGCTGACTTCAACTCACTATCAGACAATCCCGCAATCTTAGCTGGCCTGGTCGCGCTCGCCGGTGCGCTGTTTTCTCCGCCGCTCAAATTTTTCAGTCCAGATTCATAATTCCCTTCTTTTTCTGCTCCTTGAAATTTCAAGTTTTGACTTTTGCCTTTTGAATTTTGACTTTGTTCTCCCGGCGCCACGCCCACCTTGAATATTGAATGCGCCACCTGTTTTTGAATGTTATTTTGCAATATTATAAACATCTGATAGGCCTCCCGCTTGTATTCCACCAACGGGTCTTTTTGCCCGTAACCCTGAAGTCCTATGCCTGTGCGCAGATGATCTATGGCGTCAATGTGCTCCACCCACAACATATCAATTGACCGAAGCAACACCATTTTTTCAACTAAAAGCATCGGCGATGCTTCTGTGCCTTCACCAAAAGATAATTTATTTATTCTCTCTTTCAGCTCATCATAAGCCTCGTGCGCCAAATCTATTAAGTAATTTATCAATGTGTCTCTGGCCTTGACATCGGCCTTTTTATCACCGGCGGTCTTTTGGATGTCATCCATCTTCAGCCTCACCGACAAGGGCAAAGGAAATATTGTGTCCGCCACTTCATAAACCTCTTCCACATTCCACTCCTGCTCGTCTTCAGACATTGTGTGAAAAGAAACCACCTGCTCAATTTCTAATTCAACCATCTCCATAATTATCTCTCGCAGCGTCTTTGGGTCGCCAGCGTCATCTTCTACATTTGCCTTTTGAATTTTGCCTTTTGCCTTTAATGTCTCATAAATTTCCAAAATTCTATCGCGTTTCCGGTAAATAACCTCACGATGTTTATTGATTACATCATCATATTCCAGCAAATGTTTCCGGATATCAAAGTTGTGGCCTTCCACTTTCTTCTGCGCCGCTTCCAAAGATTTACTGACCATGGAATTTTCAATCGGCATATCATCGGGCAAACCCAATTTTTCCATCACTGACTGAATTCTATTGGAACCAAAAATCCTCATCAAGTCATCTTCTAGAGAAACATAAAATCTTGATTCACCCGGGTCGCCTTGCCGGCCAGAACGCCCGCGGAGCTGATTGTCAATCCGCCTTGATTCGTGCCTTTCCGTGCCAATCACATATAGCCCTCCTAAATTTTTTATTTCTTCTTTTTCATCCGCCGTCCCATCCGCTCCGCCAAGCACAATGTCCACGCCGCGACCAGCCATATTTGTCGCGAGCGTCACCGCTCCTTTTTTGCCGGCCTCGGCGATAATTTGCGCTTCTCGCTCATGGTTTTTAGCGTTTAAAATATTATGAACGATGCCCTCTTGGCTTAAAAGATACGACAAAATTTCATTCTTTTGAATGGAAATCGTGCCCAAAAGCACTGGCTGGCCTTTTTCGTGCCGTTCCCTGACATCTTTAATTACTGCCTTAAATTTTGCTTCCCCATTTTTGTAAATTAAATCTTCCCGATCTTTCCTGACGGTTGGTTCATTGGTCGGAATAACAATCACATCCAGCTCATAGATCTTGGAAAATTCTTCCGCTTCGGTCGCGGCTGTGCCGGTCATGCCGGCTAATTTCTCGTACATTCTAAAATAATTTTGAAAAGTCACCGTGGCCATCGTCACCGACTCGCGTTTGATTTCCACGCCTTCTTTAGCTTCAATGGCTTGATGTAATCCTTCGGAATATCGTCGGCCATACATTAATCTCCCGGTAAATTCATCAACGATAATTATTTCCCCTTCTTTTACCACATAATCCCGGTCGCGCTGAAATAAAGTGTGCGCTTTTAGCGCCTGCTCAATGTGATGCGCTTCACTGATACCTTTCTCCGTGTAAATATTTTCCACTCCCAGCCATTGTTCCATCTTCTTTATGCCTTCCTCGGTCAGAGTCGCCGATCGCATTTTCTCATCAATGTTATAATCCTCGCCTTCTTTTAACCTAGGCATAAGCTGGGAAAATTTCCTGTATTTTTCAGTCGCTTCTTCAGCCGGCGCGGAAATAATCAAAGGTGTTCTGGCTTCATCAATTAAAATGGAATCTACTTCATCAATAATGGCATAATAAAAACCTCTTTGTGTCTTGTCTTTTTGCTCCGACGCCATATTGTCACGCAAATAATCAAAACCGAATTCATTATTAGTGCCATAAGTAATGTCGCACTCGTAGGCTTCTTTTCTGGTACAAGGCTTCAGATGTTTTAATCTCGGGTCATTCGCCTCCCCGTTATCAAAATCACTGTCATAAATAAACGCCTGCTCGTGAATAATCGCGCCTACTTTTAACCCTAAGGTGTCGTAGACTCCGCCGATCCAGCCCGTGTCTCTTTTGGATAAATAATCGTTAACCGTCACAATATGCACTCCGCGGCCGATCAAGGCATTCAGCGTGGCCGCCGGTGATACTGCGTAAGAAGTTTTGCCCTCGCCGGTTTTCATCTCGGCGATTTTGCCTTCATGCAAAACCTTGGCGCCGATCATCTGCACATCAAAATGACCCGAGCCCATCCGGCGCTTTGCCGCCTCGCGCACTGCCGCGAAAACCTCCGGCAACAAATCGTCCAGTGTCTTGCCATCCGCCAATTCCTTACGCCAAGCCTCGGCCATCTTTCTTAGTTCATCATCGCTCATCTTTTCATACTTTGGCCCAAACTTGCCGATCTCTTGAACTAATGGTTCCAAATTTTTAATATATTTTTTATTCGGATCGCCAAAAACAACCGTTAGCAAAGACATAAAAAAAACAAATAATCAATAAATTACCTTTACAATAATAAGATTATCTTATCATTTTAGCGCCCAAAAAGCAAAAACAACCTTTTTAACCAAAGGTTGTCCAATACCTGACTTGCTGGGCCTGCCTGCCTGCCGGCAGGCAGGCTTAACTCGCTTAATTTACTGAACTTGCTCAATTTTTTTTACAAAACCTTTCTCGGCAAAACCATCACGAATAATCCGCAGATAAAAGATAAAATCGCCATAATGATAAAAATCGCGCCAAAACCATAAACCTCTGCCAACCAGCCTCCGGCAATCGCGGCTACCGCCGGTAAAAGATAAGCCAGCCCGTCATACAGACTCCACTGCCACGCCGCCTCATCTTTGGTAGTATGTTTGCCGTAAGTGGAGTGAAACGCCGGCCAAAAAAGTGCCATGCCGATGCCCAGCATGGCCTGCGCCAAATAAAGCATTAGAATTCCGTCGGTCAGATAATAAAGCACATAAGCGAAACCAATCACGAATTGCGACCAGGCAATTCCAAGTTCCGTTTCTTTTATTTTATTTTCCCATTTGCCGGTAATAAAAGTTAAAAGTCCGGCCGTTAAAGAAAACACGGCCCAGGCATTGGCCGCCACCGTAATGTCCTCGCCGATTGTCTCCACGAATAAAGCGTAAATCGGGCTGAACATGCCAAAAGCAAAGGTAAATAACCCACTGACAATCAAAAGTACCTTAAGCGGCCCGTTTAATTTACTTTTATATTGCAATTGATAACGGTAGACATGGTGTTGCATATTGTCATTATAGCAAATCTATCTTACGCCATCAAAGATGGCTAGGAAATATTTTGTTGCCATTCCTAAATAATAAAATTTTGTGCGAGCAAAAATTTTACAACAATATAATAATGAAGCAATGAAATAATGTAACGCCTTTACTTCCCAACTTCCAATTTTAAATTTCCCAATTTTTACTCCAATAGAATCTCTTGAAAAGGACTCTGCCGCGCATAGGGCAGTTTCGTCAGAGTCCCTAAACGGAGACTCTGACGGGGAACGGGGAAAATTACTGGTATCTAATTTCTGATTGCTACTTTAATGTTTTAACCTGCCAGGCAACGCTCTCACTTGCGAGGCTGGCGGACATCTTCCGTGTTTTAGTGTTTTTCGCCCTTGGGGCGATCCCTGCCTCGCCGCCTGCCTGCCCTGCCTGCCGCCTGCCTGCCGGTAGGCAGGGTAGGCAGGGCAGGCAGGGCAGGCAGGGCAGTCGCCCGGCTTTAAATTTTTTTTGAGATAACCGATAATTTCTGAAAATGTTTTAAAAAACAAAGCCGGACTCTCGCGTCTGTATTTCTTATTGATTAAATTCACCACATCTCGGCTGGAAATGTGATAAACATTTTTTTCCCTGGCCGGATAAATTTCCGCCACCATCAAATTGGGCGCCAGATTCAAAGCCTCGGCGAATTCCGCCAGAAAATCCCTGGTTCTGGAATACAAATGCGGCTGGAAAACCACCCACCATTTTCTGCCCTTGAATTTCTCACCCGCGGCATTCAAGGTCGCTTTGATTTCCGTCGGATGATGCCCGTAGTCATCGTAAATTTCCACTCCTTCTGCCTTACCTTTCAATTCAAATCTACGCCACACGCCGTCAAACTCGGCCAAAACTTTTCTCACCGTCTTTGGCTTTACACCAAGCACCGCCCCTGCTGTCACAGCTCCGAGCGCATTATAAATATTGAATTCGCCTGGCACTTTCAATCCAAACTTCTGTTCATGAAAACTTTTATAGGCTTTTTTTAGCACTTTCAAACGAAATTCCACAACGCCTCCTTGTTTGTGACGGATTTCTTCCGCCGAAAAATCAGCTTTATCTTTTAAGCCAAAAGTCAGCTTACGGCCGCTGAATTTTTTCAAGAGCTCTTGCAAGTTTCTGTCATCCGCGTTGGCTAGCAGATATCCGCCTTTTTTTATCTGACTAATAAATTTCCAAAAACTTTTTTTCACCCCGGCCAGATTTTTGAAATAATCCAGATGTTCCGCTTCCAGATTTGTCAAAACCGCGATATCCGGCCTGAAATTCAAAAAATTATCTTTGTACTCGCACGCCTCGGATAACAAATATTTTAACTCGCCCAAACGAAAATTACTCTGCCACTCTTTAACTTTCGTGCCGACAAAAACCGTCGGATCAAAACCAGCCACCTCCATTATTAGTCCAATCATCGCCGTGGTCGTGCTTTTGCCGTGCATGCCGGACACCGTAATCGTCTTCTTTTCCTTGGCCAAAACGCCCAGTAATTGGTAAATCGTCAGTGTCTTTATCTGCAACTGCCTGGCTTTTTTTAACTCCGGATTGTCGGCCGCGATCGCTTGCGTATAAATTACCAAATCAAAATCTTTTTTGATGTTACCCGCCTGGTGGCCGACCGCAATCTTGGCCCCCATTTTTCTTAATTCAAAAATCAACGCGCCCTTACTTCTGTCAGAACCAAAAACCTGTTTTTTCCCGGCCAAAAAATATTTGGCCGCGGCGCTCATCATAATCCCGCCAATGCCGATAAAATATACCTTATTTATTTTTTCAAAATCAATTTCCATAATTAAATCTATAATTATCAATCAAAAATCTGTTTTCCCCCCCTTCGGGCAATCTCCCGCAGGGAGACAATCTAAAATTACCAACCTCAAATCTTTCTTGCTGTTTCTAAAATAATTTCCGCCAGCCTTTCTTCCGCTCCCCATTTTATCATCTCGTGAATCTTTTTTGACAACTCTTTCAATTTGCTTTTGCCGTCCAAAAGCTCCTTGATTCTTTTGATCAAATCGTCACTGTCTATCTTTTCCTGATCCAGAATTTCCACCGCTCCTCGCTCATAAAAATAATCGGCGTTGGCTACTTGGTGCGAACGCGGGATAGGCATTACTAGCGCCGGTTTTTTAAGGTAACCGATCTCCATCAGGGTGCCCATGCCTGCCCGCGTAACAATTAGATCGGCTATTTTTATAAAAGGAATAATATTGACCAAAAAATCATAGTGAATATAATTTTCATGCGAAAAATCATCATCCGCTTTATTTTCGCCGGTAAGATGCACAACCTGGCAAAACTTTGTCAGTTCTTTCAGTGAATCAAAAACCAATTGGTTTAGAGCAAGGGCGCCGGTTCCCCCGCCGGTCACTAAAACCACCGGCCAGTCTTTTTTTAAGTTCAACCTTTCCAGCAACGCTTCCTTGTCCAGCGCGGCCATCGCCCTTAAATTATTTCTGACCGGATTACCAATGATTTCTGTTTTATTTTTTTTAAAATATTTGGCCGTCACTGGAAAACACACCGTTATTTTTTTAGCCATCAAACCGCATAAATTATTGGCCAATCCGACCTTGACATCTTGCTGGTGAATTATATTTGGTATGCCCAAAAACCAGCTGGCCCAAACTACCGGCACGGCCACAAAACCGCCGGCTGAAACGATCGCCTGGGGTCTTAATTTTATCAGAATAAAAACAGCTTGCCAAAAACCAATGATAATTTTAAAAACATCCAAAACATTTTCCATGCTGAAATACCGTCTCAATTTGCCGGAAAAAATTCCTTTAAAATCAATATTATAACGTCGGATTACCCTTTCTTCCGGGCCGCTTCTGGTCCCGAGCCAAAATAAATCACAACCAGGATCCCTGGCTTTTAAAACTTCGGCCACCGCGATTAAGGGTGTCACCGAGCCCATTGTTCCTCCGCCGGTAAATAATATCTTCATAATTAGTAAATTCGTAACTATCTAAAACCCTTCTTATGCAGGCGCTCTTTCGTAAATTTTGAAATATTAACCACTATGCCCACTGCCGCCATCGCCGTCATCATTGCCGTTCCGCCATAACTGACTAATGGCAAAGGCAAACCGGTCAAAGGCAAAAGTCCAAGCATCGCTCCTACATTAACAAAAAACTGCCCCAAAAGCCAGACGCCAACCCCAATCGCCACCAGATGACCGAAAGTATCAGCTGTTCTATCAGCCGTTTTCATCATGCGGTAAAAAAGCAGGATAAATGAAATAATAAAAATAACCACAAAGACAAAACCAAGTTCTTCGGCGATAATGGCAAATATGGAATCGCCGGCCACCTCGGGCAAATACTGAAATTTTTGTTTTGAATGTCCCAGTCCAAGCCCGAACCAGCCACCGGAACCCACGGCCAAAAGAGCTTGTTTAATATGGTAACCGATTCCCTGGGGATCTAAATCTGGATTTAAGAAAATCAAAAACCTGTCCAGACGATACGACGCCACTTTTATTAAAGCCACCAGCCCGACCACTGCTCCGCCAAACATAATCAGGATATGACTGAATTTTGCTCCGGCCGCGTAATAGACCACGATACTCATTAAAATTATGATAAACACAGTCCCCACATCAGGCTGCATTATGATCAAGCCGGCCACCAACCCCAAATAAACCAAAAACGGCAAAAATCCGTAAGCAAAATCTCTCAGCTGTTCTTTTCTTTTTGCCAGCCAAGCCGTCAAATAAAGCAAAAAAGTCAGCTTAACAATCTCCGACGGCTGCAAAGAAAAACCGAAAATATTTATCCACGATTTGGCCTTGCCGTAAGTGGCTCCGAGTCCGGGAATAAAAACCAAAACTAAAAGTCCGATGGAAAACAGGAGCAAAAGCGGCGCGAATTTCCTCCATGTCTGATAATTGATTTTGCTGAAAATAAAAAACAAAAATAAACCCGGCAAAAAACCCAAAAGTATTTGATGTTTCACGAACCAGTAACTATCGCCAGATTTGGTATTATAGCCAAGCACGGACGAAGCCGATGACAGCATAACTAAACCAAAAACAATTACCAGCCAAAATAGTATAATCAAAACATAATCTGGTTTGTGGCCCGATTTCTGCATATCTCAATTTTACCGCAAATTTGGGCAATTAGCAAAAACCCTCTTTACCAACCCGGTTGTTTAATGTTAAAATTCCTCTAGTACTTTTATGTTTTTCGCCCTTAGGGCGATCCCTGCCTGCCGGCAGGCAGGCGCCTTCCACTCATGCGAATGATCTACTTGGAAAATTGGCGGACTGTGTTTTCGTGTTTTCGTGCTTTAGTGTTTTTGTGCTTTATGTGCTTTCTGTGTTTTATGTGTTCTATGAAAAAAGCTAAACTACTATCACCTCAAAAAGGTTACGACCAATATGCTGTTTATTACGACCAAAAAACCGCCTACCTTGACAGTTTTGAACAAAATAAACTGCTGCCGTTCCTGGGTAACCTAAACAACAAAAAAATTTTGGAGGTCGGCGCCGGCACCGGCCGCCTGTCTTCGCGTCTGGCTGAATACGGAGCGCTGGTAACCGCCTTTGACATATCGCCGGAAATTCTCAAAGTGCTCCACAAGAAAAATAAAAATATCGCGACCGTCATTGGCGACGCCGAAAGCCTGCCTTTTCCCAATAATACTTTTGATATTGTCACGGCCGCTTTTTTAATCGTTCATCTCAAAGAATTAAAATATTTTTTTAACGAAGCTTATCGCGTCTTAAAGCCAAGTGGCCTTCTCGCCCTCACTAATATCAACCAAAAGCGCCCGCCGGAACTTAAAGCCGGCCGGGAGAAAATCATCATTGAATCGTATTACCACCGCCCGGAAAAAATCATTAAAGAGCTTAAATCGCTTTCTTTTTCCATAATCAAAAACACCTTTATCAAGGATAAAGATGTCTGGATTAACCAAATCGTTATTGCGGCAAAATAGGTTTTAAAAATTTAGCTCAATATTTTATTCGTCTGTTTTCATCCCTAGCTCCAGTAAAATATCCGCCGGTATCGGCACTTTACCGCCCGGTTTAGTTACCCCGGGATAACGCCAGGCTGATATGATTTTTATCACTCCTTTGCCAGCTTGATACATCAGCCACACCTCATAAGGATGCTTTTTCGTTCCGGCGCTCTGCATGACCGCCAAGGTTTTTTCCGCCACGCCCTCTTCCATTCTTTTGGGATAACGCAAAACCCTCATCAACCGCGCTGCCGACAACTGGTAATAGTGCATTTTTTCTTTTGCGTGCTTGGTCCAATAAAATTTTTTGCTGGCTGGCAACTGCATAATTGCATCGCAAGGTTAATGGAATCCGTGCGCGTAATCGCCGAATTTTTTTCCGTAATGATGATTCCATACATCCATATTGATATACTTGTTCTCCCCTATCCGCACGCGCAAATACTGGTGCGGGGAAACATACCAGACTAGCGAATAGCCAAACTGAATATCCAGATCGTCAAACCAGCCGCTTTTAACCAATAACACGCGCAGCAAGTAATTCATAGTGTGGCAGTGGAGAAATCCGTCCCGGCTCCATAGTTTTTTCAAATCAGTCTCAAACGCCAGGTGGATTTTGGTACAGGTTCTAAACCGATAGCCGCGGAATTTTCGCGTCATGATTTGATGCGCTCTTTTCAAACAATCTTCCTTGTCTACGGAACGGCTAAGCTCTTCCGCGATTTTTTGCATGGCATCGGGAATCTTATTCGGTATGGGCAATTTGGTGAAAAAATTCAGGAGCATTTTAAATATTAATTTTTTACAGGATTATCACTCCCAAAACAATTAATGAAACCACAAACTCAATTTTCGTGCCGGAGGCCAGCGGCCCGAAATATTTCCTTTTTGAAAATGGCGCCAGCGGCTGGTGCTCAAACTTCATCAAGCCGTCCAAAGCAATGTGCGAAAACTGAAACAAAAGAAAAATCCACCACTGCACGGCCAAAAGAATCGCGCAGAATACGCCTATTGCCGCACCGCTTATAGCGCCAAAAAAAGCTTCATGCGTCCACCAATGCTGATTAAACCTGCCGCTGACATCGCTCGCTTTTTTAAAAAATAATTTAATGTTTGGTAGATATTTAAAGTTGAGTAGCGCGTGATCAATATCAATCGCCACCCCGCCTAAAAACGCCACGAGCCAGCCCGGCCCGGACAAATCCAAATATTTACCCAAAAACAAGGTGGCAGCGATGTGAGTGGTGATGAGCATTTTTTACTTTTGGTTATTTTCTATGAAACGCGGATCTCCAGGATTGCCAAGATTATCCAGGATCGATTTTTGGTTGGTCCAGACCTGTCTTTTAAACTGGGGCTGCTTGCCAAAATTTAGTAATAACCCAACCCCAATATTTGCCGCGCGCGGGTAATTTAAAAGCTGTGCCTCGTGTTCCCCGCACAAACTCTCCGCCGCTTTTATCTCAATAATAATGTTGCCTTATATCAGCGTAATAATCACCGACTTGATGCAACGCGTCATAAAACACCCGGATGGGAACTTACGACTGACAATACAAACCGTGCTTCGCTAATTCAATCATCATTGAATTTTCATAAACCTTTTCCAAAAATCCGTACCCAAGCTGATTATATACATTAAAATACGACTTGATTATCAAGCCAGTTTCATATTCGTATTGCATATTTATTTGTTTTAATCTTTACCTATCCTGGTCATCCTGGTAATCCGCGTTCTATTATTTGAATTTAATTCCCAACTCTTCCAATTGTTCCTCGCTCACTTCACTTGGAGAATCCATCAGGGGGTCCCTGGCATCAGCGGTTAAGGGGAAAGCGATGACTTCGCGGATGGATTTTTCACCCTGAAGGATAGCCAAAAGGCGGTCAAACCCGGGCGCGATACCGCCGTGCGGCGGCACGCCATAGGTAAACGCTTCCAAAATATGCTTAAACTGTTGTTTTTGCTTGTCATCAAAACCGATCAGCTCAAAAACCTTTTCCTGAACTTTGGGATCATAAATCCTAAGCGCCCCGCCGCCGACTTCAATGCCGTTTAAAACAAAATCATGCTGGTAAGCTTTTACTTTGCCCGGATCAGTCTCAAGCAGCGGCAAATCTTCGTCTTTCGGCCTGGTAAACATATTGTGCGACGGCGCCCATTTGCCGGCTGAACCATGAAAATGCGCCTCGCTGTCGCGGTCCGCGACTTGTTTTTCAAACAACGGAAAATTCACCACGAAGCAAAAGGCCAGCTCGTTCGGGTCATTGTTATCTTTGCGCAAATCCGGTTTGTCCGTGCCGTATTTGTCCATCGCTTCCTGCCATTCCAGCCGCGGCCATCTGTCAAAAGTCATTTTCTTTTCCGGCCACAACTTTTTCACCATGGCTGTAAACATTTCTTCAATTAAATTCAAAATATCATCTTGGCTGACAAAACTCATTTCCATATCCACCTGATAAAATTCTCCCGGGCTTCTGTCGGCCCGCGCGTCTTCATCACGAAAACACGGCGCGATCTGGAAATACCTGTCCATGCCGGCTACCATTAAAAGCTGTTTATACTGCTGGGGCGCCTGGGGCAAAGCAAAAAAATTGCCCGGAAACTTTCTGGAAGGCACCAAATAATCGCGCGCGCCTTCTGGAGTGGACTTAGATAAAATTGGTGTGTGGATCTCAATAAATTTTTTCTCATGTAAAAAATTGCGCACAAAATGCATCATGGCTGAACGCGTTTCTATGTTCTTTTTCATCCGCTCATGGCGCAGATCAAGATAGCGATATTTTAAACGCAATTCTTCATTCGCCTGCCGGTCTTCATTCGCGACCTCAAACGGCGGGGTTTCCGCCGTAGCCAGGACAGTAATTTTTTTCGCCAGCACTTCCACCGTGCCAGTCGGCAAATTTAAATTCTTTTGTTTCTCTCCCCGCTCCTGCACCAGCCCCTCAATTTCCAAAACAAATTCCGGCCG
>Ga0075938_114_pt1 | contig 13517 bp, 11 predicted proteins | sample RifGroA2_FD_67947 | JGI IMG/M metagenome (GOLD analysis project Ga0075938, IMG submission 67947) | Parcubacteria (Kuenenbacteria) bacterium GW2011_GWA2_42_15
TCCACTCCCGTTTCCGTTCCCTGAATATCATTGCCAGGAATGGAAACAATGTTCGGATTGAACCCAGGGTACCGAGGATCATAGAAAAGTCCCTGGATTAAATTACCAACACCGACATTGCCACTGCCGCTGGCCATCACACTTATTCCGAAGTGCCTGGCCCATCCTGTTGTGCTATCAACTCGATTGTCCGAAGCAGCATACAAGACTATGCCGTCGCCAGAACCCTCAATATGATTCCGGCTAATTTTGTTGTTTTTACCGCTATACACCGAGATAGCGGTTCCACCACCACTCACCGTGTTGTCAGATACCTGATTCCTCTCAACGCTTGAGAGTAATATCGGGTAGCCCCATCCATCCTCGTCGTTAACAATATTATCAGATACCACATTGTCGGCCCCATGGCTAATAACGCCATGATGGTTATTAAAGAGCTGACAATTTCTGACCGTGCATCCGCTGCCATTTAAAACGATGGCTTGCGCAAAATTATTCGCGACAATACCATCTAATACGACATTGGATACTGATACCGCGATTTCAAACCCGGTGGCGTTTATGTGCACGCGGGGTCCTGTCACTGCTGATATTACAAACCCATGTGGGTTTGTAATGATAACATCGTCAACAATGACTTTTGCAATGAACCTACCGTACTCGGCGATGATGTCATTGTTGACCTCCCATGTGCCCGGCCTGTCTATGGTGGTGTCCGGGGTCGTAATTCTGTATTGACCCCATACGATGGTACTCATTAGGAGCACTATAAACAAAATTCTGTACAACATCTTAATAACCTCCTAAAGAAGCTCCTGCTTCTTTATTTTTTTATGTTTTTGTTTTTTCACTACTACTTGAGTAGCATCATCTTCCTCGTGATGAGCTCGGAACCCGTGTTTAGCCTGTAGAAATAGACTCCACTTGCCAGTTTTGAGCCATTGAATTGAATCGTATGCTTTCCGGCGGGTTGAACTTCATTTACCAACTGGGCAACTTCATTGCCGGTGATGTCGTAAACCGTCAGGTTCACATTACCCTGCTTAGCCAACGAATAAGTGATGTTTGTGGACGGGTTAAACGGATTGGGATAGTTTTGATTCAGCTCGTAGGTGAATGGTATGCCATTCACACCGTTCTCAACAAATGCTGAAACCACCGGAAATAATATGGAGAACGACGATTTATTATTCTCCAACTCAACTTCCCCTCGCACAGGCGAGACATCAACCGTCAAAGTGAAGTAGTACCTCTGTTCAAATTTGCCCATGATGGCAACTGCTTCTCCGGGTGTTAAAGATGGAACCGTACCGTACCATCTATCCCCTAGGTCTGACCTACCTGGCATGATCCAAACCGTATAAGTGGTTGATGGCGCGACAGTATTTCCCTTGTTTGTCACAGTAAACGCATAATTGGTCAATGTATCTGCTGTAACACCGGACACGACGTTATTGGGTTGTGCTGCGACAAAGACGTCAGCGACTTCAATATTATTCCCATCGCCCTGTAATATTGCATAGGCACAATGGGTTATTTTATTACCACTCCCATAACTGTTAGAAGCACCATATACCCCGATTCCAACCTGGCTCCATATCACCTTGTTATGGGATACTTCCGTACTATCTGGGAAGTCAAATCCATTACCTCCCACACAAACACCCTCACGAGCGTTGTGCCGAAGGACGTTGCCATGAACTACGTTATGGGATCCCAAAACCAGTATCCCAAAAGCTGTCGCCCTCTCGACTCGGTTCCCATAAATTTGGCAATGGGAACCATAAACCGTAATTCCAATATTGGGGTAAGTTATTTGATTACGTCTAATTACGACGTAATCAGCGCGAACGACAATGTTGTCCCCTTTGTCCAAAGTCAACCCCTCAATCACCGTTGAGTCTTGTGTGACGGTGATTGTGTGCCCCTGCCCCTGCGTTAGTGCGGCGCAAAAAACTGCGACGAAAACGACGAGAAAAGTAAATTTTTTCATGATGTAGTCCTCCTTTTGTTATTCTCAATGAAATGAAATTTTTTCTGTTTTTTTAGCCCATTAAAGAGCTTTTTAATATATCTTATTTTTATTTTTCTGTCAAGTTTTTTTGTTTCCACCAAAAAACAACTTTTCTTAAAAAGCTGTTTTTTGAGGAAAAATTGCTGATTTTGCGGTGAATTGTAATGATTTTATGTGAGGAAAAATTGCTGATTTTGCGGTGAATTGTAATGATTTTATGCTGTTTCTTAAGTTTATTCTAAATATCCCCTCCGATAATAACAAGGTCAAAATTGTGCCAGATTGAGTAGCTGACATATCTTTAATAATTAGTTTGGTATAATAGAGATTATAGCAAGAAATTGGAGAAGAAGCAAATTTGACTTACTCTATCAACTTACACCTTCCAATTGCTCCACAGCTTTTTAAGCTGTTGTTTTTGTGTTGGCGACACCTTGCCGCCGATTATGACTGTGCCAGGACGAACACGAAACATTTGATCATAAAAATTAAAAATATCCTTCAATTCTACTGATTTAATCATACGTTGCTGATAAGTATGAGTAATAATTTTCTCCGTGCCAAAAACAAGCGCGAACCACGATGTTAGATTAGCGGCTTCGCGCGGATAGTCCTTGTCTAGTTCAAGCCTCTTAAGTTTATTATTTTTCAAATGCTTCAAAGTCCCAAAATCTAATGTTTTTCTAAACCGTTTCAAAATTTGCTGAAACAGCGCATAAAAATTCTCGGTTTTGTCCGGCTGGAACGACGATTCAACGGAAAAACTTGAAAATTCCCGAAAAGTATTGATATCAGCGCCGACAGAATAACAAAAAATCTTGGCGCGCAAATAATGGGACAAGTATTGATCCAAAAATTCAACGAAAAATTCCCGCTTAATCAATTCATCGGCATTTGAATTTTGAACAGTCGCATAGTAACCAAGATAGTTCTGCGACGCCGACCGGTTGATAAAATTGATACCACCTTTAGGTTCAATATATGCTGAAGAAATCCTGAAGCGTTCTTTTTTTAACGACTCAACGCGTTGAGCCATTGACTCGCGGCTAAACTTAAAATATTTATCGGCCAACTTAACTAATGTTTCAATTTTAAAACTACCGGCCACGGTCAAAATCATATTTTCCGGACGGTAATAATCATTAACGAACCGCCGGACATCATCCAAACAAAATTTCATAATATTGTGGCTGATACCCAGTATGTTTAATTTCAACGAGCAATCACTAAAACAAATATTCCTCACTTTTGTATTGTAATAAAAATCCGGTTCATTTTCATTCTCAAGCAATTCTTCAAGAATAATTTTCTTTTCCGTTTCCAAATCGCGCTTATCAATAACCACGCCGCGCGCATATACCAATTCGGACAATAATTTAAGCACCGGCTTTAAATCGTTTTTATGAGCGCTGAATTCAAAATTGGTCCGCTCCTGTAAAGTATAAGCGGAAAAATCATGGACAAGATCATCTTTTATCCATTGCTCAACTGGCTTGTGCGCCGATGACTGCGCGGCGGCAAGATGTTCAACCAAATGAGCAATGCCATTGTTTTTTTCGTTTTCATAGCGTGAACCAACTTTCACGGCCAAATCAAAATAGAGTGAATTAAAACGAAAATATTCACAAGCAATTATTGTTAAACCGTTTTTTAATTTATGCACTTTAACTATCATATAAGTAAAGATACAATAAAAAAATATGGAGATCAAGCTAAACATCAGCTCAATCTCCATGGTTTCACCGCCGAGTTCGGCTACCGCGATTCACGCTGCCTCTGGATGGATGACTGCCCTTTGGTGTTTGCGAATGATGACCGCCTTTACCATGTTGGGCATTTCTCCCTGGACCGCTTCCAGAGTGACTTCTATTGCCTTTTCCACCGCGATACTTACCGCCGGAATATCCGTGTGCCATTATGTCTCACCTCCTTCCAACGACGATTGTGCGGATGTTTTGGTTGTTGTTTATCCCCCTTTTTATCTTTACCTCTAACTTAGCATAAAAAAAAAGCACCTGTCAAATTTTGTCAGGTCTTTTATCAGTAAACACCCAAAAAACAGCCATTAAATATGCTGTTTTTGAATTGTGCTTGAACTTTTATGGTTTGCTCTAAAATCACCCTCTTCTTCATTTAATATAAAGGGACTTAAATTACCCTTGCTTAAACTGGCAATTTCAGGGCCGGACATAAAAATTCACTTTAGCGTCTGATAAGGAAAATATAGCACATAATTAAAGAGAGAGCAAACCTTTAATATCTGATCAGAAAAAACGAATATTCCGGCCGGAGCATATTGAGCGTTCCAGGTTACGGAATGCTCACCGGCCCGCCAAATGCCTGGCATGACAGGCGGGAGTCGGGCAATTACAAGCCATAAAATTAAAACAAGCCCGGGGGTTTATTTTGAGCTTGATTAACCGATTTGCGTCTTTGAATTTTTAGAAGAAAACCATTGCCAGAACTCTTCTAGCGCCTTTTCTTTTTCCTCATAACCGCGCTCGCCGTTTTTTTGAATGTCATAGAAATGAAAAAGTTCGTGGATAATACAGATGAGTTGGCCGTTTAGATTTTTATGCGTCGGCGCCATAAACCATTTATGGCTGTAATCGTAAGGCATATAGTAGGCCGTGGTCAGGTTGGCGGCAAGATTGAATTTTTGAAAAGGCGTTTTTAAAAAAGTTGTAATTTTTTTGATAACTTCGTCTTCTTGTTTTTGCCAGACAATTTTAAGTGTTTCCGCTTGCCGATTGAATTCTTGAATCTTGCCGGCGGGAATCGTTTTGACAATTTTTTCAAAATTGTTTTTACTCAACCTAATTCTCTTATCAAACGGGTAAAATTGGGTAAGCTTAAAAGTTTCAGGATATTTGGCTTTTATTCTTAACCAATTTTGCAAGTCTTGAGTTGGGTCGGAAGAAATAGAAAACATAAAAGTATAAATTATCCTCATTCGACCCCTTAAAGAGTCCAATATGTATCTGAACTTATTAAGTTTTTTTTATTTTAACCAAAAAAACAGCCATTAAATATGCTGTTTTTGAATTGTGCTTGAACTTTTATGGTTTGCTCTAAAATCACCCTTTTCTTCATTTAATATAAAGGGGCTTAAGTTTCCCTCCTTTAAACTGGCAATTTCAGGGCCGGACATAAAATATCTTTTAGTTCCTTGGCAGGGTTAATATAGCATCAAATTGGGGAAAGGGCAAGGAATTGGGTTAAAATATTATCCACAATAAAATCTTAATTTTGTTTGACAAAAATTACATTTGTTATAAGATTGGGTTAAATGCCTGCGTAGCTCAACTGGCTAGAGCAACGGTCTCCAAAACCGATGGTTGAGGGTTCAAATCCTTTCGCAGGCGCAAAGGGGGCAAAATAAAATAAAAATTTTTAAACTTAAATTGAGGAGGAATGTTTATTCCCTCCTTTTCTGTTTGACTAAAACTTTTAACCAAATACAGAGGAGAAAAAATTATGAGAACGAAGAGAATTTTGTCCGGGATAAGGACCACTGGCCCATTACACCTTGGCCACTATTTTGGAGCTTTGAGAAATTGGGTTGAATTACAAAATAGTGACGAGTATGAATGTTTTTTTCTACTCGCGGACATTCAAGCGCTGACCACACATTTTGACCGAGTTGCGGAAATGCAAACGTCGATGTGTGAAGTGGCATTGGATTTTTTGGCTGTTGGTCTTGATCCGGGAAAATCACATTTTGTACTCCAGTCGCAAGTCCCTGAATTGGCGGAACTGACAATGTATTTCAGTATGTTTACGACACTGAAATCATTGCAAAACAACCCGACAATAAAAGACGAACTTAAAAAACAAAAAGAAGTTTATTACGGGTTTGTCGGTTATCCTGTTTCGCAGGCGGCGGACATTTTACTTTTTACAACCACGCCACCGAGGTTAGGTGAAAAATTGCTGGTTCCAGTGGGACAAGATCAGGTGCCACATTTGGAATCAACGCGCTGTACAGCGCAAAAATTCAATAGTTTGTATGGAGAAACCTTTGTCATCCCCGACACCTTGATCGGTGAGATCCCACGATTACCCGGGCTTGATATGCAGAAAATGGGAAAGAGCGCGGATAATGCCATCTTTTTGAAAGATGATCCGGATTCAATTAGAAAAAAAGTCATGTCGGCTTTCACTGATCCGAAAAAAATAAGAGCTGATGATCCCGGTCATCCAGACGGTTGCGCCATCTTTCAATATTATACAGCATTGGCACCAGAGTTGATGCAGGATGTTGAAACAAAATGCATTGCTGGTGAATTAGGATGTGTGGCTGACAAAAAACGACTATCGGAAATTTTAATTGATTTTTTAAATCCAATCAGGGAACGACGACAGCACTTTGAAAAAAATCCAGACATTGTGAATCAGGCAATACGAAAAGGCACGGAACGCGCCAGAGAAATTGCCGCAATCACGATGAAAGCAGTGCGTTCTGCGATGAACATTGATTACCTAGACATCTTTAAAACCTAGAGGAGATGAAATCATGAGAGGATTACAAACAAGCAGAGTGGGCGGACTGCCCAGTTGGCCCAACGACGGTCTAAATAAAGAACAAATAATGAAAACCCTTAACCTCGCCCGGGATGAGAATTTGAATTATGACAATGAATTAACAGTCAGTTTTCCGGGGACAAAACCTTTGCCAATCTCGTTGGAAGCATTTCATATGTTCGCGGCCGAGCATGCAAATAATATTTGCACTCATACGAGCGGCGAAAGTGAAAAAGGTTTCAAGGGCACGCAGATTTTGGAAAAAATCGTGATTAAGATGATGGCTGAACTGGCCGGGGCCAGAGAAGATGAGGTTGACGGCTATATTTCATCCGGCGGCAATGAGTCAAATATCTGGTCAATGTTTTTAGGCCGCGAGTATTTAAACGACACGGCCGGAGCTGGTCCAATCGCTATTTTAACTTCACATCTTGCCCATTATTCAATCCGCAAAGCGGCAGTCATAAACGGATTAGCGCGCGATGAGTGGTTCACTTGCCAGCATTGTTCGGAAAGATTCAAGGAAGATGTGCGGCATACCTATGCGGCATCAAAAGATTATTCAGGGCTTCACCTTTTAGCAACCGACCGTGATGGTAAACTCAACGTTGAGCACCTTCGGAAAACGATATTGGCCGCCATAAAGTGCGGGATACGGAAATTTATCATAATTGCCAGTGAAGGTAACGTAATGACCGGCGCGATTGACGAAACCGCTGAAATCGGCGCAGTTATCAAATCGTGTCAAGCTGAATTTCCTGATATACATTTCTTTTTGCATGTTGACTCGGCTTTCGGCGGATTTGTTATTCCATTTCTGTATCCGGAAAAATTATTCGCTTTTAAAGTACCCCAGGTATGTTCATACAGCGTTGATCCGCATAAGACTGGTTTGACGCCGTATCCGGCAGGCACTCTTATCTATCGCCGAGATGAAAGAAACTTCAGAAAATATCTTGGTGTTCAGATGGGATATGTCCCAGGAGAGACAGATGGCACTTTGTGCGGCTCTCGGCCCGGAGCATCTGCCGCGGCTTGTTACGCGGCTATACAGTCCTTGGGATTGAACGGCTATCGCCAGATAGCAGAACAATGCTATGACAATACTCTGTATGCGACTGAACAAATCGGTAAACTTGGTTCACTGACAATGACTACACCGGAAATCAACCAATTTGCCATTTCGCACGCTGCCGACATCAACTTTCAATTCAGTAAAGAATTTGAAATGAAAATTAAACTTTCCGGACACAGGCTACCCATCAACATTTGCAGCCCGAGAGAGCACGTGAAGACATGGTATAAGATTATTTTTATGCCACATTTTACTAAAACGAAAGTTGACCAGTTTATCTCATTACTCAAACAGGAGCTGGCAACTGCAAAAAAAGGGAGGGGGTAGCAATGGACAGACTTGAAGAATTGAGACGAGCGCTTGAAGTAGTGGACAAGCAGACAGTAGCACTGGTGGCGCGAAGACTGGAACTGGCCAGGGAGGTCGGTGAATATAAAAAATTTAACAATTTGCCGATCTTTAATGGCGAAGTGGAAGAACACAAAATGCAGCTAGCCGACACTTTGGCTAAAAAACATAATCTTGATGCAAATTTTGTACGTTCTTTGCTGTATCTCATTATAAATGAGTCATGCAAAGAACAGGCTAAAATTCAAAATGGCTAATAAAAGCCAATGGGGAGTTCAGAAATGGGCTCCTCAATTTTTATTTATTTTTATTTTTATTTGACAGATTTATAATAATACCCTACAATATAATCACAATTTGACAATTATAAAATCTTTGACCCGAGAATAGTAATCCTGCAATAATATTTAGTACAAGAGAGGTAAAATATTTGGCTAATAACAGCCATTTGGTGTGAATTTTACCCTAAATTTGCGGAATGAATGGACTCGGCGAGATGCCTGCGGCTAAGTGTGGATAACTTCCATATTTTGTTAAAGGCCGGTTTCTTCCGTAACCATAAGATAAAGCGTGTTGGTTCCAAAGCGCTTGAAAGAGTTCGCCGAAAAGGCGAAAATCAAGGTGGCACCACGGGGTGTTTTTTTAATTTTTAAATCCCTCGTCCTTGAATATATACACGTTTTGTGTATCATATTTTTGGACGATTTTTTTATTTTATTTTTTAACGATTTAGTTTAAAAAACATGAAAAAAATTAACATTACACAACTTGGTACACTGGATTTAAATCTACCACTAATTGAATTAGGTGAGGGTAATCCAAAAATACTAATCATTAATAATCTTCATGGTAATGAAATTACTGGATTTTATGTATTACAAAGATTGGTAAGAATTTTACCGAAAGAAATAAAGTGCAAAATTACTATCATTAGTTCGGCTAATCCATTGGCCTTACTACAAAAAAATAGATACACGTTTATTGATCCTACGGATTTGAACAGAAACTATCCGCCCTTGGAAAAAGAAAGGGGAATTAACGTAACTATAAAAGAGAAACTAATAAATTTGGGATTAAAACACGACATAATTATGGATATCCATAATTTTATAAGACCATCTTTAAGCACTGGCGTTTTAATCAAACAAACTAACAGTAAAAAAGATGATTTGGCGTATAAATACCTCGCCACTTTAAATACGGATATAATTATAAAAATGGATAGTGATAATAATGAGGAGAAAAGGGTGAATGGATCACTCACCTCCTATTTAGCCTCAAAGGGCAAAATAGCACTTGGCATTGAATACCCTCCTATCAATTATGTCAATAACAGCACAATTGAGGAATATGCGGGGAATTTTAAAAATTTATTATTACTTATCCCTTCAATAAAAAATGACAAAGGCAATTACAAGAGAATACCAATTTTCAAAAGACAACAAATTATCAATCAAAAAACAGGGTTATTTATTCCTGTCAAAAAATTAAATGGGGATGTAAAAAAGGGAGATACTCTCGGATATATTATAGATGTTAATAATTTAAATAAAAACAAAATCGTTTCCACATATACAGGGAAATTGATTGAAATTGCAGACAATAATTTTTTCCTGTATGGTGATAAAATAGCCACAATTGGTAAAAAAATCTAAAACAAAAGGTGAGATTTAATACACAAAAAAAGGAGACTAAGCGATGGCCAGTCAAATTTTCGATTTAGCCTACCAATCAAATCACATTACCGATGACTCGTGGGGATTTATCCCAATTAAAACACCGTACCATTTTACGGCTGATGAATACCATCGAATTTTGCAAATCGGTTTACTGGTAAAGTCCATTTTTAAAAAAGCTCAAGTATTTATTAGTGAATCGTTGGAGTCCGGACACTCGGCGCTGTTTAATAGACTTGTTTTGGCCTCAATCGCCGAATATGATAGAACACTAGCAAAAGAAGTAATTATTAGAAGTAAGGAAATGTTGCCAATGAATTTTCGACCGGACATTTTAGGCGACTTCACTGTTTCTGAAATCCAAGCTCCTGGCAGTGGCTATCCGTTTCAATTTGCCCTTGAAATGTTCAGCGGAACAGAAGCCAAACGAACCAGCATTATCAGGACCTATAAAAAATGGTTGGGAAATAAGAGAGCGGTATGGTGGCTTTATAATGAATCACTGGAAAACAGTGTCCATTTTCTCGCCAGAGCATGTCAGGAGTGCGGAATCGATTTGCAAGTTAAGAAAAATTCAGAGTTCGACCCAGAAGATGATTTTGGTATTATCATCAAAAGACCACCACTACCTGAATTGCTCGCGAGTGATAAAGGAAGAATTCTGATCAGAAGATGGTTGGATGGCGAGATTGAAATGGATCCACCGCCTCACATTATCCCCGAAGTCAAATATGTATTGTTTATGTTGTTCCATCCAGAAACGTGTCATCTTTTTACGGATGAGGAAAGATCAATTTGTCATCCGACATTTCTTATTACGAATTACGAGCAAAAAGTCGAATTCAGCAATAACGGATTTTACCCAACGGGCTCAATCGAGGAACTTGCTGACTTAAATAATAAACAGGCAAATGTGGTTATTAAATATGGTGGCGCTAAAAAATGGGCGAGATTCGGCGGTCACGAGGTTTACAATCTGACACAAATGAACCACAAAGAAAGGGGGGACTTAATTGTCAGAGCCGTTGATGATTTCGAAATCAACGGTGAGGGTTGGATTATTCAACCTTTTATTAAGAAAAAGATCGTCTTCCCTATAGACGCCCAAAAAGAACGATACGTCTTATTTAGACCTTGTTACCATATTAATCCTCAAGAAGAGATTGAATACGTAGGAACCGTAATGGGACTACGAGGCGAATGGAAAGTCCACGGCAGTTCGGATTGTAGCTTCGGCGTTTGCATACCGTCAAAAAAATAGAGAGGGCCAAACGAATAAAAAAAGCATGATGCTATAAATTAATGTGTCATGCTTTTTACTTTTTTAATCAGATTATTTTTGTCAAGTTTTTACCTGTTTAAAACCCAAAAAACAGCCATTAAATATGCTGTTTCGCGGTTTCTTTGTTTTTATATTTTGCTCTAAAATCACCCCTTCTTCCTTTAATATAAAGGGACTTAAATTACCCTTGCTTAAACTGGCAATTTCAGGGCAAAGCATAAAATATCTTTTAATTCTGTGATGGGGTTAATATAGCAGGAAATGGGGAAATGGGCAAGGTTTAAAAAAATTTTTTACTTTTGACCGGAATGGGTTATAATAAGCTATATGTATAAATTCAACATTTCCAAAACCAAAAATTTATTCGCCTGCTGTTTGGCGTTGCTGGATAATGACGCGCCCAATATCAAACAAAGCTGGCGCAAACAACTCAACCGGCTGACCCGAGAAGATTGGGCATCGGTAAAATGGCTGAAAAACAACCTGCAACAAGAGTTAGCGCATCCTGATCTGATTTTTACTGCAAGAAACGACCGAGAGGTTTGGGGGATAATGAACAAAATAAGCCGCCGTGGAGAGTTGGAAAAATTCAGGCAATCCTCTTTAAAAATTTCTAAAAAACTTGACGGCATTTGGTATGATATAAAAGATAGTTTAGGAAATACAAAAAAATATTTAAACAAAAATGAAACAATAATGAATCAAACCGCCCAGAGCATAAGCAATCTGACCGCAACTGATAATGACAAAATAAAAAATACGCCGGTGCATTTAATGTTAAATTTCCATGATCTGAATAATTGGGCCGGCTGGTTTTCTTATACTCCCAAAAATCAATCTATTGTCCTGGAAGCTGCTCTAAAAACCAGCGCAAAAAATCTCTTCCCGCTGGCCATCTTTTGCCATGAGATTTTTCATTTAGAAATACGCCGTAATCACGGCCTATACCAGCTCATTAAAAAAACCGCCGGAGAAAACAGTAACTTAATCAAGGAAGTCGGTTACAAAAACGGAAATCCGAGTATGATTTTGGAGGAATTAATCGTCAGCAGTTTCATACCAGAGGGTTATCTAGGACAAAAGTATTACTCTCTCTCGCTTAAAAAAATCAGTGGGGATATTAAACCATCTAAAGATTTATTGCAATTCTCCAAAACCAGAAAGCAATGCGCTTATATAATGCGCGATATAGCACGAAAATACACTATCAATAAGAGACCGATAGATAAAAATTATATTGATGAGCTAATCGGCAGGATAAGAGAAAAAATAAACAAGGGATGAACTCATATTCATCCCTTGACTGGGACCGTCTACTTACGGTTTGCCCAATGGCCCTTGTCCCATGGTCCGGCAACGATCTTACGCTGGCTATTCAATACAGCCTTCGCCAAAACCTTAGGGACTTGTTTTTGCGCCATTTTTCCTCCTTTCTCCCCCTTTTTCAAAGCAAATCATATTCCAATAATTTAGACCTCACGGTGGTATAATAACGTTTTAAATCACCACATGAGGAGTTGCCGCCCCTAAGTAGATCTGGTAAATAATCCTGCAGGCAACCACTTTTACAGATTTTAAAATATTCGCAAGCGCCGCAAAATTTTTTGTGTATATTAATCATTCTAATCAACTTTAATAGATTGGCGCTTTTACGGATGTCTTTGACTGGCTGATTCACCCTGCCAAAGTAAAATTCCCGCGTCTTTGGTAAAGCATCACAAGAATAAATTGATCCATCGCTGTACACTGTAGCGAATATATCGCAACGACCCATATAAACGCATTCTCTAAATTCACCGCCCAACATTAGATCTATAATGCTTTTTAAATCCCTGATTTCTATATCCACATCATCAATTTCTATCCACCTATTTAAAACCGATAATAAAAATTCTAGATATGCCTGCTGACTGATGGAGTGAGGATATGGATTACCATGAGAATCCTGCCCTTTGACTCTTAGGAATTTCAAACTTTTAATATCGTTTTTAATAAAAAATTCTAAAATCTCCATTGGATGTTTATAATTGATGTCACTCACACAGCAACTAACGCCATTAAACACACTCGCCTCCTTTAAAATGGATATCCCTCTCATGGTGGCTGTAAAACTTTTTTGGCTATTCTTGTAGCAACGCACTAAATTATGATACTCGGCCGGCCCGTCTAAACTTACGCCGGCCACAAATTTGTTCTCTGCAAAAAATCTTGCCCAATTTCTATTAACTAAAGTGGCATTTGTCTGGACAAAATTTGCGATATTTTTACCCCTGTCTAACCACTTCTGCTGATATTCCACTACTTGCCGATAAAAACTTATACCTGCCAACAGCGGTTCTCCCCCATGCCAGATAAACTCAATGTCTTGCTGGCCAGAACAGAAAAAATCAATAAGCAATTTCAACGTGGCGAAATTCATTTTAGAACAACCCTCGTCTGCTCTTGCGCAATTTGAATACCTCCACATGTAACAATATTGACATCTTAAATTACACTTGCCATCAACCGGTTTTACAATGGCAACACTAAGCGACTTTGGCATTTTAACCGCCTCCTTCCTCTATTTTTTTAATTTCTGTTTAATTTTTCTATCACTTT
>Ga0075938_132_pt1 | contig 13001 bp, 9 predicted proteins | sample RifGroA2_FD_67947 | JGI IMG/M metagenome (GOLD analysis project Ga0075938, IMG submission 67947) | Parcubacteria (Kuenenbacteria) bacterium GW2011_GWA2_42_15
TTGTTAAAATCCCATTCAAATAAAATTTGCATTGCCGCTGTTCTTGCCAAATGACGATTGGACATAGTTTGATTTTAAATTTTTATTTCCCTTAATTTCTTATTTTCTTAATTTCTATCTATTTTTTTATCTCCGTCTGATTTTTGGTTTCTAATTTCTGATTCCCGCTGTCTTTGTTTTCCTTATTCCTTGCCTGCCTGTCCGGTAGGCAGGTTAGCTGTTTTCTGTGTTTTTGTGTTTTCGTGCTTTCTGTTTTTTGTATGTTTTCTGTGTTTTTGTGTTTTATGTGTTTTTGTGTTTTATGTGTTTTTGTGTTTTCCGCAAAGTCTTGGGCACTCTGACTTTAACCACTATTTTGCCTTTGTAATTGCCGCAAAAAGAGCAAGTCGTGTGAGGCCTGATGGGTTTCTTGCATTTTGAGCACTCACTCAACTGTACCTTTTTGAGTCTAAGCGCCCCGCGTCTGATATTTTTCCTTGATCTGGTATGTTTCTGTGTGGGTGTTGACATAATTTTTTCTTAATTAATTTATTCTTATCTTATAATCTTTCTTCGCTCTTGACAAATTTTATTTCGCCTCAATAATTTTATCAATAATCCCGTATTTCTTAGCCTCTTCCGCGCTCATAAAATAATCCCTGTCCGTGTCTTTTTCTATCTTTTCCAAGCCCTGCCCCGTGTGTTTGGCCAAAAGCTTGTTGAGTTTATCCTCAATTTTTAAAATATGCTCTGCTCTGATTTTAACATCGCTTGCCTGTCCTTCAGCCCCGCCCATCACCTGATGCAGCATTATTTCCGCGTTTGGCAAAGCCAGCCGTTTGTCCTTGGCGCCGGCTGCCAAAAGTATCGCCGCCATGCTCGCCGCCGTGCCAATGCAGATTGTTTCCACCGGCGCTTTAATGTATTGCATCGTGTCGTAAATCGCCAAACCGGCCGTCACCGAGCCGCCCGGCGAATTGATATAGAGCCTGATGTCTTTGTCTTTATTCTGCGACTCTAAAAATAAAAGCTGGGCAATGACCGTATTAGCCATGGCATCGGTGATCATATCGCCTAAAAAAATAATCCTGTCTTTTAACAGTCGCGAATAAATATCATAAGCCCGCTCTCCCAATTGCGATTTTTCTATGACGGTTGGTATTAAAAGCATAAATTTGCTTTAATCTATTATTCTTTATTATAAAAAAATCAATGTCAGTCTGCGCCCAGTCCGCGTTAGTCAGCGCTTGACTAGACCACCTGCCAATATTTCCCTTCCCACTCCAAGCTACCTTTTATTGAAAACCCGGCTGCCAGACGATGCCCTCCGCCGGCAAACCAATTGGCGATCTTGGCCACATTTATTTGCCCATCCAGCGACCGCAGGCTCACCTTTATCTCGCCGTTCTGGCTTTCTTTTAAAGTCATAACCAGCCTTACTCCCGTCAAATTATTTAAAAAATTAGTCACCCCGTCCAAAACATTGCTCTCCTCTCCTCTCAAGTCGTCATTGAGCATCACCGAATAAACCAAGTTAAGTTTATCATTTTTAATCAATCTTGATAATACCTTGGACCACAAACGCAGCCAGTCATTGTGGTCATTTTGCTGGAACTGTTTCATAATCTGGTTATATTTGGCTCCCGCTCTCAAGAGCTCGCTTGCCGCCAGATACGCTTCAGTGTTTGTTGCCGCGTTGGAAAAACCATTGGTGTCACCGATAATGCCGGCCAAAATCTCTGTTGCCATCTTCGGGTCCACTGGTGTACCCCAGAAATCAAAAATCTCATATAAAATTAAAGAGGTAGATGGGCTTTCCTTATCAATAATATTTATTTCCCCATAACTGCTGTTCGGGTGGTGATCAATATTAACCAAGCCTATACCCTTGGCCTGAAATTCTTTCAACTTGTCTTCCGCCCCGCTCCAGTCCAAAGTGGAGCAGTCAAGACCGACCGCCAAATCAAAAACATCGTTATCAACATCAGACAAGCCGATTATCTCGCTCCATTCTCTTAAATAAAAAAACTTTTCTGGCAAAGGCGCCGTTAAAAGTATTTTATGTTTTTTACTAGACTGGAATAAATAACGCGCCAAGGCCATTGTCGAACCGATGGCGTCAATGTCCGGATTACGGTGAGTGAACAGCAAAACATTCTCCGCCCTTGCTAATTTTTCCCTAAAGCGGTTGACCTCGTCTAATCTTATGTTTTTTCGTCCTGGCATTTCTTGCATATCATCACAGTCTACCAGCCAAAAAAATTTGTGTCAATGCTCCTCTCCCTGATTACCGATTGCTGGTTTTTAATTTCTTCCTTGTTCCTTGCCTGCCTGCGGTAGGCAGGTTAACTATTCCTTGCGTTTTTGTTTTCTTGATTTCTTCCAAAATTTCTTCCACCTTCCGCCGTTGCTGCTCGTCCTCTATCTCCTCTCGGTCAATAAAAAACTTTAAATCAGGTACCCGGCGCATCTTTACCCTGCCTGCCAGCCCGCAGCGCAAGACTCCTTTGTGCTTTCGCAAAATTTTCAAAACATCTGCTCCGGCTTCAATCGGCCATGCGTCTATCCAAACCTTGGCCGAGCCGAGACTCTCCGAAATTTCAACTTGGCTGACGCTCATAAAAACGCCCTGGTCAAAATCTATCTCTTGCTGGACGATCTGCCCCAACTCTTCTTCAATAATATTATTTATTTTCTCTAATTTATAATTAGTCATTTTTTTTCTCTTCTTCGGTGACAAAAGCTACCAATAAATCATTCTTCTCCACGCCGACTCGGCTCTCTATTTTCAAACCGCATTCTTGGCCTACCGCCACTTCTTTTACTTTTGTCCTGCCGGATTCAACATCTTTTATCACCGCCTCTCCCACCACCTCTCCCTTTCTAATAATTCGAACATTGACCTCTGACACCATCTTGCCCTCTTCCACTCTGCCGCCAATAATCTGCTGTCTCTTTTCTGCTCTAAAAATCGCCAGGACTCTTAATTTGCCAAGTTCCTTTTCAACTATCTCTACTCCGGCCAATTCCACCACCTTTTTCTCCACAAAATCCAGTAAATCATAAATGATTCTAAACGCCTCGGTTGCCACCCCTTTGTCTACGGCCAATCGTTTGGCTTCCGGCATTATTTTTACATTAAAACCCAAAACCAAGGCGCCCAGGGCAAAAGCCTGCTCCACATCCTTTTCCGTTATGTTGCCCAATCCTTGCCTTATCACATCCACGCCAACTCCCCTTTTTTCCAGTCTTTCCAACGATTCCAAAATAGCCTCCACCGACCCAAGCATGTCTGATTTTAAAATCAATTTGACATGAGGCTTAGCGTCTTCTTTATCTTCTTCTCCTTTCTTATCCTTGGGCACAAAACCCGCTTCGGCTATTCTCACTAATTCTTTCACTTTAATTTTTGACAATTTACGCAGCTCTTTTTGATCTTCAATTGTTTGCAGTATGTCTCCAACTCTGGGCATTGCTTTCAACCCCAAAATCTTTACCGGCATCGACGGTTGTGCTGCTTCCACCGGCTCGCCCTTCCAATTTCTCATCACCCTTATCCGGCCGGGCACATTGCCCATTTTCACCAAATCATTTTTTCTCAAGGTGCCATTCTGAATCAGAACCGTCGCCACCGGACCCTCACCTTTATCCATATGCGCCTCAATAATCGTGCCCGCCGCTGGCGCGTTTGGGTTGGCGATGATTGTGTCTTTATTTAAATCAGCTATTAAAAAAATATTTTCCAAAAGCAGCGGAATGTTAAGCTTTTCTTTGGCGGAAACTTCCACGCAAGTCGTCTGGCCGCCCCAGTCTTCGGCTGTTAAACCGATATTGGCCAGATCGCTTTTAACCTTATCAACATTGGCACCCGGCTTGTCTATCTTATTTATTGCCACGATAAAAGGCAGTTCCGCTTTCCGAATATGCGCCAGTGCTTCAATCGTCTGCGGTTGTACTCCGTCGTCTGCTGCCACCAGTAGAATCGCGATATCCGCCACCCTGGCGCCTCGCGATCTCATGGCGGAAAACGCCTCATGCCCGGGCGTATCAATAAAAGTCAAAAGCCGTCCATCTTTTTCCACCTGATAAGCGCCAATGTGCTGGGTGATTCCGCCCGCCTCTCCCTCAACAATGTTTGTGTGCCTGATTGCATCCAATAATTTTGTTTTTCCGTGGTCTACATGCCCCATTACCACTATGATTGGCGCCCTCTTTTGCGCCTCGCCCGTCTTTATATCTAAAACTATTTTTTGAGGCAGCTCGCCGTCTGTCATTAAATCCTCTTCAGTTGATTTTTCCACTTTATACCCCAAATCATCGGCGATCACTGCCGCTGTTTCAAAATCAATATACTGATTTAGCGGCGCCATCACCCCATTTTTCATCAATTCTAAAATAAGATTCGCTGGCGCGATACCCATTCTTTTTGCCAGTTCTTTTACAACGATTCTTTCCGGCACCATCACGACCTGCTCCGCTCCTGATGGCTCGTTTCCATTTTCTTCTAATGCCTCTTTTTTCGCGGCCATCACCTCTCCATTTGTATATCTGTTGCTGACTGCCGGGTCGGCCAACTTTTCCAAAATCGCCTGCGCCGTTTTGGGATCCACTTTGATCGCTTTCGCGCCAATGTCAAAACCCAACTGGGGCATAATTTCCCTCAGTTTATTTGGAGTAATTCTCAATCTTCTAGCTAATTCCGTAACATTCATATTCTTCAATCTTACTCAAAAAAACCGCTAAAGTCAAATTTACAACCTGCACTATCATCCCTGCCTCGCCCTGCCTACCCTGCCTACCCTGCCTACCGGCAGGCAGGCGGCAGGCAGGCGGCAGGCAGGCTCGGACAAGTCCCGGTAGCGCTTACGCTCGTCGAGTCGAAATTATGGGATCCAGTTTTTTAATTTTTTTTGTTTTTTATTTCTGGATTGCCCCGCCCTTCGCGAAGGGCGGGGCAACGACAGTCGCGCCGCGCATCTCGTCTTATCCTTCCCTTTGTTTCTTCCTGATTTCTAATTACTGATTACTAATTTCTTGTGCTCGTGTTTTCTGTGTTTTACTGTTTTCTTGTTTTAATGTTTCCCCCCGTTCCCTTGACACTCCCTCCTCTCTCCTATATATTAACTTAATCTTTTTTAAACAATAATTTCCAATGGCCCTCACCTTAAATCAACAAATCACCGAATTAAGGCCGATGTCATAATTAAAGATGATTTGAAAAATAAGCTCTCCTTTTTGGCCGGCAGCAACCAAATAAAATCAAGCATTGACCCGCTGAAAAAACTAATCATTACCCTGAACACCAAAAACAATAAAATCAAAGAATTTAATTATGATGTCCACGGCGATGAACTCAAAATCTACATTACCCCGGAAAAAGATGAATTTCAAAGCGGCGACATTGTCATTGGCGGCAGCGACTACAAATATGACCTGATTTTTACCGTCGGCTGTCCTGACCTGGAATCTCTTGGCTCTCCCTATGTGAATCACACCGATTTTTTCTTTAAAACTACCATCATCAACATTGATAATAACCCGGAGAACGAACATTACGGTCAGATAAACCACATTGATCTTAATTCCCCTTCCTGCTCGGAAATTATTTTCAACCTCATCCGCACCAGCCAGCCAGAATTAATAAACAATGAACTGGCTACCAGCCTTTTGGCTGGAATCATTATCAAAACCGACAACTTCCGTTCGCCTGCCATCACCCCGGAATGTCTTTACGCCGCCTCATATCTGATAAAACTCGGCGCTGATCAAGCCTCTCTTATAAACAATCTTAATAAAAATAAAAGCCTGACCGCCCTCAATCTCTGGGGCCGCGTCCTGGCCCGTCTCAAACAAGACTCTCACTACAAACTGGCTTGGTCTCTTGTCAGCCAAACCGACTTCCAAAAATCCGGCGGCTCAATTGAAGACTTGGATGGCGTAGTCTCCGAGCTTATTTTACACTCACCCTTAATCCAAACTACCGTCTTGCTCTACGAAATGCCTTCTGGCCAAACTGGGGTAACCGTCTACACCACGCCCAATCACAACGCGCTTGATCTTACCGGCCACTGGCAAGGTACTGGCTCAAAAAACAAAGCCCGTTTCTGCCTTCCGGAAACAAAATTAATCACGGCCGAACAAATCATTATCAATCAGTTGCGGGAAATAATTAAACCGCTCCATTGAAAATAAACAAGTAATCCTTTATAATTTAAATAATTGGGGTTCGTAGCTCAGTTGGTTAGAGCGCTTGCATGACACGCAAGAGGTCAGAGGTTCAACTCCTCTCGGACCCACCAGCTTATTCTATATAATAAAAACCAAACAAAACTGGCAAAAAATGTCCGCCATCCATCAATCTACCTGCGGTTAGGTTCCGTGTACTCACGCCAAATAATATTTTACCGCGAGCTGTAATTATTTTCTGCGCGCATAGCTCAGCTGGTTAGAGCACGGGTCTTATAAACCCGGGGTCGATGGTTCAAATCCATCTGCGCGCACCATTTTATTTTATGCCCAAACTACCCAAGATACCTTATAAGCTTTACAATGAACACAATAGAGAACGAAACGCTTGCCTGGATCTCTCCGACCGGCTGCGCATTCTTTCCAAAAGCACTATTAGTTTTTTAATTAAAAACCACCGCCAGGTGGTTGATAAAAACCTGCCGGTCATGGAAAAAACATTCGCCACCTTGCAGGACAAACTCAAATACCATCCTTATCTTTATGCGGTCCCGGCCATCAATGTCGGTTTTGAAGAATATGTTGAGGCTGTTCTTTTGTCTAATTATCTAAAAAATAAACCCCTGCCAACCGCCGCCTCTCTCAAGGTGACGGCCGACACCTATCTTGGCGGCCTCTCTGATTTGACTGGCGAATTGGTGCGCCTTGCCCATCAAGACAAAAAACAAGTAAAAACAATCCATGACTATGTGGCAAAAATCTACGATCTGACTATTCCCTTGAGCATCACCAGAAACAATTCCACCAGAACCAAGTTGGAAACTATTGGCACAAATCTTAAAAAAATAGAGTCTGTCATCTACGACCTGAAACTCCGGGACAAAATCTAATTGCCCGCAAAGACTGCTATCTCAAAAGGCGACACAGCACTGTGTCGCCTTTAAAATATAATGATCTTTTACCGCAAACCCAAACTCGGATCAACTTCAATCTTTCGCCAATCGCCAAACCAGTTTTTTGATTTCTTGATTCGGAAATATCCGGCCAAAGCAATCATCGCCGCGTTATCCCCGGTAAATTCTAATTCTGGCACCAATAACTTAATTTTATCTTTCTCTCTGTTAACTTTTCTAACTAAATTAAATTTATTAACTTCCTGCCCCAGCCTGTCTCTTAACGCGCCATTGGCCGCCACGCCCCCACCCAGTAATATTATCTTCACCCCGCGCTTACTAGCCGCTAAAACGGTTTTCTCTGCTAGAACCTCAACGCACGCTTCTTGAAAACTCGCGCACATATCATTTATTTCCTTACTTTTGCCTTTTACCTTTTGCCCTTTGACTTTATATAAAACCGCCGTCTTCAGCCCGGCAAAAGAAAAATTATCATCCCCGCTTTGAAGCATCGGCCTGGGAAACTTATATTTATTTTTATCGCCTTGCGCCGCCAGTTTGGCAATAATTGGTCCGCCGGGGTAACCTAAACCCAAAATTTTAGCCACCTTGTCCAATGCTTCACCAGCCGCATCATCCAAGGTTCTGCCAACAACCCTGTATTTTAAATAATCTTTCATTAACACCAACTCCGTATGCCCGCCCGAAACCACCAGCGCCAACGCTGGAAACTGGATCTTCTGTATTTTTTTAAATTTTGGGATTTGGGATTTGGGATTTATCTGAAAATTGGGATTTGGGATTTGATATTTATTCTGCTTTAATAAAGCAGAATAAATATGTCCTTCCAAATGATTCACCGCTATTATCGGTTTATGCCAAATAAACCCCAGGGTTTTCGCCGCCTCCACTCCCACCCTCAAACTGGTAATTAGTCCAGGGCCATTTGTTACAGCTATATAATCAATTAATTTCCTTAATTCATAATTCATAATTCGTAATTCTGGCTTGTCAACCGCACCAGTCGCTTCTTGTAAAACAGCCTCTACCACTGGTAAAATCAACTCAATTTGTTTTCTGGCCGCCACCTCCGGCACAATGCCGCCATATTGGGCTTGCACCTCGGCCGAAGAGGCGACCGCCTGAGCAATAATTTTAAAGCTGCCGCGCTTGAACTCCACTATCGCGGCCGCTGTTTCATCACAAGAAGTTTCTATGCCTAAAATCCTCATATTTTATTACTTTAACTCAATCTCAATAATCACGCTAGCCCTTGCCAAATTGTTTAGACAATGATACCATATTTTTGTATTCACCCAAAAAATGAGGGTATTTTTTAAAAATAAAAGCATTCCTTTTACCTTTTGAATTTTGCCTTTTGCCTTTATCTTGGTCCCTTCGTCTAACGGTTAGGACATCAGGTTTTCATCCTGAAAACAGGGGTTCAATTCCCCTAGGGACTACCAAACAGGAAATTGCGAGTTTCCAAGGTTCGCCTCGCTTCGCTCGGCGACCAAATCGTAAGGAATTCTGGACGAAAAAATCAATTGGCGATTCTGCATTTTGGGAAAAGACAATTTTTAACTAAATCAATATGAAATACATAATTTACGCTCGTAAAAGCACCGAAAAAGATGACCGACAAATTTTGAGTATTGAGGCCCAGATTTTTGAGTTAAAAAAATTTGCCGTCAAAGAAAAACTTGTCGTCCCTTCGGGAGATCACCCGTAGGGTGAAAATTGTCAAAGTTCAGGATTTCGGTTTCCTCCTTCGCCAAAAGCTTCGGACGGGCAGGCGGAGTTTTTGGCCAGACCCTCGCCGCCGCCGGCGGCGAAATGCGTCCGAACTATTTTAAGAATAGCCCACCAACCAAAATTCTAATTTCCATTATCCATTAATAATTATACTGATGAACTGTTTATTCCTCAAGGAACCGAAGGACACGAGTGAGGCGAAACCGAGACGACGGAAAATCCGAGCTGACGCAGGATTTTCCAGTGTCCTGGCACTTATTCCCCTAAAAGTTGCCGATCAACTTACACCCTGCCCGCTTAAGTATTGACCAACCAGGACGATTAGCTCAGCTGGTTAGAGCGTCTGCTTTACACGCAGAAGGCCGTAGGTCCGAATCCTACATCGTCCATGATTACAATTAATACCATGAAATACATCTACAGCTTGCTTGCTATTATAGCTGGCTTTCTCCTGGTCCGTTACAGTAATTACCTCGTTGATAATTTCGGCCACAGCGAAACCGCTGAACATTATCTTGGCACTTATGGTGGCTCGCGCTTAATGTGGAAATTAATCGGCCTTATTATTATCATCGGCGCCCTGCTAACTATCAGCGGCCTCGCTCAATCGCTTATTTATAGCATATTTAAACCCATGGTCGGCGGTTTGAAATAATTACTTTCTAAAAAAATTGACCGCGCTTTTTGGGCTGTTAGCTCAGTTGGTTAGAGCGCCTGCTTTGCAAGCAGGAGGTCGTCGGTTCGAATCCGACACAGTCCAAATCCACTTTAAACTATTTGCGTCTACTCATAATAAGAAAATAACAACTCTGGTCTGTATAGCAATAGAATGAAAAACAAAATTATAGTTATTATTAAGCTGATTTTATCTGCGTTTCTCTTTTTTGTCTGGTTTGTTCTCGTCCAAGCGGAGTATGAGATAATAACAAAACCTGGATTACAAAATGATTTTCCAATCGTAAGGGGAGTTTGTGTAATTTACCTTATAGGATTTATGCTGCTAATTATAGCTGCCATCGTTCTTTTTTTATTATACTCGATTAAAAAGTCTAAAACACCGACTAAGTCAAAAGAAAGAGTTCAATAATCTGGTTCCGACTGGTGCGAAATCTATAATGACATTGAGTAAAACAAAAAAACATTTAAAAATTATCGTCTCTTCTTGGATTATTATTACACACCTCTTACCGCGGTGTTTTTTGTTTATTAAATATTTTCAGTTTATACCAGTTCGCCATGGCGAACTGTCCAATAAGATTTTACATTAAAAAAAATAATTTTTGCTATTTACATTTTTCATAAATAATTTTATAATTACCATGCAAGATCAATTGTGGATAACTTTACAATTTATAAACCTTACAAGAAATAATTTTTAAAACTTCTTTAAAAAATTTTTGTAAGTTTTATAAATTAAACTTCTTTCCCATGCTCGTCGTTTATTGAAAAATTATTTTCTACTGAATAATTTTTTATTTCTCATCATGCGGAAAGTCAAAATTTTTAAGAAAGGGGGTGATTATTATGGCAGCCAAGAAAAGGAAAGTTGCAAGAAAGAAACCAGCCAAAAAAGGCAAAAAGAGATAATCTCTAAAGTCTTTTGAAAGATTTTCTAGAGACAAAAAAATCCCTAATGTTAGGGATTTTTTTGGTATATCTTAAAAAATCAATCAAACAAACCAGCCTGTTTTTCAAAAATTTCCCGCTCGCTAAAAATTTTTATTTCTCCGTACTGTCCATCAAAGCCTGGCTTGATAATGAGCCTCCCTTCTCGAACTCGCCATATTGCTTCAGCTATTTTAAACAAGCCTTTCTCTGATATTTTTTTTGTTTCAACATCCAACAAAATATTAAATTCGCTTCCAAAATTTTTAATCAAATTATCATATTCCATTTTTACTCGTCGGGAACTCCTTGATTTTATTCCCAAGCACTCGGCGATTATTTTATCCAGCTCCACCAATTTTATAAATGGCACTCTTGATTTATCCACATACTCCTCTCCGCGGCTACCATTCGCCAACTCTTCCACGCGGTTTAAGACTCCTATCGTCAACGGCTTTTTGCATTGGGGACAGATATTTTTATTTCTCTTTGACTCGCTCGGCAAAAAACTTACCCCGCAGACACGATGACCGTCGTAATGATACATCCCTTCTTCCGGATAAAATTCAATGGTGCGCATAAACGCTTGCGGATTCTTCCCTTGGATAATACGACAAATTTCGTCATAACTTATTTTATCTTCATCAATCTCAAATACATTGGCTTCACGCCCCATGTTTGGCAGTGAGTGGGCATCGGAATTGGAAATAATTGACATCCGGTCCAGGTTTTTAACGCGCCAATTCATCTGTGGATCGCTGGACAGTCCGGTTTCTATAGCAAAAATTTTGTCTGCGATATTTCCCCAGCATTCTTCAACTGAATCAAAGCCGGACTTTGAGCCAAACATGGCAAACCATGGAGTCCAAATATGCGCTGGAATTATCATACACCGCTCATCAATTGCTAAAATAATTTCCGCCAACTTCTTGGCGTCCAAACCTAAAATCGGCCGGCCATCAGCTTTTAAATTGCCGAGTTTTGAGAGTGCCAAATTTATTTTCTCCACCACTTCCAAGCTCGGTGCTAAAACCAAAATGTGCAACCGCCGACATTTTCCGCCTTTGGAATAAATGCATGCAATTTCCGCGGAACATAAAAATCGAGTTTGTTTGGAATTTGAAATTTGTGATTTGGAATTTTTTTGTGTCCCTGTGGGACATCTCCCGCAGGGAGAAAAATTGTTTTTTGTATCTTGAAAATTTTTCAAAACATACAATCCAGATTCTTTCTCCACCAACTTTTCCTTCATTTCCCTAAACCACTCCGGATGAGTAAAATCTCCAGTCCCTACCACATTCACACCCTTGACCCGGCAAGTCTCATCAATCTTCTCCAATACCAAATCCCGCGAGCAAGCGCGCGAAAATCTGGAGTGAATATGTAAGTCGGCGATGATGCGCATAATTTTAGTTTAGCATCCTTTTAAAAATAAACAAATTTGCCAAATAGTGTTAAGATGTTATTATGAAAAGAATTCTTCTTATCTTTATCGCCGTCGCTCTCGTTCTCCTTATCGCCTTTATAAAAATTTTTTCCAAACAGCCAAAAAATAATCCACCAACACTTATTAATAACAATCAAAAAACTATGCCTGCCCAATCTCAAATCAAAATCATTCGTAATCCCGCGGTCGCAGGGCAATTTTATCCAGCTGACAAAAACGAACTTTCCCAAATGATTGACGAATTTTTATCCGCAGCCAATCCGCCAGCCATTGTTGGCCAGCCGCAAATTTTAATCGTGCCGCACGCCGGCTATGTTTTTTCCGCTGGCACTGCTGCTTATGCTTTTAAAACTTTAAAGAATTTTCTTTATGACACCGTAATCATTCTCGGCTCAAGCCATAATTATCCGGTTGATGGTCTCGCTCTCTATAACGGCGACGCGGTAGCCACACCCCTTGGCGAGGCAGAGACAAATAAAAAAATGATTGACAATTTAACTCCGATGACTCTGAAATTCTCCAATCCATTGCAAACACGCTCGTCACTCAAATTACTCCGCGCACTCTGATTATTATTAGCTCTGACCTTTCTCATTACCCAAATTACTCCGACGCTATTTACTCTGACACAAAAATCATTGATTCTGTTCTGACCAAAGACATTATGAACTTTGACAATGTTTTTAATTCCATTCTTGCTGAAAATCTGCCCTGGCTTGATACTTGCGCCTGCGGCAGTTCAGCCATAAAAATCGGAATGCTTTTAGCTGAAAAACTTGGACTGACTGGCGTAAAACTTCATTACTCAAATTCTGGAGATACTCAAGATCACGGCGACAAATCACGCGTCGTTGGTTATGGCGCAATCGTATTTATGGATAATGAATCACGAATTATGAATAACAGATATTTAAATGACGAGGAACAAAAAGCCGCCCTTGCTCTTGCTCGCAATGCCTTAGAACTGGAATTCGGTCTAACTAAAGAAAAAAATGAAGATTATAAAAAGTACCCCGTCTTTTCGGATAAGAGAGGTGTCTTTGTTACGCTTAAAAAAAATAACGAATTGCGTGGCTGTATTGGCTTGATTGAGCCAGTAACAGAATTAAGTGAAGTAATTAAAGAAATGGCGCTTT
>Ga0075938_110_pt1 | contig 12673 bp, 12 predicted proteins | sample RifGroA2_FD_67947 | JGI IMG/M metagenome (GOLD analysis project Ga0075938, IMG submission 67947) | Parcubacteria (Kuenenbacteria) bacterium GW2011_GWA2_42_15
GCGGTGATGATAAACCAAAACATCCGGGCAGTATAAAATCTTTTTACCAGCTTTAACTAAATTATGGCACAGCGCTGTGTCTTCACCCGGCCAAAAATTTTCAGCAAAACCGCCGACTGCTAAAAAATCATTTTTCCTGATTAAAAAATTCATACTGGGCCAATCATCCAAAAATCTTTTTTTGCCTGGATAAAATCTTTCTGGATTAGCGCCGGCAAACCAAGACAAATACATAGCGCCGGAAACCTGCTGCCAGAATGAATCGTCAAACGGTGTTAAGCCCGGTCCGCCAAGGGCCGCCACTTTTTCATCTTCAAAATATTTAAGCGCGTTTTTCAGCCAGTCTAGCGCAGGATACGCGTCGTCGTCAATAAAAGCCAAGATTTCACCTTGGGCGTGTTGCGCACCAATGTTTCTTTTGGCACCGGGCTTTATTGGACCGGTGGGAATAATTCTAATTCTTATAGAGACGCGACAGTGCTGCGTCTCTACACATTCATCTGGCAAAACAATAATTTCAAAATCAGCATAATCCAATTTTGAAATATAATCCAAACATTCTTTTAACAAATCATTACTTTTTTTGCAAGGAATAATGATGGAAAACATAGTTTTACTTAATCACTTAAAGCACTAAAGCAAACGAGAAAATTAGGGTGCTTTAGTGCTTTAGTGTTTCGGTGCTTTAGTGCTTTAGTGTTTCGGTGCTTTAGTGCTTTAGTGTTTCGGTGTTCTGATCGTAGTATTTTAATATCCTTAACCGATAAATAATCGCGCAGGTATCAATCAGCAATGGCCAGGCGATTTCGAGGCAATGGTTAAAAGCTCTAAATCAAAAGCATAGGTTTTGCAGAGCATGCGCGGCATTGATTGTTCTAAAACTTCACGGCGAAATAATTTTAAACCGACCTGCGAGTCACGCACACCTTTTAAATTTAAAAATATTCTGATAAAAATCTGATAAATAAAACTCAAAACACGGCGAATGGTTGGATAATTAACCTGCGAATACGGATGCCGTTTGGAGCCGATAACAATATCAACTTCGTAAAGGTCAAGCAGGGCTGCAAAATTTTTAATGTCTGAATAATGCAACTCAAAATCGCCGTCTAAAAAAACCACTGGATCGCCGTGTGAATGTTTAAAGCCGAGCTTTAAAGCGCGGCCCTTGCCCGGGACATTAGAATTGATACGAATTATTTGCGAATTTATCCGAATGAAATCAGGGGAATCGAGGGTATTTGGATGATTAGGATGATTATTAACGACAACAATTTCAAAATCACCAAAATGCGCCTCAATCTCTTTTGATAAAAGGTCCAGGTTTTGCTGGAATTTTTCAGTAATTTCACAAACTGGAATTATGGTAGAAATCATAATGATTACTTAAACACTTAATCACTAAAGCACATCGGAAAATTGGGATTATTATAGTGTTTAAGCGCTTTAGTGTTTTAGTGTTTTAGTGTAATAAATCGCCAGCCCAGCTAAACAAGTTGCCATCACACCATTCATTATCCAGATAATCTGCCACAAACTTTGATGCCAGATGAAAATGAAAATTATTTGAGCCAGAACAGAAGCACCGAGAAAATAGACAAAACGGGTTTGGTTGATTGACAGAAAATATTGAGATATTAAAAAAACTATGGAGAACAGAAACATCGCCAGCGCAAACCAGCCAAGATATGGGGCAAGCTCTAAATAATTTACCCCGACAATTATTTTAATAATTAGCGCTGGAAAAGTAAAATAAAAAACTAAAGCCATGAGGCCGACCGAAACAGACATTAAAAGCGTTTTTTTAAGGATGGCGTCGGGGAGATCGGGACTATTATGGAGATTGGGGCAATCAAGGGAGCGCTCGGATGAAATGTGAGCAGCAGCGGCGGCCGGAAACATTACGGCGATTAAAGGGCCGATGATAAAAAATACAATGTGGCCAAGCAGGGCCAGGGCCGCATATTGGCCGGCTAATTCAGGGGTAAAGAAATGTTTAATCAAAATAATGTCAAGGTTATAAAGCAGGGTGGTGAAAAGCAGAGTAAAAAAAACTGGAGCGGAAAAGCAAAGCATTTGGCGAAGGGGCAGAGACGGCAATGAGGTCGGGGTTGTCAGAGATGCCAGCGATCGAAGAGGCATAAAGGTGAGACCATAGGCAACAAGGCCAGAAAGCACAATCGCGCCAACGACGCCGGAAACGGCCAAGCTTAATTTAATAAAAATAAAAGCCAAGATTATTTTTAAAACCATTGAGATAATACTGATGACAGATAAGGCTTTGAATTTTTGCAAACCCTGCAAAAGAGCGTTGTTCAAAGCGGCTGAAAAAACAAAAATAAAGCTGGCAATCAAGACTATCAGGGGGATTAATGAAGTTAGAGCAAGAAAATTTAAAATAAACCGAGCGACGATGAGTAAAAAAATAAACAGGAGAATGCCTAAAAGAAAAAATTTTTTAGTAAAATTTTTAAACAGAAAATATATTTTCTGATTTTCATTTTTCGCTTTAAATTCCGCGGTGTATTTGGTTATGACAAGGAAAAGCACGCCGACTGGAATACCCAAAATAACTGACAATGAAATTAACGACTGGAGTTCACCATAACTTGAAGGTGAAAGCAAGCGCGCCGTCAGAGAATGAAAAATATAGTTGCCAAAACCGCCACTGAATGAAGCAATAAAAAAAATCAGGGAGTCAAGATAAAATTGGTTTTCTTTCAACTTAGATAACATATAAAACGGTGATGCTTTATGTATGGTCAGTTTATCATCTTTAATTTGATAATAAAAGGGGCGCGAGCGTGCTTGATTAATATTGCGTCTGATAATTTTAAACTTTTAAATTAAGCCAACTAAGTTTAACCAAAAAATTAAAATATGCTATAATATTCTTAAATATGCTTATTAACAACTTTCTGCTATTATGCTTTTAAACGAGATATTCAAGCTTGGCGTGCAAAAAGGCGCTTCTGATGTGCATTTGGTGGTGGGCGAACCGCCGATTGTTAGAATCAACGGCCTGCTCTGCCGCCTGACTGATTTCGGATCTTTGACTAGAAAAAAAGCCGAGGAGATGATACTCGCCACCTTGACGCCAAAACAAAAAGAACAGTTTGTAAGCAGTCGAGAAATGGATATTTCCTACGAACTTGACTCCAGCGAGCGCTTCCGCGTCAATTTGCATTTTGAAAAAGGCAACCTGGGTCTGGCCGCCCGCATCATCAATGCTGAACCGCCGACAATGAAGACCACTGATATGCCGGAAATTGTCTACCGCCTGGCTGAATTGCATCAAGGGCTGATTATTATCACCGGCCCAACCGGCTGCGGCAAATCAACTTCCTTGGCCGCCATTATTGACCATATAAACAATTCCCGCGCGGCTAATATCATCACCTTGGAAGACCCCATAGAGTTTGTTTTCACGCCTAAGCAAAGCATTATCAGACAAAGGCAATACGGTTTTGATTTCCTCTCTTTCCCTGACGCTCTCAAACATGTGCTAAGACAGGATCCAAATGTTATCATGGTGGGTGAAATGCGCGATCTGGAAACTATTTCGGCCACCATTACTTTGGCGGAGACCGGACATTTGGTTTTGGCGACCCTGCACACGCCTAATGCTTCTCAAACTATTGACAGAATTATTGATATTTTCCCGCCATATCAGCAAGACCAAATCCGCATACAGCTCTCTATGTCCCTGATTGGCGTGATTGCCCAGCAACTCCTGCCGGCGCCGGATGGTCAAAAACGAGTGGTGGCCAGAGAAATTATGATTAACACCCCGGCCGTGGCCAACCTTATCCGTGAAAATAAAATCGTCCAACTTAAAACAGTGATACAAACATCTTCCGATGACGGAATGATCAGCATGGATCAATGTCTGCAAAGGTTGGTTAAGAGCAAAAAAGTCACCGCTGAAGTGGCCAGACAATATGCTATAGACGGAGCTTCTTTTGAAGACTAGCCCTCGTCTGTGGTTTTTAATTCAACTAAACCCGCTCCTTGTCAGCGGGTTTTCAATATGTACAAAAAAATCCCCCTCTACTGCGGGGGATTTTTTGTGATCAAAATCGGAATTATAAAACTGCTTCTTTGGCTGCTTTGGCGACTCGGAATTTCACCACTGTTTTGGCTGGGATCTTTATCGCTTCACCGGTCGCCGGGTTTCTGCCATCTCTGGCTTTGCGATTGACTTTTACCATTTTACCCATGCCGGGTACGACGAATTCGCCATTGGTTTTAACCTCCTTATACGCGAGTTCGACCATTTTTTCCAAAAAAGAAGCAACATCTTTCTTGGACATACCAGTCTTTTCTGCCATGACCTGCAGTAAGGCTGATTTTGTCATTTTGGCCATATTTTTCTACATTTAGTTTATAACTTTACCCCGCGCTTGCGGGATAAAGGGCCTATATATCTGTCTTCCAAATATCCTTGACTGTGGCCAAGAAACTTGGAAAAATTAGATTTATATAATAATTATCGCATTTTTTGAAAAACTATGCAAATGGCGCCGATAAGGACTGTCCTTTGGCTAGCTAGTTAAAGGACAGTTCTTATTAATCTTTGTTTATTTCCCTTCTGATTTTTTCTCCACAGCAATGTTTTAACATCCCAAGATATGAGTTAACCGTCTCATAAAATTTATCCCTGCCAATTAAACCGATTGCAAGATCCTTTTCCTTTTCTTTAATTTTTCTGATCATCCGTCTTTTGGTGCTCGTGCGCAAGATTCTATGGTCGGGAAAATTAACCAGGCCGAGAAAATCCACGCCGGAAGCAAGGGTTTTAAGAAAAATCTTATCGGGATGAAGCTCTAGTTTTAATTCATCAGATAAAAATCTACCGACTTCAGAAATTTGTTTTTCCAGCCAGTCTTTGTCGGCAGATAAAAAAACAAAATCATCGGCATAGCGCAAATAAAATTTTGCTTTCAGGTTGTGTTTAATAAATTGATCAAAAGTATTAAGATAGATATTGGCGAATAGCTGCGAAGTCAGATTGCCAAGCGGCAATCCGAGCCGCTTATCTTGAATTGTAGAAAAACTTTCAATCACGGTTTCCAAAAGCTTTAGAATGTTCTTGTCTGGAATGTATGTGGTTAAGATCTTCGTTAAAACTTGATGGTCAATATTGGCGAAAAATTTTCTGATGTCGCATTTCAAAACCCAACAGCTTGTGGTGTTATTCTGGCTGGCTTGATAAAAATATTTTCTGAATCCATTAGCCGCCCTGTGCGTTCCTTTATGCCGGCGGCAAGAATATGAATCGGCAATAAAAATTTTGTCAAAAAACGGGGACAAAAGGCGGTGGAGAGCGTGATGCACTAGTCTGTCGCTAACCGCGGCTTTATGAATCACCCTTGGTTTGGGGTCGTTGATTTTAAATTCTTGATAACCGCCGTGTTTGTAGGTATGATGAATAAGGTCGCGGTGAAGCGAGAAAAGGTTGTCCATCAGACGCAAGGAGAATTCCTGTATGTCATATTTCTTCCGTTTGCCGCGCAAAAATTCCTGCCAGGCCAAAAGCAGGTTGTCTATGCTCACTATTTCCTCATATTTATAAGTTAACTGAATTTTCATAATAATATGGCATTTATCACCCCACCACCCCCGACAAACCCCATTATTATTCACAAGCTAACGGCAATCTACAAGCTTTGGCATGAGTTCCTGCCTCATTTTTCCAAAACTTCACGCTATACTTTGGGAATAAAAATTGATTCTTTATTTATTGAAACAACAGAAAATATTTTTATCGCCAGCCATTTGACAAAAGATCACAAACTGCCTTTCTTGCAAAAAGCCAGTTCCAAGTTGGATATGCTTAAATTTTTTCTTCAAGTTGCCTGGGAAATTAAATCATTTGACAACAAAAAATACATAACACTGTCAGAACAATTGGATGAGATTGGAAGAATGCTGGGCGGATGGCAAAAACAATTTTTAAGATAAAAAAACCGCCCGCGGCGGGGAAAAATAAAGAGAGTTGCGGACGGCCGCGAAGCGACAGTTATCGTTCCAATCGTTCTCAAACCAATTGAGGTTGGCGTCGCGCTCGGCACCGTCCCTGCCGAGAAAAACCACTCGACGGTCGTCGTCGGAATCTCGCCACACGGATAATTGTGCAAAATATCATCTCTGCCACCGCCCATTGAATATTCTCTGGGTTGAATTTTATTCGGGATCTAAAATCCTCCAATATTTTACACCAAGTATCTTTATTTTTTTGGAAATTAAGAAATAACTCTGGGGTAAAACTTATCCTATCCCATTCTCTATTTAATAATTTCAGAATTCAACCGTTTTCAGCCTTGACCGAAAACTTGTTTTGAGTCTACTATCCAAATATATTTTATCATAACCGCGGAAATAAAAAAGCCTCGCTAAGGCAAGGATAAAAAAATAAAGGGACCAAGGATTCCAAAAGTTTTAGAAATCCAAGGTCCCAAGTGCTACTTGCGGACGGCCGCGAAGCGACAGCGACCGCCCCAACCGTCCTCAAACCAAAGGAGGCTGGCGCCGCGCTCGGCACCGCCCCCGCCGAGAAAAACCACCCGACGGCCGTCGTCGGAATCCCGCCACACGGAACCAAGCGCTACGATCGGAAACTCCCGCTGAATCTCGGGGTATTTTGCCCCGAATGCCAGGAGTTCATGAGCTTTGGCTGGTCGCAAACCCACGCGATCAAGCTCTTTAACCGCCTCATCGGAGCTAATGATCCGATTAAGGTGGATGAGCTCAATCTCAACATCGGCCTTGCTGGTGCGTGAGCTCGGGAAATGGTCGGATGTTATGTCACCGTTCGACCAGTCGTAGTTGCCCTCTACGACAAGGTCATCTATCCTCATTGTATAATCAACGCAAACCGTATAGAGATTTTTTACCTGCTTTATTGCCTCGACAATGGCGTCGGCAATTTTGCCGAGAAGCAGGCCATTTCCAGTGACAAGCGCATGAATTTGATCATCCTGTATCCCGCGCTCCCGCAAAGCTGGAATGAGTTCACCAACGAAACTGCCAATCCAGCCGGCCGCGCTCACTAACAGCGATACATTCTTTCTAGCCATTCTCTCTCCTTTATTTTTTGCCTGCCCCTCACGCCTGGCAATTTGCTCAAGCGCCCCGGACAAGCTTTTTTGTTTGAATATTTATATCATAACATCAAATCTGTCTTTTGTCAAATTTTTCCCCTTGTAAATCTAAAAATAAGGACTGTCCTTTGACTAGTCAACTAAAGGACAGTCCTTGATGACATTCACTTGCACTCGCCCCAGTTGTCGCCTAGGGACATTTCGGCCACAATGGGACATTTAAATTTGTGAATATTTTCCATTATTTCTTTGATACGGTTGCCGGCTTTAAGCGCATTTTTTTCCGGGATCTCAAAAATTAATTCATCATGCACTTGCAAAATCATTTTCGCGTCTTTTAAGGTTGGTTCTTGACTGATTGATTTTTGCAGACTAATCATCGCCAATTTTATCAGATCTGCAGCCGTACCCTGCAAGGGATGATTGACGGCCATTCTCTCGGCTGCCGAGCGGATCTGCTGGTGCTCGGCATTGATGTCTGGCAAATATCTTTTCCGACCGAAAAGGGTTTCTACATACTCTAATTCGTGCGCTTTTTCCAGGGTTTCTTCCAAATATTCTTTCAGCTCACCGTAGACATCAAAATATTTTTCAATAAAAATCATGGCCTCCTCATAGCTGGCGCCTGTCCTTTGGGCCAAGCCTCTGGCACCGAGCCCGTATAATACGCCGAAATTTACCTCCTTGGCCTTGCGCCTCATATCGGGCGTAACATCTTTTGCGTCAATGCCAAAAACTTCCGCGGCTGTCCGGCGATGGATGTCTTCGTTATTTTTAAAAGCTTGCAACATTTTTTTATCTCCGGACATCACGGCCGCCATCCTTAATTCTATTTGAGAATAATCCACGGCCACGATCTTATGGTTGACCGGGGCGATAAACGCTTGTCTTATTTTCTTGCCAAGCTCGCTTCTGATAGGAATATTTTGCAGATTCGGTTCTGACGAAGACAAACGGCCGGTCGCTGTCACGGTTTGATTGAATGAAGTATGGATCCGACCGGTTTTTTTGTTAATCAGTTCCGGCAAAGAATCGGTGTAGGTGCTTTTAAGTTTGGCGAGCCCGCGATGTTCCAAGATTAAATCAATGATCGGATGGCTGCCTTGCAGCTTGTCCAGCTCGGCGGCCGCGGTTGAAGTGCCAGTTTTGGTCTTAGCCAAACCGCTTTTGGAAATACCCATTTTACCAAACAAAATTTCTTTCAGTTGCAGGGGCGAACGAATATTAAAAGTAATACCAGCCATTTTATAAATTTTCTTTTCCAGCGCATTCAATCTTTGGGCGAGCTCACCGCTCATTTTCCGCAAAAAAGGCACATCAATCATCACACCGTTGGTTTCCATGGCAGCCAAAACGGGAATCAGCGGGCTTTCAATCTTATCCATTAAGTCCAATAAATTATTTTTTATCAATTGCTTTTTGAGCCGACCATGCAGTCGCCAAGTATAATCCGCATCCTCTATGGCGTAATCAGCGACTCTTTTAATATCAACCTTGTCCATAGTCAGCTGGTCTTTGCCTTTGCCGATGAGTGATTCAATTGATGTCATTTCATAGCCGAATTCGGAAAAAATCACCGCGTCCAGATTGTGTTGGCGCGAGCCGGGATTTAAAAGATAAGACCCTACCATAGTATCAAACTCCACGCCTTTTAATGCCAAGCCCGCGCCGGCCAGTGTTTCCATATCAAATTTGATATTGTGCCCGACTTTTTTTATATTTTCATCATCCAAAATTCCCTTTAACTTATTAAACAATAATTGAAAATTTAAAATTTTAAATTTAAAATTTTTGCCATAAGGCAAATAGTATCCCTTCCCTGTCTCCCAGCTAAAACTTATGCCAATCAAATCGGATTGAAATGGATCAAGTCCGGTGGTTTCGGTGTCAATCGCGAATATTTTTTGCTTGGCCAACTGGTCAATAAATTTTCCGAATTGTCCTTCGCTTGCCACCAGCTCATATCCCTGTCTGAGCTGAAACTCTTCCGGCTGGCCTGGCCGGACTTGCTGAACTTGCTCTCCCGGCTGTTTTCCAAATAAACTTGTTTGTCCTTTAATTAAATCTTTCTCCGCTTGCGGTATGCGGCTGATTAAAGATTTAAAATTCCATTGCTGAAACAGCTCAAAAATTTTGGCCGCGTCAAACGGCCGCAGGCGGCAATTGGCCAAGTCAAAATCAATCTCCACATCCTGTTTTATAGTCGCTAATTCCTTGGACAAAAACGCCTCTTTTTTGTGCTCCATTAATTTTTCCAACACCGCGCTCTTAATCTTAAAATCTTTTGAATTTGAGATTTGGGATTTATTTTGAATTTGAGATTTGGGATTTGGAATTTTATCAACATACTCATACACTTTTTCCAATGTCCCAAATTCTTTGATCAGTTCCGTCGCTGTTTTTTCTCCTATCCCCTTCACGCCGGGAATATTGTCAGACGGGTCGCCCCGCAAGGCCTTGTAATCCACCACTTTCTCCGGTCCAAAACCAAATCTCTCTTTAACCGCCTCGGCGTCATAAATAAATGTATCGGCAACGCCTTTTCTTAAGGTGTAAACTTTGGTATTCTCATCAATCAACTGCAGTGTGTCCATATCTCCCGTGACTATAATATTTTCCAATTCTGTTTTATTGCTTTCTTGTTTTCTTGTTTTCTTGTTTTCTTGAACTATTGTTCCAATTAAATCATCCGCTTCATATCCTTTGATGGCGTAAATCGGCATATTAAAAGCTTTGATCATTTCTTTCACCAGCTCAATCTGACCGTATAGTTCATCCGGCGCTTTTTCTCTTTGCGCTTTATACTCCTTATACATTTTAGAACGAAAAGTTTCTTTGGACACATCAAAACACACGGCCACATAATCCGGCTTAATGTCTTTTAAGACTTTTAACAGAATATTGGCAAAGCCATAGACCGCGTTGACCAAAACTCCGCCCTTGGTCATCAAGGGCGGCAAAGCGTGAAACGCCCGATGAATAATGGCATTGGCATCAATAATGGCTATTTTTTCTTTCTTCATGGTTTTTTATTGTCATTGCGAGGACCCCGCCTCTCGCGAGAGGCGGGGGACGAAGCCCGCCTGCCAGCGCCTTGAGCGCAGCGATTGGCGGGCAGGCAATCTCGTTTTCCAAGCTTATATATTCTTCGCAATATTCTTCATGGGGTCGGATCTTGTTATAGTTTCTCCAGAATTTCAAATTTGGATGAATATATTTAATCATTTCTTCAACTGGTTTTTGACAAATATGCCTGCAGATATCTCTCGTATCCAGCCCAAGCGTCTGGCAAGCTTGAAGATAAGGACAAAAATTATATGAGCGCACGATAATAAAATCGGGTGACATTTCAAACACGACCGAATCTGGCGGAAAAATATACATGTGCTCAAAATAGATAATTCTGTGAGCCGCCAATGGCAGGGATAAATCTTTATAAACCTCTTTTAATCTGGCTATGTTATTTTTTATCCAGCTAACCCTTCTATCCTCAATTATCTTTGCCGCGGCCTCGCGGCCAAGCTCACCATCTCGCACCTTTTTTAAAAACTTAATTTTTTCTTCAACGGCATATTGTTGAACAATATTTTTCGCTGTTTCCAACATACCCTTTATTTTAATGTTTTATATGAATCTTATTATTATACTTCCCATCAAATTACCCAATTCCCCTCACTATTCTATAATACCATTAAAGCCTGAATAACCAAAAAAAACTAGCCTTGCTCACACTGTCTAAATTTGCTACTATAACGGTAAGGAAAAATTCAAAAATCCTAAAAATATAAATATGACTAAAGCTGGTGAGGTCGGCGTTCAGATAAAGATCATGGGTGATTTGCCGATGCCCAAAGACTCGGCGCCAAATATCAAACCGATTATCCAAGCCTACAAAGAACTAATTGACAGTGGAAAACAAAGAACCGACAAAAAACATTGATGCGCCACTTTGCCCAAAGCCATCTAAAAAAATATCTGGCGGTATTTTGGCGCTTGTCGGTTATATTTTATCGCCTTTGTCCTGGTGGAATGATCCGATAATCAACATCCCTTTGGCTTATTTTTTCGCTCTGCCCTTTGGTCTGATTACAAAAAGCTTTTTTATGCCGGCGATGATTATCGGCTACTGGGGCACCAATGTCCTCGGCCTGCTCCTTATCCATCACGGCGCCAAAAAAATCTTTAACCAAGACCGAAAACAGCAAAAAAAACAATTCTTAAAAAATATCATTATCGCTACCAGCTACACTGCTCTCATCTTTCTTTTAGCTAAAACTAATTTTCTCAATTTACCAGACTTTGGTCATTTTTTAAAAAAATAATCACTTCATAATTTATGATTCGTTATTCATAACCCCAAAACCATGATCTAACCTAATTTTAATTTTAATCTACTAACAAACCAACGCGAATTAATATTCGCATGTAATTCGCATTTATTCGCATCAATATTCGCATATTATATGAACTTTCAAAACAACCTTGAACAACTCAAAAATAACGATCCGGAAATCTACTCCGCCATTCAGGGTGAAGAAAAGCGCGAACAAAAAGGCATTGAGCTCATCCCGTCTGAAAATTATACCTACCCGGAAGTCTTTGCCGCCAATGGTTCAATTTTGACCAATAAATATTCCGAGGGCTATCCTGGCCGACGCTATTATGGCGGCCAGGAATTTACGGACATCGTGGAAATTCTCGCCATTGAACGCGCCAAAAAACTTTTCCGCGCCGAGCACGCCAATGTCCAACCATTGTCCGGCTCACCTATGAATCAGGCCATCTACCTGGCATTTTGCAAACCAGGCGACACGATTCTCGGTATGGACTTGTCCCACGGCGGACATCTGACGCATGGCGCGCCGGTCTCGCACATGGGCCAAATTTTCAATTTTGTGCGCTACAAAACCATTCCTGAAGAAAATGGCCGGATTGATTTTGAAGAGTTGCGCCGGCTCGCTCTGGAACACAAGCCAAAAATAATTCTCTGCGGCTACACTTCTTATCCGCGCGATTTAAATTATACTGAATTTAAAAACATCGCCGATGAAATCGGAGCACTGACCATGGCTGATGTGTCGCATATCGGCGGACTGATTGCCGGCGGCGCGATGAAAAATCCGCTTGATTTTGGTTTTGATATTATGACCACGACCACGCACAAAACGCTCCGCGGTCCCAGAGCCGGCCTGATTTTATGCAAAGAAAAATACGCTAAGATTATTGACAAATCGGTTTTCCCGGGTCTTCAGGGCGGGCCGCATATGCACACCATTACCGCTATTGCCGTGGCTCTATTGAAAGCGCTCCAGCCAGAATTCAAAACATACACCCGCCAAATACTTATCAACGCCAAGACTCTGGCTCAAATATTTTTGGATAGTAATATTAAACTAATTACCAACGGCACTGATAACCACATGCTTGTAATTGACACAGCCAAGAGTTTTGGGATTGACGGTGCCATCGCGGAAAAAACTTTGGACAAAATTTCCATTACCGTCAACAAACAAATCATCCCGGATGACCCCAATCCCCCGCTCAAGCCATCCGGCATCCGCCTTGGCACG
>Ga0075938_124_pt1 | contig 11685 bp, 12 predicted proteins | sample RifGroA2_FD_67947 | JGI IMG/M metagenome (GOLD analysis project Ga0075938, IMG submission 67947) | Parcubacteria (Kuenenbacteria) bacterium GW2011_GWA2_42_15
CAGAAATAAAATCTATGCCGTTTATTATACCCCGCGCGGCGAAACTGAATTTTATGGCCAAGCAGCGCTGGCTATTTATAATACTTGGCTGAAAACTATCAAGAGCGCGCAAATTAAAGGCATTGTCGCATCAGCGCCGGTAAAAAAGTTGACTGGCCGGGTGTCTGTGATTATGGATGTGCATCGAGAAAAATTTCAGCCCAACACGATTCTCGTTACTTCCATGACCCGACCGGAATTTATGCCGCTGATGCGCCGGGCTAAAGCAGTCATTACTGACGAAGGCGGCGTTACTTGCCACGCCGCTATTATTTCGCGCGAGCTGGGCATTCCCTGCATTATCGGCACTAAAAACGCCACTCAAATGCTGAAAAACGGAGACAAAATAGAGCTGGATTTGCAAAGCGGGATAATAAAGATCATTAGATAATTATTTGCTAAATTTATTGTTAACTGAAGAAAAAAATATGTTTAGAGAAGGAACGAATTTTTTTACCAGGCATTCCCAAAAAATAAAAGGAGGCCTTGAGGAATCAGAAAAATATAAAGGGCTAACTCCGGCGGGAGTAGAGCTAGCGAAGAAAACAGCGACTGAAGGATTGAAACCCATAATTGATTCTCTGCCGCCGGATGCGGTGATGGCTATTCTGGGGGGGTCAGACGCGGTTCGCACAAAATCCACGGCCCAAATTTACGGGGATGCTTTGGCGGAATTGTATCAAGACGACAAAAATACCGTCATTAGAACCAAAGAGCAGATAGCTGACCCAGAGAAATCATACTTAAAGATAGTAAAGGGGTTAGAACAAGAGATCGCGGATAATCCGGACAAAAAATTTGTGATTAATTTTCCCTTGTTTATAAAGGAGTTTTCCATGAAAGGACGCTGGACTGATGAAAAGGGGAACCTTTCACCCTTTACTAATAAATTGCTTGAAGCGGCGAACCAAGATGATAATCAGGCTGTTATTAAATGGGTGGAATCACAAGGAGAAATTGACGGAATAAAAGGTCCCAACCCGACGGAAGTAGCGCAAGCTTATAAGCAAGGTTTTGATAGGCTGCGTGAATTCGCGACAAAGCATGCGCCTGGTCGGCCAGTATTTGTCGGCGGAGCAGAACATTCTTGGGATCTTGATGTTTTTATTGCTTATATGACGCACGGCAAAGTTGATGGAGAATCTATCAGAAAAATTATGGGTGATAAAGAAGAAATGATTCAGGAAACAGAGCCGTTTTATTTCAGAGTTGAACCCGACAAAATAGTCAGTCGCTACCGAGGTCAAGACTATGAATTTGCATTAACCGATGAAAATTAGTTTTAAAAATTTCGAACAAAAATTTTTATATGAAATGGATTATTTATCAACGCGGTACCATTTATCCTCACGCAGCAGATATGTTTTTGCGCGGCGTTTTAGAATACTCTGAAAAATTAGCCGGGGGCTTTGTCAGCACTTTATACATCAATTTAGGACCAAAATTATTCTGGAGCTGGCGGCGAGCTGATATGATGCAATTGATCAAAATAATCTTGAGGAAAATTGGTCATCCGCGGAAATGCCGGTTGCATTTACACAAACTTTATTACCATTAGCCAACGCGCGATTAGTGTCGCTGACCGGTTGCGGCACACTAATTTAAAAAATTTTTCTAAGCAAAAATTAATTAAACACTATGCCATCCTTGATCAAACTCTTTTACCAGCCAATGGATTATTGGGGGTGGAGGTGGACGCGATTGATATCAAGAGCTGATTAAAGTGGCTTTGAAAAATAAAATAAAAGATGGAGACATTGATAAAATTTATAGTAAATTTTGGTGGACTAAATTGGGTTGGGAAAATATTATCCCGCATACATTTAATTATTTTAATAAAGCCATTTTAAAATATCATAAATTAGATAAGCAAGGATTAAAAAATAGATTAGTGGCAATTAACGAACAGCAAAAAGTCATCGCGCGAGAAAGAAAAGAGTTGGTTAAACAATATCGTTTAGGCGAAAATATTTCGCGTTATTTAAAAGTGATTGATGCATACAGTCTGATTCATGATTTGCGCAAAGAATGCCAGGTCAAATCTATTTACGCTTATTTTCTTTTGACGCGTGAAATCGGACGCAGCTTAAAATTAAAAGTTGATGATTTGGCATGGCTCCTGCATCATGAAGTTCAAGCTTTGCTCCGTGGTAAACAATTAGATAACAAAGAAATCGAGAGAAGAAAAAAGGCCCTGGCTATTTTAGTTAATAAACAAGGCATTAAAGTTTGGAGCGGACAAGCAGCTTTGGATTTATGTCAAAAAGAGTTGCAATTGAAGAATCAAAATGTCAAGGAATTAAAAGGCAGAGGAGTTACTTCTGGCAAAGTCAAAGGTAGAGCAAAAGTATGTCAGGGCATGCTTGAAGCATTGCAAAAGATTAAAAGCAAAAAAGATATTTTGATTTGCCCGATGACTTTGCCTGATTATGTGCCGGCTATGAAGCGGGCCGGAGCGATTGTAACTGACGAAGGCGGCATCACTTGCCATGCGGCGATCATTGCTCGTGAATTAAAAATTCCCTGCATTGTCGGCACGCAAATAGCGACTTCGTCCTTAAAAGATGGTGACCTAGTTGAAGTTGACGCGGATAAAGGGATTATCAAAAAATTAAAATAGCTAATATTAGCAAAGAATATTTATTGATAATAAAAAAATCCGTAAATTAAGCATAAATTCATTGACAATAGTCCATAAATTATATATAATTAATATGTAAATTAACCCCCAATTACTATGATTCAACGTCAATTATTAAAAACATTGATTAATAATCAACGGACTGGTTTTATAAATATAATCTATGGCACTCGTCGAGTGGGCAAAACCGTCCTGCTTGAACAATTAAAAAACCATTATCAAACTGAAAAAATCCTTTTTATTAATGGTGACACGGATGAAGGCCGGGAGTTATTGAGCGAGAATTCCGAAGTAAAATTATCTAATTTAGTCAAGAACTATACCTGTATATTTATTGATGAAGCGCAGAGAATTCCCAATATCGGCTTGTCTCTTAAAATAATCATTGATAAATTTTCGGATAAGAAAGTTTTTGTTACTGGTTCGTCATCACTTGAATTAACGCGCGGCATTAAAGAAAATTTAACCGGCCGCAACATTGTGTTTCAGCTTTATCCGTTCGCCCTGACGGAAATAGCGGCTACCATGGAAGATTATAAGAAAAAATATTTGCTGGATGAACTGCTGATTTATGGCGGTTACCCATATTTGCGGCAACTCGGCCAGCCAACAGATAAACAACATTATCTCAAAGAAATAGTTGATGATTATTTATTTAAAGATGTGCTGATGCTGGAAAGAATTGATAACCCGGATACTTTTAAAAAATTAGCCATTCTTTTGGCTTGGCAAATAGGCAATGAAGTTTCTTTAAGCGAACTGGCTCAAAATTTAAACATTGACATCAAAACAGTCAGCCGTTATCTATATCTTTTAGAAAAAAGTTTTGTTATTTTTCCTCTTGGTGCTTATGCGGGCAATTTAAGAAAAGAAGTGGCTAAAAGCAAAAAATATTATTTTTACGACTTGGGCATTCGCAATGCCCTGGTAGGGCAGTTTCTGCCATTAAACAGTCGGACTGATGTCGGTAGATTATGGGAAAATTTTTTAGTGGTGGAAAGAAGAAAGGTATTGGAATATCAAAGAATAGTTTTTGAACACTATTTTTGGCGCGCTTATTCTGGCGCGGAAATTGATTTGGTGGAAGTAATTAATGGACGATTAGCGGCCTGGGAATTCAAGTGGCAGGATAAAAAATTTAAGACTCCTAAACAATTCCGTGAACAATATAAAATTGAAGCGCAACTTATTAATCAGGAGAATTTTTTAGAGTTTATTGAGTAAAACTAGCATCCTTATATTTTTATAGGATGATGGTAAAAAAAGTTGACGCGGACAAAGGCGTCGCGAAAAAATTAATATGAAGAAAAAAAATTTTAATCCCATTATTGACAAATTCCAGCCGTTGGCATTTCACCAGTGCGTGAAAATTTTTCAGGCGCACGATGATTGGATTGTGCAGGAAGCGCCAGCTACGCCCTGGTATTGGTGGGTTTCGGCTGTGGCCTGGATTTACGGTCTGACCAGTGTCGGATATTCAACCGGAGATTTTTTGACATACTGCACAAAGGATGTCGGTACTTTGGTTATCGGCCGCAAAACCTTTATGCGCCAGGCCGAACATCTGATTAGACAAGAGTTGGCGGGAAAATCTGTCATTAACCAATGGCGCCGCGTCTGGCAAGGGGAAAATAAAAATTACGTGACCTTGGTCAAGTGCATTCAAGAAACCGATTTGGCATTGTTAGATGAAAAAGAATTTATACAACTATTCAAAAGTTTTTGCCAGGCATATTATAAAGTGGAATATTTGCCGCTCTCAAATGAATTTTTCATTCCCTACACCGACCAGCTGTTAAAGGAATTAATGTTTAAATATCCGAAATACAGCGAAGCAATCGCCGGACTGGTTATGCCAAAGAAAAAATCTTTTATGCAAAAAGAAGAGCAAGAATTATTGGTGCTGAAAAAATTACCGAAAAGCAAGCAAAAACAAGCGTTAAAAAAACACGCGGAGAAATGGTACTTCATCACGAGCGGTTATGACGGAGCGCACACGCCGAGTATAAGCGAGCTGAAACATAAAATGGCGGGATTAAAATTAAAAAAACAAAACATGGTGGAGAAAAAATTGCCGGCGTCAATACTGGACCACAAAACCAAAGTTATTTTGAAATTAACGAAAAAAATCGCGGATTGGAAAGACGAACGCAAAAGAAACAATCTTATTGGTTCCTTTTTTCTGGATAAATTTGCCAGAGAATTCAGCCGGCGCTATAATCTGCCATGGCGGTTGGTTCGCTATGCCATTCCGGCCGAATTTATGGAGATTAAACAAGGCGGGCAAAAATTCAAAAATATGCTGACTAAACGAGCAGCCACTGGCGTGGCCTGGGGAATGAGCGGATTCAAGTATTCTGGGATATTTATGGGGCGGCAGTATGAGGAAATTAAAAAAAGTATTACTGGCTTGAAGCAAAGCGAAGAAATATTGACTGGCATCGCGGCTTGCCCGGGCAAAGCATTCGGCAGGGTGCACATCATTCACAACCCGACTAAAGAAAAAATTAAAGCGGGTGAAATCTTGGTCACTTCCATGACACGGCCTGAATTCGTGCCACTCATTAAAAAAGCCAGGGCAGTGTTGTGCGACGAAGGCGGACTCTTGAGCCACGCCGCGATTGTCAGCCGTGAACTTCACATCCCATGCATCGTGGGGATGAGACACGCTATGGCGAGCCTCAAAGACGGAGATTTAGTGGAGGTTGATGCAAACAAGGGAATTGTTAAAAAATTAAAATAAATATTTTCGGTTGTTATGAAAATTAACTATCAAAAAATAAAAAATGCCAACTGGTATCGCCAAGGCGCGGCGGCCAAACCCTTGTATGTTTCTTATCCTATTACCGCGTGTCAGAATTTTTATCTCAAAAATAAGCCGCTAGATTATTATTATCGTTTTATCGCTGATATTAGGCAGGAACAAATGGTTGATTACATTGACAAAAAGTGTCTAGTCCGCAATGCTAATTTTTATCTTCATCATCAAATTAAAACCTATGGTTTTATAGAACAGATTAAAAAACATTGGCAGGAGCACAATGTTAATAAATTTTTACTAGCAGTAGAAGAGTTAGCAAGAATTAATTTTACTCAATTTAGCGATCAGCAGTTATTGAAAAAATTTTTAGATTTTTCAAAAACATTTATGGGCGTTTGGTATAATTCCATTTTCCATGACACTTTTGACGTGGAAGGAGAAAAAATATTATTTAAAATTCTCAAGCAAGCCAAATTAAATTTAAACGGGCAAGAATTGGAGATACTCCTGACTTACCCCCAGCCGTCAATCTTACAGCAGGAAAGACTGGATTTATTTAAGATAGTTCACGCGACAGTAAAGAATAAAATAGCTCTTAATAAACTTACGCCGAATTATTTAAAAAATAGTTTTTTTCAAATACACGCCATGCTTATTCGTCATGTTGCCAAATATCATTGGCTGTATAATGATTTCGCCTCTATAGTTAAATTGGATGAAAAATATTTTTTAAAAAATATTAAAGGAATTATTAGCAGTCAGGAAAAATTAGCGGAAGAAGAAGCATTAAAAAATAGTTTTAAGAAATTAAAAGTTAAAAGAGAAAAATTGATTAAAGATAAAAAAGTAAGCAGGCCAGTAATGAATATTATTAGTATGCTGGCGACTATCGCCCGCTGGCGGGATGAAAGAAAAGCATATAATCAATTGGGCGATAGCATCGTGGAAAAATTTATTAAAGAGTTTAGCTTGAGAATCGGAGTTAAACAAAATATTCTTGAGCATCTGTTGTGGCAGGAACTAGAAAAGATTTTTTATTTATCCAAAAATGATTTAAGACAATTAGACCAAAGAATGCGTCAAGGTATTTTGTCAGTGGTTTTTAGGCAAGGCGAGATCCACTGGTTGCCTTATATTCAGGCCGAGAAAATAAGGAAAATAATGATTGGCATAATGAGTAAATGTGATAATTTAAAAGGCCGGCCAGCTTATCCGGGCAAAGTTCAAGCTAGAGCCAGAATTATTTTAAATAAAAAAGATTTTCATAAATTAAAACCAGGCGAAATTTTAGTCGCCCCTAATACCCGACCGGAATATGTGCCCATCATGAAAATCGCCGGCGCTATTATTTCAGAAGAGGGCGGCATTACCTGCCACGCGGCCATTATTTCCCGTGAATTAAAAAAACCAGCGGTGGTTGAAGTTGACGCAGATCAAGGAATTGTGAGAAAATTAAAGTAATTAAAAGTTATCAATTAAATTACAAACATATGGAAAAACCAAATGTGTATATCTTAAATTGGGGCAAGATGGGAGCAGCTGATGCCGCATCTAAATTGGGCGATAATGCTTATAGCGCAGACACGACAGTGGGGTTAATTGAATATGAAAAAAATGGCAACAAAAAAAAATTAATGCTGGTGGATGCAGGTATGGCGGTTGCTTGGCCGGAAATAAAGAAAAATTTGGAAAAATACGGTTCGCTTAATCAAGTGACACATATTTTAATGACGCATTGGGACCAGGACCATGGCCAGAATTTAAAAGAGCTGGCCGGTAAATTAGTTTTATCGAGGGCTGGTACAGCTAGGATTGGCACTTTGGATTTTGGTCAGATTAACGACCTTTGTCCTAATGGTTATATTGAAAATGAGTATATCAAATGGCTGGAAACAAATTCAGCACACTCTCGTGATGAGCTGGTTTATATAATAGATTCAAAAAATGAAGGTTTGATAGCTTTTTTGGGTGATTTGATTTTTGCGCCATGTTCAGTGCTGCCTATTGCTAATCTAATCGGTTTTGATACAGGGTTTACAATTAATCCAGTCAAAAAATATCTATTCTTGAAAAAATTAGTCAGAGATTATCCCAACTTATCCCAAGCTTACATTGGGCATTACAATAAACCCTTATCTTATGATGATTTAATCCAACACATTAAAGATTTAGAATCAGAAGAATATCAACGGTTTTTGAAGACATTTCTTAATAAACAAGAACCGGAGAATAAAAAATTAAGATCACAGTTGAAGTAAAAAACTATTTTTAGATTTAACTTTTTCATTTTGGATCAATATTTATTAATATAAAGTTTATTGAGTAATTTGAAGGTTGACGCGGAGAAAGGGAATATGTAGAAAGACTAAATAAACGGAAGTTTGCTCCGTACCGGACGAGTCAGAGCCAATACCAATCTTGAGCTCATTACAATTCTGGTTAGATGAGGCATATTTGACAAATTTCTCATTTCTATTATAATAGAAATGAAGCCAAAATAATACTTACAAAATAGAAACAACCATCAAAACTTATGCTTAAAAAAGAAGTTATTTGGCGGGAAATATTATTTCAAGCCATAGAAAATAAGCAATACAGCTTTACTCAAAAAAATTTAGCTCAACAATTCGGATTTTCCTTGAGCACTGTTTTTAACGCGCTCAAAATTCCCCGTGCCACCGGCGCCATTGAAGTCAAAGGCCGGTATTTTCAAGTGACGGACAAAGACAAGCTGCTGGCCATCTGGGGCACGCGGCGTAAATTCAGCCAAGACATAATTTACACCACCCACATTGATTTGCCGGTCCAAAAAATTGAAGGCCAACTGCCAGCCGACGTTATGCCAACCGCTTACACTGCTTACCGCCTGAAGTTCAATGAAGCACCGGCGGATTATGACAAAGTCTATGCCTACGCCGATAATTTAGACGCGATTAAAAAAAGATTCCCGCTCCGAAAAGGCCAGCCCAATCTAATCATATTAAAAATGGATAAATATTTAAAACGTTATGGCGCGCTCGCTCCTCTGGCGCAAATTTATGTTGATGTGTGGAATTTGAGCGACTGGTTCGCCCATGATTATCTGGCCGCGTTAAAAAATAGATTTTAAGATTTTTAAGATATGGAATATTATCAAAACATCATTACCGCGAAAAGTTTCCAGATTCTGCAAGCGCTCAAACGTCAATATGATTTTATTCTCATCGGCGGCTGGGCGGTTTTTTTATATACGCGTACTTTGAAATCAAAAGACATTGATATTATCGTTGATTACCCGGCGCTGGAAAAACTGCGCGCCGATTTCGGCCTGGGCAAAAATGAACGTCTGAAAAAATATGAAATCAGCCGGGAAGAAATTGATGTTGATATTTATCTGCCGCATTATTCTAAACTCGGCTTGCCGCTTGAGAATATACCAAATTATTGTCAGGCCGTTGACGGTTTCAAAGTTCCCAAACAAGAAGTCCTGTTAATTTTAAAACAAGTCGCCTACGCCGATCGTCGTGGTTCGGCCAAAGGCGTCAAAGACAAGATTGACATTATCAGCTTGTTGACCACCGCTGATTTTGATTTCGAGTTTTATAAAGATATTTTGGACCAATATAATTTAAAAATTTTTGCCCCGGCGCTCAAGGATTTAGTACGCTCGGTCACTCAAGTGCCGGAACTCGGCCTGAATCAATATCAATATGCCAAACTGAAAAAGACGGTGCTGGCATCAATAAAATAACTCGTATGACTAGAAAATTTGATCTCGTTTACAAAACCACCACCACGCCATTCTTTCCCATTTGTCTCATCGGGCAAAGTTATAGCGGCGATTTTAGCTGGCTTGGCGTGAAAAAACTAAAGAAAATACCAGTGATAGCGGTGATAAGAGACGGCGCCGTCAATTGGTTTTTTGACCAGCAGTTAAAACAGAGTGCCATAAAAATTTTTAAAAATATTTATCACACACCCCAGTGTCTCAATAAAATTAAAAATAAAGAACGGGAAATCTCGAACATTCTCTTGCGAGAGATCAAAACACCCATTCAGTCTCTGTTTGATGATAAAAAATTAAATCAGCCCGGCATAAATAAACTTAAAAAAATCTTTTCTCATTACGCCGAGTATGGACATTATGTTGACGATCCCGGTTTTCTCTTCCAATTATATTTGGTTGATGAATTTAAAAAAGCAGTTTATCAAAATGTGCCGGGCGATATGGAAGAAAAAAACAAAGTTTTTAGTCTGCTGTTGTCCTCCAATCAGCTGACTCACTATGAAAGATTTTTAATGGAATTGCGTCAGTTAATTATTCTCAAAGAAAAGCCAGTGCCGCGGATGAAAAAAATTTCAAAAAAATTCTTTTGGTTGGTACACGATTATTTGGGCGATATCATTGACGCAAAGTATTTGTTTAGAAAAATAAAGGAAATAGACAAAAATCCCCGTGAATTAACCAGCCAGTGTCAAGCCGCCGTCAAGCGCGTTCAAGATATAAAGGCCATAGAAAAATGCCTGCCCCAAAAATTGTTGCGTCAAGTCAAAACGATTCAGCCAATTCTATATCTTTACAATGAACGGAAAAAAGAGGTGTTAAACCAAGTGAATATTTTTTTAAAAAATCTGTTTCATTACAAATTCGGACATATGTCTTTTGGCCAGCTGCATACTTATTATCAACTTACCCCGGATGGAATAATCGACGCACTGTGTGGTCTGGAAATTAAGAAATACGGAAACAGAGAAAAGAGCTGGGTTTACTATATTGCCAATGAAAAGATAAAAAATGGCCCGAAGAAATTTATGCAATTGGTAGAAGTACAAGGCAATGCCACTACTCTGCGGGGTGCCTGTGCCTGCCCAGGTAGGATCCATATTGACTGAAACCGGCGGACTAACCTCCCATGCGGCCATTGTCGCGCGAGAACTAAAAAAACCCTGCGTGGTCGGCATAAAAAATTTAATCGCCACGCTCAAAGACGGGGACTTGGTTGAGGTTGATGCGGATAAGGGAGTAGTAAAGATAGTTAAATAGTTAAATTAAATGGAGTTTGGTGGAAGCCTGCCCCGTCGAATGAGCCGGGGTTGACGCGGACAAGGGAATGGTAGTAAGATTAAACAGTTAGGATCAATAATAAATAATATTAAGTAAAATTAAACATATGAGGCATTTTACGCGAACTGAAGATCTAACCAATAAAGAATATCTGGAAATTCTCCGCCGAACTAAAATTTTTGACGAGGGCATAGCCAGAGGCGAAAATTTTACCCACTTGTGCCCAGGTAAAGTGATCGCTACCGAATTCTTCCAGGAAAGTACCAGAACTTCAGCCAGCTTACAAGCCGCAATGGTCAAATTGGGCGGTGGCTGGTTTGGTATCTCGGGCATAAAAGGGACATATTTGGAAACCGGGGAGGAAGATTTGGAAGACACTTTGTATGGCGTAGCTCCATTGGCTGACATTATGGCCATTAGACACAAAACCTTAGATTTGACAAAATTTGCCGGAGAAGGCTTTCCCCTACCCTTGATCAATGCCATGTGCGGAGGGACAGAACACAGTATTGCGGCAGTGGGTTTTTTTTACACGGTGAAAAAATATTTTCCCAATTTAAGCAAGGTGAAGATGGGCATCTACGGGATGACTAAATCATCCCGGCCAGCCAAAGCTTATTTGAAAGTATTAAGCCGTTTTAAAGTGACTTTTTACGAGGACCCAGTAGTGCCGGAATTGGCTACGCCGGAAGAGATAAAAAAGATTGTCAAAAAAAATGGGGCCAAACACATAACCGATAAACTGGAAAATTTTATAGACCAAGTGGATGTACTCTTGGTAGTTGAAGGGCTGCCACAAGCCGGTGAGGACCCCAAGGTAGTGGACAAATTTAATGAAAACTTTGTACCAATTAATAAAAAGCGCTTGGCAAAAGTGAGAAAAGATGCCATTATTTCGGTGGGTGAGCCCAGAGCCACGACTGATGGGCGGCTAGTGGCCCTGAAAGAAACTGATAATGATCCGCGCATGATAGAAAAAGAGATGTGTAAGAATATGGTTTATACCAATATGGCGCTGATTACTTATTTATTAAATATCAAGATAAAATAAATAAATAAATAAATAAACATAAATAATAAAAACAACAAGGTGAATCTTAAAAACTTTGGAGGTAAAAAACTATGGAAAACGAACTATCTATCTACCAGCCGGAAAAAATAGTGACTCCGGAAACGGGGCTAAGGGGGAAAGAAAATGTA
>Ga0075938_138_pt1 | contig 10834 bp, 12 predicted proteins | sample RifGroA2_FD_67947 | JGI IMG/M metagenome (GOLD analysis project Ga0075938, IMG submission 67947) | Parcubacteria (Kuenenbacteria) bacterium GW2011_GWA2_42_15
GTCAAGAAAGAATATGTTAATAATCCTGAAGATTGGCGCTGGTCAAGTGTCAGCAAAATACCAACCAAAATTATGATAGCAAATCTTTAGGTTCAACCCAGAGGGTTGAACCAACGGAAGGGATCAAAATAACAAATTTTTAGGTTCAACCCAGAGGGCTTGAACCAACGGAAAACTGTCAAATGTCAACCATTAAATATCAAAAAAATAAACCAGGCTTTACCATTACCGAACTAGTCGTTGCCGCCGGCATTATCGCTATGATTTCCGTTATGGTTGTGGTCAACTTTCGCGGCGCCAACCAAAAAGCCGCTCTTGATAATGAGGCTGAAAGATTGAGCACTATTTTGCGCCAGGCCAACATCAATTCTTTGATTGGTCTAACTGTTGCCGGCGCTCGTCCGGTCGGTGGTTTTGGCCTTCATTTAGTGACCTGTGCCACTGATTGTTTTTATTGGCTTTTTGCCGACGGAGACAGCGATCATCTCTATAATGACATTAATCCGGACGAGGATGATACGCTTATTCAGAGATTCGGGACATTGGACGACAATGTTTATATCAATCAGATTATTTTGCCGCTACCGGTTGGACAGCCCCAGCCGGCCAGTCTTGATTTGGTTTTTTTGCCACCGCAAGGTTTGGTATTCATAAACGGCGCCACTACTTATTCGGAGGCCCAGATTACCCTTGGTTTTAAAAATACTAGCTATACCAAGGTTATTACTTTGGACAGCAAATCCGGCCGCATCAACATTGAATAATTTTTATGTTTTATCTGACAAAAAATAAAACCGGACTGACCCTACTTGAAACCACCATCGCCCTGGGAATTTTAATGATTGGCATTTTGGCCAGTATTACCCTAATGTTATCTTCTTTTAACTACATCCAAGCGACTGAAGACGAAATAGTGGTGGTCAATCTCGCCCGCGAAGGTTTGGAAATAATGCGCTCTGTCAGAAACAACAACAGCAATCCGCCGGTCGGCCAAACTAAAATTGACATTTTCAGCGGCAGTTATGACAATCAAAGTTATGTTATTGACAGCAGCGTCAATGCCACTCTAAGCCCCGGCAATTATCTTTTCGGCGTGACCAACATCAGTCAATGCAGCGGCGGGACCAACACCGCTTGCACTCTTTACCTGACTCCCGCCGGTCGCTATACTCATGACCCAACCGGTAATGAGCGCACCTCCTTTAGCCGTCTTATTATCATCGCGCCATCGCCTGATTATTCCTACGAAAAAATTATTACCTCCACGGTCAGCTGGCAGACAAAAAACAAAATTAGCACTTTTTCTTTGGAAACCAGACTCACTGATTGGCAAACCCAATAATTTTTATGCGGCGCCGTCCATCCAAAAACCAAACAGGCTTTACCTTGCTTGAGATGACTATCGCTCTGGGTATTTTTGTGATTCTTTTCACTTCCACTCTGGGTATTTACACCTATTCTATCAAGGCTGAACAGCGCACCATCCAAATCTCCAAATTACAAAAAGAAGCCCAGTTTATTATGGAAATAATCGCCAAAAAAATCAGAAGCGGCAAGCTTGATTATGCTTTCTATGTTACCCCTATCAATCCAGCCGGCGTATCAACCCTGGCGCTTTTGGATTCAAGCGGTAACCCAACCGTTTTTAAATTTGAAAGTCAAAATATAAAAGTCTGCACAACCAGTTGCGCTCTTGGCAGCAATTTTTTTGACATCCCGCCGGCTGATGTGGTCGTTGCCAGTCTGAAATTTTTTATTGAACCCGTCGCCAATCCTTTTACCACTATCAATGAACCGCCCACTGAATTTCCCAAAGTTACCATTGTCATTGACCTGGAAAATACCCGTTATGGACACACTCGCCATTTGGTTGTCCAACAGACTGTTCCGCAACGGCTGGCCGGCTTTTAATCAAATGTTTTATGCGTCATTATCTTAGCCAAATCAGCAAACGACAAGAAGGCATAGCGCTAGTGCTTTCGGTGCTTGTTTTATCCAATCTTTTGATGATTACTTTCATCGTTACGGATGTTATTTTGCGTATTGGCAAAACCAGCCGCGAAATAGGCGAGTCCGAAGCCGCCTATTTCGCGGCTGAAACAGCCATTGAGCAGGCTGTTTATAAAATAGAAAAAGAACGCGACGGCAGTGAGATTGGCACCGCGGTTCCTCCGGATATCGGTTTTTTGAATGATTTCAAAGCCACCTGGCGACGATATTTGTCGCCAATCAACACCACGCCGATTATCTGCGTTGATGATAATAATGTCAGCTATATTTATACAACCGTGGCTGATGTTTCCGATCCGCTCAAGGGCGGCAATAAGAGCTGTCTTTACACGGCGACCGCTGGCAACATTACCAAAGGTAATCCCTTGAAAGTAAAATTACGCGGCACCAAGTCTTTTGAAATAAATTTTAATGTTGCCGTGCCGGCCAGCCTTAATTTTTATCCGCCGTCAATTGACATTGATTGGCCTAATAGCACCCCTGGCCGCGTTATTGTTTTGTCCGCCGCAGGCCAGGAGTCCGTTGACACCATGACCTCCCCGAGTATTTTAAAGGTTCCGTCTTCCGGCCAGTTTGGCGCTACGCCCAACTACCGCGTCCGCGTTCTCAATAACGGTTTTAGCGATGTCACCTATGACATCGGGCCCCATAACAGCAGCCCGGGCAATATTATGCCGGTGGGCATTGAAATTGTCGGTAAGGGCTATTTCAATAATCAGAAAGAAAGGATTATCGTGGTTGATAAAAAAAGTTGGAAAATATATTAAAAGCAGTAAGCAAGATAAGCAATAAGCGAGTTAAGCAAAGTAGTTAGAAGTTAAGTCATTGAAAATTCATTGGAAATTAAAATTGAAAATTTATAAAGGCGACATTCCGGAATGTCGCCTTTATTGCTTTCATAAAATTTTTGCTCCACAAAATTTTATTTGACCGTGACTTCCACTCTTTTGGCCGTAAATTCGTCCTTGCCTTTAACATTTTTATAATCAATGACGGTTATTTCCTGACCGACTTTTAGGTCGTTAAAACCAATCGTCGTGGTCTGATAAAAATCTCCCGAAGCGCCAGGCTTGATTTTATTAACATCCACCTCTTTATTCTGTTTAATAAAAACAGTTTCTCCGTTTGTTAGGACCGTGATCGTTTTGTCTTCCTTCAGATAATTCTTGTCAGCCGCAGCCAAAATTTCCAATTTATTTTCCCCGATTGATTTTATCGTGCCAAGATAAGAATAGAAAATTGTTGGCAAGCCGTCAGGGCTTACAGTTTCAAGGTTTTTGGTTTCGTTTTCCGTTCTAGTCTGAAAAGTGTTTTTCAGGTTATACGCAATGACACCCATTAGGACTATCACCATTGCGGCGATAATGATGGTGGTTGTTTTTTTGTAATTGTTTTTTTTCGGCGGTTGAGGCACTATGTTTTCCATATGTTTTTTTAATTAACTTAATAGTGTTTTTATTATACCACATTTATTAACAAATAAAAAACTGCCAACAAAGATAGCGTCGGCAGTCAACTCCATGAAACACTAACCGTTCCTCCTTTGGTTTGCGGTTAGGGCAACGACTCTTCAGGTGATCCTGAAGTTTTTTTACATTTGCATTCGCCCCGCATCCGTTGGGACACGAGACTCGGGTTTGTTTACCCAAAAAAGCCTCCTTTCCTATTTGTTTATATTTTATACAAACTAAATCAATTTAGTCAAATCTCATTTTGACTAACTCCCTTAAATTAGCTACACTAGAGATGATAATCAAGGGCTAAAAATTTCAAAAATTCCAGTATTCTGTTCAGCGCGGAGAGATCGCATAGCGGTCTAGTGCGCACGCTTGTCACCCTGCGGGTGATCCCCCGAAGGGGGAGAAAGCTTTATGTTTTATACCTATCTGCTAAAAAGCCAAAAACATAACTGGCATTATATTGGTTCAACCACCGACTTAAGGGAGAGGCTTTTGACGCACAACGCCGGTAAAGTCAAATCAACCAAAGCTTATAAACCATTTTACTTAATTTATTATGAAGCTTACCCAACATATTCGCTAGCCAGAAAAAGAGAGCTTGAATTTAAAAAGAATAGTCAACAAAAGGAAATATTGTTTTTTAGGTTGGGAATTAAATAATCTTTGGATATTCTATCTAGCGCGGAGAGATCGCATAGCGGTCTAGTGCGCACGCTTGGAAAGCGTGTGTGCCGAAAGGCACCGAGGGTTCAAATCCCTCTCTCTCCGCCCTGGATACCCCTGAAAAATCTGACCACCATGCGCGTTGGCGGGCCGGCCAGATATTTCGTGGAAGTAAAAAATGCCGATGAGCTGAAAGACGGTTTTGACTGGGCCAAAGACAGAAATCTGCCGGTTTTTATTTTGGGCGGCGGCAGCAATCTAGTCGTGAGCGACCGAGGTTTTCCCGGTTTGGTCATACGCCCAAATATTCTCGGCTTTGAAGTTGTAGGCGAAGACGGCAATCGGGTGTTATTAAAAGTCGGCGCCGGTGAAGTTTGGGACAAAGTGGTGGAGTATGCTGTTTCCCGCGGTTGGTGGGGGATTGAAAATTTGTCTCTTATCCACGGCTCTGTCGGTGGCCTGACCGTGCAAAATGCCGGCGCTTATGGCGCGGAAATCGGTGAGGTTGTGGCGCAAGTTGAAGTCTATGATTCAGTTGCCAGAATAATTAGAGAGTTCGCCAAAGACGACTGTTATTTCACTTATCGCTCCAGTTTTTTTCAAAGAGCCGGCCATTGCATTATTACTTCAGTCGTTCTCTCTTTAAAAAAAACCGGCACGCCCAACATCAATTATCCTGATGTTGCCAAATATTTTGCCGAAAAAAATATTACTTCCCCCACCTTGTCTGATGTGCGCTCGGCCATTGTTTTTATTCGTCAAAATAAATTACCTGATCCTGGCGAAATCGGCAGCGCCGGTTCGTTTTTCAAAAATTTACTGTTAAGCACAGGGGAGTATCAAAAGCTGAAAGAAAAAATTTCCGTCAACTTCGGGTCGGAAACGACAAACAAACTGGAGGAGATGAAAAATAGATTTGTCACCTCAAACGGCATAAAAATCCCTTCAGCCTGGCTGGTTGAGCTGTGCGGTTTAAAAGGCGCCTCGGTCAGTGGCGCGGCGATTTACGAAAAACAAGCTTTGATTATTGTCAATAAAAATAATCAAGCCACTGCCGACGATGTTCTCCAGCTTTTTAAAAAGGTTCGCCAGACCGTTTATGCCCGGGTTGGCCTGGCGCTTTTGCCCGAGCCGGTTATGGTCGGTTTTAGCGAACAAGAGCTGGCGGAGTATTTTCAGCTGGAAGCAAGATAAGTAAATTAAGTAGGGGCGGTTCACGAACCGCCCAGCATAATTATTTTAATGAATTTAACGAATTAACGGATTTTTGTATTGCTGATTAGGTAATAGATTGGGAAAAAGGCAATGGGCAGCTTTCCCCCCCTCTTTTGAGGAGGGGTCTCCCGATGGCCATCGGGGCGGGGTGGTGGGACAATTCTGCCACAAGCTAATGGAGATTCAGTAGAAATAATAGTGGCTTATATTCTCTTCGGTAATTAACCAAATTATAACAGTGGGAATATCCCACCACCCCCTACCCGTTCAATCTCCCACTGGGAGATTTGAACTCAAAGAGGAGGGGAAAAGAAATCCCCTTGTTCTGAGTTTTTAAAATTGAATCATTGAAAATTGTTTTAAAATTTAGAATTTAAAATTATAAAGATGCTCTCTAATGTTGAAGAAATAAAATCCAAACTGGATATTGTGGATGTGATTCAGGAATACTTCCCCTTAAAACAAGCTGGGGTCAACTTCAAGGCGAATTGTCCTTTTCATCAGGAAAAGACGCCGTCTTTTATGGTCTCCCGCGAACGACAGATGTGGTATTGCTTCGGCTGCAACATCGGCGGCGATATGTTTACTTTTTTGCAAAAAATGGAAAATATTGAATTCCCCGAAGCCTTAAAAATATTTGCTGGCAAAGCCGGCGTGGAATTAAAATACCAGGATCCGAAAACAACCAATCTCAAAACAAGGATTTTAAACATAAACGAAGTCGCCGCCGCTTGGTTTAACAGTCAACTTTTTACCTCTGCCGCCGGCGCGCGCGCTTTGAAATATTTGCAAGAAACTCGCGGCCTTGACGATAAAATCATCAAAGATTGGCAGCTGGGTTACGCCCTTGACAGTTGGGACGCCCTTGGCAATCATCTGAAAAGCAGGGGATTTTTAAAAGAGGAAATTATTCAAAGCGGTTTGGTTGTTTTAAAATCAGGCGGCTACGAATATCGTGATCGTTTCCGCGATCGCGTCATGTTTCCCATTCTGGATTATCACGGCAACGCGGTCGGCTTTACCGGCCGCACCATGAAAACTGACGAGCAGGCCAAATATGTCAATACGCCGCAAACCATGCTTTACAACAAATCAGAAGTTATTTTTGGTCTTTATTATGCCAAGCAGTTGATCAAAGAAAAAGACGCCGTGGTCATTGTTGAAGGCAATATGGATGTTATCGGTTCCTTTCAAAGCGGAGTTAAAAATGTGGTGGCCGTTTCCGGTACCGCGCTTACCCGCGAGCAAATAAAGATTTTGCAGCGCTATACCAATAATATTATTTTTTCTTTTGACGCTGACGCGGCCGGACTGCGCGCCGCCGAGCGCTCCATCAGCCTGGCCTGGCAAGAAGGAGCGAATGTTAAAGTCGCTCCAATACCGAAAGATCTTGCTAAAGACCCGGATGAATTGGCCAGGAAAGATCCGGCGGCCTGGCTCAATCTGGTAGCCAACGCTCTGCCCGCCATGGATTATTTTTTTAATTTGAATTTGGCCGACTACCAACCTGACAATATTGAAAACAAAAAAATTGTCGCCAAAAATTTGCTCAATCTCATCATCCAGCTGGCCAATCCGATTGAGCAGGATTTTTATTTAAAAAAATTATCCGAGAAATTAAATGTTATGGAAGCCACATTGCGCGATCTCGTCAAGAACGCCAAAAACAGAATGACCGCCCAGCAACCCGGCGCGTCAGCTCAAAGTTCTCCGAACACCGTTCGCCCCACTGATGAAAAATCAGCTCGCGCCCTTCATCTTTTGGCGTTAATGCTTCTTGATCGCGACTATGCCAGCTATATCAGCGAGTCGTTTCCGTCAGAATATTTGCCAATGGCATGGCAGGAGCCGTATCGGCTTTTGGTCATCTATTACACCAAGCAAACAACCGGTGAGTCATCCGCGGACCCGATTGATTTTCTTATCAAAAACAATCCCAGATTGACAAGCTTGGCGAATAGTTTGATAATGAAGAAAGAAGAGTTGCGCGAGCTCTCATACGCCGAAGCCGTTGGTGAAATAAAACAACTGATCCGTAAATTCAAAGAAATTTTTATTAAAAATAGAAATGTTTTAATAAAGAAAGAAATTCAAGACCTGGAAAGTCTTTTGCCGCAATTGCCCAGGCCTGAAGAAAGAGCCCCGCATGAAGAAAAAATTAAAGAGCTGATGACCGAATTTAACGAACTATCCGCTGCGCTTAAAGACACGGATTTTTAATTTGCCTTATGATTTTGGAAAAACAAAAGAAGAGACCCGCACAAGTCGGGCATAAACAAAAACCTCATTTTAAAAATATTTTTAAAAAAAATAATTTTAAACCAATGAAGAAAAAAAATAAAGTCAAAAAATTCAACCGGCCGAAAACTAAATTCAAAATTTTGCGGCCAAAAAAGAAATTCATAATCAGCCATTCAAAAAATAAGGCCAAAAAGCCATGGCCCAAAATTCCGCCAGCCGAAACCAAATTTCCCGAGGAGGCCGCAACGACTCTTATTAATAAAGGCAAACTCCGCGGGTTTGTGACCGAGTCGGAAATTATTTACGCTTTTCCGGAAATTGAAGCATACATGGACCAGGTGGAAGAAGTGCTTTATCGCCTTGATCGCTTGAGCATTAATATTATTGAAAAAGAGATTGGTTTTTTGACTTCCGATAAAGCGCGCAAGGATATTCTGGATGAAATTGGGATCAAGTCCGACAAAAAGAAAGTGGATTTGACTGACATTTCCTCCGATTCCATCCAGATGTACCTGCGAGAAATCGGCAAAGCTCCCTTGCTTCACACCGAGGAAGAAACGCAATTGGCGAAAAGAAAAGAGAAGGGGGATAAAGAAGCGTCCAGAAAAATTATTCAATCTAATCTGCGTTTGGTTGTTTCCATCGCCAAAAAATTTGTCGGCCGCGGCGGCCTGACTCTTTTAGATTTAATTCAGGAAGGCAACATTGGTCTTTTCCGCGCCGTTGAGAAATTTGACTATCGCAAGGGTTACAAATTTTCCACTTACGCCACCTGGTGGATTCGCCAAGCCATCACCCGGGCCTTGGCCGATCAGTCGCGCACCATCAGAATTCCTGTTCATATGGTGGAAACCATAAATAAATTTCAACAAGTGCAACGGCGTCTGATTCAGGATTTGGGCCGTGAGCCGTTGGCCGATGAAATTGCCGCTGAAATGGGCGAGGATATTGAAAAAATCAACCACATTATGCAAATTTCCCAAGACACGGTTTCTTTGGAAACCTCAGTCGGCGACGATGGCGACGATGACGCCAAGCTCTCTGATTTTATTGAGGACACGAAAACCATAAGCCCGGCCAAGGCCGCTTCCCTGCGGCTTTTAGCCGAACATGTTAAAAGCATCATAGAAGAATTAACCCCGCGCGAACGCAAAATCCTGGAAATGCGTTTTGGCTTAATTGACGGCGTGGCGCATACCCTGGAAGAGGTCGGCCAGGAATTTGGCGTGACCCGCGAACGGATCAGGCAAATTGAAACCAAAGCGCTGGAAAAAATCCAGCAACATCTTGACATGAAGAAGCTGAAAGACTATTAAAGGCAAAAGGTAAAAGGCAAAGGGCAAAAATAAAAAATCAAATTATTAGACGCTTATGGATTATCAAAATAATACTCGTAATCCAGAAGACTTGTATGCCAGAATAAAGAAATTTGTGGTTGAGGTTATTCGCTTGGTGGAAAAATTGCCTCACGATACCATAGGCTATAGAATTGGCGGCCAGTTGGTTGATTCGTCCGGGTCCATTGGTGCGAATTATGCCGAAGCACAAAGCTCAAGAAGTAAAAAAGAATTCGGTGCCATTTGCGGTATTGCCTTGAAAGAATCAAAGGAGACATTATTCTGGTTGGAAATCATCAAAGATAGTAATATTGTAAACGAAAATTTGGATTCGCTGATTGACGAATGCCAGCAGTTATCAAAAATATTGGCGAAAATAATAATCAATTGTTACCAAAACCAAAAGTAATACAAAAATATTTTGCCTTTTTCCTTTTGCCCTTTTCCTTTTATATTCGGGGATAGCTCAGCGGTAGAGCAACTGGCTGTTAACCAGTGGGTCCAGGGTTCGAATCCCTGTCCCCGAGAAAATCCCGCCACTCGCGAGCGGCGGGATTTTGATTGCGGAAGAAAGCCAACTGCTTGGCTTTCGCCAGGGATTCGAAAGCCGGAGCGATGTGCGGCGAGCGAAGAAGCGAGCCGCACCGCGAGGCGGGGTCGCGACCGAGCGAGTGGAAGCGAGTGAGAGTTGTGACCGAATCCCTGTCCCCGAGCCATCCTAGTGCGCGTTTCGAGAGACCCGCCTGCCTGCCGGCAGGCAGGTTTCCGTCCCGCCTTCGTCCCGCAGCTGCGGGACTACGGCGAGGCAGGCGGAAACGCTTCAGAAGCGCATATTAGAGTTGGCGTATATAAATGCAAAAAGCACCGGAAAGGGTGTTTTTTGTGTTTGGTTTTTCTTTACTTTTTGGGTAAAATATGTGAACTTAACATTAAGTCCTAATGAAAATAAAAGATTTGCCAAAAGTTGACAGACCGCGGGAAAAATTGGAAAAATACGGTCCCGAGCGACTTTCCGATTCGGGACTTTTGGCGATTCTGTCGCGAACTGGGAGCGCCGGTATGAATGTCATTGAGCTATCAGTGTTCAAAGCCGGCCAAATGTTTGGCGAACAGCCCTCGCATTGACGCTTGAAGAATTAAACCAATCAGTATTCGTAAATCAATAAGTTTCTAGCATTATGAAAAAAATACCAGACAATCAAATCGCATTTTACCAAACGCCGGGCGGCTCGGTGAATATTGAAGTTTTTTACGCTGAAGAAAATATTTGGCTGACGCAAAAAAGGATGGCAGAGCTTTTTGACACGACTGTGCCGAATATTAATATGCATTTAAAAAATATTTTTAAAAGTGAAGAATTGGATAAGAATTCAGTTATTAAGGATTTCTTAATAACTGCCTCGGACGGAAAGAATTATAAGACCAAATTCTATTCACTTGAAGCCATTATTGCAGTTGGTTATCGGGTAAATTCCGAGCGGGGCACGCAATTCCGCCAGTGGGCGACTATGGATTTTCAAAAAGCATACCAGCGTCAGCCGTTTTTAGATTTTTTAAAGGAATTTCTGCCAGATGATTTTTAAAATATTTTTGTTAGATACAAAACGCCAATTTTAGCCCGGCGTTTTTTTGTTTGATTAGATTTGAGAGTGCTTTTTAAAAATTATCAAGTTGACATTAGGGGGTGAAAATGAAATAATTAAAGTATTGAAGTAATTTATTATTGTAGAAAAATATGAGCCATTCAGATCTAACATTTATTACCAATGAGAAAGGTCAAAATCTCAAAGAGAAATTTGAGGCCAAATATTGAAAACTAATTATGAATAATAACGGCATACATCGTAAAAAGGATTCGGCGCGGATTGTGTGGGACTCAAAACCCCGCCGAGCACCAAACCCAAAAGA
>Ga0075938_117_pt1 | contig 10169 bp, 9 predicted proteins | sample RifGroA2_FD_67947 | JGI IMG/M metagenome (GOLD analysis project Ga0075938, IMG submission 67947) | Parcubacteria (Kuenenbacteria) bacterium GW2011_GWA2_42_15
ACTTGCAGCACCTGTCTTTTTTCCAGACCGGTCTTTACTGATATTTTGTCTATTAAATTTGCCTTGTTCATAGATTATTTAATTTATCAAATTCTCAAAGACCTTTATTTTTTATTCTTAACCATTGTCTGTTTTCTTGGCTTCTTTATAATACTGCAATAATGGAACAAAGAATAGTCTCTATTTTTCTTGTTTCTCTTTTTATTCCCTTAATTTATTTATTTCTGGTTGCTTCAGTAACCATCCCGCAAGCGCGGGATGGAAACGAAGCTCCCAGTTTCTCAATTTCCATCTATTTCTATCTATTTCTCCCGCTTCCTGATTTCTAATTTCTGCTTACTGATTACTTTCTTGTTTCTTGTTAACCGTTCCTTGTTTTTTGTTTTAAACGCTAACCTCGTCGTCAATTCGTTCCAATTTTTTCGCCTTGCCGCTCTTGTCGTCCAACTTGAGCAGGACTGCGTTGATTTGCGCCACTCCCTCTTCAGGGATCTCAAATCTCGCCGGCATCTGGGTCAAAAAAAGATTTAACGGCCCTGCCTTTTCCACTCCGATTATGCTTTCCTTGGCTCCCACCATGCCCACATCGGTAATATAGGCCGTGCCCTGGGGTAAAATTTTATTGTCCGCCGTGGGCACATGGGTGTGAGTGCCCAAAACCGCGGTTGCCCGGCCATCAACATACCAGCCAAAAGCGTTTTTTTCCGAGGTCGCTTCACCGTGAAAATCTACCACCACTATATCACTTTTTGCTATTTTTAGCAATTTATAAAGCTCATCAAATTGACGGAACGGATCCTCAAGCTTTTCCCGCATAAAAATCCGACCGTTTAAATTCATCACCACCACTCGCCGGTCTTGTGTCTTCAAAGTGACAAATCCCCGGCCCGGACAGCTAGCCGGGTAGTTGGCCGGCCTGATAATTTTATTTTCAAAGTTGGTGAAAATCTCTTCAAAACCTTTTTTGTCAAAAACATGATTGCCCGTGGTTACTAAGTCAACCCCGGCTGTCAAAACCTCTCTAAGCGTATCTTCGGTCACGCCCGCTCCGTGCGCCAAATTTTCCCCATTGGCAATCACCAAATCAGGCTGGTATTGTTTTTTGTATTTAGGCAAAATTTCCTTGATTGCCTGGCGGCCGATCTTGCCCACCACATCGCCAAAAAATAAAATCTTCATAAAAATCAACTATTAATGCGCGGCTATCCAAAAAACTTGGTGAAACCTGAATAAAGAAAAAATCGCACTAATTTAAAAATTTGAGCTTGAGTATCAAAAATTATTTAAAAATTAAAAATTTTTAATTAGCGTGCGTACTCTTCCACCCTAGTTTCTCTGATGACCGTCACTTTTATCTCGCCCGGATATTTTAAATCCTGCTCTATCTTGTCAGCCACCTCACGCGCCAATTTCTTTGCTCCCCAATCATCAACCACCGCCGGTTCCACAAAAACCCGGAGTTCTCTGCCTGCCTGAATGGCATAGACCTTTTCCACGCCGGCGATGTTTTTGGCCGTGTCTTCCAAATCGTCAAGCCGTTGTATGTATTGTTCGTAAGTATCCTTTCTGGCGCCGGGTCTGGCGCCGGAAATCGCGTCTGCCGTTTTAACAATCACACCCTCCAAAGTCTCCGGATGATCCTGGTGATGTTCTAAGGCAACCTTGGCGATCTCCTCTGGCAGACCGAATTTTTTCATAATGTCATAACCAATCTCCGGATGCCCGCCCTTGACTTCATGGTCCACCGCTTTGCCAATATCGTGCAACAGTCCGCCTTTTTTAGCCACTGCTACATCAGCTCCCAAGTCTTGCGCCAGAAGTCCGGCAAGCAAAGACACTTCAATTGAGTGCTGCAAAACATTGTGCCCGTAGCTTGTTCTGTATTTAAGTCTGCCCAAAATCTGCACCAATTTTGGGTCAAGCCCGCCAACCCCGACCGCATACATCGCATCCTCACCAGCCTTTTTGATTTCAATTGATAAATCTTTTTTGGCCGACTCAATCGCCTCTTCAATTCTGCCCGGATGAATCCGGCCGTCAGCCATCAGTTTTTCCAAAGCCACTCTGGCCACTTGCCGCCTGATCGGACTGAATCCCGACACCCAAATCGTGCCCGGCGTTTCGTCCACAATAAGCTCCGTGCCAGTCAGCTGTTCAATCGTTTTGATATTTCTGCCTTCTTTACCGATAATTCTGCCCTTCATCTCATCGTTTGGCAGATTGACCGTGGTCGTGGTCGTTTCCGCCGAGTGCGTGGTGGCGCACCGCTCAATCACCGATGATAAAATGTGTTTTGCCTTTTCCTCCAACTCTTCCGTTGTTTGCCGCTCCATTTTTCTCACCCGGTTGTATAATTCCTCCTTGACTGTAGACTCAATATTATTAATCAAGACTTGCTTGGCCTCATCTTTGGTCAAAGCCGCTATTTTTTCCAGCTTTTCCAAACCCTTTTCTTTTATCTTTTGCAAATCCTCGCGGAGCGTCTCCACTCCTTTTTCTTTTTCGGCCAACTTCGCGCGCCGGTCTTCAAATTCCAAAAACTTCTGGTCAAACATGCTCTCTCTTTTTTCCAGCCGTCTTTGAATCTCAAAAAGCTCCCGTCGTCTTTTATCTTCCTCCTGTTTTGACTTTTCCAAAACCTCCAGCGACTTGTTCTTGGCTTCAATAATAATCTCCCGGTACTTGTCCTTGGCGTCCGAGATCATCTTCTCCACTTTGGCCTCGGCGGTCTTGGCATCATGTTTGGCAATGGTACGCCGAAAATAGTATCCGGCCGTCAGACCGATACCGAGGACCAACAAAAATATTAATAACTCCATATTGGCTCCCTGATGTTAAAGACAAGGGAGAAAACTTTGGCCGAAAAGCTCAAACTAAAAATGAGCCAGCTTTGAAGCAAAAAACTTAATGTCTCAAGGACATTTTTAAAAGAAGAGAATATTTTAAACTAAGATAAATATTTGGAAACATTTAGTTTAAAAAATTTTGGAAACTCCTTAAGGTCTCTGCTTTCTTTAATCCAGTCACTGTTATTATTAAGCCCGCCATTCTGCTTTTCAGGATGTTTTTATCCCTAACCCTTGCTTTAAAAATTTAATTAGTATAATAAAATCAGCTTTTTAAGCTATTTTTAGCTTATCATAAATAAACCATTTAATCAAGGGGGGCGCTTATGTGTTTTTATATTTGTGTGATTTTGCGCTTTCTTAATTTTTGTATTTTCTTGTTTTTTGTTTTAATGTTTTAATGTTCTAGCGTTTTTGTGTTTTTCGCCCTTCGGGCGATCCGCCCTCCACTCACGAGAATAATCTGATTTGGTAATTGGCGGGCTGTATTTTCATGTCTTGCCCCCTTGCCATTTTTCCAAGCTTATGTTAAGCTTTCTTTGAATTTTACCGCTTTTAATTATTAATGTATTCCTGGCTTTTTTCCAAGAGCTATTACAAAAATAGTTCCGGCTAGGCGGTAAAAAATAATTGGCTGGGAATATCGCATAGGCACATGTATGTTAGATCGAAGCAAAAAACAATCTTTGATCAAAAAGTTCAAGACGCATGACAATGACACTGGTTCGCCGCAGGTACAAATCGCTATTTTAACCGAGGAAATCCGCGAACTGACCGAACACTTGAAAACGCACAAAAAAGATTTCTCTTCCCGCCGCGGACTTTTTAGAAAAGTCAACTTGCGCCGCAAGCTCCTGATGTATCTTAACAAAACCGAACCGGAAAATTATGAAGCCCTGATCAAAAAACTCAAGCTTAAAAGAATCGCCACGCTCAAAGAAGACAAGAACGAATTACTTGAAGACGGAGCGATTAAAGTTGGAGAAGAAGAGGCGGTTGTTCCGGTAAAAAAATAGTCCGTCCTTTATTATCAACCCGCCAAGTCTTTGGATTTGGCGAAATTAAACTGACTATCCGCACATAAATTTCAATGAAGAAAACCTGATTGTTTCTGCCAGATGCGCCGCCCCGGAGCCGAAAAGCATTGAGCCGTATTGAATATAGATAAAATATTTTTCGGGCGAAGGGCAAGCGGATGGTGTGCGTAACAGGCATGTTTTATTATCAAGATACGCGAGATAGTCAATAATTGGCTGACAAACACCCAGGCTGCTTATGGCATGCTTGTCGTTTGTCAACCAACAATGGAGAAAAAATGAATCCTGTTCATAAGTTTGAGACTGCCATCGGTGGCAAGGATCTCATCGTTGAAGTGGGCAGACTGGCCGGTCAAGCCGCCGGCTCCTGCACTGTCCAATACGGCGGCACTGTTATTTTAGCCACTGTTTGTCTTAACCCGGCAATTAGAGAGGGCATTGATTACTTTCCTCTTACCGTGGACTTTGATGAAAAGCTTTACGCCGCGGGCAAAATCAAAGGCTCTCGCTTTATCAAAAGAGAGGGCCGCGCCACAGACGAGGCTATTTTGGCCGGTCGTCTAATTGACCGTTCCATTCGTCCGTTTTTCCCCGAAGAAATCAAAAACGATGTTCAAGTCATCGCCTCTGTTCTTTCTTTTGACGGCGAAAATGATCCTGATGTCATCAGCCTGACCGCCGCGGCTATTGCCATCAGCATCTCCCCTATCCCCTGGCACGGTCCCATTGCCGGCGTGCGCGTCGGCCGCGTCAATGGAGAATGGGTTTTAAACCCGAGCTATGAAGCCCGCTCCAAAAGCGAGTTAGATTTAATAGTATCCGCCAATAAAGACAGGGTGGTAATGTTGGAAGCCGGCGGCAATGAAGTACCGGAAGAAATTATGTTTGAAGCTATTAAATTTGGCCAGAAACACACCCAAACCGTTCTTCAGTTGATTGAAAAAATCATTACTGAAGTCGGACAGGCAAAAATCGACCCCATGCCTAAATTGACCGGCGAAGAAAAAACCTCCTTGGACAAAATAAATTCCAAGGTAAAAAATTACATAACAACCGACAAACTCAAGGCCATCTTCACCTATCAGCAAAAAGAGGAATTGGGAAAAAACATCACCGCAGCCAAAGAAGAGCTTGACGCTCTGCTCAAAGCAGACAATGAAATCTCCAAAGATGAAAGAAAAAAAGCCGTCGGTTCGGTTGACGATTTTATTGACAGTCATCTGCGCCTGCTTATTTTGGAAAAAGGTGAACGGCCTGATGGCAGAAAAATGGATGAGATCCGTCAACTTTCAGCCGAAGTCGGCGTGCTGCCCCGTACGCATGGCAGCGGCCTCTTTCAGCGGGGCGAGACCCAAGTCCTTTCCATAGTCACCCTTGGCTCTCCGTCAATGGAACAGACGCTTGACACTATGGAGGAATCCAGCAAAAAGCGTTATATGCATCACTATAATTTCCCGCCTTTTTCCGTGGGCGAGACCGGAGTCTTGCGCGGTCCTGGCCGGCGTGAAATCGGACATGGCGCTTTGGCTGAAAAAGCCTTGGTGCCCATGCTCCCCGCGAAAGAAGACTTTCCTTATACCATCCGCGTTGTTTCTGAAGTACTCTCTTCCAACGGTTCTTCTTCACAGGCTTCCATTTGCGGCTCTACCTTGTCGCTTATGGACGCCGGCGTGCCTATTAAAAAGCCGGTGGCCGGCATTGCCATGGGTCTGATCACCGACAATAACAACATTGACAAATATCGCATCCTGACAGACATTCAGGGTTTTGAAGACCACAGCGGCGACATGGATTTTAAAATTGCCGGCACCGCTGACGGCATCACCGCTATTCAGATGGATACCAAAATCCACGGTTTGACGGAAAACATCATCAAAGACGCTTTGTCCCAAGCCAAAAAAGCGCGTCTAGAAATCTTAGCGACCATTACCAAGGCCATTCCCGCGCCCAGAACCGAGCTTTCTCCTTTCGCTCCGCGCATCACCACATTGCATATCAATCCGGAAAAAATCCGCGATGTCATCGGGCCCGGCGGCAAGATGATTAATAAAATTATCGCCGAAACCGGCGTTAATATTGACATTGAAGATGACGGTTCAGTCTTTATTACCGCACTATCGCCGGAAGGTTCCATTAAGGCCAAGGAATGGATTGAACTTTTAACTGCCGAAGTCGAAGTTGGCAAAATCTATCAAGGTAAAGTCACCCGCATGTTTGACTTCGGCGCCATGGTTGAATATCTACCCAAACAAGAAGGTTTGATCCATGTTTCCGAAATGGCGCCTTTCCGCGTCAACACGCCAGAAGATATCGTTCATGTCGGCGATGAAGTGCCAGTCAAAGTCGTCGACATTGACGAACAGGGCCGCATTAATCTTTCTTTAAAACAAACCGACTTTGATTATTCTGGTTTCACTCCCCCTGCCGTTGGATCGTCTCGGCCTTTCCGTCCTCGAGGCGACGACCGCCGCCGCCCCAGATTCTAACCCTCCCATTAAAAAAGTAATAAAACATTTCTGACTGATTTACCAACTAAAAACCGTCCCGCGTCTGCGGGACGGTTTTTAGCGATATCAATTATCTATCATATCCGCCGCGACTTCCGCCGCTATCATATCCGCCGCGACTTCCGCCGCTGCGAAATCCGCCGCCAGCCGGTCTTTCTTCGCGAGGTCTAGCTTCACTGACTATAATCCTTCTTCCGCCCATTTCTTGACCATTCAAGGTTTCAATAGCCGCGTTTGCTTCCTCTTGCGTGGACATTTCTACAAATCCAAAACCCTTGCTTCGATTGTTGAATTTGTTAATTACCACTGATGCTGAAACAACTGTGCCAGATTGGCTGAAAAGCTCAGTCAAACTTTGATCAGTTGCTTCGTAGGGCAAATTGCCCACAAAAAGCTTGGTTGCCATAACAAATTTTCGTTTAATTTTTTTACTTCTTTACGACCTATTATCACCGCACCTATAAACGAAAGTTCGTTATTTAAGATGCAAAAATATTAAAGAAGACTAATGAAAGTAGTATAACACGCTTCTAAGAAAAATGCAAGGTTTGACAAATTCCTATTATCTGCTAATATAATCCTTAACAATCAAATAGTAAATGTCCGGCAGAAATTAGGGCTTTGGCTATCACATTACAACCTTAATTTCTCCCGAACATTGACAACCCACAAACCGTATTGGCTGGTGGGTTTTTTGTCAAAAGACAGCTCTTTAAAAAATCAACCAAGCTCTTCCGGCAATTGACATCCGGCTCGCCGTCAGCTATCAGCTGCTGGAAGAGCCGACATTGGGAAAAGGAGAACCAATGTTGTAGCACAGTGGGTTAGCCGCCACTAGGGCTAGCGCTTCCGTTATTAACTAAACGCCAACATATGTTCAAGGCGTTTACCGGAGCACTTTCTCTAGCGCTAACTTTACTAGTGCTATCATGGCTCCTTCCCGGGGTATTTACCTTGATCACTGAGGTGTTCACAAAATTACTAATTATTATTAGCAACCTACTTGATCAAGCAATAAATAATCTACCCCGCTAAATTTAAAAGGATATCACAGCAGTGGTATCCTTTTTCTTATTTAATTTTGCTCAAATTTTTCCGGCATAATTCCCGGCCGCATACCCGGTTGACCAAGCCGCTTGTAAATTGTAGCCGCCGGTCGGGCCGTCCAGATCAAGAATTTCCCCGGCAAGAAATAAATTGGCAATAATTTTTGAATGCATGGTTTGGGGATCAATTTCTTTCAAGTTCACTCCACCGGCCGTGATAATTGCCTGGTCAAATCCCCTAAGTCCAGCCACTGTCAGTTTTAAATTCTTTAAAATCAGCATCAGTTTTTTCCTTTCAATTTTTGTAATTGAATTTATTTTTTTATTACCCGCAATGCCGGACAACTTTATAATTATTGGAATCATCTTTCGCGGCAAAAGTTCAGGCAGATAATTTTTAAAATTTTTGTTCAGATTTTTTCCAAAATCCCGCTTCAGCCGCTCGTCCAGTGTCTGAAAATCCAAAGTTGGTTTTAAATCAATTTCCAATCCGACTGCTCCATTTTTCAACAATTCCCCGACTGTTTTTGAAATATCAAGAATAATCGGCCCGCTCACGCCAAAATGCGTAAATATCATTTCTCCAAATCTTTCCGCTTGCTTTTTATTATTTTGTATAATTCTAACGGAAACATTTTTTAAACTCAAGCCCTGGCAGTCTTTGACCCATGATTCTTTGGTTATAATCGGCACGAGAGCCGGTCTTGGCTCAATGATTGTGTGGCCCATTTTTTTTAGCCACCGGTAACCGTCTCCGCTTGAGCCGGTCGCTGGGTAGCTTTTACCGCCAAGGCATAAAATATATTTATCCGCCCTGATTATTTTTTTCGCTCCTGAATCTGTCTCTCTAAATATCACGCCTTCAATTTTGTCGCCTTTCAACTCAAAATCCAAAACCTCGGTCTTAAAAATCATCTTCACTTTATTTCTTGCCAGATTTTTTATCAAGACATTCACCACATCAATTGCTTTATCCGACTCTGGAAATACCCTGCCGCCGCGCTCTGTTTTGACGGCCAAATTCTGATTTTCAAAAAAATTCATTACTTCTTTCGGCCCGAACATATGCAAAGACGAAAAAAGAAATTTGCCGTTCGCGCCAAATTTTTCAATCAATTTTTTCAGTTCTGTTTCATTTTGAGTAATGTTACAGCGGCCTTGGCCAGTGATTAAAAGTTTGCGCCCGGGCTTTGGATTTTTTTCAATAATCACAACCTTTGCCCCCAGCTCCGTTGCCCGAATCCCGGCCATCATGCCGGCCGGCCCGGCGCCGATTATTGCCACCTCAAAATCTTTTGTCCGCTTATCTGTTAATTTATTTTCTTCAGCCATAAAATTATTTTATATGTCTGAAAAGTTTTTTGATAATTTCCCGATCCAGCCGATACAGCCGCTGCACTCCGTTTTCCAAAACAAAATAGTGCCTAGCATAAAACACGAGCATCACCAGTAATATAATATTTAAAATCACTGTGCCAATGTTTGGAAAAGCGAGTGTGATTGCAAAAGACATCAGATTAGCTATGGCATAAGTTAAAGTTACGAGCAAATGTATCAATCGCTCGTGTTGAAAATTTTGGATTTGTTTATGGTGATAATCCGACAATTCCCGCCATAAAGCATCGCTCTTCGCGCTTGTTAATGCCTGTTTGATAAACACTTCGTGTTTTTGAAAATCACTGACTATGCCCATATTTTTTAGCGCTTAATTGCTTAATGTTAATTCCTCTCCAGATGCAACCTGATCTTCTAAATGAGCATGGATTAACTTCTTTTTTTAAACCAACTCAAAAGAAAAAGAATCCCGACCAAAACAGCTGGGCCGGATATGCCAGCGTACCAGCTCCAGGGACGGTTGAAACCAATGGCCAAAACATAAAACACGGCCAAACCCAAAAAAATAATCACGCCAACCAAATCATATTTCCAGGCAATGGCAACCACGCCAAGTAAAATAAGCGCGGGAAAAAGATGTATGGCCAACGCCAATATGGCCTGCCAGCCGCTATATGCTTCAAACACATCAAAAGAAAATAAAGATAAAAACGCGACAAAAGCCAAACTCAAAATTCTCGGCAACCAATAAATGATTTTTTTGTTTTTCATAAGCTATATTAAATTTATAAATATTAAATAAAAAGTTATATCTATATTTTACCATTTTTGGGATAAAAAAACAGCCCGGAAAGACCGGCTAAATAACTCCTGGCTTGCTAGCAAAAACTACTAATCTAATTTTTCTCTCCGGCAGAGTCTTTCAAAGAGGACTCTGCCGCTCCAAAAGAGATAATTGCGCCAGGGTCCCCTAACGGGAGACTCTGACTGGGATAAAACACGGCAACCCGTCATCCCCGGCTCCCACCGTGCCTTGCCATTAAATATTTTTATGGAAAACCACATCAAAGAATTACGCGCAAAATTGAATATGACCCAGGAAGAACTGGCCCGCTTCGCGCATGTCCGGCGGGAAACTATTGTGTTTCTGGAACAAGGCAAATACAATCCGTCGCTCAAGCTCGCTCACGATGCGGCCACGGCCCTGAAAACCACCCTTGAAAAACTTTTCATTTTTAACTAAAAAACAGACCCGCGTTCACGGGGCAGTTTTTATAATCCGTGTTATTTCTTTTTACTAAATTTCTTGACCGGTTTCCTTTCTTTCTTTGTCCTCGGCTTCTCCTCTTTACTCACTTTGAGCGCCGCCTCTCCAATCTCATCCGCCATTATCCCTGG
>Ga0075938_147_pt1 | contig 9738 bp, 7 predicted proteins | sample RifGroA2_FD_67947 | JGI IMG/M metagenome (GOLD analysis project Ga0075938, IMG submission 67947) | Parcubacteria (Kuenenbacteria) bacterium GW2011_GWA2_42_15
TTTCTTGATTTCTTGCTTTCGTGTTTTTGTGTTATTCTTAAATTATGCCCGAAAAAACCTTAAAAATCCTCTATCTCATCACCCGGTCTGAAATCGGCGGCGCCCAAAGATATATTTTGGATCTGGCTAGCTTCTGCCGCGACCAAGGCCATATTGTCGTTGTCGCTTCAGGCGGCGATGAAAACGGCGAGCTGATAAAAAGACTCGTTAAACTAAACATCCAGACATATTGTCTGCGCCATCTTACGCGCGAACTGAATTTTTACTCGGACATCTCGGTCTTTTTTGATTTAATAAAATTGATTAACAAAATTAAACCTGACATTGTCCATCTTAATTCCAGTAAAGCCGGCTCCATCGGCGCCCTAGCCGCCAAATTCTGCGGCGTCAGAAAAATTATTTACACTATTCACGGCCTCGTTCTAAATGAACCGCTCCCCTTTTTTCACAAAATATTTTATTGGTTCGCCGAATGGTTCTCCGCCAAACTAAAAAACAAGCTCATCTCCGTTTCTGAATTTGACAAACAGTCGCTCCTCAAAAACAAAATCACGACGACTGATAAAATCGCCGTCATTCATAATGGTCTTGACCCAGCGCGAATATTCTTTCTGGACAAATCCACGGCTTTAGCCAAGCTCTTTGGCCGCGAGCAAAATGAGAAAGAATTTATAATCGGCACCATCGCCAATCTCTATCCGGCCAAGGGTCTGATTTACCTCATAGAAGCCGCCAAATCAGTTCTTAAAATTTATCCGCGAACAAAATTCGCGGTTATCGGCGACGGCCCGCTGAAAAGTTCTCTGGCTGATACGATTATTGAATACGGCCTGGCAGACAAATTTATCTTGGCAGGCTCCCTGCCCGAAGCCAATAGATATTTAAAAGCTTTTGATCTTTTTGTGTTGCCGTCATTAAAAGAAGGTCTGGCTTATGCGTTGCTGGAAGCCTCCGCCGCCGGGTTGCCGATTATTGCCACTGCCGTTGGCGGCAATCCGGAAGTAGTAAAAAATAATTTTAACGGCCTGCTGGTGCCGCCAGCTGACTTTGGCGCGCTGGCCCAGACTATCATCAATCTTATGGGCGATCCGGGCAAAGCCGCATTCCTTGCTGGCAACGGTTCTTCCGTGCTCAAAGATTTTTCCCTTGATCAGATGTGCGAAAAAACCTTAGCCACATATTTATAACCCTCACCCTGCCCATCTCCCGCTCTATGAGAAAGGGGCCAGGACTTTCAATGCTCACGGACATTTTACAGTTTTAATAATGCCGCATACAAAAAGGCAGATTAAATTCAAGCGGAGCGAGGGAATACGAAAGGCAATGTTTGAGTCCCGTCCCGCAAGCGCGGGACGGGGCGAGTTTTGCCTTTCGCCCGAGCGAAGCGTAGAATTTACTGCCTTTTTATCAAGCGGCGATTTTTACGCCACTTTTTCTAAAAAAGTGGCAAAAGAAAAAGATGATGTAAAACAATTAAATAACCCCGAATGTTCTAGAGACCAAACCACTGACCAATTAAAATGCTTCTGCCATTAACTAAACCTTGGGTTCAATCGAAGCCCGCCGATTCGGCCGGCAGGGACGATTGAACCAACGCTTAGACCAAACCACTGACACAATAAAAATCTCCACCAATCCCTCCAAACTCAAACCCCGTCCCGACATATCGTCGGAGCGGGGTTTTTATTCTTATCAATCTTGCTTTTCTATAAACTGCCAGCCGGAATCTTATCCAGATTGGCATTAGTAATGCCCAAAGCCAACTTGCGGAACAAATCCATCAAATTGGCCCAGGTCACGCTGTGGCGATAGCCTTTGGTATCCACATACCAAATCGCTCCGCCCTTTTGCACCTGGAGCAATAATTTGCCTTTCAGTCTGTTGCGCAAAGCCACATTGCCGGTTTCACTGGTGCCGTTAACTGGAATTTTTGCCAAATTGGCGTCAGTGATGCCCAAGGACAATTTTTGGAAAACGAACAACGCGTTGGCAAAAGTCACTTGATAGCGCTTGTATTCCTTGGTGTCAACATACCAAATTTCACCGCCTCTTTCCACCCGAAGCAAAAGTCTGCCGGTCAGCCTTTTAGCCAGTTTCATGTCCAAATTCGCGCTAGGCACTGACGACTCTGGCGTGGTCACCGTTGGCGTACTCGCGCTCGGTGCCGGCGTGGTCGGCGGTGGTGTTGGTGTTGTGCTAGTCGCTAAAGTGGTAAATGTCTTATCGCCGTAATAGCTGGCATTGCCGCTGCTGTCCTGCGCTTTTATCTGATAATGATAAGTTGTTACTGGCGTTAGACCACTTAATGTCGTTGAGTGCGCAGTCTTATAAACCGCGGTTTTTGCTTCATTGCCATAAGCGGTTGTTCCGCCATAAACTACCCAGGATATTGACGCTTCACTTGTAGTCCAGACAATAGTCGCTTCCGTGTCTTTGGCTGTCGCCTCTATACTACTAATCGTTGGAGCGGTGGTATCTCCGCCTCCACCACCACCGCCACCACCGGGGCTGCCGCTGGATGTTGGGCAGTTGTCCGTCTCGGTGAAAGTGATAGTTAGGGTATAATCATCTGAAGTGGCAGTATAGTCATAGGTTGAATAACTGCTGGAACTCGTGCAATCAGTACTGGCGACATTTGGGCTGTCTTCAAAATTCTTTCTGCCGTTTGATTTTAAATGAAGCGCTGAACCAGTGTCCAGCTCAAAAACCAACTTGGTATTGCCAACTTCGTCAGTCAGGGTAAATGACTCCACGGTAGACGCCGCGGCAACGACAATGTCCATACCGTTAGTGCCGCCATTGGCAAAATGGATAATCGTATCCGCCGCCAAAGTCGTAGTATTAGCCGCCGCCTTCAGACCGTTGACCGGCAGCAGCAGTGACAAACCGCACGCAACCGCAAGCATCAGCCATAATCTTTTTTTATTCATAATCTTTGCGTTAATAAAATGATTTTTCCCCCAACGACCTTTCATTTAATTATTTATTGTTAAAACAATTCTAGAAAAAGGGGGAAATATACTCTTAAACCACGAACATCTCTTTCAACCAAAAAAAATCATTCGCGGCGTCCCGACAGCGTTTCGCTTGTCGGGGCGCCTTAAGCTTTTTTAGTCAAATCGACGGTTGAATCAAACAGATGTCCGTCTCCAGCTGTAAGTCCTTGTAAAGAGAATAAGAAAGCGTCATCATCTACAGTGCCCATACCGGTTGCATCTCCACCATTAACAACTCTAATAAACGATAATTCTGTTACAGCGCCGGCATCGCTAGCATCTCCAAAAGAATATATTTCAGGCATCATAGCGGCATAAGTTCCCCCGGCCGCCATTGCTATATCCGGCAAACCAAGCGTCGCCCTAACACCCACTCCCAATCCTGTAACCGCACCGCCTGTAGTTTCTTCTCCCATTCCGAGTGAAATATGAGCGCCATGGGCTGTACCGACTGTGGCGCCTGTTAAATCAGTATATGAACGCAAGGATTCTCCACCACCAGTGCCAAGATCAGCGGTAAAGTAAAGCCGGTTGTAAATTCCTCTATTGTCACCTGTGGCTGCCGTGTTTTCCGCGTATATCTGAATGAAATTCGTATTTGCAGTGGCAGTAGAAATTTTTGCTGATGAAGTTCCAGCTTTCAAGATACTTCCTGCAGTACCGGTTGGGGATGTTGTAATTACTATATTGTTTGTCTGCGCTCCTGTAAAATTAATTCCTGTTGTAGCAGCGCCAATATCAATACCGGTTGTCACTGTGCCTCCACCGGTAATATCTATTGCAGTCGTATTCTGTCCAGATATAGAAATTCCGGTGGTATTAGTTCCAGCTAAATTAATGCCAGTGGTTGCAGTCCCGATCTGAATACCGGTTGTCGCGGCACTATTTTCAATTTCCACACCATAATCAAATGGTTGTAGAGTTCCTGTTTTTGACTGTAATACCCAAAGTCCGACATATTTACCGTCTCCTGTAAAAGCATTAGAATTAGCATTGTTTCCAAATGCCATCAGAGCAGCCGCTCTTGCCCCGTCACTTATTGCTACGGCTCCGCCAGCAGTGCCTATTCTGCCAATTACTCCGGCTACTCCCCACCCGGTGGCAGTAATAGTGCTTGCACCTGCTGATTCCCACCTACCCATAACTCCGGCAGAGATATTTTCATCTTTATCTACTGTACTGTATTTTGTAAGTCCGTCAATAGCCCAGTCTTCATTGGAATTCTCTTGATAAATCATCAATCTTGACTTGATACCGATTGCTTGTTCCCCGACTGATCTTGCTGTATTATTATCATCTGCATTTACATCTACTGCGGCGGCATAGTTATCAGCGTTCACAGTAGTAAGTTCTACGCCACTCCCAGGCACAGATGAACTAAGAGTCCCAACTTTGATGGGTCGGGTTTCCTCTCCACCAGCAAAGTTAATCCCTGTTGTAACTGTATTAGCGACGCTAACTCCTATTGTTTGTGTTCCGGTTAAAGCAATGCCCGCGGTTGAGTTAGTGCCTGAAAGAGTCAATCCGGTGGCAGTCGTCTTGGAAAGAGTAACTGCGCTGCCAATCGTTAAGGCCGTACCATCTTTATTCAAATCGCCGCCGACAATGACTAAATCACCAGTGGTTGAAGCATTGCCGCCGATAGTCAGACCAGTGCCGTCTTTATTCAAATCCCCGCCAGTAATTACCAAGTCGCCAGTAGTTGTGGCATTACCACCCAAGAGTAAATCGCCAGCCGCCATGTTGTTGGTTGGACTAGTGGTGCCAACCACCAAAAATCCTGATGAAGTGGCATTGCCGGTTAAGGTTGATTTGCCGGTCACTGTTAAGGTGCTGGCCAGGCTCACCGCCCCGCCCACTGTCAAGGCCGCGGCATTTTTATTTAAATCTCCGCCGGTAATAACCAGATCACCGGTAGTGGTGGCGTTGCCGCCCAATAATAAATCGCCAGCCGCCATGTTATTGGCCGGACTCGTGGTGCCAACCACCAAAAATCCGGACGAAGTGGCATTGCCGGTTACTGCCAAAGTAGAGCTTAAAGTACTCGCGCCGGTAACCCCCAAGGTGCCGCCGACTGAAGTATTATTGCCCACTGTTGTTACGGCATAAACAGCCATTGGTATTAAGAATACCATCGCCATCGCCGCGATCAAAGTGAAAAATGTATTTTTTTTATAAAAATTGTTCATAATCATTTTACTAAATTATTTAATAACATTTAATTTTTTAGTGTGCACCAATAAAAAATTAAATAATTCGGTATTTTTGACCTTTAATTTTGAACTTCGACCTTTAATCATAAGTTTATAAAATGAGGACTTTCGCGTTTGCCCTCCTTCTGTCATCCTCGGACTTGATCCGAGGATCCAGAGGATAAGCTAACGGCGCCATTATTTAAAAACTGGATTCCCTTGTCAAGCAAGGGAATGACAAACGCGAAAGTCCTACTTCAATTATAGATTTATAAAATAAAAAAAGCGTCTCAAAGACACCTTGTTTTATTGATAATTATTAACCTCAAAATTCATGCCTGCCCCGGAAAGGCAACAATGTATAATGCTATCTCCTGAATAATAAGTCAAATTTTCCTTAATCATGGGAATCAGGAAAAAAATAACTATAATTTTAATTGAGGTGAACTGACTTATCCTCAATTGTGATAAATAAATTATACCACAAAATTAAAACTATTTACACCCTATTCCATAAAAATACAACCCTAACTGTGGATAACTTCCCAACTTTCAGTTTCGGGTATCTAGTTTCTACTTCTCTATAATTTCCCGTATTTTTTTCACCCGGTCAATTATCTCTTGATTGGTTGGTTCTACCTGCAAAACTATTTGATAATTTACCAGCGCCAATTCATATTGCTCGGAGAAATCATAGACTAACGCTCTAAAATAATAAGCTGGCACAAAATTACTTTTTAAGGCGCTGGCTTTATCCGCGTATGCCAAAGCGCTTTTTAAACCTTGTTCAGCCACCGCTTGCAGTTGTTTTTGGTCCTCTGCTTTAATACCTGGCTGTTTAGCTTGGCTGCGAGCGCTTTTAGCCATTTCAAAATTTATGCTGGCTATTTTCAGCAAAAGCAAGGGATTTTGCGGATCCAGCTCGCCGGCTTTAAGATAATTATCTATTGATAATTTATAGGCGCCGGGGTCTAGCGCTGTGAAGCTGCCATAAATCCGGCCCACTTGTTCCCAATTCTGACTGTTTTTTGGATTGACCGCCAACATTTTCTGGGCCACTGATTCCAATTCATTAACCACTGCTTGAGCTTCTTGTTTTTTTTGCTCCGCGCTCAATTGTGTATTAGCTTCCAATTGAGTAAATTTTATTAAATAGGCCTCTGACAATTCTCTCAAATACAAATCATTGGCGCCGTCTTGCTTGACTGCCTTGATTAACAAACCAATCGCAATGTCAATATCCATATCTTCTTTCGTTGCGGCAGCCAGCGCTTGATTATAATTTATAGCGCCCACATATTTTTTGCCGGAACAAAAAAGAACAATGACCAAGCTGGGGATGATGACAATGCTGATCAGCATGATAAGAAACGCCAGTTGCGGAGACTTGGTAAAAACCACTTCTTTTCTTTCCGCGCGACTCACCGCCAACCACAAACCCAAAATTAAAAAGCCCACGAAAAGCAAAGTAAAATCAGCTGAATACGCAAACCAGCAGAACAAAAAATAAACGCCGGCCGCAAAAACAGCTGACCGGGCCGGCTGCCTCTCGTCTTTTTCTTTGGATGAAATAACCGTTTTGATGCCCTGCCGCAAGAAAAATATTATGATTAACAAAAACCCCACCAATCCCAACATGCCAAACTCTGCCAAAAAAGTGGCCAACGCGTATTTGCCTTGGACAAAGCGCGTTTGCCAAAAAGGCCCTAGCGCAATGCCGGCTGGTTTATGCGCAAGATATTGATATTCAAAAGTCGCTGGTCCTGAACCAATAACCATATTTTTAAACGAGTCCCTGAAAGTATCCGCCACAATGCTATTCGTGCTTTGACTGTTTAAGGTAATTAAATTGGGCAACTGCCACCGTTCTCCCAAGGGCACCTTAATCACTATTAAAATAATTGCCAGCACAAAAATTATTGCCGGCAGATAAACCGCTTTTAAGTCTATTTTTGTTGCCCGGTCGGCCGCCGGCGCTTCAACATTAATAATACTTGATCCTTTATCTCCTTCGTCTTCTTTTCCTGAATTTACTGCCCCGGGCTCCGCCTCTTTGGCCGGCGCGAAACTCTTTAATTTTTGCCAAATGATAATAATCATACTCAAAGCCATAGCCAACCAAACAGGCTTGAAACCGATAATAATTAAACTGACTGCGAACGACAACAAAATCAGATAGCCCAGCCATTGGTAATATTTATTTTTAAAGATGGCCGTTTGGCCGAGCAAGGCCACCAGCATCACCGCCATGCCACCCGCTAAAACAGCCAGCGCCCAGACGGAACCGACCAAATTAAAACCGATTGCCCGGGCGAATTCCCACGGCCAGAACGAACCAAAAAATAATTGCGCTAAAAATAACAAATTGGCAAGAGCGACGCCGGCCAACAAGACGACCAGCGCCCTGGCCACATCTTTATCGCGGTCAAAAATATTGCCAGCCAGAAAAAAAATAATAATGTAAAAAATAAAATTAAGATAAGATCCGGCTGAGATGATCTGCCAGAAACTAACTCCCCTGGCATTGGAAAATATTGTGGCTAGGCCCAAGGTTACCAATAAAATAAAAACCGCCGTGGCCAGCTTGGTCCACTTCAGCTTCAAAACACCAGTCTTGATAATTCTAATTAGCCAAAAAATTAAAGCCAGACCGGCTAAAACCGCCAGTAGAAGATACTTGTTCCAAGCCAATGGCCAGGCGGTCGTCGGCAGAAAAAAGACAGGCACCAGAAAAATTAAAAGATAGACGCAAATTTTACTGATTTTTTCCAACATATGTTTGCAATTAGTTTTATTAAGGGCTATTATTGTGATTCTTGTTTGGTAAAGATATAACATCCAGAATTAATTGTAAAGTGAACAAAACTGAAGCAACTTTTGTGTATCAACGCGCCACTATTGTATTTTTCACGAGACCGTGCTAGTATTACTGCGTAATAAATAGTAAGATGCTATTGAGTTTCTTTCTTAGTTTTCATCAAAAGTAAGCTGTAGAAGAGAAATAAAATAGTTGGTCGGCTTACTTATAATAAAATTTAAGCAAACAAATATGGCAACAAAATTGTATGTCGGTGGCTTGGCTTACAGCACCACCGAAGCTACTTTAAAAGATACTTTTGCAACAGTTGGCACAGTCGTGTCGGCCACGGTCATCATAGATAAGATGACTAACCGCTCAAAGGGATTCGGCTTTGTGGAAATGTCCTCTGATGAAGAAGCCCAAAAAGCTATTGCGGCATTTAACGGCAAAGAGCTTGACGGCAGAACCCTGACCGTGAATGAAGCTCGGCCCATGGAAACCAGAGCGCCTCGCACCGGCGGATACAACCGCGACGACCGAGGTGGCAATAGAAATAGCTACTAAAAATTTAGCTTCAAAACAAAAACCCCAGCAATGGGGTTTTTGTTTTGCCTTACCGCTCTCCCACCACCCCGTCTTCCGCTTCGCGGAATCCACCCCTCCTCGGGGAGGAGGGGAAACTCACGCGCCATGTTTATATTTTTAGAATTCAAAATTTGGAATTAGTATAATTAGGTCAATTAGAATAATTAGAATAATTCCTCCCTCCCTATATCCCCTTATCTTGTCTCCATACAATTCCTTGGCCATATTTTCATCTTTTAATTTGCGCAGCACTCCGCCTTGGGCCACCGAATACACTGCCGGACTGATGCTGAATTTTACCAGCTTAATGCCCGGCCGATAAGTCACCAATCCGCCCCAACCGAATTTGGCCAAGTCTGCGGAGCTGATTATCTTGACCGCGCTGAAATCTTCATGCCAGCTGTAATATACTTTTTCATTAGGAAACACATACAGTTTGCTATCCGCGCCGACATAATAAACAGTTGTCCCGCCAGCCACTTTAACTAATTCTCCGGGGTTCACTCCGTTTATTTTTATCACCGACATTTGTTTCATTGACAATTCCGCCTGTCCGGCTGCCGTGCTTTTCAAAATTAAATTTAAGTCATTCCAGCCGTCAGCATCAGTATCCACGGTTTTTTCTTTGTTAATTTTTAAGTTTAATTCTTTAGCCGGCGCCGACAATTTTACTTTAGTTTCTGTCGCGCCCACGGTTAAAATCTCCACCGTTTCCACGATATTGCCAAAAACAAAATGAGTTTTGCTGTTCTGTCCCAGTTTTTTAACCAGTCCTGCGCTGGTTATCCGGTCTAAATTTGTTATATCAACCTGCTCTACTGCTGGCGATGTTGGTGCTTCTGTTTTTACGACCGCCGGACAATTATCACCATCGGCGAAAGTAATAGTAAAAGTCGCGTAAGTTTCCGGCGTTGAATAATCAAAAGTGGAATATCCGTCCGCGCAAACGGTTTCCGTCGTCGCGATGCTTGTCCTGAACATTTTGCGGTCAGCTGATTTTAAATGCAACTCTGACCTGGGATACATCGTCACCTTGAGCGTGGCCAAATCCAAGACATAGGAATGCAAACGAGTGGTGCCGTTGCCCTGAATCGTTATTCCCTTAACGCCATCGGACACTGGCGCCACGCCGGCAAAAGACAGTCTGGCGTCCGGCCCCCAAACC
>Ga0075938_148_pt1 | contig 9400 bp, 8 predicted proteins | sample RifGroA2_FD_67947 | JGI IMG/M metagenome (GOLD analysis project Ga0075938, IMG submission 67947) | Parcubacteria (Kuenenbacteria) bacterium GW2011_GWA2_42_15
TGCTGGACGATATCGTGGTGCTTTTAATCGCTGGTTTTACCTGGAAGGTATTTGCCGGCAACCAAAAATACGCCAAATATTCGCATCTCATCGGCGGGGTGCTTTTGACAGTACTCGGGATAATTATGATTTTAAAACCGAATTTGCTGATGTTTGAATAGACAGCGAGCAAGAAACAATTAACAATAAGCAATATGAAAACCACCCCGCCTTTCACGAAAGGCGGGGTGGTTTTGAAATAGAATAAATTTACCTTTCTTCCCATGTCCACACGATTTTCAACGCTTCACTTTCCAAATCTATAATTTGCAGATACTCTACGGATTCATTCAAGCCCTCTATTACCTTCCTATTATCTTGTAACCCTTCATAATACTTATGGCTCAAACTATTTCTACTTATTGCATAGACAATCCGTCTAACCCCTGACCAGTATGTTCTTGCGAGACACATAAGGCAAGGTTCCATTGAAGCATAAAGAGTTGCATCGGTAAGTTTTCCGATTTTTTGAAACGCATTATCAATCGCTTTACATTCCGCATGATTATAACCAGGATAAGAATCGCTCGTTTCTGATGCAATAACTTCATTACCAAGAACTACCAATGCTCCAACAGGAAACAGTCCTTGTTTTATCGACAAATCTGACTGTTCAATCGCCAATTTTAAAAATTTTTTATCATTCATATGTTTTACTGCTCACAAGACGATAAGCAATTTTACCGCGTAAGGGAATCGAACCCTTATTACTAGGCTGAGAACCTAATGTCCTAACCATTAGACGAACGCGGCAAAAGGTGCGGGACTAGTCACTAGACGAACGGGCCGTGAATCAATTTTCAATTTTCAAACAATTCCAGAATGATTTAATTTTAAAATTAAAAAATTAATTCCTTGTTTAAAAATTATAAAATTATAAAATTTACCCTTATTCCCATTCCTCCCCCTGTCTGATTAAGAGTTCACTCGCCCTTGCCGGCTCGGCCATAATTTCTTTAACGATTTTTTCCATTCTTATGCCTTGTGAACCTTTGACCAACAGCAAATCTCCGGCCTCTATTTTATCTTGAATAAATTTACCAGCTGCCAGGGAATCGTCAAAGGCGTAAATCCGGTCTTCATTCATGCCATACTGTTTGGCCGCGTCGGCGGCATGGCGAGAACACTCGCCGACAGCGATAAAATAATCAATGCCCAGACGGGCGACTTCCTCTCCAATTTCCGCATGCGCCGCTTTGGTAAGGGCGCCCAATTCAAGCATATCGCCAAGCACGGCAAATTTGCGTCCTTGGCAGTTCAAGTGTGAGAGGGTTTCCAGAGCGGCTTTGACGGAAAGCGGCGAGGCATTGTAAGTATCATCAATAATTTTAGTATTTTTCACTCCTAGCAATAACTTCAAACGGCCCGCGGGCGACTGATATTTCTTTAGGTGAGCGGCAATCGCCACCAGATTCAGACCGTAAATAAGACCGACGGCAGCGCCAAAAAGAACGGCATAAACAGCCGGACGGCCCAAAATATTTTCCAAATTTACCGGCACGAAAGAGCCTTGATAATTCAGCTTGAAGTTGAGCGAATATTTTTCTTTATCTAAAACAATATCAGAGGCGAACAAAGCGGCCTCGCTGTTCAGCCCGACGGTGATAACCTGCGCTTTGGTTTTATTTTTCAGCTCAACCGTCAAGGGATTGTCATTATTCAAAACGGCAAAATCGCGGCTGTTCAGGGTGGTGATAATTTTCTTTTTTTCGGCAGCCACATTTTCCACCGTGTTAAAAAATTCCAAGTGAGCGGGGCCAATGGCGGTAATTATGCCGACTTTGGGCGGAGCCAGTTTGACCAAATAATCAAGGTCGCCGGGATGATCAGCCGCCATTTCCAAGATCAAAACATGCGGATATTTGACATCGCGCTTGATAATTAACAATAAGCCACGGATAAAAACGGTTAGCCAGCCAAAGACCGAGCGGCCGGGATTTTTGGCGTTTATTATCGTCAGAGGAACGCCGGTTTCGGTGTTATAATTTTTGGGGCTGGAACGAACCTGAAAATCGGGCGACAAAATCGCGGCCACGGCTAATTTGGCCGAGGTTTTACCCACGCTGCCCGTGATGCCGATAATCTCCGGCTGATATTTTCCGATTATCCGACGAGATAAAAATTTTAGACAGTATTGAATAATTTTTTTAAACATAGAGCAGGTTTTATATTTGTGGCTTATTCTCTTTTTGTCCTCACCTAAGCTGGGTTCTAATCTGATGGTGGCAGATTAGAATGGGTTGGGGGCAAAATATTTATCAATAATTTCAACACCCCTCCCTTCCCTCCCCTTGGCAAGGGAGGACAAAACAAACACGAAAGTCCTAATATTCTTAAAACACGGCCAGGCCTACATCATTTCGTCTCTTTTCTCTTTGATGAAAATAACCAAATCTTCAAAGATGCGGACAAAAATCTTAAAAGGAGCTTCAATGATAAAATCAAGAACAAAAATAAAAACATTTATTTTTGAGGAATGCATGGCAATCCAACGGCCCACGCGGAGAATCGGCACGAAGAGAAAAGCAATAATAATCGTGAGAAAGCGCTCTTTTTGTTCCAAAATAATCAACTCGGCGGCGGTGCGGCGGATGCGCAGCGAAAAGAAACTGACCACGGTCAAAAACAGCAAAAAAATAGCAATGCTGGCCGCGCTGAAGTTTAATCGCAAAAGACCATAAACCACCAAGCCGAAGGAAACTAGATACATTATGGCATAAAAAAAGTTTAGGAGGACATTCAAGAAACCCTTTTTGGATTTCATAATCTTCACCCGCAGTTCTCCGCTGTCATCGCCATAAACAATATTTTCCACTTCTTTTTTGATACTGGCGGTATTATTAGCGCCGGGAACGCGGATACTCATGCCGATGGCGGCCATCAGCGCTGGCGGAAAAAGAGCGTTGATAACAAGCGGCGGCCAACGAAGTTCATTCAAGATAAAATAGTCAAAAGGCAATTCAAGCAAGATACCGAAAATGATTTTAGTACAGAAAATATAAATAACCGATCTGACGATGGCGCGTCTGACCCTGGCCCCGATCTGACCATATTTTTCCCGACAGGTCTGTTCAACTTTTTCCAAAAGTTTTTCTTTTTTTGAAAAAATATTCAAATACTCCTCGGGGTTACTTTGCACAATATCTTGCAAAATCCAAAAAACAGCGGTATATTTTTTGAATTCCCTGACCAGTTTGTCATTTAGATGGTGATTAAAATTTTCCTTGATAATACCTTGGGAACATTTGACATCATGGGCGGCGCGCTCCGCTTCCGGCAAGGTCAAATCGTGCCATTCGGGGAAATAATATTTCAAAAGAAAATAATTAACCGTCATCTCATCGGCTTTGAGCAAAGATTTGAGAATAGCCACATAAACCTGGATGTTTTTGCCTTGCTCGTCCAGATGGCAATTGCCGTCAAAGACCAAATTCTGTTTTATGGTTCTTTCAACAACTTCCACCAGAATTTTTTCTTCGCCCGATGGCACGAGCGCCTCTTCCACCTCGCAAGCTGCCAGATTGATCAGCCAATTAAAAAAACCTTTCATTTCCTTGGGCGGATAGTTGCTGTCAATAATGACATTATAAATAACGATGTATTTATTGATCAGATGACTGACTTTTTCTATCATCTGCTCCGGCACGGCGTTATTGGCCAGATAGCGAGCACGAATGAGCTCTTCAATAAGTGGGCGAGCTAAATCAGAACCTTTGTTGCCCGGCGTGGCAATACGACGCAAAATACGCGCCGTGGCATAACGACGAAGCAAGTGGTCTTCGCGATAATCAACGGTGTTGCGAATTTTCTCATAAATAAAGGCCAATCTGCTCGCGGCGTCACTCACGACAATCCTAGAACCATGGCGAGATTCTTCTTTTTTCGCTTCAAGTATATCTTGATAATTAAGGAGCCAATTTTCAACAGCGTTGATTAGATTATTTTGGGACATAGAATGTTAGTTAATATTTTTTAGAAAGAGTTGATAATCCTCATAGTTTCGGCAACCATTTTATTAAAATTGAAAATATCCAACTTAACCAATGGGCTTGACGCCAACCGCTCCCGCAATTTATGGTCGCGCCAAAGCCGATCAACGGCCTTGAGCCAAGCATCATAATCGTTGTACTCAACTAAAAGCCCGTTGTAATCGTCTTGAATCAATTCCGGATTGCCGCCGATATTACTCGCGATAATCGGCAGACGATAATGCATAGCGTCAAGAACCACATGAGACAAGCCCTCATAGCCGGAATTGAGCACAAAAATAGAAGCGGCCTGATAATAAATCGCGAGTTCGTCTTGGCTGATACTGCCCAAAAGAAAAACTTTGTCCGTGAGTTCGTATTCAGCCGCCATTTTACGCAAAACAACTTCTTCGGGCCCGCCGCCGGCAACAACTAATTTAAAATCCGGATTGATATTTTTAAGCTCGCGCATTATTTTAATAAGCATAGCAACGCCTTTCCAGGGCAACAAGCGAACGGCGGTAATGATGATGTCTCCCTTGATTTTTATCTTTTCCTGCGCTGCTTCGCGCGATAAGGTCGGTTTGTCTTTGAGAAAAATTGCGTTATAAATAACCCTTATTTTTTCCTGGTCGGCGCCCCAGCCCAAGACTATTTTTTTTAAATAATAAGAGGGTACAATGATGCCATCGGCGTGTCTGACTACCAGCCTTTCCAAAAAATTGAGCGATTTTATTTTTAAATTTAAAAAATAATTTCTGGCATGCAGCTCCGGCGCGGCCTGCCAACTGTCAACGCCTTGCCGGGTGAGTTGGCCTAACATTGCCTGTTCCCAGGCATAATCACCGACCACCTTGACTATCAATTTTTTTTGTAAAATCTTACTGACCAAAAGAGCCGGCCAACCGGAAGCTACCGGACCCTGCGCATAAATAACTTTAGCATGAAAAGAGCGCGCTAACAACCTAAAAAAATAAACAAGATATTTGATCGGCAGAGGCAAAAAACCGCTGACGGTCGTTAGAAATGGCGCGAGATCCCGATCGTGATCCGCTAATTCGGAACGGGCATAATAAAGAGCCGAAAAATGAAGCCGTTCAGCCAACAAATATCTGACCAATTGGTAGACATAGGTGGCCGGTCCGCCAATGTCTGGAGGAAAAATCTCGCCAGCAACGACAATTAAATCACGCGATGTTTCTTTTTTTACCCGAAAAACAAGCGCCTTACCAACCTGATAATTCCAAATTAAGACTATACCCGCGGCAAATATTTTGGCGATTATATACCATAATTCAAAAAATTCCACCAAACAATAAAGCGTGAGATTGTTTATGCCGAGACCGACAATTTGAATACTTAAAAAAGCCAAGAGTTGTTTAGTAACGGCTTTATTTTTGTCTTTAAATGTCCAAAGTTTTTGAATGGCATAGTTGACTATGGCGCTAATGATGAAAGACAGGGTGGCCGACCAAAGATACCAAAAACCAAAATACTCGGTGAGAACATAAAGCAAGGACAAATCTGCTAAAAACGCAAAATGGAAAATATTTTTCATTTGTCCGGCGATTAAATCCCAATTATATTTATCCTCAACCATTTGCTTGGCATGAGCAACAACGCGTTCAACTTCAGCGCGGTTATTTTCATCCAGAATATATTTGATTTTTTCGGCGATACTTTTAGGATTCTTGGGTTCGCAAAACCAGCCGGTCTCGCCGTCTTTGAGAAAATCAAGAATGCCGCCGACCGGCGTGGCAATCACTGGAATACCCGCGGCCATTGACTGAATAAAAACATTGCCAAAGCCCTCGCTTAGAGACGGCCGGATAAAAACATCAGCGATAGAATAATAATCTTGTATCTGTTCATAAGACACCCGACCGAGAAAAATTACTTTATCATAAACATTCAATCGCTTGGTAAGTTGCCTTAATTTATTTTCCAATGGTCCGGTGCCGAGAATAACTAATTTAATAACTCGTAATTCGTAATTAGTAACCAGCAAGTGGAAAGCTCGTATTAAATCCGCGACGCCGTTTTTTTTGACCAAACGCGAATCAGTAAAAATAACTTTTGTACCTTGAACAATATTTAATTCTTCCTTAATTTTGCCTTTTGCCTTTTGCCTTTTGAATTTATTCAAATCAACCCCGTTCGGGACAACACTAACTTTTCCATGATAACCGTACCTGCTCGCTCGGTCGGCGAGCCATTGGCTGATTGCTTGAATATAATCGGCTTTGGTATAAACCATTTTATAAATCGGCCGCCAAAACCAAGTGCGGATTTTTATAAACCAATCCGCATCGCCGCTTTGCATAGTCAGGAGATATTTGATTTGCGGGTGGCGCAACTTAAAAAACAAAGCGACCAGGCCGCCCCAGGTTTCCAGCATGGCCCAAATCAGGCGGTAATTATTTGCCGCCATGAGTTTCCCGGCCAAAAAACAGGCTCTAAAAGGATACAAATATTTGTCCAATTTATTGCCCCTGCCAACGCGCCAAATATGAATACCGCCCAATAATTCCTCAGAAGGTAAAACTGGGTTAAATTTGGCCGTAATTAGATGAAATTCAAAATCTTTAACCCGGTCGGTAATTTCCTTTAAGGCAATTTCGGCGCCGCCGATAAAAGGCAGATAGGTAAGCGAAAAAATCAAAACTTTGGGGGTTTTTTGTGCCATAAATGTTTATGATATAATTATCCTTTATTTGAGCGCCTATGTCAAAAACCCGCCTTTCGCAAAAGACAGGGTAAATTTATCAGATTTCAGAATGTCGCGGCTGCTCTCGTTTGACTTGTTTGTCAAACCGATAAATAATATAATCCGCGTAATCAACGCCGTAGTCTTTGGCGATCTGGCTCATGGAACAAATGCGTTGTTTTGCCGGGTCAAAACCGAGCAGTTGAATGCCTTTGGAAACTCCGTCCCAGGAATCTGATTCTATCTCAATTACGGTCGGAATCAACGGGTAGGTATCTAGGTCAAATTGGATATTTTGATATTGCCAACGCTCGCGCCGATTTTCTACCTCCAGCTTATGAACAAACCCGATGGCGAGAAAAAAATCGCGTACTTTTTCATAGTTTGAAACTTCAAACTCAATTTCTTCCATGCCTAGATCATTATCATGCTCCCCTGCTCCCGCGCCGATTCTTTTTTTGAAAGCCAGCGTAACCTTTTCTCCCTCATCGCGCAGGCGAATCCAGGAATTGTTTTTGTCCAAACGCCAATCAGGATATTCAAAATTCAAGCGATGGTATGTGCGCTTAAAAATTTTTTTCGCGCCAACGGACTCCAGCTTGGCACGGGTTTCTTTAATATTGATGTCGGTAAAGACAACCTCAAACTCTTCCATATTATGAAATTATAATTTTGAATTTTGAGTTAAGTTTTAATGATTGAATGACTGAATTTTAGATAAACACCAAGATATTGAATATTAGATATTTAATATTAAATATCTAATACCTTCATTAACAATAAGCTGTTCAATCGTTTATACCTTCCCTGACATTTTATATAATTGTTCTAGTTTTCTGGTGTGTTCACCCCAATTATATTTTTCTTTGACTTGGCGCAAACCAGCCAGAGAAAACTTCTGTCGTAAATTTTCGTCAGTCAAAATTATTTTAAGCTTTTCGGCCAAATCATCAATGTCGCCCGGGCGAACCAATAAACCGGCTTCTCCAACCACGCCTCTAACTCCGGGCAAACCCGAGCCGATAACCGGTTTGCCAAAATTTTCAGCTTCGGCCAAAACCAGACCAAAAGCTTCAGCCTTGGTAACAGACGGCAATACAACCAAATCGGCCAGATAATAATAGCAGGCCAGCTCATCGTCAGACACGCAGCCGGCAAAAACTACGCAGTCGGAGATGTTTAATTCTTGAACTTGCTTTTCGTAATCCCGCCGCAAATCACCGTCGCCGACGATGAGTAATTTGTAATCCGCAATCCGTCCCCCAATTTTCTGTTTGAACTTTTCCTGACTGGTGAGGGGGGATCCCCCGTAGGGGGATAATCCGTTATCGGATAATTTTCTAAACGCTTCAATTAAAACATCAACGCCTTTGAAATAATGAGCTTTGTCCAGTCCACCAATGAATAAAATATTTTTTTTGTCAGCTTGCCAATTTAGCCGCTGTTTTATTTGTTCCACGAGCAAGCGGTTGATTCTATCAGGAGACTGACTCGCACCAAAAGGAATTTCCACAAATTTTTCTGTATATTTTTTATAAATATTTTTTATACTGGAATGTTCAACATAATCAAGCGAAGCGCAAATAATCTTGTCGGCGATTTTGAAAAGATTATTTTTAATTATTCGGGTTGGGAAGCTTAACGATTTAACCAATAGATTATCAAAGCTGGCATCCATGTGGTAAAAAATAACCAGTTTTGCTCTAATCAAACCCAATTTTTTACCCAGCCACAACACTTCGGAAAAGCTTTCAAATATTTTATTTTAAAATTAATTTTCGTGGGGTCTAATTTTTCTTTTTGATCCAAAGTAAAAACAGTCACCTCATGACCAAGTTCAGACAGGCGCGCGGCTTCTTCAAAAGCAACGGCACCCATGCCGCCACGGTAAGGAGGAAATTTGCAGACCAGATGAGCGATATGCATATAATTAAATTCAAACCGCCTTCCCGCCTGCCGGACGGGCAGGTAGGCGAGGTGCAAGTTCAAACCGCCTTCCCGCCTGCCGGACGGGCAGGTAGGCGAGGCGACAGATCAATTATAAAGCAATTTTAATCCTTTTTTAAAATCTGCCAAATTTAGATTTATACAAGACAAAACCATATCCTCGGCTTGAGACTCTCCCGCTTGCCTGACCACATTAGAAAAACTTGAATATTTATAATCTTTTAATTTCTTGATTGTTTCAACTTCTCCGTGCTTATATGGATTACCAATAATATAACCTTTAATCTGGTACAGCGCGTTATCATCTTCAATTAGATACAAATGATATTCGTCCCACACCATTCTGCCTCTGGCATTATCTAAATTATTCAATTCAAAAGATGATCCGCCATTTACATAATTCAATAATTTAGGAACGGTTGTAAATTTTCCAAAATAAGCTAACAGATGATAATGATGGGAATTAATTCCGAAATAAAGATCTTTAAGTCCAAATTTTTTTGAGCCATCAATGATTCTGTTTAAGATTATGTCTTTTTTGAAATCTGTGTCAAATAATTTTTGATGCCTTAAAGTAGGGCTGGTGATAAAATAATAAGTAAATTCTTTAAAGAATCTGGTCATGATATTAAGGATTATGCCTCCCCTAAAGGGGGTTTGAAGACAGATGCCTCCCCTAAAGGGGGTTTGAAGACAGATGCCTCGGCAGGTAGTTATATTCCGGTTTGAACATAGTGGA
>Ga0075938_127_pt1 | contig 9268 bp, 7 predicted proteins | sample RifGroA2_FD_67947 | JGI IMG/M metagenome (GOLD analysis project Ga0075938, IMG submission 67947) | Parcubacteria (Kuenenbacteria) bacterium GW2011_GWA2_42_15
TATTATCAGCTGGATAATATATAATTTTTCCTTTAGTTACCTTATCAGTCTGCCAAGTAAAAGTAACTGACCGCCCAGTAGTATTGGAAATGGTTATATTACTTTCTCTCAACTCGGTAGGCACAACAAAATAAGAATAAGAAAACTCTTGGGTAATATCGCCCTCACGAAATTTATAATAGTAAGTATAATTTGAAACCAAATTATGCAAGGTAATTTGGCACTGCCGGCCACCGGTAGTATAGTTATCATAACAATTCGCCGTATCAGACAACCAGTCGGATGTACCGAAAGGTTGATATAAAATGACCGTATTGCCGCTATAATTGTTGTCCCACTGCAAATGCATACTAGTTGCGCTTCTTGGTTCTGTCTGTACATTACTGGCAGTGATATCGCTTGCTCTGACTGAATTCGCCCCAAATAAAAACTGGCTCAAAATCAAGACAAATCCCAATAAAACGAACGAAAACTTGCGTGGCGAGAAAGACATAAATTTTTCTTTAATTGATAGTATTTTTGGCCAAGAATGGCCAAACCATAAAGAGTATTAAAAATACTCTCTATAACTAGAATAAGTATAACATAAAAATTTTACGGTGTCAACTAAAATTAAAATATTGCCTTGGCAAATAAAAAATGATAGTCTGATATTATTAGGATTTTCGCGTTTGCCTCTTACTGTCATCCTCGGACTCTTTTTACTGTCATCCTCGGACTCGATCCGAGGATCCAGACAATAAACCAATGGCGCTATTATTTAAGAAATGGATTCCCTTGTCAGGCAAGGGAATGACAAATATCAGGCAAGGGAATGACAAACGCGAAAGTCCTAATAATATTCAATTGGTAATTTATATGCGCAAAACGCAATCAGCCGGCGGAGTGGTGGTAGGACCGGACGGAAGAATTTTAATTACTAATCAAAACGGCAACTCCTGGTCGCTGCCCAAGGGGCATATTGATCCGGGTGAGGATGAAGTCGCGGCGGCCAAAAGGGAAATTTACGAGGAGACCGGAGTCAGGCCGGAAAATTTGCGTTTGATAAAAAAACTGGGAAGCTACCAAAGGCATAAAATCAGTAAAACCGGCAGTGATGATAAAACGGAAATAAAAACAATTCACATGTTTTTATTTCAAACAGAACAGACAGCGCTATCCCCTACTGACCCGCACAACCCCAAAGCAGTTTGGCTGGGAAAAGAAAAGGTCGCGGAGAGATTGACGCATCCAAGAGATAAAGAGTTTTTTAGAAAAGTCATAAGCGAGTTAAGCAAGATAAGCAGTAAGCGAGGCAGGTAAATTAAAAAAGATAATTATAAAAAACACCGACTGACAAACTCCGGTGTTTTTATTTATAAACGAGTCAGCGTTAAGGCGAGCTTTTGGGGCGAGAAAATGAAAATCTAGCCGAATGAGGCGTAGAAAATTGTCAGGGCGTGAGGCGCTTAGCCGATGGGGTTCCCTGACAATTTTCACGCGAGTGAGGCAAAGATTTTCTTTTGAGCCCCAACCGCGAGCGCTTTTCTTTATGCCCACTTTCTTTTCTAAAAAGAAAGTGGGCATAAAAGAGATTTACGATGACAACTAAAAATAGCAAACAAAATAAAAAGAATAGTTGATTGGAATTGAAAAGCGGCCTAAACCGTGTTAGAATAAGAACACAGAAAAATAACAATATGATAGAAACCGTTTTGGGAAAATTCACCACGCATTATAAAAAGGCCATGGTCAGAGCCTATGGTTTGTCATTGGCAAATAAAAAAAAGGAAATCGGCATGGAGGAACTTTTCTGGAGTTTGCTTGGAGAAAAAGGCTCGCTTGGTTCGGAAGCCTTGATAAAAGCCGGGGTGAAGGTTGGCCTGGAAACCGATGCCGGGGAAACGATGGGCGCGGAAGAATGGGAAAAAATACTAAATGCCAAAAATAATATCGGGCTGAACGGCAGGGCGAAAAAAATCGTGGTTGATTCGGCGGCAGTGGCGGCAAAATACCAGCACGGCTACATTGGTACCGAGCATCTTTTGTACAGCTTGATCAAGGCTAATGACGAAGAGATAAACAAAATCCTAAAACAGTACCGTGTTGAACCCAAAAACCTGCTTAAAAATTTGGAAATAGTCCTGGGGTCAACTGCCAAGTTTAGCGAGATGACCGGGGCGGTTGGCGCTTTGAAAGAAAAAATGAAGCAGGCAGAAAAAAATACGCACCAAAGGCAGGAACTGCTCTTGGATTTTTTTGGCACGGATCTGACCAGCCAGCTGGCGCAAAAAAATATTACGCCGGTAATCGGCCGCGCCGAGGAAATAAAAAGAGTCATCCAAATTTTGTCGCGCCGCGCCAAAAACAATCCGATACTTTTGGGCGAACCAGGCGTGGGCAAGACCGCCATTGTGGAAGGCTTGGCTAAAAAAATCATGCAAGGCGAAGTGCCGGAGGTGCTTTTAGATAAAAAAATCTACGCGCTGGATATGCCTTTAATGGTGGCGGGCACGAGTTACCGCGGCGAATTTGAAGCTAGGCTAAAACAAGTGGTGGATGAAGCCAAGTCAAATCCGGAAATTATTTTATTTATTGACGAGATCCACAATATCGTCGGCGCCGGTTCGGCGGCCGGCACGATGGACGCGGCCAATATTTTGAAGCCGGCCTTAGCCAGAGGAGAAATCCGCTGTATTGGCGCGACCACTTTTGACGATTATAAAAAACACATTGAACCGGACAGCGCGCTCACCAGAAGACTACAAAAAGTCTCGGTTGGCGAACCGACGATTGAACAAGCAATCGCGATCATTAAAGGCATAAAAACAGTCTACGAGAAACATCATCTGGTCCGCATAAAGGACGAAGCAGTTGAAGAGGCCGTTAAGTTGAGCGCCAGATACATCACAGACCAATTTTTGCCGGACAAAGCCATTGATCTTATTGACGAAGCGGCCAGTAAAAAAAGAGTGGAGCGGCCGAGTCGGGGCAATTTCCAAAAGGTCAACCAATTAAAAAAAGAATTGGGTGATTTGGCCAAAGCCAAAAATAAACTGGTCAGAGAAGAAAAATACCCGGAGGCCATAAGACTTAAGACTAAAGAATTTGAAATTATCAATAAAATATACCAGCTGGAAAGCGAGGAAATAAAAAACAAAATTGAAAGCGACCCGAAAATAATGGCGGAAAACCAGCTGACCGGCGAAGACATCAGACAACTCATAGCCGAGGCGACAAAGATTGACATTCCGGACAGTAAAAAAATGATTGCCGGCATGGCCAAGCTGGAAGAAAATCTAAAAACAAAAATCATCGGACAAAATGAAGCGATCGGAGAAATCGTCAACGCGCTCAAAAGATCAGCGGCCGGGCTCACGGGCGACCAGCGGCCGCTGGGCTCGTTTATTTTTGCCGGGCCGTCTGGCGTCGGCAAAACCTACGCGGCCAAAATCTTGGCGGAAACGATGAATCCAAAAAACGACGGGCTGATCAGGCTGGATATGTCGGAATACGGAGAAAAATTCAACGGTTCAAAAATAATTGGCGCGCCGGCCGGTTATGTCGGTTACGATGAAGGCGGCGTGCTGACCGAAAAGGTAAAAAGAAATCCTTACGCGGTAATTCTTTTGGATGAAATAGAAAAGGCTCATGCCGACATCTTCAACCTGTGGCTTTCGGTATTAGAAGACGGGCAGCTGTCAGACAGCCACGGCCGCACGATAAATTTCAAAAATACCGTCATTATCATGACCACCAATATCGGGCTAAAGAGAAAGGGAGAAAAGAAGCAATTGGGCTTTGGCAGTGGAGAAAAAGGAACGGAGCAAAATAATTTTAAAGATTCGCTGGAAGAATTTTTGCGGCCGGAGTTTCTCAACCGCGTGGATAAAATAGTGATTTTCAACGACCTGAAAGAAAAAGATCTGGAAAAAATTACCATCATGGGACTCAATGAAATCAACGGCAAGTTGGCGGACCGCCAACTAAAAGTCGCTTGGGATAATAAGGTAATAAAAAAACTCCTGAAAAAATGTCTTGAGCGGGGCGAGGGAGCGCGCGTGGTCAGAGAGATTCTTCAGTTGGAAATAGAAAATCCTTTGGCGGATAAAATCATCAAAGGCGATTTTAACAAAAGCCGGGTGATAAAAATTAAGGTTAAAAATAATAGAATAGCGCTGACTTAATATTTGTCATCATCCGTTATTTATCTGTTCCAAGCTGTTGTTTTGTTTTTTTAACAACGGATGAAAAACGGATTAGGAACGGAGGCAAACCGATAGACTAATTTTTTGGCTTGAGTATGGAGTGGCAGGCAGTAATGAGCACCTTTGTGAAAATAAAACCGTTTCTTTTGGATTTATTTTTTCCGATTGAATGTTTGGGCTGCGGAGGGGAAAATAAATGGTTGTGCCAAAGGTGCCAAGAAAAAATAAAACTAAAAGCAATTGATGAGTGCCTAGTTTGCAAAGAAACAACAGGCTTGGGGAAAACACATGAGCCCTGCCGAACAAAAACATTTTTGGACGGCGTAATGGTGGCCGCGGCTTGGGAAGATAAATTGCTTCAAGGCGCGATTCATAAATACAAATACAATTTCGTGACCGGATTGGCCGAACCGTTGACTGATATTTTAATAAAAAAAATGAACGAACCGGAGCGGGTTCGTCTTTTTGAAAAAAGAAAAATAATTCTCGTACCGGTGCCTTTGCACAAGAAAAGACTGAACTGGCGCGGCTTTAACCAAGCCGAGCTTTTGACAAAAAAAATATCCAGCCATTTTGGCTGGGGTATTCAACCCATGCTTTTACTGCGGCAAAGATACACCAAGCCGCAGGTAAAATTAAAAAAGGAAAAACGGGCGCAAAATATCCAGGGCGCTTTTGGGATAAAACCCGGTCAGCCGGAAACAATAAAAGACGCCCTCGTTATTTTGGTGGATGATGTTTTGACTACCGGCGCCACCATGAATGAATGCGCCAAAATCCTAAAAGAAAACGGAATAAAAGAGGTCTGGGGACTAGCTTTGGCAAGAGGCTGAACCGCCAAAAACAATTTTAAAATTTTAATTTTTAAAGAATGTCTTGATTTTGAAAGACAATGACTCTCTCCTCTGGCTTTTTGCCGTGGTTGAATTTAATCCAAATCGTGTCTTTGGGTAGAATACTTTTAATTTTATCAGCCCATTCAACAACAATCAGGCTGTTTTTATTTTGGAGAAACTCCTTAAAACCAAGATCCAGCAGCTCCGATGAATCGGCCAGGCGATAACAATCAATGTGGACTAGATTGCAGATTGATGATTGCAGATTGATGATTGCAGATTGATGATTTTTGATTTTATAAATTTTCAACAGGACAAAAGTGGGGCTGGTAATATGCGCTTTTATGCCTAAGCCTAAAGCCAAGCCTTTGACAAATTGGGTTTTGCCAGCGCCCAAATCGCCGACCAAACCAAAAACCGCTGGGCCAAAAAGGGAGCCGGCGACTTTTTTACCAAGCCTTTCAGTTTCTTGGCCGGAGCGGGTAATATTTTTTTTAAAATAATCACGCATAGATTTTTATCAATCATTGACCATTTTCAGCCTGAAGACTGGTTTAAAAATTTTTTAACCAACAACTAGATTGAACAACCAGCTAGTTATTGGGCTAATAATGCCAGAAAAATAGAAAACAAAAATCAAAAGGATAATAATGCCAAAGCGCTCCAAAAATATTTTGACGGTTTCCATAGAGTCCGGCAAAAGAGCAAACAGCAATTTGGAGCCATCCAGGGGCGGGATAGGCACGAGATTGAAAACCATCAGCACCACATTGGCGTAAGCGATCAAGCTGATAAATAAAGAAAAAGTGCTGACTGGCAAAAGCCTGAAAAGCGCGCCGAAAAAAAGAGCGGCCATAAGATTGGCGAACGGGCCGGCCAAGCCCACTAAAGCAGGTCCCCATTGACGGTTTTTTAAATTATAAGGGTTGTAGGGTACGGGTTTGGCGTAGGCGAACATAAAAGAGCCGCCGGAAGCGAAAATTAAAAATATGGGCAAAAGAATGGTGCCGTAAAGGTCAATGTGCGCTCTTGGGTCAAGGGTCAAGCGGCCGGCGTCTTTAGCCGTCGGATCGCCCAAACGATCAGCCAGCCAGCCGTGAGCGTATTCGTGGATAATCGCCGAGGGAATTATGATTAAAAAGAAAAAAAACAACTGGGTGAAGCCCATAAGCTAATAGTAATTGGTAATTCGTAATCCGTAATAAATAAAGGTAAATTCCGATGACTAATAGTTATGAGTTATAAGTTTCGGATTACGGATTATCCACCTACGGGTGATCTCCCGCAGGGAGACAAATTGCGGATTACAAAATTATTGACATTTATTATCTTTATGTTATTATAATTCCAGTAATTAATCAATCCTTAACATAAACATTATGTCCAGAATCTGCGATCTCTGCGGCCGCGGACCGCAAAAATTTATCCAGCGCTCACATGCCAACAATAAAACATTAACGCGCAAACTCATAAATCTGCAGGTTAAAACCATTGATGGAGTGAAAAAGAAAGTCTGCACCAGATGCATGCGAACGATGAAAAAAGACGCAAAATAGTCAATCGCTAAAAGCTGCCAAGAATGGTGGCTTTTTAAATTTATGCTAGAGTCTTATCTTTACAAACAACTGAAAAATAATCTGGTCCAATGCCAAACCTGCTGCCATTTTTGCGTTTTAAAACCAGATGAAAAAGGCAAATGCCAAATGAGAGTCAATAAAGACGGCAAACTTTTGGTCTTGAATTACGGCCAATCAACCGGCCTGGCCATTGACCCGATTGAAAAAAAACCTTTGGCCAGATTTATGCCAGGCACTTGGACTCTGTCTTTCGGCACGCTCGGCTGCAACTTTTCCTGCCAGCACTGCCAGAACTTTTTTATCAGCCAAGTAGCGGGAAAAGACAAGGAAACGGAAGATTACCAACTGGAAAGAATAGAGCATGTTTTACCTGAAGAGATCGTGGCCACATCTTTGAAAAATAAACTGCCTTCAATTTCCTACACTTACAACGAGCCAACGATTTTTCTGGAATTCGCCTTGGACACGATGAAGCTGGCCCGCCCAAAGGGTCTAAAAAATATTTGGGTATCCAATGGTTTTATGTCTGCACAAACCTTGGATTTAATCGCGCCGTATTTGGACGCGATAAATGTTGATTTAAAATCTTTCTCGGAACAATTTTACGCGGAAATCTGCGGGGCAAGACTCAAACCGGTTTTGGATAATTTAATTAAAATCAAACGGTTGGGAATTCACTTGGAAATAACAACGCTCATTATTCCCACAAAAAACGATTCCACGGCCGAGCTGAAACAAATCGCGGAATTTATTGCCAATAATCTGGGCCAAGAAACACCATGGCATGTGAGCGCTTTTTATCCAGCTTACAAACTGAATAATCTGCCGCCGACACCAAAAGAAAAAATTTCTGAAGCGCAAAAAATCGGCCAGTCAGCCGGATTGAAATATGTGTATGCGGGGAATATTTAAATAGAACAAAACCGATGTAGGGGCGTATTGCTATACGCCCAAAAAATTGATTGGCGATTCGTGAACCGCCCCTACAAAACAATTTGGCAAAAAGGCGTATAGCAATACGCCCCTACAAAATCCAAACGAAAATGGTGGCTTTTTAATAATGTAAAATGTAAATCTCAAAATGCAAAATGACAGTAAAAAAATTTAAAATTTTATCGCTGGTTTAATCGTCCTTTGATTGAGCTAACTGTTAAATTCGGAAAAAGATTAAAACAAAAAGCGCCAGTTTGAATTCTTCTTGTGGCGCCTCCATTTCATTTTAGTTAGAAGTCCGTTGGTTTGCACCACCCCGTAGGAAGGTCGCGCTCGTCACTTGTTTGCGCAACCTCGCCGTTTTTTAAAACAACTATGTAGTTGACCGATCTCGCGCTTTTGCGGCAGGTATGGTAACTACCAAGGTTTGGGTTATTTTTGGTTATTTATTTTTTAGAATTTAAAAATTTTTTGTAATTCTCGCTTTGGCGCCAAATAACGGCCGGAATTGACGGGTGCACGGCGCGCGGACCGTTTTTAATCGTATCAATAATTTCCGCCACGGTGTAGCGCCCGTAAATATAGGCATTAACAAGCGTACTCCAGCTGGTTTGAATTCTTGCCACTCTAGCGCGGCCAAGTTTTTTTGTCAACTCGGCTTTAAGAATCAAAGCTTCTTTTTGTTCAGCTTCAAACGAACTTAGCCTGGTTTTGCCGTAAATAAATTCCGGGTTGTTAATGGCCGGACCAAGAGTCTCCAACGGATTATAACCATTCCTTACTTCTGCGCCGTCCGAATAACCATCGCCGTCGCTATCGGAATCATTGGAATTTGTGCCGCGCAATAATTCTTCATGCGGAAGCGCCCTTATTGACAATACGGTAAGAATTCTGAACGGCAAGGCCAAATGGCATTAAGCGAGCTTTGGAACTGGAATTAATTTTTAAATTATCAAAAGCAGGCAACAAAAGCGCCAGCTCGGCCAGATTGGAAAAAGAAATATCATCGTGGTAGCGCGGCTCGGTTTGATAAACAGTGGAATGATATTCCATGCGATCGGGAAATTTTGGATCGGAAAAAAAACGATTGCCCGAGCCGTAATTGAGATAGACATTATAATCAGGATAACCAAAATAATAATTCAACAGGCCAACGCCAAGATAAAATTGGGCGCCCAAACCGACCGGACGATCGCCGATTCTAGCTTCCACCATGCCGTTTGAGAAACTAACCAAACGCAAGTTGCCGGTCATTTGTTCCGAGATAACGATGAACTCCGGGTTGTGAGTGAGCTCACCGTAGACCAAGAGGGCAAAAGCGGAAATAAGATGATAGTGCGGATTAAATTTTTTAGGCGCGCCTTCCAAATACCAGCCGTCCGCGGTAATATCCTCATCAGCGAACTTTTTTATTTTTTCGTAAATCAGCTTTGAAAGCCGCTCGTAATCGCCGGGGCTGATCCATTTTTTTTGAAAAAAATCATTTAAAACAAACTGCCAGTAAACAGCTGACAGAGCGGCGCGATTGGAGGTGTCGGCGGCTAAAATACCGACTGGTATTCTTTTTAAAATATTACCATAAAGCAAATCTTTCTCTGTTGACTCAAAAAGAACGGGAAAGGAATTGAGAAGACTGATGGTGGCCATTTCGGCAAAACCGTCGGAAAAAGAAAGAGTGACGGTTGGTCGAGAAGATAATTCTTGTTCAGCGTCTAGCACCGCTTGTTTTACTTTG
>Ga0075938_139_pt1 | contig 8131 bp, 7 predicted proteins | sample RifGroA2_FD_67947 | JGI IMG/M metagenome (GOLD analysis project Ga0075938, IMG submission 67947) | Parcubacteria (Kuenenbacteria) bacterium GW2011_GWA2_42_15
TTTGGCTGTGATGAATGGTTTGGAAGATAATTACCGCACAGATTTGTTTTGGCCGATTATTGAGAAAATTGAGGAGTTGAGTGGGAAAAAATATGATGACGCCCCTGAAGGGGCTGTGAAAAGTATGCGCATTATTGCCGATCATCTGCGCGCCGCCACATTTATTATGGGCGATGATCTTGGTGTGGCGCCGTCAAATGTTGATCAGGGATATGTGGTCAGGAAATTGATCCGGCGCGCGATTCGCCACGGAGCTTGGATTGGTATTAATAATTTTTTTACAGCAGAAATTGGAAAAGTAGTTATTAATATAATGAAGGATGTTTATCCGGAGTTAGAAAAAAACAGAGAATTTATTCTTGATAATTTTGATCAAGAAGAAGCAAAGTTCGCCATGACTTTAACGGCAGGAGTAAAAGAACTGGTTAAGCTATTTTTACAAAATAAAAATAAAAGAATTTCTGGTTATGATTTGTTTGATATGTTTTCCACTCACGGATTTCCGTTGGAAATAAGTTTAGAAGAGATTAAAAGAATGATTCCTTCCGGCTTGAAGTATGAATTAAGGAATTTTGATGAAGAGAAAGTAAGAAAAGAATTTGGTGAAGCAATGATAAAGCATCAGGAACTTTCCCGTACCGCTTCAGCCGGAATGTTTAAGGGCGGACTGTCTGATCACTCTGAAAAAGTAACACAATATCACACAGCCACGCATTTATTAAACGCGGCCTTGCGGCGAGTTTTAGGGCCGCATGTTTTTCAAAAAGGTTCCAATATTACGGATGAACGATTGCGGTTTGATTTTTCACATCCGGAAAAAATGACGAGCGAGCAAATTAAACAAGTTGAAGATTAAGAGTAAAAGTTTATTCAATTTCCGCATCGCCATCACCGTCTCCGTCTCCGTCAGATAACGAAATTGAAGCATCTTTTTCAAAAGAAATCTGTGGCGGGCCCCATGTGAAAAATACCAGCGAGCTGGGGCATTTTAGGATTATCAAAGAAGAGGCGTCGTCTGCTGGTGTGCGGAGAATTAAGGCGGTGCTGGAATAGTGAGGGTGGTCGTTTGATGGGTACAGAGGAGGGCGGGGTTAATTACAAATTGTCTAATTTCTAATTCCTAATAAAATGCTAAATTATAAAATTTCTAATTTTAAATTTTACCGTTTTGCTGGATTTGAGTATTGGGCATTTTATTAGAAATTAGTTATTGGAAATTAGAAATTAGTGATGGAAAGTGGAAAAAAGAAAGTAGTATTGTTTATTACCCCATTATTTTATTGTTTCGTTGCTATACCGTCGGAGAGTATTCGGGCGAGCGGAGGGAGAAGGCGGACAAAGGCCCGTTTTTTGTTTTGACATAAAGTATTTAAATGTTGTAAAATGAAATAAATACAAGGTGATTTTATGGTTTCCAAATACGATTATCGCAAAAGAGAGCTGGGCGACAACTATTACGGCGCCAAGCCAAAAAAGAAAAACAAACTAGCCAGGAGTTTCGGTTTATTGGTTTTTTTTGCGTTTTTGGCAGCGCTTTTTATCTATGTTTTCCCGGAAGTGGAAATAACCATAGTGCCAAAAACAGAGAAAATAACCAATGATTTTGAAGTGATAATCGATGGCAGTCTAGAGGAAAACGATTTGGAGCACAATAAATTGTCAGCCGTTGCCGTGACAGCCGAAGACGGTTTGGAAAAAATTTTTCCCACTACCGGAGAAAAAAATGTGGGAGAAAAGGCGGTTGGCGCGGTGGTTATTTACAACCAGACTGGTTTGGTCCAGCCATTGACGACCAACAACAGTCTGTCAAGCGATGAAGGGCAGATTTTTTATTTGCAAAATAATATTGAAGTGCCAAAGGCTGAAGTTTCAGCCGAAGGGACAATTGTCTACGGCATGATTACAGCCAAGGTAATTGCCAAAGAAGGCGGTGAAGCGGGCAACATTTCGCCTGGACGGTTGACAATTATTGATTTATTGTTTAATAAACAGAGCAAAATTTACGGCGAAGCCAAGGAAAAATTTTCCGGCGGGAGCGACAAGACAATCAATGTGGTTTCTGAAGACGATTTGAAAAACGCCGAGAAAGTTTTATCCGACAAGCTTCATCCAAAATTAAAAGAACAACTATTAAGCAAGCTTGGAGACGGCCAAGAGGTGACCGACAAGATGATAAAATATCAAAACATGAAGATAGAAAAAACAGTGGAATTGGAAGAGGAGGTGAACGAATTTACCGTCAAGCTTTACGGTCGAGCGGAAACGATAGCTTGGGATGAGGATAAAATCAGAGAGATTTTAAACACCAAATTGGCTGGTTATCAAAAAGACGGTAAACAAGTGGTGGCTAGTTCACAAGATGTGTTTAAGGTGGAGGTGAAGGAATTTGATTTGGACAAAATGACGGCCAAGTTGGCGGTGCGCGCGGAAAATCAAATTTCTATGCCCGTGGAAGCGGACAAGATCAGAGACGAACTGAAAGGCTTGAGTGAGACGGAAGCCAGAAGATCCTTACTTAGCAAAGGCAATATTAAGGATGTGAGGTTTAAATTTAATTACAGTATCACCAATAAGATCCCTCAAAACGGCAATAGGATTATGATTAAGGTGGGGTTGTAGAACACCGGGGGCACAGAAAACACGAAAACACAAAAGCACAGAAAACATAGTCCGCCAATTTCCAGAGTAGATTATTTTTGTGAGTGGAAGGTGCCTGCCTGTCCGGTAGGCAGGGGTCAGCCTAAGGCTGAGAATAAGGGGAAGGAAGTAATGGGATACGCGGCGCGACTGTCATTCTCCGGCTTGACCGGAGAATCCAGACAAAAAATAAACAGAACTTAGGGTTGGTTCAATCTTGCAGATTGAACCAGGGAATTATTAGCAGCAGAATGATTGTAAGTTGGGGTGAAAAATCCGGAGGATTAAATTGACAAATAATTTGGTTCAAGCGAAGGACGCTTGGACCAACGGATTGAGGCGGATTGGCGAATGCTTTGAGTTATATTAATCAATAATTAAAAACACTCCGATACCAATCGGGGGGTGATTTTAATTTGCCATAATTATATTTTTAACTTCATTTCCATAGTCAGATAGCCGATGCCAAAAGGATGTTCATAAGAAAGAACCTGCGGAACATAGGGGACTCGGTAGAGGGCGCCCAAAAGAAGCATGATTGGTTTAAGACCGCATTCTTTCGCTTCTTCGGACAAATTTTTTTCAATAGCCATGATCTCGTTTATTTTTTTATGTTTCAAAAATTTAATGAGCGCGTGGTCAAATTCTTTGGTCCGGGGAGAGGTGCCGCCGATCGGCGAGTCAGGGGAAATTGTATGCGAGAGGTCGCCTGAGGCCACCAGCGCGATTTTTTGAGTGGTTTTTTGGCAGGCTTTTTTTAAAAGTTGGCCGAAAGAAAAAATTTCTTGGAGATTGAAAGATATTGGCGGGTGAAGGGCAAGCAGTTTAACGCCGATCAGCTTTTGCGTCAAGTAAAAGAGGGGAATTGTCAGGCCGTAATCAACCCCTTCTTCGTTAATAATTTGCAAGGGAAAAGTTTTTTTCCGGCCGTTATTCAGACTATTAACGGCTTCCGCCAACTCAATATTTACGGCGAATTCCAGCCCGGTGGCCAAATCGCCAAAGTTTTTCAGGGAACCGAGATAGCGAGGTGCGATATTCATGATAAAATGTTCGCTTGGTTTATGGTAGTGGGGAGAAATGACAACAATAGTGTCCGGTTTGTCGGACAGCAGTTTTTCGTTTAGTTTTTGAAGGGAATTGACAGTGGTTTGTAATTGCGTTAGATTGTTCTGGCCGATAGCTGGAATAATTAGGGGTGGATGCGGACAAATAGAGGCAAAAGTGAGCATAAAGATTATTTATTTAGGGTTATGATTTCACCGGTAGTATGCAATTCCAGGGTTTTTTTGTCAACATAAATTATATTTTCTGGTTTGAAACCCATACCTTTAAAAGCCGCATAAGAGTCAAACGGTTTTTTAAGACTTGAGGAAATAAAATAAACCGTAGACTCGCCTTTGGGAGAAACCAATTCGCCGTCACGGAGTTTGATTGCCGCGCCAGTTTCGTATTGGTCCAGTTCTTTGGCGCTGGCAGCCGTTATTTTTTTATTTTTATAATAGATTTTTAATAAATCCCTGGTTGGAATAGGGTATTTGACGCCTAATTTGACAAAATAGACGCCGCCGGTTTTTTTGTCTTGCAGCAAAGTGCCGGTCGGGTGAAGATCTTTTTTAGTGACGGGTTCGCCAAATTTATAAGGGAAAATGTCTTTGTTGCCAACATGGATAATTTCTTCCAGGTTGAAGCCGAGCAGTTTGAAAGTTTCTTTGGAATCAATCGGACGCAAGGTATCGTCATCCAAAAGATAAATGCCGCCGGTTGGAATTTGGAGGAGGGAATAATTCGGATATTCAATGGGACTGCTAAGCGAATATTTGTCTAGCTCGGCAGGTTTGACCGGGATGACTTTGTCAAAAGAAAGATAACGGCTCAAGAATGCTGATTTGGACAGAAATGGCTGTTTGGCGCCGTCTCTTATAAGATAAATGCCGCCGCTCTCGGCGTCTTGCAGTAAGGTGCCGTCAAGATAGCTGACGGCAAACCACTTTTCCCACAGATTGGCCAATATTTCATTGCCGTGCAGGTGGGGCGTATAAATATAGAGCGTCCGAGTGGCGTCGTTTTTTATCGTAACTTTTGTGTCGTCAATGGCATATGTTTGGCCGACTTGGTATTTGAACTTATCCGGATTGTCAAAATAAAAGCGCGTGCCGCCGGCGCCATAATCCACTTGTTTGTAAAAGCCTTTATATTTTTGGACGCCGGGATCATTTTTGGTACAACTGTCGCAGATGCCGTAGCCGGTAGCCCAATTATATTGGTCTTCGCTGGGATTTGGATCAGTAACCAGGCTTTGTTCTTTTTGAAGAAGCGCTAAAACATATTTGGGGTTGATGCGATTGAGCCGGGCATTGTCATAAATTATTTGCGCAGCAGTCATTCTGACTGTTGGATCAACATATTTGGCCAAGGGACTGTCTTTTACTTCTAAAAATTCCTGGATTTGGTCCAGATTCATTGTATTATAATCAGTAAGTTCAACATCGGTGATAATTAAATGGGGATTGAATTGAGCCGAAGCTGGCAGACTAGGCGCGAGGGCTCCGATAAAAAAACCAAGTAAGCTCAAAAAAGCGGTTAATTTTTGTATTTTTAACATAAAAAAGAATCATAAAATTGATGGTAATATTATAGCATGAAAACAAGAAAACAAGAAAGCGCCAACAATAAAAAACAGTTAACAATCAACAAGAAACAAGGAAAACGCAAGAAAGCAGGAATCAGAAATCTAGCAATCAAGAAACTAAGGAAATGGTCGAGTGGAAGGCATGGCGCGGCTGTCATTGTCCCGCTTGGCGGGACAATCCAGAAAAAACAAAAAAAGAATTGAGAATACTGGATCCCCAAACCTTGTCACGGTCGCGACTTGTCCCCATGATGATAAATAAAGCATTTGAAGGTGGCAGAAGGTGAGTCTGGAGTTGCGGCATTATCATTTGGAATCAATGTGCTATAATTATGTAATAATAATTCTAATGTTTAAATGTTCAAAAAATGTTAATTTACAAAAAAAAGAATTTTTATGGCCAAGCGGGGCTAACCTTGGTGGAAATTTTGGTGTCCGTGGGTATTTTTTTGATAATCACGACATTGGTTTGGCTTTTTATCAAACAAAGTTATTTTTTTCAAAGTTTCGCTTTGGAGCAGACAACTTCCATTAACGAGGCGCAGAGGGGTGTAGAAACAATAGTCAAAGAATTGCGTGAAGCAGCGCCGGCTGATACCGGAGCCTATGCGATAGAGCGGGCGGATAATTTTGAATTGATATTTTTCAGTGATTATGATCGTGACATAGCGGTGGAGAGAGTGCGCTATTTTCTTGTCGGTTCTGATTTCAAGAAAGGCGTGACAGAAGCGTCCGGAACATCCTTGCAGTATTTGCCGCAAAATGAAGGAGTGACTGTGCTTTCCCGATATGTCAGGAATACACAAACAGAGCCAGTTTTTACCTATTATAACGGGGATTATCCGGGGGACGCGGAAAATAATCCTTTGGCAGTACCGGCTGATCCCTTGGCTTTGAAACTGGTGCATATACATTTGAAAATTAATGCCATTCCAGATAAAGCACCCAAGGAATTTGACCTGGCGTCTGATGTGCAGATCAGAAATTTAAAGGACAATCTATAGTCCAAAAAGCCTACGGCTCCTGGGAGCCTAATCAAGAAATCAAGAAATCAAGGGAAAGCAGAATACGCGGCGCGATTGTCATTCTTCAGCTTGACTGGAGAATCCAGAAATAAAAAAGAAAAAGAGAGAAACAGACTAGGCGGAAATAAACAGAAATTAAGAAATTGAGAAATAGAAAGCAAAAGATAAATTTATTTATTAATTGAAGTAGCGCGTATGAAGAAAATATCAATTTTGTTTTTAGTTATCCTGATGGCTGGCGTATCAGTCGGCTGCGTAAAAAATGGCAAACAAACGGCGAAAGAAAATAAAGAAACAGTTGCCGGCGGCGTGGTGGGCAGTTGGGAATTACCGGCAGAGAACAACCAAACAGCGGAAACAGCGACCAGCACCGTGTTGGTTTTGGTGGGTGATAAAACGATTGACTTGAATACGGTGGAGGTGACGGGTTTTAGCAAGGCGATATTGAAAACAAATTTTGGCGATATTACCGTTCAGCTTTATTCAGATTTGGCTACGACGACGGTGATCAGCTTTTTAAAACTGGCCAAGGCCGGATTTTACGATGGCACTAAATTTCATCGCATAGTTAAAGATTTTATGATTCAGGCCGGTGATCCAAATTCGCGGGATAATAATTGGGCCGATGATGGGGCGGGCGGACCAGGCTATACTTTTAACGATGAGATCAATGACAGAAAATTAGTGCGCGGTTCTTTGGCCATGGCCAATGCCGGGGTTAATACCAACGGTTCGCAGTTTTTTATAGTGACGGCTACTTCCACGCCCTGGCTGGACGGTTTGCATACTAATTTTGGCCAGGTGACGAAAGGGCTGGAAATAGTAGGCAAAATTCAATTGGTAAAAACCAATGAGAATGATCATCCGACAGAAGATGCGATTATACAAAAGATAGAGTTGGTGAAGTAGGGGGAAACATAAAAACACAAAAAACACTAAAGCACAAAAAACAGTTAACAATTAACAAGGAATAGGACAAAAAATAATTTTGGATAGGAAGGGTGAGATGACTTTGGCTAATAATTATCCGGGCATACCGGATAAAGACCGGGAAATCTGGAATCAGGGAAGAAAACCGTATGAGTTTATTTCGCGTGCCAAACACATCCCGATTGTCGGTGATTTGTTGTTTATGGGTATGGATTCTATGCAGAGAATCAGGGATTTTTATCCGAAGAGAAACCTGTTCCGTCAGAGTCTGCAGTTGCGCACGAACATCATAATGATTAAAAACAAGCAGTGGGGCAAGGATTTGATTGACAAACTGGACCGGGAAAATTTGCCGCTGTTGACGACATTTTTTACCGTGGCGTATATGGCCGAGGAATTTAATTATAAAAATGACGTTTATCTCGTGGTGTGCGACGCGGATGTCAGCCGGGCCTGGGCGGCGCCCAATCCGACCAACAGCAAAATTAAATATTTCGCGCCGACTAGAAGGGTGTATGAGCGGTTGCAGCTTTACGGAGTCAAGTCGGAAAATATTTACTATACCGGTTTCCCTCTGCCAAAAGAAAATACCGGCAATGATGATCTCAATGTCCTCCGGCACGATTTGGCCGCGCGGCTTAGAAATTTAGACCCCAAGAATTATTACCTTAGTAAATACCAGAAAACCATTGAGGAACAATTGAAAGACGAGCGGGTGCCGGATCAGCCGACGCATCCTTTGACTATCACTTTTGCGGTGGGCGGAGCAGGCGCGCAAAGAGAGATGGGGGCGAAGCTGGTAAAAAGTCTGAAACGCAACCTGGAGAAAGGTGAGGCAAGAATAAACCTGGTGGCGGGAATCCACAACACGGTGAAAGATTATTTTATGGTAGAGTTGGAGAAGATG
>Ga0075938_153_pt1 | contig 7979 bp, 6 predicted proteins | sample RifGroA2_FD_67947 | JGI IMG/M metagenome (GOLD analysis project Ga0075938, IMG submission 67947) | Parcubacteria (Kuenenbacteria) bacterium GW2011_GWA2_42_15
TTTTTTATGGCGCGTCTGATTGACCTTTCACTTAGGCCGAATAATAGCGCGGCCGTAGAAGGTGAGAGTTTTATTTCATTTGACATATATTTAATTTAATGTTATAAATATAGGCTAGCTTGATGAAACAATAAAAATCAATGATGATAATTAAAGCATAATACAGTTTTGGTTAAATGTCTAGGTTAATCTAGACATTTTATAATTACTGTGTTTAATTAGGGTTTTTGTCTAGAAAAACGCAGACAAAAGAGTCCGAATTCAGTGCGTAAAATTGGAATTAAGCAGCAGTTTTTGGTTGATCTTAGACTAAAAAAGTGCTAGTGTAACAATATTAACTTATTAACCGTCTAATTAAATGAAGGGATCTAAAATCCATAAATGGCAAGAGAAAAGACTTTTGGGAAAAATACAAAACGGGGATGAAGAAAGTTTTGGAAAAATTTACGATTGGTATGTAAATAGGATATTCAAATATGTCAGCTTAAAGATTGGTTCAATTGAAAAGGCAGAGGAAATAGTACAAGATGTTTTTTTGAAATTTTGGCGGTTTGCCCGCGATAAGGAAAACAAGGTAAAAAACATTTCCGCTTTTTTGTATAAAATCGCTAAGTCAATGGTGGCTGATCATTACCGAACGACCGCGGGCGAGGGAAAAATCATTTCTCTGGAAGAGACGATTATCGTGGAAGATGAGACCATCGGCGAGGAAGAATTAGCGGATAACATTGACCTAAATCTGGATATAGAAAAAATAAAAATGGCCTTAGAAAAATTGCCGCGGAGTTATCAGGATGTGATCATCATGAAATTTATGGAGGAACTAACCAATAAAGAAATCGCGGAAATTCTGGAAAAGGAAGAAGGCCACATCAGGGTCTTGGCGCATAGAGCATTAAAACAATTAAGGTCACTTTTAAAAAGCAATGACTAAACTAACGGAACAATTAAAAAACATAAAAGTTGAGCCTAGTTTGGAATGGCAAACAAGAACCAGAAATTTTTTGTTGTCAGAAATTAGAAAGACAGCCCGCCAATTACCAAATCAAATTATTTCTGAACAGAGAGGGCGGGTCAGCCTAGGGTTGAAAATCAGTAATCAGAAAATTCAAGCGGCTTGGCAGACGGAACAGTCTGGTTGGGTTGTGAATTTTATAAATTCTTTCAGAGTGATGAGATTGGCTTGGCGGCCGGCGAGCATCGTGGCGCTCGCGGCAATTTTTGTTTTGGGCGGCAGCGGGATTCTCACGGTGGCGGCCAGACAAGCAGTACCGGGAGAAAAATTGTTCGCGGTGAAAAGAGCCTGGGAAAAAATAAACGATTACATGGTGACGGATGCGGCTCACAAGACAGAATTGGCCAGCGCGGTTTTGGAAACAAGGGTCAATGATTTGCAAAAAGTTTTGGAGCAAGAGAGCCGGCTGGTGGCGGTGGAGCAAAATACGGGCGAAGACAAAACCGTGATCGCTGCGGTGGGCGAAGTAAAAAAACAAATTAAAGAAGTAAACGACAAGTTTGAAGCGATGAAAGATAAAGATAAAGAAAACGGGCAGAAAATGGCGGCCACGGCCTTGGCTTTGAATGAAAAAATAAGAACCTATAAAGAAGATCTGAAAGCGGCCAAGGACCAAGTGGCTGACAGTGAGACGAATAAGGAATTGGACGAAGCTCTAAATAAGGTAGAAGATATAAACTCTGAAGTTTTATCGGTTTTAGTGGACAAGCACAGCAAGGGGGAATTGGCAGTGGCAGAGGATGATTTGGCTATGCGGGTGCAGGAGCATTTAAAGCAAGCAGAGGTCAAAATAGATGAAGCCGCTGGTGCGCTTCAAGAGGTGACGAAGGATGAGAACGAGGCTTTGGCTGTCAAGGTGGATGAAGCAAAGGAAGTGATAAAAAAAGCGAATGAAGCTCTGGATAAAAACGAGTATTCTCTGGTTTTAACTTTAACGAAAGATTCCAATAAGATCCTGGAGATGATCTTCGGTTCTATTTATGAATTGAAGCGGGACGATGGGGCAGTTAAAGGAGCGGCAACAGAAGCGGCGGCTGGAGAAGACGCTGTAATTCCGGCGGTGGTGGAAACAAAGACCAGCACAACGACAGATTCCGGCGATAAACTTTTGCCAGACGCGGAAAAGACGGGAACGGAAGAGGTAGAGAAAAAAGAAGAGGCGAAAGAGATAAAAGAATTTCAGGTAAATATTTTACAGTAAGATTATGGAATACACCGGAGAGCGGGTTTTGGCGGGTGGTGACGACAATGAGCCAAGGGAAATAGTGGCAGAACATCTGGCCCGTTACCGGTTTGTCATTCCATTCATTAAAGATAAAAAAGTTTTGGACATTGCCTGCGGCACTGGTTACGGTAGCGAGCTGATGGCTGCTGGCGGAGCCAAAATCGTGGTCGGCGGCGACATTGACGGAGAGACGATAAAGTTGGCAAGAGCGAATTATCAGAAAGAAAATTTGAGTTTTGAGAAAGTGAACGCAATGGCAATGCCATTTGGCGACGGTAGTTTTGAAGCAGTAGTCAGCTTTGAGACTATAGAGCATTTGGACAAAGCGGAAAAATTCGTTAACGAGGCGGCCAGAGTTTTGGCGCCGGGTGGCAGATTGATTTTGTCCACGCCGAACAGAAAAGCAACAAAGCAGCTGGCGGTGAAAAATCTTTTTCACCTTAAAGAATTTGATCAAGCGGAATTGCTGGCTTTGCTTGGCGCGCAATTTAAAGAGATAAAAATATACGGCCAGCGGCCAATCCGTTCATTGACTTTAAAACAAAAATTGATAAAAAAATCGTACCTTTTATACGCGAAAATAAAATACTTGGAATTTTTAAAAAGATGGTTTTCCAAAAATTTGCGCCAAAGTATAGGCAAGGAGATTGACGGGCTTGGCGAGGATTCTGAAGTTGAAGAGATGATGCCGGGCAAGGAATATTTGTATTTGGTGGCAATGGCGAGGAAGAAATAGTCTTGGTTCAATCGAAGCCCGCAGATTCGGCGGGCAGGGACGATTGAACCAGCATCATTGCCATTTTTTTAAAAATCCCATTCGGGGTTTTGCTTTTCTGGTAAAAAGGCCGGGAGAGCCATTATTCAGATTCCTATTTCTATTTAAAGGTCGAACTCGCATCGCAAGATACGGGGCAAGATAGGAATAAATTAATTTTAAAACTATCAACCGAGGTCTGCCAAACCGCAAGGCGAAACGGGCCAAGGCAAAATTAGTTTTAAATAAATATATATATTTATTATGTTTAAAAAAGGTTTTGTAGGACTCATGGTCTTCGCCATGATCCTAACAATGGCCGTAACCGCTTTCACTGGTACAGCCAAAGCAGTTGCCGACGGCTCCGTAGTCAAGGTAGCCGGCAGCGCGACTGTTTTCTATATCAACGGCGGCAAGGCTTATGTTTTCCCAAACGAGAAAACATACAAAACTTGGTATCCGGATTTTTCCAATGTAGTCACTATTTCTTCCACTGAACTTGGTACTTATACCATCAGCGGCAATGTGACTTATCGCCCGGGCACCAAGATGGTAAAAATCACCGATGTGGCCACGGTTTATGCCGTGGAACCAGGCGGTGTATTGCGCTCAATCGTGAGCGAAGCCAACGCCAAGGCTTTGTATGGCGACAATTGGAACAAAAAGATTGAAGATGTGCCAACCGGTTTTTTTGTGAACTACACTGTCGGATCCGCTCTAACCGAGGGCAAATATCCGACTGGTACTGTTATCACGCAGACCGGCTCTTCAACCGTTTATTATATTGACGGCACAACCAAGAGACCGGTAGCCACTGGCACTGCTTTTGAAGTTAATGCTTTCAACTGGTCAAATGTTTTGACCGCGAGCAGTCTTGCCGGCTATACCGACGGCACTTCCATCACAGCCAAAGAAGAGGCTTTGACAAATGTGGCCGGTTCAGCTTCTTCCGGTCCAGCCGCTGGCGGCACCGTGACTGTAGCTTTGGCCTCAAGCACACCGGCTGCTACGACTATTATCAGTGATACTATTCAAACCGGACAGGCTTTGGTGCCGATGGTGATAGTGAATTTCACTGCCCCGTCTGATGGCGCCGTGACTGTTACCAGTTTGAAGTTCAAGAGAACTGGTATTTCTGCTGACGCTGATGTGTTGGATTTGTATTTGTATGATGGCTTGAATCGTCTTTATCAAGGCGGTTCATTGTCCTCAAACTACGCCACCTTCAATGCCCCAAGCGGCATCTTCACCGTGGCGGCCGGTACGACCAAATCAATCGCTTTGAAGGTTGATTTGAATCAAAATACCAGCGCCGGCAAGACTATGGGCTTTGAATTGACAGAAGTTAAAACAAGCAATAGCGCGGCTGTCAATGGCACCCTGCCGGTCGGCGGTAATTTGATGACCACCGCTTCAGTGACCGATATGGGCTATGCGAACACCACTCATGGCAATGTGCCGACCAGCGCCCAGACAGTCAATCCAGGCGAAAAGGAATTTGAGGCCTATAAATTGGGTATTCAGGCTAATGATCAAGATTTGCAGCTAGAATATCTGAAGTTGACCTTGCTGGGCAGCGTAAATGTTGATGATATTCAAAACATTAAATTGACGGTCAGCGGCACAACTTTGGCCTCCGGTACTATTGATGCTAATCGCGAATTGATCTTTGATTTGACCGCTAGTCCTTATGTGATTGCCAAGGGCCAAAACAAGATTTTGTCAGTGCGCGGCGATGTGGTCAAGGGCTCAACCAGAAATTTTCGTTTCAGCGTGGAATATTCTTCCGACTTGGTCATCAAGGATAAGAACTATGGAGTTTACATTATTCCGATTGATGTCGGAACTGCTGACTCCACTTGGGCTGCTTTGAAATCCAGCTCTTCAACCTATGTCTACACAATCAATGAGGGCAGTCTGGCAATCTCTTTGGATACCAGCTCCCCGACCGAAAATGTAGCCTCGGGCGCGACCAATGTAAAATTGGGCACCTGGAAATTTGAAGCGACTGGCGAAGATGTAAAAGTCAAGACCTTGGAAGTAATATCTGACAACTCAGCAGATAGCGGCGGGGTGGGCGGGAGATGTGGATGTGTATGCTGATGTGAAGACAGCTGCTGGTGCTGATATTACCAGCGGAACAGTCAAGGTGAGTTTGGATGCGGCTTCGGCTAATGCCCAAGGTCAAGCATCCCTCACTTCCATTGATGCTCCGTCATCTACTAATAATGGTACGGCGTTGACTGTCAGCGCTTCAGCTCTGACACTCGTGAAATATAGCGCTTATGGCAACCAGACGATGGTAATACCGTCGGTTGGCGCCAAGGTCGCTTCATTTGTAATTCAGGCCGGCGCTTATGAGGGCGTGACGATTGATACCATCAATGTTGATTACGCGACCTCGGGCGTCATGCAGAATATGAAGCTGATGATGGGTTCAACCCAGCTTGGCGACACCAAGGTAACTTTGACTTCCACAGACGCGACTGACAATGTCTTTAGCGTGAATTTGCCGCTCGCGGCCAATGAGTCAAAAGTGATTGATGTTTATGCTGATGTCAAATCCGGCATTGTCGCTCATACGATTGATACCAATGTCGGCGCCATTGGCAGCTCGGCGGTAACTGGCACGACTGTTTACCACAATAGCACTGATGGCGTCGCTGATGTTGATATGCAGACAATCACTTTGTCTGCTGGCAGAATTTATGCCACAGCTGACGGCTCTAAACCGGATGCTGATATAATAGTTGCCGGCACAACCGTAGCCGTGAACGCCGTTAAGTTCACCGCGGTGAACCAAGGCTATACTGTGACCAAGATGAGAATTGAGTCGGCTGGCTCAGCCACGACCTCTGACTCTATTGGCGAAGTAATTCTTAGCTACAAGGACAAAGCGGGCAATACCGTGACCAAGACAGGCTATTTGAATAGCAGCAGTCTGGTTGATTTTACCGGTTTGAACGCTTATGTGCCAAAAGACGGCACCGCGGTTGTTACCGTCAAGGTGACGATCCCGACTGTGCCATCCGGCGCTGATTCTGGCGATTTAATGCGCGTGGACTTTAACAAGGACGCTGGTTTCTCGGCTCTGGGTGAATTGTCTAACACAGCCATTACTCATTCAACGACTGAAGCAAATGGTAATTACTTGACTGAAGTTGAAGGTAATGTCTTGGTGGTTAGAAAGACCAGACCGACCATCACTTACTTGACCGACAATATGACAACGGTGCTTGGCAACGGTCAGAAGTATATTGCCAGCTTTAAGGTGACGGCTGATCCCGCGGGCGCCATTGCCTTCAGCGAATTGAACTTCAGCTACTCAACCACCACTGGCGTTGACATTACTAACAGCACTATTTATCTCTATCGCTCCACTGACACTTCAACCGCTTTGAACTCGGCTGCCAGTCTGACCAAGACCGGCACCAATAAGCTGGGAGTCGTCTTGACGAGCGAAGAAGAAATCGCTGCTAACAGTTCCAAGTCATACTTGTTACAAGGCACATTTACCGGCGTAGAAACAAGCGATTCATTCACTTTGAATCTAATCGCTTCCACCATTGCCGCGGATTACACCGGCACTGGCGTGGATGTGGGCACAACCACCACTTACACTTACTTGGCTGGTTGGGAGAATGGCGGTATTCTGTGGTCTGACGAATCGGTTACTGGAAGAACCTCCGCTTCTGCCGATTACGCTGATTGTGCCTATGTCAAGTCTTTGCCGACAAATTCATGGACTATGTCCAACTAATAATTTAGTTGTCTGACAAAACGTGAATTTCTAAGAAAAAGCATAACCCCTCCGATATTACATCGGAGGGGTTTGAGTTTACCCTCACCCCTGACCCTTATTTACCTCACCCCCAGCCACTCCTTGGTAAGGGAGAGGGGAGCGGGCGAACTGTGCTGGTTCAATCTTGCAGATTGAACCAAGGGCTTGGGGAATGGCAGACCGGCTTTGGTTTGCTGGCAACTAAGTCGCAGTAGAAGTTTTTCTGCTGCTAACCAAATATTCAGGTTCAAGCCAGAGGCTTGAACCAACAAATGAAGAGGTTTGCTAAAAGTTGTTTTTTTTGATATATTTACTGCAATAATATCAGCTAAATTTTTATTTCTATGTCAGAGGAAAACAAGACAGAGCAAAATCAAAATAAAACACAGCCGGCGGCGGACGAGCCCAAGAAAGAGGAAGTGGGGAAAAATCGTGGCAAGCGGGGGGTAGTAATCGTTGTTTTGGCGATAGTTTTAACCGTGAGCGGCATTATCGGCTATAATTATTGGCAGGGGAGACGGTTGGACAATGGGACAGGCAATGAGCAAAAATTAGCTTTGCCAATAACGCGCGCACAGGTAGAAAAAGATTTTGTCAATAATAAAGAAAAAAAGACGCAAGCGGAAACAGTGCCGCCGGCGAATTTTAAGGAAAGATATTTAGGTTTTATCAATTCGTCCTTGCAGGCTATTGAGAGCGGCCAGCCGTCCCAGCCGGAATTTAAGGATTTGCTGGAAGATTATTTTAATGTGGCGGTGAGCTACGGCATACTTGGAGAATACGCGAAAGCGGAAGAATACTATTTTAAACTTTTGGAAAAATGGCCGGGCGACTATAAAACAATGTTGAATTTGGGCGATCTTTATATCCTGATGGATCAGCCGTTATCGGCGGCCGTAAGTTTTTTTGAGACCATGGAACAATATCCGGATGATTATCGGGTTTATGGGAAATTGGCAGAATTGTATGTCAATTACGCGTTAGGAGAAAATAAATTGACAACGGCAGACGCGCTTTATCAGGCCGGGACAGAGAATGCCGTTTATAAAAGGGCCTTGTATAAAGAGTACGCTTTTTTCCTGGAAAATTACATGTATGATTATAAGCGCGCGCTCATGGCGGAAAGGGAATATCAGAAAATAACCGGCAGCGTGGAACAGCAAGAAATTGATCGGCTGGAAAAGATGATTGGGGAATAGTAGGA
>Ga0075938_131_pt1 | contig 7727 bp, 10 predicted proteins | sample RifGroA2_FD_67947 | JGI IMG/M metagenome (GOLD analysis project Ga0075938, IMG submission 67947) | Parcubacteria (Kuenenbacteria) bacterium GW2011_GWA2_42_15
CTTTTTAAACCAGTCGTCTAAAATATAGATATACTTGACTTCCACATTTAATCTTGATAAAAGTTTTCTGTATTGTTTAATCTTAAAATCGCAAGTCTGCAATTTCTCGTCAATAGAACCACCGACTGTTTGGGATTTCATTTCTAATACAAAAAATGTGTTATTCACAATCACGAAAATGGCATCATCGGGCACAACCCTTTTTGATACAAAATTTTTATAATTAATGCCTTCTTTGGCAAGATATCGGTAAAATTCATATTTTTTAAAAGATGCGGCGACTTTTTTATTTTTGTAAAAAATTTCAGCGCCTTTAACAGAATAATTTTTCTGTTTTTTGATTTTTAGTGTCAGTAATATAAACCCTATTATTTTTAAAAATTGGTTTAACTACCAAAATATTATCTGCCATTAAAACTTCAGCTTCATTTGAATTTTTATTATTTTTTGATATTTTTATTAACTCTTTAATAAAATTTTTTAATTTCATATTTGTATATTAAAATTATTTTCTAAACTAACAATTTCAAAAGTTTTAGTATGCCATTCGGATAATTTATCATAATCCATAAATTGAACCCTTGATTTGATTGGCACAAAAGCACTTAAAGAAAGTTTACCAATATATTCGTTTTTTCTTACTTTATCGGCAACTATAAAAAAATTAGTGTTAAAATCTTGCAATTCAACAAATTTCAATAAGGAGTTTTGGATGTCGGCTGAATGTTCCACTTCAAATAACACGCTTGGCATTTTTCTTACATTAAACCAGCAAACATCAATGGTTTTCGCTTTTCTTATAATATGGTCATAACCAAATTGATAATAATTTTCCTGCGAGCTGACTTCTCCCAATGTTTTACCTAAAAATTTTTTATTTTTATCTTGGCTCGGGATAAAAGCTTCGTATTTTTTCAACTTTCCAATTTCTACCAACAATCCCTGATAATAACTGTGATTAAATTCTTCTTGCTCATTTTTTGAAACTATGTTGGTAGGGAAAATTTCAAGCGGCAGTTTATTTTTATAGGATTTTAAAGCCCAAAGTCCAGGTTTTATTTTAAAGAAAAATCTTTCATCTTGAACGATGCGACGAATACTGGCAAAAGGAGTTTTGGTTTTCCAGTCACACTTTTTTATTTTAAAAACATTTTGGTTAAGAAAACCAAGAGTGGCAAAGCCACCACTTTCTTCCATAATCTTTATAACTGCTTCATGTTGTTTCATGTTTTTAATAATTTAATTTCTTTGTGCCATTGCTTAAATCCCAATCACCCTTTTTCACACTGACCATTTTACCATTTTGGCAAGTAAATGAACCACTGGATAAAAAGTACGGCGGGTCGGCAAAAATCATATCCACTGAATTTTCCGGAATTTGCTCTAAAATTTTTAGACAATCATTATAAAATAATACAAAATTATCCTTAACAAAATAGGGCTTGCTTTTTATCTCGCTTAAAATTTTCTTGGCATGGGGCATATGAGGATCAATCCAACCAAGCTTATATCATATCTCCATTATCTCATCTTCCCGTCAAAAGATCAACCACGCCAAATATTTAAGAAACGCGCCGCTTGGCGCGTTCCCCCAAAAACGATTATCAATCCGCCTTATCCTTTGAGCCATCGGCACTCCCCTGTTTTCTCAATAGCAACATATTTTACCGTCACTTCAAAATCCGGCAAATTACTTTTAATTATCTCTTTTACCTTTTCATTATTCTCCTTATGAACCGCGAGTTCGTGTTCAAAATCATTAAAAACATAACCGTTTTTCTGGTACGCCCCGCAATCCAGATGATCAAAAAGCGCCACCGTATCCGGTCCGTGCATCGCCTGATACAGTTTGATTCTCTCAATAATGCCGCCGACTTTATCCGGATTTAAAAAATCCAAAATCGGGTTCTCATACTGAATGCTGTCAAAGTGGCCGAAACAATTATTCTCAACCAAGTAGCCATGGTAAATTTTCTGGATCCGCGGGTCAGTGCAAATAATATGAATGTATTTCGCGTTGTGAGACATATTTTAGGCTTAATCAATTTTTATGCCTTTTCTGTTTCTGTGTTTTCTCGCCACTTTCAATCTGGCCAACTCTCTTTGGAGCTTAGCTGCCACGGCCGCGTATTCTTTCGCGTCTCCCATTTTTTCCTTTAATAATTCCTCCGCTCTTTTTCTGGCTTCTTCCGCTCTTTGCTCATCAATCTCTGCGGCGTGCTCGGCCGTGTCGGCCAAAACCACCACATGATTAACCAAAACCGTAATCTGCCCCATTTCTGTTGGCAAGCTAATACTGTCTACCTCATCTCGGTAAACATTCTTTTCTGGCGTTGTTATCTCAAAATGGATTTTCTTATTATCCATAAAATTATCTACTAAATTACGAAGCCGTTACTAATTTACGAATACAATTTCCAAGATACAAGATACAATTTCCAAATAGATTCCAAAGCTCAAATTCCAATAATATCCCAATTGATTCGTTAATCCGTTAATTCATCAATTGGCTAATTTAGTAATTCCTTGTACGAATTACTAATTATGAGTTACTGAATTTCCTACAACCCTACCTTCCTACTAACCTACAAACCTGACTTATTTTACATCCTCAATTCCGCCTTTCATAAAAAACGCCTGTTCTGTCTTGTCATCGTGTTTGCCTGCCAAAATTTCTTTAAAGCCGCGGATTGTTTCTTTGAGCGGCACATATTTGCCGGCCGTGCCGGTAAATGTTTCCGCCACGAAAAACGGCTGGGATAAAAATCTCTGGATTTTCCTGGCTCTGGCCACGGTTAACTTATCGCTCTCCGACAATTCTTCCATACCTAAAATAGCGATGATGTCCTGTAAATCTTTATAGCGCTGTAAAACTTTTTGCACCTCGCGCGCCACTTGATAATGTTCTTCGCCCACAATCTTTGGGTCAAGAATCGTGGAAGTGGAATCCAATGGATCCACCGCCGGATAAATACCCAGCTCTGTCAAAGACCTGGTCAAAACCACTGTGGAATCAAGATGCGAAAAAGCGGTCGCCGGCGCCGGATCGGTTAAATCATCGGCCGGCACATAAATCGCCTGCACAGAAGTGATTGAACCCTTATCGGTGGAAGTTATTCTTTCTTGCAATTCGCCCATCTCGGTGGCGAGCGTCGGCTGATAACCCACGGCCGAAGGCACGCGCCCCAGAAGCGCCGACACTTCAGAACCAGCCTGCGTAAAACGGAAAATATTATCAATAAACAAAAGCACATCCTGGCCTTCAACATCACGGAAATATTCCGCCATAGTCAGAGCTGTCAGCCCAACCCTGGCGCGGCAGCCCGGCGGTTCATTCATCTGTCCGAAAACCAAGGTTGTTTTTTCCAAAACACCCGAGGCTTTCATTTCATGATATAAATCGTTACCTTCGCGCGATCGCTCGCCCACCCCGGCGAAAACCGAACGGCCGCCGTGTTCTTGGGCGATATTTCTGATCAATTCCTGAATCACCACTGTTTTCCCCACGCCGGCGCCGCCAAAAAGCCCGACCTTGCCGCCTTTAACAAATGGACAAATCAAATCAATCACCTTGATGCCGGTTTCAAAAATTTCCGTCTTGGTTGATTGCTCCACGAATTTTGGCGCCAGCCGGTGAATCGGATATTTTTCTTTGGTGACCACCTTGTCTTTTATCCCGTCAATCGTCTCGCCCAGCACATTAAACATCCTGCCCAATGTTTCTTTGCCCACCGGCACGGAAATCTGCACGCCGGTATTGACAACCGCCATGCCTCGAGACAAGCCATCGGTTGAACCCATAGCCACGCAGCGAACCATATTATTACCAATGTGCTGCTGCACTTCCAAAACCAGTTTATCTTTGCCCATCGCCACTTCTAGAGCAAAAAATATTTCCGGCAAAATATCCGCGGGGAATTTTACATCCACCACTGGCCCGATAACCTGGACTATCATACCTTTATTATTTTGTTCTTTTGACTCTTTTGACATACATTGACTTTATTTAATGATAAAATAAGTAAGCCGCTGAAATAAAAATTAACTATTTTAAATTTGCTAATTTTTAATTTTTATTTGTCATTGCTCCGCAATGACCCCGCAATCTGCGGGGTGCAAGCAGAGCCAGCATTTTGCCTTTTGCCTTTTTAATTTTGCCTTTTTAACTCATCGCTGCTTTGGTGCCGGAAATTTCCGCTATCTCCTGGGTGATACCAGCCTGCCTGGCTTGATTATAAGCCAGAGTCAGGTCATCAATCAGATCATGGGCCGCCTCAGTCGCGTTTTTCATGGCCAGCATTCTGGCTGAATGTTCTGACGCGTCCGATTCCAAAACGGCTTGATAAATCTGAGTTTCTATCAACCGAGGCAAGGTCTTTTGCAAAACCTCGGCCGGACTGGGCTCAAATAAATATTCCCGCAGGTCAGCTTTGACTCCCAAAGTATTGCGGGTTAGTTCGCCAACATCTCCCAAAAGAGCATCCTCCTCTTGGGGTATTGGCAAAAGTTGTTTAATTCTTGGGATCTGTTTTAAAGAAGAAATGGCCGCCAGTTGTTTATATTTTAAAGTTATGTCTCTGGCCTTTTTGCCCAGTAGAAAAAAATCTACGGCCGGCGCCTTGTCGCCGCTGAATAAACCCAGCGCGTATTGATAGGCGCTGGCCACTATTTGGGCATTAAACGAACCGCATAACCCGCGGTTGGAAGCCACTAAAACCACCGCCACCTTTTTAACTTCTCTGGCCTGCAGTAATTTGTGGTAAGTCTGGCCGGTTCTTTTGGCCAAATCAACCACAATCTGCCAGGCCAAATGAGCGTAACCCCGGCTCAAAAGCATATGGTCAACCGCCTTGCGCATTTTTACGGCCGAAATCAGCTCCATGGCTTTGGTTATCTTGCTGGTGCTTTTAACGGACTTTATTCTTCTTTTAATTTCTCGCGTAGCCTGGGCCATAAATATTCTTTAAGATTTAAAACTGGCCTGATTATATGCCAGCACTGCCTGCTCAATAACTGCTTTCATTTTATCAGTCAGGCCTTCCGGCTTCACAACTTCTGCCAAAAGCTTTTTATAATTAGCCTGGCAATATTTAATAAAACCGGTTTCCCAGGCTTTTATTTCTTCCACCGGAATTTCATTAATTAAACCATTCACCGCGGCATATAAAACCACCACCTGATAAGCTACCGGCATGGGCTCGGATTGGCCTTGTTTTAATATCTCCGATAATCTCTTGCCGAGCTCCAGCCTCTTTTTGGTTTCCGGATCAAGGTCAGAACTGAACTGGGCGAAAGCTTCCAACTCTCTAAACTGCGCCAGGTCAATGCGCAATTTGCCGGCGACTTGCTTCATGGCTTTGATTTGCGCCGCCGAGCCGACCCGAGAAACCGACAGACCGACATTGACCGCCGGCCGGACGCCTTGATAAAACAAATCCGATTCCAGATAAATCTGCCCGTCGGTAATGGAAATCACATTAGTTGGAATATAGGCTGAAACATCACCGGCCTGGGTTTCAATAATCGGCAAGGCAGTCAATGAGCCACCGCCATAGTCAGCATTGAGTTTGGCTGATCTTTCTAATAGTCTTGAATGCAAATAAAATATGTCACCGGGATAAGCCTCACGGCCAGGCGGCCTTCTCAAGAGCAAAGAAATCTCGCGATAAGACCAAGCGTGTTTTGACAAATCGTCATAAACCACCAAAACATCCTTGCCTTTGTCCATAAAATATTCGCCCATGGCGCAACCGGCGTAAGGAGCGATAAAAGACAACGAAGCCGGATCCGACGCGCCAGCCAAAACTACGATTGTATTTTCCATGGCGCCCCGGCTGGTAAATTCAGCCACGATTTTAGCTACCTTGGATTCCTTTTGGCCGATCGCCACATAAATGCAAATTACCTCTTTATCTTTCTGGTTGATAATCGTGTCAATGACAATGGCTGTCTTGCCAGTCTGCCTGTCGCCGATAATGAGCTCCCGTTGCCCGCGGCCAATCGGAATCATCGCGTCAATGGCCTTGAGGCCGGTTTGGATTGGTTTATCAACGGATTGGCGTGTGATCACGCCCGGCGCGATTTTTTCCACCGGATAAAAAACATCAGTGTTTATTTTACCCTTGCCGTCTATCGGCTGGCCCAGCGGATTTACCACCCGACCAATCATCTTGTCCCCCACCGGCACTGCCAAAATTCTGCCAGCGGCAAAAGCCGTATCCCCTTCCTTCAGTCCGCTTGAATCGCCTAAAACAATCGCTCCCACGCTGCCGTCGTTCAGATTCAAAGCCACGCCGAAAATAGATTCCTGGCCTTCTTTCCTAAATTCAATCATTTCAGACATTTTAACCTGATTTAAGCCGGAAAGTCTGACAATACCGTCGCCCACTTCCACTATCGTGCCCACCTGCTCTTCCTGAACCTCGGTTTTAAAACTGGCGAGCTGCGCGCGCAACTCTTTTAAAATTTCTTCTTTGTTTATTTTCATATAATCTAAAGTTACTGAATTAAAGTATTTTTTAAATTAATTACCTGCCTTTGCAGCGTACAATCAAACATCATATCAGCCACCATTATTTTTACGCCGCCGAGAACCGTCGGATCGATTTTCTCGATCAACTCCACTTTTTTGGCTGAAGGTCTGATTTTTTTAACATAGTCCAGAAGCGTTTTTCGGAGCTCGCCGTCAATTTGCCTGGCCACGGTTGCCACTGCCGTCGTTAAGCCCTCTTCTTTTTTATAGTATTCGTCAAAAGCCTTGATAATATTTTCTATTTGCCCCAGATCGCCGTTTGCCTCCAAAAGACACAGAAAACCATAAAGCAGACGATCGGTCTTCCGGTCTTCGTTTTTTGCCAACAGTTTATACAATATTTCTCCGTATGTTTGGGCTTTAATCTTCATCTTTTTCTAAAAATTTTTTAATGACTTTTTTGTCGGTTTCCGCGTCAAGTCTTGCCGGGATTATCTTTAAAAGCGCCGTCTCTATCATCGCGGCTGTTTCCGTTTTTATTTCTTTAACTATTTTGTTCCTGTCCTCCGCCAGTCTCTCTCTCGCCACTGCCAATTGTTTATTAATCCTCTCTTCCGCTTCAGCCACCAACCGACTGTTGTTTTCCGTTGCTTCACTCTCTACCTTGGCCAAAATCACCGCTGCCTCTTTTTTCGCCCCAGACAGAATTGCCGCCTGCTCCTCTTTGGCATTAGCTAACCGCTGCTCAATCTCTTGTGCTTCCTTCAAGCTTTTTTCTATTTTTTTACTGCGCTCATTTAAAATTTTAACTAGCGGCCGATAGACCCAGCGCCACAAGACAAAAAGCACCAAAGCGAAATTAACGAGCTGGGCCGCGAACAATTTTCCGTCAATGCCCAAAATCTCCGTGAAAGACTGGCTGCCCGCCTCACGGCTGACCTCTTCGGCCGCTTGCGCGATCTGAATAAAATGGTTAAACATATTGATAATTTTTATTAACAAACAAGAAGCTACTTAAATTATTATCTGCCCTTTTCCCCTTTTGCCCTTTGCCTTTTGCCCTTTTTTATTTGCCTTTTGCCTTTTGCCTTTTGCCTTTAATTAACCTCTTGTCTGCCGTCTTCTTTTTTGGAAGACGGCCTTTAGACTATAAAGTAAACACGACCACGAGCGCGTAAATGGCGATAGCTTCGGAAAAAGCCGCGCCCAATAGCATCGGTACGAACAATTTATCGCCGGCCTCCGGATTGCGGCC
>Ga0075938_157_pt1 | contig 7437 bp, 7 predicted proteins | sample RifGroA2_FD_67947 | JGI IMG/M metagenome (GOLD analysis project Ga0075938, IMG submission 67947) | Parcubacteria (Kuenenbacteria) bacterium GW2011_GWA2_42_15
ACGGATAACCAGCAGGACTTGCGCACTGGCTGGAACGGTGGTGAATACGGAGAAAAAGGGGAAAAACAAAATCAAGAACTAAAAAAAATAATACGAGAACGGGGCGATAAATATGATGTGATTTTCTGTTCGGACTTGAATCGAGCTCGAGAAACGGCGGAAGTTGTTTTTGGCGACAGCGGAACGAAAATAATATCTGATGCGAGACTACGCGAATGCAATTACGGCGATTTAAACGGTCATCATGAAAGCGAGTTTGAACGAGATGAAAAATATTATATAGAAAATCGCCATCCAAATGGAGAGAATTGTTATGATGTAGAAAAAAGAGTGCAAAAATTTTTGAATGAAATGTTGAAAAAATATGCGGGCCAAAAAATAGCCGTCGTCGCCCATATGTATCCGCAACGAGCAATTGATATCATTGTAAATAATAAAACTTGGGAACAAGCGATAGATGATGACTGGAGAAAAAAGAAAGCCTGGCAAGCTGGGTGGAATTATATCTATGGGGGTAATAAAACCTGGGATTTAAAAATCTACGGTAAAAATATGTTCCAGGGTTTAGTTAACGGTAAAAAAACCATTGAAATCAGGGCGGGGAAACCAGAGAGCGCTGAAAAATATTGGGGTGATTTCAAGACGGGCGATATGATTGAATTTCATCTCGCTGATGAAAAAATGGATAAATTTATAGATGGCGTAAAATCGGAGAGGTGAAGAATTAAAGGCGTGGTATGAGGCAAGACCGGTGTTGAATGAAAGGATTAAAAAATACGGGTTGTGGGTGTTTGAGTTGAAACAAATAAAAGACACTGGAATTGTGCTGACTTTTTTCCGGCACACGCAGACTGAGAGTAACAAAAAAGGGGTTACCATGGGCAGAACGGATATGAGTCTCAATAACGAGGGGATAAAACAAGCTGGGGAAATCGCGGAGAAAATAAAAGAGAGACATTATGATTTAATCTTCTGCTCGCCATTGAAACGAGCCAGAGAAACCGCGGAAATACTTTTTGGAAAGAATAATCTGCGAATTGACAAGCGGCTGATTGAAATTGATTTCGGGCAGCTGACTGGCAAAAGTTCTCTTGAGGCTGATGATTACCGAGAAGCCGGTTTTCCCGGCGGAGAAAGTTATTATGATGTCTCGCGTCGAGTAAATAATTTTTTGGAAGAAATTTTTATTAAATATCCTGGCAAAAAAATTGCCATTGTCGCACACAGTAATATTTGGAAAGTTTTAGAAAATATAATCAATGACCAGCCGTTAAATATTAATTTCTTAAAACAACACACACCGCTTGGACCGGTTGAATTTAATTTTTCGGAAATAAAATATGTGCAGTCAGAGGCGCCCAAGGGTGAAAACTGGGAACAAGACCCGGATACTTTGGATACCTGGTTTTCTTCGGGACTGTGGACATGATTTTAATGTCCAGCTACGCTTTGAATGAAATACCTTTTAAGGAAGTTTATATTCATGGCATGCTGCGCGATAAACAAGGCAAAAAATTTTCCAAATCCCTTGGCAATGGCATTGATCCCAGAGATATATGTGATAAATACGGGACTGACGCCCTGCGCCTGTCTTTAATTTCAGGAGTTACGCCTGGTAATGACGCCAGATTTTACGAAGATAAGGTAGTGGGTTTTAGAAATTTTGCCAATAAGCTTTGGAATATCGGCCGGTTTATACAAATGTCTCCCTACGGGAGATCCCTTGAAGGGGGACAAATTAACAAAACTATAAAACCGACTACATTAGCAGACCAATGGATTATCAGCCGGTTAAATAACATAATCAAAGAAGCAACGGAAGACTTTGATCATTACCGTTTTTCTCTGGCTTCGGAAAAATTGTATGAATTCGCCTGGCACGAGCTGGCTGACTGGTATGTGGAAATTGCCAAAAAACAAGGTGATGAAAATACTTACCAACTTTTGACCGAGGTTTATCTCAAGACACTGACCCTCTTGCATCCATTTATGCCTTTTATCACAGAAGTTGTTTTTGAATCTTTTCGGCCGGAGAAAATGCTTATGATTGAGAAGTGGCCAGCGGCTGATGAAGATAAAATTAACGCCCAGACCGAGCAAAATTTCAAGGCTCTGCAAGATTTGATCACGGCCATTCGCTCTTGGCGCAAGGAAAAAAATATTGAACCGAAAGAAATACTGAAGATCAAGGTGGCGAGCGATGACGATCTGATTAAAAAAGAAAAAAATATTATTGATTATTTAGCAAAGGTAGAAGTGGAGAGCGTGGACAAATTGGCGGAATGTGATCTAGAAGTAGCAGGAATGAAGGTGAAGATAGGGGTGATTTAAAAATATCTACAAAGGCGGCATTCCGGAATGCCGCCTTTAAAAAAATAACAAATGATCGGCTAGTCAATGTCTGCTTCGCGTAATTCTTGCAATTGCACTACCAAGTCTTGCAAACTAGTGGGTTTTATATCGTTTAATATATTTCCTCTACTATCAATAATTTGGAATATGTAGCCCTTATCCACAGCTCCAGCTTTAAATTTTTTTCTAGTCGGTCTAATTTACCTTGCTCAACTATATTGCTTGCGGCTTCAACAATGGTTGGAGCTGAATCCGCCCCAACCTCCTGTGATGCATGTCTTACTTCTGGCATAAATATTTTTTTAATTTATAATATTTAATTCTATAATATAATTTTTGCCCCCATGAGGAGTCGAACCTCAATTACAAGATCCGGAATCTTGCGTCCCCCGCCTGCCATCGCCAATGCCCCCAGCAGGAATCGAACCCACACTATAAGCTCCGGAAGCTCATGTTCTATCCATTAAACTATGGGGGCGCTGGCTATGGCGGGCAGGTATCCATTAAACGATAGGGGCCGGGACAATTTTCAATTTCCAATGTTCAATGTCTAATTTTTACTAGGTTTTCAGTATCAGTTAAAATAACTTAATTTACTTAACTCACTTGATTTACTTAAAATTATTCCACCTTTGGCCGATACTGCAGAGCCTCGGCCACATGCTCTATTTTGATAGTTTCCTCACCAGACAAATCAGCAATGGTGCGGGCTAGCTTTAGTATACGGTAATAAGCCCGCGCTGACAAGCGCATCTGCTGAACCGCGTTTTTAAGCAACTCTTGAGTGCCAACATCAACCAAACAGACCCGGCGAACCTCTTCGGAACTCATTTCAGCGTTACTGATAATTTTCATATTTTGAAAACGTTCCAATTGACAACGGCGGGCGGCATTGACCCGTTCTCTGATCGTTGCCGACGATTCACCAAGTTCGGCCGATGAGAGTTTGTTAAAATCAACGCGCGGCACTTCAATATGAATATCAATACGATCCAAAATCGGACCAGAAATTTTCTTTTGATAGCTGGCGATTTGCATCGGTGTACAAATGCAATTTTTTTCCGGATCACTATGGTAACCGCAAGGGCAGGGATTCATAGAAGCCAAAAGGATGAATTGGGCGGGAAATTGCAAAGTACCGGCAGCGCGAGAAATATTGATAATGCCGTCTTCCAAGGGCTGGCGCAGATTGTCCAAAGCTACGCGGGGAAATTCGGGGAATTCATCCAAAAAAAGAACGCCGCGGTGAGCGAGAGAAATTTCTCCCGGTCTTGGCCAAGCACCGCCGCCGACTAAAGAAACCCCTGAGGCGGTATGATGCGGCGAACGGAAAGGACGCGATCTTACCAGCGGCTCATTTGACGGCAAAAGACCGGCCACGGAATAAATTTTAGTCACCTCCAAGGACTCTTCCAAAGTCATCTCTGGCAGAATAGTCGGCATGCTTCTAGCTAAAAGCGTTTTACCGCTGCCGGGCGGTCCGCTCATCAGAATATTGTGCTGTCCAGCGGCGGCAATTTCCAAAGCGCGTTTGACATGCTCTTGACCTTGGACAAAAGCCATATCAAATTTTGAAGGAATGCTTATTTCTTCGGCCAAAGGTAAGGCTGATGGTGTGAACAAAGCAATGTGAACCTCGCCGGTCAGGTGCAAAACGACTTGGGCCAGAGAACTGGCTGGATAGACTTCAAGATTATTGATCAATGCCGCCTCGGCGGCATTGGTGTCGGGCACAAATATTTTTTTGATCTGAAGATCGCGAGCCATAATAGCCAAGGGCAAAATACCGCTCACTGGACGCAAATGACCATCAAGCGCGAGCTCGCCCACAAAAATAGCCTGATCATAATCACCAGAGAAGTGCAGATGCTTTCCGGCGATAAGGATAGCCAGCGCGATTGGCAAATCATAAGCTGGGCCGGCTTTTTTCAGATCGGCTGGGGCCAAATTGACCGTGATTTGGCCTCTCGGCCAAGGAAAACCGGAATTTTTAACGGCTGAACGGACTCTTTGTTTGGATTCTTGAACCGCCAGATCGGGCAAACCGACGATAATTAGTTTAGGTATGGCATTGATGGAATCGGCCTCTACCTCAACTAGTTCGCAATTTAGCCCGATGACTGCGGCGGAAAGAATTTTGGTGGACATAAAAAAATGCAAAATTCAAAAGGTAAAAGTCAAAACTATCTAAAATTTTTGCGGTGGAAAAAAAGATCATAACTCAAAAGTCCAAGACCAACAACGATCATCACATCGGCCAGATTGAAAACCGGCCAGATTTTAAAATCAATGAAATCAATGACCGCACCATATTTAAAACGATCCAGGAGATTGCTTCCAGCGCCAAGAATAACCAACCAATAGGCCAACGGTGGAGCGAGGCGGGAACAACGCCATGAATTAACAAATAGACTAATGACTGTTAAAATTATTAAAAATATAAAAATATAAAAAACAACGGCGGCAAAAGATGGCAGGGGCAGGCTAAATGCCAGATTTCTATTTTCCAAATAATAGAAAACCGAGCCGCCCGGGTTTATTGATTGGAAAACAAAAAGATATTTAACCAGTCGATCCGCAATAAAAAAAATCAACCCCACCGACAATGCCAACCATTTGCGATTATTGATCGTCATAGGCAATCCGTGTAAAGTTGATTCTAAGATTAAAATTATTCGTTGGAAAATTTGCGTTTGCATTCAACGCAAGAAGAAGAGGTGGGACGAATTTCCAGCCGTTCGCGGCTAATCTCTTTGCCGCAATATCTACAAATGCCATAAGTGCCATCTTTAATTCTTTTTAAAGAAGAGCTGATATCGCGCAGGGTGGAATTTAAAATATTTTTCAGAGACAAGTCACTGTCAAAGCTGGCGACCTCAGCGGCATTTTCTGCGCTTTGTTCGCCATATTCAGGAAAAATTATTTCTTGACCCTTGGAAGTGGATACGGTAAATTCGGCCAGCTCATGTTCTACTCGAGCTTTTTCTTCCAATAGTTTTTTTTCAATTTTCTTTAAAAAATTTTGGCCAAAAGACATAAAATTTATTTAAAAAGCCTAAAATAAAAAGGCCTATCTTGTGCCATAAGTATAACAACTTGGATGAAAAAATCAAGCCCCGCGACTGATTGAATACTACCGACCGCCAAAATAGATGTCTTTGATTTTTTCGTCGCTTAAAATTTCTTTGCCGCCGCTTAAAGCGATTTGCCCGTCTTCTAACACATAAGTTCGGTCGGCGATTTCCACTGCTAATTTGGCGTTTTGCTCAACTATCACGATTCCTACTCCGCTTGAGTTTATTTCTTTAATTTTTCCAAAAACTTCTTTGGTTGTTTTGGGTGATAAGCCAAGCGACGGTTCATCCAAAAGTAAAAGTTTTGGTTTAATAATTAAAGCCCTGGCCAAAGCCAGCATTTGCTGCTGTCCGCCGGACAAATTCTGCGCCAACTCTTTTTCTTTATTTTTTAAAAATGGAAAAAATTTATAGACCTCGTCTATTTGTTTGGCAGAAATATTTTTTTTAGAGAAAGACATTATTTCCAGATTTTCCCTAATAGTCAAACTGCCAAAAATCTGCCGGCCTTGTGGTGCATAGCCAATACCTAAATTGATAAGTTTATAAGTTGGTAAGCCGATAAGCTCGTTGTCATTTCCACCAGAGGCGGTCCTTTAAGAACTGCCATTTTATCATAGCCGGATTTTAGATTAGTGATTTTTAACATAATTTAACTCTATTTTAGCACTAATTTTCCAAAACACAAAACCCCGAAATTCATCAGGGTTTTGGAATAAAATTTTTATCAGCGGGTGGCTTGTAAGTTTGTAAGCTAATAATCCGGCCAGCTTACTGCTTACTTGCTTATTGCTTAACTTGCTTATTACTTACTTAATTATTTCTCATACGGCACAAACTGGCCGTTTTTGATGGTTTTAAGAATAAATTCTTTGACAACATCGCCGTTTTTATCAAAGCTCAAAACACCACTTGCACCCTGGTAGTCTTTTACTCCGTATAAACAATTTTTTACTTTTTCCACTTCCGTGCCTACTTTTTCAAAACAATAGCTTAAAAGAGATAGTGTATCATAACCATTAGCTGCTAACATTTCGCTTTTAGACCCATATATTTTTTGGTACCTTTCTTGAAATGATTTCTGAGCAAAATTCTCGCTTTCAGCATCAAACGGATAAGGATAAACTAATCCTTCCGCTTGCTCGCCAGCTATTTCAAGTAATTCTTTTCCTTCCGTGACCGAAGTAGCAAAAAGCTGAAATGTAAGATCAAGTTCTTTTATCTGTTTTAAAATTAGCCCATTCATATTCCTGTTGCCAGTCAATATCACCGCTTCTGCTTTATCAGCTTTGCTTTTTAAAAGGATGGTTCTAAAATCAACCTCTTTAGCATCAAAAGTCTGACTTAAACCCAAATTACCACCGATTTTTTCATAAAAACTGGAAAAATTTTCAATATAAGATAAACCGTAATCAGTATTTAACGCTAAAATATTCAATCTCTTATTACCAATTGCCTTATAAACAAAGTCGGAAAAAAAATCAGCCTCCTGTTTTGCTGTAGTTTGTGTCCTAAAAATAAAATCGCCCGCAGTTGTAATTTTTGTGGCTTGAGAAGCTGGTGTTAATAAAATCACTTTATTTTGTTCAGCGATGGGAGTTATTGCTAAAGTTTGAGATGAGCCGTATTCCCCAATAATATAATTTATTTTATCAACACTGATAAGTTTATTAATAGCAGTTACGGCCACCTCACTTTTATATTGAGAATCCTCAAAAAATAATTCTACATTATATTTCAAGTTTAAATTGTCATTTATTTCTTTTTCTGCCATAACAAGACCGCTTTTAACATATTGCCCAGCGTCAGCACTTGTTCCAGTTAACGGCAATATCACTCCAATCTTAATCGGCTCCTTATCCACTTGTTTTTTTGATTTGGGCAAAAAAATGACGAGTCCGACGATAACAACCGCGATGATTAAAATCGGAATCCAAATTTGTTTTTTCATATGATTGCAAATATTGTAAATAACGGCTAATAATGCTAGTTATCCACAAAAGTTAATTTA
>Ga0075938_156_pt2 | contig 7429 bp, 10 predicted proteins | sample RifGroA2_FD_67947 | JGI IMG/M metagenome (GOLD analysis project Ga0075938, IMG submission 67947) | Parcubacteria (Kuenenbacteria) bacterium GW2011_GWA2_42_15
AATAAACGATCACTAATATTAGCCAAAAAAATACTATTTTTTTTCTCTCTTTCCTTTGTTTTTATTCAAATTAGCCCAGATAAGATAATTTTGGCTAAAGAAATAGAGATTGATTATGGTCGCGGCCCAACGGAATTACTTTTTGTCAATCATCCAGATAACCCCGCTCTTGATGCGGCTACTCCCGCCAACACTCTTATAAATATGGCCACTCTTAAAAATTTAGAATATTATACTACTTATATTACCGTTACTGCTTATACCTCAAGGGTAGAAGAAACTGACGACTCGCCATTTGTCGCCGCTTGGGGAGATAAAGTTTATTGGGGCATGCTTGCCAGCAATGCTTTCCCTAAAAATACCCTTATTCAAATACCAGATTATTTTGGTTCTAAGGTTTTTACTATTTTAGATCGCATGAATCCGCGCTATTATTATCATCTTGATATTTGGATGCCGGACCTGAACAACGCCAAAACTTGGGGCTCTAAATATATTAAAATTGTTGTCTTAAAATAATAAAAACCAAAACTCCGCCCTTCATTGAAGGACGGAGTTTTAAATTTATCTTACCTTCTGATTGGCATTATTAAATATAAATAATTATTGTCGTTCTCCGGTCTTAAAATTACCGGCAGATCCGAAGAATTGACCTCAATAACGATTTTCTTCTGATTGATGTTTTGCAGGCCGTCCAAAAAATATTTATAATTAAAAACCGCGCTGTTATTTTCTCCTTCAATTATTGCCTCTACTGTTGATTTATTTTCTCCGCATTGAGCATTTGCCGCGGAAATAATAATGTTATTATTCTTGTTAAATTCCAATAAAACATCATTTATGCCGGCCCTGGAAAATAAGCTGGCTGTTTTTATCTGCGTTGTTAAAGCGCTCTTTTCCGCCACCACTCTAGTCTTCCAGCCGTTCGGGATTATTTCCTTATAGTCTGGATAATTTCCCTCAATCAGCCGCGACATAATTGTTGTTTCTTTAAAACCAAAGACTATTTGACTTTCTCCAAATTTAATTTTTACGGGCTCTTCTCCATCCCCGCAGATACGAATTACTTCCTGTAGCGCTTTTAGGGGCGCTATTTTATAGGCTTTTTCTTGATTTAAATTATTTTTTACTATTTTTATATTCTTTTCCGCCAACCGATAACTGTCTGTCGCCGCCAAAACTAAATTATCCTTATTAACAACCATTAAAATCCCTGAAAACTCAGGCCGGACATTATTATAGGACGCACTATTAATCACCTGACTTAGCCCCTCTTTTAATGTTTCCGATCCCAACTCTATCTCATTTCCAGATTCAAGCCAGGGGATAACCGGAAAATCATCGGTTCCTTGACCTTTTATTGTGGTTTGTTGATTTTCTGTTTTAATTAAAATATTATTATTATCCACCGATATTTCCACATTACCGCCGGTTAATAGCGCTACATATTCGGTAAAAATTTTTGCCCCAACGGTTATTTCTCCCTCACTTTCAACCTTGCCGCGCAAGGTGGTTTTTATCCCAATATCCAGATTAGTACTTATTAATTTTATCAACCCGCCCTCGGTTTTTATTAAAATATTATTTAATATAGGCAAGCTGATATTTTTACCGGCTAGACGAGAAACCACATTTAAACCTTTTATTAAATTTTCTTGCGTACAAATTATTCTCATATTAATGATTATTAATTATTTTTTATATTATATATATCATATTATTAATAAGCGCGGTGGAAATGTTGATAAAAAATATTTTTTTGTTTTTTCTCAATGATTCTTGCTTTTACCTTCCCATTTGCCCTTTAATATCTCTTAATAAACCTCTCATGTTCAAGTGTATATTTGTTGTATAAAATTTTTCTTTTAAAATAAAAATTTTATTAAACACCTTTTCCACAAATAATCAAACTGTTTTTACACTGCGCTGTTAAATATTTTCTGCCTTAAAAGGGTGATGTCTTGTTTTAGTTTATCGTCATCTATTAGTTTATTTTTTATCTTTGAGTGAGCGTGCATTGCCGTGGTGTGATCCCGGCCCCCAAGCTCCTGCCCGATATTTGGGAAGGAAGCATCCACTTCCTCTCTCATAAGATACATTATAATCTGGCGCGGCATCACCAATTCTTTTTTTCGGCAGCTGCCGACAATATCATTGATGCTGACGGCAAAATAACTAGAAACGGTTTGAATAATTAATTTATTGGAAATAGAGCCCTTTCTCGGTAAATTTATCAGTCCTGAAATAATTAGTTTTACCGAGTCTAGGGTTGGCTTTTCTTTTTTTAATTCATGGTGGGCGATAATTCTATTTAACGCCCCTTCCAGCTCTCTAATATTACTTTGAATATTTAAAGCAATGTGGTTGATTATTTCCTCTGACAAAAAATAGTTTTTTTCCGCCAATTTTGCGCCGATAATAGCGATTCTTGTTTCCAGATCAGGCTCGCCAATATCAGCAATCATTCCGCACTCAAATCTCGATCTTAATCGGTCCTCTAGGGTTGGTATGGCTTTTGGCGGCCGGTCGGAAGAAATCACAATTTGTTTATTTTTTTGGTATAAATCATTAAAGGTGTGAAAAAATTGTTCTTGGGTCTGCTCTTTTCCTTCCATAAATTGAATATCATCCACGATCAGCAGATCTACATCGCGGTATTTATCCTGGAAAGACTTAGTTTTACCCGTTCTTATTGCCTGAACAAAATCATTGGTGAATTTTTCGCAGGTGGTATATAAAATTTTAGTTTTGGGATCTTTTATCAAAAGAATGTGTCCTATTGCCTGGAGTAGGTGCGTTTTTCCTAACCCGACGCCCCCGTAAATAAATAATGGGTTATAAATTTCACCAGGTTTGTCGCCAATGGCTTTTGCCGCCGCGTGCGCCAATTCATTATTTTTTCCCACGATGAACTTTTCAAAAGTGTATTTTGGATTTAAGCCGCTTGAATTATTTATGTTTATTAAAAAATCACTCTTGTCTGTGGATTCGTTTATTGCCCCAATTGTTTTATTGGCTAATACTGGCTCATAATTCTTATAAACCTCTATTTTATAAATAATATTTTTTATTCTATTATTGGTGATTTTTTTTAAAGTTTTAATAATCAAATCATGATATTTTTTTTCAAACCAGGCTTGAGTAAAAAGATTTGGCACGCCAATAATAATCTGTTCGTTTTCTTCAGCCACGATAAAAGTATTTTTAAACCAAGTAATAAAATTGGCTCGCGAAAGCGTCAATTCTAATTCTCCAAGGACTGCTTGCCAGAGCTCATCTTTTGTCATATTTTTTTTAAACTTTATTACTTAAATAATAACACAATGCCGGCTTATATACAAAGCAGGCTAAAATGCGTAAAAAGTGTATAAAATGTGGACAGAATGGGGTATATGTTGATAAAAACTTTGTAAAAGGAAACCTTAATTTTAATTATTTTGTCTGGAGCTATTCTTGTAATTTACCGAATCTTGTGATATTATAAATACAATCTTGTTTTTTTATAATTAAATTTTTAAGTATGGCGACCAAGAGAACCTATCAGCCCAAGAAAAGAAAAAGAGCCAAAACCCATGGTTTTTTAACTCGCATATCAACCAAAGCTGGCCGTCAGGTTATTATTAGACGCCGGCATAAGAAAAGAAAAAGATTAAGTGTATAAATTTATTCAACATTAGCCCAAAAAGTTGTATGTTGGCTAAAGACAATCGCTTGCGTTCCCATCGTGATTATGGCCGTGTTTTTAAAAAGGGGCAAACATATTTTAGTCCTTTTTTTAATCTTGGTGTTTTATTTTCAAAATTAAATAAATCTCGCTTTGGCGTTATAATTTCAGCTAATATCAGTAAAAAAGCTACTATTAGAAATCTTTTTAAAAGGCGGATTAACTCTATAATTCAGAAGAATATAAACAACCTTGAAACCGGACTTGATCTGACTATTAAAGTCAAACCAGCTGCCCTAAACCTGGAATATTCAGGCTTGGAGCATTCACTGACCTCTTTATTTTATTACGCCGGGGTTTTAAAAAATAAAAGTAAATGATTTTTCTCAATTTTTTTTCGCGCAAATTAGCCATTTTTATTATAAAAATATATCAAAAAACCATTTCTTTTGATCATAGTTTTTTGGGTAATATTATTAAACCGCGCGGCCAGTGCCGTTTTCGGCCTACCTGTTCAGAATATGCGATTCAAGCCTTAGAAAGATATGGTTTTATTCGGGGTATTTGCTTTACTATAAACAGGTTTTTTTGTTGTCATCCTTGGTCTCGCGGCGGCTATGATCCCCTAAAATAGTTATTATGATCCAACTTTACCACCTTTTAATTTACCAACCGCTTTTTAATCTGCTGGTGTTTTTTTACAACACTATTTCTTTTCAAGACATTGGCGTCGCGATTATTCTGATCACCGTTTTTATAAAAATTATTCTTTATCCCCTGTCTATTAAATCCATAAAAGCTCAAAAGGACCTGCAAGGCATACAGCCCAAAGTTGACGCTCTAAAAATAAAATATAAAGGCAATCAAGAGGCAATGGGCCGAGAATTAATGGCTTTATATAAAAACGAAAAAATATCCCCAGCTTCTTCTTGCTTGCCGCTTTTAATTCAACTGCCCTTTCTAATTGCCGTTTACAGTGTTTTTAGAAATGGTTTTAAGCCGGAAAGCCTCAATCTGCTCTATGATTTTGTTCGCAATCCCGGACAAATAAATTCCCTAGCCTTTGGTTTTTTGGATTTTTCGCAAAAGAATATTGTACTGGCTTTTTTGTCAGCCGCGGCTCAATACTGGGCTTCCAGCATGCTGATTACCAAGCGGCAACCCAGTGTTTCTGGAGCAAAAGACGAGAATTTAACCTCGGCTCTAAATGCAGCAGCTTTATGTTTTTAAAAAACATCTTAAAAAAGAGCCGGTAGTTATTTCGGCCGGCTTCAAACCAGCCAATATTAAGAAAATTAAAAACCATGATTCAAACAACTAAAAAGATGATAAACTTGCCGGTTTTTACCGTTTCTGGCAAAGAAATAGGCCACTTAATTGATCTCAATATTGATACTGATTCGCAAAGCGTCATCAGTTATTCGGTCAAGTCGCACCATACCATTGTCGGGATTTTTAACAACGAGTTGATTATAAACCGCGGCCAAATTGTTGATATTTTGCCGGATAAAATAATTGCGTCAGACAATTTTCCGCCCCATGAAGACAAAGAAAAAAATTTACTAAAGAAAAAAAAACAGGCTGTTTCAGCCATTGAAAAGAATTCCTAAAAAATATACGCTCGCCATTAGAATTTTCAATGCCCCGTCCGCTTGCGGCGGGGCAATTTATCATACTAACATTGTATGGCTATTGATTTTTGTTTTATCCCTTTTCCCACAATAACCCGCAATTGATTTTTTAAAACCGTCACTTCTGCCGGAGATTTAACGGTTCTTTGCCGGTCAATATTGATGGTCACTGGGTTTTTTCTGTGTTTTATGGTCATCTTTTTTATGGGAAAAACGCTGATTCTTTCTGGCAGACTTTCTTCTTTTTTATGCCAGAGTTTTTGCCAAAAGGTCTTTTCTTTGGGCGCGAAAACTGCTTCCATTATGCCGTCGCCTGGATTTGACCGGAAGTTGTAATTACTGATATTAATATTATACAAACCAACCGCTTCATTGTTGGGTAAGGGGTTTATGTTGTAATTTTCCAGATTAAAAACAATATTATCATCAGCGGATTCCAGCCCTAGTAAAAAATATTGTTCGTTGATTTGTCCCACATCCAATTTTTTCACCTTTCTGGCTGATAATATCCGACAGGCCTCTTCGGCCGAGTTTATGCCCAGCGCGGGCGCCAATAAATTACCTTCTCCAATTGGAATTATTCCCAAGGTGATCTTTTTATTCATGATTAAGTTGGCTACTTTACTTACGGTTTGATCATTGCCCACGGCAACGATATTTTCCGCCCCTTCTTCCATGGCCTCTTCAAGAAGGCTCTCTATGTTTTTTAATACGGTCAAGCGGCAAAGTTTGCCGCCAATGCCAAGATTTGCCAAAAGCAACTCTATCTTTGAGAGTTGCTTTTGATATTTTTTCCGATTGGTGAAGGTGTCGCAGATGTAATAGTTCATTAAAGAAGATCCTTTAATTGTCTGCCTTTGTTTCATCCTCGCTGTAAATTTTTTCCGTCACTTCCGCTTTCATTTTCAAATTGCCATTGATTACCGCCCCGTGCGCCACGGTAATCGCCTGCGCCTCAAGATCACCCTGAATAATCGCCGTATTTTTTATTTCCAAAGCGCCCTTGACTTTTATGTTGCCAGTCAGCTGCCCGGCTATTTCCGCGTCCCCGGCCACGATACTGGCCGCAATAACGGAAGTTTCCGAGGCTTTTAAATATCCCTTGGTTTTTAAGCTTCCCTTTACTTCGCCCTCAATAATAATGTTGCCATCTCCCTTAAAGTTCCCCTCCACGCTTACCGACGGCCCGATAATTGTATCCACGCTAGAACTTTCATTTTCCAGATTTTGATTTTTGCCAAACATAGACATGTTTTATTTATTAACAGGCCTTTGGGTTTTCGCGCTCCAGTTGGCCATTTAAGCGCCCAGTCCCAAAGTTTGCTTATAGATAGCTTAGTATTTTTACCTCCGCTTGTAAAGGGGATGCCCCTTGACAAATTTTTTGGGGATGGTATGGTATTGTATATATATATTAACATACCCTATCGTCTGTGCACAACTGCCCTAAGTGGCAACTATTAGAATAAGCTAAGCTTGACTGATTGCAGCTAACTTATATAGTCCCGACTTCAATGGGCAGTTGTGCATAATATATATCGCTCTTTAAATAAAATAAAAAAACAAACCCCTAAATAAAACCCCCTCATTTTTTTGAGCCAATCTTTTTCATCAGGTTGTTTCAAAAAAGAGGGGGTTTTAAAATTGTTTCTTGATTATTCTTTTATTGGTTCAGTTTGATAATCACCGCATAGTTGCTGCAGGTTTCGCTCAAGCAGCCATTGCCGGGCAGTTCTACTTTGCCGGCGGTAAAACTCTTGGAAAAAATTTTCGGCAGATAATACGAATCGGATACGCCCATTGCCAGATTGGTCACCCCAAATCCTTGGCCTAGAAGCCAAGCAAGCGGCGCGCGCTCATCATGCAGAATATAAATAGTTGCGTCATAGTTCAGATTAAAAGTTATGCGCGTGCTGGAAGTGGGCTGTTTTTTATCGTCATTGGCCGTTTTAATCATTGCCAACCCGTCCAGCTCCAGGGGCACACTGGTGAGCACATAGTCTCTGTCAATATAATATTTTTCATTCACTCTTATTGTGCCGAGTTGATAATTGTTTGGCTGAAGATTGGTAATCAATCCGGGGGGCGGAGGTGAGGGTGGAGTTGGCGGTAAATTACCCAAACATTCATTATG
>Ga0075938_146_pt1 | contig 7208 bp, 9 predicted proteins | sample RifGroA2_FD_67947 | JGI IMG/M metagenome (GOLD analysis project Ga0075938, IMG submission 67947) | Parcubacteria (Kuenenbacteria) bacterium GW2011_GWA2_42_15
TTACAAATTTAACGAAGTTCTGGAATTTCTTTGGTCCAAACTCCGCGCTTGCGATGAAATTATTACCAGAACCGCGCCGTGGAAAATAAAAGATTTGGCGGAATTGAAAAACATACTTGAGCCGGTAGCGCAGGATATTTTGAATGTGGCTGATTTGCTCCGGTCTTTTATGCCGGCAACGGCGGAAAAAATTATTGCCCAATTCACCGCGCCGCAAATTAAAAAAGGGGAACCGCTATTTCCAAGACTTTCATAATATGCCCAAAGAAAGATTCAAAATTACCCCCGCGTCTTATCTGATTTTAATCAATAACAAAAATGAAATTCTTTTGAGTCTGCGACAAAACACCGGCTATCGCGACGGGCAATATGTCGTGCCATCCGGTCATGTGGAAGAAGGGGAATCGTTTGCCGCCTGTATGATTCGGGAAGCCAAAGAAGAAGCGAATATAGACATAAAAAGTGATGATTTAAAACTGGCTCATGTTCTGCATCGCGAAGAAGGCGACAATGAAGAAGCTGACAATTTAAAGCGCCAGCGCATGGATATCTTTTTTAGCGCGGATAAGTGGACGGGTGAAATTAAAAATAACGAACCAAATAAATGCGCGCATTTAAAATGGTTTTTATTGGATAGTCCGCCAACCAATATTTTCCCCTATGTTAAATTTGCCATTGAACAATCACAATCGGGAATTGTGTTCAGTGAATACGGTTTTGAAAATTAAAACATTAAAAATTATTTTAAAATTTAAAATTTATAATTTAAAATTATACTCCCATGCTCATCATTGACATAATAATCCTAGTCATATTGTTTGGCTTCATCGTCTGGGGCTGGCAGACTGGTCTCATTAAAGCCGTCGCCGTCCTCATTGGCGTAGTTTTAGGCATTATTGTCGCTGGCCGCTATTACGCCATTGTCGCCGATTTTGTTTTGCCGTATCTAAAATATAATCAGAATTTTGCCAAAATCGTCGGCTATCTGGCTGTTTTTGCGGCGGTTAATCTGGTGATAATGCTGATCGTTTCCGTTATCACCGGTTTATTGAAATTGATTCCCTTAATGACCACCGTCAATCGTCTGGCCGGCGCGTTGGTCGCTTTTGTCGGCGGTGTGCTCGCGATTGGGTTCATCCTCTTAATCTTAAGTTCCGTTCCATTTTCAGATTTTTTATCCCGTTATACTGAAAATTCAATTTTAATCCCAATCGTCATGGACATTTTTAATTTTATTTCACCTTTGGTACCCAAAGCCATTGATGAGCTGACGGCCACGCTCAAAAATCGACTTCAATTATTATGACACCAAATTTAATTGACAGCCACGCACATCTGAATTTCAACATTTATAAAGACGACGGACATGAAGTGATCCGTCGCGCTTTGGATCAGAGAATTTGGATGATCAATGTCGGCTCTCAATACGATACTTCAAAAAGGGCTGTTGAGATCGCCACGAACCATGACATAGGCATTTATGCCGCCATCGGGCTTCACCCGATTCATTTGTCTCAAACGGAAGTTGATGAGGAAGAAATAAAATTTAAAAGCCGCGAAGAAAAATTTGACGAGGTAAAATATCAGCAACTGATTGACGATGACAAACAGCACAAAATCGTGGCCGTCGGCGAAATTGGTCTGGATTATTTTCATATTCCTGATGGGTTGACGAGAGATGAAATAAAAAATTGCCAGGCGCCTGATTTTATCAAACAACTGCATTTTGCCGCCAAAAACAATCTGCCAGTTATTCTCCACTGCCGAGATTCTGGAAAAGGCAAATTTGATTCATATTATGATTTGTTAAATATAATAAAATCCCAAGTTACGGATTACGGATTACGGATTACGGGTGTTAAACATTGTTTTGACGCCAATCTAGAAATTGCCCAAGAATTTTTTAAATTAAATTTTTTAATTAGTTTTACCGGCATCATCACTTTTGGTAAAAACGCCGAAGATCTGCGTCAAGTCGTGCATGAGCTTCCCTTGGAGAAAATTTTAGTGGAAACGGATTGCCCGTATCTCGCGCCAGAACCTTATCGGGGAAAACGCAATGAGCCCGGTTATGTTGAATTTGTCGCTAAAAAAATCGCCGAGGTAAAAAATTTACCACTTGAAGAAGTAGCAAAAATTACCACCGAAAATGCCAAAGGATTATTTGAAATAAAATAATTTGATGAATGATTTATTCAAAAACCAATACAAAACCAATTCCACCCGCTTGGCAGGATGGGATTACACCGCTGGTTGGTATTTCGTGACCATTTGCGCCAAAGATAAAAAGATGTTTTTTGGTAAAATTGGGAATGGGAAGATGAGATTAAATCAGATTGGCGAAGTAGTTAAAGAAGAGTTATTAAAAACACCTATAATTAGGCGCAATGTTGTTTTGGATAAATGGGTGATTATGCCCAATCATACCCATATGATTATTGTCATAACCAACAATAATGGCGGTGGCGTAGAGACGCATTGCAATGCGTCTCTACCACAAACAAATAAATTTGGTCCTCAAAGAAATAATTTGGCATCAATTATCAGAGGTTTTAAAGGGGTAACCACCAAAAGAATTCATCTCGCTAGACAAGCTGATTTTGCCTGGCAACCCGGTTTTTACGACCATATTCTCCGCGATGAGAAAGATTACCAAAACACTTGGGATTACATTGATTACAATCCGGACAAGTGGGAGTGGGATAAAGAGAATCCTGAAAATTTAAAAAAGAAATAAAGAATTATGTTGATCTACATTATTCCGTTAATTTTCAGTTTTATCAGCGCTTTGTTTTTGACTCGGCAAATCCGCGGTCTGGCTTTGCGCTATAATATCGTGGACGCGCCAATAAATGAACGCAAAATTCAAATCGGCCAGGTGCCGCTTCTGGGCGGGCTGGCCGTTTACGCGTCGTTTGTTCTGACGCTTTTTATTGTCTGGCCGCTGGGCTGGCTATCTGACGGAAAAATTACCTCGTCCCAAATTGTGGGAGTTATTCTTGGAGGACTTATACTTTGTGTCATGGGTTTTTTGGATGATAAATATAATATCAGAACCAAATCTTTTATCGGGCCCCTTTTAGCCGCAATTCTGGCCGTAGCGCTGGGCATAACTGTTACATACATTACCAATCCATTTACGGCTGGCACAGGGCTTTACGGCCGTTCATTATTATATTTTTCAGGCACCATCGGCCCCATATTCAGTTTTTTTTGGCTGTTGGGCATGATGTATACCACCAAGTTTTTAGACGGTTTAGACGGTTTAGTGTCCGGCATTGGCGCCATTGGCGCTATAATTCTATTTATTGTCAGTTTATTCTGGGATGTGCCCCAAAGCGGCACTTCAATTTTATGCTTAATTTTAGCAGGCAGTTGTCTTGGTTTTTTAAGATATAATTGGCATCCAGCCAAAATTTTTCTGGGCGAGTCTGGCTCTGTTTTTATCGGCTTTATGCTCGGCGTGCTGTCAATAATTTCCGGCGCTAAAATCGCCACGGCGCTTTTAATTATGGGTATTCCAATTCTTGATGTTGCCTGGGTTATTCTGCGTCGTATTTTTAAAGAACATAAAAGTCCTTTCGCCGCTGATGCCAAACACTTGCATTTTCGTCTTTTACAAGTCGGTTTTTCTCATCGCGGCGCAGTTCTTTTCTTATATTTTTTAAGTTTAATTTTTGGTGTATCCTCATTATTTTTGCAAAGTAAGAATAAAATCGTCGCGCTTTTGATTTTAATTATTATAATGTTAATTTTAGCTGTCGCTTTGGTTGTGGCATATAAAATAAAACAGAAAAATTATGAATAGTAAAAATATCAGTCTCGTCAGTGGATTGATTTTTGTCGCGCTAATTGCCCTAGCCTTCCTTTACGCGGCAAACTTGAAGGGAGAAAATATAAATTATGTATTTATCAATCATTACAAAATAAAAGTTGAACTGGCCGACACTCCGCAAAAACGCGGCCAGGGTTTGTCCGGTCGTCAGTCGCTTTGTGAAAATTGCGGTATGCTGTTTGTTTTTCAAGAACCAACAATTCCCAATTTCTGGATGCGCGATATGAATTTCCCTTTGGATATAATTTGGATAAAAGACAGTGCGGTCATCGGATTTGAAGAAAATCTTTTGCCATTAAAAGACGGAACATCACCTGTTTACTACCATCCAAATGAATCAATTACCGCTGCCCTTGAACTCAACGCCAGCTGGATTAAAAATCATCAGATTAAAGTAGGGGATATAGTAAAATTTTAAAATTTGGTATAATAATTGTGAGCTATTAAAATCCGAACAATATGAATGTCAAAGAAGCAATTAACCTAAGAAAAAGTATAAGGAAATATCAAGACAAACAAATTCCCGAAGAAATAATTGTTGAGCTTCTTGATGCCGCGAGAAAAGCGCCATCGGCCAAAAACACGCAGTCTCATAGATATTTTATTGTCAATGATCAGGGGACCAAAGATAAACTGATAAAACATAATGTATTTAGGCGACCATTTGTTTATGAGGCGCCTTTAATTATTATTTGTTGCGCGGATCCAACTCAATATCCCAAGGGTGTAGATATTGATGAATGTCCTAGCAATTATGCTTACATAGATTTATCCATTGCTGCTTCTTTTTTGGTTTTACGCGCCACTGAATTGGGGCTTGGAACTGTTTTTGTTGCCTGGATGTATCGTGATAAAATAAAAAAGATTTTTAATATACCTAAAAATTATATTATCCCCTTTGTAATACCAGTTGGTTATCCTGCCGAAGATCCTAGCCCAAGACCTCGAAAAGATTTAAATGAGATAATTTGTGCTGGTTCAGATTTGCAATCTGAACTGTAAATTTGGCACTCCCCAAACTCCTGATCCGAGTTATAAACTTGAACCAACGAAAAATTATCCCAAATACCAGCGAATCTTTTTTCAAAGGTTGAATATGAATTTTTGAGACAATTAGCATAAAATTTATGTCCAAAAAAAGAATCATCCTTAAACTCTCCGGCGAATTTTTCAAGTCAGCTGACAATTGCGTTGATATTGACAAAACTTTTGAATTAGCCAAAGAAATTGTTAAAATAAGAAAACAATACCAACTCGGCCTTGTTTTTGGCGGCGGCAATATTTTTCGCGGCCGGCAAATGACTGGCAAAAACATCAAAAATCCCGCTGATTGGCATTATGTCGGTATGGCCAGCACTTTTGTCAATGCCCTGGCTCTGCAAGCGGTTTTTGGTCAGCTGAATATCCCGGTCAGAATCGTTTCCGCCTTTGATGCCTTAGCAAAAAATAATAATTATTTTTCCCAAGGTGAAATTGTTATCTTTGCTTTTGGCACCGGCAAACCGTTTGTGACAACAGATACGACAGCGGTTGTGCGCGCGATTGAGACCAAGGCTGCGCTAGTTTTTAAAGCTACCAAAGCTGACGGCGTTTATGATGACGACCCTGAAAAAAATTTGCGAGCCAAAAAATTTGATCATATTAGTTACGCGGACTATTTAAAAATAAAAAACACCGCGATTTTTGATAAAACCGCCGTGGTCCTGGCTGCCAAGAAAAAAATTCCCATTTATATTTTTAAATGGGGGAGAGGAATTTTGGCAAAAGCAGTCAAACTGAAAGCTGGTGGAACTTTAATTCAATAATCAAGAAACAAGATATAATCTCTCCGCCAACTTGAACTCGGATAATTTTCTGTTCATTGAAGGCGGATCCCTCGGAGAGGGATAAATAAATTACAAATCCCAAATTTTAAACTGCAATTAAAAATTAATTTAAGAGTTATATGAAACGACTTGCCATTAACGGCTTCGGCCGCATTGGCCGCGCCGCCTTAAAAATCGCCCTTAAACAAAAAAATCTTGAGGTCGTGGCTATTAATGACCTGACCGACACGCCGCTGAAACTCCCTTGGAAAAAACTCAAAGTTGATGTGGTTTTAGAATGTACCGGCCGGTTTGTCAAAAATAATGACGCGGCCAGGCATCTAAAAGCCGGCGCCAAATCAGTCATCGTTTCCGCTCCGGCCAAAGGCGAAGGCGATGTGCCGACATTTCTCATGGGCGTGAATGAAAAAAATATTAAACAGTTTAAAGTTATTTCCAATGCTTCCTGCACCACCAATTCCATCGCACCCATTACCTCAATTATTGATAAAAATTTTGGCGTTGAAAAAGCCGCACTGACCACCATACACGCTTACACGGCTGACCAAAATTTGGTTGATGGGCCGCACAAAGATCTGCGTCGTGCCAGAGCCGCCCAAAATATTATCCCGACCTCTACCGGCGCCGCCATTGCCATGACCGAAGTTTTACCGCAGCTCAAAGGCAAATTTGACGGCATCGCGGTGCGCGTGCCAGTCACTTGCGGCTCGCTTTCTGATTTGACATATTTAGTTAAAAAACCCACGACCGCGGTTGAAGTTAATAAAATTTTAAAGCAAGCCAGCCAGACTAAAAATTTGAAAAATATTATTGCATATTCAGAGGACCCGCTGGTTTCATCAGACATAATCGGCTCGCCTTATTCCGCGATTTAATTTTTAATTTCCAATTTTTAATTTTTTCCGCCAAGTTTCTTTGTGAGTAATTCAAGTCCGTGGAAGGCGCCTGCCCGCAACGCTTCGCGTAGCGATGGCGGGCGGGGATCACCCGCAGGGTGAAAATAATTTTTAATGTCTTAATTATTTAAAAAGCGAATAAATTTTTTGTGTTTTAAGGAGAATATAAACTGCCAAGCGAATGAATTTTAGTGGTTGATATGATTAAGAATTTAAAAATTGAATCATTGTTTAAAAATTAGAAAATTAAAAATTATAAAATTTTCCCCTATGCCCAAACTCGTCATTGACATAGAATCCGCCGGAAAAAATCTTGAGGATTTTGACCAGATTTCGCAGGATTATTTCCGCCAGTGGGCCAAAACCGCCTCGGCTAAGGCAGACGACCTTGATTTTGAACTGCAAAAAATTGAAGAAGGTTTCAGTCTTTCACCTTTGACTGCCGAAGTTGTTTGTATCGGCATGCTGAATCCCGAGACTGATAAAGGCATGGTTTATTACCAAAGCGGAAAAGAGCGCAAGGAATTTGAAGAAAGCAACATCAAATTTTCTTCAATGCCCGAAGCGGAAATACTCAAAAATTTTTGGGAGCAGGTGAAATTTTACGACGAATTTATCACCTTCAACGGCCGCGGGTTTGACATTCCGTTT
>Ga0075938_168_pt1 | contig 5528 bp, 10 predicted proteins | sample RifGroA2_FD_67947 | JGI IMG/M metagenome (GOLD analysis project Ga0075938, IMG submission 67947) | Parcubacteria (Kuenenbacteria) bacterium GW2011_GWA2_42_15
AATTTCAAGATGAAATTATATGAAAAAGATTAAAGCTAAAAAACAAGACAAAACAGAGGAAATTTTGGAAATCGTTAATTCCATTAAGGATAACGCGGTCACGCGCGAGGAATTTAATGGATTAGCCGGGGAAGTTGGGAAGATAAAAGCTGAAATGGTGACTAAAGATTATTTGGACGGCAAGCTGGCTGATTTGCGGGGAGATTTAGTGGTATTGACCAGAAAAGAAGACAGCAAGGTCAAGGAATTGGTAAAAATTTTGGAGAGTAAAAAAGTGTTAAACAAGAATGAGGCGAAAAAGATATTAGCGATGGAGACATTTCCGGTATTGGCGCTGTAAATTTTAAAGCTAACTTTATGGACAAATTTGAAATAAAAGAGAATATTCGCGAGTCATTGAAGAAAAATCCTTATTTAGACAAGATTAAAAAGGTGTCTCTTTTTGGCTCATATCTGCATGGCGCGGCGAAAGACGACAGTGATGTGGATTTATTGGTGGAATTTTCTGATGGGGTCAGTTTTTTTGATTTGTTGGATATCGAGCATTCAATTGGGAAAGATCTTGGCAAAAAAGTTGATTTGGTAACGCCTGACGCGTTGAGTAAATATTTCAGGACGGATATTTTGCAACAAGCTGAAAAAATATATGAAAGACGATAAGGTTTATCTAAGTCACATTCTCGGGGCAATAGAGCAGATAGAAATTTATTTAAGCGGGACGGATTATGATTCTTTGAAGGCTGATAATATGTTGTTGGACGCGGTGGCGAGAGAGTTGGAAATAATCGGCGAAGCGGCGAATAATATCAGTGAAGAATTTCGAAAAGCGCACAAAAATGTCCCTTGGCACAAGGCAATTGGTTTAAGGAATAAAATAATTCATGAATATTTTGGGTTGGATTTAAAAATTCTTTGGGAAACCTGGTGCTGGCCGGAGTGGTGGCGCCGCAGGTGGTAGGGGCAGCAAGTTTGACTGGTAATGAAAGGGGAAGTATTTTTGATCTCTTAGAGGCGGTTAGAACACCTTCGGGATTACCAAAGGAAGAATTACCGACAGCAGTCGTGGCCACTGTTGTTCAAGGACTTCTTGGTATTGTGGCGGTGGTGTTTTTTGTGATAGTAATAATTGCCGGTATTAAGTGGATGCTGGCCGGTGGCAATGAAGAGACCGTGACTAAGGCCAAACAGAATATTTTAAATGGGGCTTTGGGGTTGGTGGTGATTATTTTTTCATACGCCATTACGGCGATAATATTTAATATTATTCTAAACAGGGACTAAGTCGTCATTGCGAGGAGCGAAGCGACGAAGCAATCTAGTGCTCAAAGAAAGAAAGACGGGATTGCTTCGCTCGTCAATAGTAATTGTCTCGCTTGCAATGACAAAATTATATTCTGTCATTGCGAGCCTGCCTGCCGGCGAGGCAGGGAAGCCTATCCCGCGCCTGCGGGACGAGGCGACGAAGCAATCTCGTGTCCGGAGATAACAAGATATAACAAGATATAAAATGAGCGATCGCGCCTATTATATTTATCTAACGAGCAATAAGAGAAATACCGTGATTTATACCGGGGTGACAAATGATTTATATGCCAGAATGTATCAACACAAGAATAAGGCAGTGAAAGGCTTTACCCAAAAATACAATGCGGATAAATTGGTTTATTATGAGGAGTTTGACAGCATTGAAGATGCCATCAGGAGAGAAAAACAAATAAAGAGCGGCTCCAGAAATAATAAAATTAAATTGATAGAATTGATGAATAAAGAATGGAATGATTTGGCTGGCGACTGGTATGATGATTTGCAATGATATTTATTGTCATTGCGAGGAAGCTCATTACTGTGAGCTGATGAAGCCCTCCAATATGGTGGGCAGGCAATCACGCGTCGGTAAGATGTAAAGACGGGATTGCTTCGCTCGCCAATAGTAATTGGCTCGCTCGCAATGACAGTTTAATATTTTTTACACAAAAAGAAAAGAAGCGGGTTCAGTCGCTTCTTTTTTCTTTTTTCGTTTTTATCACCTCCTTTTGATGTTTCCGGCTGGTTTATCTTTTCCCCAACCGGCGATTGATTTCTTCCAGCGCCGCCTGCGCTGTATAGCTTTCCGGGGTGGCGTGGATTATTTCCATCGCCTTCCGGCTTAGGTTTAGGGGGACAAGGTGTTTGTGATCCTCCTTGTCCCAGAACCACCCTTTCGTTATCGGGTCATAGGTGAACCCGGGAAATGAGGCGGTAGAGGCGGTGGCACCATTGCCGGCCGGGGTGCCAGGGGGTGCTGATGTGGTTGGTCACTACCACCACCAGCTGTTCAATTTTTTGGGTGGCAGTTAGAACACTGCCCGCCCCTGTTAAAGCATGGATGTCCTCAGTCGAGGTACCATGTTTGGTCTCTACTCCGCCGGGGATCGTACGAAGTCCGGAGGAGCAACTTATTAGGGTGACCAGCCCTAACAAAAATAAATTTTTCATCTTTTTCCTCGCCCGTATTACGCCACGGAGCCGGGCATTTTTGTCATTGCGAGAATAATATCATCGGGATTGCTTCGCTTCGCTCGCAATGACAACTGTGGTTATGGCCGGGAATGAAGACCGGCCGTTAATTTCCATTCATAACCTGAAGAATTGTGTCGCAATAGTCCTTCAGGTTTGTTCGGCCATCCGAGATGGCCGCCGGATTTTTATATGAATAGTATGGTTCTCCGGAAAACCATACGCTGGCCACATCGCGCCAGTTGCCATATTGGCCAAAAAGGGTTTCGGCCATAAATCTGGCTACCCGTTCTTGATTGAACGGGATTGGCTCAATCACACTGGCCGGTGGGGCGCCAATATAAACTGGTACTTTCCATAGGCACCAGTTTTTTTATTTTCTGCGTAATAATTTCCCCCTGACTCCGGTACTTTGTAGACAAGAGCCCACAAGAACAGGGAGATCTCATCGCCGCTGGCCGGGAATGTGGCAGGCGGATAATAGGTAGGCATCCGCACGCCAACTTCCATTTGGCGAGAGTTATATTCGGCCAGCTGGATGCTGTCCTCACTTGCCCTGGTCGCCAAATTTATTGTCCGGATCTGGGCTATTTTTAGATTCCGGGCACGCTCTTCCTCCAGCTTTGCCAACCAATGTTGCTTGGCCATGTCCTGGCGAGCGACAAGCGGCCTTAAAGGTCTAAGACCAGAGGAAAGGGGCTTTAGCGGCCGAAGTCCCTGCGCGGCGGTCTCTTGAGCGATAATTCCCAGCCCAAGCGCCACCACCATTAGAAAAAATTTTCTCAAGAGATCACCTCCTTCTATAGTATTTGTTGTTTTTTTGTTTCTGTTATTACGAGGGGAAACAATCGCATAAAATTTTATTAGCTCCTCGCAATGACAGAAAATACCCCTCTGCCCCCGCATTTGCGGGACACCTCCCCTTGGCAGGGGAGGAAATTTATTTGGAATAGGGCGCAATCATGCTATTTTAAAGGTTAAATTATAATAACACAGAAGAATATTTTTGTCAAATATTTACACTCCGTTTTGAATATGTTATAATTAGTCAGTATGAAAAATAAAGTGTATCAAAAATCAATCACTCTTGGAGATCTGGGAAAATTTACTGAAAAGGTGATTTTACCTGGTGTAGAGAGGATCGTGGATAAACGGATTCAGCCGCTTGAAAAACAGATGGATGGTTTTGAAAAGCGGATGGACGGTTTTGAGAAGCGAATGGGTGGGCTTGAAGTCAGGATGGACGGTTTTGAGAAGCGAATGGGTGGTTTTGAAAATGAATTAAAACTGGTGCGGATGGAAGTTAGACAATCTAAGAATGAGATACTGAATAGTGAAGATAAAATAGTGGGTGAATTAAAAAAGGCGCGACAAGAACAGGCGGCCATGTATTTGAATTATCAAAAGATTGAGGCACGGGTTTATAAGTTGGAAACCATAGTTAAGATTTTGGCGGAGAAACTGAAGATCAAGATTGAGGATATACTGCCGGCGGAGTAAGCATTTGAACATTACTTTAAAGAGCCTTGCCAAAATCAAGGCTTTTAATTTTTATGATTATTTTTCTTTACGGGCCGGATACTTTCCGGTCCAAGGAAAAACTGAAAATGTTTAAAGAAAAATTTGTCCGCGAGGTGGACAAGTCCGGGTTGAATTTGATAGATTTGGACGCGGAAAAAATGACCATTACTGATTTGAATAAGGCAGTGGCAACCCAGTCTTTTTTGGCAAAAAAGAGGATGGCGGTATTGCGCAATATTTTTAAGCAAAGAAAAGCTTTGCAGACCGAGGTTTTAGAATTATTGAAAGCGAGCAAATACAGAGAAGGCAAAGATGACAACATTTTGATTTTTTGGGACGAAGAACCGGACAAGCGGTCGGCTTTGTTTAAATATTTAGCTGGGAGCAAATTTAAAGAAGGATTTGAGATTTTAAAGAATAGCGAGTTGTCCGGTTGGATTGTGAAAACGACGATGGCGCGGGGCGGCAGAATCAGCAAAGCGAACGCGGATTTTTTGGCGAGCAAATCCGGCGGTGATTTATGGGCATTGTCGGGAGAAATAGACAAACTTTTGGCCGTGAATTTTGGCCAAGAAATAAGCAAGGAAAGTTTGGAGCAAAGCACGCTCGTTAAAATTGAAGACAATATTTTTAATCTGACCGACGCGATTGGTAACAGAAATACGCGGTTGGCTTTGAAATTATTACATGACAATTTGGAGGCTGGGGCCAATGGCATTTATCTCTTGACAATGATCGTGCGGCAATTTCGGATTTTGGTTCAAGTCAAAGCGGCGCTAGCAGAAGGGCCCGCCAATACGGCGGGCGGGCAGGACAATTATCGGGGAATAGCGACGGGTTTGGGATTGCATCCGTTTGTGGTGCAAAAAGCTATGGCGCAGGCGATGAAATATTCCATGGAGCAGTTAAGAACTATTTACAAAAAACTTTTGGAAATTGATTTAAAGCTGAAAAGCGGAGGAGACGGGGAAACGCTATTAGAGATGTTCGCGGTGGAGGTGGGAGGGGAGCAGTGATGATTTATGATTTTGGATTGATGATTAAATTTATATTTCAAAAATCGCCCCGATGGTCATCGGGACGGTTTTTTTAAATTACTTTTTGGCGAGCAGGCCATTAAGTTTTTTCATTATTCTGGATTTTTTTCTGGCGGCGTTGTTCTTTTGATAGATATGTTTTTCGCAGGCTTTATCAATGGCTTTTATCAATTGTTGAGACAGGCTTTTAGCTTTTTCCGTTTCAGCGGAGGCAACGGCTTTTTTAAACTGGCGCGCAAGATAGTCCAGACTGTCCTTGATTTTTTTATTAACAGCGGCCTTTTTTTGCGATTGCCGCAGCCGTTTGGCAGATTGTTTAAGTTGGGGCATATTTTATAAATTAAAAATTATCACCCTGCGGGTGATCCGCCTATCACTTGCATTAATTATTTAAGGTTTATCTGGGCGGAAAAATAAAAATGAAAAATTAAGGCTAAATATAGAGTATCACAGGGTGCGGGAGTTGGCAAGGGG
>Ga0075938_163_pt1 | contig 5516 bp, 3 predicted proteins | sample RifGroA2_FD_67947 | JGI IMG/M metagenome (GOLD analysis project Ga0075938, IMG submission 67947) | Parcubacteria (Kuenenbacteria) bacterium GW2011_GWA2_42_15
AAAATTGCGCAAGCACCAAATCACCGGCCTGGTCGTAGCCGTTATCGCGGCCGTGATTTTGGCAATGATGGTGGAAAAGTAGCTGATAGGTTTCATGTTTAATTAAATTTTGAATTTTTAAGCAAGACGCAAAATTTTATGTCCGGCTTGATTTTTGGAGAGGATTGGTATAAGGTAAAAGCAAATAAACAAACCAAAACTAAATAACTGGGGGAAAGAGAAAATGGCATTAAAATAAGGAGGAGCGGCCATGACTTTCAATGAAAGAGTTCGGAGTGTCATAACGCAAAAAAATTCTCTATTGTGCGTGGGGTTGGATGTGGAAGTTAACAAGCTTCCAAAGTCTGCCATCGTGCACAACAGACAATTTGAATTCGCAAAACGGATAATTGAGGAGACCTCTCCATATGCCACGGCCTACAAGGTGAATACTGCTTTTTACGAGGCGGAAGGGCATCAGGGTTGGGAAACCCTTGAAAGCATTTTTGATGTATTACAGGCGCTTCCAGGTGTGATCTCGATTGCAGACTGCAAACGCGGGGACATCGGCAACACTGCCAGGATGTACGCTAAGGCATTTTTTGATAAGCTGGGAGCGGATGCAATTACAGCGAATCCCTTGATGGGAAGCGATTCGGTTGAACCATTTTTGCAAAACCCGAAAAAGGGCGTATTTTTCCTCTGCCTGACATCAAACCCGGGATCGGCTGATTTGTTGCAATTATCATTGGGTCAACCTAACTTGTCAGTCTATTTTAGGTTGGCGGATATGGTTGAATCATGGAATGGGGGCGAAAATTGCGGACTCGTGGTTGGTGCCACCAAGCCTGAAATAATGGGACACATCCGCAGAATTCATCCGGATTTGCCATTTCTCATCCCTGGCACCGGTGCCCAGGGCGGAGATTTGGAAAAGTCGGTATTGAACGGCACAGACCAGTTTGGTACCAATGCCCTGTTTAATTCCAGCCGGGCTATACTGTACGCTTCCGACGGCGAGGATTATGCAGAAGCGGCGGCCAGAGTAGCCCGCGAAACCCGTGACGCACTCAATGCGGCACGGGAGAAAAAGGTAAAATCATGAATAAGCAGAAGGTTTTGAGGGTTATAGAAGAAAATCAAATTTTTCTCTTAAAACCCAGTGATTTTGATGGTCGACACATGACAAGTGCCGAAATGCAGGCAATATTTAAATACTTCAATGCATTTTGGCAATATCCGGACAAACCACGAGCGGAGCAACCACACGCTCTGCTAAAATCTGAATTACATAGCGACGGCTTTATTGCATGCAAAGAAGTGTTGGATTACCCGGCATTATGCGCCATATTCGCCAATGAAATGCTAAAAGTGATCAAGATGAACATAAATCCTGCATCTCTAGCCCGTATTGGCGTAGTAACGAGTCCGGCTTATTCAGCGATTAGTCTGGGTACAGGGGTTGCTCAATTATTGAGTGAGCAATACAACCCGGGGATTAAATATGTTATAGCGGAAAAGGACCAAAACGGGAACCCGACAGTGATTCGCGGTGGTCTTAATCCAGAACTAAAAACTTTGGTCATCAATGAACTCATGACAACAAGGGACGGCAGCACATTTGAGACTAAAAATGCGGTTCTAACTTGCAATGGCGATAATCCCGCGCCGACGGTCATTGAGCCGGCTTTTATCCTTGTCCATCGCTCAACCGATCACTCCTTGGCTGATGGCTCGGCTGTCAAATTTGTTTTTCATTTGAACATTGAAAATTATCAACCAGACGCGTGTCCCTATTGCTCTGCTGGCTCTAAAGCACTAAAACCCAAAGAGGGAAAAAACTGGGAGATGTATTTCAAAAATTGAAAATTTTCAAAACTAACGACCTAACCAGCGAAGAAAAGGAGATCTTCGCTGGTTTATTTTTTAAAAATATTTTAGCAATGAAGCAATGGGGCAATGAAACAATCAACGGATAGGATTTTGAAAAATAATCATTTTCCGCCTATACTGAAGCTATGGACAAGTTATTAAATTTTTTAAGTAAGCACAATAAAAAAATCCTTGCCGGGATGGTTGGGGCTTATGCGATTGCCTATTTCGGCGACCATTTTGAACCGATTTTAATTTTATTTCTTCCACTCTATTATCTCTGGCAGTCGCCGATTTTGCTTTTGATTTTACAAACAATGTTTTTGGGGCTCGCGGCTTGGCCCATATATTTAATAAGCGCCGAGGTGTTAAACGGACGCTGGGAATTTATAAGCAACCAGAATAAAACACCCTCTAACCGCGGAACCGATACGCCCGCCTGCCGGCGAACGGGGAATTTAACGGAACCGATGCGGAGAAAATTAACGGTTGAAGTCGAGATTGCTTCGTCAAATCGCATTGGCGATTTTTCTCGCAATGACAGAAAAAAATTGGTAGCTTTGGGCATCGCTTTTCTCTGGCTAATCAATCCGCTCGTACATAATGTCAACCTGTTTGAATTTCACGCCATTGCTTTTCTGCCGTTTTTGTTTTTCTGGTTATTTTATTTTTATTTAAAGCTAAAAGAGCAACCTGCCACTAAAAAGGTGTTTTCGTGTTTTTGTGTTTTCGTGTTTTTGTGTTTAATGGTGCGTGAAGATGTGGCGTTTATTATTTTGGCTTTCTTAATCATCGCCTGGATTGACGCATTTAGCAATAAGAATAAAAACCTTTTACGAATTACAAGTTACGGATTACTGATTACAATCACCTACTGCCTTGCCTCATTTAAAATAATCAGCCAACTCTCCCCGGCCGGCTTTTCGCCGTTCAGTTATTATTACGACTGGCTTGGCCAAGACTGGGGCGAAATATTCAAACATATTTTAACTATCGCTAATTTGGAAATGGCGCTCGGGCTGTTGGCGCCATTCTTATTTTTACCACTAATCAGACCGCAGTATCTCTGGCTGGCGGTAATCCCATTGGGACAGATAATCTTGTCGGCGGCCGGTGGCGGAGCATTGGCCTGGCAGATTCATTATGGCGCCTTGTTCCTGCCAGCTTTAGTACTCGCCTTTATTTTTGGCTTTAAGAAAACTCAAATTTGGGTAGCAAAAAAAATTCAAAGCCAATATCTCTTATTGGCAGTAATTATTATTTTTAATTTGGCGCTTTGGCCGAGCTTTGGACCATTTTCTGGCAAAGCTGCTCCAATATCCAATAAGCAAGTTGTCAACGGCCTGATAAAAAAAATTGAGCCGGCAGCGAGTATGCTGGCCAGTTACGAATTTTTGCCGAACTTGTCAGGCCGGCAAGAAATTTATGCCCTGAATTATTTTTTCCTGGGCAAGCAGCAGTTTGGAGCGGCTGATTATGTGTTATCAAAAAAACCGGAATATATTTTGATAAATTTTGATGATTTAATTGGTTTTGATTTACACTTGGCTAACTTGAACTGGAGCGCCAAATATTATCCGGCCGGCGCGGCGCGCTTACGGGAACTCCTTAAAGATTACGGAATTGTGGCGCTGGAGAACAATGTCGCGTTGTTTAAAAAAAATTACCCAAGCGACAGAAGCCTCTACTCAATTAACAACCAGCAACCAGCAATTAGTAACCAAAATGAGTTTAATTTTGATAATAAAATTAAATTAACCAATTACGGATTACAGATTATCCCCCTGCGGGGGATCTCCCGTAGGGAGACGGATCATAAACTATTTTTATCTTTAACCCTTGAGCCACTGCAGCCGATGGGCAAAGACTATCAGATAATTTTAAATGATGGGACAAATAAAAAAATCCTGCCCTTGGCTTACGGACTGTATCCGACAAGCCAGTGGCAGGTGGGCGGAAAAATTACGATAAGCTATCAGCTGGACTGGCCAGTAATGGAAAATAAATCTATCGGCTTAGAACTGGGCAAGCTTTACGGTGGACTGGAAATTGGAAAATTGCGTTCAACGGTAACGGTGATAGATGGCGCGGAGAAGTTGGGAGAAGCGGTAAAATTAAAATTGGAATAATTTGTCTACCAAAACAGTCTTTTTACTGTCATTGCCCAACCCCCCGATCGTAGCCGAGGGCAGGCTTGACTGGGCAATCTAGACACGCCTTCTTTCCTGTCATTGCCCAGCTCCCGCCTGCCAGCGCCTTGAGCGCAGCGATTGGCGGGCAGGTGGCTGGGCAATCCAGAAAAAAAAGAGATCTGCCAATTGGCGGAAGAATTAGATCCTCGGATCTCGCCGCAGTAGCGGCTCGTCCGAGCCCGCCTGCCAGCGCCTTGAGCGCAGCGATTGGCGGGCAGGGATGACAGAAAAGGTAACAACCCGTCTAATAAGCTATGAAATAATTAAGACTTATCCAAAAAATGGGAAATTATTTTAAAAACCGGCCTAGCGGTCCGGGTTTTTAAAAATATAGACCGTGGCATTTTCAAAACCGCCAAATTGTTTTTCGGCGACGAGTGGCCAACGCTCTTTTAAAAACCAATCCAAAACCAGATCAACATTATGAATATTGGCTGTGGTCGCAGGATAAACCGCGATTACCCGATTATGTGCCGAAAAGGCTGGCCCGAGATCAGACATGGCGCGAACAATCGGACTCCAGTTGTATTTGATGGCGCGCAACAACAAATCGTCTTCCAGCCCCTTGGCCAAAACTGGCGAAGTTGACAGTTTGCCTGTGTAATAATGGCGGAAAAGCAATTCGTAGACCGAGGCCGGGAATAAAAGAATGTCACCTGACTTTTCCTCTTCAACCACATAGCGAGCAACCTTTTCCCATTGATACTGGCCTTGGGTTTTAATAATAAAAGCGCTATTGGGCAATAACAAAATAAAGACCGCGGCAATAAGCGCTTTTTTAAAAACTGGCTTTATCTTTAGATCAGAAAAACCAATACCTAATAGTAAAAATAGACCGGCGCTGCCGATAATGTAATATTTGGTAACCCAAACCTGCAGAATAAAACCCAAAGCCAGGGGAATAATAAAGATTAAAAAAGCGAAAACTGCCGGCGGTAACAATTTAAAATTTAATTTAATTTCTTTGTCCGCCAACGACCAACGAATATTTTTGATAAAAACAACAGCTAGAATCAAACCAAAAATAATCAGACCGAAAAACTCCAAAAATTGTGTCTCTAGACCCAAGAAAAAGAAAGCGCGAGGAATCTCAAATAGGAAGAAACCGGCAGCTGTAGTATGAAAATACCAGGCGGCGCCGTTCAGCCGGGCGAGATTGTGAACAGTAAACCTCCAAAGCCAGGGCAGAAAAAATAAAATAACAATAATATTGGCAAGCAACCAGCTTATCCAGCTCGGTTGTTTTTTATTCAAATAAAAATGATGATAAAACCAATAAGCGCTGGTAATGAGAATAACAAACAACGCCGTCAGATGAGTATAAAGCGCGAGAACGGCGGCGACTATATAGAAAAAACATAGCCGTTTTTTGCCGGTGGCGAGCCATTGCCAGAAAAAATAAAAAGACAACAGGCTGAAAAACAACAACATCGGATACATCCGCGCGTCCATAGAAGTAAAAAGATAGTAGGA
>Ga0075938_158_pt1 | contig 5503 bp, 4 predicted proteins | sample RifGroA2_FD_67947 | JGI IMG/M metagenome (GOLD analysis project Ga0075938, IMG submission 67947) | Parcubacteria (Kuenenbacteria) bacterium GW2011_GWA2_42_15
TCATTAAAAAGCGGGACATCATTGCCATTTTCAAAAAGCACTTCAGTTTCGCCAGCAGCTAAAACAGGACTGGCAAAACTAAAAATTCCCAGAGCAAAAATTGATATTAAAATTGTAATAAATATTTTTTTCATGTTTTATTAACCCCTCTGTCCCGATAGCGCTTGCGCTTATCGGGACACCTCCCCTTGAGTTAAAAGTTGCCAGTGGCAAGTTTTAACGGGAGGACGAATTCGTCCCCTCCTTTTCAAGGAGGGGTCTCCCCGATGAACATCGGGGAGGGGGTGGTTAATTCTGTTGGTTCTGAAACCGCTGATTCCTGATCAACAATAATTTCTGGTTCAATTTCTTCAACAACCGGTGCTGTAATTTCTTCTGGTTCTTCCGCCGGCTCTAAAATTTGTTCAGGCAGATTATTATTTTCTTCCGCCGGCGCCATAATTTCTTCCGCAGCCGGAGCAATTACTTCTGTGTTTTCTTCTTCTGTATTATTTTGAATTATTTCTGGCAACTCGTTTAATATAGAATTATTATTCAAAATAGTCGGATTATAATCTAAAGCTGTCGGGTCATTGGCGGAAAGATTAGCGTGCCCTGGCGTGCCGCAATTATAATTTTGAGCGTCGCTGTCCCAATAACTTAACATTGTGGCTAAATCAGTCGCGTTCATTACGCCGTCAGTGCGATCGCAAGTATGCCAACTTGTGTTTAAAGTTCCATCACCCGGTGTTAAAGTTCTTTCCATTGACCATTTTTTATAATTTGGACTGTTTTCATTTATGCCAGCCGGCCAGTTGTCACTTGTCGGTGTTGGTGTTGAATCAATAATGTCGCCAGTATTATTTTTTAAAATTACGGCTCCATTTGTATCATAATAATTATTTAAACTAATTGTAGTAGTAGCTTGATTAACATCAACATTTATTAATGAATTGTTTTTATTGTAATTAGTGATGATAAAATATTCATTAGCTTGTAGCGTGCCGGATAAAATCAAACTACCTTGGCTTTCCGCCGAATGTTCTAATTGCCAATTAGTTAAATCAATATCATTGCTGGTCATATTTCTTAATTCAATCCATTCATCATTCTCTTTTAAAACATTAGTATCATAAACGCTCCCCATCCACATTATTTCATTTATCACCACATCGCCCGGGCCGGGAACAAAAGGCGCCGCTGGTGTCGCGCTCCACTCGCCGCTTGAAATTGAAAAAGATAAAATTTCTTCATCATTAAAACCGCTATTTTCATCGTCTGTGCCTGTTTGCCAGGATTTTAATTTCAAATCAAAACCGCAGGTTTTGTTTTGCAAGCCTAAATCAGCATCAGCCGGCAAAGAAGCAATAAAATCAAAATTATCAGTGGCTGAAGCAATCAAAGTTGAAGTGGCAACATAAAAATCAGTCAAAGCGCTGTTGTAAATTTCCGCGCTGTTTTTATTGACTTGTAAATTTAAAGCCGCGCACAAATCATTGTCGCCAGGAAAATTTTCAGCTGATATTTTAGATTGAAAATCCAAACTGCCATTGTTTTGCGCAACAGCGGTTGTGGTGGCAATTTGACTGGGCGTGGTCGTTGGTGAAAAATTATTAGCTGAAGAAAAAACCGCGTCCAAAGTGCCGGCTTGATAAGTGTTGTCGGAAGATTCTTCGGTATCGGAAAAACCACCAACAAAACCGCCAGGACCATGACCGCCACCGCCATCGCTGGTTGAATTGATAATATAAGGCTCATCTGGAATGTCAGCAATTTTTACATCCTGCGCCAAAGAGGTCTGCTGGCCATCGGTTTCCAAAACCAAACTGTAGGTGTCATTTGGATCGGCGCCAGCTTTGGGAGTGACGATAATTTGGTAGTGGCCGTTTAGTAAAACCACGCGATCGCGGACATGGCCGTTTTCGTCAACCTCGTCTTCTAGATATAAAGCGCCGGGAATATCGCCAATGGTATCTTTATTAAAGGTGTGACCTTGATCGTCAATGACAGTGATGTTAACTGGAGAAAATACAAGCAGAAAAACATAGTCGCGCCAAGTGCCCGGTTCGGTGGAGAGATGGCTATTAATTATTTCCACATCGTCATCTTGAAAAATTTCGGAGGGGCTTATTGGGCTGACTACACCTAAAGGGTCATGGGAATATTCAAGGTCAATGCCTTGGTTTACATAAGCGGCCCAAACCAATTCTGAACAATACCATGATGGTGAATTGGTGTCAGAATTTTTTTGATGCCAGCTCCAGTCATAAGGCTTTTTTTCGTCATACTGTTTTATTGCAAAGTGTATAGCATTATTTTTAATTAACTTCATTGCCTCTTCGCTTAAACCGTTTCTATTTTTTATACGCAGGATATAGGCGTCTTTTCTGCTAGGATAATCCCATTTGGTAATATTATTTTCATTTACTAAGCCAGGATGACCTGTTAGTGGGAAAGGAACACCTTGGGCTTCAACAACCAAACCGTTGCCAATGTATAAACCAGTATGTCCTACACCAGAAGTATATGGATCGTATAAAATGTCACCTGGCAAAATATCTTGACGCCAAGCAGGCGTGTTTTCGTTAGGCACCAAAAGGGCATCTTTTGTCATTGTTTCGCCGCAAATGCCATTTATGTCTTCAATTATTTTTGTATTGTAATTGTCTTTACTAAATTCCAAATCAGAATACCAAACACGATCCGCGCCTAAATCGCAGGCATAAGTATTTTCTAATAAATAATTGCCATTATTATCAGTAGTTGTTTCCCATTCAACGGTATAGCACCAATTATCTTTTGGATATGAAGGCGCTGTGCAACTGTTTTCACAAACATCATTTTCATCGCACCAAATATACCAATCAAGCGGGTCTCGCACTAATAATTTCACGGTCACATTGGCCAAAGGGTTTTGCGTTTGTAAGTCAGTCACTTGGCCCGTGATATTAATGCCGGTTGGGTCAGGTCCAATCATCATTGCTTTGCCATAAGGAACCTGAAAATTCAAAAAATTACTAATAACAAAAATCAGTATGAAAACCGCAATAAATTTTTGCTTTATTTTTTTAATCATAACTCATGATTAATAATTCACAATTCATCCTTTAGTATTTCCAGTCAGGGCTGTTACCATTGGTGATTTTGGTCAACCGGCCGGTTTTGTCAGCCACGACAATAGCGCCATCAACTTCAAAAATAATGTATTTTTTATCCGGACCCCATGAGGTCTCGCTGGCGCCAGAACCGGCCGCATAATCTTGATTATAATAACCAGAATGTTTAAAAATTCTGAATTCTTGCCCGTCTTTAATAATATAGATGTCGCCATTAAATACTCGTATATCTTTTCCCCGTGACCATTGGTTAGTATCTAACGGTGTTCTGTCTGGATTTTTAACTACTCTAATATTTTTTCCATCGGTATCAACTTCATAGATTTCTTTTTTTTCTGTTGCCATGTCGTACATCAAAAAATATATTTTGCTCCCGTCAAGCGACCAGTATGGAAAAGTAGTTCTCGTTTTATCTTTATCATTATGATACAACATCGTTTCTCCTGTGCCATTGGCATTGATTTTCCAAATGTCAGATATGCCTTCGGCGTTGCGGCGCGTGAACACCACCTCCCCTTTTAATTTACTTAAAAATTCTTTGTCTGTTTTTGGCCGGCTGGCCCAACTGGAGATGAATAAAGCGGCGACGGCCAAAATAACTATGCCGACGATGATAGAGAGCGCAATTAAAATTTTTTTGAGCATAAGATTTTATTGAATCATGAATCATGAATTATGAATCATGGTTTTAGTTTTTTTATTTAAACCGTTAATAAGTTTATTAACAATAATTGATTGTTCAGCCATTGGCTGAAATTCATCTTGATTAATATAGTGAATATCTCTAGCAATTAAAATTTGATTTTGTAATTCCGTTACCGACCCTAGCGCCATTGAATAAAAATATGATTTTTCTTTGTACGATTGGCGGCTGAATCCTTCAGCGAGATTGGAAGTAATAGACACGGAGCATCTTCTTAATTGAATAGTTAAACCGAAAATTTCTTCTTTGGGAAATTTTTTCGTTGTTTCATAAATCATTAAAACCAATTTATGCCCTTCTTTCCAGGCGTTTAAATCCGTAAAACTTTTTATTTTCTTTTGATTGTTATCCATAGTTCATGCTTCATGATTCATAATTCATAATTCATAATTCATGATTCTTCTCCCTTAATCTTACCACCTCTGCTTTGATTTTTCTAACTTCATCAAAAATAATAGCTGCGGCCGGAATGACGATAATCAGCATAAAGCCAAATGGTTTTTTGGCAAAGTCCACGGCGTAGCCGACATAAGGCGCTGTAAAAATCACTTTGCCCGCAATTTCACTTCCCAAGACCTCTTGCATATCTGGCGAATTATTAGCGTCGCCTTTGGTAATATAAATTTTTTGTCCGTTATTGTCTTTGATTTCAAAAATTCTATGCGTGGTCGGCGTCTGCGTTTTAGAAATTTTGCCAAAAGTAATGATGTCGCCGATTTTGTATTCCATTGCTGACTTAATCGCCACAATACTGCCGGTGTGAATTTCTGGCTCCATAGAACCAGACAGCACAGTCAAAATTTTAAAATTTCCAGCCTGCCCGCCGAAGAGGCGGGTAATCGGCAAAACCGAAACAACAAGCAAAATAGCGATCATTGCCAAGCAGACGATAAAAATATTAACCTCGCCTAAGCCCCGCAAAATATCCCGATCATTAATTTTTTCCACCGTCTCAAGGCACTTTTTTAATTGTTCTTTCAGACGGCGACCGGTCCAAAATTTCAGAACTTCCTCGTCAATCTCCCAACTGTTTTTGGCAAAATAATAAACATCGTAAACATCGCGCATGGCGATATTTTTTCGTCCGATCAGCGCCGCCAATTTATTGGCAAAAAGAGTTTCTTTTTTAGCGCCAAACATGGCAATGCCCAGATATTCTTTTGGTTCATATTTATTATTATTTTCACGGGTAGAAATTTCTATTTTAATATTATGCTCTTCATCGCCATAAGACAAAAGAAAGAATATCGTCCATCTTTTTATCTGTTGCTCTTTGATCGTGCCGAATTTTTTTAATATGTTTTCTATTTTATCAAAAACCGCTTGTTTGTCGGCCAACTTGGGCTGGATTAAATCAAAATCCAAATCAACTGAAAATCTGGGGAGATGATAGAAAAAATAAGCGCAAGTGCCGCCTTTAAATCCCAAGGTTGAGGAAATTTCAATGTCGCTGTAAATTTCTTTTAAAATTTGCGTCATTAATAATTGATGTTTTGCTTTATTGAGCATATTGCTGGTATTTTTTTAATCTGATTTCCAGTTGCTTATTTTTGTAAATTTTTGCCAATGGCGCGCATTTTTCCCAGTCAATGTTTCTTAAATTGTCAAAATGATAATTTTTAAATAAATAAATCATATCCAGTAAGGCGCGTTCTTTGCTTGCCTGGCTATAGCCGTTTTTACTGATAATGCCCTGGTTATTAGC
>Ga0075938_149_pt1 | contig 5449 bp, 6 predicted proteins | sample RifGroA2_FD_67947 | JGI IMG/M metagenome (GOLD analysis project Ga0075938, IMG submission 67947) | Parcubacteria (Kuenenbacteria) bacterium GW2011_GWA2_42_15
CCACCAAGATAGACGATTTTGGTTTGTTTTCAAAAGCGTGGTTTCGGCCGCGCTTATCTGGCTCATTCTTAAAACCCTGATTTTGCTCTATATATTTTCCCATCAGTTTATCTGGGCCCTGCCCGAGCTTTACCGCTTTGTGCGCGACACGCGGGTAGGCGAGATCACGGCTTTTTCCGGCAACTTTTACCGCGTCTTTATCCAATCTCAAATTTACGCTCTGTTAGGATTTTGTATACTGCTGCCAATTTCTAATAAAATTAAAAATCCAAAATTAAAAATCCAAAATTTATTTAATTCTTATCACTTACTGCTTATTATTTGCTTGACCACCGTGATAATTAGTTTTTCCCGTAGTTTTTGGGTGGGCTTGGCGGCAGGCTTATTTTTCTATTTCTTTATTACTTTATTTTTTAAAACGAAATTCTTGGATATAATCAAAATATTTACTAAAATTATTTTATTGGGCGGATTATCTGCGGGGTTTATTTTTATCAACATTGTCTTTTTCTCGTCACATGCTTTTTGGGTTGGTTTAGTTCTTCTTTTATATCTTTATCTTTTCATTTCTTTATTTCTAAAATTTAAAATGTTTAATATTATAAAATTATTTATTAAACCTCTTGCAATAATTGGTTTTTCCGTAGGTATTATTTTTGCCGTAATTAATTTACCGCCCAAAATCAGCCGCGCCAATTTGGGCCAATTGTTCTTGTCGCGTACCACCATGGTTGAGGCCGCTGGTTCTTCGCGTTTAAACATGCTCAAGCCGCTCCTGGACGCTATTCTGCGCCAGCCATTGATCGGTTCCGGCTTTGGCGCCACCGTAACTTACAAAAGCGCTGATCCGCGCGTTACTTCCGCTACCGCCGGCGGAAGCGGGGAATTTACCACTTACGCTTTTGAATGGGCGTATCTGGATTTGTTGCTTAAAATTGGTTTGTTTGGCGTCTTTATTTATCTGCTTTTAATATTTAAGTTATTGCAAGCATTGTGGCAACGGGTAAAATTACAAACCCCAAATTTAGAATTAAAAATTGGCTCCAAATTCAAAATTCCAAATTCAAAATTCCAAATTCAAAGTTTATCCGTCGGTCTTTTTGCCGCGCTGACGGCCCTGCTCGCCGTCAATGTCTTTACGCCTTATCTCAATCACCCCCTGGGCATCGGTTTTATTCTTATCGTTTCCGTTTGGCTGGATCGGGATAAAGCGCAAAACTGAATTATGAATTTAGAATTACCATGAAAACAGACATTTCATAATTCAAAGTAGTTAGCAACAATAGGCTAATTGTCCCACCACCCCGGCTCGCAAGCTCGCCACCCCTCCTCAAAGAGTAGGGGAAACTCACGGCGCTATGTTTGAATATTGGAATTTGTAATTTGTTTTGAATTTGTCACTTGAGCTTTGGAATTTTATTAGGAATTAGGAATTATCACCCTGCGGGTGATCCCTGCCTGCCGGCAGGCAGGCGCCTGCCGCTGGCAAGAATAATTCACCGCGCGATTAGGCGGAGAAATTAGTAATTGTTCATGCAGGTTGTGCGAATTGCCCCTACGAATGCTTTGGTTTACTCGTTTTGCTTAACTCGCTTACTGTTTAATTATGTCCATCTCCGTCTGTATTGTCACTTACAATTCCATGAAATATCTGCCATATTTTTTGGACAGTGTTTTACATCAAACCTACTGGCAAGCAACCGGGGAAGCGCCGGATATTTTTGTGGTTGATAATAGTTCAAGCGACAAAACCGTCAGCTATATCCGCGATAATTTTCCGACCGTCCATCTTTTGCGCAATGTCAACAACATTGGTCTGTCCCGCGCCTGGAATCAGGCGATCAAAATAACTCGCGGCGAATATATTCTGATTATGAACCCCGATTTGATTTTGGACGAAAAATTTTTATCCACTCTTGTTCAGGATATGGACAATAATTCCCAGCTGGCTTTGGCTGGCGGCAAACTCTACCAGATGGATTTTGAAAGAGAAGATGATTTTTTGGTTCGACCGGTCAAAACGAGCATCCTTGACTCCTGCGGTTTTCTGGCTTTTAAAAATCGTCGTTTCACGGATAGGGGAGCCGGGGAGTTGGATGTCGGACGGTTTAATAAGAAAGAAGAAATTTTTGGGCTGACTGGCGCTTGTTTTCTCGTGCGCCGGAGCGCCCTGGAGCAGGTCAAGTTCGGCAAGGAATATTTTGATGAAATTTTTTTTATGTACCAGGAAGACATTGATCTCTGCTGGCGCTTGCGGCTCGCCGGCTGGCAGGCTATCTATGACCCCAAGGCCATTGGTTGGCACCATCGCCGCGCTCATTCCGGGCAAAAGAATAGTCTGGCCACCGTTCTTTACCGCCGCAGCAAGGAAAATTTAGTGAATTATCATTCTTACAAAAACCATCTGATGCTGCTTTATAAAAACGAGCTAAAAGCCAATCTGTGGCGCGATTTCCCTCGCATCTTTTGGTATGAGTTGAAAAAAATAGCCTATGTGCTAATATTTGAAACTGGCAACTTTTTCCGCGCGTGGGGCGAAATTTTTAAAAACAGGCGTATTTTAAAGAAAAAGAGGGGATTGAATATGCGGTTGAAGAGAGTTAGGGCGGAGGAGATCAGGAAGTGGTTTAGGTAAGCAAGATAAGCAAGTTAAGTAATAAGCTAATCCAATATGGCTGTTAAAAAATTTAATGAAATATTAGCTTGGAGCAAGGCGCATCAATTAGTTTTAGTTATCTACAAGGCCATTAAATATTTACCAGATTTGGAAAAATATAACTTAGTTAGTCAGATGACGCGGGCCGCTGTATCAATCCCTTCCAATATTGCTGAAGGATATACGCGTTCCGGGTCGTTAGATAGCTTAAAATTTTATAATATAGCCCGCGGATCTTTGGAGGAATTAAAATATCAAACTTTGCTCTGTCGAGATCTTGGTTATTTTGATAAAACTCAGTATTCATATTTGTTAAATTTAGAAGAAGAGGTTGGCAGAATTCTAGCTGGTTGGATTAATTCTCAAATTAAAAACAAAAATCACCGATAAACTACTTATCTTGCTTACTGCCTACCTCGCTTATCTTGCTTTATTATGAAATTATCTATCGTTGTTCTCAATTACAAAACCAAGAATTTACTCAAGTACTTCCTCAAAGGAGTGTTTGAATTTAAATTTCCCTGGCAGTGGGAAATCGTGGTTGTTGACAATAATTCCGGCGATGGCACTGGCAAAATGATTCGGCAGGAGTTTCCGGTTGTCAAGTTTGTCCAAAGTCCAAAAAATCTCGGTATGGGCGGCGGCAACAATTTTGGTATTGTCAATTCTTCCGGCGAATATATGCTGATCGCCAATCCTGATATTACGGTTAGCCAAACGGCTATTGAAAAAATGATTGATTTTATGGAACATCGCGAAGATGTCGGCATTGTCGGTCCGCGCATTAAAAACCCGGATGGCACGCGCCAGGAAACCTGCTATCGTTGGCCCGGCTGGTTTACTTTTCTTTACCGCCGCACTTTCCTTGGCCAAACCGACAGTGGTAAAAAACATCTGCATCATTTTCTCTACCGTGATATTGATCTCGGTGGTCCGCTATCCGTGGACTGGGTGCTTGGCGGTTGTTTTTTGGTGCGCCGTTTTGCCTTTAACGCAGTTGGTCTTTTTGACCCTCGGTTTTTTCTCTTTTTGGAAGATACAGATCTCTGCCGTCGGATGTGGCAAAAAAATTTTTCTGTTTGGTATTATCCGCCCGCCGAGGTCATTCATCTGCCGCATCGCTTGTCAGCCGGCAGCCGCAGCCCAAAAGACTTATTTTCCAAATTGACCTGGATTCACCTCGCCTCCTGGCTCAAATATTTTTGGAAATGGCGGCAGGGAACGAATAATGAATTATAAATAATGAATAATGGTCGCTAGCGCTAGCATTGGCTCCAAGTTGCGCTTGGAGCCAAGTTGATTTAGCTCGCCAAACATCGCTCCGGCGTTCTCGTCCCGGCGCGAGCCAAGCAGTTGGCTCGCTTCCGCTCCTTTGAATCAAAAAACCATCCCGCGTCTGCGGGATGGTTTTTTAAGCGGAGCGGACGGGACTCGGACCCGTGACCTCTGCCGTGACAGGGCAGCGTTCTAACCAGCTGAACTACCGCTCCAAACATTGTTTATATTCTAACATAAAAAATTTATTTGGCAAGAGGAACGCTTCTGTGATATAATAAAAATATAGAGAATTAAATCATTTTTATGAAAAATAATCATCAATCGCTAGGTCGCCAAAATATTGATGAGCTGATAGCCTATTGGCTGGCCACTGCCGCGCATGATTATCAGGTGATGCTCAAATTATTTACTGCCAAAGAATATTCTCACTGTCTATTTTTGGGCCACATAGTGCTGGAAAAAATGCTAAAAGCCGCCGTGGTAAAAGAAACAGAAAAACAAGCGCCTTACAGCCACGGCCTCGTGTTTTTAGCGGGGTTGTTAAAACAGACCAAACTTGGTCAAAGCAAACTAAATTTATTAGATGATGTTAATCATTTTAACATGCGCGCTCGCTATCCTGATTTTAAGCTCAAATTTTATAAACTTTGTACCCGTGCTTATACGGAAAGATATTTAAAACAGATTAAAAAGCTATATAGCCAACTATGTCAAGAGGTCAAGCAAAAAAAATAGCCGCATCGTATGCCAAACATCTAAAGAAAAATGGTTTTCCCTTTACGCATATTTTTTTGTATGGTTCGCAGGCCAAAGGCACGGCTAAAAAATGGAGCGATATAGATATTTGCGTCGTTTCCGCAAGCTTTGATCGTCCAGAGTGGGATAAAGAAGAAAAAAAACTTTGGTATTTACGCCGAGCCATTGATGCGCGCATAGAGCCGCTGGGCATGTCTTTGGAGGAATTTCAAGCCGTTTCTCCGCTGTCTTACGAAATAAAAAAGAGCGGCATTAAAATCGCATGACAGCGTGATGACGGTTGATCGGCTTTGATAGCTTAATTCGCCTAATTTACTTATTGCTTATGAAAAAATTTTTTTCCGCTCTTGTTCTCTTTTTTCTCCTTTTTTCCTATGCCTTCATCTTCACCGCACCAGTTGTTTTGGCGAAATGTAATTGCACATGCACCCCACCCGTTGCTACTATCACTAATCCGCAAGATAGCGAGGCAACTTGTTCAATCGCCTGTAAGGCTGTGAACTCAACAGCTGTAGCGACCTGTATTCAAATTGTTGAAAACAATGCCGGTGCCGGTTCTGGCCAAGTTGTACTGACCGACCCGCTCAATTTAGGTGGAGACTTGAATAAGTTTTGGGGCCGGTTGATTGGCGCGCTTTTGGCCTTTGTCGGCGTGGCTTCGCTCATCACTTTTGTCTATGCCGGTTTTATGTTTCTGACTTCCACCGGTAATCAGGAACAGGTGAAAAAAGCCAAAGACACCATGATTTACGCGGTCAT
>Ga0075938_166_pt1 | contig 5376 bp, 4 predicted proteins | sample RifGroA2_FD_67947 | JGI IMG/M metagenome (GOLD analysis project Ga0075938, IMG submission 67947) | Parcubacteria (Kuenenbacteria) bacterium GW2011_GWA2_42_15
GTGATAAGGTCCATTGCCGAGAGGGAAACAGCCCAGACCATCGTCTAAGGTCCCCAAGTTATCACTAAGTGGGAAAGGATGTAAAGAAACCAAAACAACCAGGAGGTTGGCTTAGAAGCAGCCATCCTTTAAAGAAAGCGTAATAGCTCACTGGTCTAAATAAGTTTTTTTGCGCCGAAAATGTAACGGGGCTCAAGTGATACACCGAAGACATGGATTTATTTGATTGATTTCAAATAAGTGGTAGCGAAGCGTTGTGTAAGTCTGTGAAGGTGAACCGTCAGGTTTGCTGGAGATATCACAAGTGAGAATGCCGACATGAGTAACGATAAAACGAGTGAGAAACTCGTTCGCCGAAAATCTAAGGTTTCCTACGTAAAGTTAATCTGCGTAGGGTTAGTCGAGACCTAAGACGAGGCCGAAAGGCGTAGTCGATGGAAATTGGGTTAATATTCCCAAACCAAGTGGTGAGTGACGGAGCGTACTTTTTCGTAATGCCTTATTGGATTGGCATTGCGGCGAGGTTGCTTCCAGGAAATAGCCCCACATTAAGCTCGTACCAAAACCGACACAGGTAGATGGGTTGAAAATACCAAGGCGCTTGAGAGAACTACACTGAAGGAACTAGGCAAAATACATCCGTAAGTTCGCGAGAAGGATGGCCATCTTTGGGTAACCAAAGAATGGTGGCACAGAAATGGGGGTAGCGACTGTTTATCAAAAACACAGGGCTCTGCTAAATCATGAAGATGATGTATAGGGTCTGACGCCTGCCCGGTGCTGGAAGGTTAAGTGATGATGTGAGAGCATTTGATCGAAGCCCCAGTAAACGGCGGCCGTAACTATGACGGTCCTAAGGTTAGATGAACGCAGCCTTAGTAAAACCAAACCATATGCGGGAAACTCCTCTAAAGCTGATCAGTACTCATCAGCCTCTATTAGTTGGCAACAGTGATGTTGTTTCATATGACCGCAAGGTCTTTAATATCACAACTGATATGCTGGCAGTAAAAATCTGACAGATATGTGGACAATCCGCAGGAAAGGCTTTTTTAAGCGTCATGCTTTTAAAAGAATCCTCAGAGACTTTACGTTTGGGAGGTATATATGATTCTAGAATCGCAATGGATTGTGGGTTTTGTCGATGGTGAAGGTTGTTTTCATGTGAGTATAAATATTCACAAAGAAATGACAATCGGGTATCAAGTTTTACCTGAATTCACTGTTGTACAACACAAAAGAGATGTGCAGGTGTTATATGCTCTAAAAGAATATTTTGGTTGTGGAGTTGTAAGAACAAACCATGGCGACAGAATGTGTTATAGAGTTCGTAGCATTGATAATCTTTTAAAAAACATAATTCCATTTTTTGTCAAACATACATTAAAAACAAAAAAAAATGTTGATTTTGCAAAATTTCGACAAATTTTGTTGATGATGCAAGACAATAAACACTTGACGAGCGAGGGCATTGAAGAAATTCGTGCAATTGCGAATCAGATGAATCGAAAAAATACTTCAAGATAAAGTCCGACTGGTCTAGAAATAGACATAGAATATTCGAGCGAAATTCCTTGTCGGGTAAATTATTGCCCCAATATTTCTGCAAAGAAATAACGAAAAACCAACTCATATCGGGGAAACCTTACTGTAATTTGGTCATTACAGATGGCAATCCCGAGGGAAGTTTTTAAAATTTATATTTATATCTTTTAAATAACCCCGTAACGACTGATCCGAAAGGTGAGGCGCGATTTTTCAAATTGCGCAAAACGTTGGTGGCTTACTCTTTTAACCTTGGCTTTTCAAAGTTTAGGATTAAAAGAAGCAATTATCTATGGAGGCTAAATGCAATTAAATCAATGGTTTGTAACCGGATTAGTTGAAGGTGAAGGTTGTTTTTCAATATCTTTTACACTTCGCGAGAAGTTAAAATTTGGCATTGAAACAAGACCATCATTTTCAATATCTCTTAATCAGCGAGATTTATCTTTAATCAAAAATCTGCATTCTTTTTTCAAATGTGGCGCTGTTAGATTTTCTAAATCTGACAGAACTTATAAATTTGAAGTTAGAGCGCTTGATGATTTGATGAATAAAATAATTCCGCATTTTGAGAAATATCAACTACAAGGTGATAAACAAAAGAATTTCTTAAAATTTAAAGAAATTTGTCATAAAATGCGTGCAAATTTGCACTTTAACAAGGAGCATTTTATTCAATTGATCGAAATTGCATATTCTATGAATGAATCTGGAAAGAGGAAGCATAGTAAAAACGATCTCCTGAAAATAATTAGTAAGTCAATGGTATAGTCTACTTCAATTGGAAACAATTGGCAAAAGTGAAGTTCCGACCCGCACGAATGGCGTAACGACTTCCCCGCTGTCTCCAGTGTAGACTCAGTGAAATTGAATTTGCCGTTAAGATGCGGTATTCCTGCGGTTAGACGGAAAGACCCCGTGCACCTTTACTATAACTTTACACTGAAATTAAAAATGCGCTGTGTAGCATAAGTGGGAGACTTTGAAGCCTAGGCGTCAGCTTAGGTGGAGTCACCAGTGAAATACCACTCTGCTTATTTTTGATTTCTAACTACAGCGGCTATATCGTCGCTTAGAACACTGTATGGTGGGTAGTTTGACTGGGGCGGTCGCCTCCCAAAGAGTAACGGAGGCGCGCAATGGTAGGCTCAAACTGGACGGAAATCAGTTTTAGAGTGTAATGGCACAAGCTTGCCTGACTGCGAGACTGACAAGTCGAGCAGAGACGAAAGTCGGTCATAGTGATCCGGTGGTTCTGTATGGAAGGGCCATCGCTCAACGAATAAAAGGTACGCCGGGGATAACAGGCTGATCTTGCCCAAGAGTTCATATCGACGGCAAGGTTTGGCACCTCGATGTCGGCTCATCACATCCTGGGGCTGAAGAAGGTCCCAAGAGTACGAGAGGACCGAGTTGAACATACCAATGGTGTTCCAGTTGTTCCGCCAGGGGCATTGCTGGGTAGCTAAGTATGGACGGGATAACCGCTGAAAGCATCTAAGTGGGAAGCCTCCCTCAAAACAAATTTTCCCAATTAGGGTCGTGGAAGACTACCACGTTGATAGGCTGGGTGTGTAAGAGCGGTGACGCTTTAAGCTAACCAGTACTAATAACTCGATTGGTTTATTTTTAATATTATGTGTAGTATAAAAACTATATAATACGAAAAACAACAAATAAAGCAGGGACTATTTAAGTTCTCTAACTATCATGGCACTGTCGCAAATCCTACCTTTTGCTGCAAATTTCGTCGTTATTTTATTTTTTAGCTCCTCATGGATGTCTATATCCACTGCGTCGCCAAAAAATAAAATGCCTAGAAATTTTTTGCAAAAGCGGATTTGTGACAGTGCCATTATATATCATATTACTCAGCATATTTTTGGCTTTGAATCCTTTTAAATCCGCGCCGATGGTATTGAAGGTATAGCCTTCGTGAGACTAGGTCATCGCCAAGCCTTTAAGAGATATTTATTAAGATTTTTATATTAACACCAAATATAAATACCCAAATGTCACATTCTTTTCTTTCTAAAAAAATCAATCAATGTAATATTATGAAAAAAGCAATTTTTATTGCCACTTTATCTCTATTTCTAGTTTCTTGTGGCGCTAGAACGCAAAGTGGAGTTAGTTCTGGAATAATCTTTACTTCATGGAATGATACAATTTCTGGCGCAGTTGATAACACTGTCGAAGAAGAAAGGTCAGGAAAATCTTGTGCAAGCAATGTTCTTGGTATAGTTGCAACTGGAGATTCATCAATTGATAATGCAAAAAGACAAGCTGGAATTACTCAAGTTTCTTATGCAGATACAACATATTTCAATATTCTTGGTATATATCAAGAAGGTTGTACAGTTGTGAGGGGTAGGTAATAAAAAACCTGAAATCTAAGAATGATAAAAAAAGCAATTATTATTTCATTTCTAATTATTAATCTGACCTCTTGTATCGGTTATTATGATCTGAAAGGAATGGATCCTTCTCTAAATCAAACAGTTGGTCATAAGGTTGATAGTGATATTGCTATAAAAAAAGGAGAAGCCTGCATAACTAGCGTTCTTTTGTTATTTGCATTTGGTGACTCTTCTATAGAAAAAGCCAAAAGAGAAGGATATATCAAAAAAATCACTTCAGTTGAAACTAGTTACAAACATTTTCTCCTTTATATTCCAGTCTTTCAAAGGGGTTGTACTGTAGTGCGTGGTATATAATTAAGTTTACAGAAAGTATTGGCTTGGGTATGCCCGTTCCTCTTGCTACCTACTATATTCCCCCACATTGCTAAATAAACATCAGATTTTATTGTTCCCGTTCTCCCTTTATCGTCCCCGCTCCTCTTCTGTCGTCCCCGCAAAAGCGGGGATCCAATCTTTATGGTTCCCCGCTTTTTCATGGGGACAGCGTCTAGATCCCCGCTTTCGCGGGGACGACAGAAGAGGAGCGGGGACGACAGAAGAGGAGCGGGGACGACAGAAGAGGAGCGGGGACGATAATGGTAGAAGAAGTGAACAATTCGCAATTATTTAATAAAACTAGATTTAGGAAATATTTTAAAATCTTGCCAAACCCATCCCCAGTTCGCTATGCTCACTGACCTTCCCTCAAGTGGAGGAATTTGCAACAGTCCCATCTAGTGTTTGAACACAGTAGAAATATCAATGGTATGTTGACAATTCATTTCTTATAACATAGCCTTATGGCATTGCAGCAAAAGATAGGATTTGCAACAATGTCATTATAAAAATGATGAAAAACCAACAAAATAAAGATAATCTATTCTCACTTTTTCTCACCTTCTTACGCTTTGGATTTATGGCATGGGGAGGGCCGGTGGCACAGATTGCGATGATTAAAGAAGAATTGGTGGATCAAAAAAATTGGATTTCGCAAGATAGATTTAAGCGAACTTTGGCGGTATATCAAGCATTACCAGGACCAGAAGCACAAGAGCTTTGTGTCTATTTTGGAATGATTCAAAAGGGAAGAATCGGTGGATTCCTTGCTGGGCTTGGTTTCATGCTTCCAGGCTTTCTCTTGATGCTCACCCTTTCTTATTTCTATAAAATTTATGGTGCCACCGCTCTATTTCCTTTGTTTGTAGGAGTTGCGCCAGCAGTCTCAGCTTTGATAATACGCGCCGCTCATCGTATTAGCACACATATTTTATGCAGTAAATCCCTAATTTTTCTAGGAATTTTTTCGGCGATTTTAACATTTTTACAAATACATTTTTTATGGGTATTTGTAATTTGTATTGCCTTCCGTTCATTTTGGTCAAAAGATAGAAAAATTGCAGCAATTATTTTTTGCATCGCTATTATAATT
>Ga0075938_162_pt2 | contig 5242 bp, 2 predicted proteins | sample RifGroA2_FD_67947 | JGI IMG/M metagenome (GOLD analysis project Ga0075938, IMG submission 67947) | Parcubacteria (Kuenenbacteria) bacterium GW2011_GWA2_42_15
GGCACCAGCCGGTAGCCGGGAACTACCGCCGGCTGCTGAAATGTAAACAAAATATAGGAAAAAATCGACATTATCGCGAACATCGCCACCCACACATCTAGCAGCCGCTCCGAATATCCCCCCAAGGTCGCCCGCACCGAAGCCGCTCGATCTGACAAAAGAGACAGCTCCGCTCGCCGTTTTCCCACCGCCAGAAGCAAGCTGGCCGCAATCACACATAACAAAAACCACACTGACAAATGGATATCTGCCACCAACGCTCCGCTATACACCCGTAAAATAAATCCGGTAGCTATTACCAATAAATCAATTATCGCCACCCGTTTCAACTTTAACGAATACATTATCTGTAATAAAAAGTACGCCAACACCGCCAGGAAAAAGAAATACTGAAGTTTCAGCGCCAAAAACAACGATAAAAAAAATCCTAGCACCGTCAAAAATACCGCCATCGGCTCCGATAGTTTTTCCGATGCTATCGGCCTCTTTTTCTTGAACGGATGCATTCTATCAAGCGGCGCGTCAACTAAGTCGTTAAAAAAATATACCGTTGAAGATACTAGCGAAAACACCAATACTCCCCACGCCACCCGCCAGAAAGCCACCGGATCAAACAATTGTCCGCTAAAGACTATCGCCGCAAACAATGACAAATTTCTTACCCACCGTTGCGGCCGCGCAGTTTTGAGAATCGCCCAAAATGTTTCCACCACCAATAACTCCCTCCTATTGTTAGAACTACTCCTAGTATTGTATATAATTTTTGCTGGCTATTCAATCTTAAGGCCACTATCCCCAAAAGTCCTGTCACCGCCCAATAAAACAAAGCTATCCGCTTTTTTGACCACCCCGCTCTGTCCAACAAATAGTGATGGAAATGCCCTCGGTCTCCCCATACCGGCGATTTTCCCGATAAAATTCTTCTCCCGATTATTATCCCCGCATCTACTAGGGGCACTCCCAAAACTACTAGCAGCGTCCCCACTTTAGTCGTTGATAAAATTGCCAGCACCGCCAAAAAATAACCTCCCAATATCCCGCCGGCGTATCCCGGCATAATTTTCTGGGGATAAAAATTCCATGGCAAAAATCCCGCGTAAGCTCCGGCCAAAATTAAAGCCAGTCCCAAAACAGGCCATTGAGTCACATCAGCCGAAAACCTAAGCGATAAAGCCCCGATAGTCAACGCCGCCACAACCACTATCCCCGGCAGCTGTCCGTCCAGCCCCTTGGACCAATTGACAAAATTCATTACTCCGACGATAAACACCAGCGCGAATAAATCCGACAATACCCAAATGCTTTTTTGTTCCCCAAACAGCCAAAAATTAATTCTCGGCTGATCCAAATTAACAATCCCCCAAAACGGCAAATTTATGTAAGCGATCCCGATTCCAGCCGCTACTACCGCTCCGGCCGCCAAAAATAGTAGTCCTAAACGCAAATATGGATTTAAATCCAACCAGTCATCCGCCACCCCCACTGCCAATCCCACCATCCCCCCGATTAAAATTCCAATCAAATGCTGATCTATAGGCATTAATATCAACGCCCCCGCTAGTATACCTATAAAAATCGGAATCCCTCCACCCCGCGGCACCAATTTTTCGTGCGTATCCATATCTCTTCGCTTTTTCCCCCGAAGCGCCCCCAACTCCTTATATCCCCAAATCACCACCGGAGTCAGCAAAAAAGATATGACGGCCGGAAGAAAGAAAGCAATCATGTCCCCACTCTCCACCACACATTCCACACTGCCAAAAATCCCAATACTTCTATCAATACTGCCGTCCAAACAATTATTCTGGTAATCGTTTTTTGCCCTACCAACATCGTCATTCCCAAAATCAAAGCCAAGGCCCCCGCTCCTCCCAGCCCCCCCGCCATCCACCACAATATCTGCTTCCCGGCCAGTTGCCCCTCTCCCCACGGACGAGAATATAGCAGCGGAATTTCCGGTGGTATTCGTCCCTCTATCCACCACACCGACACTAATATCGCCAAAACCAAACCCGAAGTCGCCCATATTCCTTTTCTCACGACCTTATCCTGATTCACCATCGCCAATAAATCCATAAATTTCTCCTCTCTATCTCGACTCTCTATCTCTATCTTTAATCCTGTGGTACACCACTGCTTCTCCAAATTGCGGTCCTTTAATGTAGAAATCTCCCAGCTCCCTATCCAATTCCGGAAATATCCTGTCTTCGGTTAAATATTTTATTATTGCCGCCGGCCTAGTCTTATCAATCGCCTCAATAGTTTCCACATATCCATTAAAATCAGCTACGTGGTAAGCCGTGGTGTATCTTCCCGCCGGCAATCTTTCCGCCAGCGGATAAATAAACGGCTCATCTCCCCATACAAATATTCGATCGCCCTCATCGGTCGCAATCCGCAAATATCCCGCCAACTTATAATTATCAAGCACCCGATTCCCAAAATATGAAAAATAATCGTCTCTTGTTTTCTTCATCAAAGTGAAATCCAAAAAATTCTGGTAATAAGGCAAAATCGGATACGACCAAAAACCTATTGAAAAATATGTCATCATTCCAGCTGCTCCTAACCCCAAAAGTCCCACCCTGGTCGCAGTTTGTTTCCCATAAATAACCATTGACGTCAATATCGCCGCCGGCACCGCCACTTGAATTAAATAATGCGGATACGGACGCGAAGGTAATAGCGCCCCAAACAGTGAATACAAAAACCACAGTCCCGCAAATTGCGACTGTCGATCAACTCCCAATCTCTTGCCGGCCCACCATATTGCCGCCGTTGCCAGTATCAAACCCATTCCCCGCTGCGCCAAACCGGACCCCATCGCAAACCCGCCCGAAGAATGGTTTCCGGTCTTCCAGGATTGCAAATACCCGATGTTTTGCATCAGTGCCGACCGAACATATGGCTCAAACGCTCCCTGTTTCGTGTAATAAACAACAGAAATCAATATTGGCATTGCAAACCCCGCAGCCATCAACCATAATTCCCTACTCCATATCTTTTTCCACATCTCCCTGATTCCCCTGATTTCCCCGATTATTAAAAACACTACCGCCGCCAAGAAATCAAATCCAACCGGAACCTTAAATAAAAACCCAACCGCAAACATCAACCCTACCACAAAATATTTAATATTTGATATATATTTTTGATTTTTGATTTTTGATTTTTGATTTATTATCAGCATTCCCACTGTTACCGGCAAAATCATAAAAATCTCACCGTTAGCGATGTTCCCCTCAAAAAACAATGTTAGGGCCACAAAAATCACCGTCGTCAAAATCACCGTCGCCTTATTTTTCACTCCTGAAAAGATCAGTTCTGCCAACTTATAAACCACTACTGTGGTCGCCGCATGCCACCACAACAGCATAAACCTAAACCAAAACTGGGTTTGAGCCAGGGCCGCCACTAAATATAAAAGTGGTGGCTTATTATCATGGATATCACGGTAAAAAACCAAACCTTTCCGCAAAGCCATCCCCAAAGTTAAATAAATTCCCTCGTCACCATACCAATACGGCTCAAACAACGACGGCATCCGCAAGACTATCAATCCTAAAACGATTAATATCAAAACTTCGTATTTCTCAATCCAGCTCTTTCTTATCACTTCCTAATTCTATCAGGAAATCAGAATTCTGCTACAATCTCTCTTACGCTTATGAAACTCCTAGTCACCGGCGGCGCCGGTTTTATTGGCTCCAATTTCATTCTCTATTGGTTAACCGCGTCGCCATCTCCGGCATCGACACCGTCGTCCATTTCGCCGCCGAAAGCATCACGGAAAATACCTACATTCCTATAAATTCAACAATCGGTACCAGAGTTATCACTTTTAAAGAATTTTGGAAAGAACAAACGAGAAATAACAAAGTAACGAAAACCAATAAAGGCGAAGCAATCTTCTTAAGAGGAAAACAAACAAGAGCGTTAAGCTTTCTAAACGGAGGACAATGGATGCCTGTAAAGGCTATCACAAAACATTGGTATAAGGGAAAAATTGTAAAATTGACCCAAAAATGGGGTATCATTGAATCTACCCCCAATCACTCTATTTATTCTTCAAATCTTGAGTTAGTCAATTCTGAAAAGAATCCGGAACTCTTAGTAATTCGGGAAATTAACGAACATAACAGAAAATTGAATTCTGTTAAGAAAAGTCTTTTGAAGATAATCGCTGCATATGTAACAGAAGGGAATACCACGTTTAATAAAGCCAATGGCGGTTATATTGTTGAAATAGGCCAGAAAGATAAAGACTGGCTAGAAGATATCGGCAAAACAATTAAAAAAATGTTTGGCTGCAATTTCAACGTTGCCAAAAAAAGAAAGGGGGAATTTATCTGCTTTAGGATGCAAACTTCGAACAAGAAATTTTATGAATATATCATCAATTCTTGTGGAAAATATTGTGATAAAAAATTTTTTCCCGACTGGATTTTCGATCTGACTTCAGAAAACCGAGAATATTTTTGGGAAAAACTACTGGAAGGAGATGGAACAAAAGACGGCAGATACACTACCACATCAAATAAATTGGCTAATCAGATTAGCTTATTACTGACGCTGCAAAAGAAAAAATTTGCCGTCTTCGAAAGAAATAACCCCGGATATAAAAAAAGTTTTGAGTTCAGAACATTTTTTGACGGCTCACATTACGGGCTCAATAAAAAGGGGAAGCAGAAAATTGATTATGAGGGTTGGGTATACGATGTCGAGGTAGAAAGAACGCATAATTTCGTTTGTGGAATTGGTAATGTAGTTTGCCATAATACTCATGTTGACCGCTCAATTCTCGGCCCAGCCACATTTGTAAAAACTAATGTTTTGGGAACCCAAGTTCTTCTTGACGCCGCCGCCGAACACCAAGTCAAACGATTTCACCATGTCTCAACCGACGAAGTTTTCGGCACACTTTCGCTTGATACCAAAACAAAATTCACTGAAGATACTCCCTACCGCCCTAGTAGTCCCTATTCCGCCACCAAGGCCGCCGCCGACCATTTAGTCAGATCATACTGGCACACCTATGAATTACCCGTTACTATTAGTAATTGCAGTAATAATTTTGGACCCTACGAACATCCGGAAAAGTTTATCCCCCTGGCCGTCACCAACCTCTTGGAAAACAAAAAAGTCCCGATTTACGGCGATGGCAAATATGTCCGTGACTGGCTGTACGTCGCTGATCACTGCCGCGCCATTGACGTAATTTTAAACATGGGAAAATTGGGAG
>Ga0075938_151_pt1 | contig 5210 bp, 4 predicted proteins | sample RifGroA2_FD_67947 | JGI IMG/M metagenome (GOLD analysis project Ga0075938, IMG submission 67947) | Parcubacteria (Kuenenbacteria) bacterium GW2011_GWA2_42_15
CAATCTTGAATGAGTATGGAACGCCAGTTGCAGTTAGAAGAGACGGTTTCTTATTGAGCAATTATGTTGAATGGCAAATTGGCTATGATGTGGTTAAAAAGGAAACAGAAAAGCTCGCAGAATCATCGCTACCCGAAACTGAATTTATTGGAGCAAATGGAAAAGTCAAAGCGCTTTATGAATTATCAGAATATATTTGGTATTTTTATAAATGGAACATCATCACCAGAGAAGAATTGGAAAGTGTTATTGCTTATCTTAATTCGATACAAGACCATGATTTAATTGATAATAATTCTGAGTTGCAAATTGATCGCAGTCATCCAATTGAGAAAAATATAAATGGATTTGATTTTGAATATACTCAGGTTAAATACCCTCTTTTAATTTACAAATTTAATGGATACGAAATAATTACCGAAATAAAAATTACCGAAAAGCAATATGCAGTTGGCACACAACCAATGTTGTATTTATGTTTTCCAATCACAGAATTAAAATCAAAAATTAATTTAATCGGACGATGCGCCGAAATAAAAGAAATTGCCTATTTTGAAATTTCAAAAAGCAACATCAAAGTATTTTTGGAAATGCTAAAAATGTTTGGCATTCTATCTAAAAACCACAAACACGATATTTTGCAAATTATAAATACGATTTTGGCATAACTTAAGTCCCTTTAACCGAATAATCCACGAATTTGAGCCGCTTTTTTGGTTCAAATTTTAGGACATTGCTTTCAAATAGAAACAATTAAAGTGTTTTTTACGATGTCAATAACTAAATTAAATTAAAACCATATGCAACAAACGCAAGCGAATCTGCTCAAGGCCATTGCCGGGGAATCAATGGCGAGAAACAAATATACTTTTTACGCTGAAATCGCGGTGAAAGAGGGCATGATGTGGGTTGCCAAAGTTTTTGAGGAAACGGCTGATAATGAACGGGCTCACGCGCAAGAGGAGCTGGAAAAGCTGGCGGAAAAAACAGAGATGACTAATACTTATGATCTTCATCCTTTAGGCAAGACCTTGGAAAATTTAAGGCACGCAGCCGAGGGAGAAGAATATGAGTTTGGGACAATGTATCCTAATTTTGAAAAGATTGCCAGAGAGGAAGGCGAGGTGGAGGTAGCCAATTTATTTAAAGAGATCAGCGAAGTGGAGGAAAAACACGCGGAGAGATACACGATTTTGGCTGACAGGTTGGAGCAGGGGAAATTATTTGAAAGCGAAGAAGAGGTGGAATGGAAGTGTTTAAACTGCGGGTATATTCACAAAGGCAAGATAGCGCCTTTAAAATGTCCTTTGTGCACGAAACCGCAGGGGTGGTATATGGAATTGAAGGCGGTGAGATGATTTGCCAAGGCCAGTCAGGACTGATAAAGTGAAACAGGGAAATTATTAAGGCATGTTTCATTGCCCCATTGTTTCATTGCCATATTGGCAGGTAATGAAGTTTAGAGAGTGAAGCTAGCGGCCAGAAAAGCAGAGTTGTTTTATAAGGCTGGGCAGGGGAGGCGACAGCTTAAAAAGAAATTGGGATTGGAAAATTAAATATTCTTGGCGTCAGAGCGGAGAGGTGCCCCCGATGTGAAGTCGGGGTAAACTCCGCGGTCAAGACCGCTCCTCCAAAGGAAGGTATTTGACCAAAATAACAAAGAGCACAGATAATAAAAATTTGGCGTCAGAGCGGAGAGGTGCCGGAGCGGTCGAACGGGACGGTCTTGAAAACCGTTATCCCGCCTAGCGGGATCGTGAGTTCGAATCTCACCCTCTCCGATTTGGCGCTATTTTTATTGCGCCAGTTGCGTCATCTTGGACAAATTTGTTTGTTTTCCTCCGCTCAAAATGCTATAATAATGCAAGATAAGTTTCGTTAGTAATTTTTATGCAACAAAAAATTAGAAAAGCGGTGATCCCGGTGGCAGGCTTTGGCACAAGATTTTTGCCGGCAACCAAGGCGATGCCCAAAGAAATGCTGCCGGTGGTAGACAAACCGATTATTCAATTTATCGTGGAAGAAGCGGTTGCGGCCGGTATAGAAGATGTTATTTTAGTGACGGGCTGGCACAAACGAATTATTGAAGATCACTTTGATTATCCGTTTGAATTGGAACAAAGGCTAAAAAAGGCTGGCAAAACCAGAGAATTTCAAGAGATACAAAGGATAGCCTCAATGGCTAATTTCATTTATGTTAGACAAAAGGGGTTGTCGGGCAACGGCACTGCTATTTTAAACACACGATCGGTTGTCGGCGATGAGCCGTTTTTCGCGGCTTGGGGCGACGAACTTTTTGACGCCAAACCAAGCCGGATCAGCCAGCTTTTAAAACTGTGGCGCAAATACCAGCAGCCTATTATTTCAGCCATAGAGCCGCGCAGTAAGGCGGACGCCAATCATTATGGCATCATCTACGGCAAAGAAGTGGAAAAGGGCGTGTGGCAGGTTAAGGAATTAAGGGAGAAACCAGGTGAGGATAAGGTCAGGTCGCCTTTTTTAACTTCTGTTTCAGGTTATATTTTGACGCCGGATATTTTTCCAATTTTGGAGAAATTACAAGCCGGCATAGATGGGGAAGTTTGGCTCGTTGACGGCATAAGGGAATTGGCTCGCCGCCGGCCCGTTTATGCTTGTCAATTGGAAAAAACAACCCATTGCGATACGGGCGACAAGCTGGAATACCTAAAAACCATTATTAGGTTCGCGCTGAAGAGAAAAGAATACCGAGAAGATTTAAAGAAATACTTAATAGAAACGCTCAAAATAACATCAGAACTTTGATTCTAAATAAAATTAAATTCGCAAATTATGAAATCAAAATTAATCTTCGCGCTAATTATTTTGGTTTTATTGACCACCACTGGTTTTGGGTGCAAACAGGGCAATTTGGCCGCTTATAAGGAGCTGTCTGAACCGGTAACTCTAAAATATTGGCGGGTTTTTGACGGCGAAGACGATTTTGCGGAAATTATCGCGGCTTATCGGCAAAGACACCCGAATGTTAATATTGAATACAAAAAATTGCGTTATGAGGAGTATGAGCAGGCGCTGCTCACGGGATGGGCTGATGATCAAGGGCCGGATATTTTTACTATCCACAATACTTGGGTTGGCAAGTATAAGGATCGTATAGCGCCAATGCCGGAGAGTATAAAATTGCCTTATGTTGCCGAGCTGGATAACCGGACCAACAAGACTATTAGGGCTGATTATAAGCAGGTGCAGCTGATGACCTTAATGGAGATAAAAAATAAATTCGCGGACGCGGTGTACCAGGATGTGGTGCGCGATGACAAGGTCTTAGGCTTGCCATTGTCGGTTGACAGTCTGGCTTTATTTTATAATAGAACCCTATTAGATAACGGTCAGATCACCAAAGTGCCGGCAACTTGGGTGGAGTTGAAAGAGGCAGTAAAAAGACTAACCATCAAAGACGAGACTGGCAGCATAGTACAATCTGGCATAGCGCTTGGGATTGGGGATAATATCAATCGAGCGGCTGATATTTTAGCGCTTTTAATGATGCAAAACGGCACGCAGATGGCCGAGAGTGCTGGCGGACAGGCAACCTTTAACTCGGTCAGCCCGTATATTGCCGATAAAAGTTTCAAGCCAGGGGTTGATGCTTTGCGGTTTTATACTGATTTCGCGTCGCCAACCAAAGATGTCTACAGTTGGAACAGTTCCATGCCTGAAGCGGTGGAAGCTTTTATCGCCGGCAAGGTGGCGATGATTTTGGGCTATGCGTACCAGTTGCCGTTGATCAGAACGCAAGGAGCCAGATTGAACATCGGCGTGGCCGAGGTGCCGCACATCAACGCCAACGGCAGCGATGCTTTGGGCAGTAAGATCAATCTGGCAAGTTATTGGGTGGAAACAGTGGCCAAGAAAACAAAGTATCAAAATTATGGTTGGGATTTTTTGGCTTTTGCAACGAGTGAAGAGGCGGCACTCAAATATTTAACCAAAACAAAAAAACCAACGGCGTTGAGAGCTTTGGTTGACAAGCAGATAAACGACTATGCGTTAGCGCCGTTTGTTAATCAGATTTTGACGGCCAAATCGTGGTATCGCGGGAGAGATTCACAGGCCATGGAGAGTATTTTTAAGGAAATGATCAACAATGTGGTCGCCGGGAGAAGCGAGGCCGAGCCGGCGGCGGATTTTGCCGCCAGTAAGCTAAACCAGACTTTTTAAGTTGAATATTTATTGGTTTTGATTTATAATAAAATTAAACAAATATTGGGGATGTTATCAGCTTACAAAGGTCGAATAATATCCATTTTAAGATTGAAAAACACAAAAAACATGAAAATAAATAAGATTGTAAAAACAGCCTTGGTGTCTTGCGTTATTTTTGGTTTGGCAACGCCGGCATTGGCGGTGGATATTGGCCTAAATTATGCGGCTCAAGTTGGTCTGGCGAGCGGTGAGTTAAGGAGTTCGGCCGTTGGGGTTATTCAATCCCTTTTAGGGGTGCTTGGTATTTTAGCCTTAATTATTGTTTTGATCGGCGGTTTCCGTTGGATGACAGCTGGAGGCAACGAAGAAAAGGTAGCCGACGCCCGCAAAACCCTGCAAGCAGCGGTTATTGGCTTACTGATCATTCTCGCGTCGTACGGCATTGCGCTGTACGTGTTTACCATTATTGAAGGCGCCACCGGCCAAGGTGCCGTCGTCTAAATTTTATGAACCGTTTTTCACACACCATCACTGCCATTGCCGCATCCACTCTCGGCAGCCTCTTCCTGGGCCAATCTGTTTTTGCGCAAACCTCTAGCAGTTACATAGACTCATCACTACAAACCACATCAGGCCTACCCGACGTCTCACCGGTCGACGTAGCCCTGAACGTCATAAGCACCTTCCTCAGCGTCCTGGGTATTATTACGTTGGTTTTAATCATCTACGCTGGCTTCATGATTCTGATTAGTGGCGGCAGCGAAGAAAAGGTAAAGAAGGGCCGCGAGACCCTGATGTGGGCCATCATTGGCGCTGTTGTGATTCTATCGTCACTGGGCATCACGCTCTTCATCGAAAACCTGATCGGATAATCGCTCACACAATAACAAAACACCACCCCTGTCGGGTGGTGTTTTTCGGTAATGACTTGTGACTTACACTATCGATTCTCCCAAAATAGCTTGGAACAGAGCCCGAGTAATGCCGTAGCTGGCAAAAATAACAACCAAACCAAGCGCAGCCCA
>Ga0075938_169_pt1 | contig 5149 bp, 5 predicted proteins | sample RifGroA2_FD_67947 | JGI IMG/M metagenome (GOLD analysis project Ga0075938, IMG submission 67947) | Parcubacteria (Kuenenbacteria) bacterium GW2011_GWA2_42_15
TTGACTGAAGCGCCGATAACGGCAACGGAAGCAGGATGAAAAATTTTTTTCATAAGTTTTATTTTAGATCAGCTTGAGTTTATTTTATAATTTTTTGAATAAAATAGCAAAGGTTGTTTAAAGTGAGTAATTATGGCTTGTGCTTTTATATTTCAATTTTAAGCATGTAACTAAGTTGACTGGATGTTTTTCTATTCAACATTGTTTTTTGCCATAAAAAAATCCCCAAGCTTCAATTTCCAAGTTTGGGGAGGGTTGGAGCGAAAGAGCAAAGGCTGGTTTACTTCAGTTCCTTCCTCTCAAAAGAGTTGCACATGACATCAGAGCTCGCTCCACACCTTATGTCCTCCTCGATTGGTTCAAGTGGAAAAGGTCTATTTATTTATGATGGAATTTTTAGCACCAATTGTTTATTTTGTTAAGGTTTTGTGGTAGACTATTAAATATGATTATGAAGTGGAAAATTGCGGCAAAATTCCAAAAGTATAGTTTTATGAAAGAGCTATTAAATAAAATTTTTAATGAAGACGCGTTGATTGGCATTAAAGGAATTCCTGACGAGTCGGTTGATTTAATTGTTGCCGATCCGCCATACGGTTTGGGCAAAGATTACGGAAATTTTTTCTTACCTAAAGAAAAAATTGATAATGGTTAACGAGATAATTTGGGACAGGCGCGTGCCCAGCATGGGCGGCAGCACGCGGAGCTTTTCTTCAGTGCATGATAATATCGGTTTTTTTGTCAAGGAAACAAAATATTATTTTGACATAGACGCGGTGCGCATTCCTTATGATGAAGAAACAAAAAAAGCAAGAACGCGTTCAATTTTTGTCGGTAAAAAATGGTTGGAGATGGGCTACAACCCTAAAGACATTTGGAGCGTGGCTAGAATTCACGCCCAAGATCCGGAGAGAACAGACCACCCAACGCAAAAACCGTTAGAAATATTGGCCAGGATGGTTTTGGCGAGTTCGCCGAAAAACGGGATAGTATTGGATCCCTTTATGGGCAGCGGTTCCACGGCCGTCGCCAGTATTCTGAATTGCAGAAACTATATTGGTTTTGAAATAAACAAGAAATATTGCCAGCTGGCCGAGGACAGGATAAAAGAAGCAGAGAATAATTTATTTAATTGTTCAAACATAAACAAGGCTTTGGACAAATCGGCGGTGGGAATGCGGGAACCGTTAAACACGCAAGCTACATTATTGGAGTAGATTTTTTGATTAAGTTTGGAGATTATTTAAAGTCGCTAAAAGGCGATTTTTATTAAATTCAGATATGGCGAAAAGGTGGATGATAAAAGAAGAATATGACGCGGGATTTTCGGACCAGTTTCCGGAGATAAATCCGATTATTTTGCAACTGCTTTTTAACCGTGGGTTGACAAAGCAGGACGAAATAGACAGATTTTTGGGGCCGGATTATCTGCGGGATCAAAATGATCCGTTTTTATTCAATGAGTTGCCAGCCGCGATGGAGAGGATTTTTGCGGCCATAAAAAGACAGGAGAAGATCGTAATTTATGGCGATTATGACGCAGACGGGGTAACGGCGACAGCATTATTGCAGCTAACTTTAAAGCGGCTGGGCGCGAAGGATTTGAAAATCTACATACCCAATAGAATGAGCGAAGGCTATGGTATGAATTTGGAGGCGGTGGAGGAACTTTATAAAAGTGGCAGCCAATTGATCATTACCGTTGATTGCGGCATCGCCAATAGAAAAGAGATCGCGCTGGCCAAGGAAAGAGGGATGGATGTACAGGCATTGTTGAGAAGCGATAAGCAACAAAACAATGAATCGTTTGAAAAATGGCTTTTGGATTTAGTGGCGATTGGCACCATCGCCGATTCTATGCCGCTTTTGGAGGAAAACAGAACTTTGGTAAAATGGGGCTTGATTGTTTTAAATAAAACGCAGAGACTGGGGTTAAAGGAGCTGACGCAGCTGGCCCAGTCAAAAGAAATTGATGTTCACGGCGTGGCTTTTCAGCTTGCGCCCAGATTGAACGCGGCTGGCCGGATGGATCATGCCAATACGGCTTATGATCTTTTGATCACCGAGGATGAGGCCGAGGCATTGGCTATTAGCAATGACTTAAACCAGAAAAACCAAGCGCGCCAGCGGGCGACGGAAGAAATGTTGCAATTGTCTTTGACGCAGATCGGGATGCCCACAGACGAAGATAAAATATTATTCAGTTCTTATGACGGATGGTCGCCTGGGCTTGTCGGACTCGTGGCCGGCAAATTGAGCGATAAATTCAACCGGCCGGTCATAGTTTTTGGCAAATCTGGCGAAGAATATGTGGCTTCGGGCCGGAGCATCCCGGAGTTTGACATCACGGCCGCTTTGGGAGAGTGCAAAAAATATCTTTCGGAATTTGGCGGACACGAACAGGCCTGCGGGCTGACTATTGTTGGCGAGAAAAATTATGAGATTTTTAAAGATAAGATAAAAGAGATCGCCAGCAATCAATTGGCTCAAGTTGAATTAGCGCCAAGATTGGAAATAGAAGCCGAGATAAAATTAAAAGACGCCGGTTGGGAAATTATTGATGGTTTGGACAAATTTTCTCCGTTCGGAGAAGGGAACAGAGAGCCGTTATTTTTGACCAGAGATTTAACCGTTGTTGAAATCGCGACCATGGGGACGATGGGCCAGCATTTAAAGTTAATTTTAGAAGATAAAGCAGCGGGCTTGTCACATAAATTCGTGGGGTTCGGCGTAGCCGGCGAGTGGGTGGAAAAAATTAAAGCAGGGGATAAGGTAGAGGTGGTTTATGAGTTGGGTGTTAACGAGTGGAACGGGAACAGGGAAGTGCAGTTTAAGATTGTGGATTTACAGTTGTATGCGAATAGCGACGCGAATAAATATGAGAAGCATACGAATAGCGATGCTAATAAATACGAATATCATGCGAATCGGGTTGACGCGTGTTTGGTCAATGAGGCGGGCAAAGAAGACGAGAGCGATGAGGAAATGAATATTTTGCACAAGGAATTATGCTTTCGAATCAATGGGGTTTTGTATGAAGTTCAAAACCGACTAGGTAGAACATCTAATGAAAGACAATATTGCGAATTGGCCGAGTTGCTTTTCAGTCAGGCACAATTCAAATTTGAAAGAGAAAAGGAAATTCCTTTTGAATTTAAGGAAGGCAAGATTCTTGGCAATAAAGTTGATTTTTATTTAGAGGATTTAGTGCTGGTTGATTTTAAGGCGAAAAAAAATATTACCAAAGATGATTATTTCCAAATGCAAAGATATTTGCAAGCCAGTAAATTAAAGCTCGGTATGATAGTCAATTTTAAAAAATACCCCTTGGAGATAAAAAGAGTGATAAATAAAAATGGTAATCGTTGAAATATAGTGAACAGGTGAATAGCGGATTTGAATGGTATTAGAATTTATTCGTATCAATATTCGTATGATTAAGCACCACAAGCTTGTGATTTATACAGACGGCGGCGCTCGCGGCAATCCTGGTCCAGCCGGTTGCGGGGCGGTGATTTTTGATGAGAACGGCAAAAGTATTTTGGCTACCCACAAAAAATATTTATAGTGAAACAACTTAACGGCGAATACAAGATAAAAAATCAGGATCTTGGCAAACTGTTCATTAAGATTCATAATTTAAAGCAAAATTTTAAAAAAGTGAGTTTCAGTCATGTGAGAAGAGAACAAAACAAGCTGGCGGACAAGCTGGCGAATCAGGCCATAGACAAGGAGCCAAGAAATGAATCAAGAAAGCAATAAAGTAAATTGTTATATTGCTATATTTAGTTGGTGGTTGAGGAAAATAAATTTGAGAAAATAAAAAAATGGCAACAATCTTTCTTTTAAAAAAGATTATTGCCATATAGTTGCCCATTTGTTGAGACTATGGATTGTTTTTTGGTCTAACAGATCTAATAAGAATTCTGTTTCTCTCATCCACGGGAAATTTATTCCGAGCCTCCTTTGCCTGATTTTCAGTCATATATCTAACTATTTCTTGAACAGCAGGTTCCCCTCCTATTTTTAACCCCATAATGCCGGCGGCCACTTCCGCCCCTATTTTATAGGCCGCTAGTCCATCATCAGTTAAACGGAAAAGACCCCACTCATCACCTGGCTCAACATTTCCGTTCTCAATAATCTCTACTATCGTCAGCCCGATAAGCAAAGCACCACTTTGGTCTGTTAATCCATCCCCAACTGCTGACTTTCTAATTACTATTTTTTGGCCTGCCATGATACCTCCTTTGTTTTGGTCAAGGTCATTTAATCAGAAGAAGAAGAAGTCAAGGTGGGACGAGGGTTCTTTTTTATTTGCCAAAGCCAGTAATTTTTGTTAGAATTTTTTTATGATGACAGCTAAAGAATTAAGACGAAAATATATTGAATTCTTTGAGTCCAAAGACCACGCGGAAATACCGAGCGCGTCTTTAATGCCGGAAAACGATCCGTCAACTCTTTTTATTACTGCTGGTATGCAGCCATTGGCGCCGTTTTTGCTTGGTGAAAAACATCCGTCTGGCAAGAGATTAGTGAATGCGCAAAAATGCGTGCGCACAGGAGATATTGATGATGTCGGGGATAAAACCCACCACACTTTTTTTGAAATGCTTGGGCATTGGTCTCTCGGAGACTATTTTAAGAAAGAAGCGATAAAAATGAGTTATGAATTTTTAACTCAAGAATTGCAGTTAGATAAAAATAAATTAGCATTTACTGTATTTGAAGGTGATGATAATGCACTCTGCGATAAAGAAGCTGCTGAAGTTTGGCAAAGTATGGGCGTGAATGAAAAAAGAATCGCATATTTGCCAAAAAAAGACAATTGGTGGGAGCCGACTGGAGCAAGCGGGCCATGCGGTCCTTGCACGGAAATGTTTTACTGGAGTGATAATGAAAATCCGGCGCCAGAAGTTTTTGACCCAGCTGACAAGCGCTGGGTGGAAATTGGCAATGATGTTTTAATGCAATATGAAAAAATCGGTGAAAATAATTATGCGCCTGCCAAACAAAAAAATATTGATAATGGCACTGGTCTAGAACGGCTTTTGGCTGTGATGAATGGTTTGGAAGATAATTACCGCACAGATTTGTTTTGGCCGATTATTGAGAAAATTGAGGAGTTGAGTGGGAAAAAATATGATGA
>Ga0075938_154_pt1 | contig 5027 bp, 3 predicted proteins | sample RifGroA2_FD_67947 | JGI IMG/M metagenome (GOLD analysis project Ga0075938, IMG submission 67947) | Parcubacteria (Kuenenbacteria) bacterium GW2011_GWA2_42_15
GTCTGGGCATATACTGCGGCCGGTATTAAAAAAATAAACAACGCAAAAAAGAAAACCAAAACCACCCTGCCCCTGCAACTTCCTATTTTTCTAAAAAAATCCAACATAAAAATTTTAATAGCAATGAGTATTATTAAACTGACCAACTAGGCTATTAGCCACTGAACCATCTACTTTATCTTTTGCCACATTAATCCCATAACCTCCTGCCGGATCTATTATACAAAAACCAATGCCAGCGCAATATGCCCCTATCAACAACCTGTCACCATCTGGATCTGGCATAAGCGCGGAATGATAATATATCCTGCCACAATACAAAGCATCTGCCCCAGGCGTCGGCAACAATTTTGTGCCAGATAACTTGATATAGACTGGCTTATTATCATATCCGGCATCTGCCGCTACTTTACCTAAGTCAAAAGAATCGGCGCAATAATCGCTTTGCCCGCCAAAACACACATCCCAAGTTTTGGTCGTTAAATGCACAAGAGATGTTAAATCCTTCCATAACCCCCACTCGTTTTTACACTTAACTCCCTTGCATGTCGCGCTCGGTGAAGCGTAAAGAGAATAGCTCTGTCCGCACATTGCGTTGTCTCCAGTTAAATTATTCGCCAGCTTCATGTCTTGCGTGCAATAGCCGCCGGAGACACCTTGTGGATTAATTTTATATTTCTCATCATTTATTATCTTGTTTAGATCAGCCAGCTTGGTCAAATCCGGATTAATTAAATTCAGAATCGTATAGCTGGCCAAAACCAAAGTCAGCCCGGCCAGCGCCGAAAGAATCGTCGTTTTGGCCCCAGCAATTTTAGTCGGGTTGCCGCCGGCGATCAGCCACTGAAATCCGCCAAACATTATCATAATGACCGCGAGAATTCCGGACGCGCCCACGAACAAATTATAAATCGCTTCCAAATATTCGGGAAAACCCTTGACACAATAACCAATGCCCGGTATACCTGGGATAGGCACTTGGAGTACGATTTCATCCTTGGCGCAAATGTCCGCCGCCAAAGCTATCATCGGCATTAAAATCATCGCCAAAAACATCAAAACAACCGCTGCTAACATTACCGGCGCGAAAGATTTTTTAACTTTTATCTTATTTTTTGACATCTTTTTAAAAATCAATAAGTAAAACAAGGCGCTTTAGTTTCCCCTCCTCTTTGAGGAGGGGCCAGGGGTGGTGGGACAGCTATTCTAATTGGTGCTTAATTTCTTCCAGAACTCCAGCTAAGTTGTCGCGAATATCATTATTCCAGATCCTTATTACTTTTAAACCTAGGTTATTTAAATATGCTGTTCTTTTTTTGTCATAGTCTGAATTATCCTCCAGATGCTGGCTGCCGTCCAATTCAAGAACTAATTTTTTGCCGGGACAATAGAAGTCCACGATATATTTACTAAAACCAACCTGTCTTCTGAACTTATGGCCCAATTGGCTGTTTTTTAAATAACACCACAGAATAACTTCTTCCTCGGTGGATTGATTTCTTAATTTTCTCCTTAATGGTTTATATTTTCTTAGGTTGTGAATTAGGCGCATAGTGAAAATATCCCACCACCCCCTACCCCCTCCTCGGGGAGGAGGGGAAAGAATACAATTTACTCTTTTCCCTCAATTTTTCCATTTCTTTATTCCTTAATTTCTGTTTTCTTGTTTTAATGCTTTAATGTTCTAGTGTTTTAGTGTTTTAGTGCTTTCTGTGTTTTATGTGTTTTCCGTGTTCCTGCTCTTAAAATACATATACGCCACCGACATTGTCCAACACGGCAAAAATCCTATCCCCGGTATTACTTCCAAAATCGTCGTGGCAATGTTGGCAATCAATTTTCTGCCTCGGCTGACGCTCCTGCCAAACAGGAAAAACAAACCTACGCCTAAAATTATATCAATAATCCAATCAAACCAAGAAAGCGTTTCTATTGTGCCCATATCCAATAAATCCTTAGCCACTGCTAAAATCAAACCCAGCATCCAGCCAGCCATACGGTGATCCTGCGTTTCCACCTTGGCCGCTCCTTTGCCCAATGTTTTTTCAAATTTGTCAAAGGTTTTTTTGTCAGCCAGCTTGCCTGCTTCCGCTCCGATAATGCCCGCGCTGGCGCCTAAATTTCCTCGCACCAAACTCTGGCTGGCCCGGTCTTTTAAAAAATTTTCCTGATATTCCTGCCGCCAATTCTCTTGCTGTTCTTGATCTTGCCCGGCTTGGTCGTCTTCGTTCATATTTTATACTTTATACTTAAACTAAATACATTCTCCGCCTGGACCGATACTCGCGCGATCATCATAACAGCACCCGCATGTGCCGCTTGTATTACAAACATAATACTCGTTAATGTCATCACCGCACGCGCCCCATTCTCCTATAGCATCATATTCGCCAAATCCCTCGTATCCGCCTTGCGCCCGCGGCAAGCCGCATCGCACTGCCAAATTACCGTCTTGGCTGTCGCAATCAGACCAAAGATTGTTTTCGCACCAAACAATATCATCGTTAGCGCCAGTATTCATCCTGTCCCAAACACTTAAAGAATCATATACAGTTCCATCTTGTGAGCATCCGTTCTCGCTGGCTGCCACACAAATAGCATTGTTCCTGTTTATCCAAGCCACCGGCAACCCCGCTGGGTTGTCCGCTTCGGTTAACAATTGCTGACCCGCGGGACATTCTGTCGGGGCGGGGGGACCGGGAGGGGCGGTGGGACCGATCACTAAATTCACCGTTACAATTTCAGTTTTAATATTAGCGGTATCTGTTATATCCTTCACTTTAATATACGCCTTATGCTCACCTGCCGCCAAACTGCCAATGTTATTTATGGTCAGCTTTACTTCCTGCGATTGGTCAGGCCCTAATACTCCTGTATAGCCATTGGCCGGACCAATCTTGTAATCAACTAAATTAACTGGATCTAGAAAACCACCGGGTTCCACACTGAATGACCAGCTTAAATTTCCGCCCGCTATGGTGGCATTGCTCACCGCAAAACTCTGCGGAAACGGCAAATAAAAATTCTTGGTCGAGTCGACAATATAGGTCAAAGTCGTTGGTTCAACCGACATCACGCCACCGGGCACTCCACCCTGATCTTTATAAACCACTATTTCTTTTTTAAACTGCGCCCACGGATATGTGGTGCTATCATTCTGGCAAGCTTCAGCCGTGTCAATCTGCCCATTACCGTTTGTATCTTTGTCATTATTGCATCTGCCCCAATTATCTTCCAATTGAATCTTTGGTTTGAATGTACACTTGGTCGCGTCGCAAGGATCGTTGGCCACCGCTGGCACAAGTGGCTCACGGTATTTATAATAATGCACTAAAATATGCGGATTGGAAATATCGCGGCCCAGAATGCGCAACCCCGCTTCCACTGATTCTTTGCCATCGTCCCAATCCACGGTATAGCGCACCAAGGGCACCTGATTGGGATCCACCCAGGAACTGAATTTCAACACGGCCGAGCCTTGCGTTGTGAGCACAAAATTATTTTTATCGCTGTTGTTGACTAAAATCTGCGGCACTTGGGGCAACACGCCTTTACCGGTTATGTCCCAAGCCTCGCTAATCTTTATGTATTTATATTTTTGATCCCCGGCCGTATCTTTCTCCCATTTCCAAATGCCATAAGATTTGGCAAAAAGTTTGCTCAAATTGCTGACCCCTGGGCTGACTGGCTCTCCAGTCGCGTTATTAAATCCGGTGCTGGACAAACTGGTGTTTAAATCTTCCCAGCTTACCCCTTCCGGCGCCTTAAAGCCCACGCACATCCCATATTCGCCGCTGTCCATTTCCATGCCGCAATCCTGCCGGCTCTGGCAATTGTTGCCCACATTTGGTCCGGAAACGCAAGATGCCGGCCCAAGCTCATTGTAATGCGTAGCATCGCCTCCGCACGCAGCCCCATTACTACAACAATTGTCAAATGCCACACAATTTCCAGCGGTACCAGTGCCATAGTCATCAGAATCCATTTCGCCTTGACACATAGCGCCAGAACCAAATTGCCCGCAGTCATCATCACTAAAACATATTCCTTCTCCCTCCGGAAATTCACAAACCTTACCGCTGTTGCATGTGCCAGTGTATTTACTGGATAAACACACCGCGGTTGATACCCCATACGGACTGCCGGCGCGCACCTGATACGGACTGGTCATATTAAGCGTGTCGGCCGGCTCCACGAATAAAGGCTCATTATTGTTTTCCCAATCAGGCGGGCTGTAAAGCGGCCGCGGCACCACTGCCCCGCCAAAAGGCGCGTAATCCTGGTCTTTGACATAACCCAGCCAGCCCGCGGTGGTGATTTTTTGGCTATTCACCCTTTGCGCCCAAGGCACGGTTTCACCGTCAATTGTCACGGTCTGGGCAATCTTCAAACACGGCTCCCGCAGATAAAAAATAACCTCTACTAATGCTTCTGGAGTATCGAAAGCATCATCACAATTCTTTAAGTTTAAATAAATTAGATTATGATCATTATCAAAATCCAACATCATGGCCACAAAATTACCCATCGTTTCAGGAGAGCAGCCATAGTTGGGTACTGCGCCAGAGCCAAAAGCTACCCAGTCGTATTTCGTCTCCGAATATTTATATTCCCACCTATTATTATCTAGCCATTTATAGCTTTCATAGTAATCAAGATCCTTGCCGCTGGTTCTACCCTGCAACAAACTTGCGCTTAAGCTCCAGCTGCCACCTTTTATGGCCACGCCGATTATGTCTTCTTTGGTTAAATAATTATCACTAAACATGGCCATCTTTTCATTCTGCTGGCCCATAATGTTTTCACCCGTAGTATTCTTCATTAAAGTTAAAAACTCTTTCAAAGAGACTTGGTATTGATCACCCTTGGCCGATTGATCAGGGCCAGAACATGCGCCCGTTGAATAATCAATAGTGCAATATCTGATGTCCTCTCTCGCGTAATTTCCCCTGGCTTCCAAACAATAATAAAGCGGTTTTCTGTCCGTGTAGCCGGCCACGCTGTCAGCGCTAAAAGTGTTTGCTTCG
>Ga0075938_155_pt1 | contig 4557 bp, 5 predicted proteins | sample RifGroA2_FD_67947 | JGI IMG/M metagenome (GOLD analysis project Ga0075938, IMG submission 67947) | Parcubacteria (Kuenenbacteria) bacterium GW2011_GWA2_42_15
AGGCTTTATGTCCATAGTAATATTGGTAAATGGCGTTTGGAACCCCACCCTGGTCGGGATATTCATATTGAACATAAACTCCTGCATGGCCTGTTTGACAGAGCTGTAATCAAGCTGATCATGACGAATAAAAGGAGCCAGATAGGTATCAAAGTTAGAAAAAGCTTGAGCGCCATTGGCCTCACCTTGCAAGGTGTAAAGAAAATTGACCACCATACCAAGCGCGCTTCTAAAATGTTTCGGCGGCTTGCTTTGCACTTTGCCCTCAACGCCCGTAAAGCCGTAAATCAGAAGATCCCGCAAATCCCAACCGCAACAATAGGCGGCTAAAAGCTGAAGATCGTGGAGATGAAGGTCGGCGGACATGTGGGCGTCGCGGACTTCTTTGGAATAAATGGAGTTCAACCAATAATGAGCGGATATAGTGGAAGCGACATGATTATTGAGCCCCTGAAGAGAATAAGCCATGTTGCTGTTTTCTTTGACGCGCCAATCCAGTTTTTCTAAATACTGGTCAACAAGATCGTCAGAATTGATAAACTTATCAAAATCCCTGATTTTGGCGTGTTGTTCGCGATAGAGGATGTATGATTTGGCTGCTTCGGCCAGATTTTCCTTGATTAAAACCTTTTCCACAATATCCTGGATCTGCTCCACGGTGGGGATGATTTTGCCGTCATACTCTTTATCAAGCGTTTTAGAAACATCTTTGGCCAGCCGTTCGGCCAGTTTTTCATCTTCTTGGCCAACGGAACGTAAAGCTTTGAAAATGGCGCTGACTACCTTCTTTTGGTCAAAGGCCATAATGCGACCGTCTCTTTTCTTAATCTGTTTGACTTGATTTTTATGCAGCATGGGATTAAAATCAACTGACAATTTTGTACTTAAGGCAACTTATTTATTTTTACGGGTATTTTTGGGCGACATGCGACGCAGTTCCTTTTGAAAACTGCTGACATCTTCAAATTGGCGATAAACGGAGGCAAAACGAATATAAGCGATTTTATCAAATTTTTCCAAATATTTCATAACCAACTCCCCAATGTCATGCGTGGTAATTTCATTGCGACTGGCCTTTTTTTGGATGTCTCTTTCTATTTTATTAATAAGGAGCTTAAATTCATCTTTGGTGTAAGAGCGTTTTTCCAGGGCATGCACAATGCCGCTCTCCAGCTTTTCACGATTGTAGACCTCGTGACGGCCATCGCGCTTAATAACGGTCAATTCCAAAATCTGCATTTCCTCGGTCGTGGAGAACCTAAAGTCGCATTTGGCGCAACGACGCCGGCGGCGAACAGAGAGCCCGTCCCCGGCAAGCCTGGAATCAACAACATTGGTGTCTTTGCAGTTGCAGACTGGGCAGAACATAAGAAAATCACTAAATTTATACTGAACCAAATCGAACGAATGTAAAAAATTTATGAATAAATCTGGCCTAAGAACCAATGAAGGCTACCGAGATTAGGGCTAAATAAAAAGACCTGCTCAAGCGTGTCTTTTAAAATGAAAAATGGCTAATACTCTGGAAAGCGGCTAGAAAAGCAAAGAAAATAAAAAACTACATATTGTATTCCTGCCCTTAATTATAGCACAATATATAGCTTTGTCAACCGGTTATTTTTTTAAAGGCTGTTCAAAAAAATACCGCTTTTTTCTGACTTTTATTATAAACTATTTTTGGCAATGAGGGAAGATGCAGTTATCCACTTTTGTAAAAATTCTTGCGAATTTTTTACCGCGCCAATTAAAACCTTATAAATTAGGCTGATTTCTTTTTAAATAGTCAAAAAGGCGAGCTTGTTATATAATGAAAATGAGGAAAATTACCAGCTAAAAATAAATTTATGGAAAATATCCAAGAAAAAAATTCACAAAACCGCGACAACAGCGAGGAAATCAAGCAGCTCTTGACCGAAAACCAGGAGTTATTAAAAGCCATCTATGAACAAAGCCAAAAAACCAGAAAATACATCATGGCCGGCCGAGTAATCAGTTTTATTTACCTGATTTTAATCATCACTCCCCTGATTTTCGCGGCTGTTTATTTACCGCCTTTAATGAAAAACTATTTGGCGCCGTACCAGGAGCTTTTAGGCCAAACACAAAATGCGGAGGGTTTGAATGTGAATGCGGTCAATGACCTTTTAAACCAATTCCAGCAGAGATAAACGAGGCCAAGATGTTATTTATATTGTTTTTATGCAAGAGTTGATTTCATTAATTAAAAATTTAATTGCTGTCATAGGCGATGCTTTGCCAATGGCTAAATTGGACATAAAAAAAGCTGAATTGGCAGACCGACAGGCTGAAATGTCCAGACCTAATTTTTGGGCTGATAATAAAAACGCCAGCCAAACAACCAAAACGGCGACGGACTTGGAAAAAGAGATCAGTGAGTGGGAGAATTTATTAAAAGAAGCTAAGGAAACACTGTTTTTGGCAGAAACGGCAGAGAAAGAAAACGATGTCTCACTCACTCAAGAGATTAAGAATAAAACCGGCGAGCTGAATAAAAAACTGGCGGAATTAAAATTTAAGACCACGATGGATGGAGAATATGATAAAAATAACGCCATTATGTCAATCCACGCCGGCGCCGGGGGCACAGACGCTCAAGACTGGGCCGAGATGCTTCTGCGCATGTATCTGCGCTATGGGGGAAAAAAGAGCTGGCAGGCTGCGATAATAGATAGATCCGACGGAGCTGAAGCGGGAATTAAGTCCGCCACCATAGAAATCAAGGGCAAATTCGCTTATGGTTATTTAAAAGCCGAGGCGGGCGTGCACCGACTGGTTAGAATCTCCCCTTTTGACGCGGAAAAAATGCGGCACACATCATTTACCTTGGTGGAAGTCTTGCCGGAGATGGACGAGGTGAGTAATTTTGAAGTCAAAGACGAAGAAATCAGGATTGATGTTTTCCGCTCATCAGGACATGGCGGGCAAAGCGTCAATACGACTGACTCGGCAGTCAGAATAAAACATCTGCCAACCGGGATCACCGTCTCGTGCCAGAATGAACGGTCGCAACTGCAAAACAAGGAAGCGGCGATGAAAATTTTAAGATCCCGCGTGCTTTTGTATCAGCAGGCAGAAAGAGAAGAAGAACGGCAGAAAATCAGAGGTGAATTTACCGAGGCGACCTGGGGCAATCAAGCGCGTTCATATGTGATTCATCCATATAAAATGGTCAAAGACCACCGGAGCGGATATGAAACGCAAGAAGTGGAGAGAGTGCTGGATGGAGAATTAGATGAATTGATTGAGAGTTATTTAAGGACGAAGATTGACGCAAATTCCTAATTTCTAATATCTAATTTCTGATAAAATTCAAAGTCACAAATCCAAAGACTATAATGAAAACGCCTAAGCGCCTTGTAGGGGTGGGGCTTGCCCCCGCCCAAAGAAAATAAGTGTAGGGGCGTATGGCCATACGCCCAATTAAAAAAATTTTTGAATAAAAAATGCCCTGCTCGTTTGACCGAACAGGGTGGGAAGATAAGAGTGGGGGTTAAACAATCTTGTGATAGGCGTCCCCCTTGGGCACGGCACGCCGCAATAGTTTAGCTGTTTCTTTCTCGGCCTTACCCAGCAGGCCGAGGTAAAAAAGTGCCGAAATAGCAGTGAACCCAAACCCCCACAAGAGTGGGAGTTTTGAGAAAGCACTAATGATGCCGAGTGTTAACCCGGCACCCAAAAAGATTGGAGCGAACCACTCCATCGCTCGCCACCCCATAGATCTAACTTTTATCTCCATAGTCAATATCTCCTTATGCTGAAAAAATTTTTACCCCTTGCCTGCTTGTTTTTTGTTTTTGGCGTCGGGGTAACGAATTTGATTGATTTTAATTTGAACCCCTTTTATTTGTTTTTAATCTTACTCAATAAAAACTATGCGGCGTTTTATAACAATCAAAAAATATCCCTAGTCGGCCAAATCGTGGCTGAACCGGACGAGCGGGAAAACGGGACGAAATTAACGATAGGAAAAATTGTAGGGACGCATTGCCATATGCCCAACGGCCAATGCGATTATGATCGGGCGTATAACAATACGCCCCTACGCGGAAAAATTCTTTTATCCGCGCCAAATTATCCGGCTTATCAATACGGTGATTGGCTAAAATTTGAATGTGCACTGCAAACGCCAGGCCAGATTGAGGATTTTAATTATGGGAAATTTTTGGCGGTCAAGGGTATTTATAGTGCCTGCTACTGGCCAAAAAAATTAGCACCGCTGGCCGGTAATTTATCAATGGGACAAAAAACTTACCGGGCAATTCTGGCGGCTAAAAAACATTACCGCGACATTATTAACCAGTCTTTAATTTATCCGCATTCAGAATTGCTGAACGGCCTAACGCTCGGCTTGCGCAAGGGCATACCGGAAAAAGTAATCCAAAACTTTCAAGATACGGGGCTGACACACATCATCGCTATTTCCGGCATGAACATCACAATTATTGCTGGACTAATAATGAATCTGTTTATCGCACTCGGACTAAAAAGAGGCCGGGCATTTTATATGGCGGTCTTGGGTTTAGTTTTATTTTTACT
>Ga0075938_152_pt1 | contig 3613 bp, 4 predicted proteins | sample RifGroA2_FD_67947 | JGI IMG/M metagenome (GOLD analysis project Ga0075938, IMG submission 67947) | Parcubacteria (Kuenenbacteria) bacterium GW2011_GWA2_42_15
CCATTTTAAAGCCTCCTTTAACGGTTTTTGTTTAATCAAAAGTGTTAAAACATCTAAAGAATTCCGTATTTTATTTTGGTTATCCCTCTTTTATTTAATTGTTCATGAACTATTCATATAATTCTAGGATAAATTAATGGATTTTGTCAATATTTTAGGAATAAAATACGAATATACCGCATAAGCAATGTTAAAAAAGCTAGAATTGATTAATAGTTTCTGACACTATAGGCACATAGATATATCCATCATGAGCCTTAATATTAGTTCGAATGTCATTCACTATGTCGTGCCAAATGTTTGTGATTTTATTTTACCAACGGGTCTCCAACCCCGCCCTGCTTGCAGAGCGGGGCGATTCCCTCCACCCGTGCCACAAAAATCTCTTCATTTTTTGAAGAGGTTTTTGTTTTGTGTTATAATTAACTGGCAAAAAGCATGCCAGAGATAATTTTTAAAAAAATAAAATCAGGACTATGTTTTTAACCAAGCATACAAAAGTGATCAAAATCGCAATGGTGTTTAGTCTCGTGGCTCTTTTTTGTTTTGAGCCGGTTTTGAAAACTTTGGCTGAAGAAAATCCGGTTGGCGGGGATAAAACAGTGGAACAGTTGTCGGGGGAGATCAAGGAAAAGCAAAACAACATTGACGCTTTGCGCGAAAAAATAAACGCTTATGAAAAAAGTTTGAGCGAGGAGCGCTCCAAATCTTCCAGCCTGCGCAGCCAGATTTACATTTTGGAAACCCAAATACAGAAAAAAGAAGCGGAAATACAGTTGAACGAAGACGAAATTGCCGAGACGCTACTGCAAATAGAAAAAACGCAAGACGAGATTAAAACAACCGGTAATAATATTGACGACAAGCAAACAAAAATATCCCGTTTTCTAAGAGAACTTTATCAGCTGGACCAAAAGACCGATCTGGAGGTTGTGATTATGAACAAATCCATTTCAGATTTTTTCAATCAAATGCGGTCAACGGAAAAGATACAGGGAGAAATAAACGATATTTTAATAAATTTAAAAGAGGCAAAGGTAAAATTGGAACAAAACAAAACAGATTTGGATAGTAAAAACCTCGCACTCAACGAACTTAAAGCCAAGCTGGAAGACAGAAAAGCCAACTTGGAAGACCAAACTGACGCCAAGCAATATATTTTACAACAAACAAGAAGTTCCGAGGCTAGATACCAGAGTTTGATAGTTGAGTTAAAAGAAGAGCAGGATAAAATAAATTCCGATATCGTAGCTTTGGAAAAAACGATGAGGAAAAAACTGTCCGTTGGCAGCACGAAATTGGAAGAGTTGGGTGATGTTATTTTGAGTTGGCCGGTGCCAAGCCGAGTGGTCACGGCGACTTTCCATGATCCAGATTATCCTTTCAGGCATATTTTTGAACATCCGGCTATTGATATAAAAGCCGGGCAGGGAACGCCGGTTCGGGCGGCGGCGTCAGGTTATGTGGCCCGCGTGCAGAATGGGGGCAAAAAAGGCTATTCCTATATTATGATCGTCCATAATAACGGATTTGCCACGGTCTATGGCCATGTGAGTGCGATTTATGTGGAAACGGACCAATTCGTCTCTCAAGGCGAGGTCATAGCGGCTTCTGGGGGAATGCCGGGCACATTAGGCGCGGGCAGGCTGACCACCGGACCGCATCTGCATTTTGAATTGCGTTCAAACGGCATTCCGATCAACCCGCTGGATTATTTGCCATAGAAAGAAGCGAGGCAAGCGAGTTAAGTAAATTAAGCAGGTTGCCCAATACATTATATAATTTTTGAATTCTGTTAATTGCGCTTGGTATTTTTAATATGAAAGAATTTGAAAAACAGATGGCCATGATATTCTCCCGCGTGGGAGATATTTTTAATCTTGGAGGATATACTTTTCGTACCATGCGACGGGTAGTGGATGACCAGGGCAGGGGAGTCGTTAATCTCAAAAAATCATACCGCTTGGCGTATATAAATTTGAAAACCAAAATAATTACGATTGACATTTACACGCCGAGATTCAGAAAAGAAAAATCAATTAAATCAATTTTAAACATTTTGGCGCACGAAATCGCGCATACTCAAAAACCGTCGTTTCGGCAACGGTGGCGGGGGAGAGTAATTACAAGACAGCATTATCCGGAGTTTTACGAGCAAGTGGGGAAGAATATTGAGAAGATGAGAAGAGACGGAGTGTTGCAAAAATTTCTAAGTTTTAATTCCTAATTCACCTAATAAAATTTCAAAGCTAAAATTTTAATGCCAAACTTGCAGAAGAATTCCTATGGTTAAAAGATAAAATTGAACATTGGGCATTAGACATTTTATTGGAAATTAGAAATTAGGTGAATTAGAAATTTAATTAAAATTTTTATTACCCCAGCGAATGGAATTTCTTGTGAATATCTTTCAGCCGTTTGTTGGTGACATGGGTATAGACCTGTGTGGTGGTAATGGATGAGTGGCCGAGCATTTCCTGAATGGCGCGCAGATCAGCGCCCTGTGATAAAAGATCCGTAGCATAGGAATGACGGATAGTGTGCGGTGAGGTGAAAATAGGCAAACCGGTCAGTTTAACATAATGTTTGACCACCCTTTCAACAGAACGCGGAGTCAGCCGTTTTTCATCATCAATATCAGAGCTAGGGCGATAGTTGATAAATAGGGCGGGGGAGTTGTCTTTTCTGGTATCCAAGTACTTTTTGAGCCATAGCATGGCGCGATTTGATAGATAAACAGTTCTGGCTTTATTGCCCTTGCCAATTATTGACAATTCCATATCTTTGGCCTTTAAATTTAGCTGGCTTATATTAAGCGACACTAGTTCCGCTACTCTAAGCCCAGTAGAAAAAAGTATTTCCAAAATGGCACGGTCTCTTAAACCTTGTTTGAATTTGAGATCGGGACATTGCAGCAGCCTTTCAATCTGGTCAAGTTTGAGAAATTTGACAGTTTTTTTATTGTCGGAAAATTTTTTGGATAATTTAATCTTCATGGCCGGAAGACAATTTATGTCCTTATCAGCAAAATAGAAAAGCAAAGCCCTTAAAGCGATAAGGTAATAGTGCTGGGTATTAGAAGAGAGCGGGTTTCTGTTTTTACCGTATTTGGCGCGAGAAAGATAGAGCCGGTAATTCCAAAGGTCTTCGGAAGTTAATTCGTGCGGTTTGATGTTGGATTTATTTTCTTTTTTTAAATAATTAAAAAATTTATTTAAAAATAAAGTATAATTTTCTTGAGTTTTATTGGACAAGCCTTTGACGATAGCGCAATATTCAAGAAAATCAGTTAAATGGTCTTTTACGGCTTTATTTGAATTTTCCATAATTATTATGTCGTTTAAGGATTATTATGCGACATTGTGTTTATAATGATATTTGGGCTTGTGGCCCGGCTTGCTCTTATTCCCTTTTGACTACAGTATAACATAATTGCATTGCCGCCGCAAATACAATTCCAGAATTTTAGATTTTTAATCTCACCGTCGATTCTTAACGAATTAATTTTAAAAATTGTTTTCAATATAGCAGAGAAAACACCTTATTTATCCTATTTCTCCGCATCTTCCACCAGCTTGATATCAGCGCCAATGGCGGAGAGGCGCTCTTCCAG
>Ga0075938_149_pt2 | contig 1762 bp, 1 predicted proteins | sample RifGroA2_FD_67947 | JGI IMG/M metagenome (GOLD analysis project Ga0075938, IMG submission 67947) | Parcubacteria (Kuenenbacteria) bacterium GW2011_GWA2_42_15
GTTGATTCGGTTTTGCAAACCCTCGTTGGTTCAGTTTTGTCTCCCTGCGAGAGATCGCCCATAGGGGGACAAACTGAACCATAATCGGTTGGTTCAATTCTTTGGACCGCCGTTGGTTCAATTCTCCGGATTGAACCAAGAGTTTATCTAGCCGCAAACAGTTTTTATCTTTATGCCGTCAGTTAGAATACTAAAAGATTTCAAAGATCAGCTCTATTTTATCACTTTTACCGTAAAAAATTGGTATAATATATTTGATCGGCACGGCAGGTTTCAAATCCTTGAAGACAGTTTTGTCCACTGTCAGAAAAACAAGGGCTTGAAGATATCTGCTTTCGTGTTTATGAATAACCACTTGCGTTTTATCGGCTCGGCTTTAGGTTCAGGACAGTGCCCTGAACCAACGAGAGATTGACTGTTTGATAAGTTAGATTTATACTAAACAATAGCAACTAATCGCCAATTTATGAACGGAGAACAACAATCTATTACCAAAGAAATTTTAACTGACATTCTTAAAAAAGAGGTTATTTTGCCCATTGGCGAAAAATTGGATACAATGGCTGGCCAAATTGGCGCTTTGCAGTCAAAAGTTGGCGGTTTAGAAACCAAGGTGGATGGTCTAGATGTCAAAGTTGGCGGTTTAGAAACCAAGGTGGATGGTCTAGATGTCAAAGTTGGCGGTTTAGTGGATGATTTGTATGGTAAAGTTAGTGATTTGCAGAACCATGAGTTAAAACAGGATATTCGCATGGATAAGATGGAAAGTAATTTGAAGCAAGAAATAACCAAATTCAAAGATGAGATTTTGACCAGCAACGACCAGCTTTCCAAAAAGATGGATAAAATTTTGGCCGAGACCGCCAGCCATACGGCCGCCTATAAAAGACATGATATTCAACTGGATGACCATGACAAACGATTAAAGGTTTTAGAATTTAAACCCGCTCAAAGTATTTAATCTCAAGTTCCTTCCCTGCCAGCCTACTCTGTTTTTCCCAAAATCAAAAACGCCAATCAAATTTCTTGACTGGCGTTTTTTGGTTGTAGCAATTTCTGCTACGCATCACCTCCTTTGCAATTTTGTTTTATAAAAGAACAAATTCGTTTTTTTTGCCCGATTGTTTTTCTATCTTCACTCCCGCCGGGCACGAGAAGTGAAGTTGGCTGGCCGGCCCATTGCCACAGACCAAAGCGGCAGTGGTTTCGTGCGGGAACACGAAGTAGAATCCGCGTTCCCCGCCGCTCCATGCCAAACCGATCCGCACTTCTTTCCGGTTTGGATTCCGGAAGAAGACGGAGTCGCCGACAGCTGTGGCCAGATCAACCGCAACAAATTGTTGATACTGGGCCAGCGAGTCCTGGATGGCTCGTTGCCGCGCGGCCTGCCAGCTCTTGCAGACCTTTTATAAAAGGCACATTGGTCGCAAGAGCCACTGTATCTTCGTCGGCGGGGTTAGCCGTTGGCTCGGCTGACACGACTTTGCCAAAAGCTATCCGCAATCCGTACACTGGTGCGCCTTTTCTGATGACCCTATACAAAACCGGGTCATAAGGGCTTTCTCCCTCGTCCATTCCTTTAGACAAGGACGAGAAGAAAGCCGCCACGCGCAATTGGTAGGATACGCGGAATCGCTCCAATGCGTCTCCCACCGCTCCGGTTGACAGGAATAGTGTGTAGAAAACACCGATCACCGCAATCCCTATCATAATAACCTTCAGCGGTTTGGGCGATATCGGGCCATGGGCTGGCGAACCGGTG
>Ga0075938_111_pt1 | contig 1634 bp, 3 predicted proteins | sample RifGroA2_FD_67947 | JGI IMG/M metagenome (GOLD analysis project Ga0075938, IMG submission 67947) | Parcubacteria (Kuenenbacteria) bacterium GW2011_GWA2_42_15
CGATTTAACCAATAGATTATCAAAGCTGGCATCCATGTGGTAAAAAATAACCAGTTTTGCTCTAATCAAACCCAATTTTTTACCCAGCCACAACACTTCTTGGCCACCGAAAAACGGATAATGCAACTGAATAATGTCAAATCCTTTTAATTGTCGGATAAGCCCCGGACAAAAACCGCCGTTGCCAAAACGCGGAAACGCTGTTAAATATTTTATTTTTAAATCAACAGTCCGCGGGTCTAATTTTTCTTTCTGTGACAAAGTAAAAACAGTCACGGCGTGACCCATTTCAGAAAGACGCGCGGCTTCTTCAAAAGCGACGGTCCCCATGCCGCCACGGTAAGGAGGAAATTTGCAGACCAGATGAGCGATATGCATGCGCGATAATTTTAAATTTTTAAAAAATCTCAATGACAAATTTTAAAAACTAAATTTCTTTATCCACTGGTCAAAAATTTCTTCCAACTCTTTCAGGTGCTCTGGGTCCTTGAAAGTGTGCGTCGCCCCTTTGATAATATGAAATTCTTTTTTGCCTGGCAGTCTTTCATAAAAAATTTTCTGATGTTCCGGTAGAGTGCTGTCATCTTGATCGCCAACAATCATTAAAACTGGCATTGTTAATTTATTCGCTTCCGGCAATAAATTATATTTTGATCTATCTATCATATGAGACCATTTTAACCTTTTAATTAGGCCTGGTTGTGAGGAACTCTCGGTAACTCGCCAACCTGTTCTTCTCCATTCTTCCATTGTTTTCTTATATTTTGATGTCTCACAACTAAGCTCATAGGATACTACTGTCGATATCGGTGCCAAACCTTTTATTTTTTCAGGATATTTTTCAGCATAAAGAGCAACACAAAGCCCACCCAGGCTATGACCGATCAAGGAAAAAGGGGCCTGATAAAATTTTTGATTTTCTGCCCATCCGATCACATCTTCTAAATCCTCATAATAATTTGTCGTGGTAGCATTTCCATAATCACCATCGCTTTCACCAAAAGTATTAGTAGTGTCGAATCTCACTACCGTATAATCTGCGTTTTTAAAGCTTTTAGCAAATGTTTTAATATGCAATTGCTCTTTGAATCCACCAAGGCCATGCATAATAAAGGCCAATCCTTGGGGATTCCCCGACTGGTCAATAATGACAGCAAGTTTTTGGTTTTTACGGTTTTTGATGAATAATTTTTGCATACTAATCAACAATCTGCTAGTTACTAATTACTAGTTACAAGCTATTTCTTATTCTGTGGCATATAATTATATTCCGGTTTGAACATAGTGGAAGCCCAGGAATCAGAACCGCCTTGCATATTAACGCGGATATATTTGGCCAATAATGGCTGAATTTCACTTAACTTTTGCCAACAAGCTTGAGCAACGCGGCGGTATGAAATATGACCTTTGGAGCCGCTGCGCAGGGAAATAAAGTGATGTAGCTCGCGCAAATTCCAAGTGAATAAAGTGCGTTTGCGGAAAGCCAGAGGCACGACATATTGGGCTTCGTTCGGAAATTCTTCAGCTAATTCATTGTATAATTCAGCGGCCCGGTCCATCACAGCTCTAAAATCTTTTTCCAGACCGGCCTGAATAATTTCTTCCGGAATTTCATAACCATGCGCCACGGTGAT
>Ga0075938_112_pt1 | contig 1536 bp, 1 predicted proteins | sample RifGroA2_FD_67947 | JGI IMG/M metagenome (GOLD analysis project Ga0075938, IMG submission 67947) | Parcubacteria (Kuenenbacteria) bacterium GW2011_GWA2_42_15
TCAGATTCTATGCTTTGGGTTTTATTAAATTCTTCATATTCCTTAAAAGCTCTTTGTTCCGCTTTTTTATGCGAAATTCCACCTTTTCCGTCTAAAACTTTAAAATTATTGAATTTCAAAAATTTATTTACTGACTCAGCTAATTGCTCCATGGTAAAAGTATTTCTTTGTTCAATCTGATTTTCAATATAATCAAAATAGGCAGAAACCGTTCTTTCCAATTTTTTGATCTCTTTTTCTTCAAGATAATTTTTAGCGATAACGGCATCAGATTTTAGAATTCTTCCTTTTGTAGATTTTCTCCAGGTCTTAAGCCCCATAAATGGTTGCTCTTTATCAACATTTTGATAAATAATTTCTGCCGCCGTTTTTCCAGTTATTGCAAAATGAAATTTATTTTGCACCATTGCGTAAAAATTTTTGGTTATTTCAGAAGTTGTATCATAATCAATACTGCATTCAGCAAAAATATCAGTTATTTGTTGGTAAATTCTTCTTTCGCTGGCACGAATTGAACGAACCCTTTCAAGCAACTCTCTAAAATAATCAGCTCCAAAAAATCTTCCATTTTTTAAACCTTCATCATTGAGTGAAAACCCTTTGATAATGTATTCTTTCAAAATCTTACTTGCCCAAATACGAAATTGGGTAGCTTTTTTGCTATTTACTCTATACCCGACAGCTATAACGGCGTCAAGATTGTAAAATTTAACTTGTTGTGTTTGTTTTTTCCCTTCAACAGCACCATGTTTTGTGGTATGTTCCAAAATGGAACTAACCTGTTTTTCATCTAATTCTCTTTCAATAAAAATATTTCCGAGGTGTTTTGTGATTGCCGGTCTTTGCACTCCAAAAAGTTCTGCCATACGATCTTGTGTAAGCCAGATATTTTCATTATGCAAAAAAACTTCTACTTTAACCATACCGTCAGGAGAAGTGTAGAGCAAAAATTCAGTCATTTCATCTTTTATTGTAATTAGATTAGTGTTTTTTCCCATATTTTTATTTCTTTTATCTTATACCTTCATCATACCACAAATCGCCCTAAAAAATCAAATCAAAAAACGGCGAGGATGTCGCTTTGAAAATTTTGAATTTTAAGGCGTTATTTTATTAAATTTTCCGTTGTGGATAATTCCATTTGACAAGGTTTAACCAAGCGTGCCATACTTAAATTACTAAACGTGGAGCGGATTCTAGATGAGTCCGCTCTATTTTATTTCTCCTCAAATTTAAGCAGATATTTAAGATATTCAAAATCCCTAAATTTACTGCCAGCAAACTGACGAATTTCTCGCGCCGCGCGCGGACCGCGAGCCAAAATTATCACTTCTTTGCCACCATCTTTTAGATATTTTAAAACCGGTAAAAAATCCCCATCGCCAGACAAAACAATTACTCGCTCAAAGTTATTTTCTTCTTTCATTAAATAAAAACACATCTCCACGGCGCAATTAGCTTTGCGCCTGGTTGTGCCATCTTCCTGCTCATACATTTTCACCGGTTTCAAATGCATCTCATAACCAAATTTTTGCA
>Ga0075938_162_pt1 | contig 1013 bp, 2 predicted proteins | sample RifGroA2_FD_67947 | JGI IMG/M metagenome (GOLD analysis project Ga0075938, IMG submission 67947) | Parcubacteria (Kuenenbacteria) bacterium GW2011_GWA2_42_15
CCTCTGTTAAAATATAAGTGCATGGCGCGTTGGCGAAGTGGTAACGCGGCTGTCTGCAAAACAGCTATGCGCCGGTTCAATTCCGGCACGCGCCTCCAATGATATACTAAATCTGCCATGAAACGCATCCTTCTCCCCGCCATCTTCGCTCTTTTTCTCTCCGGCTGCTCCATTCCCTTCCTATCCCAAAAAAACTCCGGCTTGAAAGTTACCTCTTCTCCCGAATCTACCGTTATTCTTGACGGCCAACAGCTGGGAACCACCCCTCTGGAAAAAGACCGGCTCGCCCCCGGAAAACACCGCCTGGTTCTGTCTCCCGCCAACGGCGCCGCCTCTTGGGAAACCGAAGTCACGCTTAACGAAAAACTCCAAACCGTAGTTAACCGCCAGTTTGGCGCTTCCGACTCCGAATCCGAAGATTTCGTTTTATCCCTGGAAAAAACTCCTTCCACCCAATCCCAGCTTTCCATTTTTACCATTCCTGACCGCGCCATCGTCCGCCTCAACGGCCAACCCAAGGGATTCTCGCCGGTCACCACTTCCGTCACTCCCGCCGGAACTTACGAAGTTACCGTCTCTTCCGCCGGCTACAAAGAGAAAAAAATTTCCGTCTTAATTCTCGACAACCATCGCCTACTAATTACTGTTCAACTGGCCAGGGCGGCCCTGCTTCCGTCTCCAACTCCCCAGGCCTCCGACTCCGCCCAACCGGAAGAAGACCTAGTCCCCACTCCCACACCCGGAAAAACTGCCGCCAAAACCACGCCTAGCCCAATACCTTCAACCAAACCTAAAATCACTCCGACTCCGTCAACCGCCCCCGCCCGCCCCTATGTCGAAATCCTCAAAACCGGAACCGCCGCTACCAAAGACGCTCCTAAAAACGACTGGCTCCGCGTCCGTGAGCAGCCAAACCAATCCTCCGAAGTGGTAACTTACGTTTACGCCGGAGAAACTTACAAGTTCCTCGATTCTACCGACTCCGGTTGGTATCAAATCCAACTTCCTGAAGA